>Ga0209541_10000043_pt1 | contig 203504 bp, 200 predicted proteins | sample RifCSPlowO2_01_FD_184027 | JGI IMG/M metagenome (GOLD analysis project Ga0209541, IMG submission 184027) | Groundwater microbial communities from Rifle, Colorado - Rifle CSP2_plank lowO2_0.1 (SPAdes) (version 2) | ecosystem: Environmental > Aquatic > Deep subsurface > Groundwater | place...
TCAGATGCTAATAATACAGATGATCTTGGAGCCTATGGATTTGCTTGGAATAATATTTATGCATCCAGTACCGCATACCTAGATTATGTTTCATCAACAATGATGCAGTTATCAAATGGAACATTAACTAATCCTTCTCTTAATTTTATTGGATCTGAAAGTACTGGTTTAAGTTATACTGGATCAGGAATAGCAGTTAGTGTAGATGGATCAGTACAATTTTTAGTTTCAGCTTCAGATGTTGCTTTTTATAAAGATTTAATTCCTGGTGGAGGTGGATCTTATGATCTTGGTCAAGCAAGTGATAAGTTCAATGATTTGAGATTAAGTGGAACTGCATATTTAGCAACAGTGACATCAACTATGATGGAGCCATTAACAAATAATACTTATGATTTTGGTTCATTTGGATTTGCTTGGAATAATCTATTTGTTTCTTCAACATCATATTTAGGTAATGTAACTTCTACTGCTATAGAACCATGGGCTAATAATACTTCTGATTTGGGTTCGTATAATTTTTCATGGAATGACGTATTTGTTAGTGGTACATTATATGTAGCAGGACTTAATTATTCTGGTGCTTCAAGACCTGTTCGTCAAGTTGCATTGGTACCAGAATTTGCTGGTGCAACACTTACAGGTGATGGAGGTAGTAATACAGGTACTATGACATCTGATTTTTGTGAACAAGGTGTTCATGCAAATATTCCTGATACAAATACAGCTGATTGTGAATCTGGCGAAATTCATAATTATTATAAATGGGAAAATATTCAAGGTACTCCGCAAGATTATGATATTTGGCTTCGTTGGAGAGTTCCTGATAATTTTGCAGCTTGGCCAGCAAATCCTATTTCATTTGAATCTAGAAGAACAGATATTACTAATAATACTGTGAGTACTACTCTATATGATACAGCTGGTGTAGCAGAAGTAACAACGTCAACATCTGGATTAGCTAATACTTGGAGGAATACTTTTTATGAGCAAACATTTACAGGTACATATACACCAGGAAGTTATATGACTTTCCAAATATATATGAGAGCTGATACTAATGATGATGTACAGTTAGGTGAAATTACTATTAATTATGAATCAAGTAATTAATATATTATGAAAAGCAAAAGAATACTAAAATTAACAAAAAAAGTTTTTACATTTGGTTTGATTATTAGTTGGCTTTTTACTAGTTGGCCACAAATTCCATTTGTTAATTTTCCAGAAAAGGTTCAAAAAGCACAGGCTGCAATTTCTGCGACTCATTTGACTGCTGGTAGTAATACATATCCATCTGATACTGGTACCACAGCTTCTATTTCTCCAACTGCTAATGCTCTTATCATTGTAACGGTTGGAGTTTATAATGGTTCAGGTAATCCACCAACACCAATTTCAGTTATAGGGAATGGGATTACCTATGAACTGATAGATTGTTCAGGTGAATGGCATAGTGGTTTTGATGCAGAAATGGTTTGTATGTATCGTGGTCTTTCTGCTTCGCCTACAACAGGGACAATAGTAATTACAGGAGATACAGGTACAGGTTATCTTTCTTGGTCGGTGGATGAAATTACAGGTGTATATGATACAGGTGGAAGTAATGGTAGTGGTGCGGTAATTCAATCTAATACATATTCTTCTGGAGCTGGTACAACTGATACAATTACTGTAACATTAGGTACTTTTGCAAGCGCTGGTAATGGAGTTTTGGGAACAGCTTATAACTATAATGCTGGAACTTTGGCAATAACTAAAGAAGCTGGATTAACAGAACTTGTGAGTAATTATCCTAATGATAATCCAGAAACAGCTTGGAGGAATGATAATGACACAAGTCTTGTTTGGACATTAACTGCAGATTATTCTGGTGGTATGGCTATTGAGGTTAATGGAACAGCACCTGGGACTTGTGATGGTGGGGCTGTTAGTAATGTTGTTTTTATTGGTAAGGTTAATGGTGATTGTATAGGTTTTGTTTCATCTACAGGTGCTGGTACTTTTACATTACCAGGAGATTGGTCTGATACTAATTTAATTGAAGTTATAGGTGCTGGTGGAGGTGGAGGTGGTACTAGTTCTGGTGATGGTTCTGGTGGTGGAGGTGGTGGTGCTTATGCGACTACAACTATTGCTAGTTTGGCAGATGGGGTTAGTTATTTTGTTGGTATAGGTGGTCCTTCTGCTACTGTTGGTTCGTCTACATGGTTTGGCGCTACAACTTGTGGTGCGGCTAATGTCTGTGCTGGTGGTGGTGGTACTGCTACGGCTGGTGGTACTAATGCAAATACAGGCGGAGCTGGTGGAACTGTAGTTGTTGGCCAAGGCTATGCAGGCGGAGCTGGTGGTGATGGTGGTGGTGATACTGATGGTGGTGGCGGTGGTGGAGGAGGAGCCGGTGGGACAACTGGGATTGGCGCTGCTGGAGGAGGATCAACTTCACATGCTATTGATGGTGGTTCTGGTGGTGGTGGTGCAAGTGGTGGTGATGTTGGAGCTGTAGGTCCAAGTACTAATGTTGGTGGTGATGGCGGAGCTAATTTTACAAATAGGAATGGTAGCCCTGGCGGTGGTGGAGCTGGTGGTAATGGAACAGATGGTACTGCTGGTACGTTAGGTGCTGGTGGTGGTGGTGGTTCTGATGCTTCTCAGGCTGCCAATGAGGATGGAGGAGCTGGTGGTAATGGTATAGATTTATGGGGTGCTTCGCCTTTTTATGGTTCTGGTGGTGGTGGTGGTGGTGCTGGTGATAATGGTATTGGTGGTAATGGAGGTAGATATGGTGGTGGAGGGGGTGGTACAGGTGAAGATGGTGATATTGGTGGTACTGGTGGACAAGGTCTTATTGTTATTACTTATACTCCATCATTAGCGCCTGTATTTACTCTTAATTCATATAGATGGTATGTAGATAATGATTTTGTAGATCCATCTAATTCTTGGGGAAATCCTGATATAGCTCAAGATACTGCTATAACAATTTTACCTTATAGTAATCTTGCACCGACTAGTACAGTAGAATTACGTTTGCGAACTAATTTTACTGTAAGTTCAGCTGCACTGAGTGCGGGGGCTCAACAATTTAAATTACAATTCAAAGAAGGAACAGACGCTACGTGTAATACAGGTAGTTGGACAGATGTTGGTGCACAAGCTAGTGCTGTAACTTGGCGTTTTGCTAATTCTAGTGTAACAACTTCACTTTTATCAGTGACTAAGCTTTCTCCAGTTTCCAATGTATTAGAGAGTTATGTAACTACTACTCCAACTTATGTGAATCCAAATTCTGTTTCTGTGGGAGAGGAGATGGAATATGATTTTCATATTGAGCACAACGGGGCAACCTCTACAGATCAATATAGTTTTAGAGTAGTAGAAAGTGATAATACAGAATTTGATTCTTATACAAATTGTCCTACTTTGGCTACAGGACCAGAAACGGCAGATTTAATGAGGCATGGTAATATGATTACTGCTATTGGTGAGCAAGGGTTTTATTGGGCAAATTAAAAAAATAAAATGCAGAATTTAAGATATAATAAAATTATTTTAAATTGGATAGTACCAACTTTGATAGCCGGTTTGATTTTTTTTATTGTAAAACCTGCTTTGGCAGAAATAGTTGTATCAGAAGAATTAGCATTATATGTTATAAATAATGATTTGGAAGTAGGAGATGAGACAGTTGATGGTTATAGACAGGTTTATTATGTTTTTAATGGAGAGAAAGTTTTTGTTACAGATTTTGATAGGAAAAATAGTCGTAATCCGATGGTAAATAAAGAATATGTGGTTTGGGTTACAGAAATAAATGGTGCTGGACAGATTTTTTTGTATCATATACCGACTGATACAAAAACTGCTCTGACAAACTCTAGTACAAATCTTGATCCAGAAGTGGATGTTAATGGTAATGTGGTATGGAAAAGATGGGTAGATGACAGGTGGCAGATTTTCTTTTTTGATGGTATCTCAGTTAGTCAGTTGACTGAAGGTGATGTATCGGTTGATCCGGATATAGAAGGGGATAAAATTGTTTTTAGCCGTCAAGATGATAATAAAGAATGGAGAGCAGTTGAATTTAATATAGACAATAGACAAGTTAATTTACTTTCTAGAGGTCAAGAATCAAAATCTATTAAAATTATAGATGGAGAAGTTGTTTTTCCTATAAAAATTGCTAGAGAAGAAAAAGAAAAAGAAGAAAGAGAAAAAAAGTTGTTGAGACAACAAATAGAACAAGATCATGTGTTTGAGGAGTCTTTGCGAGAAGAAGAGACATTAGGTGAGGATTTCATAGAAATTGAAATTGAAGATGATAGTGATGGTATTGAAGAAGAGTCTGTGATTAATGAAGATGGAGGAGTTGATGGAGAAGATATAATGATTGATGAAGTTGAGGAAATTTTGGATGAAAATGTAGAGGAAATAGAAGATAGTATAGTAGAATCAGAGCCAGAGGAAGTTTTACCAACTGAACCAGAAATAGTTACAGAAGAGGATATTATAGCAGAGCTAGAAGAAGAACCAATAATTGATGATGAAGAAGAAATAGTTGAGATAGTAGAAATTGTTGAGGAAGTTGAGGAAGAAATAATTGAAGAAGAAGAAATTCTTCCTCAGGAAGAAAGTGAAATTACTGAAGAGCAAACAGAAGAAGTTGTTGTAGAAATTCCTATTGATTTAATTGAAGAAATTGCAGAAGAGCTTGTTGTTGAAGAAGAAATAATTGAAGAAGAGATTATACTTGAGGAAGAAAGTGAAGTTATTGAATAAGTTTATTTTGATAATAATTTATTTTATCAAGTAAAAATTGGTGTTCCAAAATTAAATTAGTTTGTTTAGTGAGTAACTTTATAGATTCTGCAGACTTTAAAAATTCAGTCTGATCTTGAAAATTTATAGTTTCTAGTTTTGAGAAAAATTCTTTTTGTTCAATAAAAAAGTTTTTATTTTTTTGCCTTAATTTCATCATTTTTTCTTTAAGTTCATTGCCCAAAAAATTGGAGTATTTTTTTGGTTTTATAAAGATTTTTGGGTAAGTATATGGATTTTCTAGATATATTAAAGCTTTTTCATTTATTTCGTTTAATGTTTTTACTTCATTTCTTTTTTCTAAGACAAAATTTGGAGATTTAGGGTCTAGTTTTATTAATTCTATAAAAGTGATGCGACTTTGTGAAATATAGTTTTTTTGTTCATTTAAAATTTTTTCTGTTTTAATTAAATTTTCAGAAATGATTAAATTAGATTTAATATATAGTAAATAATATATAAATAAAAACAGTGATAATAAAATTATTACCTTGATAATCAAGCTAAAAATTTTGCTAATTGGTCTATTTTTCATACTATAATAGTAGCATAGATTTTTCTTGTTGACTATTTTTGTGTGGTGTATTAAAATATATGTAAAAGGTCGTATATTTAGTAATATAAATTGAAGTAAATATTTATGAAAAATGTAAAGGAAATTTCTAATTCAGAGTCTAGTGGCATGGATTTTAGTCCTAAAGAGGTTAAAAATAAAAAAAATAAAATTGTATTGGTAGTTTTGTTAATTTTGGTAGTAATTTTTGGCGCATTAACGTTTTATTATTATAAAAAATTTTCTGAATTAAATAAAGATCCTTTGGGAGTAGCAGAACAAGAAGTGAATAAATTATTGGAAAGGGTTTCAGAGCATATAGTATTGCCAAGTGATGAGAGACCTAATATTGCTACAGTAAATAATCCAGAAAGTTTGAAGAATCAACCATTTTTTGCTAATGCAAAAAATGGAGATGTAGTGTTGCTTTATCCTAATTCTAGGAAGGCTATATTGTATGATCCAGTTCTTAATAAGATTTTGGAAGTGGCACCATTGATATTGCCTACGGTTGGTACGGAAACAAATGTGATACCGTCAAAAATTGAAACAGAATTAATAGTAGATACTGAATAATTAGTAGGTTTAGAATAAAACATGAATGAGCTAGGTAAAATAAAACAAAATTCCATTGTTTTTTTGATGGTAGTTATTTTATTTATTTTAAGTATCATTTTTTTTGTTGTACCTAGTTTTGCGACTGATTATGTAAGTAGTAATTTTATAATTAGAGATCCTGTAATTACAGTAGAGGGTGGTAGAGCAACTTCATCTAGTTTTATATATTTTTCTAGTACAGGGCAGACAAGCGTTGGTTCAAGTACAAGTACTTCTTTTTCAGCTTATGATGGGTTTTTATATTTTACAGATATTTCAATACCAACTTTGACAGCTACTGCTGGCAATGCACAAGCAAGTTTATCTTGGAGTGAATCTACTTCTACTTTTGGTTATGTTGTTACGAGTTATCAGGTTGGACAGTCTACTGTTTCTGGCGGTTCTTATTCTTATACAGATGTAGGTAATGTATTGAGTTCAACTAGAAGTAGTTTAACAAATGGTACGACATACTATTTTATTATTCGTGTAATTGATAATCAAGGGGATGTAATTGCTACATCAACCGAAAGTTCAGTTATTCCAGTAGCATCTTCTGTAGCTCCAAGTGGTGGTGGAGGAGGAGGTGGTAGTAGCATTGATACAGTAATAACAGCAGTAAAATTTTCAGGTATGGCATATCCTTTAAGTAAAGTTACAATTTTAAAGGATGGTCAGATTGCTGTGACTACTATAGCAGGACCAGATGCTAAATTTGATGTTTTATTGAGTGGATTATCAACTGGTAATTATGTATTTTCAGTAATCAGTGAGGATGATGCACAAAATCGTAGTTCTTTGTTTACATTTCCCATATTTATATCTAAAGGTGTGACCATAAATGTTGGTGGAATTTTTATTTCTCCAACAATTAATGTTGATAAGGAACAGGTACAACAGGGTGAAAATATTGCTATATTTGGTAAAAGTGTATCTAATTCTGAAATAACAATATTAATTAATTCAGAACATCAATTTTTTGAAAAAGTTAAAACAGATAATGATGGTGTTTATTTATATAATTTTGATACATCTCCATTAGAACTAGGTGAGCATTATACCAAGTCAAAAGTTGTATTTAAAGATCAGGTTAGTCCTTTTAGTAAATCAGTGAATTTTATTGTTGGAAATCGTACAGTTTTAAAAAATACAAAGAAACTAATAGGAGATTTAAGTAATGACTTCAGAGTCAATATTATTGATTTCTCTATTTTGGTATATTGGTTTGATCGTTTTGATTATCCACAAGAATTTGATTTAAATAGTGATAATAAGATAGATTTGATAGATTTTAGTATTATGGTGTATTATTGGACAGGATAAAATTTTTTTATGTTAAAATATATTCAAAAAAATAGACTTTGTATTGTAATGATTTTATCAAGTGTAATTTATTTTTTGTTTGTTTATAGTGTTTCTGCTGTTGAGTTGTATTTTGGTAGTACAAATAGTGAACAAAGTATCAATAATAAGTTTGCAGTTGGTTTTTTTGTAGACACTAAAGGTGAATCTATTAATGCTGTAGAAGGTAAAGTCGTTTTTAATTCAGATGAATTAGAATTAGTTGATATAATAGATGGAGAATCTATTATTAATTTTTGGTTAAATAAGCCAGAAGCAATTTGTAATAGTATTTGTGAAGTAAGTTTTGGGGGTGTAATTCCTGGTGGTTTTGTTGGGGATAAGGGAAATATTTTTTTGTTAGTTTTACGATCTACTAAATTGGGTGAAGTATCTATTAGTAGTATTGATAGTAGAATTTTGCTTAATAATGGCGAAGGTACTATGGCAGATTTGATAATTTCTCCAATAAATTTTAAAATTTTGGAGAAAACAGATACGTCAGAATTTGTTTATCCTTATGATATAGATCCACCAGAATCATTTTTACCTACTATAGCTCAAGAAGAAGATATATTTGATGGAAAATTTTTCTTAGCCTTTGCTACTCAAGATAAATTATCAGGTATGGATCATTATGAAGTTGCAGAAAGTAGTAAGGAAGTTAGTGATTATAATAAATTAAAATGGAAAATTACAGATAGTCCATATATATTAAAAAACCAATCATTAACAGAATATATTTATGTTAAAGCGGTTGATAAATCAGGAAATGCAAGAATACAAATTATCCCACCAATAAATAAAGTTATATTCTACAAAAAGTATACAATGTATGGTATACTAATTGTAGTATCTATAATTTTATATACCTTGCAAAGGGTCTTATGGAGGATAAAGAGATAATATTAAAAAATATAAAATTTTATTATAGAAGATACATATTTTTTGTATTTATATTTTTGTTTTCTATAATAGTTAACGCATCTTTTTGGGGTACTGTTAAGGCTACGACTTTGTATTTTTCTCCATCTGTAGGTTCTTATGATTCTAACAACATTTTTTCAGTTGGTGTATATGTATCTAACCCAAATGAGTCAATGAATGCAGTATCAGCGTTGATCACATTTCCTAAAGAAGTGCTTGAGGTTGCATCGGTTTCAAAAAGTAATTCTATAATAAATCTTTGGGTTCGTGAACCGTCTTTTTCAAATAGTCAGGGTTTTGTAAATTTGGAAGGTATTGTTTTGAATCCTGGTTTTACTGGTGCTTCTGGTAAATTATTAACAATAAATTTTAAAGTAAAAACAGCAGGTCTTGCAAATGTTTTGTTTTCAGAGGCTTCTGTTCTTGCAAATGATGGACAAGGAACCAATATTTTGACGTCATTAAATAATGCAAATTTTTATTTGGGGAGTACAAATGTTTTGTCAAATGAATTAGTAAAACCACCCAAAACATTTAATTCACCAATTATTTATTCTGAAACACATCCAAATCCTAGTGATTGGTACGCTAAAGATAGTATCAATTTTAATTGGTTGATGACAGATGATGTGACAGATGTTGGTGTATTAGTAGACCAAAAATCATTTACAAATTCTGGAACTGTAAGTGTTGGAAAAATTGATAAGTATACTTATTCTAATTTGGACGATGGCACTTGGTATTTGCATATTAAATTGCGTAATGCATCTGGTTGGGGACAGGCTGGCCATTTTCAATTTAATGTGGATACAGAAGGGCCGAAGAATTTAGAAATTAAAATAGTGGATAGAACTGATATGACTGATCCAAAAATTGATTTTATATTCAGTGCAGAAGATGAGCTTTCTGGTATTGATTATTTTGAGGTTAAAATTGATGGAACGGTTGATAAAAATGTTGATTTTGAATCTGCCACTTATCAAGCTGAATTATTAGGATTGGGTAATCATATTATAACAGTTAGGGCTGTAGATAAGGCAGGTAATTTTACTGAAGACTCTATAGATTTTGTTGTAGAAGAGTTAGATGCACCAGTGATTGATGAGTTTAATAGAATTATTACAACAAATGATACTTTGATTATTTCTGGTAGATCAAGTGCTAATAGTAAAGTTACAGTATGGTTACAAAATAGTGGTGGAGATATAATAAAAAATATAGTTGATTCTAATGGAGACGGCGAATTTAGAGTAACTGTTGGGGATAGGTTAAATGAAGGAACATATGAAATTCGAGCAGAAGTAATTACGGATACAGGCGCTAAAAGTAGACCAAGTGATCCTTTGCTTGTAGTAGTTAGACAACCAACTCTCACTATGATTGGGGCATTGACTATAACTTTTCTATCGGTAGTAGTTCAAATTGCAGGTTTGCTCGCGATGTTAGTGTTATTGATATTATATTTTAGGTATAAAGTAAAGAAAATGTTATTAAAATTTAGAAAAGATTTGAATTTTACAGAAACTGATTTACATATTGCTTTTAATAATTTGAAAAAAAATATTAAAAATCAAGAAGATATGTTGAATAATAAAAAAATAAATCATGAAGAATTGACTGAAGAAGATGAGAAATTAATGCTGGAGCGTCTTGAAGTAGATTTAGATAAAGTAGAAAAATTAATTACTAAAGATATAGAAGAAATAAAGGGTAAATTATTAAAAGATAAGTTATTAGAGTAATAAATGTAGAAAATATAGTATATTGTATTTTTAAGTAATATCTGATAAAATAAGGTTATTATGATAACAATTTGGAATGATTTTTTGTATACGCCATTATTCAATCTATTGATTTGGATATATAATGGTTGGGCAGATGGAAATCTCGGTTGGTCAGTGATATATCTGACGGTTATTTTGCGTACTGTTTTATTACCATTTTCTCTTATAAACGAGTATAATAAGACCAAGAATGAAGCTTTGTACAGAGAAATAAAAGAAATAGAAAAAGTATATCAAAATGATGATATTCTCAAAAAACAAGAAATCAGACAAGCCATGAAAAAACGAAGAGTCCAGCCGTGGGCAAAAGCTGTGGTACTGGGTATTCAAGCACTCGTTTTGGTGTTGTTGTATCAAGTATTTATAGGTGGGCTCAAAGGGGATAAAATAATTGAAACTTTGTATCCATCAATTGCATGGCCTGGAGTGATCAATACCAATTTTTATGGATTTGAGTTGGGTATGACGCATGATATCATTTGGTCAGGAATTGTTGGTATATTTTTGCTGGTAGAGATATATATAAATTTGAGGAGGTTCAAAGGTGGTATTGAACGAAAAGATTTGACTTATTTTATTTTATTTCCAACATTTATTTTTATTTTACTTTGGATAATCCCAATGGTTAAGTCATTGTTTATACTCACTTCACTTATATTTTCGGTAGTAGTAGGAAATATAGCTCGGTTGTTTTTCCAAGAGATAGTGAAGAGAAATTTAGTAAAATTACCTAAAAATTAAGAATTAATATTTAATATTAAAATATGTCTGAGTCCCTTGATAAATTGATGTATTCCTTCGTAATGGAGGATGTGTTAAAAGGTCTTTTTATTTATGTGCCACCGGGATATGTTGCTTGTGTGTATGATTTGGGACGAGGGGTGCTTAAAAAAGTTTTAACACCGGGATTGCATTTTAAGATCCCATTTTGGCAAAAAGCAAAGCTTTTTAATACTCAGACTTTGGAATATAGTATTTTCCGTGATTTTAATTCACAAAATGAAAGAGCATTGGGGGATATTCCAATCGCAGCGGTTACAAAAGATAGCAAGAGGATTGCGGTTGAAGGTACAATTTTGCTTAGACTAGATATTCACCAAATTCCAGCTATTTGGCAGACTATTGGTGAAGATTTTGTTGCCAAAATTATTAGACCAGCAGTTCGTAGTCGGATTAGGATGGTTGTCAGTCGTTTTGATCAGGTGGAATTGGTTGGTGATAAACGCAATGAAGTAGAGGAGAACTTAAAAAATGAATTGGAGAGAATATTTTATTCTCGGGGTATTTTTGTAGAGAATGTATTGTTGGGTGAGATCTCTAATATCCAAAAATATGTGAATGTTGCTAAAGAATAGTGGTAGATGATGATATATAATATAAAATCCTGTGAAAGCAGGGTTTTTGATTTTGGTGGTAATAAGTATAGGGGTTGACAGTCATTTATCCACATGGTATATTAGCACTCAATATAAAAGAGTGCTAAAATGTATTTGTATATGGATAGTAGAAAAGAACAATTACTCCAATTAATAGTTGAAAATTATTTACAGACTGCTGAACCAGTAGGGTCTAAATTTTTGATAGAATCAGCTGGTTTGGATGTGAGTGGTGCAACAGTCCGCAATGAAATGCGTGATTTGGAAGAACAGGGTTATTTGACACATCCACATACATCAGCTGGTAGGATTCCAACTGAAAAGGGGTATATTCATTATATTGAAAACATAATGAAAATTGATGATTTGAAAAGCAATACAAAAAAAGAAATAGATGAAATAGCTAAGTCTGGAGAGAATGTTTTGAAAGAAATTGCCAAATATACTGCTGAATATCTAGACTATTCTGTAATGGTTGCATTAAATCACAATAGCATATATTATACTGGCATTTCCAATTTGTTTTCTCAGGCTGAATTTAGAAATTATGCGCACACAGTGAGTGTTTCAACTATTTTTGATGAGTGTGAAGAAAGAATGGAAAGTCTGTATGATGTAGTTGATGATGAAATAAAAGTATTGGTCGGTAGAAATAATCCACTTGGAAATGCATGTGGTACGGTTGCTACCAAGATTGGAGGTACATCTTTGTTTGCAATTTTGGGGCCAATGAGAATGGACTATGCCAAATCAGTTAGTATATTAAATCATATTAAAACAATTATAAAAAATAATTAATTTAGTAATTATCCTTTTCACTCATTCTCACTTTGATTCCGAGGCATTTGCCTGTTGTGGCAAATGAATCCGTGAAAAGGATAAGTACTAAATTAAATATTAAGTAGTTTTTATGACAAATGATAAAAAAAAAGATGAATTAGAAAATGAAGAATTGGATAATAATGATAATAAGACAAGTGAATTAGATGAAATCAAAGCAAAGTGTGAAGAATATAAAGCTGGATGGCTGAGGGCGCAAGCTGATTACCAAAATTTGCAAAAAGAAGTTGAAAATAAACGAAGTGAATGGGTGAAAATGAGTGAAGTACAGATTTTGGAGGATTTTATTCCAGTCTATGACAATTTTAAAAAAGCTTTTGGACATGATATCAAGGATGGACAGTTTGATAGCTGGAAAAAGGGAATAGAATATATAATGAAACAGTTTAGTGATATTTTGACAAGTTATAAGATTGAAGAGATAAAAACAGTTGGTGAAATATTTAATCCAGAATTACATGAAGCAGTTGGTGAAGAAGAAGCAGTAGATAAAGCAGATGGGGAAATATTGAAAGAAATTGATACTGGATATAAGGTTGGGGACAAAATTATAAAATGCGCAAAAGTGGTAGTCAATAAATAAAAATAAAAAAGCTACCATCCCCGCGGAGGCGGGGATCTAGGATATTAAATTAAAAATTAGAAATTAAATTAAAATATATGCATTTAATACAATATGATCCATTTGCAGAAATGGAAAAAATGTTTAATTCTCAGTCATTTTCACCAGCATTAGATGTTTATGAAGAAAAAGATAGTGTAATAGTAGAAACTTCACTTGCTGGAGTTGATACAAAAAATGTGGATATCAGTGTTCAAAAAAGTGTTTTGACAATTCAAGGTGAAAATAAAAAAGAACATGAAATAGATGATAAAAATTATTATAGAAAAGAGATTCGTAGTGGTTCATTTTATAGACAAGTTGCGTTACCTGTACCAGTAAAAGAGCAGGAAATCAAAGCAGAGTTCAGTGATGGAGTGCTTAAAATTATTTGTCCAAAAGCAGAAGCAGTAGAACCAAAGAAAATAACTATAGAGGTAATTAATAAAGATAAAAGTAGATAGCTATATAACCAGTAATTAAAAATAAATAATAAAAACATATGCCAAAAATATTAGGAATTGATTTGGGAACAACAAATTCATGCATGGCAATCACAGAAGGTGGTCAGCCAAAAGTATTGGAAAATAAGGAAGGAAATAGAACTACTCCTTCTATTATTGCAATGTCAAAATCAGGTGATAGATTGGTGGGCCAATTGGCCAAAAGACAATCAGTCACCAATCCACAAAATACGCTCTATTCAATCAAGCGTTTGATTGGTCGTAGATTTGAGGACAAAGAAGTGCAAGATGTTGCCAAGCATATGCCATACAAGATTGTGGCTGATGGTGAGAAAATAAAAGTAAAAATGGGTGACAAAGATTATACTGCGCCAGAGATTTCAGCGATGGTATTACAAAAACTAAAAGCCGATGCAGAAGAAAAAACTGGTGAAAAAATCACTCAAGCAGTCATTACAGTACCAGCATATTTTGATGATTCACAAAGACAAGCGACCAAAAATGCTGGTGAAATTGCTGGGCTTGAGGTACTCCGAATCATCAATGAACCGACTGCGGCTGCTTTTGCCTATGGTTTTGACAAAAAAGATGATCAACAAATTGTTGTATATGATTTGGGTGGTGGTACTTTTGATGTATCAGTATTGGATATCAGTCATGATACTGCAGAGGGTCTTTCAACCGTAGAAGTAAAATCAACCAATGGAGATACTCATCTGGGAGGAGATGACTTTGATAACAAAGTCATCCAATGGATTTTGGAAGAGTTTAAAAAGATTGAAGGGATTGATTTGTCCAAAGATCCACTTTCATTACAACGGGTAAAAGACGCTGCTGAGAAGGTCAAAATAGAGCTTTCTAGCACTCCTGAGAGTGAAATCAATGAACCATTCATTACTTCAACTGCTGATGGTCCAAAACATTTGAATATAAAATTGTCTCGCGCTAAATTGGAAGAATTGGTAATGGATTTGGTTGAAAAAACTATGACTCCAGTCAAAAAAGCGATTGAAGACGCTGGTATGAAGAAAGAAGATATTGATGAAGTGATATTGGTCGGCGGTATGACTCGTATGCCATTGGTACAAAAGAAAGTTGAAGAATTTTTTGGTAAAAAACCAAATATTACTGTGAATCCAGATGAGGTAGTAGCAGTCGGAGCCGCTATACAAGCTGGACAGCTTCAAGGGGACTTGGGTAAAGAAATTCTTTTACTTGATGTTACACCGCTTTCACTTGGTATTGAAACTATGGGTTCAGTTTCAACTAAGTTGATTGAACGCAATACTACAATCCCGACTAGCAAGACTCAAGTTTTCTCAACCGCGGCTGACAATCAACCAAGTGTAGAGATTCATGTCTTGCAAGGTGAACGCCAAATGGCATCTGACAACAAAACTTTGGGTAGATTTATGTTGGACGGTATTCCACCAGCTCCACGCGGAGTGCCACAAGTAGAAGTAAAATTTGATATTGATGCCAATGGAATTCTCAATGTTTCTGCAAAGGACAAAGGTACTGGCAAAGAACAATCAATTCGCATTGAAGCTTCAAGTGGATTGTCTGATGAGGAGATTGAAAAGATGAAAAAAGATGCAGAATTACATGCCGAAGAAGATAAAAAGAAACGAGATATGATTGAAATCAAAAATACTGCTGACACAATGGTGTATACTACTGAAAAAATGATGAAAGATGTAGAAGAAAAGAAAATTGCCATAACCGATGAAGAAAAGAAAAAGGTGGAAGATGCACTCGCAAAAGTAAAAGAATTGAAAGAAAAAGATGATATGGAAGCGCTCAAAAAAGCATCTGAAGAATTGACTGAATCAGCTCAAGCAGTAGGGATGAAGATGTATCAGCAAGAATCAGAAAAACAAAAAGCCGAAGGTGGTGAACAAGTTGATCCACAAAAAGCAGCAGAAGATGAATTGAACAAAGAAAAAGAAGGTGAGGCGGTTGATGGTGAAGTGGTTGAGGATGATAAGAAATAAGACTTAAGACATAAGTACCCCGCCTGATGGTGGGGTACTCGTATACTTTATACTTAATACAAAATACTTTATATTACACACATGTCCAAAGACTACTACAAAACACTCGGCGTTGAAAAAAGTGCTTCGGCGGATGAGCTCAAAAAAGCTTTTCGTAAACTTGCTCATAAGTATCATCCCGATAAACAGGGAGGGGACGAAGCCAAGTTCAAGGAAGTAAACGAAGCTTATCAAGTGCTGGGTAATGAACAAAAGCGTGCGCAATATGATCAATATGGGGCTGATTTTGAGTCTCAGGGTGGTTTTGGTGGTGGGGCTGGTTGGGAGGATTTTATGCGGGCGAGTCGTGGACAAGGTGGAGCGCAGTTTGATTTTGGTGATATAGATTTGGGTGATTTGTTTGGTGGAATGTTTGGTGGTGGTGGACGCAGACAGCGACAGCGTCGAGGCAATGATATCCAAGTTGATGTGCAGATTGAATTCAAGGAGGCAGTTTTTGGGGTGGAAAAAGAAATTCGTTTGAATAAAAATAACAATTGTGATGTCTGTGCTGGTAGTGGAGCTGAGCCTGGTTCAAATGTAAAAAAATGCGCAGAATGCAATGGTCATGGTCAAGTCAAACAAGTCCAGCGTACTATTCTAGGAGCAATGCAGACAGTAGCGACCTGTCCATCTTGCGCAGGTGCTGGGGAAAAAGCCGAAAAAAGTTGCAAGCATTGTGGAGGTGATGGGCGAGTACGAAGTGAGTCAGTCTACAAAGTAAAAATTCCTGCCGGTATCCATGATGAAGGTACTATAAAACTGGCTGGGAAAGGTGAGAGCGCTGGAGTTGGTGGGCAATCAGGGGATTTGTATGTAGTAGTCCATATAAAGGCTGACAAAATATTTGAACGTGATGGTTATGATATTTATACAGATTTGCATATTAATTATCCGCAAGCAGTGTTGGGTGATAAAGTAGAAATTGATACGCTTGATGGTAAAAAAAGATTGGTAATACCCGAAGGTGTGGATTCGCATCAACAAATTCGTTTGAAAGGCTTGGGTGTGCCAAATCTGTCTGGTAGTGGTAGGGGCAGTCACTATGTACGAGTGATAGTAGATATCCCTAAAAAAATCAATCGCAATGCAAAGAAACTTATACAAGATTTGATAGAAGAATTATAAAAATTAAAAAATCATTTATTAATTAATAAATGATTTTTTAATTTAGTATTTTTTATCTGTAAGATTGACAAAAGTCAATATCTACGGTACATTATAAATTATAAAAAGGAGTACACAATGAGAGATGAACAATTGGATAGAGAAGTTGATTTTCTTCGGAAAATCGAAAATGTCCTTATTAGACTAGGTAAATGTAAAAATAGCACACAAGCTGCGGTAATGATTTACGATAGAATTATGCAATGGACAAATGGTTGTCCTGAAATTGCACGCAAGTGCTTTGAAGCTTTTTTAAGGGCTAATGCTAATGTATCTGTTTAGTTCTTCTCTTGACCCACCACCCAATGCAAAGCATCGGGTGGTTTTGATTTTATATTGACAAAATGATAAAAATAACCTACATTAAATTTAAGAAACAAAGGAGAAATAGTCATGCATGATTATGGTCTAACTGATGAGCATATTAGATGTTTGATGTTGGCATCACAATCAGATAGGCTCTGGAGAGAAATGGCAATTATTGTAGCTGTTGAAGGAAACCTAAAAGATAGGGAATCCGCAAGAGTAGTTACTAATAATTTTACTACCGGACTTGGTCCAAAAGGGCGAAAAGCCCGTTGGTATTTTTTGAGAAGCCAGTATCCTTTTGATTGATTGGGTGATTAGTGAATATCATCCAAAACATATTGACCTGCATGATAGTAAATCATGCAGGTCAATACAAAACATCAGATTGATAATGTCTAAGCATGTTTATCAAGAATTTTATTTACTTCCGCATCAGCTTCTTTATTATTTTCGCGCCGTGTATGGCGTATTTTTATTTTTTTGAATTTTTGACTAGCATTCCAGGCTTTGGTAAAAAGTTTTTGGAGTGTAGGTTCTTTTACTTTCCAATTTCCGTTCAATTGTTCCACTATTAATTTACTATCTAATATGCAGTCTACTTCGTCAGCGTCTAGTTCAAAGGCTTTTTCTAAGCCAGAAATCATGGCAGAGTATTCTGCATAATTGTTGGTTTGTTTGCCTAGATATTCGCCGTATGAAGCGACTATTTCACCTTTTTCGTTTTTTATTACTACTCCAGTTGCAGCTGGTCCTGGATTACCACGGGCACCGCCGTCAGTATGAATTGTTAATTTCATAAGTATTGTTTTTATTTACATAATATAATTTATCTTTTACTCCCTGCCTGCCGGCAGGCAGGATTCTCGCTGTGGCTCCGAGGCAGTTGTCTGTTGTGACAACTGAATCCGTTCAAGATAAATTATATTATGTAATATCTATATTTTTCTTAAATCTTTAATTGTTAATTGAATTTCTTTATTTCCATTCCATTCATTTATATCCATTTCAAAAATCATATCTATTTTGTCGCCAATTTTCAAAGTTTCACACCAATTGGTTTCATTGCCATTACACAAGCTCCAGCCGATAGTTTTTTGTATTTTTTGGGTTTTGTCAGTTACCATTATTTTGATATGTTTGTCGTCTTTACCGATTGGCATGACTGATTGTACGGTTAGATTGGTGGCTAGATATTTTGGTTTGGTATTCACTTGGCCAAATGGCTCAAATTTACTTAACATATTGTACAGATCCCAATTGATATCTTCTAGATTGATTTCTGCATCAATTTTTTGAGTTGGTACCATATCAAAGTCTTTAGTTTTTTCTTTGAATTTTTCTATCATCTCTTTTTTGAAATCTTCAACCAAATCTTTATTTTTCAAAGTAAAACCACAAGCCATTGGGTGCCCACCAAATTTAAAAAAATAGTCTGGCATTTCTTGCATAGCGCCGATTAGACTAAAATTTTCTACACTTCTGCCTGAGCCAGTTATTTCACCATTGTTTTCGGCCATTACTATACTAGGTTTTTTGTATTTTTCTTTTAGCCTGCCAGAAATAAGTCCGACTATGCCAGTAGACCAGCCAATACCCAATACAAAAAGTATTGGATTGTCTAATTGACTAGTCTCTACTTGTTTGAGAGCTTTTTGGAGTAAATCTTCGGTTAATTTTTGTCTGTCGCTGTTGTTGATATTGAGTTCACACGCTAGTTCATTGGCATCCAATTCATTTTTTGTAGCAAATAGTTTGTAAGCGACATTGGCATGATTCATACGACCAGCCGCATTAATTCGTGGAGCGATTTGGAAACCGATTGTATCTGCGGTGATTTCTTTTATTAATTTTCCGTTATTGTCCAACAAACCTGCTTCAGATAACAATTTTTTCATACCAATTCTTTTGGCAATATTCAAAACAATCAGTCCATATGTGGTCAAGGTGCGTGATTCTCCGATAAGTGGTACCATATCGGCAACACTGGCAACTGCCACCATATCTAGTTGCCATTTTTCAAAGGCTTCATGAGTTTGTCCATTTGGGAGGAGATCGTGGTCTTTTTTGTGAGTTTGTAAAATTCCTTGCATTAATTTGAAGGCTACTGCTCCGCCAGCTAGATTTTTGTCTGGATATTTTTCTGTTTCAATTTTTGGGTGAATAATAGCGAAGGCATTTGGCAGTTTTTTGGGTATAGAGTGGTGATCGGTTATTATCACTTCCATACCCAATTGGTTGGCAAGGTCAACTTCTTCTGCATTACTAATACCACAATCGCATGAAATTATTAAGTTTGTTCCAGTCTCATGCAACATTTTTATTGTATTTTTGTTGAGCCCATACCCATCAGTTTCTCTATGAGGTAGAAATACATCATAGTTTTTGAAATTGAGTACTTCAAACAGATCAGTCAAAATTACTGATGCCGATACACCATCAGCATCATAGTCGCCATGAACTGTGATTTTTTCATTATTTTTGATGGCCAGCAATACTCGGTTTACTGCTTTTTTCATATCTGTGAAAATAAATGGATCATGAATATCTTTGGCATAATCTGGGTTCATGAATTCATCAATTTCTTTTTCAGTTCTAAAATTGCGGTTATATAACAAATTTGCCACAATCGGTGGCAATTGTGGAAATTTGTTTAAAAATGATTTTGGAGCTGGATTTTCTATTACCCATTTGAATTCCATATAAGTAAAGGTGTGTTTTATTTATTAAATAATCGTATTTTTTTGAAATCCCAATATGAATCAGCTAAAAATAGGCTGAGTACCAAAAAAGATAAATCAAGAGACTTGAGATGGTTTAATGTGCTTGGTTGTATTTGAATAAATAAAATACTTAGTCCAAATAATATCCAATATATAATATTCCGTTTGTGCGGATTAATCTTTTCAGCGTCATTTATTTTGTTGCGGGTATACAAGGAATATATGGTGTAGAAAGTTATAAATGGCCAAAAAAAGTACCATTGGTATTCTATTTTGCTGAGATTAAATTCATCAAGTATCAGATAGTAGGGCAAGAACAAGAAAATACCAACTGCATACAAAAAAATTATTTCTAGTTGGTATTTGTGATAGGCGCTTAGTTCATGATGTTTTTTGAATTTCATCATAGTCATTGTTTAGTAGAACGCTGGTAAGACTGTAAAAAATACCATAGCAATAACAGATATAATACTAATCACTGTCCATAGTTTTTTGAATTTTTTACTTCGTGACATATTTAATAATGTTAATATATTTATAAGTTATAATGGTTTTTTTATATTTTCAATAATGAACATATTAATTCCAATTATTTGTTTTTACTCATTCTCGCTTCGGCTCCGAGGGTGATGCCTGTTGGGGCATCAAATCCGTAAAAACAAATAAACAAATTAATACTTAATTATAAATAATATTATTAATTCTTACAATTTATCTTTTCAAAACTGCCAAATAAGCTTCGGTTGGGATATCTACTTTGCCTTTGCCGTGGGCCATCATTTTTTTCTTGCCCTTCTTTTGTTTTTCAAGTACTTTGCGTTTGCGAGTAACGTCGCCTCCATACAATCCTGCAGTTACATCTTTTCGCATAGCTGACAATCTTTCGCCGGCAATTACTTTGCCACCAATTGCAGCTTGGATTTTGATTACGAATTGTTGTTTTGGTAGCGTGTCTTTGAGTGAATTGACGATTTGTTTGCCTATTTTGAAGGCGTCTTCTCTCCAGACCAATGTTGCGAGTGCTTCCACTGGCTCTTCGGCAATCAAAATATCAAGTTTGACTATATCTGTAGTTTCGTAATTTTTGAATTCATAACTCAAAGATGCATAACCACTGGTTACAGTTTTAAGTTTATCATAAAAATCAGTAATAAGCGAAGACAAGGGCATCTCGTAATGGAGTAGGGCACGCTGTTCTGTACCACTGCTTAAATATTCTGTATTTTTGTATCTGCCTTTTCTCTCAGCAATCAAACCCATAACATTACCAATATATGCTTGAGGAGTAATAATATCTACATTCATCCAAGGTTCTTCAACTTTGAGAATATTTTGGACTTCTGGCAAGTCTTGAGGGCTTTTTACTATAATAGTATCGCCTTTGGTTTTGAAAACATTGTAAGCTACACTAGGAACTGTAGCAATAATTTCTAAATCAAATTCACGACGTAAGCGTTCTTGAAAGATATCCAGATGCAACATACCCAAAAAACCGCAACGGAAACCAAACCCTAGCGCTTGGGAATGTTCTGGTTCGTAAGTGAGTGATGAATCACTGAGTTTCAGTCTATCAACTGCATCTCGTAGAGAATTATATTCGTCGCCTTCTTTGGGGAAAATACCGGCGAAAACCATTGGCTTTACTTCTTTGTAGCCTTCAAGTGGTTCTTTTGCGGGAGAGTTTGCAATGGTAATAGTGTCACCAACTTTTACATTACCCAATTCTTTGAGACCAGTAACAATATACCCAATTTGTCCATTGTCTAAATTGTTGTCGGCTACAAGAGTTGGTGAGTAATGGCCAATTTCTAAAACTTCAGCATCAGCCAATGTTCTCATAAATTTTATTTTTTGTTTTTTTTCAATTTGGCCATCAATTATTCTGACTGAGGCTACTACTCCACGATAATCATCATAAAAAGAGTCAAAAACAAGGGCGCGAGCTGGTTTATTCGCATTGTCAGTTGGTGGGGGAACACGTTTGATTACTTCCTTTAGAAGATTTTCAACACCTTCTCCAGTTTTGCCAGAACAGGTGAGTATTTCTTCGCGTTTGCAACCAGTCAATTTTATTATTTCTTCACTGGTTTTTTCTATATCAGCATTTGGCAAATCTATTTTGTTGAGCACAGGTATGATTGTGAGGTCTTGTTCTATAGCAAGGTAAAGGTTGCCAATAGTTTGTGCTTGAACGCCTTGGGTGGCATCAACCAAAAGGATTGCTCCTTCAACGGCTGCTAGAGATCTGGATACTTCATAAGTAAAGTCAACATGTCCTGGAGTATCTATCAAATTTAGAATATTGTCTTTGTATAGCATGCGGACAGGTTGCAATTTTATGGTGATGCCACGTTCTTGTTCCAATTCCATTTGGTCTAACATTTGATCATGCATTTTTCGTCCCTCTACTGTATTGGTCAATTCTAAAAAACGGTCAGCCAATGTAGACTTACCATGATCAATGTGGGCAATTATACAAAAATTTCTAATATTGCTCATATGCTTGTAAATTAAGCCTATTTTATCACAAAAAATGCTCATTGACAAGGGTCGGTATAATTATTATTGGTATACTAAATAAAATTTATATTAGACTATATTTATATTATATTTTTTATTTTTATATTTCATCGGCTTCAGTAATTTCACCGCGAGTTACATTGCCAAGTTTGATGAATTTGTGCTTTAGACTAGCTTGAAATTGGTTCATTTCTTCAAGATTGAGCAGTTTACAAATAATACTATATATAATAAGTCCAGATATTCCAGCCACCATCCCTTGAGTCATAATGCCCCAAAGTTTTGTCATATCGACCATATATGCTAAAGGAGTTTTTATAAGTTGAATAAATATTGCCATAATAATTGCTGCTACAGAAATTTTGTTTAGTGAATAAAGCATATTTGATTCATTAAAAGAACCAATTTTTTGTCGTAATAAAAACCAAAGGAAGGCTACTTGGACAGTCATAGAAAAAGAAAAAGCCAGGGCGAGTCCACTGATACCTAATTTTTCTTTTAAATATATTCCAAAAATTATATTGATAAGAGAGCTTATGATACCAATCAAAAATGGTGTCCAAGTATCTTTGAGAGCAAAAAATGCACGAATAAAAAGCGGTATAAGAGATTGAGCTGCGAGAGATAATGTAAAGAAAGCAAGAGTGTTGGATGTAATAATTGTGTCAGACCAAGTGAAATTGCCACTGCCAAGTAGTACTCTCACTATTTGAGCGCGTAAGAGTAAAAAAATAATAGTGAGTGGGATAATAAAAAATATTATTTGTCTGATGGTATGCGTGAGGTTTTCGATGAGTTTGTCTATTTTGTTTTGACCAGCAAGTTCTGATAAAGTTGGAAAAGCAGCAATAGCAAATGAAATGCCAATAATTCCAATTGGAAAATGTTGTATATTATTGGCAAGATTGAATATGGCTACACTGCCAGTGCCAATAGTTGAAGCCAAAATTGTAATAGCAACTAGGTTTAATTGGGTAGTAGCAAGCCCGAGTGTTCTGGGTAACATTGTACCGATGATCTCTCTGAGGTTTTTATTTTGAAAAGGCAATACGAATTCATACTTGAAACCATATTTAAAAAAAGATGGTAGTTGTATTACAAGGTGTAGTAAAGCGCCAATGACTACACCATAGGCTAATCCTTTGAGTCCATAATGTGGCACGAGATAGATGGCGCCAATAATAATACCAAAATTATACAAGATTGGTGTCAAAGCATAAATTAAAAAACATTTGAAGGATTGTAGTACTCCACTGACAATACTACTAAGTCCAAGTATGAGTGGACTCAAAAACATAATTCTTGTGAGCATAATAGTATTTGCAAGTTGTGCGTCAGTAAAACCTGGTACTAGTATAGATATGATTTGTGGGGCAAAATAATATAGGATCAAAGTTAAGGCAATTATAATAATACCAAGAAGATTTATAATACCATTGGTTATAAGCCAAGCTTCTTTTTTATTTTTTGATAATAATTTTGTAAATACTGGAATAAAACCGGCTGATATAGCCCCAACAATTACTAAGTTGTATACCAGATCAGGAATTCTGAAGGCGGCATAATATACATCTAGTTCAGCCCCAGCGCCAAACATATGTGCAAAAATCCTATCTCTGATTATGCCAATTAAACGGCTAATAAAAGACGCCGCACCAAGTATAATGGCGGCGCCGGTAATAGTTTTGGTTTGATTTGAAAAAAAATTAATCACAATAGTTTCTTTCTTTTCATTATGTATATCATGAATATTATTAAGGTTGCAAGACCAATAAACATTACCCATACCCAGAAAGGATTATGGGCATAAGGTAAACCTGATATATTCATACCATATATACCAGATAGTAGTGTAAGTGGTAATAGAGATACAGAAATTACAGTGAGAGCGCTGATGACTTTGTTTGTTCTTTGGTTGATAAGAGACTCTACTGTAATATGGAGTCCGTCTATAGTCTCTTTGTATGTTTCAATGATAGCCCATATTTTATTCAAGTAGTCATTGATATCATCAAAGTATAGACTCAAACTTTCATCTAAAAATGGTTTACGTATATTAGCTAAATTTGATATTAAATAACGTTGTGGATCTAGGATCCTTCGGAAATGTAGTACATTTCTTCTATATATTGCTAATTCTTTGATTACATTAGTATCTTGTTCTCCTTTGTAGACTTTTTGTTCTACTGTGGATACTTGTTTTCCAAGATTATTAAGGATAGGCCCGATATTTTGTAATAAGGCTTCTATTAATCTATATAGTAAAAAACCAGAATTACTCATCCAATCTGCTTTTACTTTGCGATTGTTCATACATCTATAAAAGAAGTTTTTTAATTCTTTGGAAGGAGTGTGTTGGATAGTGATAATAAAATTAGCTCCAATAAAAACATCTACTCCATGTGATGTAATATTTTGTTCATCGGTTTTCCAATGGGGAAATTTGAGTACAACAAATAAATAATCTTTGTAAGCGTCAATTTTTGGCATTTGTTGCTCTGAAATAAGATCTTCGTAGTCAAGATGATGAAATTTATAATTCTTTTTTAAAAATTCAAGAGCTTCTTCGTCAATTTTGTCAATATTTACCCAAGTGAGATTATTTTGAGTTAGTGTTTTTATAGACATAGAGTGGAAGTTTGTATAATAAAGTCTATTTATTAAATGTATAATTAAATTATTATAAACTAAAATAATTATAACATATAAAATACAGTATGTATACAAAACAACAAGTTATTTGAGATTGATTTAAAAAAATGTTAGTATATCTATGTTAAAATTAATGAATTTTTATGAAGATATCATTTTATGGCGCCGCCGAAGAAGTAACTGGTTCTTGTTTTTTGTTAGAGACAAAATCAAGAAAAATATTAGTTGATTGCGGGATGTTTCAAGGATCAGATTTTAATGAAGCAAAAAATAGTGATGACTTTTTGTTTGATCCAAAAAGTTTGGATGCAGTTTTGGTAACGCATGCGCATTTGGATCATATTGGTAGGATCCCAAAATTGGTACAAGAGGGGTACAATGGGCCTATCTATATGACAAAAGCTACGGTAGAACTAGCTTTGCTTATCTGGGAGGACGCATATAAGATTATGGAATATAACAATAAGAAATTTCAAGCACCAATTTTGTATTCTGAGGAAGATATAAATAAAGCACATAAGTTATGTAAAGGCGTAAATTATTATGAAAAAGTTGATATAGGTGATGTAAAAGCATTGTGGAAGGATGCTGGGCATATATTTGGTGCATCTTTTATTGAAGTTGAAGCTGATGGTAAAATGATTGTTTTTTCAGGTGATATTGGGAATAATAATGTGCCAATATTACGGGAAACTGATCAGATTGGTAAGGCGGATGTTTTGTTGTGTGAATCAACTTATGGTGGCAGAGATCACGAAACTCACAAGGAAAGTGTAGAATTGGTTATGAAATTAATCAAAGAAGGTTATGATAGAGGTGGAGTTATTATGATACCAGCTTTTTCTTTGGAAAGAACACAAGAGTTTCTTTATGATTTGAGTCAAAGAGAAGATGAATTGCCAAATTTACCAATTTTTTTGGATAGCCCACTAGCAATAAAGGCTTTGCCAGTTTATAGAAAATATTCAGAATATTATGATAGAGAAGCTAAAGTTATATCTGAGGCTGGTGGAGATTTCTTTTTGTTTGATAAATTGGAAATAACTAGTACCCCAGATCAATCAAAAAAAATAAATGACGCGCCGATGCCAAAAATGATAATTGCTGGTTCTGGTATGATGAATGGTGGTCGTATATTGCATCATGCTTTTAGATATTTGTCAGATCCAAATTCAACGCTCATTATAATTGGGTATCAAGCAGAAGGAACTTTAGGAAGAAAATTATATGAAGGTGAAAAGAAAGTAAAAATATTTAACAAGGAAGTAGAAGTAAAGTGTGCCATAAAAGCCATTGGTGGTTTGTCAGCTCATGGAGATCGTAGTAAGATGTTGAGTTGGGTGAGAGGTGCACAAAAAATACCAGAAAAAGTTTTTTGTGTTCATGGAGAAAAAAGTTCAGCCGTATCTTTGGCGCATGCAATGCAAGATGAATTTGGAATAGATACTATAATACCCAAGTTTGCTGAAACTGTGGAAATATAGTTTTTATTTTTGTAAATAAAAAAAGTATATTAAAAATATGGGAGAGGGGTGAACCAAACCTAAAACCGCATACGCTGTGTTATGCACCATGAGTCGTAGTGTAGCGGATGCGAGAAGTGCAGCGTGGCGCGACTAAAAGGAGCGAGTTCAAAAAATATTTTTCAATTAACTGTATTTTGGTAGGCTTTTTCTCAATTATATCAATAAATTTGTTTTTTATCTGGGATGGGGATTAAGGGATGAATACACACCACCCAAAACATCTTATTTTAAGGTAAACAACAGGAATTTTGGTTAAAAAATGGCTTATTTTAGTAAAATTAATCCCTGTTTTTTTGGGCTTGGTATTGACAAGAGTCTTTTTTTATGCTATATTACTATGTCAATTTGGTAGATTTCGTTCTGCCTTCGCAGTAGTGAAACCTCTAAATTGCAAGTGTTCTTTAAAAAGAGAAAGGCAAGCAAATGCGTGGGCATAATTCTGGTTATTTCTAACGAAGTAGCCAAGATCATGCCCACACATCGTTTGGCAGCAGAAATCCACTTCAGAGGAGAAAAACAACATGGAATTTAAGGCAACCAACCATCTTCGCGCCGAAGCTGACGAGGGCTGGATCGCCCTGGTTATGGGCAACTGGTTCCACAACAGCAACCGGTGCGACCTGCCCACCAGAACGCTCCGCATCTACTTCGCGCACTTCGACAACTACGAGCTGCGTGAGGGTACGACCGATCAGGGACATGTCGTTAACCTCTCCGGCTTCGACGGATCGAGGTATTGTGAGCCGCAGGGCTGGAATCGCTTCAGCAACGCGTACTACATCGGCTACCAGGTCCGCGACCTGCAGTCCTTCGTCTGGCGCGCTGAGTACCGCAAGCACCGCTTCGAGATCCGCGCCCAGCGCATCGACAACAACCGCTGGACCGTCGAGTACTGCAGCAACTGCGAGAACAGCGAGCACCGCTTCGAGATGGTGGAGTACAGGGATCTGCTGAAGGACTGGTTCCAGATGATCGACCCCGACACCTTCGAGATCACGACGGCGACCACGACCATCGCTCTCGCCTCGGCTGCTGGCTCGGCTTCCCAGGTCGTCTGCAAAGGTGCCTCACGGGGCAACCACACGCAGATGTACATGAAGCTCATCGCGTTCGCCGAGACCCAAGGCATCACCGACGCGAACAAGTGCTTCGGCGCCAGCGCCGTTCACGGTGAGCCCAAGCGTGCGGAGCTCCGAAACTGGTGGAAGATGATGTTGGAGCTCCACCGTGAGGAGGACCAGCCGACGTTCCGCGAGGGTTTCGACACCGTGCACGCCTGGGAGCTGTGCCACATCGACATACTTTTCGCCTGCTACGGCGATCAGCTTCCGAGATACATCCGTCACGGCAGTAACACAGTTCCTCAGGACCAGCTCGTCGAAGAACTGGTCATCATCGGACGCGCCGTACACAAGGTCCTGGGTCACCAGCCGACCTTCTCCTTCCGCGAGTATCTGTTCGGGCACTTCGAGAAGGATGTACAACAGATGTTGTACAAGGTCAGCGAGAAGCTCGGTTGGACGATGGTGTAGTACCAACTGCCTTTCTTTTTAACATTTAACTGGGGCCAGCTCGATGTACAATCAAGCTGGCTCCAAAGGATCTTCCATTGAGAATGGAACTGATGAGTCCAAATGATTGTAATGAACAGGACGAAATTCTTATTAAATAACTCCGCCAACACAGCGGTTTTTTTATTCAAAAAGCGTTTCTGGAGTGTAGCGAAGGAAACATCATATTTCTACTAATCAAAAAAATAAAAAATAAATTTATCCCTTATTGAAAAAGCTTACCAAAATTTTGCTATTAAAAGAAAAATATTTTTTGAATTGCGTATAACTGTGGATAAAGTGCCTAAAAATGATTGTTTCATAATTAAAAGTGGTGTATAATGGAAATAGGTGGGGAAAAGTGGGGAAAATAAAGTTTTCTACTTTATGCTTGTCGGTAGAAATTAAGTAAAAAATAACTATAACCTTGTTATGTTTATTGGTGAATATTCCCACAATTTAGATGAGAAAGGGCGATTGGCAATACCAAAAAAATTTCGTCTTGATCTTTCTAAAGGTTCGGTTGTGACAAAAGGCTTGGATAATTGTTTATTTTTGTATACCCAAGAAGAATGGGACAAACTTGCACAAAAGTTGGCCAATTTGCCATTTGCACAATCAAATACTAGAGCTTTTGCTAGACTGATGTTGGCTGGCGCTATGGATGTTTTGATTGATAAACAAGGGAGAGTAATGTTGCCAGAATATTTGCGTACTTTTGCTGGTCTGAAGAAAAATGTGGTGGTAGCCGGTCTGTATAATCGTTTGGAATTATGGGATACAGAAAAATGGGAAGAATACAAAAATAAGACAGAAAAAGAAAGTAATGAAATTGCTGAACAAATGGCAGATTTAGGAGTATAGATAGCTTATGAGACATATACCAGTATTAGTGGAGGAAGTAGTTGAATCATTACAGTTAAGATCTGGAATGATAATTGTAGATTGTACTTTGGGTGATGGTGGACATTCTGAAAGAATTTTACAGAAAATTCAACCAAATGGAGTGTTGATAGGGATTGACGCTGATATTGTTTCATTGGATCGAGCCAAAAAAAATTTGGATAAATATGATAGTAAAAAAATATTTATTAATGAAAATTTTGTAAATTTAGAACAGATTTTACAAAAAAATAAAATAAATAAGGCTGATGGAATTTTAATGGATTTTGGATGGTCTAGTCCGCAATTTTCCGAAAGAGGCAGAGGATTTTCATTCAATCTGGATGAAGTACTGGATATGAGATATGACGCCAAAAATGATGGAAAAACTGCCAAAGATATTGTAAATAATTATAGTGAAAAGGATCTAGAAATCTTGTTGAGAAAATATGGAGAGGAAAAAAATAGTAAAAGAATAGCTTTGGAAATAGTTAAAAAAAGAAAAACCAAAGAAATAGTCACTACGAATGATTTGGTAGAAATCGTAATGAAAATAAATAAAAAAGGGAAAGCAAAGATTCATCCAGCAACTAGAGTATTTCAAGCGATTAGAATGGAAGTAAATAATGAACTAGAGGTTATAAAAAAAGTTTTGCCAGATGCGGTTGAGTCATTAAGTGTAGGTGGTAGGTTGGCAATAATTACATTTCATTCTCTAGAAGATTCGATTGTCAAGCACTATTTCAAAAGTCAAAGTGATAAGTCAATTAAAATAATAAACAAAAAACCAATCACAGGATCTGTTGAGGAATTGCAGAATAATCCTCGATCTAGGTCAGCAAAATTAAGAGTGGTTGAAAAAATATAAATATGTACAAAAATATTCAAACTATCAAAGATAAACGTGATTCTATTAAAAATTTATTAAATAATCAATCGTTTAGGGTTGTTTTGGGTGTGTTTATTTTGACTTTTGCTGTATTGTGTTCATTGAATATGAGCGTAATGTCTACCAAAGGTTATGATATAGCTGATCTTGAGGATAAGATTACTGTATTAGAAAGAGAAAACCAAAAAATTGATTTGAAGATTGCCCAGAATCGCTCTATGAATAGCATCCAAGATAGACTGAATGGGACTGATCTTGTTGTGGCTGATAATGTGAAGTACTCAACTTTGGTGGGTTCTACTGTGGCTAGAAGATAAAATAATGATGAGTAATGTAAATTAATTTATAAACTATTATTGCAAGATGAGCAATTCTCCTTAGTAGGAGTTTTTTATTTTTACTAATATATGGTAAAATATTATTGTTGGTAATTGTTATATTATAATAAGTGAATAGTGTGAATTAACTTATAAATCATTCTTTAATAGAATATTAATAATTAGAGATTATCATTCACTCCCTGCCTGCCGGCAGGCAGGATTCTCGCGGTGGCTCCGAGGTGTTTGCCTGTTGTGGCAAACAAATCCGCTCATAATAATCTCTAATCATTAATTCTATTTTATATTTATAAATTAATTCACACTATTCATTAATAAATTATTATGTGGGTACTAATAGTACAGAGGATTGCAATAGATTTTTTGTTGCACATCGTTTATTTTCCAGTTTGGTGGTATACCGGTGGTGTGAAAAAAGCTGGTTTGTATTGTCTTGATTTGTTATTGGCTGGTAATGAATATTTGGCGCCTGATCTTTGGATTAGAAATATTTTTGTACCTATGTTTGGGCAAACTGATTGGCAGGGTAGGTTAGTAAGTTTTTTTATTCGGTTTGTTAATATTATTTTTAGAGTGATTGGCTTTATATTGTGGACTGCAGTTGTCATTGTTGTTTTTGCTTTGTGGCTTGTGTGGCCTATATTTGTGGTTTATTTAATCTTTGCATTATTGTAAGTTATGTTATTTGAAAAGAATTACAATCTAAAAATCACCTCATGTAACACTTGCAAGAATAGAGGTTCTGTTAATCATCTAAAATGTCCAGAATGTAGGGGTATGAGCATGGGTATATTTGCTCGTGGTAAATTTATTTATTTTAGTGTTCCTATCACTCGATATAATTTAGGGTTGCGTCAAGCTAAGCGATTGTTAAGAAAATTTGAAATAATGGGTGGAGCTATTTTTAGTATTGGTTTTCTGATATTTGCCTTTGTTGATTTTTTTACAAAAGATTCTTTTGAATTATTGTTTGATAAGAATTTTTGGTTGGGAATAACTCAGGTACAATCTTTTGGTATTGTTTTGATGTTGCTTAGTTTGCTTTCTTTTACATATTTACTTTATTTGTTATTTAGTACTGAAAGTAAATATGCTAGTATAGAAAAAAAAGAACAATATAGTGATGTAGAAAACAAAGAAACAGAATATAATATTGATGGATTTGAAGATGGTTTTGAGAGTTTTAAAAAAATTCCTAGAAAAAATAAAATTGATATTAGTAAAACATTTACAGATGAATCAATGTTTGTCATTGAAGAAGGTTATCGTGTTGCGGAGAGGTATCAAAACAAAACAGTAACACCTTTACATTTTTTTTATGCTTTATTATCACTTGAAAAAATAAAAGGTATATTTTTGAGAATGGGTATACCAGCTAAGCAGTTGCAGGCTCGTATAGGTCAAATATTTGAAAAAGAAAATGTCGTCAGTGAGCCAGTATTGTCTATAGATGTAGAACAGATAATATTCAATGCTTATGAGAATGCATATAATAATAATCAGGAATTTGTCAATGTGACAGAATTAATTATTGCCACGGTTGGTCAGTCAGAGCAAATTCAGGAATTACTTTATGGTTTGAAAGTTGATGCCCAAAAATTAAAAAATGTGGTGGAGTGGGTTCGGGTTAGGGAAAATTTGAGAAATCAAAATAGAAAGTTCAGAAAAGCGGCTGCTAGAGTAAGTAAACATGGAATTGACAAAGCAATGACGGCTGTAGCTACGCCATATTTGAATCATTTTAGTCAGGATTTAACTTTGGCAGCCAAGTTTGGTCATCTAGCACCTTGTATTGCTCGTGATAGTGAGATAGAAGAAGTGTTGCGGATTATTGAAGGTGGAAGACAGAGTGTTATTTTGGTGGGTGAACATGGGGTTGGAAAAATGTCTATTATGGAAGGTATTACACAGAGAATGATTCGTGGTAATGTACCAGATAGGTTATATGACAAGAGATTGGTCCAAATCTCTACTTCTGCTTTGGTGGCTGGCGCTTCTATGAGTGGCGCACAAGAGAGAATAGTCAATATAATGAGTGAGGTCAGAAGGGCTGGTAATATTATATTATTTATTAATAATATTCATGATTTGGTTAGTTTGAATACCGAAGCAGGGCAAGAAGGATTGGATATATCAGAGACTTTAGGTGAATATTTGTCTTCTGGAGATATAGTGATGTTCTCAACTGCAACTTTGGAAGGTTATAATCGTCATGTAGTGAATAGTCAGATTGGAAGTTTGTTATCCAAAGTTGTGATTGAGGAAATGAATGAAGATCAGGCTATTCAAGCTTTGGAATCACATATTGGTGGTATTGAATACAAACATAATATATATTTTTCTTATGATGCCTTGAGTACAGCTGTGAAATTGTCAGCAAAGTTAATGCGAGACCAACCTTTGCCTGGTAGTGCTTTGGAGGTCTGTACTGAGGCAGGAAGTTTTGTAAAAAATAAACGTGAAGATAATCTAATAGTCAGAGCAGAAGATGTGGCTAAAATTGTTAGTAGAAAAACCGGTGTGCCGACAACCAGTATTACCCAAGATGAGTCTCAAAAATTATTACAATTGGAAGAAGAAATGCACAAGCGTATTATTGGTCAAGAACAGGCTGTAACTTTGGTTGCTAATGCATTACGCAGAGCTCGTGCAGAAATTCGTTCTCAAAAAAAACCAATTGCCAACTTTTTATTTTTGGGACCGACTGGAGTTGGTAAAACAGAACTTACAAAAACTATTGCAAATGTATATTTTGGTGGAGAAGATAGGATGATCAGAGTAGATATGAGTGAATTTCAGGATAAATCAAGTATTTATCGATTGATAGGACAGCCTGGGCAAAAAGGTTCTGGAATACTTACAGAAGCTGTTAGGCAACAGCCATTTTCACTTGTGCTTTTGGATGAAATGGAAAAAGCCGATCCAGATGTACTTAATTTATTTTTACAAGTTTTTGATGATGGTCGTTTGACTGATAGTGTTGGTCGTGTGATTGATTTTACTAATACAATTATTATTGCTACATCTAATGCAGGTACTGCTTATGTTCAAAAAAGAATGTCTGATGGTGGAGATGTAGAAGAGATAAGACAAGAATTGATACGTGGAGAATTAAAGCAATATTATAGACCAGAATTTTTGAATCGTTTTGATGGTATAGTATTGTTTAGGACATTATTGAGAGATGAAATTAAGAAGATTGCTGGACTTATGCTCAAAAGAGTTGGAAAGGATTTGGAGAGTAGAGGAGTTAGTTTGGTTGTAGAAGATGAGGCATTAGAAACATTGGCAGAAATTGGATTTGATCCAGATTTTGGGGCCAGACCAATGCGTAGAGCCATTCAAGAACATGTTGAAAATCAATTGGCAGAACTTATACTTTCAAACAAATTACAGAGGAGAGATACTGTAATTTTGGGTGAAGGTGCCAAGATACGCATAGAATAGTATGTTAGCAGAAATAATGGCAGTTTATTTATTATTAGTATTAGTTTTTGCGATGAATCCATTGCGTAGAATGTTTTTACCATTACAAATGGATAAAAATATTTATTTTTTTGCAGGAAAACGCATAGAATATTTTGATTTTTTGAAGGGAGTGGCGATAATTGCGGTAATTATAGTTCATATTTCTTATCTCTCATTGATTTTATTTAAAGGTGAAGGCTCACTTTTTTTGTTTGAATTAAATAATTTGACTAGATTTGCTATACCATTTTTTTTGATTATTTCTGGTATATTGTCTACATTGAAATATAATCAAAAGATGGATTTAAAGAAGTATTATTTTGGAAAGTTTTTTAAATTGTATTTGCCTTTTGCATTTTTTACAATACTAGTGGTATTTTTGCATGACAAAGATATTAGTAATTTGCCAAGTTATTTAGTCAATGGTTTGGCTTTGACACCTTATTATTTTGTAATTTTAATATTACAATTATATATTTTATTTCCTTTATTAAGGCATTTGAAAGATAGCAGATTTTTTTTATTTTTTTCTTTTGTGGTATCACTAATATTTTTTACTTTTAATGACCTCAATACTATAAATGGAGTTATTTTGTTTCCAAAATTTTTATTCTTTTTCGTATATGGGATGTATTATAGGAATAATTTTATGAATTATAAGGTAAATAAATCACATATAAAATATTGGTATTTTATTGTATTTATGTATATATTTGTTACTTTAATATTACCGGATCATTACTTCAATTTTCGACCATTTTTTGGAATTGCTATTTTTAATCTGTTTTTTATATATAAAAAACAGATTATTGCTCAATTTGATGATTTGTATAATTTTTTAATTAATGTTGGTAAAAATAGTATTTGGATTTATTTTACACACTTTAGTTTGCTGGCGGGTTTATTTTATTTGTTAGGTTTGTTTTTGAATAATTTGTATGTTACAGTTTTGATAGTTTTTGTTGTATCTTTACCACTTTCATTTTTAATAGGTAGTATATTTTCAAAAATTTATTCTAATATTTTAAATACATTATATGGAGCAAAAAACAAATAATAAATTAATGATTACTTTTGCAATTATTTTTGTAATTAGTTTTGTAGTTATTAGGTTGATGCAATTTTATTGGAGTGATGCAAATATTGTTTTGGATGGCAATAGGTTGAATGTATTGATTGCTAGAAATGCAGAACAACAATACAAAGGACTAAGTGATCGGGATGATCTTGGAGAATATGACGGTATGATATTTGTCTATCCCAATCCTTTTATTATTGGTGTAGTTATGAGGGATATGAGATTTCCTATTGATGTTGTGTGGTTTTATGATAATAAAGTAGTGGATATTGCACCGAATTTGCAATTAGAGCCAGGTGTTTCCAATGAAGATTTGAGGGTATATTTTCCACGTGATAAGGCTAATATGTTTTTGGAGTTGGAAGCTGGTTGGGTTGAGGAGCATCAATTGAAAATAGGGGATACACTTGAGTTTATAGAATGATATTTTTGGCTGTGAGTAGCGTTTTTATATCTACACTTGACTAATAATAGTATTTTTGATATAATATTTGCGTTTCCTACATAGGTGGGATTATTACATATATTAAGATTATAAATTTATGTTTGCAGTAATTGAAACAGGCGGAAAACAATATTTGGTAAAGACTGGGCAAGTTTTGAAAGTTGAAAAATTAGAAGCAGAACCTGGTAAACCATTTGTATTTGATAAGGTACTTTTACTTGCTAATGACGATGGTACTGATGTTGAAATTGGTACTCCATATTTAGAAGGTGTAAGTATTTCAGCAGATATTGAAGAGCAAGGTAGAAGTAGTAAAATACGTGTAGTCAAATACAAGAGAAAAGTTCGTTATAAAAGAGTGATTGGTCATCGTCAACATTTTACAAAAATAAAAGTAACTGACAAAAAGGCTAAATAATTAAAAAATTCCGATAATTCGGAATTTTTTAATTGTCTTCAGTTCTATTTTTAATGGCGCCTTCTAGAGTGATTTCGTCAGCATATTGTAAATCACTTCCTACTGGTAGACCACGAGCTAGACGGGTAATTTTTAGATTTGGGTTGAATATATTTATTTTTTGTCTCAAAAACATTATGGTTGTTTCTCCGGTCAAATCAGGATTAAAAGCCAGAATGATTTCATATATTTCATTATTTTTGATTCTATTTAGTAATTCATTTATTTTTAAGTCTTTTATTTGTCCCTTTTTGTCGGCTTTAATGACGCCACGTAATACGTGGTATAGTCCATTGTATTTACCGATTTTTTCAATTATTTGAATATTTTGGGAATCACTCACTACACAAATAGTGTGTTGGTCACGTTTTGTATTAGAACATATTTCGCATGGACTTTTGTCAGAAAAGTCCCAACACATAGGACAGCTTTTTATATTATCACTAAGATTTGTTAGTACTTTTGATAGTTCATTAACTTCTTTTTTGCCAGATTTTAATAAATGAAAAACATACCTTTCAGCAGTGCGTTGCCCAACTGATGGCAATTTACCAAAGGCTTTGATTAGGTTTTGGATTGGGATTGGGTACATATAATAGTTCCTAGTTCGGAGCCAATAGCCAATATTTAATTATATTTAGTTAATTTATATTGTTTTAATCAAATTATTGGCTATGAACTACTGGCTATGAACTAACTAAGTCCTGGAATGTTTGGTAATCCTCCCATTTCTTTCATTTTCATAGCCATTATTCGTTGCATTTTTTTCATAGCATCGGCATGGGCATCTTTGATAGCATCTTGAAGCTTTTGTTTTTTGTCTGGATTGAGTAAATCATTATCAATTGCCAAGCCAGTCATTTTTAAATTGCCGTCCATTGTCATAACAACTTTGTCGCCCGCTGATTTTACAGTAACTGATTCTTTGCTTAGATTGTCCTGCATTTCTTTGGCTTGTGATCGTAGGTCTCTGAATTGTTTTAGTTTATTTAGCATATTATTTTATATGTAATATATAATAGTATTATTTATTCATGATTGTATTAGTTCCAATTATTTATCTTTACTTCCTGCCTGCCGGCAGGCAGGATTCTCGCTTTGGCTCTGAGGGTGACGCTTGTTGAAGCGTCAAATCCGTAAAAATAAATAATTTGAACTAGTACTTAATTATAAATAATATTTTTAATTTTTACATTTTATATTTATAAATTATTTAGAATTTTGGTATATGGGGTGTATTTGGAATATTTTGTGGTGGTGAAATTGCTGAAGATGGTGGAGCCATATTTGTATATTCATTGTCAAGATTTTTGTAGCTGGCTTGAGTAGCGTCAAAAAATAATTTTACCATACCAGTAGGACCATTTCTATGCTTAGCTATATGTATTTCACCGATATTGCGTTCATCAGGTGGTATGTCTTCTTCACGATAATTTCTATCAGCTGATTTTCTATAAATAAACATAACTACATCAGCATCCTGTTCAATACTACCAGAATCTCGCAAATGTGACAACTTTGGAATAGCTGGTTTTGTTTGTTCAACAGCACGAGAAAGTTGTGAGAGGGCTAATACTGGTACATTGAGTTCACGAGCAATGCCTTTGAGATTTCTACTCATTTCAGCTACTTCTTGAACTCTATTCTCACTACCGCCTTTTTTGTGTGATTCCATCAATTGCAAGTAGTCAATAATAAGTAATCCGAGTCCATGTTCAGCTTTTAGTCTACGGGCTTTTGTTCTGATTTGCATTACATTGTTTCCTGGTGTGTCGTCAATATAAATTGGAGCTTCTGACAAAATACCCATAGCGCGACCGATTCTAGGGAAATCATCGCTATCTGGCTTGTCGGACAAGTTTCCTGTACGCATTTTCCACAAATCAACCCCTGCTTCTGAACAGAGCAATCTATCTACCAATTGCTCTTTACTCATTTCTAGTGAGAATAATCCTACTGGTACTTTGTTTTTGACGGCAGCATGCCTAGCAATATCTAGAGCAAAAGATGTTTTACCAACAGATGGACGAGCGGCTAGAATGACGAGATCGGATTTTTGTAATCCAGCTAATAAATTATCCAGTTTTGTAAAACCAGTGGCGATTCCGCGTAATTTACCTTTGTCTTTGTGGAGTTCGTCCAATCTTTCAAAAGCATCATTCAATACAGTCCTTATATCCGTAAAGGTTTTTTTGAGGTGTGTTTGGGTAACTCCATATAGTTCTTGTTGAGCTTCATCCAATAGGCTATCTATTTCATCTTCTTCATTGAAAGAAAGAGCGGTAATTTTGCTAGAAGCGGAAAGTAATTTGCGAAGAGTTGATTTTTTGCGTACAATTTGAGCGTAATGTTTGATATGAGAAGAGGTTGGTACTGCGGTTGATAATCCTGATAAATAACTTCTTCCGCCTATATTATCTAATTTATTTTTTTCATTGAGTCTTGCGCTCAATGTCAAAAGATCAATCGGTTCATTTTTGTTATAAAGTTCTACCATTGTTTCATAAATATCGCCATGAGCATTTTTATAAAAATCATCAGCTGAAATTTCATCGGCAATCTTGATCATGGCGTCTTTATCAATCAAAATAGCACCCAAAAGCGAGCGTTCAGCCTCTATATTTTGAGGAGGTATTTTTTCTTTATCTATTATATCCATCATAAAAATATGATTATATGATCTTTACTTGTTCTAATAGTATAGGATTTGTTCGTATAGTTCAACTATTATTTGGGGGTAGACTGTGGAGGGTATGTGGACGGCTTGAATTGCGAGGTGATTTACCATATAATTAGACTAATAAATGATTAATGATTAAAAATTGTTATTCGCTCATTCTCGCTGTGGCTCCGAGGTGATTGCCTGTTGTGGCAATCAAATCCGCTCATAACAATTTTTAATCATTATAAATTATTAAAATAATGAAAATCTGTCTAATTACAAATCTTTATCCACCATATTCACGTGGTGGGGCAGAGCATGTTGTTTTTAAAACTGTTCGCGGAATGCTTGATCAGGGGCATGAGGTAGTAGTTATTACGACAACGCCAGATGATAATGAGGAAGATATTGGTGAATTTTTGAGTATTTATCATTATAAACCAAGTAATTTGTTTTTTTATACTCAAGCACATAAACATAATGTTTTCGTGCGTGCATTGTGGCATATAGTAGATATGTTTCATTTTGGTTCGGCTAGATATGTAAAAGATATTTTGGAGAAAGAAAAACCAGATGTTGTGCATACTCACAATTTGATGGGGATTGGTTTTTTGATTCCTGCTGTTATACGCAAATTAAAGATTAAACATTTGCATACAGTTCATGATGTTCAGTTGGTTGAGCCAAGCGGTATAATTTTAAAATTGAGAGAAAAAGATTGGCGATATAATGGATTACCAACCAAAATATATACTTGGTTTATGAGACATTTGATTGGCTCTCCTGATGTCGTGATTTCACCATCACAGTTTTTGTTAGATTTTTATAGTAGTAGAAATTTTTTTAAGAATTCAAAAAAGGTCATGCTTCGCAACCCGGTTACATTGGATGAAGTAGAAGGTAGCATTCATCAATACAATCATATAAGATTTCTTTATTTGGGGCAGATTGAAAAACATAAGGGGATTATTTTTTTGGTAGAAAGTTTTATTGATTTGTGCAAAAAACAAAATATTCAAGCAGAATTAAATATTGCGGGTGACGGATCAGAGTTCAAGAAACTTCAGAGTATGGTTAAAGATCATGAAAATATTATTTTGCATGGAAAAGTTGATAGAGTAGAGTTACCAAAATTATTTGAGCAGACCAATATGACAGTAGTACCATCACTTTGTTATGAAAATTCTCCTACGGTTATATTTGAGAGTTTTTCTTTTGGGGTGCCAGTACTTGCTAGCCGAGTGGAAGGAATTGCTGAGTTAATAAAAGAAGGGGAAAATGGTATAACATTTGAAACAGGTAATATGACCTCTCTCCAAGAAAAAATATTATATTGTATTGAAAATATTGATGAAATAGTTCTTATGGGAGATAAGACTTTTTTGTCATTGGAAGGCCTTTCTCAAAGAGATTATATTCAGAAGTTGGATGATTTGTATAATTGTTGATTTAATTACTATATTCAAAAATCCAAACTTTTCCACCATCTATTATTAGCCAAGCGTTAGCAGTTTTTTTGGCGCCTTCTATTATTTTGTCTGCATTCGCCCAATAGGAATTTACTATAAAGTAAGATTTTTTTACATTGACTAGATTCATTGCTTCTATCATATATTCTCGTTTTTGTCCTTCATAAAGCATTTTTCCGTATTGTTTGTAAAGCAATCCACCGGTTGGTACTGAATAGTAAAATATTTCACCATAAGGTGAACTAAAATATTTTGCAAAGCTATAATTGGTAAGTGCGGCCGCTGAAACTAACTGATTTGATAATACTATATAGTCATATTGATTATGCCTGTTGTGAATCCATTCAACCGCTTTGAAGTCATTGTCTGTTACATTGAGGCCAGGAAATCTAGCTTTTATATTTCGTTGAGGATAGCTTAAATAAAGAGAAATCATCAAAAGTATAGAAGATAAAATTAAAATTTTAATTAAAAAGATTTTTTTAAATTTGTGATTTTTAGCTAATTTTATAATTGAATACAAAAAGTATCCAATAAAAGGTAAGAAAAATAATATACTGGCTTTTATCAGTCTGAGAGGGAAGTCACCTTGTTCATATGAAACAATGTCTGGAAAAATAACCCAGCTTCGTAAAAGCCAAGCAGAAATAATAAAACCAAATATAGAAATTGGGAATAAGTATAATAGTTTGTTTGTGTATTTTTTTTGATAAAGTATAAAGCCAATTATGCCAGTGATAATTGTGAATGGCACAATTAAACTTTGCCATATATAGAGTAGTTCATAAATAATTGGTGTATTTTTTGCATACCAATATGGTCTTGCAAATAAAGCAATAAATTTATTTATACTTAGTATTGGATTTGTAAATTCTGGCATTCCTGTTCCCGCTCTAATATTGTTTATAATGAACATTAATGGTAAAGATATAGTTAGAGCGATTAATGAAAATAATAATATTGAGCTAAAGGCTAATTTGTTGAGTTGATATTTTTTTAAAAGAAATACAGCAATTGTAAATACAAACATTGGCATGCCTATAAGTGGGTGAGTACAAATTGTAGCTATGGCTAGTAGTAATAAAATTAATGGATTAAATTTGCCGTGCAAATATGCAAAGGCAAAAAAAACTATTAATATACTAAACAATAAAGCTAAGTTATATGGCGTTGTGAGGTGTAGAGATAAGAAAGGTATAAAAGGTATGAGCCATACAGAATAGGCGGTGTATTTTGTGGTTGTATTAAATGAATGTTTGAGTGAATATATAATACTAGCTGGTATAGTAAGTGAAGCTAATATAGGTACAAGGTATATATCTATATAAAACAAAGGAATATTTGTAATATGTTTCAGCCAAACTATAAGGCTGTATTGGCCAATATAGTAGGGTTGTTTTGGATTTATAAAACCATTATTTAAAATCCATGTTTCAGTAGCTCTGTGTACAAAAGCATCAAACCCATAACCCAATGGGTAGAGAATACTGGTAATAATAAAAGTAAGTAAAAGATGTAAGCTACTCAAAAGCACTCTTTCTTTTGTAGAGTTTCTGGTGTATAGAAGGAAAAATAGTAACCCAGTTGCAAGCGCATATAAAATAAAAAACCAATATTCAACTGCTTGCCATGGTGAAGGCATCAAATTTGTTGATCTGTTTAAGATTAAAGTAATAATTAGAAATATATCAATTCCTAAAAATAAGAAAATAATAGAAAAATGTCTAAGTTTAAATGTAATTTTTTCACGAAAGTTAAAGTTAAATTGTTTCTCAATTTCTTTTGGTGGTAATAAAAAAGTTAGAAGAGGTAAAATTATTATAATTAAGGAAGTAAGTTTTGTAACACCATATAGATAATAAGATATTGTATTTAAAATTATAAATAAAGATAGCAGTATTAGGAAGTTAAAGAAAAGATTGCCTTCTTTATTTTGTTTAAACAATATAGCAAACCAAAAAATAATTGGAATGATATATAAAAATAAACCAAGTGTGCCAAAAAATGGCGATTGTATTATAGTTAGATTAAGTGTCAATAAAACAGCCCCTAAAAGAGACCCAAAAAATAAAGACTGTTTATTCTTGATATTTTGCATAACCTAGTATTTTTAGAGCAAAAATAGTATACTTATTACAATTGGTAGTGTAGCAAAAATATGAAAATAATCCAATCTTATAAAATTAAGCATCCTGATTTGTTTGATTATTTAGAGGCTCATGAAGTGCATCCTCATGATCATTTGATGGCCAGAACTTTTTTGCGTTTGATCCCAAAGTCGGTAACTCCAAACAAAATTACTTTATTTAGGATATTTGCAACTCCATTTGTTTTTTTTCTTATTCTTGAGGGCAATTATAAAGTTGGTGGCTTTGTTTTTTTGGCGGTAGCTTTTACAGATGCTTTGGATGGCTCACTGGCTAGGACTCGCAATATGGTTACTAAATTTGGTATGATGTTTGATCCATTGGCTGATAAGTTGCTTATAGGTACAATGGTTTTGCTTTTGGTTTTTGAGTATTTTAATCCTATGCTTGGTTTGGCTATTTTGGGGTTAGAGATTGTATTTATTTTGCTTGCATTTATATCAACATTCAAATTTAAGACAGTTCGGATGGCAAATGTTTGGGGTAAAATAAAAATGTTGTTGCAAGTAACTGCAGTTTGCGTAACTCTTTTGGCTATATTTTTTAATTCACCGGGGTTATTGAGTTTAGCAGCTTGGATTTTTGGTTTGGCTATTGGCTTTGCAGTGGTAAGTCTATTTGCCCATGGAATATAGTTATTTGTATGAAATATTTAAAAAAACTTATTTTTTATTTTAGCTCTGTTGTAGTATTTATACTACTTTATTTTAACTTAATGCATTGGAATAAGCTGTGGTTAGGTGTATTTGTTGGCGGATTATTTTTTGTGTTGAATGGAATTATTTGGCAAAAGATATTGGGAGTGGTGTTTGCAATGAAAAATAGGGATTTTGTGGTGAAATTATATTCATGGTTTGCAGTATTTTTGTTACTTAGCTTTACAAGTTCAGTTTGGGTGGTATGGTATAAAATTACACCAGAAATAATATGGTTAATCTTTTTGATTGTGCAATTGGTTGGAGAGTTGGTATTTTTTGTAGTCAAGAGGTCAAATCCAAATAGAAATTTTATTTGTGAGTCTAGGGGGTATAAATATAGTTTTCCAAAAAATTTAATAATTAAGAAAAATATTTTTTATATTATTTTTTTTATTTTGTTGTGGTTGAGCGGAGTGTTATTGTTGGTTAAAAATACCAGCACACAAGTATTAAATAGCCCTTGGCAGACAATAAGTCAGTATTATATTATAGTTTTTTTCTTTTTAACACTTATTCTTTTTTTTATTTGTTTATCAAAATATAAGGTCAAATTAGTTTTATTTTTGCTTATATTACATTCAGTACTTTTACATATATATTTGCCAGTATCACATAACAATCCTTGGGGAGGAGATGTGTGGCGTCATATAGCTATTGAGAGCAAATTGATTTCTGGTGAAGTTCATTTGCCAGTTTTATTTGGAGAAAAAGCTCAATGGCGTGAAGTTTTAAATATTGATTTGCCAGAAGCATTCTTGATACCAAACAAATATTTTTATGGACAACTTTGGGGTAGTAGTGTTTTAATAAGCACAGTGTTGAATATTAGTTTGTTATTGATAAATATATGGCTTGTACCAATACTGTGGAGCATAATGATTCCAATTATTGTTTTTAGAATAGGCCGATATTTATTTGGTTCTTGGCGGAGTGGATTATTGTTAGCATTATTTGTGAGTGTTTTATTTCCATTTCAAGCGCTTGGTGGTCTTACTTTGCCAGTTAGTATAGGGTATTTAACTTTCTTTTTTGTTTTAATGTTGTGGTTACAATATTTGGAAGAGGGTAATGTATTGCAGAGGAATTTAGTCTTTTTATTTGCTTTTTTGATGTTGTTTGGATATTCACTTCATTTTATTTTAATTTGGCTGGTTATTATAACAAGTCTTCTGATTCAGTATTTATCAAAAAATAACTTGTCATCAAAAAACTTATTTCAAAATAATTTTTTGCGTATCCCTGTGATTTTTGTTGGTGTGGTTATTTTAATATTTTTATTTCCAATTATTGAGTACATTATTGGATCAAGTAATTTTAGTAAAGGTATTAATATATTTTCAAATATAATTCAAATTATTGGACAATTTAGTGGTTGGTATTTTGTGTCTTCTATTAGACCGCATGATATTTTGACTGGCAATATTATTTTTAATCACACCCCAGATTATGCATTTGTATCTAGTATATTTATGGATTTTAGGTGGCCTGTAGTTTTATTTATTTTATTTTTGTATGTTTGTGTTTTTTTGGGTATCTTTTGGAGAAGAAAAAAAAGAGATGCTATGAGTTTAAAAGTGAGCCAATACATATTTTTGTCAGTAGTGTCTGGTTATTTTATTTCGTGGTTTTTTATGATTGGAGACCATTCATTGGTCAGAAGACTTGATGTTATATTTGCTTTTTTGTTAATTGTCTTTGCGTTGATAGGTATCTTTATTTTATTTAAGAGATTAAATTTAAAACATAATATTCAGAAAGTTTTTGTGCTTTTATTAGGTTTTATTTTTTCTTGGTCAGTTGTTACCACTTATGCCAGTGGACCAGATATGAGAGTTGTGAGTAATTCAGAGTATGAAGTTTCTACTTATTTGTGGAATCAAGTTAATCTACATCCAGATGATGTTTGTGTATTGGCTGATACTTGGCCATTATTAATTTTGGAGGCATTGAGTTCTCAAAAAATTGTTGGTGGTGGTTTTCCGATTGATAGTCAATTTGGTCAAAAAGAACGAGTTGGTATATACAATGGAATATTGAGTATGAAGGAAGATGATTTTTTACAAAAAGCTCATGATATATCAAATAAACCTAAATGTTTTGTGGTCTTGCCAAAATCAAGTATAAATAGTGATATAGAAAAATTTGTTATAGAAAAAATGAATGATAATGGTCGTTTGGTGGGGGATTTTGTGGTGTTTGAGGAATTAGTGAATAGTAATGATATTGAAGTTGACGAATAGCCAAAAATGTTATAATTTAGATTAAATATAATTGGAATTATTATTCGCTCCCTGCCTGCCGGTAGGCAGGATTCTCGCTTTGGCTCCGAGGATGATGCTTATTGTAGCATCAAATCCGCTCATAATAATTCCAATTATATTTAATATTACACATAGTTTAAATAGTTTATTATATATGGCAGACAAATGTATTTTTTGTGGGATAGTAGGGGGTGAAATTCCAAATCATACAGTATATGAGGATAGTATGGTTTTGGCTTTTTTGGATATATTTCCTCATGCCAAAGGTCATACAGTGGTGATACCAAAGGATCATTTTGAATCTCTGTGGGATATGGACACAGACACATTTCAGTCAATTTTGGCTGGGGTACGCGCTACTGCTGGTCGTGTACAAGCTAGACTCAAGCCGGATGGTATGAATATAGGTATCAATAATGGTAAAAGTGCAGGTCAAGTTGTACCGCATGTACATTGGCATATCATTCCGCGTTGGGAGGGGGATGGTGGCGGTAGTATGCATAGTATTATTAAAAATCCAGGAGATAAAAGTGTTGATGAAATAGCAAAATTATTTAAATAATATAAAGATATAAAATATAATAGCGTTATTTATACTTTTAATCATGACCGTATCAATTTGTTTATTTATTTTTACTCCCTGCCTGCCGGCAGACAGGATTCTCGCCTGCGGGCTCCGAGGTGTCGCCTGTTGTGGCAACAAATCCGTAAAAAGAATACTTACCAAATAAATTAATAAAAAATCAAAACAAATATGTTTAGGTGTTTAAATATTTAAATGTTTATATGCAAATATTAGTATGTGGTGGTGCTGGTTTTATGGGCTCGCACTTTATAAAATATATATTAGAAAAATATCCAGATTACATGCTGGTAAATTTTGATAAACTCACTTATGCGGGCAATTTGGAAAATTTGAAAGAAGTAGAAAATAATAAAAGATATAAATTTGTAAAAGGGGATATTTGTGATGCATCTGAAGTTGATAGAGTAGTCAGAGAAAATAAAATTGATACAATAGTAAATTATGCAGCAGAGACCCATGTTGATCGATCGGTTATGGACCCGTCTGCATTTTTGAAGACTAATATTTTTGGTTCATATAATTTATTAGAGGCGACAAAAAAATTTGATCTAAAAAAAATGGTTCAAGTTTCAACTGATGAAGTATTTGGAAGTATTGATAGTGGAAAGTTTCGTGAAGATTCACCATTTGAACCAAATAGTCCATATTCGGCTGCAAAGGCTGGTGGAGATTTGCTTTGCCGTTCGTATTTTGTTACTTTTCAAACGCCAGTGGTAGTGACACATAGTTGTAATTTTTATGGTTCAAATCAATATCCAGAAAAATTAATACCACTTTTTGTCACAAATTTGTTGGAAGGCAAAAAAGTACCGGTATATGGTGATGGTAAGCAGGTGCGTGAATGGATATATACGGAAGATCATTGTAATGCAATTGATGTGATTTTACATAAAGCAAAAGCTGGTAGTGTTTATAATATTGGATCAGGAGATGAAATTGAAAATATAGAAATTACAAAATTAATTTTGGAATATTTGGGTTATGATGAAAAAATGATAGAGTATGTAAAAGATAGGCCAGGGCATGATAAACGTTATGCGCTTGATGCCAATAAATTAAAAAATGAATTAGGTTGGGAAGCAAAAGTTAATTTTAGAGATGGGTTGAAAAAAACCGTTGATTGGTATAGAGAAAATGAAGATTGGTGGAAAAAAATAAAAGATGGCAGTTATTTAGAATATTATAAAAAACAGTATAATTAATTATTAAAGATTATTATTTACTCATTCTCGCTGTGGCTCCGAGGTGTTTGCCTGTTGTGGCAAACAAATCCGTTCATAATAATCTTTAATAATTAATTTTTACTATTCATTAATTAAAATATGAAAATATTAATAATTGGAAAGGGTTTTATTGGAGCTAGGTGTGCTGAAGTTTGGGGTGAGGAAGCTTTTGTTAGTGACAAAATAATTGATTCAAAACAAGATGTTTTAGATTTGCTTGTTGAATATAATCCTGATGTAGTGTTGAATGCGGCTGGAGTTAGAGGGAAGCCAAATGTAGATTGGTGTGAAACAAATCAAGAGGAGACAATATTGGGCAACACAAAACTCCCAATTATTATTGCCGAAGCTTGTCAAGAAAAAAATATTTATTTATTACATATTGGTTCAGGTTGTATATTTTATGGAGAGTCTCCAGATCCAAAAGGTTGGAAGGAGTCAGATTTTGGCAATCCTATTCCAGTCTATTCAAGGTCTAAGTGGGCAGCAGATTTGGTACTTTCAACTTTGCCAAATGTTGGTATTGCTCGTATTCGTATGCCGATTGATTATATACCTTCACCAACTAATATGATTGATAAATTAGCGACTTTCCCAAAAGTGATTGATGTGGAAAATTCTGTTACTATTGTTGAAGATATGATTGATGTTTTTTATAAATTAATGGAAAAAAGAGCAGAAGGAATATTTCATGTTACAAATCCTGGTACTTTGAAACACAGAGAAATTATTGCATTGTATGAAGAGTTGGTTGATCCAAATCATAAAAATGAGTGGATAAGTAATGATGATTTGGTAGCTCAAGGTTTGGCAACAAAAGGTAGGTCAAATAATTTTTTACAATCAGAAAATTTAGAAAAACTTGGAATTAAAATGCGTCCTATTCATCAAGCAATGCGAGATACAATGGAGAAGTATGCAAAGTTAAAAAAGTAGTTTATAAATATTATGGACTTGAGTATTATTACTGTAACTTGGAATTCAGAAAAAAAAATTGAAAATCAGATTTTGTCTGTTATTTCTAGTTGTAGAAATATTACTTTTGAACAAATTATTATTGATAATAATTCACCTGATAAAACTGTTGAAGTTGTTAAAAAATTTAATAATGTAAAATTAATTGAAAATAAAGAGAACAAAGGCTTTGGTGCGGCTAATAATCAAGGAATAGAAATTGCATCGGGGAGATTTGTTTTATTTCTTAATCCTGATATGAAAGTTGAAGGGGATGCGCTTAATAGAATGGTAGATTATATGGTCCAAAATAGTAATGTTGGCATTGCTGGGTGTAAATTATTAAATGAAAATGGGGAATTGAATTTGGCAACAACTCCAAGAAGATTTCCAAAATTGTGGGAACAATTATTTATTGTATTTAAAATACATCATTTTTTGCCAAAAATTTTGGATAGATATTTATTTAGAGATTTTAATCCTGAGGTAGAACAAGAAGTAGATTCAGTCCAAGGTTCATTTATGATTGTACGTCGTGAATTGATTGATAAACTTGGTTGGGGTTTTGACCCTAGATATTTTATTTGGTTTGAGGATGTAGACTTGTGTCGTGAAGCTAAGAAAAATAGATATAAGGTAATGTATACACCAATTGCTACTTGTATTGATTATGCTGGACAAAGTTTTAAAAAAAGGACTACTTGGTGGAAACAAAAACAATACATAAAAAGTATGTTGAAATATTTTATTAAGTGGGGAGTATAATATGGTTAAATTAACAGTGCAATTATTAGTTTGGAATGGAGAAAAATATCTTCCTCATCTTTTTGAGTCTTTGAGAAAGCAAACAAGTAAAGATTGGCAAATATTTATTTTGGATAATGGTTCTGCTGACAATTCTGTTTCGGTAATAAAAAAAGAATTAGCTAATTTTTCTATACCTAATTTTTTTGAAGAGGGAGAGTCAAATATTGGTTTTTCGCCTGGACATAATTATATTTATGAACAAACTGATACAGAGTATGTGTTGATGTTAAATCAAGATTTGTATTTGGAACCAAATTGTATTGAGCGATTAATTTCATTTATGGATAAAAATAGTGAGGTGGCTAGCGTGTCTCCTCGACTTATGAAATGGAATATTAATTCACTTGATCACTTTTTTTCTGAGTATGTTGATTCATTGGGTTTAAAAGTGTTTAAAAATAGACGTGCGGTTGATTGGTATAATGGTCAGAAGTATGAAAATTTTTTAAATACTAATAAGGATAAAAAAGAAATAGAAGTTTTTGGCGTATCTGGTACATTGCCGATGTTTAGGAGAAGTAATATAAATAGTATCTTATATGATAATAAATATATATTTGATCCAGATTATAGTTCTTACAAAGAAGATGTAGATTTGGCTTATCGTTTACGATCGGCTGGATTCAAGTCATATGTAGTTTTGGATACTTGCGCATATCATGATAGAACTAGTGATATAGAAATTACTGTAATAGATAATAAGAAAAAACAACCAGAACATGTAAAATATTATAGTTATAGGAATCATTTGATGACAATATATAAGAATGAATATTTACTAAATTTTATCCTTGATTTTTTTTGGATATTGTGGTATGAAGTAGGTAAATTTATTTGGTTTTTGTTATTTGATAGAAAGGTTTTAAAAGGTTTGGGAGATATATGGAAATTCAGAAAAAATTTGAAAAGTAGACGAAGACAGATAATAAAACAAAGAAAAATAGGATGGTATAAAATTAGAACTTGGTTTTGAAAGTATTATTTAGTATATGAAAGATATTAATATTGTATACGTAAATTATTTGATGAAGGAGGATATTTTGAAAGCAGTCAGTAGTGTATTGACTGATATTTTGGGTTGTCCTTATGATGTACAAATTACAGTGGTAGATAATTCTGAAAATAAGGATGACATAAAGGAAGATTTAGAAAAACTTTATCCTGAAGTAAAATATATTGATGCAGGGGGTAATATTGGTTTTGGAAAGGGTAATAATAAAGGTTTTAAGTCAACGGAATCAAGATATTATTTTGCTTTAAATAGGGATACTATTATTCCAGATAATTCCAATACTATTGAAAGGATAATTAAGTTTATGGATAATAATCCAAAGATTGGTTGTATTGGTCCAAAGTTAATTAATATGGATCAGACTCTTCAGGATACATGTTATAGATTTGATTTTAAATCAATTATTGTTAAACCATTTAAGCAAATTAATTTTGATAAAAAATATAATTGGGTGAAAAAATATACAAATAGATTGTTGATGAAAGATTTTGATCATAATACTACTAGACCAGTGGATTGGGTATTGGGGGCGGCTATGGTTGTTAGAAAGGAAGTAGTGGACGAAATAGGTTGGTTTGATGATAGATATTTTATGTATTTGGAAGATTGTGATTGGTGTAGAACTATGTGGGATAATGGTTGGCCAGTATATTATGTACATGATATAGTAATACAGCATAGATATGCTCGGGCTTCGGCAGAAATACCAGGTGTATTGAAAGCCTTATTAAAAAATAAGTTAGCGCGTATTCATTTGATAAGTTGGTTTAAATATATTTTGAAGTGGCGAGGTAAATTTAAGTATTATAAATCTATATAAGTTTTATTTATAAGATATAATAGCATTATTTATACTTTCAACCACGATTGCATTTTTTTCAATTATTTGTTTTTACTCATTCTCGCTTTGGCTCCGAGGGTGATGCCTGTTGGGGCATCAAATCCGTAAAAACAAATAATTGAAAATAATGCTTAATTATAAATAACGTTTTCAATTTTTACACTTTATTTATGGAAAAATATCCTAAAATTGCGATAATTTATTTATCATTTGATTCTGAACAATATTTGGATGATGTTGTTTCAGGACTCAAAAAAGTAAGTTATCCAAAAGATAAGTTAGAGTTGGTTATAGTGGACAATCCACATCCAAAATATGGCTCATCTGTGAGAGCTATACAAGAAATTATTATGCCACATTCTGGTTTGGATTTGCCTCACGTTACACTTTTGCCACAAAAAGAAAATTTAGGTTTTGCTGGTGGAAATAATGTTGGTATACAATGGGCATTGGATAATAATTTTGATTATATTTATCTTCATAATAATGATGGATTTACTTCAATCAATACTTTTGAATCACTTGCTAAAGTTATGGAGGAAGATAAAACTATAGCAGTGGCTCAATCTTTATTACTTCTTCATCCAGATACAGAATATTTAAATAATGCAGGTAATTCTTTTCATTATCTTGGATTTGGTTATTGTGATAAATATAGAGAAAGAGTGGATGAAGTAAAATTGCCTCCAGTTATGGAGATTTCATATGCTAGTGGCGCTGCTTGTATTGTCAGATCAGATTTGATTAGAAAATACGGAATGCTTGATCATGATTTCTTTTTGTATCATGAAGATTTGGAATGGTGTTTTCGTTTTAGGGTAGTTGGATACAAAACAGTTTTGGTGAGAGATTCTGTTTTTTACCACAAGTATCAGTTTAGTCGTAGTATTGAAAAGTTTTATTATATGGAGAGAAATCGCTATGGTGTGATGTTGATGTTTTTCAAGCTTCCTTCTTTATTATTACTTTTACCTATGGCAATAATTTTAGAGTTTGGTTTGTGGCTTTTTGCTTGGCGTGGTGGTTGGGTAGATAAAAGATTGGAAGTATATAAATATTGGTCAAAGCCAAATAATTGGAAATTGTGGTTGGGAAAAAGAAAAAATATTCAAACAATGAGAAAAATATCAGACAGAGAACTCTTTAAGTTCAGCGTTCCAGGTATATATTTTCAAGAAAAATCTATGGAAAATCCAATTTTGAAATATATTGGAAATCCAGTAATGAAGATATATTATTGGATTGTGGTAAGAGGGATTATTTTTTGGTAAAAATATGATAACAAAAGCAATACTTACTGGTGGTGGTAGAGCAACTAGGCTTTATCCGATTACATCAACAATTAATAAGCATTTGTTGCCTTTGGCAAATAAGCCAATGATTTTTCATGCTATTGAAAAAGTGGTTGATGCGGGTATTAAAGAGATATTTATAAATGTAAATCCTGGGGAGGAAGATTTGCAAAAACATATTGGTGATGGTGGGCATTGGGGTGTAAAAATAAAGTTTTTTGAGCAAACTGGTGGTCCACAAGGTATTGCCCATGTGGTAAATGAAGCAAAGAAGTTTATAGGGGATGATCCTTTTGTTTTTTATTTGTCTGATAATATTTTGTTTGGTGATGTAAAGGAAATGATTGAGGAATTTAATAAGGGCGAACATGATTGTATGTTGGCTTTGTCTGAAGTTCCAGATCCAAATCGTTTTGGTGTACCAGTTTTTGATAATGTTGGTAATTTGATTGATGTGATAGAAAAACCAGAAGTAGCACCAAATAATTTTGCTGTGACTGGGATATATTTGTATGGTCCAAAAATATTTTTTGAAGCATTTGATAATATAGAAAAAAGCGCAAGAGGCGAGTATGAAATATCAAGTATTCATTCTTACTTTTTAAAAAATAACAAAAAAGTTGGTTATAAAGAGATAACTGGTTGGTGGAAGGATACAGGTAAAACAGAAGATCTTTTGTTGGCAAATAGATTATTACTTGAAAAAACTAATAATATAATTCAAGTTAGTCCGAGTTGTGTTTATGATGATACAGTTGAATTGATTGCACCAGTTATAATTGGTGAAAATTGTATTTTGAAGAATTGTAAAATAGGACCATATGTTACTATTGGTCAAGGATCAATTATAAAAAATGCTAATATTGAGGATTCAATATTGTTATCTAATGTTGAGATTGATTGTCAAATAACAATATCTGATAGTTTGATTGGCAAGGGGGTTAAGTTTTTGAAGAAAGAAGAAAGAAATAAAAAACATAAGTTGATAGTAGGAGATAAAACTGTTATTGAATTTTAGTTTATTAGTTAATAATTCAATTCATATAACCCAGTTTTATCTCCAACTTTTCCAAAAAAGTAAATTCTATTTTCTCTTTTATATACACTAGCATTATAAACTTCACCATTATATAGATTTTGATTTACATAATAACCTGGGTTGAATGATTCAATACCATGATTGTTAACAATAGCCAAAGCACCGACATCATCAAGTGGAAATACAAATTTAATATTGTCACTAGTTCTATTTAGTAGTGCTGGTTTATCATGTTCATATATAGACCATAATTCCCATGCAGACCAAGTTAGCCACTCGTTGGTGGATGTATTTCTGTGAAAATTGAGAGTATGAATTGCTTCTTGTTTGTTTTGTTCTCTGGAAATAATTAATACTTCAGTATCAGTTTGTAATATTGCCCGATAATTATTTATATCAATAATTTTTTTAATTCCTAATGGATTGGGAATAGAAATTTTATCTTGTGAATCATTACTATTTTTAACTATTAAGTTATCTTTTTCTAGAATCCAGAATTTTTCTAAGTCATCAATATACCATATTGTCGTAGAACTGAGATTAAACATCTGTTCACTGGTATTGGTGGTCAATCTAAAAATTTTGTTATTTTCATCTATAAAAATAGTTGGAATTGGAGAATTTTTTTGCCATTGATAATGCAATACTTTTTCTTTGTCGATTAGAACTTCATAATTTGTTATTGTATCTGTATTATCTGCATTTAAAATACTGATTGATGCGATATTTTTTTCAAATTTAGTAAATAAAATATAATTATTAAATGGCGACCATTCTAATTGATATTTTGTATTTTCTGGTAATTTGAAAAGTGGAGAAAATTCTTCTGATTGTGAATCAAATAGTTCAATATTTGTAGTTTTGTTTTTTGTAGAAGATAATAAAATAAATCTTCCATCAGTTGATGGTAAAAAAGAATCAATATTATTTTTTGTATTGTCTATTGCTGTAGGTAGTGAGTCTTTTAGTAAGTTTATGTTTTTTATGTAAGTTGTTTGTTTACTTTTTACATCTATATTTTTTTCCCATGTTTTATATCCGGGTAATGAAATTTTTAGATTATATGTACCGGGGGTTCTGTTGGTTAGTCTGATTGGTATTTTTTTTGTTATCTTTATATCATTTAGATATACTTCTGCTTCTTTTGGTTTTATATCTATACTAATAACTCCGGTCTCAATAATTTTTTTATTTTCTATATCAAGACGATAACCCATGGAATAAAGTATTAATAAAGGTGTGATAGTAAAAAAAATCGAAACTAAAAAAAACAAAAAAATACTTCTAAATTTTTTGTCATTGTAGGTATTTGATTGCCTCATAATCAGAAATAATTTGATTAAATTGCTAAATTTAGCTTAAAATAGCAGTATTGTATTTTTCATTATGTTACGCTATAATAGTAGCGTCTTTTTTATAAAAAATCAACTATATTTGGTATTGATATATTTTTATATAGTTTGTATTAAAATATTAAAATGTTTAATAATACATTTGTTATAAATGGTGGAAAAAAATTAAAAGGAACTATTGAAACTAGTTCTGGAAAAAATGCACCGATTGCTTTATTATGTGCATCTGTTTTGGTTAAAAATAAAGTCATTTTAAAAGATATGTCTCATGTTGAGGAGATTGACAGGATGATTGAGGTTTTGGTCAGTATAGGTGTGGACATCAAATGGCTGGATAAGACTTCATTGTATATTGATAGCTCAAAGGATTTAACAATGGATAAAATCAATAAAGAAGCTTGCGCAAGTACTAGAGTATCTCTTTTGTTATTAGGCGCTTTAGCTTCAAGAGAAAAAGATTATAAATTGTATAAAACTGGCGGTTGCAAATTGGGGGAGAGAACTATTAGGCCACATCTCTATGCACTTGAAAAATTTGGTGTAAGAGTTGAGTCTAAGTCAAAATATTATGAAGTAAAAAATTCATCACTTCAAGCACAAGATATAGTAATGTATGAATCAGGGGATACTGCAACTGAGAATGCTATTATGGCTGCTATTTTTGCACCGGGTGTTTCTACTATTAAGTTTGCATCAGCCAATTATATGGTTCAGGATTTGTGTTATTTTTTGAATACTGCTGGCGCAAAGATTGAGGGGATTGGCACAACAACATTAGTGATCACAGGTGTCAAAAAATTACATAAAGTAGATGAATATTTTGTTATTCCAGATCCGGTTGATGCAATGGCATGGATTTCACTTGCTATTACCACAAAATCTTTGCTTACCATTAAAAATTGCGCATATGATTTTTTGGCTCTTGAATTGGAAAATTTATCAGTGATGGGTCAAAAATATCTTTTATTAAACAAAAGAAAATCAAAAAGTGGAAATTTTCTTATTTATGATATTAAAATAACCCCATCTGATTTAAAAGCTCTTCCAGATAAATTACATGGACGACCATATCCAGGATTGAATATAGATAATGTACCATTGTTTGTGCCAATACTTACTCAAGCCAAAGGTGAGACTTTGATTCATGATTGGGTTTATGAAAATAGAGCAATTTACTATTTGGAATTAAAAAAATTAGGTGCAGATATTTTATTACTTGATCCACATAGAGCCTTGATCAAAGGTGTGGTTGAACTCAAAGCAAATGAGGTTGTTTGTCCTCCAGCTATTAGACCGGGTATGGCTATATTAATCGCTATGTTAGGTGCCAAAGGTAAATCAGTATTGAAAAATGCTTACCCGATTGAAAGAGCTTATGATAATTTAGTGGAAAGATTGCGTAGCATAGGGGCTGATATATCCAAAGTTAATAATTAATAATATATGAATTTAGATATTAATAATACTCCAATACAAAAAAATAAAAAAAATAGATTAATGTATATTTTTTTAAGTTTATTTTTTTTAATAGTAGCTTTTTTTGGTGGGGTTGTGGTGGGGTCAACTTCAATTGTAAAAAATGAAATATTTAATGATGGTGGTGAGGTGAATATTAGTAAGATAATAAATTTATACAGTAAAACAAGATCTGAAGAAGTTAGTTTTGATCAATATTGGGAAGTTTGGAATAAGATTAAAAAGGGTTATGTTGATCAGCCAGTAGATGATGTAGATTTGTTTTATGGTTCAATCGTTGGTATGGTGGCATCGCTTGATGATCCACATTCAGTGTATTTTCCACCAAAGGAAGCCAAGGAATTTTCTAAAGATTTGGCTGGAGAGTTTGAGGGGATTGGTGCTGAGATTGGTATTCGTGATAATCAACTTACAATTATTGCTCCTTTGCCAGGTTCACCAGCAGAAAACGCTGGTTTGAAGCCCCGTGACAAAGTATTAGCGATAGATGGCGAAGACACATCTTCTATGAAACTTGATTTTGCTGTATCAAAAATCAGAGGTCCAAGGAATTCTGAAGTTACTTTAACCATAACTCATAATGGTTATGAAACTGTAGAAGACGTAGTTATAAAAAGAGACAAAATAAATGTTCCTACTATTGAATCAAAAATTGTAGAAGATACTAATATTGCTTATTTGAGAATAAGTTATTTTAATCAAGATACATGGTTTGATTTTGACAAAGCTGTGCGTGAATTACTCAAAGAATCTCCAAAAGGTTTTGTATTGGATTTGAGGAGTAATCCGGGTGGATTTTTGGAAACTTCTATTGATGTAGCAAGTGAATGGATAAAACAAGGTATTATTGTTAGTGAAAAAAATGGTAAAGATATTGTATTGGAACACAAGAGTAGAGGGTCTCATAGATTGGCTGGATTGCCAACTGTGGTTTTGGTTGATGAAGGCACAGCATCAGGATCTGAAATTGTAGCGGGTGCATTACAGGATTATGGTGTTGCCAAGATTGTGGGTATGCAAACATATGGCAAAGGATCTGTACAAGATTTTGAAGTATTATTTGATGGTTCAGGCTTAAAATTGACTATAGCAAAATGGTTTACACCAAAAGATAGGGCGATTGATGGTCAAGGAATTGAGCCAGATATAATTTTAGAAGAAATGTTTTCCCCTATTTATTCAGAAGTTGAAAATGCTGATGGGGAGTTTGATATAGTTGATGTTGATGATATAGGACTAAAAAAGGCTCTTGATATTTTAGATATTTAGTTATGGCAGAGTATTCGGTATCAGGAATTGTCGTAAAAGGAGATGGGTTAGCTAAAAATTTTGGTTATCCAACTGCGAATTTAGATATAAGTTTGGATAAGTTTGATTTAGCATCTGGTGTATATGCTTGTATTGCATATCTTGAAAACATTCAATATAATGCTGTTGCTATAATTAAAAGGAATGAAAGTAAATTTGAAGTACATTTGATTGGGTACGATGGATTAGATTTTTATATGAAACAGGTGTCAATTAATTTACTTAGTAAAGTTAGTGATATTGAAAAGAAAGATGGGCAAGAATTGATTGATAAAATAGAAAGTGATATGAAAAAGGTATTTGATTATTTTAGTCGTAAGATACAATAGCATTATTTATACTTTCAACTACGATCGCATTAATTACAATTATTTGTTTTTACTCATTCTCGCTGTGGCTCTGAGGTGATGCCTGTTGTGGCATCAAATCCGTAAAAACAAATAATTGTAATTAATGCTTTAAATTTTTACATTTTAATTTATAAGTAGTAGTTATGTTTACAGGAATAATAAAATCTATTGGGGAGATAAATAAAATTAATGAAAAAGAACAAGGAATTGAACTTGTAATTGCTTTTGATGTTAATCAAAGTATTTCAATAGGATCGAGTGTATGTATTTGTGGAGTTTGTTTGACTGTTACGGATTTGAAAGATAATCTTTTTAGTTTTGATGTAATGCCTGAGACTATAAGAAAAACAACTCTTAATTTTAAACAGATTGGGTCTAAAGTAAATATTGAGATGGTTCTTCGAGTTGGTGATGAACTAGGTGGTCATTTTGTATATGGTCATATTGATGGTATTGGTAAGGTTGTGTCAATTAAAAATGAGGGTGATAATAAGCTTGTAGAATTTGAGGTTGATAATGATATTATGAAATATATAGTACCACAAGGATCTGTCGCTGTTGATGGTGTAAGTTTGACTGTTGCTAGGCTTGGTAGTAATACTTTTACAGTGTCTTTGATTCCCTTTACGCTTGAGAATACAACATTGGGAGAGTTGAGAGTGGGAGAAAAAGTAAATATTGAATCAGATATGCTTGCTAAATTTGCTAACAAAAGTTAATTTATAGAATTCACTTCATTAATTATTTATAAAATAAAGTTTATGTTAGAAGATATTAAATTGAAAAAAGAGGATGGGAGTAGTTTAAAGATTGGTATTGTTTGTGCTAGATGGCATAGTGATATTTGTAATGTATTATTGACGCGTTGTAAACAAGCATTGTTGGATTGTGCTGTTAGTGAGGAAAATATTTTGGTAGCTGATGTGCCTGGATCTTATGAAGTTGTTTATGGGGCAAGTCAATTGATAAAAAATGAAGGAGTGGATGCTGTTGTTTGTATTGGAACATTGGTAAAAGGAGAGACAATGCATTTTGAATATATTGCTGAGGCCGTTACTCATGGTATTATGGATTTAAATTTAAATACAAATGTTCCAGTAATTTTTGGTATACTTACATGTTTGAATTTGGACCAAGCCAAAGAAAGGGCAGGGGATAAAATGGATCATGGTTATCATTGGGGACTTTCGGCTGTTGAGATGGCAAACTTCAAAATAAATGAACAAGAAAAGATTGAAAAACCAGAAAGAATATAATTTTTTTAAAATCTGTGCTATAATATAATTATACAAATTTTAATAGTTTAATTATTGTATGGTTAAAAGACCTGTCAAGAAAGAAAAAAATGAAAATTCTTTTTTAAGAATTTTGGGCGCTGCTTTTTTTGGTTTTTTACTTGGTTCTATTAGTAGAATCATTGTTAGTTTTTCAACACCAAATATTTTGATGAGAATAAATGATACTAGTTTTGACGAGGCTCGTTTACTTGCTTCATCATCTTTTTTGTCAAATATGGTTGTTGGGGCATTTATAATATTTTTTACTTCGGCTGTAGCAGGATTTTTGGCTAAAAGAAGAGGTGTTTTGGTTGGTTTGTTATCAAATTTATTACCAATAGGATTTTGGTTATTAGCTTTTTTGTATGCATTGATGGCAGGGGCTCATCCTATTAGGCTTATATTTTCAATTCCATTTTTACAATTTGTAATTGTGGTAGTAACCTGTATTTTTGGTGGTTTGTATGGTGAAGCATATTACAAAAAAGAAAGAGATTTGGATTTGGATAAACATGGTTCTACTATTTTTGGGGTATATTGGGCTCATTATTTGTGGATTACGCCATTTGTATTTTTTCCATTTGTATCAGCTGTATTAGCTATTATTTATTCATGGTTATATACTTTTTCAACTGATTTATATTTTATTTCAAATTTTAAATTGTGGATAAGTTTAGCTTGGTGGTTTTACTTTTTTATAAATCCTTTGATTATACTTGGTTCTGGTATTATAGTTGTAATTGCATTTCAAAAATTTTGGCAAGTTATGCAATTTAGACAAACTTATTATGATACATGGGAGAAAGGTGGAAAAATTTTGTTGTATGGTATTGCAACGCCTGTAATTGTGAAATTGATTGTGACTTTCACTATTAACTCAACCAAGAATATGTCCCATTCAGTCATTGGTGATTGGAAGCTTATCATGTTTATATTGGTAATCCCTGTTATTGGCATCCTTTTAAAAGGACTTTGGTGGTTGAAAGATAGTCTTACTGTCGGTGTGGTTGAGAAAAAAATTAAATAATTATTTAAAATATTTGATTATACATGTTATTTACAAATAGCATTTTTTGTGTTATATTTTGGATGAATTTCAAACCAAAAGGGAAATCAACATCATGAGGAAGCCATAGCTGATTCTTGCTCTGTCAACATTAGTTTTTTGTGGATGTGATGCATCATTTATACAATACGTACTGGTGATAGCTTTCATTATTGGGATGTTTGTATTTTGTTTAGAATTTGAAAAAACTGGTGTTGTAATATTTTGTGTTGTTGCCTACCTTATGATAAAGGATGGTACATGTAAAAGTCTATTTCGTGATCCTGACAAGGCTCACCAAGAATATCAAGATAGACGTTATGAGGAGTTGAAGTCAGATCCTCATTATGAGTATTTGCGAGAACATTTTCGCAGAAAAGGTTACGATGTTGACAAACCCTAATTGTTTGGAGGCAAAACAAAAACCCAGATTACATTCGTGTGATCTGGGTTTGTCTAATTTGGATAAATTATTTTAATATTTTTTGGATTGCTTCTTTGACTTTTTCAGAAAAACTTCCATTTAAAATCCACAATAGATAGCTTTTTTCTTTTTGAGCCAGTTCTTTTAGACTTCTACCTCTATTTTTTCCGAAATTTATTGTAAGTTCACCATCTATATATCTTAATTTTCCTTCCATATCATATTTGTCTGGGTCTTCTGGAAAACAAAAAGTATGTATTTCATCTACTGATGTTGGAAGATCATTATACATTTTCATTTGTCCTTCAAGCACGTCAATTGATGCTTTGATATCAGCAATAGCATTGTGGGCATTTTCAAATTCTCCGCCAACATATTTTTTGTATGCTGCTGCTAGAGTGCGTGGTTCTTTGAGTTTGAAAATAAGCATAGCATCTACTATTTTTCTATCCTCTACATCAAAAGGTAGTTCTATTCTACTAAATTCATTTTGGAGCATTGGTATGTCAAAATAGCGAATATTATAACCACCTAAATCTGAATCAAGAAATAGTTGAGTTAGGTCTTGGGCAATATCTCCAAAAGTAGGTTTGTCTTTAACCATTTCATTGGTTATGCCATGAATTTCCATTGCTTCGTCTGTAATCGGTATTTTGGGGTTTATTAGCCATTCATGTTCTGTTTTGCTACCATCTGGAAAATATTTGATAGCGCCAATCTGAATAATCCTATCTTCAAATACATTGAGACCAGTGGCCTCTAGGTCAAAAAATACAATTGGTTTTATTATTTTTAGCATAATTATTATTTTAGAAGTAGTGTAAATTAATAATTAGAGATTATTATTTGCTCATTCTCGCTTTAGCTCCGAGGAGGTTGCCGGTTGGGGCAACCTGATCCGCTCATAATAATCTCTAATTATTAATTCTATTTTAGATTATAAATTAATTTGTAAAATACAATAGCATTGTTTATACTTTTAACCATGACCGCATCAATTTCAATTATTTGTTTTTACTCATTCTCGCCTCGGCTCCGAGGGTGATACCTGTTGGGGTATCAAATCCGTAAAAACAAATAATTGAAATTAATGCTTGCTTATAAACAATGTTTTTAATTATTACAATTAATTTATACTACTCATCATTTTATATTCGTTCTATCCAATGTTTATCAACAAATACTTCTAATTCTAAGAATATTTTTCTATTGGTTGCTTGTTCTAGTTCTTTGCGGGCCATTTGGCCTATTTCTTTTATTTTGTGTCCTTTTTGTCCAATAATTATTTTTTTATATCTTTCTTCATTGGTCAAAATTCTGGCAGTGATTACGGTTATATCTTTTTTTTCTTCAACATTATCTACTTCAACATTTATTGAATAAGGGACTTCTTTGTCAAAGATTGAAAAAACTTTTTCACGGATAATTTCAGCAATCCAAAAGTGATGGTCAAGATTTGTGAGTTGTTCGTTTGGATACATTTCTTCTCCTTCTGGCATATATTCCATTACTTTATTTCGCAATGGTTGGATATGACTTGCTCGAAGAGCTGAGAGTTGAAACATTTGATCAAAATTTTCTTCCCAACTTTCGTATTCGTCTTGATGTTTTCTTTTTTCTGGTGGTAAGTCGCTTTTGTTTATGACTAAAAGTTTTGGGATATCAAGATGTCTTATCATACCATATGAAGCTTTTTCTTCGTCACCTATTTCACGAGTTGGGTCAACTACATAAATAATGAGGTTGACGCCTTCTAGAGATTCTTTAACTTTGTTAGTTAATTTGGCTGTTAAGGGATTTTTTCTGTCTTTGAATACGCCTGGAGTATCTATAAAGACTGCTTGACCAGTGGGTGTATTCATTACACCGTGGATAAGGTGTCTAGTCATTTGCGCCCGAAAACTAGTGGCAGCGATTTTGGTGCCGACCAAAGTATTCATCAAAGTAGATTTTCCAACATTGCTTCGCCCTATAATGACTACAAAGCCTGATTTCATAGTATTTGTTATTATATTAAATAATTCTAGCAGAGATTAATAATAAAATCAATTATATAAAATGAAGGGCACTGGTTGTGAGGCCAGTGCCGTGTCATAATTATGAGCATCAGTTTTATATAAATTTTGGTTAGCCTTTTTTATCCTTTGGTGGATCTACAGGTAACTCTGCAATTTTTCTAGCTTCGTCTGCAGTTCTTTGAGCAGAATCAGCTAATTGTTCTGCTTCTTTTACATTTCCTGTTGTTTCATCAGCTAGATTATTCATATCGTTGCTGAATTCACGATCTTCTTCTTTTTTTGTAGCATCAGCTACATTGGCTGCTTCTTTGGCAGCAGCATCGGATTCTTTTGGCAAATCTTTGACATTTTCGGCAATTTTTTTGGCAAGTTTTGCTTCTTTTATTGCCTCTTTAGCAGCTTTTTCTACAGCTTTTTTATCATTTGGATTAGCATTTTTTTTGTCAGCGGCTTCTCTTGTTTGTTGTTCAGTTCTGATTTTAGCCCTTTTGGCATCTCTTTTGGCTTGTTCTGCTTGTTTAGCTCGTTTTTCTTGGTTTTCTGCTAATTTGTCTTTGTAGCTCATAATTATCCTCCTATAGTTAGGTTAACATAATTAATGTTATTTATCAATTTGGGGTTGCATAGTTTTATGCCTTTGGTATAATAGAATTTATGAAAGTAATATTGCTAAAAAAAGTGCCAGGCACTGGTAAAGTAGGGGATATCAAAGACGTAGCAGATGGTTTTGCTCGTAATTTTTTGTTGAAAAAAGGTTTGGCAAAGTTAGCAACTGATGAGAGTCTGGAAAGTCTTAAAAATACTGAAATAAAAATAAAAAAAGAATCAGAAAAAGAATTAAAGGATAATCAAAAAAAAGCATCTATATTAGATGGTGAACATATTGATATGACAGCGAAAGTAAATGATAAAGGTGTATTGTATGCAGCCATAAGCGCAAATGAAATTTGCAAAATATTAAAAAAAGAATTCAAAGTAGACATAGTGCCTGATCAGATAATGATATCAAAACCAATCAAAGAATTGGGTGAACATACGGTTATAATAGAATTTGGCCATGGTTTAGAAGCTGAACTGAATATTACTGTCTCTGAAGATTAGTCTCCCTATAAGGGAGTCTTTTCTTTTTTGATTTATATTGGTATAATGCTTTTGTTTTTAAAATATAAGTTATGGAAAAATTGAAACACAAATATATTTTTGTTATAGGTGGAGTTTTGAGTGGAGTTGGAAAGGGGATTACCACAGCTTCTCTTGGTAATATTTTTAAGTCTAAGGGTTTTAAAGTTACGGCTATCAAAGCTGATCCATATATCAACGTTGATGCCGGTACAATGAATCCAGTTGAACATGGTGAAGTTTTTGTAACTGATGATGGAGATGAAACTGATCAGGATATGGGGAATTATGAGAGATTTTTGGATGTTAATTTGAGCTCAACCAATTATATGACGACTGGTCGGGTATATACTACAGTGATTGAAAATGAGCGTAGTATGAAATACAAAGGCAAGTGTGTACAAGTAGTACCGCATATACCAGAAGAAATAATTAAAAGAATAGAAAAGGCAGCTGAAAATAATGATGCAGAAATTACTTTGATAGAAATTGGTGGTACAGTTGGTGAGTATGAAAATATTTTATTTTTGGAAGCTGCTCGAATGATGAAAATGAAAGATGCTTCTAGTGTGGCTTTTGTATTGGTTAGTTATTTGCCAGTACCAGCTCATTTGGGTGAGATGAAGACTAAGCCAACTCAACATGCGGCTCGTGCGCTCAGTAGCGCTGGCATTAATGCTGATATGATAATTGCCAGAGGTGAACAAAAATTGGATAAACCTAGACGCGAGAAATTAGCTGTATTTTGTGGAGTGAACCATGAAAATATTATTTCAGCGCCAGATGTCTCATCAATTTATGAGATACCATTAACTTTGGAACAGCAAGATATAGGCAATAAACTTTTGAAAGTATTAGATATATTGCCACGAAAGAGTAAAATGAATGAATGGAAAAAGTTTGTGGCACGAAATAACAAAGTAGAAAAAACTGTTAAAATTGCAGTAATTGGAAAATATTTTGGCACAGGAGATTATACATTAGCTGATTCGTATGTTTCTGTGATTGAAGCTACAAAACATGCGGCTTTATATAATGGCGCTAAGCCTATTCTTGAATGGGTTGATTCAGAAGAATTTGAACATAATCCAATCAAGCTTAAACAATTGGAAAAATATGATGGTATTATTGTGCCGGGTGGTTTTGGTAGCCGTGGAGTAGAAGGTATAATAAAAGCGATAGAATTGGCTCGCAAGAAAAAAATTCCATATTTTGGCTTGTGTTATGGTATGCAATTGGCAACTGTAGAATTTGTTCGTAATGTTGTTGGAAAAAAAGATGCAACTACAGTTGAAATTAATACAGATGCAAAAGAGCCAGTAATTCATATCAATCCCAATCAAGCCAAAAATGTAAAAGAAAATAGATATGGTGGAACTATGCGTTTGGGTGCCTATGATTGTATATTAGAGAAAGATAGTTTGGTCTACAAAGCTTATGAAAAAAGAACAATTTCAGAGCGTCATAGACATCGTTATGAATTTAATGATGATTATAGAAAGTTGATTGATAAGGCTGGGTTGAAGGTGGTGGGTGTTAATCCAGAGAGTAATTTAGTTGAAATTGTAGAGCTTAAAAATCATCCATTTTTTGTTGGTGTTCAATTTCATCCAGAATTCAAATCTCGTCCAATGATACCACATCCTTTATTCCGTGAATTTGTGACAGCAGCCTTGAGGAATAAAAAATAATTAAGATTTTTGTTTATATTTAAAGATTGTTAAAGTCTTGATTTTTGTATAAATTTGGAATAAAGTGGATGTATATGTCAGATACTCAATTAATCAAAGACAAACTAGACATTGCTGATTTTATTAGTGAATATATACAGTTGAAGCCAGCAGGAATTAATCATAAAGGGTGTTGTCCATTTCATCAGGAAAAGACGCCGTCTTTTATGGTGAATCGTGAGCGACAGAGTTGGCACTGTTTTGGTTGTAGCAAGGGTGGGGATATATTTAGTTTTCTTCAAGAAATTGAAGGGATGGAATTTGTGGAAGCCTTAAAATTTTTGGCAGACAGGGCTGGTGTACAGTTGGAGTTTCGCTCGAGTGAAGTAAATTCTAGTCAAAAAAATAGAATTAAAGAAATTAACAAAGAAGCAACTAGGTTTTTTTATAATTTTCTTTTGAAAATGCCGGCATCTAGAAATGCACTTAAATATTTGGAAGAACGGGGTTTGACACAGGAAACCATTGAAAATTGGCAAATTGGATTTGTGCCAGATCAATGGGAGTTACTGACAAAGTATTTGTTGAAAAAAGGTTATAGTATTGATGATCTAGTTGCATCAGGTTTGACGATTAAACGCGAAGGCGCGAGTAATCAAAATCAGAGTAGTTATTATGATAGGTTTCGTGGGCGTATTATGTTTCCAATTTGGGACGTACATGATACAGTGGTTGGTTTTACTGGTCGAGTATTGGTGGAAACAGAAAAATCTGGCGGTAAATATGTGAATACACCACAGACAGTTGTGTATGACAAGTCTAGGGTGGTGTTTGGTTTGAATAAAGCTAAGTCTGAAATAAAGAGCAAAGATTTGATTGTAATGGTAGAAGGTCAAATGGATGTAATTGCATGTCATCAAGTTGGTATGACAAATGTAGTGGCAACTAGTGGAACCGCTATGACTGAACAACAAGTAAAATTATTGAAAAGGTATTCAAATAATATGAGTATAGCTTTTGATGCTGATGTAGCTGGTCAAGCGGCAGCAAAACGGGGGATTGATTTGGCTATGTCTGAAGGAATGGATGTAAAAGTGATTATAATTCCAGATGGAAAAGGCAAAGATCCAGATGAATGTATCAAGAACAATAAGCAGGTTTGGTTTGATTCGGTTGCCAATGCAAAAGGTATTATGGATTGGTATTTTAGCAAAGCATTGGAAGCAAAAGATTTGTCTGATCCAAAACAAAAACAAAATATTGCTGATATTCTTTTGAAAGAAATTATTTTGATTCCTTATGCTGTAGAACAGGATCATTGGTTGCGCGAATTGGGTACAAAATTAAATGTTGATGTGTCAGTGCTTCGTGAAAATATGGCACAAATAAAGAATAGTCAAAAAAAGAAAGATATACAACAAAATCAAAAAAACGAGCCAATGGTTAACAATAAATTATATCAAAATACTAGATTGGATATTCTTTTGGAACGTTTTTTTATGGCATTATTGAAGTTTCCAGATAATATCAATAAAGAAAATTTGGTCTTGGATTCTGTTATGTTATCCTTTACAAACTATGGTCCTCTTTACGAATTATTAAATAAGTTGTATAATAATAATGCTTCAATTGATGTTAATCAATTGCGTGATTCTGTAGATAATAACAACAAAGAAATAGTTGATCTCCTTTTGATGAAAGGGGATTTGGAATTTACAAATTTTACGGTTGAGGAGACAAAGAATGAAATTAAACAATTGTTAGATCAAATAAATATAGAATGGTTAAAAAAGAGGAGACAGGATATTCAAGTAAATATTATAGAAGCAGAAAAACGTAATGATCAGGATGCATTGAAAGTATTGTTAGAAAATTTTCAAAAAATTAAATAATTAAGCAATAAGTCATGCCTCGTAAAAAGGTTCAAATCTCTGTAAAAAAGAGAAAAGCCACGACAATAAAAAAACTTTCTGTAAAAAAGAAGGTTTTGAAAAAAGCAAATTCTTCCACTAAAAAAGTGGTAAAGAATTTAAAAAACAAAACAGCTCAGAAGGCTGTTTACAAAAAGACAGTCAAAAAGACTGCAAATGAAAAAAAAGTGGTAAAAAAACTCACCACCAAGCCATTAAAATCATTATCAAGGGCAAAGAGTTTTGGAGATAATACAAAAAAAACAAATACAAATAATTTTAATAAAAATGATGAAGCTTCTAAAAAAGCACTTGATTTGGTTATTACTGAGCCAGAGACACAAGAACTTTGGAATTTAATAAACAAAGGAAGAGGTAGAGGTTTTTTGACTGAAAGTGAAGTTTTGAGATTATTTAACCATCTTGAACATTATATTCCAGTATTTGAGTCTTTTTTGGATTTGATGGATAGAAATGGTGTATCTCTGGTTGAGATGAGTGGAAGTATGCTTGGGTCTGGAGTAGAAAAAAAATCTATATTGTCATCTTTTCAAGGAGAACAGCCGGATATGAAAGGAAGTTTTGATTTGGGGACTATTTCGCAGGATTCAATTCAAATGTATTTGCGAGAGATTGGTAAAATCCCTCTTTTGAATGCAGAAGATGAAGTTTCGCTGGCTAAAAGAAAAGAAAGAGGAGACAAAGATGCAGAGAGAAAAATGATTGAAGCAAATTTGCGTTTGGTTGTCTCTATTGCCAAAAAATTTGTTGGTAAGCAACTTGGTTTATTAGATTTGATTCAAGAAGGTAATATTGGATTGTTTCGGGCTGTAAAAAAGTTTGATTATAGAAGAGGGTATAAATTTTCTACTTATGCCACTTGGTGGATCAGGCAAGCAATTACTCGCGCGCTGGCTGATCAAAGTAGAACTATTCGTATTCCAGTTCATATGGTAGAAACTATTAATCGTTTCAAGCAGATTCAGAGACGATTGTTGCAGGATCTAGGGCGTGATCCATTGCCAGAAGAGTTGGCAGCTGAAATGGGTGAAGAATTATCGAAAATAAAACAGATTATAAAAATATCACAAGATACAATATCATTAGAAACATCAGTGGGGGACGATGACGACGATTCACATCTTTCAGACTTTATTGAAGATGTAAAGAATGCTAGCCCATCACATGTTGCTGGAGTTCAGTTGTTGCGTGATTATATCAAAGAAGCTATCAAAGATTTGTCGCCACGTGAACAAAAAATTCTGGAAATGCGTTTTGGTCTAGCTGATGGTGTAACTCATACACTTGAAGAGGTCGGACGAGAGTTTGATGTAACTCGTGAACGTATACGGCAAATTGAAGCCAAGTCACTAGAAAAGATTCAAGCAATGGATATTATTGGAAAATTGAGAGATTATTAAACTGTAAAGTGTAATAAAACAAAAACAACTCAAATAGTGAGCTGTTTTTGTTTTATTGGGTATTTAAATACCAAATTAAATACTAATTTTTTACATTCTTTCTGCAACTTTTGCCCAATTAACTGCCTTCATAAAGGCTTCAATATAATCTGCGCGTTTCATACCGTAATCAAGTATAAATGCATGTTCAAACACATCCATCACTAACAATGGCTTTGCGCCTGATAGGTGGCCAACATCGTGCTCATTGATCCAAGTGTTGAATAATCTGTCTCCTCGTTTGTCATAGGCTAATATTGCCCAGCCAATACCGCGTAGAGCACCAGTTGAGACAAAGTCTTTGCGCCATTGGTCTATTGAGCCGAACTCTGTTGTAAGTTTTTTGCCGAGATTAGAATTTTCGTCGAGTTCAACTGCATCTTTGGTCATATTCTCAAAATATAATTCATGCAAACGCATACCATTGAATTCCCAGCCAAAACGGCGTTTGAGTTCAGCGTATTCGCCTGGACCAGCATTTTCAGCTAATTCTTTGAGTCTGTCTGACAATGAATTGGTATTTTTTACATAACCTTGGTATAGACCAAAGTGAGTATTGAGTAAATTGTCACTAAATCCTGGAGTGCCAAGCAAGTGACTGAAATCTAATGCTTCGTACATATAAAATGTTTTAAAAATAAATATTTTTTAATTTGTGTTTATATGATATACTAAATTATATACTAAATCAAATATATATGTCTTTTGATATAATAGCAATAGGGGATACAACTACTGATATTTTTTTGGATATCGATGAAAATAGCAAGCTGTGTAAGGTAGACAAAAGAACACAAGAGCTCAAATTTAAGTTTAAGAGTAAAATTCCGGTTATGGGTGTACATAGGGTCATTGGTGGTGGTAATGCCCCAAATCATGTTATGGGGGCTTCTAGACTAGGATTAAAGACTGCTATATATACAGTAGTAGGACATGATGATGTCGGTGATTCATTTTATCACAAGATAGACAAAGAAGGGATTTCAAATAAATATATTAGTTATGATTCCAAAAATGGCACAAATTTGTCTACTATTATAGATTATGATGAAGAAAGAACAGTTTTGAGTTATCATGCTGATAGAAAATATAAATTACCAGAGTTTGAAAATACAAAATGGATTTATTTTTCTTCAATATCTGGGAATCATGATGAATTTAATGAGCAATTAGTTAATTATATAAAAAATAATTCAGTTAAACTGGCTTTCAATCCTGGAAGTAGGCAAATGATTTTAGGACTTGTTAAATTAAAAAAAATTTTTGAGGTAAGTGACATTGTCTTTGTAAATAAATCAGAAGCAGAGCGATTGGTGGGTGAAGCATCTAGTATAAAAAATTTAATGAAGAAGTTTTATAATCTTGGTATGAAGATTGCTGTGATAACCGATGGACAAAAAGGTTCTTATAGTTTTGATGGTACTACTTTTTATAAAATAAATATATTTAAGTCTAAGGTTTTGGAGACTACTGGATGTGGTGATGCCTATGGTAGTGGTTTTTTGTCTGCGATTATAAAAAAGAAAACTATAGCAGAGGCTATGAAATGGGGTTCAATAAATGCATCTAGTGTGATTTCAAAAATTGGTTCGCAAGATGGTCTTTTGACTAAAAAACAGATGGAGAGTATATTATCTAAGCATGATTATTTTCAAGCGCGGATTTTATAAGATATCCACAATTGAAGATAATTTGTATGCTTGTTATAATGTTCAAACAATCCTTAAATGGAAAATTTATTAATTAATTTATATTATGGAAAACAATACAAATAAGGGAAATCCAATGTCTAATATGTCACAAACAAAGACATTTGCTTTTGGGCTTTTGGCAGGTGTACTAGTGCTTTGTACTATTGGGTTTTTTGTTATGTTGGGTATATTTTTAAAGGGCGGTAATCTTGGTTCTGGTCTAGACAAAACAGATAATTTAGCAGTGGTTGATAATACTGTACCAACTAATCCAGGTGCACCTCAACCAGCGCCAACAAAAGCGCCAGCAGTAGACGAAAAAAATGATCATATCCGTGGTGGCAAAAATGCCAAAGTAACTTTGATTGAATATTCAGATTTTGAATGTCCTTTCTGTGGAAGATTTGCTCCAACTGTCAAACAAGCATTGGATGAATATGGGGATGATATTAGAGTTGTTTATAGACATTTTCCATTATCATTTCATCCTCAGGCCCAACCTGCAGCTGAAGCATCAGAATGTGCGGCTGAACAGGGTAAGTTTTGGGAATTTCATGATGAATTATTCTTGAATCAAACTAGTTTGAGCGCAAATTACTTTGAAACTCTTGCTGGTGAATTGGGACTTAATTTGAGTAAATTTACAGATTGTGTTAAATCTAGCAAGTATAAATCTAAAGTTCAACAGCAGTTTGCTGGTGGTTCAGCAGCTGGTGTAGGTGGTACTCCACATACATTTGTAGTTGGGGCTGATGGCAATGCTGTTACCGTAAATGGTGCTCAACCATATGCCAACCTCAAATCAGCTATTGATTCGATGATGAATTAACAAAATTTTAAAAAATCCGCTTAATAGCGGATTTTTTATTGTATAATTTTTATGGTATACTGTATCTATATATTTAATTAGTATTAAGTTATTAGAGTACATATAATATTATTATGACCGCACCGCAACTCAGACAATCAAATCAAGTTGATAAGGCAAAAGAAGATATTTGTCTTTTTGGTCAAACAAATTATAGAAATCAATTGACTAGGTTTGGTATCAAGACTGATGATAGGCGACGACATATGTACATCATAGGTAAAACTGGTATGGGAAAGACAACTATGATGGAAAATATGGTTTTGAATGATATTTATAAAGGTCATGGTTTGGGGATAGTTGATCCTCATGGTGATTTTGCTGAAAAAATTATAGATTTTATCCCGTCTAGACGTATTAATGATGTGGTATATTTCAATCCATCAGACACTGATAATCCGATTGGTTTCAATATTTTGGAAGTTAGTGATGAAAAACAAAAGCATCTTGTGGCAGCTGGATTGATGGGAATATTCAAAAAGATTTGGCCAGATGCTTGGAGTTCAAGAATGGAATATATTTTGAATAATACTCTTTTGGCTTTGCTTGATTATCAAGGTTCAACATTATTGGGTATAAACAGATTATTGGCAGACAAAAAATATCGCAAAAGAGTAGTAGCTCAATTGAAAGATCCGGTAGTAAAAGCTTTTTGGCAAAATGAATTTGCCAGTTATTCTGATAGGTATATGACTGAAGCGGTGGCACCTATTCAAAACAAGATTGGTCAATTTTTGTCAGCTAGTGTTATCAGAAATATGGTTGCCCAAGTCAAATCTACAATAAATATCAGGAGTATAATGGACAATCAAAAGATATTTATTATGAATTTATCAAAAGGAAGAATAGGTGAGGACAATAGCCGATTGCTAGGTGGTATGCTTATAACCAAATTACAATTAGCAGCCATGGAGAGAGTAGATATGCCAGAAGAGGATAGAAAAGATTTCTTTTTGTATGTTGATGAGTTTCAAAATTTTGCTAATCCAAGTTTTGCGAATATTTTGTCAGAAGCTCGTAAATATAGATTGAGTTTGATTTTGGCGCATCAATATGTAAAACAGCTTGATGAGTTGGTAGCGGATGCTGTTTTTGGTAATGTCGGTACAATGATATCATTTCGAGTTGGTGGGCCAGATTCAGTAGAGCTTGTCAAAGAATTTACGCCAACTTTTTTGGAAGAAGATATGGTGAATTTACCAAAGTTTCAGATTTTTTTGAAATTGATGATTGATGGTGTGGCTTCGCGTCCATTTAGTGCTATGTCTATGCCTCCAATTGGTTCACCGACTGGTAGCAGAGAAAAGGTGATTAGGGTTTCACGTGAGCGATATTCTACAAACAAAAATGAAATAGAAGACAAAATTACTCGTTGGAGTGGAATGGATTTGAATGAGCAGACTGATTCAAGTAACAATGAAAAAAAGAAGGATGATAATAAGCGTAGAGATGACAAACCAAATTATAAGCCAAAGAGTGGTAATAGTTTTGATAAAAAAGATAGTAGTGTTAGAAAAGATATGCCAAATAATCAAAAATCTTCAAATACAGAATTACCAAAAATAAATACAGAAGAAATTAAAAAAGTGGAAGTGAATAAACCAATAGTTTTATCACAATTACAATCTAATAATCAAAATCAAGCTAATTTGGTTGAATTTTCTTCAAACAAAAGAAAGAGGCGAAGAAAGAAAAAAGGGCATAGCCATACTGATATTGCAATTGTTCAAAAATCAGAAATTATTCCTGTAGGGAGTTTAAAAACAGTTGAGGTTGTAAAAAATATACAAACAAGTACAAACAATAGGCCTAATATTTATCAGAATACAAATTATACAAAAGCTAGTGTTTCATTAGATGATAAAAAAAATAATCAAACTGTACAAAATATACCGCAACAAAGTTTGCAAGTTATTGCAAATAATAATGTTATAACAAATAAAAATAATGATGAAAAACCACCAAATAATAATCAAACAAATTCTTTGGAAAAAGGTATTATAGTTAAATTTGATTAATATATTATGCAGGTAGTTGATATTGGGATACTTAAACAGTTACATATTTATAATAAAAAAAGCCATAAAGGTGAAAATGGAATAGTTTTGGTAATAGCCGGTTCAGACAAATATCATGGCGCATTATTGTTGGCAATCAAGGCTTTGTCTAGAATAGTAGATATGGTTTTTGTTCATTCTGTAGCGAGAAATTTAAAAATTATAAGAAAATTAAAAACAGAAATTGCTACTTTTATTTCGGTTAGTAATTCACAATTAAAAAATATTATTAAGAGATCTGATGTTATTTTGATTGGCCCAGGTTTGGAAGAATCAAAACATAATTTGGATTTGCTTAAATATATATTAAAAAAATATAAAGATAAAAAAATTTTGATTGATGCTACATCTTTGTGGCAATTGAATCCAAAGTGGTTGCATAAAAAATGTATACTAACACCTCATGCAAGGGAATTTGAACAATTGTTCAAGGCAAAAGCTACACCACAAAATGTGTTGAATATGGCTTCAAAGTATAATTGCACAATTATTTTGACTGGGCATTATGATTATATATCGGATGGAGATAAAATTTATGAAAATAAATCAGGAAATGTTGGTATGACAAAAGGTGGAACAGGGGATGTATTAGCTGGGATTGTGGCAGGATTTTATGCCAATAATGATTCTCTGATTTCTGCTTTAGCTGGGGCTTATTTGAATGGTGTAGCCGGAGACAAATTATATGAAAAAAAAGGAATTTTCTATAATTCTGAAGATCTGATTGAAGAGCTTGGCAATGTTTATGCAAAATTAACTAAATAATTAATAATAAATTATATGAATTATTTGAGAGCTATTAAGACTGGAGTAATGTTGTGGCTAACAATTTTTGTGGTCATAACTATATTGATGTTTTTACCATTTCTTGTCGATAAAAAAATGCTTCAGTTTGGAATATTCTGGATACTTTTGATTCCAATTGTTTTGTTGTTTTGTAAGTGGCATTTTAAGATGGATGCACCCAATCTAAAAAAAGGATTTTTATTGGGAATAATTATGCTTTTGGTTATTTTGGTATTGGATATGGTTATAACAGTGCCTTTGTTTGTAAAATCTTTTTCTGTATTTTTTGGTGATTGGATGATGTATGTAGGTTATATAGAAGTATTGTTATTAGCCGTTTATGCTGGATTTGAGTTTGATAAGACATTTACAAAATACGATAATACCAAATAAAAAACAGAACGTCCCGGCACGGTGCCGGGACGGTACATCACTTCAGAAGAAACTTCTACAACAGCATCAGGGAGTTTACGACGTCATTACGTCCGGTGGGCCGTGCTGACACAGCCCCATCGAAACCCCAGTTCATCAAGGGGTTTGTGCCATCATCTTCCTCGATGTGTACATCTACCGCTTGGATGATTTTCTTTCTTTGTGCTTTGTTGTTTGCTTTCTTCTTCATGATTCTCCCCCTAGGGTGTTGATTTTGGTATCACTGTATGTGACACCTAGTACAACTTGGCAACATTATACTACAAAAATGACCTTTTGTCAACGTATTATAAGGCATTATATTTAGTATTGATTAATATAAGTTTGTGTGCTAGTATGTTAATATTATGGACAAAAATAACCTTGAAAAATTTGCTAGACCAGCATTAATGCTGTTAGTTTTTGTAGTTTTATTTAATAAATTAATACCATTTTTATTAATTATATTGATTGGATATATACTCTTTAGAGTATTTAATGGTTTACCAATTGTACCGATACAATATCAAAATTATGTACCAATACAATTATCATTTTTAACAAAAAAAATTAATTTTAATAAAAAAAATATGGATATGGAAACACTAAAAGTAAAAGGATCGGGGAGTCCAAAAAAATTTGCTATGTATATTGTGTTGTTTGTAATTGCAATTGGTCTAGCACTTAATTCTTTTGTAATTGTTGGGGCTGGTAAAACTGGTGTGCAAGTTCTTTTTGGAGATGTTCGTGATGAGGAATTTGCCTCTGGGTTTCATATAAAAAATCCATTTGTGATGGTAAATCAAATGAATATCAGGACACAAGAGTACACTATGAGTATTGCGCAGACTGAGGGTAAAAAAATTGGTGATGATTCCATTGCTGCTCTTACAAAAGAAGGTTTACAAGTTGAATTGGATATTACAATATTGTTTCACTTGATAGATGATAAAGCATCTGATGTGTATCGTGAGATTGGTACTGGTTATGAAGAAGTGGTGATTAGACCACAAATTAGAAGTACTATTCGTGAGATTATAGCACAGTATGAAGCCAAAGATATTTATTCTGAAAAAAGACAAGAAGCATCACAAAAGATTTTGGAATCAATCAAATCAACAATTGAACCAAGAGGAATATTTGTAGAAGAAGTGCTTTTGAGAAATATTAATTTGCCAGCAAATTTAGCAAATAGTATTCAAGAAAAATTGCAAGCTGAGCAAGAAGCACAAAGATATGAGTTTGTGTTGCAAAAAGAAGAAAAAGAAGCAGAAAGAAAGAGAGTTGAAGCCGCTGGACAGAGAGATTCACAACAAATTATAAATGAAAGTTTAACTCCAAGATATTTGCAGTATTTGTATATCCAGAGTTTAAAGGATAGAGAAGGCACAATTTATGTTCCAACTGATCCAAGTAATGGCACTCCTTTGTTTAGGAGTATATAGTATTGACTAAGTTATTTTTTGATGGTATAATTTTAGCAATCGCAACGTTAAACTAGTCTGTCAATTAGTCAGATCAAGGGATCTGTTGCGGAAAAAAGGTCGTTTAATTAAAATACAAAAAGAAAACTATGAACAATGACAGACAAATGTATAACGTTGATCTTAGCTGTGCAGAATGTAAAACAGCTATAACTCAACTTCCATTTGAACCAACAGGTGATAAGCCTGTATACTGTACTACTTGTTTGCGTGCTAGACGTGATTCAAGAGGTAATAGTAGAGATTCTCGCGGTCCAAGACAAATGTACCAGGTCAATGAAAAGTGTGCTGAATGTAATGCTGCTATTACACAGCTTCCTTTCCAACCATCAGGTGGAAAACCTTTATACTGTTTTGATTGCGTAAAAGCAAGAAGACAATAATATAAAATAAAAAATTCCCGATTTTACGGGAATTTTTTATTTTATAGAATAAATATTGACATGATTTTAATGATTGGTTATAGTTTCATCCAGTAGTCAAATATAACAAGGGGAGAATCATGAACAATTTTTTTAGAGTATTTTCTTATAAAAATAGGGACGGATCTTGCAATTTGCGTATTTTTCGTAGGGGGACACGTATTGTTGTATATGAAGGTAAGGTATTTATCAAATCAGAAAATGATATTATAAATTTTATCAGTACATTGTCTGAGATTAACCAAGAGGAGAAAGAAATGCTTGTACAAGAACTAAGGAAAATACAAAAAAGAATTACTCGTTGATGGTGGTTAGTTTTGCCCATGTTGTTTGTGTGTATAACAACATGGGCGAATAACTTTATTTTATGGATTTTTTTGATAAAAATAATTGACAAAACTATATTTTTGCTACATAATGACCTATTATGTCAAAACAAAAAGTAAAAATTTTGGTAGCAATGAGTGGTGGGGTTGATTCTTCTGTTGCCGTTGCTTTGTTGTTGGAAGCTGGTTATGATGTGACTGGTGCATATATGAAACAGTGGGATGATAAGGATGAAACAGGTGTATGTACTTGGAAACAAGATAGACGGGACGCGCTTCGAGTGTCAGCACACTTAGGTATTCCACTTTTGACTTTGGATTTTGAGCAGGAATATAAAAAGTGGGTAATGGAATATATGTATGCAGAATATGAGAGGGGTAGAACTCCAAATCCAGATGTATTGTGTAATAAGTTTATAAAATTTGGTGTTTGGTTGGAAAAAGCCAAAGAACTTGGTTTTGCAAAATTGGCAACTGGGCATTATGGAAGCATAGAAACATTTAAACATAAAAACATACAAACATATAATTTGTTGCGGGCCAAAGATGAAAATAAGGATCAAACATATTTTTTACATCAATTAACACAGGAACAATTAAAATATACGCTATTTCCATTAGGAAAATATACCAAAGATGAAGTCAGGGTAATGGCAAAAAAATTTAATTTACCAAATGCTGATAGGTCAGAGAGTATGGGGATTTGTTTTGTAGGTGTTGTTCCAATGAAAGATTTTTTACTCAAAAAAATTAAAGTTAATAAAGGAAATATAGTGACGTCTGATGGCGAGGTAGTTGGTGAGCATGATGGTTTGGCATTTTATACTATTGGTCAGCGTCATGGATTTGATATAAGGAATAAAAATAAAATTATAGAGTCAAAAGCAATGTATGTTGTCCAAAAAAAATATGATACCAATGAATTGGTGGTTGGTTTTGATGATGATGAATTGTTGTATAGCAAACAGGCTGAAATAGAAGATGTGAATTGGATTAGTGGACAAAAACCTAGCTTTCCATTAAAATGCAAAGTGAGATTAAGACATAGGCAACCGCTCCAAGATGTGCAATTATTGCAAAAAGATGGTAAAATATTAGTAGAATTTAATATTAAACAAAAAGCGGTCACTCCTGGTCAATTTGCGGTGTTTTATCAGAACCAAGTTTGCCTTGGTGGTGGAGCTATTAAATAAAATAATATGATGGGATTTAGTTTGAATTATCCAAGTTTTGGTGATTTTATAGTCTCACAATTAGGGTTGCTTCTCTTGGCAGGGTTATTGGTATTTTTAGCACTAAAATTGAAAAGCATGTAAAAATGTTATGAATACGAAGGATTTGAGAGAATTGTTTACAACTTATTTTCAAAAAAATGGCCATGCAATTATATCATCGGCTTCTTTGATTCCAGAAAATGATCCAACTGTACTTTTTACAACAGCAGGAATGCATCCGTTGGTTCCATATTTAATGGGAGAGAGTCATCCATCTGGTGCGAGACTAACAGATGTCCAAAAGTGTATTCGGACTGGGGATATTGATGAGGTAGGTGACAAATGGCATCTTACTTTTTTTGAGATGTTGGGTAATTGGAGTTTAAATGATTATTGGAAAAAAGAAGCTATTCAATGGAGTTTTGAGTTTTTGACTAATCAATTAAATATTCCTATTAATAAACTGGCTGTTACTGTTTTTGAAGGTGATAGTGATGCTCCATTTGATTCTGAAGCTTATGAATTGTGGAAAAATGTTGGTATGCCAGAGGAAAGTATTTTTAAATATAACAAAAAAGAAAATTGGTGGGGTCCAGCTGGTCAGACTGGTCCATGTGGACCAGATACAGAGATGTTTTATATTACAGATGTAGAGAAATGTAGTCCAGAATGTCAGCCAAGTTGTTCGTGTGGCAAGTATGTGGAGATTTGGAATGATGTATTTATGGAGTATTTCAAAGACAAGGAAGGTAAATACAACAAAGCCGAAAGACATAATGTAGACACTGGTATGGGGCTCGAAAGAACAGTGGCAATTTTGGGTAGCATGTCTGATGTTTATCAAGTAGATACTATGTGGCCGATTGTTGAAAAAATAGAAGAAATCTCTGGAAAAAAATATTTGGAAAGTGATGAAATTACCAAATCAATGAGAATTATTGCTGATCATTTGCGGGCAACAGTGATGATAATGGGGGATAATCGTGGGGTTGGTCCAAGTAATATTGATCAGGGTTATGTGGTACGTAAATTGATTCGTAGAGCTATACGTCATGGTAGAAAGTTGGGAATAGAACAAAATTTTTGTAAAGAAATTAGTCAAGTTGTTTTAAATATATTTGGTGAAGTATATGTTGAAATTGAAAAAAATAAACAAGTTGTATTTGATTTGTTAGAAAAAGAAGAAGAGAAATTCAAAAAAACTTTGGAACAAGGTTTGAAAGAATTTGCAAAAATGTCAAGTGATAATAAAATTACAGGTAAAGAGGCATTTAATTTGTTTACTACCTATGGGTTTCCATTGGAGATGACACAAGAATTGGCTATTGAGGGTGGAATGGATTTTGATATAAGAGAATTTGAAGAAGAATTCAAAAAACACCAAGATTTATCTCGTTCTGGTGCAGAACAAAAATTCAAAGGTGGCTTAGCTGATACCTCTATTGAAACTACTAGATTGCATACCGCTACTCATTTGCTTCATGCTGCTCTTCGTAAAGTATTGGGAGATCATGTTGAGCAAAAGGGTAGTAATATCACAGCTGAGCGTTTGCGTTTTGATTTTTCTCATCCAGACAAAATGACAGATGAACAAAAAAAACAAGTAGAAGACTTGGTCAATAGCGCTATTGTCAATAAATATCCTGTATCATTTCAAGAAATGACAGTTGATGAAGCCAAAGAAAAAGGGGCAATTGGTTTGTTTGAAGACAGATATGCGGACAAAGTAAAAGTATATATTGTTGGTGATACCAATCAAAAACCAAATGCTGATGCAAATTCAGAAACTTTTAGTATGGAAATTTGTGGTGGTCCGCATGTAGAAAATACCAAAGAATTAGGCGAATTCAAAATCAAAAAAGAAGAAGCATCAAGCGCAGGAATCAGGAGAATCAAAGCAATTTTACAGCAAAAAACCACCTAAAGTTTTTAATTTTAAAGGTGGCGTAAGAAGGTTGGATGACATTGGTATATATTTATTGTTCAGCGTATACCTCGATTGTTCGCAAATCATTAATTATGGTTTTTCTCCCTAAAGAATTTATTACAATAGCATAAAGGTTTATGCCGTTTTTAATTCTGATTGAACATATTTTGCCAAGTTTTGTTTTGCAGTTTATTCTTTGTACTTCTTTGTCAAAGAATTTTTCTTCAAGTTCCACAAATTTCTTTTGCCTTTTAGAGTAAGTGCCAGTTGGGTCAGTCTTTTCAATCCCTAGATATTCTATCAATTCAATACAATGTTGTTTGGTATTTGGTGGATGTTTTATACCCACAGAGTTTAATTTAGCTGTATGTTCATTAGTAGGTGGGTTTGAGTTTATATCACTGGTGATACTACTACTTTCATATTTTCTTTTAGGTAGTTTTTTTGTGGAAGTTGGTTTTTTGTCTTGCGTCATTTGTCCTTCCTTGTTATCATTAGACTAACATTAGTACAATGAATGAGTCAAGTGTGGTATAATAACAAATATTTTTATGGTTAAAAAAACAATTTCATATTTTTGGTCATTGAGGCGTGAATTCATCAAGTATTTTATTGTTGGGTTTAGTGGCCTTTTTTTGGATATGGGGTCATTAATATTATTAAAAGAAGTTTTTGATATATTGCCGTGGATGGCTGTATTGATGAGTCAAGCAGTATTATTGGTATATAATTTTACTTTGAATAAATATTGGTCATTTAGAAATAAGGTAATGCATCATAAACAGGTTATTAGATATTTGAGCTTGGCGATGTTTAATTACTTTTTTTCTTTTGGGACAATGTATGTGTTTAATCATATAATGGGTTATGATTATAGGATGGTGCGTATTTTGTCTATAGCCGTGATGGTTAGTTGGAATTTCTTTTTGTATAAATATTGGGTATACAGAATAGAGAAGATTACATTGGTCCAAGCACAAAATATTGAAAATGCCTAGGAGATGTGCATAAAATTGCCAAGTGTGTTATAATATAATCATATTACTATTAATTTAGCTTTTATAAGCAAAATTCATTTATTCAATATCTGGGGAAAAACCTCTTGACAGGTTTTATATTTTTGTGTACAATATCGCCAGATTAAATATCAGTTCATGTCAAAAAAAGATTTCATTGAAATGCAAGGGGTAATAGAAGAACTATTACCAGCAGCAAAATTTCGGGTTAAGTTAGAAAATGGCCATGGAATAATTGCTCACTTGTCAGGAAAAATGAGAAAGAACAAAATTCGTTTGAGTTTGGGAGATAGTGTGAAGGTCGATATGACCCCATATGATCTTAGCAAAGGAATAATTTCTTTCAGAATTTAATAAAATGTTTACAAATATCAATCAGTCGGTGGAGCCAATCTTAGTTCAAATTATGGATAGATAGATAGGCAGAGATATCGTCTGGCTTTAATGTTCATTGTGAGTATTATAAGCTAGATGATTGATATTTTTTTATCCAAATAAATAATCATAAAATATATGAAGGTTAGAGCTTCAGCAAAAAAAAGATGTATTAATTGTAAAATTGTTAGACGTAGAGGAGTGGTACATATAATTTGTGAAAATCCAAGACATAAACAAAGACAGGGTACTAAGCAAAGAAATAGAGCCGCTTAATTTATAATATTAAAAATAAACAATAAATTTATGAGAGTAGCAGGAGTAATAATCCCAAAGGAGAAAAGAGTTGTAGTTAGTCTTACATATATTTATGGTATTGGTCCAACAACTGCAAAAAACATTTTGTTACAAACAAATATTGATGCTTCAACTAGAACAAAAGATTTAACCCGTGAACAAGAAGATTTGCTACGAAATATTATTGAACAGAAGCATAAGACTGAAGGTGATTTGAGACGTGAGGTTTCTTCAAATGTTAAAAGACTTAAAGATATCAAGTCATACAGAGGTATAAGACATATCAGACGCTTACCATCAAGAGGTCAGAGAACAAAGACTAATTCTCGTACAATCCGTGGTAATAAAAAGAATTTGGCTATCAGTGGTAAAAAACCAGCAGAACAAAAGACTTAATCTATACTAAATTGATATATACTAATATGGCCCAAGCAGTCAAGAAAACAAAAAAGAAAAAAATAAATAAACAAGTAAGCCATGCGCGTGCTTATGTTCAAGCTACTTTCAATAATACTATCGTAAGTTTGACAGATCAAAATGGTGATGTATTAGGTTGGGCAAGTGCTGGTATGGTTGGTTTTAAAGGACCAAAGAAAGCTACTCCATATGCGGCTGGACAAGTTGTCAAGAGAGTAGTTGATAGTGTAAAAGAATTTGGTGTACGTGAGGTGAGTGTATTTATAAAAGGTATTGGTGGTGGGCGAGAGGGAGCAATTCGTGGTTTTAATGCCAATGGATTGAATGTACTTTCTATCAAAGATATGACACCAATCCCACATAATGGTTGCAGGCCACCAAAGAGAAGAAGAGTATAAATAAATAATAAATAAGCTTAAAACAAAGATATGGGAAGATATATCGGACCAAAAAATAAAATTGCAAGACGCTTTGGCGTTAATTTGGGTTTGAAAACAAATCCTTCTAAAGTTGCAAAACGCTTGGCGCAAATGCCGGGTGTTCATGGGCCTAGCAAGAAAAAAGGCGCAACTTCATCATATGGAAAACAATTAAATGAAAAACAAAAAGCTAAATATGTTTATGGTTTGCGTGAACGTCAATTTAGATCATATGTAGAAGAGGCTATCAGACAAGAGGGAGATTCTGGTTTGAATTTACAAAGATTATTAGAAAAACGTCTTGATAATGTAGTTTATAGAGCTGGATTTGCAGTTACTCGTGCTCAAGCAAGACAAATGGTTGGCCATAATATGTTTACTTTGAATGGCAAGAAAATGAATATTCCTTCACATTTGGTAAAAGTTGGGGATGTAATTGCTATCAAAGAAACCAAAATTGCTAAAAAGATTTTTGAAAAAATTACTGAAACATTAGAAAAAGCCAATTTACCATCATGGATTTCAGTTGATAGTAAAGGTAAATCAGCAAAAGTAACCAATCAACCAGCAGAAGCTGATTTTGATAAGGTTTTTGATGTTACACTTATTATTGAGTATTACTCACAAAGATAAAACAGGAGGGACCCTCCATTAATTATAATTCATATGGAAAAAATTCTATTGCCTACAACTATCGAATTTGAAGAGACTGATCGCGATAATGTTGGTAAAATGATTGTAACACCATGTCATCAAGGATATGGTACAACTTTAGGAAATGCATTGAGACGCGTATTGTTGTCATCTTTGCCTGGTTCAGCCGTTGAATCAATTAAAATTAAGGGTGTACAGCATGAATTTTCAGCTGTTAATAATGTTTTGGAAGATGTTATTCAGATTATTTTAAATATAAAACAATTAGCTGTTAAATCTCATAGTACAGAACCGGTTGTATTAAGTTTATTAAAAAAAGGCGTTGGAGATGTTACTGCAGCTGATTTTGAAAAGAATGCTGATATTGAAATTTTTAATCCAAATCTTAAAATTGCTACAATTACTGACAAAGATTATACATTTGATATGGAAGTTATTATCAATCAAGGACAAGGATATGTGTCGGTTGGTGAAAAAGATACAAAAAATTTAGATTTGGGTACTATTGCCATAGATTCATTATTTACTCCAATTCGTGATGTTGGTTACAAGGTAGAAAATACTCGTGTGGGAGATGTAACTGATTATGAAAAGTTGACATTAATTATTGAAACTAATGGTACGATTTCTCCAAAAGAAGCAGTAGCTCAAACCACATCTATTCTAATGAATCATTTTACATTGATTTTGGATGCGACCGGACCTAAAACTACTATTGATGATGTTAAATCTGAAGATGAAAGTGAAGTAGAAGTAAAAGAAGAAAAACCAAAAAAAGCAAAAAAAGTTAAGAAAGATAGCAAGAAATAATTACTCGTTATATGAGACATAAAATAAAAAAAGCAACATTAGGAAGAGAAAAGGCACAAAGAGAAGCTTTGATGCGTAATTTGGCTGAAAGTTTGATTTTAAACGGTTCAATCCGCACTACCAAAGCAAAAGCCAGAGCTTTACGTTCTTTTGTTGAACCATTAGTTACCAAAGCAAAAAAGAATGATTTAACTGCAAAAAGAAATCTCCTTAAGGCTTTGTATACCAAAGAAGTTGTAAATAAATTATTGAAAGAAATTGCGCCAAATTACAAAGAACGTAATGGTGGTTATACTAGAATTACAAAATTAGGCGCTCGCGCAAATGATGCGGCTGAAATGGCTAAAATTGAATTTGTTTAAAAAGTAAATATTATATGACTAAAGAAACAGTGAAAAGAAAAAAACAAGTAGCTAATATAGTAGTTCGTGCAGTTCATGAAATTGATGCTGCTGGACGCGCTCCTGGTAGAGTTGCAACTGAAGTAGCAATGATTTTGCGCGGTAAAAATAAAGCAGATTTTTCACCTCATATTGATAATGGGGATAATGTAGTAGTATTAAATACTTCAAAATTGAAATTTACTGGTAAAAAATTGGTTCAGAAAGATTATCGTTATCACACTCTTTATCCGGGTGGATTAAAAAAAACATCAATGAAAAAAGTATTTGAAAATAATCCAACAGATGTGATCAAAAAAGCAGTATATGGGATGCTTCCAAAAAATAGATTGCGTGAGGAAATGATGAAGAGGTTGACTATTAAAGCATAAATTAAAGTTATATATGACAAATAACAATACAGATACAAGAGCAGTTGGTAGAAGAAAAACTTCATCTGCTAGAGTAAGAATCGCTCCAGGCAAAGGAGAGATTGTTATAAACAATAAAAAACTTTCTGAATATTTTGGAGCAAAATTAAATCAAGATAAAGTTCTTTCACCATTAAATGCGGTTGGTAAAGAAAAAGCTTTGGATGTTTCTGTTCGGGTTGAAGGTGGGGGAGTAACTGGTCAAGTTGAAGCTGTGAGACATGGTATTGCCAGAGCTTTACTCAAATGGAATGAAGATTTTCGTCCAGTACTTAAATCTCTTGGATTTTTGACAAGAGATTCAAGAGCCAAAGAAAGAAAGAAATACGGATTGTTCAAGGCTAGACGGGCTCATCAATGGAGAAAACGTTAACATAAAATTAAAAACACCCACATTTCTGTGGGTGTTTTAATTGGTTGAATTATTGTTTAAAAAAGAGTAAACTATAATTAATTAATAAGTGGTATTAGTAATTTTAAAGGTAAATAAATGTCGTCAATAACCAGAAATACTGCCTATATGACAATGGCCTCAATTGGGCAAAAGATTATTTCTTTTGTCTATTTTATGTTGATTGCCAATCATATTGGTGCAGAGAGTACTGGTAAATATTTTTTTGCATTAGCATTTACTACGGTTTTTGTAGTATTTGTTGATTTGGGTTTGACAAGTGTTTTAGTTCGAGAATCTGCTAAACATCGTGAAAAAATTCAATCATATTTTTCTACAATTTTGTCAGTGAAAATAATTTTGGGAATTGTGACATATATTGCTGCAATAGTTACTATAAACTTGATGGGATATCCAGAGGAAACAAGATATTTGGTGTATTTGTCTGGTGTTACTATGCTTTTTGATTCTCTTCATCTTACTTTGTATGGAGTTTTGAGAGCGGTTGGTAATTTGAAGTATGAGGCTATGGGTATTGTTGCGAGTCAGCTTATTACTTTGGGTTTTGGTACGACTTTTTTGTATTTGAATTTTCCACTAATATATTTGATATTGGCCTTTACAATTTCTAGTTTTTTGAATGTAGTGTATGTAACAGTTATTTTATACAAAAAATACAAAATTAATTTGACACCGCATTATGACAAAAAAGTATTTATGTATGTAGCTAAAATTGCTTTACCGTTTGCTTTTGCAGCTGTTTTTGCTAGAGTCTATTCGTATATTGATTCTATTTTATTATCCAAGTTGGCGGGCGATGTCCAAGTTGGTTTGTATTCAATTCCATATAAAATAACCTATGCATTTCAGTTTTTCCCATTGGCGTTGATGGCTGTACTTTATCCTCGGTTTAGTGAATATTTTGTGAGTAATAAAAATAAATTAGCATTTGTATTTGAAAGAGGAGTTAAATATTTGTTGATAATTGTTATGCCGATTACTTTTGGTATCGGAGTATTGTCACAAGATATTATAACTACTCTGTTTAATCCGGAATATGCAAATTCTGTGTTACCATTACAAATATTATTGGCAGGTTTGATATTTTCGTATATTAGCTTTCCAATTGGAGGTTTTTTGAATGCTTGTAATAGGCAGGTTACTCAGACTATAATTGTAGGCAGTGTGATGTTTGTAAATATAGGTTTAAATATCTTATTAATTCCAAAGTATGGTGTGGTTGGAGCGTCTTTGACTGCCTTATTTGGGAATTTTCTTTTGACAATATTGGGATATATTTTTGTCCCGAGTATCACCAAAATATCACATTTATTTATATTGAAATCAATATTTCAGATAGTAATATCTGGTCTGGTAATGGCGATAGTGGTATGGAGCGCAAATCTGTATTATCATTTTATTTTTGCTATAATAGTAGGAGCATTGGTCTACACAATGATGTTATTTATGACAGGAGCCATTACAAGAAAACAAGTAAAAGAAGCTATATTGATGGTTCGTAATTGAGGTGATATTATTTATTTAGAATATTTAACTTAAAAGTGTGAAAAAAATATTAATTATAAGTTTAGAGTTTCCACCTTATGTGGGTGGCGTGGCTACTTATGTTCATGATTTAGCTGATTCACTAGATCCCCAAAAAACAGTAGTTTTGGCGCCTAGTAGTAAATCCAAGGAAAGTAGTGTTTGGGATGAAGACAAAAAATATAAAATTATCAGAAAAAAATTGTTATATCCTAGGTTTATATGGCCTCGATGGATACGTCTTTTGTGGCATGTCTGGAGAGTTGTAAGGAAAGAAAAAATTGAAATAATTTTTGTACAACATGTTTTGCCTGTCGGTTATGCTGGAATATTAATGAAAAAATTATTTAAAATTCCGTTTTTATTATTTTCTCATGGAACTGATTTGATAGCTGGTACTTCAACTGTGTGGAAAAGAAAAATGGTTACTATGGTTTCAAAACAGGCTGAGCAAATTATTTTTAATAGTAATTCACTTCAAAGTAGATATTTGCGAGTATTACCTATGTTTGAAAAAAAATCATTTGTTTTGTACCCTTGTCCTGAGCCAATATTTTTTGAGACACCGTCTAGGTCTGCGATTGATACTATTAGAAGTCGATATGCATTGGAAGGCAAGGAAGTTATTCTTTCAGTGTCTAGATTGGATGAAGGCAAGGGTTTTTTGCATATGATTAGGTATATGTCAAAAATTTTGGAAACAGCGCCAAATCTTGTGTGGTTTATTATTGGTGGTGGTTTTAAGAGTGATTTGATAATAGATACTATCAGAAGATATAATTTGCAAAATGTAGTTAGATTCATTGGTGAAATCCCGCATGCAGATTTACCACCTTATTTTTATGTGGCGGATCTTTTTGTTTTGTTGACACATCCAGATGATGGTAGGGAAGAAGGTTTGGGTTTGGTTTTTTTGGAAGCATCAGCCACAGGCTTGCCAATCATTGCTGGGCGAAGCGGTGGAGTCCCTGAGGCAGTGTTAGATGGTAGGACGGGCTTGATTGTGGACGCAACCAATGAAAAACAAGTCATTGATGCTACATTGAAGCTGTTGCAAGAAAAAATATATGCCACTCAGCTTGGCAAAGCAGCCAAAGATAGAATGTTGAAAGATTTTCAGTGGTCAAATCAAATTAAATTACTTGAACCTTGGATTGGAAAAAAATAATTAGTATGCAATTAATCAGCATTATCATTCCAGTATACAATCATTTGAATGATCTCAAAAAAACATTGCAATCTATATCAAAACAAACTTATAGAGATATAGAAGTGATTATAGTCGATGATGGTAGTGATACTAAGGTGGCAGATGAAATTAATCCTAGTGATTTTAATTTTGATATTTTTATTTATAGACAGGAAAATAGTGGTGCCTCGTCTGCAAGGAATATTGGATTTGAAATGTCAAAGGGAGAATTTGTAATTTTTTGGGATGCGGATTTGATTGCCAACCATGATATGTTGAAAAAAATGCATAATGTGCTTACTATTCACCCTGAAGTTAGTTATGTTTATTCGGATTTTTATTTTGGCACCAAAAAAATGAAAGCAATGAAATTTGATGAGTCTAAATTGAGAGAGAATAATTATATAATGACTACTAGCTTGATGCGAAGAGAAGATTTTCCTTTTTTTGATCCATTGTTAAAGAGATTCCAAGATTGGGATTTGTGGTTGACAATGCTTCAAAAAAATAAGATAGGCATATATATACCAGAATTTTTGTTTTTTATAATTCCACACAAGGATGGGATTAGTGGGTGGTTACCATCTTTTGCTTACAAAAAACCATGGTCATGGTTGCCTGGTTTTAGGGATAAGGTGAAAAAATATAATCTAGCCAAAGAAATTGTAATGAAAAAGCATGGACTAATTTTTTAATTTGTGAAAAGTCTGATACAGGATAAGGACGATATCTTCTAATATAGAATGATCTTTGGCTGATAAAATGATAACTGAAACAATAAACATAACTCCGACTGTGTGGAATAATATAGGAGCAGTGATATTCATAAATAACATGGCTATTAGCCCAGCAAATAGTCCAATATAAAAATCATGATAATCTGGCGAAAGTCGGATTTTTTGAATCAATGAAATGATTATATATATTATTAGTGCTAAAAAACTGAGAAATCCTAGTAGTCCAAGTTCAGCCAAAAGTTCTAAATACCCCCAGTCAAAATGTCTGGTAGTTATAACTTCATAATGAGTTGGTTCTATAAAAGTAATTGTAGCGCCTAGACCTGAACCTAAGACAAGGTTTTGTTTTATTAATTCAAAAATTGGTGGGAGGAGCATCATTCTAGTTAAGGAGCTGGTTTCAATGTCTGGTTTGTAAATACTATTTATTCGCAAGCCTATGAGTTCAAGGCCAATAGATGTTCCATTACTTGCTAGAAAATTTATAGAAAAAAATAGTGTTAAAGCGATTATAAGAAATTTTGTACTTACAAATAACCAATTTTTTATATTGTGTTTGTATTTTAAAATAAAAAATCCGATTATAAGAGCAAGAATATACATTCTTGAGAAATTTAGTATTAAAATTAGTATGGCAAATGTGAGCATTAGCCACCAAAGTTTGTGATGTTTTTCATTGCGCATCAATAGGGAGGTGGTGAGTAGGGTGAGCGGAACAAAGAGTAAATGTTCTGGCAAAACAATTCGCCAGAAACCAAATCCCATATTGGTAATCTTGCCCATAGCAACATCGCGAAACCATTTGTAAAAAGGTGATTGTAAATGTTCTATACCGCTAGAAAAAATAATAAAAGTAAATAAAGCAAATATGGCTGAGCTAATTAGAAATGCAATCAGTGATCGGACTAAAAAATCTTGATTCCCTCTATTTTTAAAGATATGATAACCTGGAAAAATAAGAATAAAAAAAGAAAAAGGCATTAAGTCTTGTATTACTGCTTTTGCCCCATGTCCATTAATCACTCCATTTGAAAAGGCAATAATTGTAAAAAATAATAATGTAGATAAAATGATAATGAGTTTTTTGGGAAAGCCAACTAGCTCAGTTCTACTATTGAAGGTTGTTTGGGTAAACCATAACAAAACAAAAGTTATAAATAACATTGTTCGCATGGATAGACCAAAAAATTCAAAAAAGTGACCAGCTCCGCCAAGTAAAAATTCACTAATTAATAAAATCCAAGCCAATTCTTGATTTTTGTAGTAAAGGGTGGCAAATATCAGGACAACAATAAAAACAATTAATGATTGTAATAGATTATGACCAACAAGTAAAAAAGATAATAGACGGATTAAAAAGTATGAGACTATTAAAATGAGTGTCTGTGGATTCCAGAATATTGATTTTTTGGCTAAAAAGTTTTCATACATATGATAACTATAAGATTTCATTAGCTATACTTTTGTATCCGTTCAAAAATTCAATGACATTCATTGGTTTTTTACCTTCAAGTTGTAATTTTAGTAATTCTATTGATTTCTCAGAACATCCAATATAGATATGTTTTTCTTCTATTATTACTTTACCAGCATCAATAATTTTGTCTGATTCTTTAATTTCTAATAATTTTAATCTTTTTTCTTGCCACATTGTCCAAATCCCTGGCCAAGGAGTAAGTCCACGGTAAAGATTGTATATTTCTTTTGAGGTTTTGTTCCAATCAATTTGACCATCCTCACGGGATAATTCATGGCATTCTGTAGCCAAAGAATTGTTTTGTATCTGGGGCTTTAGCTTGCCTTCAACATATCCATCAATTGCCTCTGACAGCGCTTGTGAGCTTATTTTAGCGAGGTTTTCACTGAGAGTAGTATAAGTGTCATGGGGTTTAATTTTAAGTCGTTTTTGTAATAAAATTGGACCAGTATCAAGTCCTTTGTCCATTTTCATAATGGTTACTCCAGTTTCTGTTTCACCGTTAATTAAAACACTTTGAATAGGAGAAGCGCCACGATATTTTGGCAATAAGGAAGTATGAACATTCAAGGTACCGTGGGTTGGTGTATTTAAGATATGTTCTGGAATTAAAAGTCCGTATTGGGCAGTAATGCCTAAATCAAATTTATCTACTAAATTATAGTTTTTTAAATTTTCAGGTTGTTCAACTTTTATATTATTGTTTTCAGATAATATTTTTACAAAAGATTTTTTTAAATCTTGTTTTCTACCGACTGGTTTGTCTGGCTGGGTTATTACAAGTGATACATTGATTTTGGGATTATCAATCATACTTTGTAAAATTACAGAGGCAAATTGGTGTGTACCAAAAAAAACTACTTTTATCATATTTTTAAACTATGTTCATCTTTCAGGTTAGTTTGTTGTATGGTTTTATTAGGTTTATTATTTATTTCTTCTTTATAAATTTCAGTTGCTTTATCAATGAATAAAATTCCATCCAAATGATCAACTTCATGCTGAATAACGCGGGCCAAAAATTTTTTGGCGCTAAATGAAATTTTGTTGCCATGTCTATCAAGGGCTTGTACGTCAATATGAGTGTATCGGATTACTTTACCAAAAGTATGTGGCACAGATAAACATCCCTCTAGATCAGTGTTTTTCTTTTTACTAGATTTTTCCCAAGTTGGATTGACTAATACTAAATCTTCTTTGAGTTTTTTGTCAGAGTCTTTGCCAATAATACAAATACGAATATTGTGAGCGATTTGTGGGGCCGCTAGTCCAATACCATCACTTTCATACATCTTTGGGATCATTTCATCTATTAGTTTCTGAGTCTGAGGTGATAGCAAAAAATCACGGTCAATTTCTTTTGATCGTTCTCTTAGAGATGGGGTTGGTAATGTTATTATTTTTAGCATAATTATTTTATTTTTTATTATTACCCTTTTTCAGTTCATTAAAAACTTTTAGAAAATATTGAACATATAATTTATTCAATTCTTTGCAATCTTCAAAAGCTATTTTGGCCATTTGGGGACTTTGTTTACAACATCTGAAAATTGAGCTTTTTTTGGTATTAGCGTCTGGGATATCAGTTATTATTTGTAATGCAAGCTCTTGCCACTTGTATGCTGGTGGTTTTTTGAACTCTGGGATTTTTATTATGTCTTTGATGCTATCCATATGGCTTATTTCCTATGACTAGTCAAAATACCATTTATTTGGGATTGTGTCAATCAAAAGTCAAAACTGCCGGTCAAATATCCTACGCCAAAAGGGTGTTCATATGTAGAGCTTTCAAAGGAATAGTCAGTCTCTTTTAAAACGCCAAGTAGAATTAAAATTGATCTATAACCACATTCTTCAGCATTTTTGAGTGATTCACTTGAATCAAGATCTAAAATACTACCAATTAATTTTTCTTTGATCAGATAAATCAATTTTTCATCAAAATTTTCTTTTTTACTCTTTTTTTTGGGTAATTTGTGAGATAAATCACCTGAAGCAATGACAGCAATACGCCTGTGATCTTCTTCGATTACATCTTTAAGTATTTCACCAAAATGTATATGTTCCATAGCATTTCTGTGACTATATCCTAGGGGTAAAATTTGTACATCTTTGAGATGATTTGTCAGGTAAAATAAAGGAACAGTAGCGCCATGATCAAGTTTTTCTTGACTACCAAGCTGTAAATTTATTTTTTTTGTTTTGCAGGCTTGGCTTAGTTTTGCGGCAAAGTCTGGAGAACCTTTCCAATCTCGTACAGTAGACAAATCACCAAAATTATCATAGGCAGATACAAAGTGCGTGTTAGCATTGACTGAAAAGGATTCTTTGTAGAGACTACTATGAGGTGAAATTACTATAATTAATTGCGCTTTGGATACATAAATTTCTTTTTCAAGAGACTCCAAAGCTTCTTTTGTTTTGTTTATAAGATCTATTTTTTCCTTTCCAATATTGGGTATAAGTAGTGGTGGGTGGGGAGTGATTCCGGCAAAAACTAATGACATAATATTATTTATAAGTTAGACATAGCCCAATTTGTCAGTTGATCTGGAGCCAAAAAACGATTGGAATGATCTGGGTTTCCCATGGTAATGATAATAAATTTCTTTGCGTCTTTATTTCTTTGGACTAGCATAGCTAATCCATCACCAGCTTCATCTAGGTAACCAGTTTTACTGTTGATTATATTATAGGCTGTATGGGTTTGTTGTACAAGCTGATTGGTGTGATCATCATAATGGTGAGGCAATCCGTCAATATCTTTCAATTCATCATATTCATAAGATTTGAGCCCAAGTAAGGTATTAACTTCATTATTGTTTATAGCTTTTTTGTATATTGTCAAGTATTCTCTGGCAGTTGATTTTGTGCCTAAATTTTCACCAGTTACTGAATCAAATATTGTATTTTTTAGACCTAATTCTTTGGCAGTTGTATTCATACGAGAGATAAATTTGGATTCATCTTCTTCAACCGAGTCTACCAACATTCGCATAGCTGTATTTAATGATGAAATTAGTCCAGCATAGAGCAAATCTCTATTGAACAGTTTTTCACCTTCTACGATTCTAAAAGTATGATAAGTTGCTTTGTGGTCAGTTGGATCATAGGTTTTACTTCCATTTAAGTTTATACCTTCTTTCATAAGTTGATAAGCTGTCATAACTTTGGCAAATGAAGCAATTGGCCGTATATCATCTATATTTTTTCCAGATATTATTTCGCCTGTAACATAGTCAGCAATTAAATAGGTGTTGATATTGGTATCAAATGTATTACCAATGTATTTTGTTTCTGATGCTGGAGTTTTGATCATTTTTTCGTTTACTGGTTCTACATTAATACTTGGGGCAATTGTAGTATTATCAGCAATTTGGATTTGGCGTTTCAAGTACAAAGGTTGACCGGTAGGGTGATTAAGTCCAGTAAATTCATCTACCCAAATAATATTGTTCCAGTCAAAACCAAGTCCATTAAAAACATCTTCACTGGCAATATGGCGTTTTTTGCTATTTTCTACTACATAAATTTTGTTGCTTCCAGTTATTCCAAATAATGTTCCATCTCTGAGTTTAAGTGGTTCGCCAGGTGTAAAGTTTGCCAGTTCAATTGCGCTAGTATTTTCAATATCAATATTTGGATAATTTATTTTGGCTATAGCTTCATCGGTTATAGGGTAGTATTTGCCGTCATTGATATAGTATAGTTGTTTATTTTCTTTGATTTTTAAGATTCTACCAAGAGGGGTAGAAGTGCCTTCAATTATTGTATTGCCTAGAGAAAATGTAGATATATCAGAACTATTTACTTCAATAATTTCATCAGGGTGATAACCTAAACTTTTTACTACATTGTAACTAGCAAATGGTCGAATAGAGTCATAATCAAGTAAATAATAATCATTGCTATTTTTGAGGATTGAGTAATTTGGTAAAGAAATTTCTGTACCTAGTTCATAGTTGTTTAATTCAACTTCTGGTACGGGCAAAATATATTTTGGATCAAAACGGGTAATTAGCGCAGACATATTTTTGAATGGTCGTTTGATTCCGTCTTGTATTAGATAAATGGTTGAGCTATTTAAGCCTTTGACTAGACTACCATTTGGGTAAACTTGATCAAACCATTTTTGCCAAAGATTCCAAAAATTTTTGTTGCCATGAACATGAGGGGTATAGGTGTAGAGAAAAGCTGTGGCTAAAGTGGCTGGTCTGATTGTCATGCCATCAATAGAATAAGTTTGTCCAGTGCGTTTTATCCAAGGTTGTATAAGTAGATTGTCATAATACCAACGGATAATGGCGGCAGCACTATCAACTTGTATACCAAAGCCTTTGTGTTTTTGTAGAGCTGGATCATTCATACTACAACTATCACAAATGCCATAACCAGTAGCCCAGTCTAATTGTTTTTGGGTAGGGGAATTGGTTGTAATAAGGCTTTGTTCTTTTTGTAATTTTACAAGCAAGTATTTTGGATTGATTTTGTGATCAATAGCAGCTCGATAAATAATATCAGAAGCAGTTCTATTGACACCATTTATGTCTGGTCCGCGATAATCCACTAGGTAGCTGTTGTAATCTTTGAGAAAGGCTTGAATATCTTCGCGGGTCATGCTTTTTGAGTTTTGGATTTCTTCATCACTGATTATATAATTTGGGTCAAAATTTTCTTCTACAGCCGAGACAAACAGGTGTGGCATTAGAATGCCACAGATAACAAAAATAGAGAATAATTTCCAAGTAAATTTATACATATAGTTTAATACGTTTTTTATATTGTAGCATAGTTTTTGTGAGAAAAAAAGCTGTTTTTTTATTATGTATTTATAGATTATATTAGTATTGTCTATATTTTTAATTATGATTGTACTAATTTTAATTATTTGTTTTTACTCTCTGCCTGTCGGCAGGCAGAATTATCGTTTTGGCTCCGAGGTGATTGCCTGTTGTGGCAATCAAATCCGTAAAAATAAATAATTGGAACTAATGCTTAATTATAAATAATGTTTTTATTTTTTACAATTTATTATTTTGATAATTTTTATAAAACAATGAGGAGCATTTACGCCCCTCATTAGTCGATATAATTTTTATTTTGGATTTTCTAGGTTCCATGTGTAGACAAAGCGAACTTGTTTTTTTTCTAATACCAATTCAATTTTGGTTGTATGAGGTGTGATAATATCACGGTCATATATAGTGAGATGGGCTTTGCCAACAAAAACAGTGATAGAGGTAAGTGTTGTTGGATTTCGCTCAAACCCTTCAATCAGAATTGGATCTCCATACAAATTTCGTGCTATAACGCGTCTGCGTTGTATATCCCACATTCGCGTTATTGATTCTATCTTTCTTTTACTGCATTCAACCTCATACTTTTTTTTGTTTATTTTTACGTAGATGTTCCACCCACACGGATCAGCGTATTCACGCCATTTGTGAGTAATTTCTACTTTGAAATTGATGCGATCGCGAGAAACTACAATAAATTTTGCATAATTTACTAGTTTGAAATTGTAAAGTTCGTGATCACCACGGATAATATTGAGTGTATGCGAATCTTTTATAAAATCTGGATTTGATGCATAAAAGATTGGATTGGGTTGTTTTGTGGTTTTTGAAAAAGTTTTTGTACAAGCTGAAGCTAGTATTAAAATGATCAAATAAAAATTAAATTTCGACATCGTTACTCCTGTCGCAAAGTTTTGTTTGTGAAAGAGCAGTATAAAATATACTATATCTACTATATCACATATTTTAAATTTGTTTTATTAAGTCAATTTTGTATATTGATTTATGAATATATATATGATAATCTAATCACACAATATGAATGGAATTTTATATATAATATCTACCCCAATTGGTAATTTGGGGGATATAACTTTGCGAGCTGTAGCTACCCTAAAAGAGGTTAGTTGTGTTTTTTGTGAAGATACTCGCGTTACCAAGAATTTGCTTAATCATTTTGATATAAAAACTCCTACAAAAAGCTTTCATCAGCATTCAGATAGATCAAAATATAATGAAATTTTGGAGATTTTACAAAAAGGTGATAGTGTCGCTCTAGTGTCTGATGCGGGTACTCCAGGTATTAGTGATCCAGGCAGTGAATTGATTGCTTATATTCAAAAAGCAAATAAAGACATAAATATTGTTCCTGTGCCAGGTGTATCAGCCGTTGTAACAGCATTGTCTGTGAGTGGTTTTCCAGTAGATAAATTTGTTTTTATGGGTTTTCCACCAAACAAAAACAAGCGTAAAAAGTATTTTACAGAAGTTGCAAACAATAAGTATGCAACTGCTTTTTATGAGTCCAATCATAGGATAGAAAAAGCAATAAAAGAGTTAGTGGAAGTTTTGCCAGAGGATACTGAAGTATTCATTGCGCGTGAATTAACAAAAAAATTTGAGAGTTTTTATAAAGGAAAAATAAAAGATATTAAAGATATTGTAGTACCAAACAAAGGAGAATTTGTAGTAATTATCAAAAAATAATATGTCAAAATTTTATATCACCACCACTTTGCCTTATGTAAATTCCAATCCACATATTGGTTTTGCATTAGAAATTATCCAAGCTGATGCGATTGTTCGTTTTCGTCGCTTACTGGGGGACGATGTTTTTTATAATACTGGTACTGATGAGCATGGTTTAAAAATTTTTAGAAAAGCCGAAGAGCAAGGGGTTCCACCACAAGAATATACTGATGAATGGGCAGATAAATTTCGCAAGCTTGAAGGGTTACTTAATCTAGACCACCCAACTTTTATTCGGACTACTGACAAAAATCATGTTTTAGCTGCACAAGCATTTTGGAAGATTTGTCTAGATAATGGGGATATATACAAAAAAAATTATCAAGTTAAATATTGTGTTGGTTGTGAATTGGAAAAAACTGAATCAGAATTGGTTGAGAATAGGTGTGCAGTTCATCCATCCCAAGAGCTTGAATTGATTGATGAGGAAAATTATTTTTTTAGTTTTTCAAAATATGAGAAAGCACTTTTGGAATATTATGAAAGTAATCCAGAATTTGTTATTCCAAATTATAGGTTCAATGAAATAAAGGAATTTGTAAAAAGTGGATTAGAAGATTTTAGTATTTCAAGAATAAAAGAAAAAATGCCATGGGGAGTGCCAGTGCCAGGAGATGAACAACATGTGATGTATGTTTGGTTTGATGCTCTTATCAATTATATTTCCACCCTTGGTTGGCCAGAAAATACTCAGAATTTTGAGGATTATTGGGGAACAAATAATAAACCTAATGCTATACAAGTCGCTGGCAAAGATAATTTGCGTCAACAATCAGCTATGTGGCAGGCAATGCTTGCGTCCGCTAGATTGCCATTTTCTAAACAAGTGTTTATTCATGGCTTTATTACTTCAGAAGGAAAAAAGATGAGTAAAAGCGAAGGTAATGTCGTGGATCCTTATGAAACAGTAAAAAAATATGGGGTAGATGCAGTCAGGTATTATTTGCTTGGAGCTATTCCACCTTATGATGATGGGGATTTTTCCATAGAAAGGTTTGAAGAATTTTATAATGCTCATTTAGCAAACGGAGTAGGGAATTTGACTAGTAGAATTTTGACTATGGTTGAGAAATATAGTGATGGTAAAGTACCAGATACAGCTGATGATATTTTTGATACCAAAATATTTTGGATTGAATATGAGAGATTTTTCAATCAGTACAAATTTGATGAGGTAGTTAAACTTACACAAGAGTTGGTAGGTCGTGTTGATAAGACAATTTCTTCTGAAAAACCATGGGAAAAAGAAAAAAATGGTGAAAATATTTTACCTTTGCTTTATCAGTTGACTGAAGCTTTGCGACATATTGCGATTGCTCTTTTGCCGATTATTCCTAGTAGTGCTGAGCAAATATTGAATAAATTAGGTATTGACAAAGCTTCGTTTACTTCATTTGAACAAGAAAAAAAATGGCAAAAATTGCAAAAAGGTGTTACAGTAAATAAAGGTGAAGCATTGTTTCCGCGTATATAAAAATTGGAGGGGAAATGGGTCCTCAAAAAGTTATAAAAGATGATAGATTTTGTGGTGAGTGTGAACTTACAGTTTTGCATTTAGTCGTTGTATTTGAAGTTGTACGAATAGAAATATGTTGTGTGTGTTATGGTGTAACTAGATATACTGTAGAAAAAACTAAAATTCCACCAAATTAATACAAAATTGTATATACAAAAAAGTAAAAAAATTTTACAGAAAGTAAAAAATTGAAAAAAATAGATTCGTTCAAAAAACAAATTCGTGCTTCACCATAAAGGCTCTTGCAAAAGAGCCTTCGTCTATTTATAAGTTGTAAATTGTTTATAAAAAAAAGTTGCCGGCCCCGACGAATCGGGACCGGACTTGGCCGGAGGGCTGGGAGCTAGTCCCAGCGGACGGGTCGGTGGAAGAACTGTTCCTCCGTATCCGAGAACACCGGGAGAGGAGGCACCTCGATGCCGAACTCCTTCTCGGTCTTCTCCGCCAGTATGGCGAAGAAATTCTCCAGCATCTTCAGCGTCAAACCACCATACTTCTTGTTCGTTTCCATAGTATCCCCCGTGACTTGTCCCACTCTGACGTTATTGTCAGTTGATGGGAACAATACAGTATAGCATATTTTAACACTTTTGTCAAGACCTATTTGGAGTAATTTAGCTAAAATAAGCAAAAAAATATAAATTTATTTGGTGATTTTTATTGCCTAAATTATAGTTATAATGTAGTATTAATGTAATATATGTTATTAGATACTCATTGTCATTTACAGTTCAAAGGATTTGATGAAGATAGGGGAGATGTTATAAAACGCATTGCAGAAAAAGGCGTTGTTTTGAATATTGTTGGCACGCAAAAAAATACTAGTAAGTTGGCAGTTGAATTGGCAGAAAAATATGAAAATTTTTATGCATCAATCGGTACTCATCCGGTCCATTTGTTTCCTAGTCATATAGATGAAGAAGAATCTAGTTTTAAATCTCGTGAAGAAGATTTTGATGAAGAATATTATGGTGAATTGGTCAAATCAAAGAAAGTGATTGCTATTGGGGAGACTGGACTAGAATTATATCATTTGCCCAAAGACAAAACAGTTGAAGAAGTTTTGAAAAAACAAAAAGAGGTGTTTGTGGCCCATATTAATTTTGCAAAAAAACATGATTTGCCATTGGTGATACATTGTCGTGAAGCGCATGAAGAAATGGCAAATTTATTGGAAAGTTTTGGTAGAAATATAAGGGGCACAATGCATTGTTTTACAGGCAATTGGGAACAAGCACAAAAATATTTGAAATTAGGATTGTATTTGGGTTTTACTGGTGTAGTTACTTTTCCACCCAAAAAAACCAATCCTCAACAACAAATTGATTTGCTGGAGGTTTTGGAGCGGGCTCCACTGGATAGAATAGTCGTAGAAACTGACTCGCCATATCTTGCTCCGCAAATTTGTCGGGGTAAACGATGTGAACCGTGGATGGTAGAGGAAGTTGTAAAAAAATTGGCAGAAATAAGAAAAATGGAGTATAAGGAAGTAGAGGATCAGGTGGCAAAAAATACCTTGGCTTTGTTTACTAGAATTAATGCTTAATTATAAATAGCACTTTTAATTCTCACGAATAAATTTAAAAATGAGTTGACAGCATAACGTTTTTGTAGTAAACTGGAGGCATTTCATATTAATAATTAGAGATTATTAATTAGCTATATGGCCTTATTACCAAAAGATCAACAAGATAGAAAATACATTTTGCTTGGTTTTAAGATCGTAGGTGATTTTGGGGCTATTATTGCTATTCCGGTTGTAGTTTTTGTGCTAATAGCTCAATGGCTAGAAGGCAAATATGGTGGTTCACCATATATTACAATTACAGCTTTTGTCTTTGCGTCGGTTTTAACAGCTTATATGATAAAGAAAAAAGCCAAAGAATATGGAGCAGAGTATGAAAAACTTAATAACAAAAAAGCAGAAACTAATCAGAGTTTAGAGCAATTGAGAGAAGATAATATAGAATAATTATGTCACAAATTCATATACCATCATTTGCACCGGAAGTGATATTTCATATCGGACCTATCGCAATTACCAATACAATTATAAATGTATGGATGGCTATTTTGGTTTTTTTGGCATTAGGATTGTTTATAAGGAAAAATATTAAAAATAAACCTGGTAAATTGCAAAATGGATGTGAATTTATTTTGGAATTGCTTTTGCCATATTTTGATCAAGTAACAGGGGATCGCAAAAAGACCATGAGATTTTTACCGATAGTAGGTTCGATTTTCTTTTTTATTTTACTTTCAAATTGGCTTGGCTTGTTGCCGGGTACAGGAAGTTTGAAATTTGGTCATAATTTTGTTTTGCGCCCAGCCAATAGTGATTTGAATTTGACTTTGGCAATGGCGTTGGTGTCTGTGATTTCTTCTCATGTATTTGGTTTTATAACAGTTGGTGTTTTCACTCATCTTGGTAAATTTGTTCAAATCGGAGGAATTATAAAAAGTTTTAGAAAAGGTCCGATTGCTATTTTTACTGCTATTATAGAATTTTTTGTGGGGATTTTGGAAATCATTAGTGAGATAGCCAAAATATTATCACTTTCTTTACGTCTGTTTGGTAATATTTTTGCTGGCGAAGTTTTGATTACGGTTATTGGTAGTTTGGTGGCTGTATTTATTCCGGCTCCGTTTATGTTGTTGGAAATATTGGTAGGATTGATACAGGCATCAGTATTTGCAATGTTGACTTTGGTTTATTTGACGGTTGCAACAGCAGTACCACATGGTGTAGAAGAACATTAATTTATTAATTAATTTATATTTTTAATTGATATTATCCACGAGTTTAAAAATTATTTCCACTCGTCGGCCCTAGTATTAAAGAAAGGTAAAACTATATGGAAGGTTTAGCACATGAATCTGTAGTAGTGATGGCAAAAGCTTTTGCTATTGCAGTCGGTGGACTTGGTCCAGCTTTGGCTATTGGTCGTTTAGTAGCAAAAGCTATGGAATCAATTGGACGCAATCCAGAATCTGCTGGAAAATTGTTCGTACCTATGCTTTTAGGTGCAGCGTTTGCAGAAGCTATCGCTATTTACTCACTAGTAGTTGTATTTACTCTAAGTTAAAGTAAATCAACACAAATTGGCTACATTTGTGGCCAATTGAGTTGGAATATTTTAAATATATTTTTATGGCATTAGAAACAAATAATGAAAGTGTATCTGAAACTAACACAGAAGAAATTGTAGCTGATTCATATAGTTCAACTGAAGGTGAAGGGATTGCTGCTTCATTGGGCTTGAATTCTCAGCTTTTTGTATTTCAACTTATCAATTTTACAATTGTGGCGGTAATCGTTTGGTTTATGATTTTGAAGCCATTACTTAAAAAAATGGAAGAAAGAAAAATCCAAATTGATGAGAGCATTGATAATGCAAAACGCGTTGAAACCAATCTTTTTGAAAGTGAAAGACAATATCAGAAAAAAATTGATGAAGCAAAAGTTGAAGCAAACAAAGTTATAGAAAAAGCTCACGAAGAAGGTGTAAGGCTAGGAAAAATGCTCAAAGAAAAATCAAGAAGTGATATAGAATTGTTGGTAGCTCAGGCAAAGAAAAATATTGAGATTGATAAACAAGAAATGAAAGCAGAAATAAAAAAAGAAACTGCAGAAATAGTTATTTTGGCTTTGGAGAAAATTTTGTCAGAAAAATTTGATTCAAAAAAGGATGGAAAATTTATTGAAGAAGTTTTAAAAGAAGTTAAAAAATAATATTTGTATGAAATTATCACCTAAAAGTTATGGGAGGGTTCTGTATGAAGTTACCAAAAATGAAAAAGGGGAGAATTTAGAAAAAATAGTTGAACATTTTTTTCTTTTGTTGTCGCATGATCAAATGCTTACAAAAATTAATTATATTATTGAGGAGTTTATTGCTTATGCCAAAGAAATGTCTGGAGTAACCAAATTAGAAATAACCAGTGCAAGAGAATTGAGTAATGTAGAAATCAAAAAAATAAGCAAACATTTTGGAGACAAAGTTGAAGCTGATTTAAAGATTGATAAAACAATATTGGGTGGTTTGAAGATAAAAAATAAAAATATAATAATGGATGCAAGTTTAAAAAATCAATTAAATAAATTAAAAAATCAATTAGCTTAATAAATATGTCATATACTGATCAAGTAATAGAATCATTAAAAAAGAATATAGATTCATTCAAAAAAGAAATTGATACCACTGAAATTGGTACAGTTATTTCTGTAGGTGATGGTATTGCTCGTATTAGTGGGCTGGACAATTGCAAGGCGCAAGAGATGTTAGAATTTCCTGGTGGAACATATGGCGTCGCTTTAAATTTGGAAGAAGAAACAGTTGGTTCAGTTATTTTGGGAGATTTCAAACATATAAAAGAAGGTGATATTGTCAAGCGATCTGGTCGTATTATGTCTGTGCCGGTTGGCGATAAATTAATCGGACGAGTAGTCAATGCAGTCGGTGTCGCTATTGATGGTGGAGATGAAATCAAGACAAAAGAATTTTATCCAGTAGAACGAGTTGCGCCAGGTGTGATGACACGTGAACCAGTCAATCGTCCAGTCCAGACTGGCATCAAAGCGATTGATGCTATGATTCCAATTGGTCGTGGACAGCGTGAACTTATTATCGGAGATCGTCAGACTGGTAAAACAGCCGTAGCGATTGATGCGATTATCAACCAAAAAGGTCAAGATATGATTTGTATTTATGTAGCGGTTGGTCAAAAAGAATCAAAAGTAGCGCGTATTGCAGCCAAACTTCGTGAAGTTGGGGCAATGGAATATACAATTATTGTGAGTTCAGGTGCATCTGAGCCAGCGCCTATGTCATATATTGCGCCATATTCTGGTGTCGCTATGGCTGAGTATTTTGCGGATAAGGGCAAAGATGTTTTGGTTGTATTTGATGATCTTACTAAACAAGCTTGGGCATATCGTGAAATGTCTTTATTACTTCGTCGTCCACCGGGTCGTGAAGCGTATCCTGGTGATGTATTTTATTTACATTCTCGTTTGCTTGAACGCGCTTGTAACTTGAACAAAGAAAATGGCGGTGGTTCAATCACAGCTTTACCAATTATTGAAACTCAAGCGGGCGATGTGTCAGCTTATATTCCAACCAATGTGATTTCAATTACTGATGGACAAATTTTCTTGGAAACATCATTATTTTACAAAGGTATTCGTCCAGCTTTAAATATTGGTTTATCAGTTTCTCGTGTAGGTGGATCTGCTCAAATAAAACCTATGAAGAAAGTGGCTGGTAAATTGAAATTAGCTATGGCTCAATATCGTGAACTTGAAGCTTTTGCTCAATTTGCTAGTGATTTGGATCCAGAAACAAAGAAACAAATTGACCTCGGACAAAGAGTAACCGAATTATTAAAACAAGCACAATATTCACCATTGTCAGTAGAACAACAAGTTGTTTCTATTTATGCGATTAGCAATGGCTATATGGATGATTTTGCAGTGGTGGATATTGGTAAAGCTGAGAAGAAATTATTAGATTTTTTTGCAAAATCAAAGCAAAATTTGTTAAGTAAAATAAAAGAAGGTCAGTGGGATGAAAAAGTTGAAGAAGAATTAAAAATAGCATGTTCGGAATTCAAAAAATCTGCATAAGCGTTTTTATTATGGCAATTAATACCAAAGCAATCAAAAATAGAATCAAGTCGGTAACCAATACCAAAAAAATTACCAAAGCAATGGAAATGGTTTCGGCTTCAAAAATGCGCAAATCAGTTGAGGCTGCTTTGAATACTCGGACTTATGCGACTATGGCACGAGATTTGTTGATTCACTTGTCTCAAGTAGAAGAAGGGTCAAAGTATGAATTACTTGCAACTCGTCCAGTAAAAAATATTTTGGTTGTACTTGTCAGCTCAAATCGTGGTTTGTGTGGAAGCTTTAATGCCAATATTTTTAGAAAAACTATCAAAGCATTACAAAATAAAAATGAATTAGCCAAACATATACTATCTGATGGCAAAGAGATTTTACCAGAAGCTGATATTAAAGTAAGTATTTTGGGGATCGGAAAGAAAAGTATGTCATTAGCTAAAAGAGAGGGATATGAATTGGTTCAAATATTTGAAGATATCAATGGTAATGAAGATTTTGAAAAAGTAGTTTCAGTTAGTAAAAATTTTATAAAAGATTTTAAAGAAAATAAGTATGATAAAGTGGTTGTAGCTTATACTGATTATAAGTCAAGTTTGAATCAGGTACCAAAATTACGACAGCTTTTGCCGGTTTCTTCTTATGATTTGGATAAAATGTTGGATGAATTGGGTAGGGATATTGATTCTGTTAGTCAACAAACAAAAGAAGAGATAAAAGATGGTACAGTTGATTTTGATGCTAATGCTTATATTTTTGAACCAAATGAGAATGAAATAGTAGAATATGTGTTGCCAAAGTTAGTGGAAGTGCAGTTGTTTCAAGCAATTTTGGAATCTTCTGCTAGTGAACACAGCGCTAGAATGATGGCAATGAGAAATGCATCTGACGCAGCTCGGGATATGATTGAAGAATTAAATTTAACATTTAATAAAGCCAGACAGGCGTCAATTACGCAAGAAATTGCAGAAATTGCTGGCGGAGCTGCAGCTCTTGAATAAACTTAAATAAAATAAATTATTATAATATGTCAGAAAAAAATATAGGAAAAGTAAGTCAAATTATTGGTGTGGTAGCAGATGTGCACTTTCCAAATGATTTACCAAAAATTTATAATGCATTGGAAGTAAAAAATGGAGATAAAACTTTGATTTTGGAAGTACAACAACATTTAGGTGCCAATACAGTTCGAGCAATTGCTATGGGTACGACTGATGGCTTGGAGCGTGGGGCTAAGGTGGTTGATTTGGGCGAACCAATCAATGTTCCAGTTGGTCCAGAAACACTTGGTCGTATGTTTGATGTGATTGGTGAGCCAATTGACGGCAAAGGTCCAGCCAAACACAAAAAAACTTATTCAATTCACAGAGAAGCTCCAGCTTTCAAGGATCAATCACAGAAAACAGAAATTCTTGAAACTGGTATCAAAGTTATTGATTTGCTTTGTCCTTTTTTAAAGGGTGGGAAGATTGGTTTGTTTGGTGGGGCTGGTGTAGGAAAAACAGTAGTTATTCAAGAACTTATTCGCAATATTGCTCAAGAACATGGCGGTTATTCAATGTTTGCCGGAGTAGGTGAGCGTACTCGTGAAGGAAATGATTTGTATCGTGAAATGGAAGAATCAGGAGTATTGTCAAAAACAGCCCTTGTATTTGGTCAGATGAATGAACCACCTGGAGCTCGTTCTCGTGTCGCTTTGACTGCATTAGCTATGGCTGAATATTTTAGAGATGAAGAAGGAAAAGATTTATTATTGTTTGTTGATAATATTTTTCGTTTTACCCAAGCTGGTTCAGAAGTTTCAGCTTTGCTTGGTCGTATGCCTTCAGCGGTTGGTTATCAGCCAACACTGGCAACAGAAATGGGCGCTTTGCAAGAGCGTATTACGTCTACAGACAAAGGTTCAATTACTTCAGTCCAAGCGGTGTATGTGCCAGCCGATGATTTGACTGATCCGGCTCCAGCGACTACATTTGCTCACCTTGATTCTACAGTAGTATTGAATAGATCACTTTCAGAGTTGGGAATTTATCCAGCAGTTGATCCACTTGACTCAAGTTCGACTATTTTGGATCCACAAATTGTAGGCGAAGAACATTATGCGACTGCTCGTGAAGTACAAGTTGTATTACAAAGATACAAAGATTTACAAGATATTATTGCTATTTTAGGTATGGAAGAATTGTCTGATGAGGACAAGTTGGCAGTGTCACGGGCTCGCAAAATTCAGAAATTTTTGTCACAACCATTTTTTGTGGCAGAACAATTTACTGGAACTGCTGGTGCTTATGTTCCACTTGCAGAAACTGTCAGAGGTTTTCGTGAAATCTTGGATGGTAAACATGATAGTAAATCAGAACAGTCTTTCTATATGAAGGGCAGTATTGATGAAGTAAAATAATATGAAGCATTTAATAATTTTATCAACTTTTTTTATTTTACTTGGGGCTGGTTGTTCTAAAACGGCTATTAATAATAATTTACAAGTAAAAGATGCCAATAAACTAAATAATCCAATAATTGAAGAAAAAAATACTATGAGAAATTTAGCCCAACACAAAGATCTTGCATCAGAATACAGTAAGGCAGTATTAAAAACCAATAAAGGTGATATTACTATTGAGTTTTTTGGTAATTTGTCTCCTTTGACAGTAAATAACTTTTTAAATTTGGCTGAAGAAGGTCTATATAATGGAACTAAATTTCACAGAGTTATCAAAGATTTTATGATTCAAAGTGGAGATCCAAATTCTAAAACTGATAATGTTATGATGTATGGTTCAGGTGGTCCAGGATATAAATTTGATGATGAATTCAATAATGAAAGATTGGTAAGAGGAAATATTGCGATGGCAAATTCTGGTCCTAATACAAATGGTTCTCAGTTTTTTATTGTGACCGCAGAATCAACTCCATGGCTTGATGGAAAACACGTAAATTTTGGTAAGGTTATTGCAGGTATGGATGTGGTTGATGCGATTGAAAATGCACAAACAAATGGTCGTGATTTGCCGGTTGAGTCAATTATTATTGAGAGGGTTGAGTTAGTAAAATAATATATGCTAGAATTCAAAATTGTAACACCAGATGGAGTTATATATAACGACAAAGTTGAAAAAGTCACAGTACCAACTACTAGTGGCGAAATTACAATTTTACCAATGCATATGCCATTGGTGTCTATTTTGAAGGCTGGAGAGTTGGTAGCTTACAAAGACGGCAATTCTGTGGCTATGTCTGTGGCTAGTGGTATAGTGGAAATTCAATCAAATAACAAGGTGTATATAATGGCCGACACTGCTGAAAGAGCAGAGCATATTGATATTGAGAGAGCTGAGGTAGCTAGAAAGCGCGCAGAAGAACTAATGGCGCAAAAAGATATGTCTATGGATGTAGATTTTGCTAGGTTGCAAGCTACAATTGAGAGAGAATTAGCTAGAATTAATGTAGGCAAAAAGTACAAAAAAATAAATAAATAAAAACTTAGAAATAAGTTTTTATTTTTTATTAATAATATGATTTATATTTATCCACTTTTGATAATTTTATAACTATTGTAAATTAAATCGCTTAGGTGTATAATTGTTCAATTAAAAGTTAAATAATAAAAATATGATAGCCCAAAATAAGGAGCATTTGATAAATAAGTACATGCAGACAAAGGTCAACACATTGAGTCCAGATGATACTTTTGCAGAGGCAATAAAGAAAATGCTTGAGGCAAAGACAAATGGTATGGTGGTGGTTAACAAGGATTTTAAAATTGAAGGTATATTGTCTTCATGGGATTTGATTCAGTATTTAGTACCAGATTATCTAGAAGAAGACAAGCATTTAGCAAGTTTTGAATCGGCTGATGTATTTGCTAAAAGAGCCTTAGAAATAAAAGATGAGCCAGTGAGCAAATTTATGACAAAAAGCGTTCACACTTGCAATTCTAGTGATTCGCTTATGGAGGCAGCTATTATATTATCTGAATTCAAGATTAGACAACTTCCAGTGGTTGATGAAAATAATAAATTGGTTGGCTATATAAACCGAACAGACATCAAAAGAGCTATCGGTGATGTACTAAATTTACAATAATTTTATATGGATAAACTATTTATATTAGCTATAATCATTTTTTTAGCTACTTACGTAATCATAATTACAGAAAAGTATCACAGGACGATTATCGCCATGTTTGGCGCGTCATTGATGGTTTTGTTAGGTATTGTCAATCAAGAGAGAGCCATTGAAGGGGTTGATTTTAATACATTAGGGTTATTGATTGGTATGATGGTGATAGTGAGTATTGCCAAAGATTCTGGTATGTTTCAGTATGTGGCTATCAAGGCTGCAAAATTTGGACAAGGTGATCCAAAAAAGATTTTTATTCTTTTGGCGGGAATTGTGGCAGTATTTTCGGCATTACTAGATAACGTTACTACAGTATTATTGATGGTACCGGTTACATTAGTTGTTACAAATAATTTGAAAGTAAGGCCAAAGCCATTTTTGATTGCTACAATATTACTTTCAAATATAGGTGGAGCAAGTACATTGATTGGTGATCCACCAAATATTATGATTGGTAGTGCAGTTGGTCTATCATTCAATGATTTTATCGTTAATTTGTTTCCAGTTACATTTATTATTGGTGTTGCTACTGTAGCTATATTAGCGTTTATTTACAGAAAAGAATTTGTATTCAATCAAGATGCCAAAGATGCAATAATGAAATTTAAACCTAATGAAGCAATCACCAACAAAAAATTATTGTGGAAATCTTTATTAGTTTTGGGTATAGTGTTGCTTGGCTTTTTTACCCATGGATCTACTCATTTAGAAGGTGCCACAATTGCATTGTTTGGAGCAGCGCTATTACTTTTGATGACTGTTCACGAGCCAGAGCACAATTTGCGAGAAGTTGAGTGGACTACCATATTTTTCTTTGTTGGTTTGTTTATATTAGTAACTGGTTTAGAAGAAGTGGGCGCATTGCATATGATGGCTGGCAAAATTATAGAAATGACTCAAGGAAATGTGGTTTCAACAACTATGGTTGTATTATGGTTCTCTGCGATTTTTTCAGCTATTGTTGATAATATTCCATTTGTAGCAACGATGATTCCACTTATCAAAGATATTGGATCAATAACTGGTATGGATTTGACACCATTATGGTGGGCACTTGCATTAGGTGCTGATATTGGTGGAAATGCTACAATTGTAGGCGCTTCAGCCAATGTGGTTGTGAGTGGTATAGCTGGTAGAGAAGGGCACAAGATTGGATTTGTAGAGTATCTAAAAATCGCTGTACCGATGACAACCATTGCAATGGTTATTTGTACGGGTTATATTTATGTGAGGTATTTGATGTAAAAATTTTGCTTAGTAGATGATATTTTATTGGTTTGCATATATTATAAATATATAAATAAAGAACTCTTAATTTTAGGAGTTTTTTGTTTATTATAAGTATGAGATATTTTATATTTACAAGTATTGTTATATATAGTAAAATATAATAGAATTATATAATTGTTAATATAAAATTATGAAAAAAAGTAAAATTTTGCTGGTTTTGGTTATTGTATTTATCCTTGCTAGTATTGCAGTATTTTTTTTGTTTAGAGGTGAAAATGATAAAATAAAAGAAGATTTAGCTGAATCTGGCTATGGAGATTTTACTCAAATTATTGGTGACAAAGTAATGGCTCAAAAAATGCGTGAAACAGAAATCAGTCAAGATATTGAAAAAAGAGATGTCTTGGGTATACAAAGAGGTATAATGATGAGTGAATCTATCTTTACCCATAAGGCCTCTTTGGCGGATGTATCTGGTGGTAAAGCCACTGGAATTGCTATGTCTGGGTACAATGATGGTGCCTATACATTGTCAGCTAGCTTTGCTGGTCTGATCGAGCCTCAAAATGGTGATTATTATGAAGGTTGGATTGTTAAGCAGGAGCCATTTGAATTTTTGAGTACTGGCAGGGTTGAAAAGCTTGGTGGTGTTTATAGTAATTTGTACAAATCTCAGACAGATTTGATGGAGTATTCTTTTTATGTGCTTACAATAGAACCAAATGATATGGATCCAGCTCCGGGTGTCCATATATTGGAGGGAAATTTAATAAAAAAATAAATGAAAATAGAATTTGCAAAAATTAAAACCTATTTGATTTGGGTATTGAAGGGTTTTATAATGGGAACAAGTGATATAGTACCGGGAATTTCTGGCGGTACCATGGCATTGATTTTGAATATATATGAAAAGTTGATCTATGCGATCAGAGGTTTGTTTGACAAAAATAATCTTTGGTTATTATTAAAAAGACGGTTTAAAGTTTTGTCAGAAGTGATTGAATATAAATTTTTATTATCACTTGGTTTTGGAATTTTGTTGGCTGTTTTTACTCTTTCTCATCCGATCGGTTGGTTACTAGAAAATCAACCGGTTTATTTGTGGGCATTTTTCTTTGGTTTGGTGAGCGCTTCTATATTTTTTTTGAGAAAGAAAATTTCTAGATGGCCATTAAAGATATGGGGAGTATTTTTGCTTGGTGCTTTTTTTGCTTATATTATATCCGGAGTTATTCCGGCTGTTACACCATCTACGCCTTTCTATTTTTTTATCGCTGGAGCAATAGCTATCTCGGCGATGATTTTACCAGGCATTTCTGGTTCATTTTTGTTGGTAGTTATGGGAAAGTATGAACAAGTTTTAAATGCAGTGAGAGATTTAGATTTTGTTGTTTTGGGTATTTTTTTATTAGGAATTATTTTTGGATTGATTATTTTTATTAGGATTTTATCATGGTTACTCAAACATTATTATGAAATAACTTTTGCATTTTTGGTTGGGTTGATGGTTGGTTCTCTTCGCAAAGTATGGCCATGGAAAATTGATGGATTGAATGTATTACCACACAAATTTACTTTTGAAAATATTATAATTTTTGTTACTATCGCGGTTGGGTTTTTAATTGTTTTGTTTCTTTTGCGTTGCAACAATAAAAAAGAAGTACAAAAAGAAGAGAAAGAGGATAAAAAAAAGATAGAAAAAGAAGTTGAAAAAATAGTTTAAAATAATGTCGGAATGCAATGTATGAAAGACACTTTAAATAAAGCACAAAGAGAAGCAGTTGAATATACAGATGGACCATTGTTGATAGTGGCTGGCGCTGGGACAGGAAAAACTACTGTAATTAGTCAAAAAATAATACACATAATAGATACAAAACTGGCCAAACCAGAGGAAATTTTGGCTTTGACATTTACTGATAAAGCCGCTGGTGAAATGGAAGAAAGAGTAGACAAGTTATTGGATATTGGATATACGGATATGCAAATATCGACTTTTCATGCATTTTGTCAGAGAGTTTTAGAAAAATATGGGATTGATGCTGGGATTAGCAATCAATTCAAATTATTAACTCAGACTGATACATGGTTATTGGTTCGTGAAAATTTGAATAAATTAAATTTGGATTATTATAGGCCAATTGGCAATCCAGTCAAGCATATTCATGAGTTAATCAAGCATTTTTCAAAATGCAAGGATGAGCTTATAACACCAGAAGAATATTTGGATTATGCAAAAGATGTAAAAATTGATGAAAATATTGATGAAGATGAAAAAAATAGATTGATTGAGATTGCTGGTGCGTATGAAGCCTACAATAAAATACTTTTGAATAACAATTCTTTTGATTTTTCTGATTTGATTTTTTATACGGTTAAATTATTAGAAAAGAGACCAAATATATTAAAAGCCTTGCAAAATCAGTTTAAATATATTTTGGTTGATGAATTTCAAGATGTTAATTGGTCACAATATAAATTGGTACAATTACTTAGCGCTCGCAATAATAATTTGACTGTGGTGGGGGATGATGATCAAAGTATTTATGCATTTCGTGGAGCATCAGTTTCAAATATAATGAGGTTTAAAGATGATTACAAAGGGGCCAAAGAGATAGTTTTGAATGAAAATTATCGTTCTGGACAAAATATATTAGATACATCATATAATTCAATTCAGAATAATAACCCAGATCGTTTGGAGGTGAAATTAAAGATTGACAAAAAATTGCTTTCAAAAACAAAAACTAAAGGCAATGTTTTTCATATTCATACTAGAGCATTGGAGGATGAGGCTCAAGTTGTAGTTCAAGAAATATTGGATTTGAAAAAAAATGATAAAGAAGCAACTTGGGATGATTTTGCAATTTTGGTGAGGGCAAATAGCAATGCAGAACCATTTTTGCAAAGACTAGAATTAGCCAAAATACCTTATGAATTTTTGGCATCCAGTGGATTGTACAAGCAACCAGTGGTAATGGATTGTATTAATTTTTTGAAATTATTGGATAATTATCATGATTCTTCGGCTGTTTATAGATTGTTACGAATGCCGTTTTTGAATTTCAAGGAAGGGGATATGCAAAAGTTTACTATCATGTCTCGTAGGAAAAGCACACCATATATTCATGCTTTGAAAAGAGCCAAGGAATTTGATTTGTCAGACGAGGGAGTTGGGGTTTGTAACAAACTGATCCAATTACTTGCCAATGGAATGAAAAAAGAAAAAGTTGAATCACCGACTATTGTCTTGTATCATTTTTTGGAAGAGAGTGGGTATCTGTCTTATCTCGCTCATGAGGAAGCCCAAGCAAATAGGGCAGTCATCCGACAAATATATCAATTGAAGCAATTTTTGGACTATATAAACAAATATGAACAGACTGTTCCAGGAGCCCATGTAGCAGGTTTTATTGAACATTATGAATATTTGCAAGAGGCAGGGGATGATGGCAAACTGTATCAAGCAGTTGATACCCCTGATTCACTCAATGTGATGACAATTCATGCTTCCAAGGGAATGGAATTCAAGTATGTTTTTATGGTAAATATGGTAGAACAAAGATTTCCAGCTCGTTCTCGTGGGGACGCTATTGAAATTCCTTTACCACTTATCAAAGAACAACTTCCAGAAGGTGATAGTCATTATCAAGAAGAGCGAAGATTATTTTATGTAGGGATTACTCGGGCCAAAGAAAAATTATTTTTTATCAGCGCTGATAATTATGGTGGAGTTAGAAATAGAAAATTAAGTAGATTTTTGGATGAGTTGGGTTATAAAGCGGTTGATAGTGAGAATAATATTGAAACAAAAAATATATTAGATAAAAAAGAAAAAAACGAAGAAGAAACAAAAAAAGAAATGGTTTATACATTGCCAAAGACTTTTTCATTTTCACAAATACAGTCATATGAAAATTGTCCTTATCAATATAAATTGGCGAATATCATAAAACTCCCAGCAAAAAATTCACCTTATTTTACATTTGGAAATACAATTCATAATACTCTTCAAGAATTTTATAAACGAATACAAACTTTAAATAATGCTACACAAGAATCATTATTTAGTGTATCAACTACCAAAGATAAATCACCAAAAGGGACTAAAGTTCCTAGTGTAAAAGAATTAATAGAAATTTATGATAGTAAATGGAGTGATGACTGGTATATCAACAAAAAACAAAGAGAAGATTATTATCAAGAAGGAATAAAATTATTAAATAAATTTTATAAAGATAATGATGAAAAGTGGACTATACCAATTTTCCTTGAATGTGGTTTCAAATTAAAAATTGGTGATTATTTATTGTCTGGTAGAATTGATAGGATAGATAAACTTGATGATGGTACACTTGAAATTATTGATTATAAAACTGGCGCAAGTAAAGAGAAAATTATCGGAGACGACAAGAATCAATTGCTTATATACCAAATAGTTGCAGAGACTGTTCCAGAATATAGAAATATAGGCAAAACCAGTAAATTGACTTATTATTATGTCAAAGATGGTATCAAGACTGATTTTATTGGCAAACCTACAGAAATTGAAAAATTGAGAGAAAAAATTGAAGATACTATTGATAATATTCACCAGCGTAATTTTGAGGCAACACCTAGTAAGCATGTCTGTGGAAATTGTAGTTTTAAGGATATTTGTGAATTTAGGATATAAAATATTATAAAATTTAATGAATTATTGTGAGTATAAAATTATTTGTAGCTGTTAAAGCATTTATAAATTATAATGGAAGAATTTTGATATTGAAGGAGTCTTCTAAATATAAAGATGGCACTAATGTTGGGCGTTATGATGTTGTTGGTGGAAGAGTAAAGCCTGGACAGAGATTTGATGAAAGCTTGATTCGTGAAATTGAGGAAGAAACTGGGTTGATTGTAAAAATTGGTAATCCGTTTTACGTAGGGGAGTGGAGGCCAATAGTTCGTGGTGAGCAATGGCAAATAGTTGGTACTTTTTTTGAATGTCTGTCTGATTCTAGTGATGTTAAGCTCAGTAATGACCATGAAGATTTTAAATGGATTGACCCAAAAGATTATAATAAGTATTTGATAATTGAAAATTTAGTACCCGCCTTTAAAAATTATTTGGATAAATTGAGTAATTAATTAATAACTGTAGGTTATTGTAACTATTATTGATAATATGTATAATAATCATTATATAATATATATAAATATATGCAATTTAAAAAATTAGTGAGGGACAAAATACCAGATGTAATAGAGCAAAATGGAAGGACACCAATATATCACGTAGCTGATAATGCTGAATTTGAAACTGAATTGATAAAAAAGTTGCGTGAGGAAGTCAATGAATATATAGAAAATCAAACTCCAGAAGAAATGATTGATATTTTGGAAGTTATTATTGCAATTTATGGTGTGAAAAATTATGATAAGGATAAATTGGAGGAGTTGAGAGTCAAAAAACTTCAAGATAGGGGTGGTTTTTTTGGTAGAATTATCTTAGATGAAACAAAATAGTATGCAAAAAATCGCAATAATTGGTGCTGGTGCTTTTGGTTTTGCGATGGCAAAGATAATCGGTGATAAACATTCCGATAAAGAGATATTTATTTTTGATATTCAAAAAGATTATATCAATCATATTGCAGAAACTAGAAAGCATCCAGTATTCCACACAAAAACTAAATTATCAAATAATATAGTCGCTTCTCACTTGTTGAGTGAAACCGTAGAGAATGCTGATATGGTGTTGTTGGCGATTTCTTCTGTATATGTTAGAGGTGTGATCAATAATATTAAACCAATGTTAAAACAAGGGGTAATTTTGTTGAATATTGCCAAAGGTTTGGAGCAAAAATCTAATTTAATAATTTCGGAAGTAATAAAATCAGAACTTAAAAATTTTAAATTGAAATATTATATTTGCTCTTTGTCTGGTGGTATGATTGCCAGTGAAGTTACAAAGTTAAATCCGCTTTGCGCAGAAGTTGCTTGTGAAAAAATTGCTATTGCCAAGAAAGTTTCTAATTTTATTGAGAACAAAAATTTGAGATTGGATGTGACTACAGATATAGTTGGAGTTGAATTAGCTGGGGCTTTAAAGAATGTGATTGCGATTGGTGCGGGGATTTTTGATGGACTTAGATTTGGTGAGAGCTCAAAGTCAGCTTTTATATCATTCGCTTCAAGAGATGCGCAAAAATTGGCTTTTGCGATGGGGGCAAAAAAGAAAACATTTGAATCTGGTAGTCAGGCTTGGTTTGGTGATTTGATGACTACTTGTTTTGGAATGTCTAGAAATCGGGCATTTGGTGAAATGATTGGTAAAACTGGAGATGTTACCAAAGCTATCGATACAATGCTTGATCAGAAAATAACTGTAGAAGGTTTTAGAACTGCAAAGGTTGCATATAATATTGCCAAGAGAAAAAAACTTGATTTGCCATTTATTACAATGATATACAAGGTACTTTACAAAAAAATGCCAGTTCAAAAATTTGTTCATGATTTTATTGGCAATTGTTAAATCTATTTAATTATTTTATTTTAGGTGCTATACTAAAAATAGATAATTATACAACAACATGTCATTTGTTCCATTGGGTGATACCTTACACAAAGATATAAAGAATAGAAGTCAACTTAAAAATCAAGTTGAGGCTTCTCAAATTTTAGAATTTGCCAGTATTGCATTAGTAGATTTACTTGGCAAGGAACAGGCCTATCACGCTAGGCCACTTTTTTTGAAAAATAGAACTTTGACAATATCATGCGCTACTACCAATGTCGCCCAAGAAATTCGTAATAATCAAGCAGAAATTGTTGATAAAATTAATATAAAATTGGGAAAAAAAGAAGTAGATTCTATCAGATATTTGGCTTAAAATTAGACTTGTAAAAAATGAGTATACATAGTAAAATGATAGTATAAGTATCATTTTATGAATTTAAGGCAATATTTAATAATAATGGTGTTAGGGACAGTATTATGCTGGATTTCTCTTTTTTTTGTTTTAGTTAATATTGATCCTTTTGAGGCCAATTTTGTTAGTTTTGCATTTTTTTATGTTAGTGTCTTTTTGGCAATGATTGGTACCTTTTCAATAATATTGTTTTTATTTTACAGAGGTATAAAAAAGGCTACAACGCCAATGTATTATCAAGTGCAAAAAAGTTTTAGAGATAGTATAGTGGTGGCTATTTTTTTGACGGTATTATTATATTTGCAAGGTAGTGGACTTATAAATACTTGGAATTTTTTAATTTTGATCTTAGCAACAATTTCATTATCTATTTTTCTTATATTCAATAATAAAGCTAATACAGCATAAATTATGAGACAGTCAAAATTATTTACAAAAACAAGCAAAGAAACACCAAAGGATGAAGTCAGCACAAATGCACAGCTATTAATAAGAGCTGGTTTTGTTGATAAGTTGATGGCTGGAGTTTATTCATATTTGCCACTTGGTTTGCGAGTGCTTACAAAGATTCAAAATATTGTGAGAGAAGAAATGAATAATATTGGTGGGCAGGAGATTCTGATGCCAGCGCTTCACCCAAAAGATTTGTATGACAAAACTGGTCGTTGGGACAAAATTGATGTGCTTTTCAAAATGGAAGGGGTTGGGGACAAAATATATGCCTTAGGTTCTACTCATGAAGAAGTAGTAACGCCACTTGTACAAAAGTTTGTTAAATCACACAAAGATTTGCCATTGTCGGTTTATCAAATACAAGATAAATTTCGTAATGAACCTAGAGCCAAGTCTGGACTTTTGCGTGGGCGGGAGTTCAATATGAAAGATATGTATAGTTTTCACAAAGATGAAGCAGATTTTCTAGATTATTACGAAAAATCAAAAGTAGCTTATTTAAATATTTTCAAAAGATGTGGACTAGACGCAATTATAGCTGAAGCTGATGGTGGTTCATTTACAGACAAACTCACTCATGAATTTCAAGTTTTTACAGAAAATGGTGAGGATATAATTTTTAGTTGTAACAATTGTCATACTCATAGAAATGCTGAAATTGTCAAAGACAAACAATGTGAAACTTGTGGTGGAGACTTAGAAAAGAATAAAGCTATAGAGGTAGGCAATATTTTTCCATTAGAAAGTAGATTTTCTGATTCATTCAAGTTTACTTATCTAAACAAAGAAGGCAAAGCCCAACCAATTTTGATGGGTTGTTATGGTATTGGACCATCTAGAGTTATGGGAGCGGTAGTTGAAATTAATCACGATGACAATGGTATAATTTGGCCAGAATCAATTGCGCCATACTCGGTTCATTTGATTTCATTGTGTAGTGAAAGCGGTGATATAAAGAAAGCCGATGAATTGTATGATAGCTTGACAAGTCAAGGCGTAGAGGTGTTATATGATGATAGAGTTGAAGTAAGAGCAGGCCAGAAATTTGCTGATAGTGATTTGATAGGTATTCCCCAGAGATTAGTCATCAGTCCAAAAACATTGGTTGGGGATTCAATTGAAGTAAGAGATAGAGAAACAGGCGAGGAAACAATAGTAAAGATTAAAGATTATGTTCAATAAATTATTCGGAAAGTTTAGTAAAGACATTGGTATTGACCTTGGAACGGCCAATATTCTTGTTTATGTCAAAGATAAAGGGATTGTGATCAATGAACCATCAGTTGTGGCGCTCAATACTAGGACAAATCAGATTCTTTCGGTGGGTTCTGAAGCAAAAAATATGCTTGGAAAAACACCCCCACATATTATTGTTTCAAAACCACTGACAAATGGAATAATTTCTGATTATGAAGTGGTAGAAAAGATGCTAAAATTTTTTATTGATAAGGTTCATGATGAAGGATTCAATTTTATTGCTAGACCTAGAGTTATTATCAGTGTACCACTTGAAATCACTGAAGTAGAAATAAAAGCAGTAGAAGATGTATTGATGGCTACTGGGGCCAGAGAAGTTAATGTCGTAGAATCATCAATGGCAGCCGCTATTGGAGCTCGTATGCCGATTGAAAGTCCGATTGGTAATATGATTGTATCTATTGGCGCTGGCAATACTGAAGTCAGTGTTATTTCATTGAGTGGAATCGTAGTCTGGAAGTCTAGCAAGGTAGCAGGGGATGAAATGAATAGAAATATTATGCAATATGCTCGTGAAGTATTTAATTTGTTGATTGGTGAATCTCAGGCTGAACAAATAAAAATCAAAGTCGGATCAGTGGTTGAAGGTAATGAAAAAATTGAATTTCCATTACGCGGGCGAGATGTAGTTACTGGATTGCCTCGGGAAGTGATGATGACAGATGCTCATATTCGCGAAGCACTGGGACGATCCGTCCAGAATATCGTAGAATTGATCAAAACTACGCTTGAGATGACACCACCTGAGTTAACAGCAGATATTCATGAAAGAGGTTTACTCTTGACTGGTGGTGGCGCATTATTGCGTGGACTAGATACTATCATAGCCAAAGCGGCTGAAATTCCCGTGAGGATTACGGATGATCCAATGAGTTCTGTTGTGAGAGGTTCTGGACATTTGCTTGATGATGATAATTTGCTCAAAGTAGTTAAATTACCTTCTGCACGTAATAGAAAAAACTAATATTATATGAAGCGTAGAAATATTTTGGTAATTTTCTTTGCAATTTTTATAATTATATTATTACATTATTTTGGTGTTACAATTTGGTTAGACAATAAAATAAGAAGTTTGTTCAATTTGAGTTCTTCAGCTGTATATAATATCAGTACAAAATATAATAATAATTTAGAATTTGAATCTACTGATGAATTAAAAAAAGAATATTTAGAATTGATTGAAAAATATAATAATAATGTTGTTGACAAAACTCAATTGACTTTATTAACTGAAGAAAATGATAATCTACGAGAACAATTAAACTTTCTTGATAAAGAAACAATATCTATCGGCGCTGATGTTATATCCAGAAGTACTGATGTGCTTCGTAACACTATTGTCATCAATCGTGGTTTAGAAGATGGTGTATTGATGGATTTGCCGGTGATTACTGGTAGAGGGTTTTATATCGGAAAAATAAAAAGAGTTGATTCCAATAGCTCTGTTGTGCAGTTGATCAGTGATCAATATAGCCGAGTCGCTTCAACAGTCTTGAATAAAGAAAAAAGTATTGGTGTGGTGGAAGGTGGTTTTGGATTGAGTTTGCAAATGAATTTGATCCCTCAAAACGAGTATATTAGTGTGGGCGAAGATGTGATTACTTCAGGTCTAGAAGAAAATATTCCGTATGGTTTAATATTGGGGCATATTGATATCGTTGAAAAAGAACCATATCAACCATTTCAAAAAGCGCTCCTTAGCCCATATGTTAATTTAAACAAAATACAAACTGTTTCGGTTTTGTTAACCTTGTAATTGTATGCAGACAATATTGACAATAACAAAAACTATACTGTCTGTAATTTTACTTTTGTTTTTTCATTTTATTATTGCATTTTTTTTACCAAATCCTGTCAACACTATCAATATATTTTTTATATACTTTGTATTATTTATCATTGGCTGGGAAAAAAGTATAGTCATTTGGATTGCTTTTTTTATTTTTTATATATTTGAATTGTATTCTGTTGTTCCATTGGGTTTTATAATTGTTCCGGGTATTATTAGTGTGATGACGATATATTTACTGTATGTGAATGTTTTTACAAATAGATCATGGTTTACTAGTTTTATAATGGTAGTGATTGCAATATCAATAAATAGATTGTTGTATCTTTTTTTGGTGTATGTATTAAATTATGCATCAGGAATTTCTAGTATAGTGATTAAGAATTTTTTTATTGATTTGTTTTGGGAATTGGTGTTAACATCAGTGATTTCCAGCCTATTATTTTATTTATTATCAAAAAAATACAATAGATTCAGTCGAGATAAGGTAAATATGATATTATGAAATCATCAATATTTAAAAAATTTACAGGTAAGATTTTCTCTAACAATAGTATTTATAATGCATATGACGATAGTGTAATTTTTGAAACAGCTTCAGGCAAGCAAATCGCCACGCCCATTGGCAAAACTCATATTGGCACAAATTTTACCAAAAAAAAAGCAAATTTGTTTATTTTTTTTGTTATAGCAACTGTATTCATTATAGTGGCTCGCCTCTATTATCTGCAGATTTTTCAGGGTTCTCAATATCTGAATATCGCCAAAGGCAATAGAGAAAAAAAGATTCCAATTGTTTCAGAAAGGGGACACATATTGGATAGAAATGGTGTTCAACTGACAGAAAATATTCCAAATTTTTCATTAGCTTTGACACCATCAGAATTGCCAGATAATAAAGCAGATTTAGACAAAGTAGTTTCTAAATTGGCTGTGATCACCAGTAGCACAGAATCAGATATATTTGATACACTCAATGAATTTTCTGATTATCTTTATGAATCAATCATAATCAAAGAGGATTTGGATTATGATACAGCCTTATCAATCCAGATAAAATCGGCTGATTTACCGGGATTGTATATACAAAGAGGTAGTAAGAGACTATATACCTATGTCAATTTAGATGAAAGAAGTTCAATGGCGCATATCATAGGCTATTTGGGTAAACTAGATAGAAAACAATTAGACGCTTTTTATGAGCTGGGTTATTTGCCATCAGATATAGCTGGTCAAACAGGTATTGAAAAACAATATGAAAAACTTTTGAGAGGGGTATATGGTGAAATTGTTTATGAAGTGGATGCATTGGGTCATGAACAAAATGTATTATCAGAAACTGCGCCAAAGTCTGGAGATCATATCAAATTGACGATTGACTTGAATATTCAAAAAAAACTTGAAGAAATTTTACAAAAAAATCTAGATGCTAACAAAAAAAAGAGAGGCTCGGCCGTAGTTATGAATCCCAAAAATGGTGAAATCCTGGCATTAGTCAGTTTGCCGACATACAACAACAATGATTTTTCTGGTGGAATTGATTTTGAAACTTACAAAAAATATACAGAAGACAAAGACAATCCATTGTTCAATAGAGCCGTAGCGGGATCATATCCATCGGGATCAACCATAAAGCCAGCAATTGCTGTCTCAGCCCTTGAAGATGGGATAATAACCAAAAATACATCTTTTTTGAGTGTCGGTGGTATCAGTGTTGATCCTTGGTTTTTTCCGGATTGGCAAGCAGGCGGACACGGTAGAACCAATGTCAGATATTCATTGGCATGGTCGGTAAATACTTTTTATTACTATATCGGCGGAGGTTATGAGAATTTTACTGGTCTGGGGATTGATAAAATAAAAGAATATTTGAATCTTTTTGGTTTTGGAAAAAAATTAGGCATTGATTTACCAGGTGAGAATAGTGGATTTTTGCCAAGCAAAGAATGGAAAGAAGAAGTCAAAAAGGAAAAATGGTATATAGGGGACACCTACAATGTATCTATTGGACAAGGTGATGTTTTGGTAACACCACTACAAATTGCCAGTATGACCGCCACTATTGCCAATGGGGGCACGTTTTATAAGCCAAAACTTTTGAAAAGTATTGTAGACAGTGATTATCTAGAAGAAAAAACACAAGAAAAAGAAATTATTTTGAAAGATTTTATCCAAAAAGACCATTTGAAAACTGTACGAGAGGGGATGAGGGATTGTGTGGTGTATGGATCATGCCGAAGATTGGCATCGTCCCCAATAGAAACCGCCGGCAAAACAGGTACAGCTCAATGGAGTAGTAACAATGATCCACATTCTTGGTACACATCATTTGCTCCCTATGATGATCCATCAGTAGTTTTGACAGTTTTGATTGAAGAAGGGGCCGGAGAAAGTAGCTCAGCCGTACCAGTGGCCGATGAGTTTTATAGGTGGTGGTATTATTATTGATTTGTGTTGTCGGTATGATATAATAAATTTAATAATAAAATTATACCATATATTCGTTAAATACACCAAATTAAGTATATTTAATGAATTGTTTGCGTATAATCACTAGTTGTATAAAATGCCTCCGCTCCGCTACGTCATTTTATACAACGGCGCGCGGTGCCCGTTGTTGTATGCTGTGTCTCCGCTTCGCTACGGCACATCATACAACAACGGCTATACGAAATCACCCATACGCCAATCCTGCGGGATTGGCTCCTGGGTGACTTCGCATAGCCGCGCGCCGTTAGGCGACATATTACTCGACACTTTAATTTCTTGAAAATGAAAAAAGCAATTATACTGATATCAATTTTAATAGCTATTTTTTTAGCAGTTTTTTTATTATTTTTTGCAAACAAAAATACTCGCTCTAGTTTTATTATAGATGCGTATGAGTTGCCAAGTGTTCTTCATGAAGTTTCCAGTATCTCTTATATAGGTGACGATAAAATCGCATGCATTCAAGATGAACTTGGCACGATCTTTATATACGATCTTAAAGCAAGAAAAATAATTAATGAGATTGATTTTGCTTTGCCCGGAGATTATGAGGGTATTGAATATGTCAATGAAAAATTTTATATTCTACGAAGCGACGGGGTACTTTATGAAATCCAAAATAGCAAAATTAATCCGCAAGTTGCCGAATACAATCTTGATTTGTTTGCAAAAAATAATGAAGGGCTCACATACGACAGAGAAGGCAACCGATTATTAATATCAACAAAGAGCAAGGTGGCTCCAGGTAAAGAGGCAAAAAACGAACGCCATATTTACGCATTTGACTTAACCAAAAAAGAAATAGGCAAAACTCCGGTTATCACTATGAACCTAGATGACGTTGAAACCTATATAAACAACAATGAGGTTGATTTAGAATCTAAAAACGATAAAGCTAAAAAAATACTAAAATTCAGACCTTCGGGCATCGCAATGCATCCGATAAACAAAAGATTGTATATTGTTTCGGCAATTGATAATTTGGTAATCAGTACTGACCTTAAAGGTACTATCTTGACAATTCATCAATTAGACATTTCCATTTTCAACAAGCCGGAAGGGATTGATTTCTATGAAAATGGCGATGCCCTTATTAGCAATGAAGGAGGCAATGGCAATCCGACATTATTAAAACTTAAAATTGAAAACTTAAATTAAAGTGTCTGCGTCATACGTCGCCTAACAGCGTATATCTGGCTCGCTCCTGCCGTCGCTCGACCCATATTTTGCTCCGCTACGCTACGCAAAACATCAGATATACGCGAACGTTCAGCAAAATTGTTCCGCTCCCTGCCTGCCGGCAGGCACGGCGCTACACAATTTTCCTGAACGGGCTCGGGTGCCCCGTGTCCGACGAAATTATAACAAAAAATAAACGTGAAAATACTAATATTTTCACTGATTTTCACGATTATCTTGACAAAAGAGTGAAAATAGTGTATAATAAGATTATTATTCACTGTTTATAATAAACATGCCTAAAACATTACATATTTTTAACACAATTTCTCAATTAAGAGAACGCTTCTATGTGGCTGTAGTTGGCAAACAGGCGCTTTTAAAGCTAATTAACGAGGCCGAGGTCGCTGAACAGGTATACAACTCTAACGCTATTGAAAATAGCACGCTCACCTTGGAAGAAACCGAAAAAATACTCCTACAAATAGACTTGGATCGATACATCACTGAACGAGAAATGTTTGAAACGAAAAATTTAGCACGCGTCGTATCATATACCGATCAAAGGGCCAAAGAGCAAGAACTTGGCCTAGAGGTAATTTTATCGCTTCATAAAATGTTGATTGCCAATATTCGCGATGATATTGCTGGCAGATTTAGAAATAATGGCGAATTTGTACGCGTTGGCAACCATATTGCGCCTGATCCCAAAGAAATTATTGGCCGAATGGAAAAAATGTTGGCCGAATACAACGCGACAAGTCATGAAAATATAATAAAGAGAATCGCAAAATTGCATCTAACTTTTGAATATACCCACCCATTTTGCGATGGCAATGGCAGAATTGGACGGGTGATAAATAATTATTTATTGATACGCGAAGGATTCGTGCCTATAAACATCAAATTCATTGACAGAAATAAATATTACGAAGCATTCAAAGAATTTGACACCAAAGGCACAACGAGTATTATGGAAGAAATAGTTGGCAAAGCACTTACCAATAGCTATCACAAACGGCTAGCGTATTTGGAGGGTATGCAGATTATGACGCTCGCTGAATATGGAAAAGTGAATAAAATATCGCACTCTAATTTGATCAATAAAGCCACACGCCAAACAATAGAGGCGTTCCTAGAAAAAGGTAAATGGAAAATTGGCGTCCCTCAAAAAAATTATTATTCTACACTACATAATTATTAATAAAACTAAAAATGAATACTTCTAACTGGAAAAAAACTAAAAAAGAAATAATTAAAAATTTCAAATTTACTAACTTTAAAAAAGCGATTGATTTTGTTAATAAAGTAGGAGAAATAGCCGAAAAATTGAATCATCACCCAGATATCAAAATTTATAATTATAATCAAGTTGAACTTAAATTATCTACTCACGATACAAAAAGTGTAACCGAACAAGATTATAAACTGGCAAATGAAATAGATAAAATATAAAAAGTCATATAAACAAATTACTTTTATGACCTTATCACAATATCATCAACAATATACAAATCAAACAAATGAAAAAATCCAAAAAAAGGCTGATATAAAAAAACAAGAGCTTATTACGATTTTTAATCAGATTTCTTTTAATTTAAAGAGTCGCCCAATAAAACTAGCTGTACTAGGTTGTGGTGACAAAAGATTTATCAATCATCATAAAAAAATTTTTAAAAATATACTAAAGAAAAATATTGAAGTTTCAACCTTTGATATCACTATTGATCACCTTGATGGGGAATCAAATGTTTTTCAGCATGATTGCACACTACCTTTACCTAACACACCTTATGATATCACTTACGCTCATGTCCTTCTCAAATTTATAGAACCAAAAAAACAATTTGATCTAGTTAAAAATTCTTTTGATGCTCTCAAACCTGGTGGTATTGCGATTCACGTACTTGATAAAGAAGAATGTGAAGCAACAAAAGAAAAATTATCCAATGGTTTGTGGGCTGTCTCTGTAAATCAATTAACAAAAAAATTATCAAAGCTTAAAATTGAATATAAAAAAATTACAATTGAATATGGCCTAGCGATTGTTCTTTTACAAAAATAAATATGCCAAACAAAATTTTACTAAACAACAAAATTTACCATCCCAATGAACAAGACCTTCCTTGTCTGATACATTATGAACCAAAAACTGGTGGTTCGCATTTTTCTGTTACCATGCTTGCTGATCTGTTTTTAAAAGGATCAAAAATTCTCTTTTTAACCGCATACCCGATGGCCAAAGATAATTTTTTGCAACAAATTAATGGCTATGAATCAAAAACTGCTTATATCACTGATGAAAGCCAACTCAATACCGACACACAAGCAATTATTTTGGAAAGTGCTAATGAAAAACTTTTTTTATCAGCTATAGAAAAACTCAATGATATCAATGAGCGTATTTTGTTTATTAAAAATATGGAAGTTTTTGGCAACCAAATTTTTAATTCTTGTTTAAAATTCAAAAAAATTATCCTTTCAGGAAATTTAGACCAATGTTCAATGAAAAAACAAATCAGTAAAAAACAATACAAAACGATTATTCTCTTTAATAAACCAAAAACTTATTTAAAAATAGAACCACCAAACCTTAAAAAATATACCGGCTATCTATGGAGCGATAATAAAAAAGGTCTAGTATCAATCCAAGTAGAAAACTAAATAATAAACTGTTCAAGTGTGTTATACTACCAGCAAACATTATATATAAAATACTATATGAAATACAAACTTATACTAACAATAGCATTATCTCTACTATTAAGCGGATGTTCTTTGATAGAGCCACAAAAACAATCTACTATTGAAACAGAGCAACCCAACAAAGATGTACCTCTACTGATAGCAAAAAAACTAATTAAAAATAACTTGGACTTAAGTAATCAACAATTAAATAAAGTTCCTGAATATGTTTTTGGTAAAACCAATTTAGAAGAACTTAATATTTCTAACAACAAAATAACCGGAGCAATTCAAGCTGAAATTAGACACCTTCAAATGTTGCGAGTGTTAAATGCAAGCAATAACCTTATGACAGGCGTACCTGCCGAAATTGGACAATTGGAAAATTTACAAATATTAGACTTATCAAACAATAACTTAACTGGACTACCTTACGAACTTGGCAACTTAAAAAATTTGAAAACTTTGAATATTTCTGGCAACAACTACTCAGAAATAGACTTGGCGATAATAAAAGAAAAATTACCAGCAGATACCATCATCATAAAATAACTAATCAAGTTTAATAAATTCCAAAAAACTTCTATGTACAAACCATACAATAATCTAACAGAAGCAGAAAAAAGAGTTATAATTGACAAAGGCACAGAACGACCATTTTCTGGGAAATACGAAAAACATAATGACACCGGCATATACACCTGTAAACAATGCGATGCCGAGCTGTATCGCTCAAAGGACAAATTTGATGCCCGTTGTGGATGGCCAAGTTTTGACGATGAAATTCCTGGCGCTATAAAAAGAATACCTGACGCAGATGGACTCCGTACAGAAATAACTTGCGCAAACTGCGGAGGTCATCTAGGCCATGTTTTTACCGGTGAGAAACATACTGACAAAAATGTCCGCCATTGTGTGAATTCTATTTCTCTTAATTTTAAAAAACAATAATATGCAAACAGCTTATTTTGCTGGTGGTTGTTTTTGGGGAGTAGAATATTATTTCCAAAATGAAACCGGCGTATTGAAAACAACTGTTGGATTTATGGGAGGGGATAAAGAAAAACCCACTTACCAAGAAGTCTGTGCTCACAATACCGGTCACATTGAGGCGCTAGCGGTAGAATTTGATGAACAAAAGACTGATTTTGAAACATTAGCAAAGCTATTTTTTGAGATTCATGATCCAACACAAGTAAATAGGCAAGGGCCAGATATTGGTGAACAGTATCAATCGGCTATTTTTTATAACAGTGAAACCCAAAAAGAGACTGCTCTAAAATTAATAAACATTCTTGAAAACAAAGGTCTTAAAATAGCTACCAAACTACTAAAATCAGACCGATTTTGGCCTGCTGAAGAATACCACCAAAAATATTATGAAAAAAGTGGTGGCACACCTTATTGTCATACTCGAATAAAAAGATTCTAAAATTAAATATAGACCATTCACACTCCCAACTTGACAAAAAAATATATACATGGTTTAATATATCAGCAATATGATAAAAAGAATAAACAACTCAATGATGGATATGATGATGCAGAACCTCTGTGAGCTGAGTTGATTTTTTATAGTCTAATATATCAATCCAGCTACACAGCTGGCTTTTTTAATTTTAATTATTTAATATAAGTATGACCAAAAAAATACTGCCCCAATACAAAAAACTTTTATCCCGCAAAGTTAATGCTATTGTACATTTCAATGATGTATTTTCTGATCAATCAGTTGATTTTGATGCCGAACTCACTGCTATTATTAGGAATTTAGGAAACTTGAGTGACAAAACTTACCCCATAGGAAATAATCTTTACCAAGCAGAATATGGCTTGAATCTACTCAGTGATCTTTTGACTGAACAAAAACGCATTATACAGCTTGTAAAAAAACAAAAAGGTAAACAAGTTTCCAAACAATTTACCGAAGGCACAATTATATCTATCGCCAATTGCGCGCCAAGAAGTAAAGAAGCTACAGCTAACGGAAAAAATGGCAATGATTTTCATCTAGCTATCACCGATGATTTACTAGAAATCTATTGTGTCCCAATCAGCACTCTGAAAACCTTAGAAACTAGAAACAAAATATTGGCTCTATACAAAATACCAAATGAAAAAATCCCTACAACAGATGGCCAAAAAGAACAATTTCGTTCTTCTATAATTACCACTACTCGTTATTTTCCAAATATATTAGAGCCAATATTCCAATACAAAAATAGAGAAGAACTATTAAAAGCCAAAAAACTTGGCAAACACCCAAATATAATTGAGACTCAAACAAAAGATATAGAATTTGCTTATGCTGACAAATTTGGCAATGTGCGTATATCTGTAAAAGATAGCTTGGATCTTAATAAAAAAATAAATGATTGTAAAAAAGTCCAAATACAAATAGGGAAGTCAGAACCACTTGTACTATATTATACAAAATCATTAAAAGAAATTCCTGAAAATGAAATAGGACTATACGAAAATATTGCGGACAAAAAAGATAACGAATCTAAAGCAGGCTACTGGGAAATAGTCAAAAAAACCAATAACCCAAATACAGAAGAAAGTAATGCTTATGCTTTACTCAAAGCCTTATCCAAAGATTTGAGAAATGATGAAATTACAATAAAACCAACAAGTTAATTTATTTTAAATTTACAAAAAGCCATTGATATTATCTCCGGCCTCAGGTTTTTGTTTTGTATATGAATTTTATTTTTAATACTCCATTTGCAAAAGATCAAGAATTGTTTGTTTCAAATCTTCTGGTGTTTTAATACGATATCCTAAGGAAGACCAGCTTACCACTTTACTATAGGCACAATTTCCTGCACCCAAAATACCTGATGCGCTCAATAATTGCTGATCATCTTTATTGTTGATATAACACTTATACAATGTATTATGATATTCCTGTGGTCCAGTAATCAACAAAGTGTCCCAATAAAGAAACTTGTTAACCCTTGTTTTATGAATATTTGGATCATACGGAGAACGACTCCCATCATCTTCAATGAAAAGAATGTTAGTCATAACATGCTCCTTGCTTGATGGTTCGTTCATACACATTTATAAAACCTTATAATTAAATACCACAAAACCTACCCTTATGTCAACTGTTTGTAAATATAATTTTTGTGCTCTCACCAAGAATCGAACTTGGATCTAGACGTTAGGAGTGTCTTGTTCTATCCATTGTCAGCCAAAGGCTGATCAGCCTATGGCTGAAACTACTACGATTAGTCCTCTCGCCAAGAATCGAACTTGGATCTAGACGTTAGGAGTGTCTTGTTCTATCCATTGAACTACGAAAGGGTTTAACTTGCTAAAGCTATTTTTCATGCTATAATAGCACTATATTTTGGTGTAATATTAGACTATTTTACTTAAAAAATCAAGTGTATGCAGACATTTCTTCTCATATTTTTATCAATTGGCCTTATCGGGGCAATTATTTTAATATATTTAATGTATAAAAAAATTATTGAACAAGGCAAACCAAAAGAAGGTGAACAAAATCAATTCACTATGTTGCAAAATCAAATGCAAGAATTGAATCGCGCTTTTGAACAAAGAATGACAGAAGCCAATAAATCAATGTTTGAAACTCAAAATGATATTAGCAAAACTTTGCGTGAGCAACACGGACAAAGCTCCAGAATAATTACTGAAATTACCGAAAAATTAACCAGTCTTGATAAAACCAATCAACAAGTTATTGGTTTTTCTGAACAATTGTCCAATCTAGAAAAAGTTTTAAAAAGCCAAAAACAGCGTGGCAATCTAGGTGAAGCTGGTTTACGCCTTGTACTTGAAAATATATTGCCACCAAATGCTTTTCACTTACAATATTCATTTAAAGATGGCGATACCGTTGATGCGGCCATCATCACCAAAGACGGTCTCATCCCAGTTGATGCCAAATTTTCTTTGGAAAATTATCAAAAAATTAATAATGAAAAAGATGATATTGTACGCACAACTTTAGAGAAAGAATTTAAACAAGATTTGAAAAAAAGAATTGATGAAACTGCCAAATATATCAAACCAAAAGAGGGAACATTAGAATTCGCTTTTATGTTTATCCCTAGCGAAGCAATATATTATGATTTGTTAGTAAATGAAATTGGGGCAGTAAAAGTAAACACCCGTGATCTAATAGATTATGCTTTTATAGAAAAAAAAGTAGTTATAGTTTCACCGACTACTTTTGCAGCTTATTTGCAAACAGTCCTCCAAGGATTACGCGCTTTCAAAATTGAAGAAGGAGCAAAAAGTATCCGTAAAAATGTAGAAGCGCTTGGCAAACACATAAAAACCCAAGATGAGTTTATGAAAAAACTCGGTAATAGCCTCGGTACCACAGTAAATCATTATAATACTGCTTATAAAGAACTTTCCAAAGTAGACAAAGATATCCTAAAAATTACCGAAAGCAAAGAAGAGGTAATTGATCCAATTATGATTGACAAGCCAAATACTGAACAATAAAACGCATAGCTTTCTATTTACTTGACAAAAATCAATTAATCAGCTATACTTTTCTACACATTCAAAAATTTATAATAATAACAAAATATGCCAATTAAAAATAATGCTAAAAAAGCATTGAGACAAGCCAAGAAACGCGCAATTGCTAATAAAGAAATCAGAGATGCTGCTAAGAAAGCCGTCAAAACTGTAGTAAAAAATCTAGAAGCAAAAATGGATGTAAAAGAAGAATTACGTTTAGCTCAAAAAAAACTTGATAAAGCTGCTAAAAAAGGTGTTATCAAAGCTAAAACTGCTAGCAGAAAAATATCACGTCTAGCAAAAAGAGTAGCAAAAGCAAAATAAATAAAAATACTCCGAAAGGAGTATTTTGTTTTATACACAAACACGAGCAACAAATAAATCTAATAACATTTCATTATTGCCTTTACTAGTTTTTATTTGAATATCTAGCTCAAGTAAATCATCATAGATACATTTCAATTTTTCCATATTGTAATGCCTAGTAAGTGGCAAGGTTTTTTTGACCACAAACGGATGCAATTTTAATTTTTTGGCAATCTCATCGCTATTCATTTTACTTTGTCTTTCAAACAAATCACGCAATTCAATTATTATTCTAAATTGTCTCAATATCATTGCAAACATAAATTGCACGTCTTCACCAATACGATATTGCTCTTGAATCATTTTATAAACTTCTTTTTCTCTTTTACCAACTATTGCATCCACCAAATTAAAAATATTATCATCAAACCTTTCCTCCAAAAAAATCTCAACATCGCTAACATTAATTTCTCTATCATTGCAATAAGAAACAAGCTGATTAATCAAAGAATTTAAATGCCAGATATCTCCTTTACTTTCCTTAACTAAATATTCTACAGCTGTGTTGTCAACACTACCACCTCTATTTTTTATTTCTTCTCTAATCCAACTGGCCAAATCCACACCCTTAAGTTCATCAAATTTACTTGAAAATTTTCCTTTTTTTAATATATCCAACAACTCTTTTCCTAATTTTGTTTTAACAGTATCAATACTCTCCCAAAAAATAATTATATTATTCTCTGGTAAATTATTTTCTTTCAATCTTTTTACTATCTCCATCTGCAATTCTTCATTTTTGCTAATAAGTAAATTTTTCAATACAATCATCCTTTTTTCTGCCAAAAATGGTTGCGCCAAAATCTGTCCCATAAAATCTACTCTATTGTTGTTCAAACAGTCCAAAATAACAGTATTAAGTTTTTGTGGATCTCTTTCTTTAATAAATCTATCAATATTATCTGATAAAAATTTTTGACTTCTAAAATTATCTTTTCCGTAAATAAATATATACATATATAGTCTTAATTGATTGCTCTATTCTACCATTGTTAAAAAAATAATGTAAATGATCAAGTCTTGACAAAATAAAATTTATATGCTATCATATGAATCGACTGTACCTTCGAGCTTCGGCTCAGGTCGGTCACGCGAGAAGCTAAGGTGTCCCCCCCACCTTACTTGCTTGCACGGCGACCGTGGCAACACGGTCGCCGACTTTTTTTTATTGTGATATACTAAATTTGGAGGAAACACAATGAAAGCCAATCGTTTTGGTGGCTCTCTGATGGGAGTTAATCATCGTGGTCGGTCTTCCACAGGAAGATCGACAAAACCAGTCATTAGACTCCGTGTTAGTACAAGACCACTACAAAAACCTGAACAAAAAATCATACCTTTTTCAGAAAATACTACTAACAACACCAGTAAGCCCAAGGGCAGGGGTCGCAGAGACCGAATCAGAAGAGTCGACAACAACAGCTAAATAGGGGGAAAGAATGTGGGGGCGCAAGAGCGTCCTCACTATTTCATTTCACCCCAATTCTTGTTTATACTAGTTTTAACTTCAATCGGAACATTCAACTCAACTACTGATTCCATAGCTTTTTTTACAAGATTTGCAATTTCACTCTCTATTCCTTTTTTTACTTCCAACACAACTTCATCATGCACCTGAAGAATCAATTTGATATCTTTATTTTTTTTATGCTTTTTTATTTGTTCACTCACTTCAATCATTGCCATTTTCATAATATCAGCAGCAGTACCTTGAATTGGCATATTCACAGCCATTCTCTCACCCGCATTTCGTAATTGAAAATTTTCTGATGTTAATTCTGGAATATAACGTCTTCTGCCAAACAAAGTTTCTACATAACCTTCTTCTTTGGCGAATTTTAATGTTTGATCAATATATTTTTTTACACCAGAAAAATTTTTGAAATATTCATCAATAAATTCTTTGGCCTGCCATTGCGGAATACCCGCTCGCCATGACAAACCATAGGCACCCATACCATAGAGTACACCAAAATTAACTTCCTTGGCTGCATAGCGCATTTCACGAGTAACTTCATCTAATTTAACATTATTTATAATAGCAGCCGTTGCTTTATGAACATCTTCTCCATTTGTAAAAATTTCAATCAATCTTTTGTCTTTAGCAAGAGAAGCCACAATACGAAGTTCAATTTGAGAATAATCTGCTGCGATCAATATATTGCCTTTTTCAGCCACAAATGCTTTGCGAATTTCACGGCCCAATTCTGTTCTAATCGGAATATTTTGTAAATTTGGATCAGAGCTCGACAATCTACCAGTTGTTGTTATTGCTTGATTAAATGTAGTATGAATTCTATTGGTTTTTTTATTGATTAAATTTGGCAAAACATCAATATATGTATTTCGTAATTTTTCCACTTCACGAAACTCCTCAATCATTTCTATAATAGGATGTGTACCTCTCAATTTTTCCAATTCGGATGCAGCCGTTGAATACCCTGTTTTTCCCTTTTTAATTCCTTCTGCCGACAAATTCATTTTTTCAAACAATATCTCACGAAGCTGAACTGACGACGCTACATTAAACTCTTCGCCTGCTTCTTTATGGATATTTGATACAAGTTTTTTTAATCTTTCACCTGCTTCTTTAGATAGTTTTTCAAGCAAATCCCTGTCAACCGCCATGCCATTTATTTCCATCTCTGCCAAGACTTTAATTAATTTCATCTCTACTTTTTCAAACAATCCCAAATCTTCATGTTTGACCAAATCAACTTTAAATTTTTGCTCAAGTAAATCAATATAACCAAGTTGATCTGCTAATTCTTGTGGATCTAACCCAAACAAGCTTACTTGCGTATTGACTTCTGGCAATTCTATATTTAATTCACGAATCACCAAACCTCGCAATCCATGTGATCGCACACTAGAGTTAATCAAATACGAAGCAATCATAATATCAAATAATTTATTCTCAACTTCAATATTATTTAACTTTAGCAACTTTATAACCTGCTTCAAATCATACCCAACAAAAATTTTATTTTTATCTGAAAATACTTTTGTTAATTCTTTTTTATTTTTTTCATTTATTTTTTTCCAATCTATATAATAAGTCTCGCCATCACACAAAAACACTAGTCCCATAAACTCATCAGTCATCACATTTTGGCCAGACAAAGATTCTGTACATACAAATTTTTCTGTTTTTTCAATATTTTTTAAAAATTCATCAAAATTATTTTTATCAATCAATTTAATTTTTTTTGAAACCTTATTCTTAGTATTTTTTTCAATTTTAACTGTACTTTTACTAAGCCCTGGCACGCGTTTAAGCAAAGAAAAAAATTCTAATTTAAAAAATAAATCCTTTATTTTTATTTCATCAAATGGATTTACAGCACAATCTTCCAATTTAAAATCTAAATCTTGAACATCGGTATGAATTGTAGCTAACTCTTGGCTCATCAATGCATCTTTTTTTCCTATCTTTATTTTTTCAATCACCCCTGATTTAAATTCTTTTTCCAAAATTGAATTTTTTTTCTCTAGGTCTTCATAAATTTCTTTTATTCCGCCTATTTTTTCTATCAATAACTTGGCAGTCTTCTCGCCAATCCCTTTTATACCAGGAATATTATCTGATGCATCTCCTCGCAATGATTTATAATCAATAATTTTATCTGGTCCAAAACCATATTTTTCAATAACACCTTTTTCATCAAATAATACTGTGTCTGTTATACCTTTTCTCAACTGAAAAACTTTTACTTGAGAATTTACAAGTTGAAGTATATCCATATCCCCTGTCACAATAATTATTTCCAAATCTTTTTTTTCCAATTTTTTTACAACTGTACCAATCACATCATCCGCCTCATAACCTTTTTTTAAATAAATTGGAATATCCATCGCTTCTACTACTTGATGACAAATTGGAATTTGATCATAAAGATCTTGATCAGCTTTTTCACGAGTACCTTTGTAATTATCAAAAATTTTGTCACGAAAAGTACCACCAGCCACATCAAAACTAACCGTGAGATAATCTGGTTTCAAATCATTTATGACTTTAAGTAACATTGAAGTAAAACCATATACAGCATTCACCATCGTACCATCTTTGGCCGTCATGGGTGGCAAAGCATAATATGCTCTATGGATAATGGCATTACCATCAATTATGATAAATCTTTTTTTCTTGTCCATAATATTTTTATATACAATATATATTAGCACATAAGGGTATTGAAAAAAAGATACAAATATGATATTATCTCTCTATCATAAGGTACGGTAGCCAAGTTCCTCCAGAGGCGGACAAGGTCCAGGCAGGTCCTGCTACTTAAAACAAAGTTTATTCAAACAATCAAGAAAATTTATAAAACGGTACGGTAGCCAAGTGGTAAGGCAGGGGTCTGCAAAACCTCTATTCGTGGGTTCGATTCCCGCTCGTACCTCTAACAAAGTTCTTATAGATTATTTTTTATTTAACTGAAAAATTAATTTTAGGTTTTTTAAAAAAGGGAATTGAACTGGGGATGGTAAGGGGTGCAACCCCTTACATGCTGAGGAGAGTTATTCGAGAACCCGAAGGTTCTCGAAAAGCGAAGCGTGTGAGCTTCCCGCTCGTACCTCCAATACAAAAACCCGCTTTCGCGGGTTTTGTATTAATTTGATACTATTCTCCACCTACTACCACCATAATATTCAATTTTTAATCTTTTTACTCCAAAGGCTTTAGCTTCTGCCCGAGATGGCATCCAGATATCTATCCTTCCTTGACCATATCGCTTATTCATCCTATCGTGAACAATAAACACTTTTTCACCATATAACTCTGGAATTTTTACCTGGGCTCCCAATGGTAAAAAATTGGTAGCAATTGTATTACCTTCACCATATTCATCATAATGAGCGCACAAATCATATCCATCGGCTGGTATACATGGTGTATCATCAGTTTGGGCCACTTCACTTGAATAAGCAGTTGCTACTACCCATATAGTTTCCAATGGTTTACGTTCATCTGAAACTGGAAAACTTGGTTTACTAACCTGATCCAAACTCACCAAAAAAGGCAAAACAAAAACAGCTACCGAAAACAAAAACATTCTTGCTCTAAAACAATTAAGTACACTCTTTTTATCAACTTTTTTGCTTAAATTAGCTATTTTTTTTCTAATCTTAGGCAAAAATTTGCTTTTAAACCAATTTATTTTCATAATATTCATTATATTTAGCTTAAATTAGCCAAATTTATCTTTTGTATAATAAAATCCTAGTATATACTAGGAGCTTAACCACTTGACATTTCTGGACGGATTATAGCATATTATGACTACTTTGTCAATCTTAAATATAAGGGTGGCGTCTCGAAACCAGTCCGAGACGCCACCAATGGCAAGTAGTAAATCGCTTTATGCAATTATAACTTGCCACATAAAAAATACTACGTTATTTAATTCATGTCAACAAAATCTATACTTATATTTAAAATAAAATTAATTTAAATAACATTTAAAAAAAACCTTAATTATGATAAAATATCAATTATAAAATGGTCTTTAAACGATAAAATTTTATGCCAATTCCGCCACTCAAAAGAAGAACTTACGGCTATATAAGCGATGAACCAGAAAGAAAAACCATTTCTCATGGAGAAAAACCAAAAAAGAAAGATTCCAAGGATAAAAAAAATAAGTCTGCTAATCAAAATATTCTAATCTTGCTTATTTCATCACCATTTAAACTAATCTGGTGGATTTTAGTTGGTTTTTTTAGTTTATGGAAAAAACGTCCACATATGGCTGAAGAAACAAAAAAAGAGTTTAGGCGTAAAATTATTATATTATTTGTTTCTCTTTCTATATTTGGTATGCTTGGTATGACGATCTTGATAGCCTGGGTAAGCCGAGATCTGCCTGATCCAGACAGACTAACCGACCGCCAAATAGCTGAAAGTACCAAAATATATGATAATACCGGTGAGCACCTACTTTATGAAATTTTCGCCGATGAAAAAAGAACTATGGTCAACTTGGATCAAATACCTGATTTACTTATAAAAGCGGTGATTGCTACAGAAGATACGGCTTTTTATGAACATAAAGGAATCCGTCCTCTTAGTATTTTTCGATCAGTTGTTTATGGAGTTATTGGTAAAAGCAGATTAGGTGCTGGCGCATCCACTCTCACTCAACAACTTGTAAAAAATGCCATTCTAACCAATGAAAGAACCTATACTAGAAAAATCAAAGAAATTATTCTCTCAATCAGATTAGAGCAAAAATATTCCAAAGATCAAATTCTAAAAATCTATTTTAATGAAATACCTTATGGCTCAACCAATTATGGAATTGAGTCTGCTTCTCAAAGTTATTTTAACAAAACTGTTTCTGAACTAACCTTAAACGAAATTGCTATTTTAGCAGGGATGCCAAAAGCTCCTTCCAAATATTTAACCGACCACTATGCATTAAAATTGCGTCGCAATTTTGTACTAGAAAGAATGTTTGAAGAAAATTATATAACCCGAGAAGAAGCGGATGAAAACCAAGCAATGGAAATTAACTTGGCTCAAGATTTTGGCTCTATCAAAGCGCCTCATTTTGTTTTGTATGTTAAAGAAAAATTAGTAGAAACCTATGGAGAACAAATAGTTGACACTGGTGGACTCAAAGTAATCACATCTCTTGATTGGGACAAACAACAAATTGCTGAAACCGTAATAAAAGAAGAAAGTGAAAAATATTTTGAAGAAGCAAACGCAAATAATGCTTCACTAGTAGCAATTGATCCAAAAACCGGTCATATTTTAGCAATGGTAGGTTCACGAGATTTCTTTGATGATGAAATTGATGGTCAATTTAATGTCGCAACTCTTGGAAAACGCCAACCAGGATCATCGTTCAAGCCAATAATTTATACCGCTGCTTTTGAAAAAGGTTACACACCGGGGACAGTTTTATTTGATGTTGAAACCAATTTTGCGATATCTGGAGATGATTATGCACCAAAAAACTATGATCTTGAAGAGCATGGCCTAGTTACTATGCGCAAAGCCTTACAAGGATCATTAAATATCCCTGCTGTTAAAACACTTTATTTAGTTGGCGCGCAAAAAGGCGTGGATTTTGCTGAACGTCTTGGCTATACAACCCTTGGCGAAGGCGACTTTGGATTATCTCTTGTTTTAGGTGGTGGTGAAGTTAAATTGATTGACCATGTCAGTGCTTATGGCATATTTGCAAATGAAGGTATACGTCAAATACCAGAAAGTATTTTAAAAGTGGAAGACCATAATGGAGAAGTTATTTATGAGTGGAAAAAAAGTAAAGGCGAAAAAGTGCTTGAAGAAGAAATTGCTGCAACTATTTCTAATGTATTAAGCGATGATGAATCCAGAGCTTTTGCATTTGGGGCTGGTGGAATTCTCACACTCCCAGACAGACCTGTTGCTGTCAAAACTGGAACTACCAATGCATATGTTGATGCATGGACAATCGGGTATACTCCAAGTTTAGTAACTGGAGTCTGGGTTGGTAACACCAATAATACACCTATGAAAAAAGGTTACGGCGGAAGCAAAGTAGCGGCGCCAATTTGGAATAGATTTATGCGAGAGTCCCTTGCTGAAACCAAGGCTGAAGAATTCCCAAATCCACCAGCAAACGATGCTGAAAAACCAGTTTTACGCGGATCAAATGGCTCTGGAATAACACTATTAGTAGACAAGGTTACCAACAAACTTGCATCTAGTTCAACCCCTCAATCATATATAGTTGAGCGCACGTATGTTCCGCCACACTCCATTTTACACTATGTTGACAAAGATGATCCTAGAGGTCCAATACCGATTGACCCAACAATAGATCAGCAATATACAGTATGGGAAAACGCTATACAAGACTGGATAACCAGAAACAAAGAAGAAAACCCTAATTGGGAAGTCGTCTTTGATGAGCCACCAAGTGAATATGACGATATTCATTCCTTAGAATTAATACCAAGCTTAAATGTTGTTTTTCCAACCCCAAGCACTACTTTATTCTCAAGACAAATTGATACTGATATCCGTGTATCTGCACCACGTGGGGTCACTAAAGTACAATACAAAATAGATGAAAAATTTGTTGGTACAATCAGTCAACATCCTTTCAATTTAAACTATTATGCACGGACATTAGAAAATGGTGATCATACTCTGCACATAATAGTTGAAGATGATGTTGGTAACCAACTGCAACAAAGTATTCCGTTTACCTTAAAGGCGGGTGTTGAACCACCTAATGTTTCTTGGCCACAACAAAATCAAACATTAAGTCAAAATGATTTTCCTCGGGTGCTTTTCTTAAACCCATTTAAATTAGAAGAAATTAAAGAAATTTTAATTTATGTTGAAAAAAATAATGAAAACAGAAAAGTCATGCAATCAATTACAGATTTTTCCAATATTTTTAATAATCAATTAGTTTTTAATTGGAATAACAAACCTGATACCGGAGTTTATTTATTAACAACTGAAATTATTCTAAAAAACAATACACGAATTGAGGGTGGAAAAACAACTGTTACCATTAATTAAATAAAAAAACTTTGACACAATATCCTTACCATGTTACGATTTTTATAGTAAAATCTTTAACATGGAGGATTAAATGCGCATTGCGTACAATTTAAATCATCCTGTATTAGTCATCGATGATTCTATGATAGACGGTCAAACCGCTCTTAACACTGTTCGTAAGTTTAAAATTATAGACAAAAATGGAGAATTTTATATTAAATTTGGTAAAAATCCAGAAATCCAAGTAACAGAAAACTATCTTAGACAATATATACTCTTACAAAAATTGTTACAAAAAAAACCTCGTCATTAAGAATCGCGATGCAAAACCATTTTACCGCGTTTGGATAAAAATTTCCTACGCGGTTTTAAAATAAAAAAATAATACAAAAATATTCGTATTATTTTAAAATTTAACTTTATTGTCTTATTGGCATGACAATATACAAATAATCACTCTTTCCTTTTTCTTTGAAAACACATGGTGAATCAGAACTGTTTACCCCAAATTCAACATTTTCACCAATTTGTTGCAGACCGTCTAGCACATACCGATGATTTAACAATATTGAATTTTCTTCCCCAGTTATATCCGCATCAACTTCTGAATTATGCTCACCTGTTTGCGCATTAGTTGATGATACTGCCATAGTCTTACTTTCTACACTTAAATCAAATGAAACTGCATTTACCCCCACAGATGTAAACAAACTAGCTGCTTTGATTTTTTTGATCATTACATCTGTTGGAAATATAGCTATTGTTTTAAAATTTTCTGGAATAATTTGAGTATAATCAGGATAATTACCTTCAACAAGCCTAGATGTCATTTCAAAACCATTGTATCGAATAGCAATTTGATTTTCACTAACCCAAACTCTTACATTTGTTTCTGATTCCATTTCTTTTGACAAGCCTAATAATCTAATAATTTCATAAACTGTTCTTGCTGGCACAATTGCTTGTATCTCAGTTTCACCTTGCTCTATATCAACTTTTGCCTCTGCCAGCCTGTATGAGTCTGTGGAGGCCAATACAAGGCCTTTATATCGTGAACCAAAAAAGTTCATATATATTCCAGATAACTCTGGTCTAATTTCATTCTTTGCCACAGCAATTATTGTTTTTGATAGTCCATCTTTAAATTTATTTACTGATATGGTATATACATTTTTTTCATCAATTTCTGGTACAACCGGAAATTCTTCTGATGGAGATCCTTTTATTTTTGTGCTAGACCCAACACATTTTACAACCAATTCATTGTTTTCCAACAAAAAATCTATTTGTGAATCGGGCAAAAGATTAATATAATCAAGCAATGTTTTGGCCGGTACCGTAAAGGTTCCTTTCTCATCTACCTTTGCTCGTAAATTTGTTTTAACAGCAATTTCTAAATTTGTTGCTATTATTTCTACTCCAGTATCAACCGCATTTATCATTATATTCATAAGTATTGGTAAATGACCTTGCCTACTAGCTAATGGACAAGTAAGATTTAATACTTTATTTATATTTTCTTTTGTACAAGTAAATTTCATATAATCAATATATACACATCCATAATTTAAATTAAAAGGTTTATTTTATATATTTAATCTATTGTTATAGTAGAGCTGTGGACGGTGTTGATAAGAATTATTTAGGGCTTTGTTTAGTTAAAAAATAATTTTTTTTATACACTTTTGTGTGGTGTATGAAATGTTGTCTAACTGTTAATATTTTTAATATGATAATTTTGCTGTGGATAATATTGTAGTTATTAACATTATTTTTTATAGTTGTTAACTATTTATACATAAGTTATTAACAAGATATATAAATAATTATACACTTCTTTCTTCATAAAGCTTATGTTTAATAGATTCATATTCTTGTTTTAGCTTTAAATCTTTTTCAAGTTCAGTGCTTATTTTTGTGTGAGCGTGCATAGCGGTAGTGTGGTCTCTACCACCAAGTTCGGCTCCGATTGCTGGGTAGGACATTTTAAGTTCATGTCTAAGAATATACATTATTATTTGTCTTGGAAAAGATAAGCGCTTTTCTCGGCTTTTTCCCATAATATCATCAATCATAACACCATAAAATTCAGAAATTTCTGAAATAATCTCTCTTGGGGTTTTTGTCTTTTTTATGCTCTTGGTATCAAAGGTTGCTAAAACTGATTTAACTGAGTCTTTATCAGGAGATAGATTTTTAAGTTGGTGATAAGCAATCATTTTGTTTAGCGCTCCCTCTAATTCACGAATATTGCTTTGAATTGCTTCGGCAATAATTTGGATCAAGGGGGTGTCTAGAACAAAATTCTTTTCTTGGCACTTGGTTTGTAAAATCGCCACTCTAGTTTCAAAGTCAGGTGGAGAAATGTCTACAATCATTCCCCATTCAAAACGACTACGTAGTCTGTCTTCTAGAGAAGGAATAGCTTTTGGTGGTCTATCACTGGTAAGGACAACCTGTTTGCCCTGTTGGTGCAATTCGTTGAAAGTGTGGAAAAATTCTTCTTGGGTTTGCTCTTTTCCACCAATAAATTGTATGTCGTCAATTAAAAGTAGATCAACCCCTCTATATCTTTCTTTAAATTCCTTTGCTCGACCTTCTTTTACAGCCGAAACAAATTCATTTGTGAATTTTTCAGAACTAACATACAAAATCTTTAAAGTAGGGTTATTTTTGAGCATAGTATTGCCTACAGCCTGTAAAAGGTGAGTTTTACCTAGTCCAACTCCACCGTATATAAAGAGCGGGTTGTAGGCTTCTCCTGGTTTTTCTGCTACAGCTTGGGCGGCGGCGTGGGCTAGCTCATTTCCTTTGCCTACTACAAAAGACTCAAAAGTATGTTTTGGGTTTAGGCCAAACTGACTAATCATTTGGGCTGGTTTTGGTGAGTATATTGGTGTTTTTATGGTAGAAATGGTTGGATTGGTTTTGGAAGTACATTCATATTCTTCAATACTTTTAACATTTTCTACCCGATATTCTATTTTTTTGACTGGTTTGCCTGTAACACGTTCAAGTGATTTGATAATGTCAGAATTGTATTTTTTTTCCATCCAACTTTTGGTAAAGGCATTAGGAACACAGATCACTGCATGACCATCATCAAAATTTGCAACCCCAGTATTATGAAACCAAGTGGTAAAATTAGCTTTTGAGACTTTTAGTTCAAATTCAGCCAGTACAGCTTGCCAAACTTCATTGTTTGTCATAATATTTACTTAAAATTTATGTAAAATAGCCTAAAAAAGGGAAAATTTCCTTCAAATAGAACGAATAAATTCATTTTAGCACAGTTCACTAAAACAAAAAATGGCTTAAAATAGCCAAAAAGTTAGTAATATGGGGATAAGTTGGGGATAATGTGGATAACCAATGATATTTTTCTCTAAAATAAGGTATTTTTTGGATTTTTGACAAAAATATATTTAAATATATGTTTTAAATATTTTAAATAATGAGCTTGGGTTTGAATATAATTGTATGAGTTGTTGACAAAAATAATTACTTGTTGTATACTTCGAACACAAATTTTGAATATATATTATGCCAAAAAGAACCTATCAGCCTAATAAGCGCAAACGAGCAAAGTCTCATGGTTTCCGTTCCAAAATGGAAACTAAAGATGGAAGAAATCTTTTGAAAAGACGTCGCGCAAAAGGCAGAGCAAAATTAACTGTCAGCGATGAAAAGACTGGCAAAAGATCAAAGAAGACAAGATAACCAAAAGTTCCGCAAAATGGAACTTTTTTGGTATAATAGAACAGCAACGCAAGCAGATTGGGCAAAGCAAGTAATAAGTAGTTAACTTATTAAACCTAATCTGCTTACTCTGCTTAATCTGCTAAACTATGTTGCCAAAAGAATATAGATTAACAAAAATGAAAGATTTTGAAATTCTTTTTAAAGAAGGTTATTTTATTAATGATGAATTATTTTCAGCCAAGGTTTGGAAAACTAATATAGAAAAATATCCAAAAAGAAATTATAATGTAGAAGATTTAAAAATTGGTTTTGTGGTTGGACTTAAAGTCAGTAAAAGTGCCGTTAAAAGAAATAGATTGAAACGACAAATGCGTGAAGTGGTGAGAATTGCGCTCAAAAATAAAGAATTTAAAAAAGGTTTTATGATCGCAATAATTGCCAAACCAATTGCACTTGGAGTTGAATATGAAAAGATAGAAAAAGGAATTATGAATATTTTGAAAAAAGCCAAATTACTTGTTTGATATGGAGTTGTATAGGAAATTAAAGCAATTTATTTATTATACTAGAATTCCTTTTGTAATTTTTATTGGTCTGTATCAAAAGCTTTTTTCACCGGACCATAGTTTTTGGGGGAAGTATATTTATCCAAGAGGATTTTGTAGATTTTATCCGTCTTGTAGTGAATATGGAAAGCAGAGTATAAAAAAATATGGCTTTTTTAAAGGTGTAACCAAATCTATTTGGAGAATTGTTCGGTGTAATCCTTGGAGTAAGGGTGGAGAGGATAAACCTTAATCTATAATTTCGATAATTTTGTTTCTACTTGTTTCGCCTTGGGCGATTTTTATTTTTGATTTAGGTATATTCCATTCTTTGCTAAGAAATTTGATTAGTTCTTTATTGGCTTCTCCATTGACTGGTGCGGCTGTTAGTTTTATTTTTAAGATACCATTTTCCAGTTCACCGACAATTTTATTTTGGGAGGAGCGTGGTATTATTTTTATGGATATTTTTTTTGTCATAATTTATATAGATTGTATATTATCAAGAATATTTTTTTTATTCAATTTTAAAGGCCGTCCACAAACATGAACGGCCACAACTCAAACTTCATCCAACTTTTCCTCCTTTGTAATGTTTGCACAAATAGTGTAATTGGTCGAGAATTAGACGTTTATTTAGAAGATCAAATAAGTTTCTAAATTCTTCTTCTCTGCCAGTATGTAGAGCTACTACATGGTAAAGTAATTTTTTAATAAGATCTAACAATTCTTTATCTTTTTCTGCTTTGTAAGCAACACAGATACAGTGTATCTGTATAAAAATTTCTGGGGTATTTAGCAGTTCAAATAGAGCGGTTATTTCTTGTTTTTTTTCTGGTTGTAGACCTATAATATGATTTTTCAAGTTTTCGACAAGAGTTTGAACCTTTTCAATTTTATCGATACTGTGGTTATCTGTATCATATTTGATGAATACAATGTGAAGATAGCACAAAGTACAAGGCTCTTTCAAAAGGTTAAATAACTCTTCAATTCTTTTCTTATTCTTTGGTTGTGAAGTTACAATTTGATTGTGTACTATATTAAGAAGAGAGGTAAGCTCTCTATCTTTGCCATTTTTGTAGGCAGTACACATTTCATGAAAATCATTTAGAATTTCTTGTTTGTATAGTAGCTCAAATAGTTCCCGGAATTCTTCCATTAGGTGAGTGTGTAATTTTACAACATGGTGTAGTAGGGTACCTATTAGAAGTAAGATTTCTTTATCTCTTGGGGAAATATTAGGATTTTCTAAAATGCCGGCAATTTGATTTGTGGTCAACATTTGATTCCCTCCAGTTGAATTCTCTTTTGTATGACTAAAATAGTCAATTTTTAAAGAGTTTATTACTATATTATGATTTTGATAGTAAGTCAATTGATAATAGTGGATAAAAAATTCCCAATTAATTGGGAATTTTTTAAGTATTTTATTTTTTTTCTTCTAATAATTTTTCTTTGAGCCATGAAATAACTTTTCTATTTTGAATGGCAGTGGCAATACTATCGCGAACACCAGCATCTTTTAATCTCTCTAGAGTTTCAGCTTCATTTTTATAAACTTCTTTCATATTTTCAATTTCAGTATTTAGTTCATCTTCATTTACTTTCAAGTTTTGTTCAATAGCTATTTGCCTGGATACTAGAGATGCTTTGGCACGTTTTTCTGCTTGAGTTTTGAATTCTTCGTATAATTCTTTTTCAGTTTTCTTTATGTCAGATAAGTATTGGCTAATTTCAACTCCATGTTTTTCTAGATTTGATTTTAATTCGTAAAACATTTTTTGTCTTTCACTGTCAATTATTACTGTTGGAATTGGGTCAAAATCTGAAGCTTCTACAATTTTTTCTAACATTTCTATTTCTGTTTTTTGATCTGCTTTGTGCTTTGCTTCATCTTCTAGATTTTTTTTCAGAGCCTCCTTTAATTTTTCAACTGATTCTTGACCTAGTTTTTTGGCCATTTCATCATTTAGTTCTGGAAGTTGTCTTTCAAATACATCTTTTACTTTAATTTTAAATTTGACGGTTTTGCCAGCTAGCATTTTTTGATAATGTTCAGCCGGAAAGTTGAGAGTGAATTCTTTTTCATCATCTTTTTTGAGGCCAGTAACTTCTTTGTTGAAACCAGGTACGTAGTGATCTTCACTGAGATAAACTTGATAATCTTTGGCTTGGCCACCCTCTATTGGCACATTGTCTAGAGTCATATCCATATCTATTACAAGTTTGTTAGTGCCTATAGCTGGTCCATTTTTGAGCACTTCTGTGGCATTTATCCCACGAATGGCATCAAGTGTTTCAGCGATTTGAGTATCGTCAATTTTTTTAACTTCTTTTGTAATTTTTATTTTTGATAAGTCGCCAATTTTTACTTTTGGCATAAGACCAACTAATGCTTTGTATACAATATCATTACCAGGGGCAAGTTTTTCTACATCGATTTTTGGCATACCAATGGTTTCTAGTTTTTCTTCAATTACTGCGTTATAGAAAGTTTCTTTGATAATATCTTCAAGCGCTTCTTGAAGAATGGACATTTCGCCAACTTCTTTTTTGAGTATGGCCAAAGGTATTTTACCTTTGCGAAAACCTTTTATAGTGGTACGTTCTGATAGCTTTTGAGCACCTTTTTGGAGATGTTTTTCATAATTTTCGGGAGTGACGGTAATTGTAAGTTCAATTTCTGAATTATCCAATTTTTTGAGTATATGTGGCATATTTTGTATTTAAATTAAGTTGCTATAATATAGCGAAAAAAAATGATTTTGTCAACCCTAGGGATAATCCTATGGTCTTTAAAAAAATATCAATTTATGCTAATATACCCCTAGCACCAGGGGTGCTTTCTTAAATATATTCCAAATGAAACGCATAGGGTTAAAAGCATTATTATATTTTTTGCGCAGTTTAATTTATGTAAAGCGGGCTCTTGTTGTCATTATTAATAAATTCATTAAACTTTTAAGCAAAGTATATACATTGTACAGTAAAACTGTGGGCTTTTATTTGTATAAAGGTTTTTTTATTATAAAAAAGAGGCTTTTTAAACGGCTTAATATTTCAAAAAATGTTAGATTTATTGATTTTTTTGGACAACGTTGGGCTTTGCAGATTGTAATTTTTGTGATCGCTGTTGTTGTTATGGTACCGCATAGCAAACTTTATACTAAAACTACGGAAAAAATTCATGGTCAAAATACATTGTTGTATGTTTTAGTTGGTCCGGGTGATCAAAATTTTGGTGTTGAGGAGTTTGAGATTGATTTAAAGCAATTACCTCAAAAAGAAGTTAGAACTTGGAGAGAAGGTTCAGTGGTTTTAGATACGACTGGAGTAGCTGGGATCGGATCAACTTTAGAAACACAAGAAATTGCCGGTGTTAGTGCGGGTGGTTCAGCCGTTAATAAACCAATAATTTTACCCGGATCAGAATTGCCTACAATTTCACCATCTGGACAAAAGCGAAGTGAGATTATTTATCATGTAGTACAACCTGGAGAGGTGGTTGGTAAAATTGCGCAAGATTATGGTTTGAATGTTTTGACTGTTTTGTGGGCAAATGATTTAACTTCTCGTTCTTATATTCGTCCAGGGGATAAATTGGCAATTTTGCCAACAAATGGTGTTTTGCATAAAGTTGTGTCAGGTGATAATTTGTCAAAAATTGCTAAACTTTATGATGCAAAAGTAGATGATATTGTTAAATTTAATAAATTACAAGAAGGTGGGGCGGATATTGTGGTGGGAGAAAGATTAATTATCCCTGACGGTAGTAAACCACAACCAGTTTATACATCTAGTTACAGTTTATCATTTAGTTCAATTGCTGCGCCACCACCATCAATTACTGCGCCAGCTGGATCACGATATATTTGGCCAACATCAGTTAAACGTATTACACAGTATTATGGCTGGCGTCATACGGGGCTCGATATTGCGGGTCCAGTAGGAACACCGTTATATGCTGCTCGTGCAGGAACTGTAATTCGTTCACAATGTGGTTGGAATGGTGGTTATGGTTGTTATGTAATTATTGATCATGGTGGTGGAGTTACTACCTTGTATGGTCATGCCAGTAAGCTTTATGTGGATGTCGGTGAGGATGTTGTCCAAGGACAAACAATTGCCGCAATGGGTTCCACTGGACAATCGACTGGCCCGCATATTCACTTTGAAGTTCGTGTTGGCGGAGCAAGAAACAATCCTCTTCAATATATTCGTTAAAAATTATGAGTGTATTAATTTTATTATTTTTTATATCATTATTAATCATAATTGCTTCATATACATTTTATTTATCAGGGGCCAAAAAAGTTCAAAGTATTGTTTTTGCTTTGATTCTTTTTTTATTTAGTATTTATAATTTAATATATTTAGTTTTTGATTCTTTGACGGGGAATGGTATTAACACGGCAGTTTTGTATCATATGAAATATGGCGTAGAAGGTGCAGGTATATTTAGTTTTTGGAAAATAATGGTATGGTTTGTTTTATTGATTAGTATTTGTGTATTTTTTATTTTTAAAATATATCATAGAACACAAAAAAGAGAATTTCAAAAGAAGTTTTTGTTATTAGCTTATCCGTCAGTTTTTGCTTCTTTTATTTTTAGTCCGATGTCATTAAATTTGTATGATATTTTGATTACACCAGATAATAAAAATTTTAAATATGAATTTGATGATTATTATAGTGAAGTTAATTTAGAAAAAATTGGTAAAACTAAAAATCTTATATTTATCTATGGTGAAAGTCTGGAACAAACATATTTTGATGAGAATATTTTTCCTGACTTGATGTCAGAATTGAAAAAATGGCGTAATCAGAGTACATATTTTTCATCGGTAGAGACTTTGGAGGGAAATGGATGGACTATAGGTGGAATAGTTGGAAGTCAGTGTGGAATACCTTTGATTACACCATCGGGAAATCAGAATTTTGTAGATACGCCAAAATTTTTGCCAAATGCTATTTGTTTGAGTGATTTGTTAAAAAATGAAAATTATTATTTGACATACTTTGGTGGGGCAGAATTAAAGTTTGGGAGAAAAGATTTATTTTTTGAAAATCATAATTTTGATGAAGTGTACGGAAGGATTAAATTAGAGGATATGGTTGACCAGTCTATACCTAGACATAGCTGGGGTATTCATGATGATAGTTTGTTTGAGTTAGCTTATCAGCATTTTTCTGAATTATCAGCAAAAAAAGAGAAGCAGGCAATGTTTGTATTGACTTTGGATACACATCATCCTTATGGAGAATCCTCGCCAGAATGTAATAATATAAAATATAAAAATGGTAAAAATTCTATGCTTAATGCGGTGGCTTGTTCTGATAAATTGATTTCGGATTTTATAAAGAAAATATCTGAATCATCATTTGCCAAAGATACTGTAGTGGTAGTTACCTCAGATCACATTGCTTTGCCAAATGTGGCAGAAAAAATGTTAAAAAAGGGGGACAGAAAAAATTTGTTTATGGTGATTGATTTTGAAAATTTGGAAAAAAGAGAAGTTAATCAAAAAGGATCTACTATGGATATTGGAGCTACGATTTTGCCATTTATTGGATATAGAACAAAATTAGGTTTTGGTAGGGATTTGATGTCAGATATTGCTGAACCAAATAGAGTTGAAGTACTGGCTGGAGCTTATAAATATTGGAGGAATGACATGAATTTTTTGTGGGGACTTGAAACAAAAAATGAAAAAATTTTTGTAATAAAAAGAATAGCTCATGCGGGTGGTGGTTTGGGTGAGAATGTTTATACCAATAGTTTTGAAGCAATGCAAAATAGTGTTGAAAATGGTATGGAATATTTGGAAATTGATTTATCTTTTACTTCAGATGGGGAATTGGTTTGTATTCATGATTGGGGTAAAACATTTGAACAATTATTTGGTCAAAAAAGTGAGAGAGTATCTTTGGTGGAGTTTGAAAAGTTGGTTCAAAATAAAAAAGAATTTACTATATGTACATTGGATACACTAGTTGATTGGCTAGAAAATAATAAAAAAATTAAAATAGTAACAGATATTAAAGACACCAATTTTAACCTAAATGGGTTAAAATTAATAAAAGAAAGTTTTGATGAGTATGCTGATAGGATTATTCCACAAATATATAATCCAGAGGATTACAATGCAGTGAAAGAATTGGGATACAAAAATATAATTTGGACATTATATGCATATTCTGGAAGCAAAGACGATGTATATAGTTGGGTAGAAAAAATGGAAGGCTTGTCGGCTGTTGCTATGTTTCAAGATGTGGCAGAGAATGGAGTGAGCACCAAAATAAAAGAAAAAGGTATCCCAGTATATGTACATACCATAAATGACAAAAATATATTTGATTATCTAGTAAAAAATTTTGGTGTAACGGAAATTTATACAGATTATCTTTATACAAATAATTGAAATAATATCTAATTATAAATAACACTTTTGATTTTACAAATAATATTATGACAAAAAAAATTGGCGTTTCAGGCGCGCAAGGTTCATTTTCAGAGGAAGCAGGATTAATTTATGCTGGTAGAGAAGGTATAAAACCAAACATTATTTTTTCTATTGATATGGAAGGTGTTTTGAGAGATTTGCATAGTGAGATGATTGATATAGGAATTTTTCCAGTTGTTAATTCAAGAGGTGGTTTGGTTCGCCCGGCATTTGATGCTATGGGCAATTATATTTTCAGAGTTATAGATGAGTTATGGATGGAAGTACATCAGTGTATTATGGTGTTGCCAGATATAAATAAAGAAGACATTAAAAAAATAACAACTCATTCACAAGCAATAATGCAATGTGAGAGATACATCAGGCGCGAATTCCCTAATGCAGAATTGGTAGAATGGGAAGATACCGCGAAAGCTGCTAAGGATTTGTCAGAGGGTAATATCAGTGCAGATTCAGCCGTGATAGCGCCAGCCAGATCAGCTCAAATATATAATTTGAAAATTGTTGACAAAGGTATTCAAGATAATCATCCTAATCTTACTACTTTTATTGTGGTTGAGAAAAAATAAAATATATTAAATAATTTAAAATTATTTAAAACAAAAATAACTCATATTAATTGAGTTATTTTTGATTGACCCCGAATACCATGTAGAAGATACCAGGGGTAATTCTGTGGTATCGGGGTGTGGGATCAGTCAGTATGTCGATCGATTATGTTTTGGTTGACCACCTCATCGGATGGTCGGCCACATTCACTACAATAGCTATATGGAACATTCTCTGGTTTATTGTTACATACTTCACATATAACTATTTTGCCACAACTTTTACATTCCGGATCTATATACAAAAGTTTATCTAGTGGTTTGTTGCAATCTTTACACCATGGTTCTGCGACTGATCCCATTGTTTGTCTCCATTTTTTGTAATGGTCTAAATGACAGGTAAATATAATCATTTTTTTAATCAAATGTCAATATTATGTATAGTCAGATATATTTTCAATTAAAATTTATATCATTATTCAGACTTACATCTATACTGTAAAGCTTCTGCAATATGGGGAGTTCGTATCTGATCACTGGCATTTAGGTCAGCAATGGTGCGAGCTAATTTTAAAATACGGTGATAACTTCTGGCGGATAAATGCAATTTGTTTACGGCTTGACGCATTAAATCTATAGAATCATTTTCAAGTTTACAAAATTCTTTTATTTCTTTGTTTTTCATTTCAGTGTTAGTGGATATGGGAAGATTTTTGAATCTATTGGTTTGTCTTGCTCTTGCTTCAATTACTCTTTCTTTTATTGAAGAAGAAGATTCGGATAATTCATCATTGGAGAGTTTGTTAAAATCAACTCTAGGCACTTCAATATGCAAATCAATTCTATCTAGTAGTGGACCACTAATTTTCTTTTTGTAATTTGAAATTTGGGTAGTGGAACAGAGACATTGTTTGTCTGGATCGCTAAAATATCCGCATGGGCAAGGGTTTTGACTGGCGACTAGAGTGAATTGAGCAGGAAAAGCTAAGGTACCTTGGGCACGAGAAATTGTAACAATGCCATCTTCTAGTGGTTGGCGTAAATTTTCTAGGACCATACGGGGAAATTCGGGAAATTCATCGAGAAAAAGCACTCCACGATGAGCGAGAGAGATTTCACCAGGGCGTGGATATCTGCCACCGCCAACGAGCGCTACCCCACTAGCACTGTGGTGAGGGGCTCTAAATGGACGTTGGACAATGAGGGGAGTGTTTGATGGCAAAAGACCAACTACTGAATAAATTTTGGTAACCTCGATGGCTTCTTCGTTTGTAAATGATGGCATGATTGATGGTAGAGTACGGGCCAAGAGTGTTTTTCCAGATCCAGGTGGTCCAGAAAGTAAAATATTGTGGGCACCACTAGCAGAAATTTCTAGGGCTCTTTTTACAAATTCTTGTCCTTTTATATAAGCCATATCCATTTCATAATTTTCATCTGCAAACAATAAATCTATGTTTTCTGGAGGCATGGGCTCTATTATTTTTTCATTATTTAAATGCATCAATAAATCTTTGAAAGTTTGGAGTGGATAGACTTCAATCCCGGCAATAAGACTAGCTTCTCTGGCATTGGATGAAGGTAAAAAAATTTTTTTAAAACCATGTTTGGCGGCATAAATTGCACTTGGCAAAATACCATGTGTGTGTCGCAAAGTACCGTCGAGCGCTAATTCTCCTATAAATAAACTATCTTTGATATTGATAAAATTTTTTTTCTCAGAAGCCATATACATTCCCAGAGCCATTGGTAAATCATATGATGCCCCTTCTTTTCGTACATCAGCCGGGGCTAGATTGATTACAATTCTATTATTGCTAGGAAAATCAAGACCACTATTTTTCCAAGCAGTTCGTATTCGTTCTTTGGCTTCTTGTATAGCCGTATCTGGCAAGCCAACAATTTGAAAACCAGGCCAACTGCCTGATATATCTATTTCAACATCTACTGGGGCGCATTCAAGACCAATCACTGCGATTGAGTTTATCTTAATAAACATATTTTATTATTTTTTATTTTTAAACATTAAGAGTAAAACTCCAAAAACAATCATTATATCAGCCAAATTGATTACGATAGTGAAAATCCTAAAGTAATCAATGGTTATCCCAAAAATTATTCTATCAATAAAGTTTGAGATTGCGCCAAGTATAATTAGTAAAAGTGAAATTTTGAGCAGAATATTTTGGTTTTTTGTTTTTAGGTAATAGGTTATAAGCAAAAATATTATTATGGGAGTAAAAATTAAGAGTATGGTATTGGGAAAGGGTAGACTAAAAGCAATGCCTTTGTTGGCATAAAATTCCCAACCAATTAATTTATTCCATACAAAAAAAACATTTTGCTTAGAATAAGCTAGGTATTTTAAAAATTGGTCTAAAAAAAATAAAAAAAGACCACCGAATAATAATATAAGATGGTCAATTTTGTTTTGCATAAAATTAAACCTCGTCAGTAAGAGTTTTTTTACAAGAAATACAAGCTCCTGAGGTTGGTCTAGCTCGTAAACGTTTTTCATCAATTGGTTGATCACAATATTTACAAATACCATAGGTCCCTTTGGAAAGGCTTTCTAGGGCTTTGTTAGTATCCCTTAGGGTTTTTTCGAGGGTGATTTCTAGGGGTTTGTTGGCTGTATATTGGGCTACTTCACGAGCATTTTCATCTTCTTCATCACCATAATTTGGAAAACTAGCATCATAATCATCAGATGTGTGGGGATTTTTTTTGGTAAATCTATCAAGTTCATCTGTGAGATTTTCTTTTTCTTGGAGCAGGAGTGCCTTGATTTCATTCAGGAACTCTTTGGTAAAGGCAGATTTCTTTTTGGTCATATACTTATTTTTAAAATATGAAATAATTATATATTAAATGTTGTAGTTTGGCAAGACTTATTGTCTTTTTTGTATTAATGATAAATATTTTACAAAAAAAATAGAGGCAGTGACACCGAATAAATTAATAAATGGCTACTGCCTCATGCGTTATATTTGCATGAGTACTCGAGCCGTCTCATAATTCAATTATTTAAATTATCAGATGGCTCGAGAAAAAACTCATAGACAAGGTTATAACGGTAGAAAACCCCTCTACCACTAAATGGTAGGAATCTCGACGATTCAGCCGAAGCATGAACCGCTATAAATTGAGATCACACCGTCCTGGTCTCGCCTCTGTTTTTAACTTTTATGTTTGTTTTTGTGCCTTTCAGCGGACGCTTACTTGGCGTTGTTGAGCGACGTGCTATCTGTGTAGAAAGGAATTTAGCATCTTTCTTCATATTGATAGGACTGTTCGCAAGGGTGAGAACAGGAATGTTTGCAGTAAAGGAGAGTGATGTTCTCATAACCTTTCAGTTATAGAGAACATTGTAATGAACTACATATATACTATAACATATTTTTGGACTTTTGTCAAGAGTAAGGGGTGTTTTTTGCTAAAATAAGCTAAAAAATGGCTTATTTAATGAATAAAAAATGTATACACTAGTCTATACAAATAGTTTTTTTGGTGTTTTTTATGGATTTATCCACTTTTTTTGGAGTTTTGCACAGAGTTATCCACAGTTGTATACAATAGTCTATACAAACAATGGAAAAATATGGGTGGATTTGCATAATTGTTGTCTACAATTGGTGTTCAGTAAGAGGTTATTTTTGGTAAAATATTGATAATATTTTGCTTATTTAAGGCAAAAATATTAATTTTTTAAATTATATTTTTAAAAAATTGTATAGGATTGTTTATACAAAATGTTTATTTTTTAATTAAATATATAATAAAAATATTTTTATTTTATTATTTTGTATGTCGTTTGTAAAAATATTGTAAATGCTAATTTATATATGGTATTATAAGTAATATTTAATAATATTATATATGAGAACTGAAGGTTCCTATAATCCAGAACAATATATAAAATCAGAAGAAGATTCTGTTATTTTATCTACCCCTCAGCTAGCTTCATCAATGAATATGGTCAGCGAGTTTAACAATTTTGTAGATAAGCCGAGGAAAGAAGGAGAGGCTAAAGGGCGAGATAGGCAAAAAGCAATGATTGATAGACTGAGTAAGGAATTGGTTGTTGATCCTACTAGAGCTATTGATACTATTAACTCTTTGGAATTGTTAGCGGATATACCTGGTTATAGGTCAGAAGATTTTAAGAATTCTTTGATTGAGAAATTAAAGAAAGTAAATTTGCCAAAAGATGCTGGTGTTTTGGAAAAATGGATGACGGTTATGGTTGAAGATCAAATTTATGGTGAGTTGGCTGAAGCTTTATTGACTAATAAAATTAATAAATTGGGCAATGAAAAGGAGTTGGTAGATTTTATTTATGAACTTTGTGTGGGTGGATTTTTTTCAGGAAATAAAAAAATATCAGATAAACTTGTAGAAATTTTGTCGTACAAGACAGATATATTAAAAACAGAATCAAGACAAGCGCTTTTATTTGTGATATCAAAATTTTCATCAGATAATGATATTTTAGCTAAAAGATTGGAAATAGAAGGGGCGATTGGTTTGCATAGCCAAAAATCAGATGGACTAGAAGATATTGTTAAAAATTATAGTGAGGTTGAAGCTAATATTTATGAAAGTGATGAATTTAAAAATGAGTTTGATAGAAGGTTGAAAGATGTTGGTAAGGATGAGGGAATAATAATATTGAAAAGAATGGAAAAATTAAATGATCTTTATAATAAGGAAAATGATATCCCTATAGAAAAAATTTTAAGAGGTGATAAAACTGGTTTATTAAGAGCATTGACTAAAAGTGGTGAATTAGGAAAATTTGTTGCTAATGAAGGCGCAAAACTTATAAAAAGTGAAAATAATGAAGATACTTTTTCAGTTATATTACCTACAGCAACTAGTATTGCCAATGGATTATCTCAGGATGAAATAAATAGTGGATTGTTAGAATTTCTTAAAAAAACTGAGGGTGGTATTGACGAATTGCATTTGGATACTGAATATTGGGAAACGCTGTCACAAATAATGCCAGATAATTTGGATTTGGAAGAAGGTTTGAAAGAATTGGGTGAGTTAAATGTTTCTTTGAAACAAGATATTCAGGATAATACAAGATATTCATTGAGTCCGAGAGGTGACAGGGTTGAAATAACAGATCCAGAGCTTTTAAAATTGGGTTTTGAAACAGTCACCTATACTATAAATGAAAGTAATAAAAAAGAAGTTATCGTTGATGTTAAGATTGGGCTTTATACTTTTAGGTTGCTTTTGGATCAGTATGTTATTCCAAGAAATGCAAAAACACAAAAACCTATAAATTTTTCTGGAAAAGGTGAATTTATTAAAAATATTATATTGAGTCATTTGCGAGAAATTAAGTGCTCTGAAAAGGTGAGGGAATCAACCGGGGACGGTAATGATGCAGAGGTTAAATCTTTTATTAGTCGCAGAGGGCATGTTAGAGTTCTTCAAGAAGGTCAATCACCTGGTTTTAGACAGGCAAGCATGGGACTTGAATATGGTATTGATATCAATGCTATAAATATGGGGATTAAAAAAGATGGTGGGACGCGGTTTAAAACTTTTGTTTCTCCTTCGGTTGCAGATATTTCTGGTAAAGGCCCGGTTAGATGTAAAACAGAAACAGCTACCAAAAAATTGGATGAAATTATTAAAAAAAATAGGAAGAATAAAGAATAATTTATTTTAAAAAATCTCTAGATTAGTCTAGAGATTTTTTATTTTTAAATATATTCTGTGATTACATTTAAAACATATCCGATTACTATGAGAGTGATACCTATGAGAGCAATTTTTTGTTCTCTATGCATTTCTTTGAATACATTGTTGTCAATTTTGTGTTCTTTCATTACACGATGGTGGACACTAATTACAGTATAGGCAATGGTAATTTCACCGAGAGTCGTAAAAGTTGCGCTGATAATATTCAAATTCATAAACTTATGTAAAATATTATTTGTTTATTTTATTAACAGCTTTGATTATAGCATTTTTGGAGATGCCTTCATAGTCTAAAAGTTCTTGGGGCGTACCGCTCATAGGTATTTTGTCTACAAACAAAGAATAAACTGGAGTTGATTGAGTAGATAAAACATTTTTTACGGCTTCACCTAGACCACCTGCTTCATAATGATCTTCAACAGTGATGATGGCTTTGGTTTTTTGGGCGGATTCAAGTAAAGTTTTGGTATCTATTGGTTTTATACTGTATAAATCAATTATGCGAATATTTATTCCTTTTGATTTTAATTCTTCATAAGCCGAAAGAGCCTCGTGTAGGGTGATGCCTGCGCTGACAATTGTTACAATATCATTTTCACTTTTTCTCAATATTTTACTTCCGCCAATTTCAAAAGTATCTGTTTCTTTGTATAAAATAGACGTATCTTGTCTAGTGGTTCTTATGTAGACCACGCCTTTGTGTTGGCAGGATTTCATTACTAATTTTTCAGTTGAAACTGCATCAGATGGGTAGAGAACCACACTGTTGTGAATTGAGCGAAACATAGAAATATCTTCAAGTCCCATTTGAGAAGAACCATCTTCGCCAATAGAGACTCCAGCATGTGAACCAACAAATTTGATATTTGAGTTGGAGTATTGAGTCATTCGGATTTGGTCATAAGCACGTGATAAAAAAGCCGCAAAAGTGGAAACAAAAGGAATTTTTCCACGGGAAGAAAGGCCAATGGCGGTACCAACCATATTTTGTTCGGCAATGAACATTTCAAAAAATCTATTTGGATAATAATTTTTGAAGGTTTCTGCAAAAGTTGAGTTGCTGGTTTCTGCATCTAATACTACTATATTTGGATAATTGATGTGAGCTTTTAAGAGGCCTGTGCCATAGGCTTTGCGAGTGGCAATTTTGTCTTTTGTTGAAGTTTCAATTTTGACTTTGTTGGGTGTATATTTTTGTGGTAATAGATTTTTTGGAAGTTTTAATTTGACTTCTGTTTTTTTAATTTCACCTAATTCTGTTAAAGCTTTGGCAAGTTGTTCTTCTGTTAGAGCTTTGCCATGCCAGCCATCTTTATTTTCTGCAAAAGAAACTCCTTTGCCTTTGATTGTTTTGGCTACAATCATTATTGGCTTATTTTTGGTATTTTTAGCTTTTTTGATAGCATTAATAATTTTTTCAATATTGTGTCCATCAACCTCAATGGTTTCCCAGCCAAAAGCTTTGACGCGTTTGGCATAGGCTTTGGTATCGTGGCCATATTTGGTTTCTCCACGCTGGCCGAGTCTGTTGACATCTACTATGGCAATGAGATTATCTAAGTTGTAATAAGTGGCTAAATCAATTGCTTCCCAGACTGAACCTTCGGCCATTTCGCTGTCTCCTAAGAGCACATAGGTATAATAAGGTAACTTATCAAGGTATTTTGCGTTGAGGGCTATACCTACACCAACTGATAGTCCTTGACCGAGTGATCCAGTCGCAGCTTCTGTAAAAGGAAATTTCATAGTTGGATGGCCTTCTAATGGGCTACCAAATTTGCGTAGAGTTAATAAATCTTTTTCTTTCAAATTTCCGGCAACTGCCCACAGTGCATAAAAAAGTGGTGAAGCGTGGCCTTTGGAAAAAAGCAATCTGTCATTGTTGGGGTTGTTAGGGTTAGATGCATCAAATTTGAAATGTCCATCAAAAAATAATGCAGTCATAATATCAGTAGCAGAAAGAGAAGATGTCGGATGGCCAGATCCGGCTTTTGTGGTTGAAATTAAAATATAGTAGCGGATTAGTTTAGCTATTTCTTTTAGCTTTGATGTGGTCATAAATTTATTTAATTATTAATAATTAATGATTAGAAATTATTATTCTCTCATTCTCGCTGTGGCTCCGAGGTGTTTGCCTGTTGTGGCAAACAAATCCGCTCATAATAATTTCTAATCATTAATTTATTTTAGATTATAATTTATCAATGAATTTATATTGTTTATTTAATAATTTTTTTAAATTCTTCTACCATTGGTACTTGTTCTGACTCTAATCCATAATTTTCAGCAGTATAGATTGCTGTCCAATCAGCGATTAGTAGTGAAGAAAATATTTTTTCTAATTTGTTTTTTCCAGTAAGGTTGATTATTTCTACATTTAACTTTCTATCTTTGTATAGTTTTACAAGAGCATCCATCCTTTTTTGGATTTTTTTGTGATCATTTTTATCTTTGAGAATAATAAAATAAAAATTTTCTGATAAATGTTTTGAGTTAGAGTTAACATCAAAACTAGTCATTTCATTGTGATTGAGTTCGGGAAATACATTGTAATAGGCTGGTATTTTGCCTGTTTCATTAAATTTTATTTTCCAATTGTAACCGATTGATTTGTTGTGTCTAGAACAATAAATTATGGGTATTTTGTTTTTTAAATTTTTTGCTAATTGTTTTCCAGTATTTTCAAAATTTTGTGGCTTTAATGTTTTTGCTAATTTGTGACAATCTTTTAAGGCATCTTCACGACCGAGTAGTTTGAATAATGCATTTAAACTAAAACCAAGAGCTGAGCGAGGCTGTATGCCAGTATTTGGCATTTGTATATATGGTAGATTGTGTTTTTTTGCTATATCAATTAATTTACCACCAATAGAAATTACAGCTGATGGTATTTTTTCTTTGAGAGCATTATTGAGAGCATCAATCACTTCTTCGGTGTTTCCAGAATAAGAGCTAGCAATAAATAAACTGTGCTTGTGTTCATGCGCTAGCATTTGAGGTAGGCCATAATCAGAGCGGATAATCAATGGGAGTGTTGGGTCATAAATACGAGCGAGATCTGCTGCTAAGTGTGAACCGCCCATGCCTGACAATATATATTTTTTATATTTTTTTAGTTTTTTGGAATTTTCAATGGTTGGTTCGTAGGCAAATTGGTTTGCAAATGATTTAATTGCGTCTGACATCATACAAAAATATTAGTTTATTTTAAGATAATTATAGTGATAGTATATAACAGTTGAGAATTATTGACAAAATGTGAATTTAAAATATATTTTAAATTAAAACCACTTGATTTTTCAGGTGGTTTTGTAATTTGATATTATTTTTTTTGCATTTTATTCCAATCATCCAAGAATTTTTCTAGTCCTTTATCTGTGAGAGGGTGTTTTATAAGTTCTTCTAATATTTTGGCGGGTATGGTTGCAATATGCGCTCCGAGCATAGCAGCCTTGAGGACATGTTCTGTGCTTCGTATACTTGCGACTAATACTTGAGTTTTGAGTTGATAATTTTCAAATATGGTGAGCATTTCTGCTACTATATCCATGCCGACTTTGCCAATATCATCTAATCTGCCTACAAATGGACTAACCAGAGTTGCGCCAGCTTTGGCTGCTAGTAATGCTTGGTTGGCACTAAATACCAAAGTTACATTTGTTTTTATGGATTCTTTGCTAAAAGAACGAACAGCTGAGAGACCATCAAAAGTACAAGGAACTTTTACATAAACATTTTTTCCCCAGGTAGCATATTTTTTGCCTTCTTTAATCATACCTTTTGTGTCGGTTGCAATTACTTCAACACTGACTGGACCTTTTACTACTTTTAAAATTTCTTTGATTCTTTTTTCAAAGTTTACTCCTTCTTTAGCAAGAAGAGATGGGTTGGTGGTAACGCCGTCAAGCATGCCAAGTGTGGCATATTTTTTGATTTCCTCTATATTAGCGGTGTCTATAAAAAATTTCATAAATTATTATTAATTATATTTATTTAATATTAATACTATTGAAGTTATTTGAATTAATAAAATTAACACAAACACAATCTGAAAAGAAGTTTTTTGGGTTTTGTGTCTGAAAAAATTCATAGCCAGTAGTGAGCCGGCGGAACCGCCGATAAGCGCTAGTAACCACAGATTTTTTTCACTTATTCTTTGTTTATTTAATTGTGATTTTAATTTGTCTAAACCAAAAAAGAAAAAGGCAATAATATTGATTATAATAAAATATATGAGTAATATTTGAGTTAATATATTAAGTGACAAAAACCATTTCATATTTTTTAAAGCTTGTCTCGGTGGTATTTGAAATCTTCGTGTGCAAGTTGTAAAAGTTCTGATCGTATATGATTGGGATTAGGAACATTTTTGAAAACCAAGCTTAGATTTGTAGAAGCGGTCTTTATGGTTACATTGCCATATTTGAAAATTGTAGCAAAGAAACCTTGTGTTTCTGTGGTTATATCTTGGATGCGAAATAAATCAAGTTCTGAAATAGTTCTGGAAAAAAGTCCAAATTGTTCAATATCAACAATGCGATCATTGGTTATAATCCACACATCCAAATAAAAATCAATAAAAGTGCCATAACCAAATAAAAGCGCGCTCAAAAAATAAATACTTCCTGCTATTATGCCAGTGGCATAAATTACTTCGCTATCAAAAAGAGTAGGATAGATATTGGAAATCATCAGGTATACTAAAATAGGTACAACCAATGAGATAAAAAATAAAAACAAATGAGGTATAAAAGTAATTGGATGGCGTCGCAAAACGTATTTTACTTTTTCGTATGATTTTTGTTTTATAAAATATGATGTATTCATATTGATTATAGATTGGATGGACTAAATATATTGCTGGCGTTTGAAAGGTCTATCAAGGTTTGTTGCCAGTTTACATCTTGTAAAAAATACCATGTGAGATAGAGCACAAGAAAAGTCCCAAAGAATATAAAAAAAGATACAAAAAAGCTGATAATAGTAACTGAGCCAGTCATTAGTATATGATATAAATTGATAAGAAGAAAAACCGAAAAGACGGTTAAAAATAATATATAAACAAATAATAATATATAGAGTGGTAATACCATATTGAATTTATTACATTTTCCAGCCTTTAAAATTTTTAGGTTTAGTAGATTCGCGTTTGGTTACATTTATATGATCATAGGCTGTGCGAGTCGCTAATCTGCCTCTAGGAGTTCTTTCTAACATACCGATTTGTAAAAGATATGGTTCGTAAATGGTTTCAATAGTATCCATATCTTCAGCTATAGCAGCGGCTAGTGTATTGAGACCAACTGGGCCACCATCAAATTTTTCAATAATACAAGTTAAAATTTTTCTGTCTACTTCATCTAGTCCATGTTTGTCTACATTTAACATTGTTAAAGCTTCAATGGTAGATTCATCTGATATTATACCATTATGTCGGACTTCAGCATAATCTCGGACTCTTCGAAGTAGACGATTAGCTACGCGTGGAGTTCTACGTGAACGACTGGATATGATATCAGATGCATTGTCTTTGATATCCATTTCTAGTATAGATGCACTTCTGTGAACAATTTTTTTAATATCATCATTTTCATAAAAGTTTAGGTGATATACATGGCCAAAACGGTCTCGTAATGGACTGGATAATAAATTTAATTTTGTGGTTGCGCCGATCAGTGTAAATCGTTCAAGTGGCATTCGCAAAGTTCTCGCTGCTGGACCTTTGCCAACTATTATATCTAGTGCATAATCTTCCATTGCACTATACATTACTTCTTCAATGGTTTTGTTCATACGATGAATTTCGTCAATAAAAAGTACATCACCGGCTTCAAGGTTGGACAGTATAGCAGCTAGGTCGCCGACTCGTTCTAGAGCTGGACCAGCTGTTATGCGAATATTTGAACCCATTTCACGCGCAATGATATTTGCAAGGGTAGTTTTTCCAAGACCAGGATTTCCATAAAGTAGTACATGTTCAATGGATTCATTTCTTTTTTTAGAAGCTTCAATTGAGATTGAGAGTGGCTCCTTTATATGGTCTTGTCCAATAAATTCTAGTAAAGTTTGTGGACGCAGATTTATTTCAATAGTTTGTTCATCTACAATTTCTTCTGGCGTGATCAATCGTGGTTCTTCATTTTCTAAATTGTATGTTTCTTCATTTAGCATAAATATATTTGTATTTTACGTTGAAGAGCGTTTAAAGTCAAAAAAGCCATTAGCGAGATTTCTCTCAAGCTAATGGCTTTTGTTGTATGACATTTTTGAAACTACATTTATTTGTACTGTCCTCCTCGCTTTAGAATTTCCTTGATTAGGACTTCTTAATTTCTAATAATTTATATTTAATTGTGTTTGTAATATTTTTGATTGTGGATAAGTATAATATTTTGCGACTCATAATAAAAAATAACAGCTTGGGTTAGTTAAAAAGAGCAAAAGGGATATGGATTTGGCTAGTTTTATTCTGTGTGCTATAATAAATGTTGCCCGCATATAACACAATATATAGTGGTTAAAATATATTTATACCACTATATATAGTAAAAGATTGAACGCCATGGCAAGGCGTTTTTGTAACTTAAATTAAAATCTTAATCATAATTTTATGGGACCTGTCGATTCAAAATTTATCCAAAATCTTCATCTTGGGCAAACCGAAGGTGAAAAAGATTTTTTATACAATGAAAATGCTATGCGTTTTCAGCGCAAATTTAGTGTAGAGGGAAAGAGTGCGTATGATATGGTTGAATATGAAAAAAGAAGTTCTGTTATTCGTGAACCAGATGGTACGGTTGTATTTGAAATGAAAGATATTGAGATACCAAAACAGTGGTCACAAGTGGCTACTGATATTATGGCACAAAAATATTTCCGTAAAGCCGGCGTACCACAACACAATGCTGATGGTACCATTAAAATGCACGATGACGGGACACCCATGCTTGGGCCTGAAACAAGTGCAAAGCAACCAATTCATAGGTTGGCCGGCACATGGAGATATTGGGGTGAGAAGTATGGGTATTTTGCAAGTGCCAAAGATGCGCAGATTTTTTATGATGAGATTGTAGTAATGTTACTCCGTCAAATGGCCGCGCCAAATTCACCACAGTGGTTTAATACTGGTATTTATTGGGCTTATGGAATAAATGGTCCAGCTCAAGGTCATCATTATATTGATCCAGACACAGGCGTGCTTACAAAATCTACTGATGCCTATACTCATCCACAACCACATGCTTGTTTTATTCAATCAGTTAAAGATGATTTGGTAAATGAAGGTGGAATTATGGATTTGTGGGTTCGTGAAGCTCGATTATTTAAATATGGTTCTGGAACAGGGACAAATTTTTCAGGTTTGCGTGGCAATGGTGAGCCTTTGAGTGGTGGCGGACGATCTAGCGGTTTGATGAGCTTTTTGAAAATCGGTGACAGGTCTGCTGGTGCCATCAAGTCTGGCGGGACCACACGTCGTGCTGCCAAGATGTGTGTCCTTGATCTTGATCATCCTGATATTGAGGCATTTATAAATTGGAAAGTAGAAGAAGAAAAAAAAGTGGCCGCTCTTATGGTTGCGGGATATACATCAGATTATGAAGGTGAGGCGTATCAGACAGTATCTGGTCAAAATTCAAATAATTCAGTTCGGGTTCCACATAAGTTTATGGAAGCCTTGGAACGTGATGGTTCTTGGAGTTTGTTGTGGAGAACTGATAATACTGCTTGCAAGACAATGAAAGCACAAGAATTGTGGGACAAGGTGTCTTATGCTGCTTGGGCTTGTGCTGATCCAGGAGTGCAATTTGACGGTACAATCAATGATTGGCACACCTGTCCACAATCAGGCAGAATCAATGCTTCAAATCCTTGTAGTGAGTATATGTTTTTGGATAATACTGCTTGCAATTTGGCATCTTTGAATTTAGCTCATTTTTTCAATGTAGAAAAACAAGAATTTTTGGTAGATGCTTTTAAACATGCGACTCGTCTTTGGACAGTTGTACTTGAGGTTAGTGTATTGATGGCACAATTCCCAAGTAAAGAAATTGCTCAGATGAGTTATGATTTCAGAACTTTGGGATTGGGTTATGCAAATTTGGGAAGTGTACTTTTGACATCGGGGATACCATATGAATCAGAAGAAGCTTATGCTTTTGCTGGTTCAGTTACCGCTCTTTTGACAGGTGAGTCGTATAGGACAAGTGCAGAGTTGGCTAGATTTTTGGGGACATTTCCAAAATTTGATTACAACCGAGAAGATATGTTGAGAGTAATGCGCAATCATAGACGAGCTACATTTAATGTTGCTGATAGCGAATATGAAAAAGTAACGATTAAACCAGTTGGGATTGATCCAGAATTTGCCCCAGCATATTTGTTGGCCGCTGCTCGAGAGAGTTGGAATGAGGCACTTTCTTGGGGTGAAAAATATGGATATAGGAATGCGCAAACAACTTTGTTGGCGCCAACTGGAACGATTGGTCTTTTGATGGATTGTGCTACTACTGGAGTTGAGCCAGATTTTGCATTAGTTAAATTTAAGAAACTTGCTGGTGGAGGATATTTTAAAATCGTAAATGAAGCAGTACCAGTAGCTTTGAAAAATTTGAAATACACAGATGCAGAGATACAAGATATTTTGAATTACACAAAAGGCACAGCTGATATAGCTAGCGCTCCACAAATAAATACTACAACTCTCAAGGAAAAAGGTTTTACTGATGGTGACTTAGAAAAGTTAAAAGGCGCGATGAAGAGTGCTTTTGAAATCCAATTTGTATTTAATGTTTGGACACTTGGTGAAGAGTGTATGCAAAGAGTAGGAATTGCAAAGGAGCAATACAATGATCCAAATTTTCAAATGCTTAAAGCTCTTGGTTTTACTCAAGAACAAATTGATGAAGCAAATAATTATGTTTGTGGAACAATGACTATTGAGGGCGCTCCACATTTGAAACAAGAGCATTATCCAGTATTTGATTGTGCTAATCGTTGTGGAAAAAATGGTTTGAGATCTATTCATTATATGGGTCATGTGAGAATGATGGCTGCGGTTCAACCATTTTTGTCAGGCGCAATTTCAAAAACAATTAATATGCCAAATGAGGTAACGGTTGATGATATTAAACATGCTTACAATGAATCTTGGCGCAAAGGTTTGAAAGCAGTGGCACTATATCGTGATGGCTGTAAACTTAGCCAACCACTCTCTACTTCAAGCAAAAAAACTGAATCAGAAAAAGAAGAAGTGAAAGAGCCGGTAGTTGTGGAAACTAGTGCTACAATTGAAAGTGAACTTCAAGAAGTTGGCGCAACACTAAATGATTCTGAAATAAGCCGAGCAATTTTTGAAGCAAGTAGACTTTTGAAACAACATATCCCAGATTCACACGCGATGCCGACTTATGAAAATGATGGTACAGTAACTGATCACAGAATATATTTGCATGGAGAAAAAAGAAAAGTACCAGCAAAGAGAAGTGGTATAACTGTAGCTGCTAAAATTGGAAATCAACAAATTTGGCTTCGTACCGGTGAATATCCAGATGGTAGATTGGCCGAGATATTTATTGATATGTACAAAGAAGGCGCAGCCTTTAGAAGTATTTTGAATATGTTTGCTATATCAGTTTCCATGGGATTGCAATATGGTGTTCCACTTGAAAAATATGTAAATAATTTTGTTTTCACTAGATTTGAACCAGCTGGAATGACAGATCACCCGAATATCAAGATATGTACTTCGGTTTTAGATTTTGTATTTCGTGTACTTGGAATGGAATATTTGGGAAGAACTGATTTTGTCCAAGTAAAACCAACTGGAATTCAAAAAAATAGATTTGAGAAAATGGCAAAGATCTTGGATAGTAGTGTCAAACAAGAAACAATGGAATTAAAATCAGAAGCAACTAATATAGTAATTGAAAGATCTTTAGAAGAACAAGAATTATTGATCACAATGGAAACTAATACAGTAGATGTGGTTGATCAAGCCCTTAGTAGTATGGACGGTGATGCGCCAGCTTGTCCAACCTGTGGTCATATTACTGTGAGAAATGGAGCTTGTTATAAATGTCTGAACTGTGGTGACTCACTTGGTTGTAGTTAATAAGAAATTAAAAAACCACTTATTCTGAAGTAAGTGGTTTTTTGTTTGGTAATATTTATTTAGTATGAAAATTAAGTTTTTATTATATTTATTATAAATTTTTAGGCCACGTGCTGGGTGTGCACGTGGCTTTATGGACGCTATGTCACTTTATGATGGTTTTGGGCCATCTGTTTTTTTGTTTACCAAACCATTATACATCCGTGATATTTTTTTGATTAGTTTTGGAGTTGTTTCATCAACCAGGGTGTTTTTGCAGTAAGTTTCATAAAAAACTGTTAAAACATCATTTGCTATTTCTTTTTTACCCATGGCGATTAGATCCAATACAGTTTCATACATGTATTTTAGTTTTTCGTCGAGCAGTTTATCGACGATTGGCTGTGTATCAAGAAGTTTATCTTGCTCGGTTGTTTCGTCCATATTGCCCCCCTTTGGGTTTTAGTGACATATATTTAATATCATAAATATATGTATTTGTCAATAATTTTTTAATTCACCCAGGTAAAGCCTTGACTTTTTTTATTAAATAATATATAGTTTGAAGTCTTCTAATAATTTTATGTGACTATAACAAGGGGGGCTTGTGACTCAATATGCAACAGAAAAATCATTAGAAGGCTTTTGTACTTTTAAGACTATACGTGCGATTGATGATGAAAAATCTTTCAAACTGTCTTTAGAAATACAGAAAGGAGCATTAAAGCGCCATAATGTTTCATATGTAAGTTCAGCAGATGAAAGTAAGTTGAATTTAAATGGTGTTTATCTTATCTTACTTGTAGATAGTTGTAATAAGATTCGTGGATGCATAAGGGTTCATTTGAATCTTGAAGGAATTGAGTTGCCGAGCTACATAGCAATTGGTGCACAATCTGAATTGTTTACAAAAAAAATACTGGGGTGTCCGCATGGATCTTTAGCAGAGGTGAGTAGCTTAGCTATTTCTGAGGAGTTAACTGGTCAGTCATATGGATTCAAATTGATTAAAATGGCGACTGAATTGTCCTTTTCCTTGGGGGTAGAAACAGCTTTCGGTTTAGTGCCTAGACATACTAGGAAATATTTTATTAATTTGGGCTATGTGCCCGATGAGGTAATTCCACCAGTTGTTTATCCAGAAGGCTATCTTTCACAGGTAGTCTGGAAAGGAGTCTAGTGAATTTGTTTGAGTACAAGAAGTTGCCTCGGTATTAATTTATCGAGGCAGTTGTTTTTTTAGGATTAATATATATTGGCAGTTGTTTTGTATAATCATAATGATATAATATATTGACTGAATAAATTAGTTTATTAATAATAAATTATGTCAAAAATTTATACAAAAACTGGGGATGGAGGAGAAACATCACTTTTGGGTAAGAGGGTTGAAAAGAATTGTCTAGAAGTCGTAGCATTGGGTGAAGTGGATGAATTGAATGCCTCTGTTGGAGTTTTGGTTTCATTGTTGGATAGTGAAAATGATGTTAAGAAAAAATTGATTGATGTTCAACATAATCTTTTTGTAGTTGGTGCAAATATTGCGTCTATTGATATGGAATTGGGTATGGTGCCGAGTTTAAAAGATTCAGCTATAATTGATTTGGAAAATTGGATTGATGAAATGGAGAATGATTTGGAGCCATTGCATAATTTTATTTTACCAGGGGGAAGTGTTTCTTCAGCGCAGAGTTTTTTTGCTCGGGCTATATGTCGTCGTGCGGAGCGAGTTTTTATTACTGTCAAAAAACAATATCCTAGTATTGATAAACATATAGGACAATATTTGAATCGTTTGAGTGATGTGCTTTTTGTTTTAGGACGTTGGTTGAATAAAAAAAATAATCACGAAGATGTGATTTGGAAGAAATAATTTTTAAGTAAAAACACCTTTGCTATGGAAGTCAAAGGTGGTTCTCTTGTTTGTGTAAATTAGACATTTTTTATATCTATGATGTTTTCTAGATAAAATTTTTTTTCCTCACAATTTTGGTGGGGTGTTTGTTTGAAGGTGATATAGATTTTGTAACCATCGTTCATTAGTCCAAAATATGTTTTTGATACTGTAATTTTTTTAATGCAGTTATCGTATTTTATGGTTAAAATAATATGATCTGACCCATCAGAAAAAAGCAGATCAATTAGTTCATTGAGGATCTTTTTTTGATTTGTCATTATATCCTTTCTTTATTTGTTGTTTATACGATAATATAGTAATTATTTTTGGTTGTCAATATTTTTCTCTTGTATATTGACAAAAAAGCACTTTTTATCTATACTAATTCAACTATGATATAATTAGTAAATAATATATTAAAATTGCTATGAAAAGTTTAATAAAGAATTTTATAATAATTACCGTTGTACTCTTTTTGGTTGCTGGCGCAGTGAGTATGTCTGAGATTAACAAAGTTGACCCAGATGTTATTGGTATTGGTACATTGGTAAATGAGATTAATAATGAGGAAGTTGGAAGCATTGAAGTTAAGGGGGATATTTTGGTAGTAAATTTGCATGATGATAGTGCAAATGTACAACAAGTAAAGAAAGAATATGGCCAGTCATTTTCTGAAATGATAGATAATTACAATATTGATCCAGAAAAATTACAAAAGATTGATATTCAAGTAAAAGATGAGACCGGTTGGAAATATTGGCTAAAAGTATTAGCACCGTATATGTTGCCATTTTTATTGATTGGTGGTTTGTTGTTTTTTATGACCCGTCAAGTTCAAGGTGTAAATAATAAGGCAATGGGTTTTGGTCAGAGCGCTGCCAAACAAAGTAAGCCTGGTGAAGAAAAAGATAAAAAAACTTTTAAAGATGTGGCTGGGGCAAAAGAAGCCAAAGAGGAGCTTGAAGAAATTGTGGATTTTTTGAAAGATCCAAAGAAATTTACAAATATGGGTGCCAAGATTCCTAAAGGAGTATTATTGATGGGTTCTCCTGGTACGGGTAAAACTTTGCTTGCCAAAGCAGTAGCCGGAGAAGCTGGTGTGCCATTTTTTCATATTAGTGGTTCGGAATTTGTTGAAATGTTTGTGGGTGTGGGTGCTAGTCGTGTAAGAGATTTGTTTAGTAAGGCTCAGAAGGCTGCGCCAGCTATTATATTTATTGATGAAATTGATGCCGTTGGTCGTAAGCGTGGAGCTGGACTTGGTGGTAGTCATGATGAGCGTGAACAAACATTGAATCAGATACTCGTAGAGATGGATGGGTTCAATCCAAATATTGGAGTAATAGTAATCGCAGCAACCAATCGGCCAGATGTGCTTGATTCAGCTTTGCTCCGTCCAGGTAGATTTGACAGAAGAGTAGTGATTGATAAACCAGATATAAATGATAGAGAAGAGATTTTAACAGTTCATGCTAAAGGGAAACCAATTGCAAAAGATGTTTCAATTCGTAAACTTGCTGAGAGAACGCCTGGTTTTACTGGAGCTGATCTTGCAAATTTATTAAATGAAGCAGCCATTTTGGCGGTAAGACGAGGAAAGAAGAAAATTGATGAAATAGATGTGTTGGAAAGTGTTGAAAAGGTATTACTGGGTCCAGAAAAAAGATCAAGAATTATGACAGAAAAAGAAAAAGAAATGACAGCTTATCATGAAGCAGGCCATGCGATTGTGGGTCATTTTTTGGAGCATTGTGATCCGGTTCGTAAAGTTTCCATTATTGGTCGTGGTATGGCTGGGGGCTATACTCTTAGTATGCCAGAGACTGACAAGAGATATCAGACTTATGCTAATTTTGTAGATGATCTTGCTATGAGTATGGGTGGTTATGTGACAGAAAAGATGATTTATGGGGATAATATGTTGTCTACTGGACCATCCAGTGATTTGAAAACTGCCACAAAAATAGCAACGGCTATGGTAACTAGATATGGCATGAGTACAAAATTGGGGCCGAGAGTTTTTGGTGAAAATGAAGAAATGATTTTCTTGGCGCAAGAAATTCATGATAAAAAGAATTATAGTGAAAAGATTGCCGAAATGATTGATGAAGAGGTAAGTGATATCCTCAAAGACGCTCAACGCAGAGCAAAAGAAGTAATTGAGGTAAATATAGAAAAAATGAAAGAGCTTGTTAAGGTATTGTTGGAAAAAGAGACAGTGGAGCAAGAAGAATTTAATACTATAATGGGTAGTGGTGCAAAGAAGGAAGATATGGTTAAAGAAAAATAAAATAAAATATTTATTTGAAATAATCTAATCTTTTCTTTTTACAATAAATAATAAAATAAATAAAGTTTTAATTTATTTATAAGGTATTTTTTGTAAGATTGAAAAGGTTGGATTTTTCTTTTTTTTAAAAAATTGTGTTATAATACATTGACAATTAAATAATATAAAATTTTTATATGAAGGAGTCAATTTATATACATGCAACAAAAAAAGCATGGCATTTTACATGGGAACATAAAACTTTGTGGTTTTTTGGAGCTTTTGCTGCTTTTTTGGGGCAATTTGGGATTATGGAATTTTTGGGAAAAGTAGGAATACAAAAAGGTAATTCAGGTTATTATTTGGGAACTTTTGGGTCAGTGTTATCACAAGTAGGTAATTTTGTTGCTAATGCTGGTAATTCTTATGATAGTAAAATTATTTTGTTTTTCTTGTTGACATTAATTTTGTGTATTTTTAGTATATTTATTTTTGTTTCGGTTGTTTCACAGGGTTTGCTTTTGTATGCAGAATCTCAAGAAATTAAAAATAAGAAAATCAATATTGTAAAATCATGGCATGTGGGGACTGCCAATTTTTGGCGTTTATTCTTTTTGAATTTTTTTAAAAAGATCATAATTGCTATTATGGCAATTACTGTAAGCTTGTCAGCTTATGGAGTATTATTAAGCCCTTCAATTCCAAATAGTATATTTTTGACTTTGGTATTTATTTTATTTGGCTTATTTGGTCTTATTTTATCATTTTTATTCTTTTATTCAGCAGGTTATCTTGTAATAGAAAAAGAATCATTATCATTGTCTATTCAAAAAGCATGGCAAATGTTTGTTGGGCATCCAGTTGTTTCATTTGAAATTGGTTTGTTAATATTAATTTTTAACATGTTTTTTGGAGTCATTGTGGCATTAGGATTTATATTATTGGTATTGCCGGCGGTTCTTATATGGTTTGCCGTTGTCTTGGCTGGTGGAACACAGATTGCTATTTCTGCTACTTTTGTTGCGTCTGTTATTATGTTTACTATGTATATATTGGTAGCTGGGGCAAGTTTTACTGTATTTACAACTTATATTTGGACTTATACATTTGTAGAAATGCATGGTAAAGGTATAAAAAGCGTATTGGTTAATTTTTTTAGAAGATTGAGAGGGAAAAAATAGTTATAATACTTAGATAATAAAGAAAAAGTTCTATTATGTCAGATTTACCAACAATAGCAGATTTAGCTGGGACTGGAAAAAAAACAAGTGATATTTCACCTTTGAATGTGAGTACAAGTGATGTTGAAACAAAATTTATAGAAAAAAAATCACAGATTAATATAAAAGAGAGAGAAATTGAAACCATGAGATTGTCGGCAAGAATTGGGTTTCCACATATAGACTTGAATAGTTTTCCAATCACTCAACAAGCATTAAAGCAAGTAGACCGTGAAGATGCCAAAAGGTTAAAAGCGGTATGTTTTTATTTGAATAATAATGAGGTTAGATTTGGAGCCGTTAATCCAAAAGAGCCACAAGTGGTAGCTTATTTTGAAGAATTAAAGACAAGGTTAGGTGCAGATGGTGTAATGTATTTAATTTCAGAAAATAGTTTAAGTCGAGTTATAAAAATGTATGATAGATTGCCAATTGTAAAACCAATTACAAAAGATATTTCTATTGATGAAGATGAAATGAAAAAAGTGCAAGCAGATGTAACAGATTTTAGAGCGTTGCAAGAAATTTTGGAAAAAACTTCTACAACTGATTTGGTAACATTTCTTTTAGGAGCTGCCTTGAAATTGGAAGCATCAGATTTGCATATTGAAGCAGAGGAAAGTAGTATAGTTGTGAGATTGCGTTTGGATGGAATTTTGCATGATGCTGCCAAACTTGATAAGTCAAAGTTTGGTAAATTATTGGCAAGAATAAAATTGATATCAGGATTAAAAATTAATATAATAACTAAACCACAAGATGGACGATTTACAATTAAATTATCTGTTGGGGATGTTGATGTTCGTGTTTCAACTATGCCTACAGTTTTTGGTGAAAGTATTGTAATGCGTATATTAAAACAAAAAAGAGAAGGATTGAGTTTTGATGATATTGGTCTTTATGGAGATGCTTATGAAAAATTAAAAAAAGAAATTATGAGAACGAGTGGTATGATTGTGACTACTGGTCCAACTGGAGGTGGTAAAACAACTACATTGTACGCTATAATGAACTTGCTGAATAAGCCTGGTACAAAAATGATTACTTTGGAAGATCCAGTTGAATATAGAATGGAAGGTATAAGTCAAAGTCAGGTTGATACTGTTGGAGGATATACCTTTGCTAAGGGTTTGAGATCAGTATTGCGTCAAGATCCGGATATTGCGATGGTTGGAGAAATTCGTGATTTGGAAACTGCAGAAATTGCTGTTCAGGCTGCGCTTACTGGTCATTTGATGTTATCAACATTGCATACCAACAGCGCTGCGGCAGCTATACCAAGGTTTTTGTCAATGGGAACTAAGCCTTTTTTACTTGCACCATCTTTAAATACTGTTATTGGACAACGTCTTGTTAGAAGATTATGTGTCAGTTGCAAGAAAGAAAAACCAATAACTGAAGAACAAAAAGAACATTTTGATGAAGTAGTAGAGTCAATGTCTGAGAAAAAGAAGGCTGAATTTAAAAGTAAGCCACAAGTTTTTTATGAGAGTGAAGGTTGTGAAGCTTGTCATGGTATTGGGTATAAAGGAAGAATAGGTGTATATGAAGTCTTAATTGTTGATGAAGCAATGGAGAAAATGATATTGAGTGGAAAAATTTCTGAATATGAGATTGAAAGAAGTGCTATTGAACAAGGGATGTCTACGATGATTCAAGATGGATTTTTTAAGGCGCAAGAAGGAATAACTTCAATTGCAGAAATATTCAGAGTAATTCAATAATTTTTTATTTTTTATTTTAGTGTTTATGTCTTCAAGAAGAAATGAAACGATGACGCCATCAAATCAACCAGTACGATTTTATAAATTTGTTGCTCTTACTTTTTTATTTATTACGATTATACTTTCGGGCGTGATCATGTTTATGTCATCCAAGCGCACATCTATTATAATTGAGACAAAATCTTCTACGGTTGATGTGAATGATAGTGTATTGGTGGGAAATGATGATAAATTTGGTTCATTAAAAGGCATTGTTGTCTCTAAGGCAGTTGATATTCAACAAAATTTTATTCCGACAGAATCAGAAAGTCAAGATGCTAATGCAACTGGAATGGTCATTCTTCACAATGATTCAAATTTGTCTCAACCATTAATTCCAACTACTAGAGTTATAAATCAAGATGGAATACTTTTTAGACTAAAAGACAGAGTAGTGGTACCAGCCAATGGAACGATTGAAGCAGAAGTTTATGCGGATGTTGATGGTAGTAGTGGCAATATAGGTCCGTCACAATTTACAATTCCAGGTTTAAGTGAAGAAAAACAAAAACAAATTTATGCGACAAGTGATATGGATATTACAGGTGGTATTAAAAATGTTGGTATACTTGGAAAATCTGATATGGATAAGGCGCGTGATATAATTGTTTTGGCACTTGAACAAGCAGGCATCAAAGAGTTGCAATCTGAAAATCCAGCCCTTAAAGGGGTGTTTAAATTGATTGATTCAGATATTACTGCTAATGCAGAAATAGGAGATGAAGTATCTGAATTTACTTTGTCAGGCAAAGCAAATGTATTAGGAGTTTTTTATAAAGCGAGTGATTTGCAAGATATTGCAAATAAGGCACTTTTAAGGAAAGCAGTTGATGATACTGAGATTGTGCAATCAAGTAATGATGATCCAACCGTAAATATTGAGGATTATAGTTTGGCAAAAAATACTGCAACCTTACAATTATTTTATAGTGGGGTATCTAAATTAAATCCAGAAAGTAAGCAATTAGAAAAAAGTATGTTTTTTGGAAAGTCTAAAGATGAAGTTAGGAGATATCTTTTGAAATTGGATCATGTGAGAAGTGTTGATATCAAGTTTAAACCAGCCTGGATAAGAACAGTGCCTCATGTTGGGGAGCATATAGAAATAATCGTAAAAGAGGTTCAGTAAACATGACACTGATAATTTTGGTTTGTTTTGTGGCAGAGAAAATATAGATGACAAAATATCCAGTAAAAAATACTATTTATAATACACACAACATGATACATTTGGTAGGTTGTGTGTATTATTTTTTGGTTTAAACACAGTTTGACTAAGAGTTATTTTCGTGATTTAATGCTTGCATAGATTAAGACAAATTTAGGTGGATTTTATACAGAAATACAAAAAAACTGTTTGAATCCCAAAATAATTCCTTTAAATTTATGAACGAAGAACAATTACACAATATAAGGCATTCAGCTGCTCATATGTTGGCCGCTGCTGTCCTAGAGCTTTATCCAGGCACTAAATTGGCTATTGGCCCTACCATTGAAAATGGTTTTTATTATGATTTTAAATTTCCAGATGGCATAACAATTTCAGATGCTGATCTTGTAAAGATAGAAAAAAAAATGAAGCATATCATAAAAGGGGCGCATAAATTTGTTGGTAAACCCGCTAGTTATGATGAGGCTAAGGAGATAGAGAAAGATGAGCCTTTTAAATTAGATTTAATAAAAGAATTGGAAGAAAAAGGAGAAAATATAACTTTTTATGAATCAGGGCCTTTTCGCGATTTGTGTCGTGGTGGGCATGTAGAGAGAACAACAGAAATTACAGTGGCAGGTTTGAAATTAGATAAAGTTGCTGGAGCCTATTGGCGTGGGGATGAAAAAAATCCAATGCTAACTCGTATTTATGGTTTACTTTTTGAAACCAGAGAAGAATTAGATAAGCATTTGCAATTATTGGAAGAAGCTAAAAAGAGAGATCATCGCAAACTTGGTAAAGAATTAGATTTGTTTACTTTTTCAGAATTGGTTGGTCCAGGTTTACCACTTTGGACTCCAAGGGGTACATTGTTGCGAAATGTTTTAGACAATTTTGTTTGGGAGTTGAGAGAAGAGCGAGGATATCAAAAAGTATCTATCCCTCATATAACCAAAAAAGATTTGTATGAGACTTCAGGACACTGGGAAAAATTTTCTGATGAACTTTATAAAATTGTGTCACGAGAAGGTCATGAATTTGCAATGAAACCAATGAATTGTCCACATCATACGCAGATTTATAACCATGTAGCGCGAAGTTATAAAGATTTACCACAAAGATATGCCGAGACAACTACTTGTTATCGTGATGAACAAACAGGTGAGCTTCATGGGGTATCTAGGACTAGAGCTTTTTCACAAGATGATGCTCATGTTTTTTGCAGGCGCAATCAAGTAAAAGTAGAATTTCTCAAGATTTGGGATATTATTGATATATTTTATAAGGCAGTTGGTTTTAATGAATTGGATGTCAGGTTGTCACTTCATGATCCAGACAATTTCAAAAAATATCTTGGAACTCCAGAAATTTGGCAGGAAGCAGAGGATGCGCTTCGAGAAATTGCCAAAGAAAAAGGCGTTGATTATGTAGAACAAAAAGGTGAAGCAGCTTTCTATGGGCCAAAGGTTGACTTTATGGCAAAAGATTCAATTGGCCGAGAATGGCAAGTAGCTACAATACAGCTTGATATAAATTTACCAGAGAGATTTGATTTGTCTTGTACAAATGAACAAGGTGAAAAAGAAAGAATAGTGATGATACACGCCGCTATTATGGGTTCAATTGAAAGATTTTTATCTATATTTATTGAACATCATGCTGGAAATTTTCCAGTTTGGACTGCGCCAGTTCAGGTACAATTTTTGCCAGTATCAGAAAAGCACGTTGAGGATGCAGAGAAATTTGAAAAAGAATTTAAAGAAGCTGGAATAAGAGTTGGATTAGATAAAGCTGATGAAACAGTTGGAAATAAAGTACGAAAAGCTGTTGGTCAAAAAATTCCTTATATATTGGTTGTAGGAGATAAAGAAATTGCTGGAGAAGATTGGATGGTGCGTGTGCGTGGTCAAGTTGATCAGGAAAAAATGAGTAAAGAAGAATTTAAAGAACAAGTAAAAAATGAGAGCAAAAAACGAATTGCCTAATTATACTTGAAAAGTATTGTTTAATCTGTTAACATCTTTCTTAAGCTAGGAGAGGTAAAAAATGAATTGCACACAGTTTGTTGGTGAAGTAATGAAGTTGATGGGGAAACCTGCAATGAAATATATTGGGCCAATAGACGGAATGAGCCCAGAAACTGGCTTTGACTGTTCTGGTTTTGTAACTTATTTATTGAGGGAAGTTGTAAAATTCCCTAGGCCAGTGCCTAGGCATTGCAATGAATACTTTGACACATTTGGTGTATTTGTACACAACTTCTTACCAGGGGATTTGGTTTTTTTTAGTCGTAGAAATGGTGGGCAATTTCCAGACCATATGGGTATTATGATTTCAGAAATTTCTTATGCTCATTCTCCAGGTAGTGATGGTAAAATAGTTGAAGTGAAATCTTTGAAGGGCGGTCCCATAAAGAATTTGTACTATGAAGAGTCAAGGAGAATTTATACAACAAATCCAATTGGTTTTAAACGATTATCTTTCAAAGAGGGACGGTATCAAAGATTTTTTCTCTCTTAGACTTTAAACCACCAGCTTAGCTGGTGGTTCGTGATTTTTATAAATAACTTTTAATTAGATCAGCAGATTTTTTTAATTTATTTTTTTCTGTAGCATTGAGCTCAATTGGCCATAATCCTTTGACACCTTCTCTGCCAACTATGGCAAGTGAACCTATACATACATTTGATACACCATTCCAGTTGGTTAATTTTGTTGATACTGGCAAGATTAAATTTTGATCAAATAAAATAGCTTTAATAATATTGGCTACAGAAAGACCAATACCATAATAAGTTGAACCTTTACGCTCTATAATTTCATAGGCTTGTTTTTTAACTTCTGTTTCTAGCTGATTAGCATATTGTTTGGTGAAGCCCTTAATTTTATTAATTGGTATTCCTCCAATTGATACCGTACTCCACGCTATAAAACTACTATTACCATGTTCACCAAGTACATAACCATGAATATTTTGGGCACTTACTCCAAATTTGTGAGATAGTATAGTCCTAAGTCTAGAGGTGTCAAGTGTAGTGCCACTGCCTAGTACTTGATTTTTTGGTAGATTGGTTATTTTTTGTATGTAATAGGTGAGTACATCAACTGGGTTGGAAACAACTACTACAATTGTTGTTGGTTTGAGTGTGCCAATTTTTTTAAAAATTGATTTCATTATTTTTTTATTTTGAATAGCCAAGTCAAGTCGAGTCTCTCCAGGTTTTTGTTTTGCGCCAGCTGTTACAACTACAATATCAGAGTTACGAGCATCTTTGAAAGTTCCATTTTTTACAACTCCAGTTTCAACATAAGCTATACCATCTGATATATCCATTACTTCACCTTCGCGTCTTTCTTCATCTATATCAATTATATTTATTTCAGATGCAACATTTTTTATTGTCAGTGCATAAGCAATGGCAGAGCCGACATGCCCTGCTCCAATTATGCTAATTGATATTTTTTGAGTATGGAAATTATTGTTTACCATATTTTATTGCTCTTTTCTTTTTTTTCTAAGAACATAACCATGAGAAAGGAACAATACAAGACCGCCCAGAAGAATTGAGATATCTCTTACCATACTTCTTTGCATTTGGATAGATACATGGTCTTTGTTTTTGTCTTTTTCTTCCCATTGTTCAAATTGTACTTTCCATCGCTCCAATGCTAATTTTTCTTCTTCTGTAACTTTCAAGTCACCAATTTCTGTAGCAGTTTCCCCAACAATTCTTTCTTTGATAGGATAAGGTTCTGGTGGGTAATAACGATAATCATAATCGTCTTGAACAGCTAAAGGGAATATCCATTTTTCTAGGCCAATTTTAATTATATCTACGGCAGGAATTACTATCATAAATAATCCTACTAATGTAACAATATATAGGTAGATTAGTTGTATGACTTCTTTTCTTGGTGATTGCATATTATTAAGTTATAGTGTCTTTAAAGTTTGATATTTAATAAAGACTTTAATTTCAATATACATTACCATAATTAAATATAATAGTAAATAAAAAATCGCCAGTCGGCGATTTTTATTTGTATGTGTTTATTCAATAATTACACCCATTTGTTTTGCCGTACCGGCGATAATTTCCATAGCTGCATTTATATCGTTAGCATTTAAGTCAGGCATTTTCTTTTCAGCGATTTCTTTTAGTTGGGCTTTGGTAATTTTACCAACTTTTTCTTTTAGGGGGTTGCTAGAACCTTTTGCAAGACCGGCTGCTTTGAGGACTAGTTGACTAGCTGGTGCTACTTTGGTTATGAAAGAAAAAGTTCTGTCTTCATAAACATCTATCACAACTGGCACTACTTCACCTTTTTTGTCAGCAGTTGCAGTATTGAATTGTGAACAAAAGTCTTGGATGTTTAATCCGTGTTGACCAAGTGCTGGTCCGACTGGAGGAGCTGGATTGGCAGCACCGCCTTGGATTTGTAATTTGATTTGGGTTATTAATTTTTTGGCCATATATTTTAATAGTTCTTAGTTATTAGTTCAGAGCCAATAGACGACTAGTCCATAGTTAGTAGTTCGGAGCCAGTAGAATTTAGTACATAGTTTTTCTTTCTTTATCTGTTTTCTATGAACTATTGGCTATTGGTTACAAACTATTGACTATGAATTTTTGGCTATGAACTTTATGTGATTAATTATTACTTTGGAGTTAGAAGCATGCCTGACTGGGCAAACTCCAAATTTTGTTATAACTTTTTAACTTGTAAAGCGTCTAATTCAACCGGAGTTTCTCTACCAAACATAGATACCAATACTTTTACTTTTCCTCTAGCTTCATCTACTGCGCTGACCTTACCTTCAAAATTTTTGAATGGTCCGTCAGTAATTTTTACATTATCATCAATTTCAGCATCGATTTTGTGTGATGGTTCAGATACATCCATTCGGCCTTGTAATTTGAGCATTTCTTTTGGGTCAATTGATACTGGAGTCGTTCCAGAACCGATAAATCCAGTTACATTTGGAGTATTGCGAACTACATACCAAGAATCATCTGTTACTATCATTTCTACAAGCACATATCCAGGAAATACTTTTTCTTCTATTACTTGGCGTTTACCATTTTTGATTTTTATTTTTTTCTCTTTTGGTACCATTACACTGAAAATTTTATCTTGCATGTCAAAAGAAGCAATACGTTGTTCGAGGTTTCTTTTTACATTTTCCTCGTAACCGCTGTATGTATGAAGTACATACCATCTACGGCCGAGGTTTAAGGTTTGTTTAGCCATATAGATGTTAATTATTTGATTAGTTGGCCTAGACCGATATTGAAAACATAGTCTAAAATTGCAAAAAATACGGCTACTCCTAGACTCATTGCAATAACAAGTATGGTGTAGGTCTTTACTTGTTTTTTGTTTGGCCAAACGATTTTTTTGCCTTCTTGATATGCACCGACAAAATAGTCTTTTAGGCTTTTTATTAATTTCATATTTAAGTATTTAAAAAAGGCCTTCGGCCAATTTGATAGGTATAATATACTATATATTTGGTATTTTGTCAAGTAGCCGAGTGGATAATTATTTATTTTGTTACAATTTTATTAAAATTTAATTTAAAATTAATGCTTTCGGGTTTGAAATCATTTTTTTAACAATCTTGTCAACTATGTTATCTAGTTCATTTTCTGGTATTGTTTTGCCGGCAAATTCATTAATTTTAGGATCATTGTATGCTTCTCTAAAGATTTTTGCGTTTGTTACTGGTTCTTCTTTTGTTTTTGTTTCTATATCTTTGCTTTCATCTTCAGTTTGGCTCCATCGTAAAACTTTTATTTGATCAACATCTGGTGATTCATAGTTTTTTGGATCAAAATTATTTGGTAAAAAACCCAATTTTTCCATTACTTTATATTGTACTGCTTCTTTTTGTTTTAATGTTTTTTCTTTTTCTTGCTGTGTTATAATTTTTTCTTGTTCTGACATGGTAGTATCATTAGTTTTTAAATTTTCTGATGGCATATTTGTCTATTAAAATTATATAATTATATATCTAAATTTTTAACTGATTTGGCGTGAGTTTGTATAAATTTTTTACGAGGTGAAACTTCTGAACCCATTAATATATCAAATACTTCATTGGCTTGTTCAGCGTCTTCTACAGTTACTATTTTCATTAGACGATTTTCTGGGTTCATGGTTGTTTCCCATAGTTGTTCTGGATTCATTTCTCCCAAACCTTTATATCTTTGAATATTGAATTTTGTTTTTTTGTTGTCTTCTTTTGTATCTGTAATTTTTGGTGCAGTTTCTTCGGCGTCAGTTTCTTCAGAGGCTTGTTGGATATCTTCGTCTTTTACACCATGTTTGGTTTTGTAAATTTCAAGATCTTTTTCATCATAAAACCAAGTCATTTCTTTGCCTTTTCTAATACTGTAAAGTGGTGGTTGGGCAATAAAAATATGACCTTCAGTAATTAGATTTGGGAAATATCGGAAAAATAATGTTAAAAGAAGTGTACGAATATGTGAACCGTCAACATCAGCATCGGTCATAATAACTATACGGTTGTATCGGAGTTTTGAAATATCAAATTGTTCACCAATATTTGTACCAAGGGCGATTATGAGTGATTTTAATTCATTGTTTGTGAGGATTTTATCTAACCTTGCTCTTTCAACATTCAAAACTTTACCACGCAGAGGAAGGATTGCTTGAGTTTTGCGATCACGACCTTGCTTGGCAGAACCACCAGCTGAATCACCCTCTACTATATATAGTTCAGAATTTTCAGCATTTCTACTGGAACAATCAGCGAGTTTTCCAGGTAGGGTAAAACCATCAAGTACGCCTTTACGTAAGACAGTATCACGAGCAATGCGGGCAGCATTTCTAGCTCGAGCTGCGAGTAAACATTTGCCTAATATCCCTTCGGCATCTCTTGGATTTTCTTCCAAAAAAATCATGAAGCTTTCTGCAAAAATAGATTCAACCGCTGGCTTTACTTCAGGGTTGCCGAGTTTTGCTTTTGTTTGACCCTCAAATTGTGGTTCAGGAATTTTGACTGAAACTATTGCAGTTAGACCTTCACGGACATCTTCACCAGTTAAATTAGCATCTTTTTCTTTTAAGATGCTTTTGTTTCGGGCATAAGTATTGAGAGTGCGAGTTAAAGCAGTACGGAATCCAGCAACATGCATACCACCATCTGGGTTGGTAATATTATTTGCAAATGCATGAAGAGATTCTGAATAATCATCGGTATATTGTAAGGCGATTTCGACCAAAATGTCATCTTGTCTTTTTTCAACATAAAAAACATTTTTATGTTTGGCTTCTTTATTTTTATTTATGTGTTTTACATAACTACCAATACCACCTTCAAAATAAAATTTGTATTTTGTTAAGTATGGTTGAGTGGTGGCATCTTCTTTTTTTTCTTGTTCACTTCTTTCATCAAAGATATTAATTTTTACACCTTTGGTTAGGTATGCTTGTTGACGTAAGTGGTCTATAATCGTACCCCATTTGTAATTGGTATTTTCAAAAATTGATGCATCAGCTTTGAAGGCAATTGTGGTACCATTTTTTTTGGTGTCACCAATAGTTTTTACTTTTTTTTGAGGCTTACCTATTTTGTATTCTTGGAAGGAAATTTTACCATCACGATAAACAGTGGCTTTGACATCTGTAGAAAGTGCGTTTACAACAGATACACCTACACCATGAAGACCGCCAGATACTTTGTATCCACCATCGCCAAATTTACCGCCAGCGTGAAGTTGTGTCATAACTAGTTCAAGGGCGCTGATTTTTTTGATTGGATGCATATCAACCGGAATACCACGGCCATTATCTGTAACTTCAATCCAATGATCTGGCAGAAGTTTTAAGGTAATTTCATTACAATATCCAGCCATTGCTTCATCAAATGCATTGTCAATAACTTCCCATATTAAATGGTGAAGACCGGCAACTCCGGTTGAGCCAATATACATACCAGGTCTTTTGCGTACAGCTTCTAATCCTTCAAGTATGGTAATATTTTTAGCGCTATAACCTGATTTTTCTTGGTCTTTTTTTTCAGGTATTTTTTTTGATTCTTTTGTATCTTTAGTGGATTTTGTTTTGATAATTTCACCCTTTTTTACAAGTTTTTTTGGCATAAATATTCAGATTATGATTCATTTAGTAGCAATATTGTAACATAAATTTGTAGCTTGTACAAGGGCATATTGGTTTTGTATTTAAGTAGTTTTGATACGTATCGTTTGTTATTGGTGGTAAATGGTAGTTTACTTATTTTAAACTATATTGTATACTTAATAAATATATTTTATCTTTGTTTTCAAAAGGCAGATTTAAAATAATTATTTTAATTTATTAAAATTTATTTTATTTAATCATTTTGTATGAAAAAATCGTTAATATTTTTTGCCTTAATGATAGTATTTGGTTTGGTGTTTTATTCGCCATCATTTTTTACTATTGTTAGGGCTGATATAGTTACAGATAATTTAGTTGGTGATCCTGGCTTTGAGACCAGTATGTCAAATTTTGAACCCAATCAAAATGGAACATCTGCTTCTTTAACTAGTGATAGTCCAATCAATGGTTCAAGAAGTTTATTAATAAATACTTCTGGATATGGTGATAGTGTACTTTGGTCTGGTAGCAATCTTTTAAATTTTAGTAGTAAAAGATTTTCTCAGTTTACTGGTTCTGTTAGAATTCGAGCTACAGTTGATTCTGCTTCAGGTATTAGATTTTGTGGTTTAGTAGAATATACTAATGGACAATATATTATAGAATGTTCTGAAGTTTCTGGTTCAATGGGTTATAAAGGTACTGTTTCAGTCACTTTCCCGCTTGATATTTCTCAAGACATAGAACGAGTTCGTGTTGGTATTTTTCAAGAAGGTAGTGATCGTTTGACAGGAGTAATGATTGATGATGTTTCAGTAGTTTTGTCTGGTGGTACTTCTACAACACCTACGCCAACTCCAGAACCTACGCCAACTCCAACCCCAACCCCAACTCCAACCCCAACTCCTACCCCAACCCCAACCCCAACTCCAACCCCAACTCCAACTCCAACTCCAACTCCAACTCCAACTCCAACTCCAACTCCTACCCCAACTCCAGAACCAACCCCAACCCCAATTTTAGTAAATGGTGTTTGTGGTTCAGTTAATGGTACTACTGTATCAAGTATACCAACTACCAATTTATGTTCTACTGGTGCGTCTAGCTCTGTTTCTGGATCAGGTCCTTGGAATTGGACTTGTGTTGGTATAAATGGTGGTACTTCTGCTAGCTGTAGTGCACAAAAAACTGAGCCATTACCACCAGCGCCTACTGCAACAGGAGTAAATTTGCTTGAAGATTCTGGTTTTGAAAATAGTCTTTCAAATTTTGAACCAAATCAATCTGGAACTTCTGTCTCTGTGGTTACTAATAATCCAATTAATGGTAATAGAAGTTTATTAGTGGGTACTTCTGGTTATGGAGATAGTGTGCTTTGGAGTGGTAGAGATTTTTCAACTTTTACTACCAGAAGGTCATCTCATTTTACAGCTTCTGCTAGTGTTCGTGTAACTGTAAATTCAACATCTAAAATTTCATTTTGTGGTTTGATAGAGTATCTTGGTGGAGGATTTGTACAAAATTGTTCTGAGGCACCTAGTACATTAGGTAATAAAGGTATTACTCTTAGTTTTCCTCTTGATAATACTCGTGATTTATCTAGAGTTCGCGTGGGTATTTTCCAAGAAGGTAGTCAACCTTTGACAGGTTTGATGTTAGATGATGTTTCAGTAATTTTACCTGGTATTTCTTTGCCAGTTTTTCAACCAGCACCAACCCCAACCCCAACCCCAACCCCAACCCCAAATCCAGTCATTACACCAACTCCTACACCTACACCAGCTCCAACTTCAGGTGTATTTACAGTAGGTCAACGAGTTCAAACAACTGTAAACTTAAATGTTAGAGCAACACCAGCAACTACTGGTACATTATTAGGAAATCAATCAGCTGGATCACAAGGAACAGTAGTTAGTGGACCAGTGCCCCAAGGTGGATATAATTGGTGGCAAATAAATTATGATAGTGGTGCCGATGGTTATTCGGTTGAAAATTATTTGTTTGCTGTGGCAACTCCAGTTCCAGTACTTGATCCAACTCCAACCCCAGTCATTACACCAACTCCTTCACCAGTTCCAGTACCTATCTTGACTGGTAGTTCTGTGCCTACTTTTGCTCCATTCAATCTTAATGACCCTGCAGATGCTCCTTTAGTTAAATTTGCTGAAACTTGGGCAAGAAATTGGAATTTTGAAGGACATAATGTTGATTCTAGATTTACATCTGGTTATGGAAATTGGAATTATGGAGAAACAATTTATGAACCGTGGTTGTTTGATAGAGCTTCAGTTGCTTATTATATGTATAAACGTTCTGTATCATCTACAGATAAAGCTCGTTGGTATCAACAATTTTTATCTGATTTTGAATATTATAGAAATCACATAAGTTCAGGTGGTTACTTTACTCCAAAAACAGGAGAACAAGATGGAAAATACGGATATGTAACTCCTTTTCTTCTTTATGAAAGAGAAACTGGTGATGATCAATACCGTTCAATTGCTCAAAGAATTTATAATTTTTCAGTATCTGATTTTTCTAGCACTTATTCAAGTGGAGGTTTATGGACAGAACGCGAAATTGGTTTTGCTCTTGAAACAGCGGTATCTTGGTATGATTTAACAAGAGATCCATCAGCTCTTACTCGTATTAATGCTTTAGTAAATCAATGGACTTCACGGTCTAACCTTGGTGGTGGAGTGCCATTAACAACAATTGATCAGCATGAGGGTGGTGGTAGTAGTCCATCACAGTTAATCACAAGTCCTTGGATGAGTAATTTATATTTCCAAGCTGCTCGTAGACTTTATTCTCTTACTGGAAATACTGAAGTATTACAACAAGTTTCTCGTTACGCAGATTGGATGGAACAAAATGCTTATTTTGATGGTAGTGTTATAGATGATACTTATGCTGGATTAACGGCTGCATATTATTTAGTTGGTCCTACTGGTCCTTATACCCCAGAAACTCCAAGTGAAGGTGATTTTGATCACTGTTTGGATGTTTCAGGTTTAATTTCATTTGCTATAGAAGCAAAACAGATACTTGGTCAATCGACTGATGCTTTAATTAATCGTAGAGCACAGTTGAGAAATTGTGCAGTGTTTGCGTTTACTGATGCGACTCGTACTACAACTTATTTACCAAAGTATAGAGTAAACCCTCCTCGTAAATTTAATTGGTGGATGCGTTCAACCATTGGATATGATGGTGGATTATCTTCTGTGGCAAGTGTAACGCCAACTCCTACACCAACTCCAACCCCGGTTATTACTACAACTCCAACTTTAGGGATGTTTACAGTAGGTCAAAGAGTACAGACAACTGCGAACTTAAATGTAAGATCAACACCTACAATTACTGGTACATTGTTAGGAACACAATCAGCTGGATCACAAGGATCGGTAGTAAGTGGACCAGTAGCTCAAGGTGGGTATAATTGGTGGCAAATAAATTATGATAGTGGTGCCGATGGTTATTCAGTTGAAAATTATTTGGTTGCTCAATCAACCCCAGCGCCAGCGCCAGCACCAGCGCCTGAGCCAGAACCAATAATTGCGCCAGTACCAGAACCAACTCCAGTTCCAACACCTACACCAACACCTACTCCAGTAGTACAGGTTTCATCTGTAAAACCTTTAGCAACTACTCATCCTTATGTTCTTATTAATGACACGGCTACACTTTCTAGATTACAAAATGCTTTAACTACAAATTCTCCTGGTGCTTCTAGATATAAAACAATGATAGATAATGAATTAGCTCATCCAGGTACAAATTATGCATTTGCAAATTGGGGTGCAGCATTGATGTACCGTCTTACTGGTGAAGCGAGGTATGGAAATTTTGCTATAGCAAATATAGATAGATATGTGGCCGAAGAAGAAGCTAGAATAAATGCTGGTCAACGAGCAACAATATCACGGGACAGCTTTTTGGAAGTAGGTGATGAATTGGGCGACATAGCTTTGGTTTATGACTTTGCATATGATTTGTTAACTCCATCACAGAGAACTAGATGGGTTAATTATATGAACTTAGTTCTAAATAATTTATGGGGTGATCCAGAAGATGTTCGTTGGGGTGGTGTTTCTTACCCTTGGTCAGGTTGGTCAATTGATGATCCATATAATAATTATTATTATTCTTTCTTGGAAGCGACAATGTTTACAGGTTTAGCTACTTATGGCAATAATCCTGAAGCACAAAAATGGCTGGATAAATTTTATGGTGAAAAAATTATCAATCAATTGATACCAGCATTTAATATTTTACCAGGAGGTGGTTCTCGTGAGGGTACTGGTTATGGAACTGCTTTGAGACGTTTGTTTAAGTTATATTTCTGGTGGGAAAAATCAACAGGTGTGAGTATTGCAAATCAGACTCCTCATACTCTAGCTACAATGTTTTGGTTTACTCATTCTGTAATGCCTTCATTAGATAAAATAGTTCCAACTGGTGATCATTCTCGTGATCAAACTGCAGAGTTCTATGATTATCATAGAGATTTGTTACAAAATTTAATCTCTATTTATCCAAATGAGCCTATTTCTGGGGTAGCCAAACAACTTCTTGCTTCATCTAATGTTCCTAGAATACAGTATAGCGCTACTTATTGGTCAGATTTTATTAATGAATGGCCATCTGTTACTACTAGACCTCTTTCTACTATTAATACTGCTTATTTTGGTACAGGAAGTGGTAATTTTTATTCTCGTTCTTCTTGGGAAAAGAATGGAGTATTCGTGCATATGATGGCTGGTCCTTATGATCAAAGTCATGCACATAGGGATCAAGGTTCGTTCTTGCTCAATTCTGCGGGTACTTGGTTATTTGATGATGCCAATCGTAGATCTCATAGTGGTATTGAATTAGATGAAGAGATGCACAATTTGGTACGATTTAGTTCTGGTGGAAATACTGTAAGGCAAGTAGAGGGAGCTACTCCATCTCAAGTGCTAGCTTTGTCTGATGGCAATTTGTTCTCTTATGAGTTGGCTAATACTAGACCAATATATAATGGTAAAGCTGAAGTGGTAAAATCAGAACGTGAATTATTGTTTATTAAATCTGGGGCAGTAGTATTGTTTGATCGGGCTGCTGCAAATTCTTCAAGTGTTTCTAGAATTTTCCAATTGCAGATGTCAACGCCACCAATTATTTCTGGCAATAGATTAACCTTTGTACAGGGTTCACAAAGAGCGGATGTTTGGAGATTGTCTCCAGCGGGAATTCCTTGGACAACTGTGCCAGTATTTAGCGGTGTGAGAGCGGAAGCTGTAGGAACTAATGGAACTGAATCATTGTTCTTGCATGTGATTGGAGTGGACAATGCAGTCTCTTCAGTAGTATCTAATAATACTGCTACTGAAACTGGTGCTACTATTAACTTTAGTAATGGTAGTGTAGCTACTGTAAGATTTAGTAATACTAATCGTGGCGGTACATTAACATTGGTAAACGGAAGTGGTCAAACATTGTATAACAATGCTTTGCCAACTACAGTTGCAACTCTTCCACTTTATCAATAAATTGTCCAAATAAATACTTCATTAATATTTTGACATTCATTAGGAAAGAAATTTATTTTCTTTCCTTTTGTTTATAAAAGATTTATTTCTTCTCAGTTTTATTGTATAATATATATTACTTATTGAAAGTAATATGTTAGAACACAAAAAAAGTAAAATAGATCAGTATGTAGATACGAGTGGACAATTTTCTAGTCGTCAATTAAAAATTGGTACATGGTATTTACTTCACAGAGAATTATTTCGCGAAATTTTTATAGGCTTTTTGATTACATTGTGTGTTGTATTTTATGGGTTTGGTTTATGGAAATGGGGGGAATATCTCTTTTTTGGTTATTGGAATGATCAAGAATATTTGGCAAAATATACGCAGACAAACCAGAATTATTCAAGTATACAAGAAATTTACAAAGCTCAAGATTTAAATGTGGCAGATGTTCGGGTATTTGCTACTTCTGAGAATATGTATGATTTTGTGGCAAGTATACAAAATCCAAATGAAAGATGGATAGCTAAAGTAACTTATCATTTTGTATATTCTGGTATAGAAAGTCAAATTGAGACAGCTATTATTATTCCTTTATCAAAGAGACCAGTAGCATTATTTGGTGTTGAGAGTAATGCATTTCCAGCCAATACAAATTTTGTAATTGATAATATAGAATGGGAGTCAGTGGATGCTCATGATGTGCCAGATGTGAAGAATTTTATTGCAGAAAGAAATTTGTTTCAGGCAGATAATTTTATAGTGAGTGATGCATCTTTGTCTGGCCTATCTTTTCCAGTTATTTCTTTTGATTTAATAAACAGTTCAGCTTTTAATTATTGGGAACCGGTATTTTTGGTTGAGTTATTAAATGGAAGTCAAGTCATAGGGTATGTTTATTTGTACTTTGAAAAAATGGCAGCATTTTCAACCGAGAGTGTAGAATTGAGATACTTTAGTCAAGTAGCAGAGTTTAATAATTTTAGAATTATACCCATAATCAATTTTTTTGATGACAATATCTATATAAATCCAGGAGATTTTTAATATAATTATTAACTCGTTTCTTTGCAAGAAGGAACGAGTTTTTGATCTTGATTTATAATTAATGCAATGGTAATGTATCTAAATTATAGCGGATATTAGAAGTAATCGCTTTAATTATTTTTATGAAATTATTGCAAGTAAAGAATTTATTTAAGTTAGATTGGGTTCTGCTTTTATTAGTATCAGTTTTACTGATGTTTAGTTTTGCTGCAATTTATAGTATTGACTTATCTCGAGGTGAAAAACTTATTTATTTTCCAACTCAGTTTTTGGCTTTTTTGATTGGTTTTGTTTCACTTATAATAATTTCTAGATTACATATATCTTTTTTTGAATCTATTTCAAAACCGGTTTACATTGTGTCTATATTATTGTTAGTTTTAGTATTATTTTTTGGGGACTCTATTAGGGGAACAACTGGTTGGTTTCGTTTTGGTGGTTTGTCATTTCAACCAGCAGAATTAGCAAAATTTGGTCTGATTATTATGCTTGGTTATCTTATTGTAAAACAAGGGCGTAGATTTGATAAGTTGCAGTTTGTTGTTCTTAGTGGAATATTTTTGTTGATTCCAGTAATTTTGATTTTGCTCCAACCTGATTTGGGGTCAGCATTAGTTTTGGGGGGCATTTGGTTTGGTACTTTAATTTTTATAGGAGTTAAGAAAAGGTATATATTGTTTCTTATTTTTTTAGTTTTATGTAGTTTTCTGTTGAGTTGGAATTATGTATTTGAGGATTATCAAAAAGATAGGTTAACAGTATTTCTCTATCCTGATGAAAAATTGCTTGGTGCTGGATATAATGTTCACCAGTCAATTATTGCAATTGGTGCGGGAAATTTTTTTGGCAGAGGCTTGGGTTTTGGTTCTCAAAGCCAACTTCATTTTTTGCCAGAAGCACAAACTGACTTTATTTTTGCCGTTATTGCTGAGGAACTTGGTTTTGTTGGGGCTTTTATTGTTCTATTGGTGTATGTGCTTTTTTTGATTAGAATTGTATTTATTGCCAAGAATTGCCAAGATGACTATGCTTCATATGTGTCGGTTGGGATTGGTTTGTTGTTTTTTATTCAACTTATTTTCAATATTGGTGGTGCAACTGGTCTTCTTCCGATAACTGGGCTTACTTTACCATTTATTAGTTATGGTGGGTCATCTTTGGTGGTTAATTTGCTTTTAGTAGGAGTGCTTATGAGTATATCACGCTCAAATTGGGAGCATCAGAAGGAAAATGTGCTTTATGGTTAAAATCATATAAACATGCAAGCATGTAAACATTTAAACACAAATTATTCTTGCCTAATTGTAGGAATATTTTAAGGGGTGGTATAAGGTGCAATTTATTGGTAATATACTAAGGGTTAAGATTATAAAATATTATAATAAGTTATCTTATTAGTAGGTAGTTTATATGTTTGTATGTTTAGATGTTTAAATGTACAGCTTCTTGACATTTTTAAGGCATTTTGTTATAATTAGCGCCACATTACATATGGAAAAAAAACCTACATCATCAAGCTCAATATTTGAAAGATTGCGACTTATGAAGAAGTGTCCTTTTTGTGAATATAATTATGAAGCAAAAAAGGTAGTTGTGCTTGAAGAGTATGAAGAAAGTCGATTAGTCCATGTTACTTGTTCAGATTGTAATAGCTCAATATTGCATATTATGCTGGTTACTCAAGTTGGCTTAAATACAATGGGTATTATTACTGATTTGTCAGCAGAAGAAGTAAAGCGATTAAGGTATAGCTCAGGTATTACAGAAGATATATTATTGGACTTTCATAAGTTTTTGTATAATTCAAACAATAGTTTTTCCAAATTAATTTTAGATTATATTTAATTAAAAATAAGTTTATGACTTTTTCTATCACAGTTAAAACTAGACAAGATAAGGCAGACAAAACTCGTGAACAAGGTTTGGTGCCAGGAATACTTTATGGTCCAGAAACAAAACCAGTACCTTTTTCAGTGGGAAGTTTAGCTTTTGAAAAATTATATGAACAGACAGGAGAATCAAACTTGATTGATTTAACACTTGATTCAGGTGAACCTGTAAAAGTTCTTGTGCAGGATATTCAAAAACATCCTGTAAAGGATAATATTATGCATATTGATTTATTGCAAATTAATATGAGTAAAGAGATGTTTGCTACATTACCTATTACTTTTGTTGGAGAATCTTTGGCTGTAAAAGCTTTGGGTGGAACATTGAATAAAGGATTGGATGAAGTAGAAATAAAATGTTTGCCAAAGGATTTAGTTGGTCATATTGAAGTAGATTTATCAGTACTTGCAACTTTTGATGATTTTGTAAGGGTTAAGGATTTGGTTTTACCACCAGGAATAACTGTTTTGGATAATCAAGAAGTTGTTGTTGCTAAAGTTTCTGCTCCTCTTACAGAAGAACAAATTAAAGCTATGGAAGAGTCAGGTTCTGCAGATATTGCTAGTGTGGTTGTTGAAGGTGAAAAGAAAGAAGATGCTACTGCATCTGAAGGTGGTGAAGAAAAGAAAGAAGAAAAGAAAAAAGAATAATTGTATAAAAAGCTTACATGACGAAAGGATTGTAAGTTTTTTTATTTGCTTGATAATGATATAATTTGATTATATTAGTTTTGTTGATTTATGAGTAAAAGACAGAAAATTCAAAATTATTTTAGGGCAAATGACTCTAAATATATTTATGCTCTTTCAGTGGTAGTTTTTTTATTTGCTTTGTCATTGATGATTTGGTTTTTGTCTAAGGCTTTTGTGTTGCCAGAGATAGATAATAAAAATTATGTAGAAGACAAAGAAGTGTTAGAAGAGATAGAAGAGAATTGTGAATATATGAGAAAATTAGATGGTATTTGTGTTGAGGCCGATAGATATATAGATCAAAAATTAGTAGCTGTTATGATTGAAAATAATTTAGAAGCATGGCCGTTGTCTGGTCTAGCAGAAGCAAGTATTGTCTATGAAGCGCCTGTTGAGGGCAATATACCGAGGTTTATGGCAATTTATGCAGTAGATACAGTGGTTGATCAAGTCGGTCCAGTGAGAAGCGCTAGACCGTATTATTTGGATTGGCTTGATGAGTATGGTGGTGCTATGTATATGCATGTTGGTGGTTCGCCAGAGGCGCTTGAATTGATTGATAAATATGAGGTGTTTGATATAAATGAATTTTATCGTGGCTGGTATTTTTGGAGAAGCACGAATAGAACTGCTCCACACAATACTTATACTTCAACAGAATTGTGGGGTAAGGCCTATGATAAATATTTTGAATATCATAATGAAGAAGATTATGATGGTTGGTTATTTCAAAAAATTGAAAATTGTATAGATGAATGTGTCAATAAAATTGATGTGCCAATTGCTCCGTGGAATTCATACCATGCTGTATGGAGTTTTGATAAATTGACTCAAAAGTATATACGTTTTCAAGGTGGAGAACAGATGTTTGAGATGGATGGAAAAGAAATTTATGCCGATACAGTCATTGTACAAATGGTAAATGCAAAAGTGATTGATGAAATCGGAAGAAAAGAAATTGAAACGATTGGTTCGGGTGATGTTTTTGTTTTTAGAAATGGAGTAGTGCTTGAGGGTAAATGGAAAAAAGAGAGCAGAAAGGATAGGACTAAATTTTATGATGAGAGTGGTGATTTGATTCCATTGCAGTCTGGAAAAATTTGGGTAGAGATTTTGCCAGTTGATAGAAAATTAGAGTGGGAATAATTAATTTACTATTTTAATAATAATGACCCTATCATAGTTAGATAGGTCTTTTTTTATTTCTATTTTTGATTTTGTAAATATTTTTTTAATTAGATTTGTAATATTTTTTGATTGAGAGGGATCAATTTCAAAAAAAGCTGTAATTGTTTTGTTACTAAAAGTTTTTATTTGATGTAATAATTTTTCATATAAGTCTAGGCCATTATTTTTTGCTACCAGAGCTGACTTTGGCTCATATTGTATAGATTTTTCTGTTTTAAATTGTTCTTCAGTCAAATATGGAAGGTTGGCAGTTATGTATATGTCATCTATATTTTTAATTATGTCTATTAATGGTTCTAGTAGACTTCCTTGTAAAAAAGTAATTTTTACATTATGGCTATGTGCATTTTTATTTGCAATTTTTAAAGCTTTTTTAGAAATATCAGTTGCATAAGCTGTTGTAACTTTTTTGTTTTTTAAAATACTTATAGGAATACAGCCACTACCAGTACCAATATCTATAAGAATATTTTTATTAGTTATATAATTGAGAACCGATTCAACTAATATTTCTGTGTCTGGCCTTGGGATAAGGGTATATTTATTTATAAAAAAATTTAATCCAAAAAATTCTTTATGACCTGTTAAATAGGCAATAGGTATACCTTTACTTCTTTTTTTTATTAATTTTTTGTATTTGTAAGATACAAAAAGATTTACTTTAATTTTAGGATTAGAAATTATGTATTCTTTGGTTTTTTTTAAAACATGCGAGAGGAGTATTTCTGCTTCGTATATATCGATATCTTTATTTGCATGTTGAAGAAGTTGTGTAATTGTTTGGCGCATGAAATATATATAAACTATCAAATGATAAACTTGTTGGTTCTTTAATTTCATCTAGTATCCAATTATTTTCAAGTAAAGCATTATCAATTCTCTCAAATGAATTTGGTGGGTGTATTAGGAATATTTTTGTAGCACATTCTTTTTCTATACTAGTAAATAACCATTCATTTAATTCGTTGTCTTCAATTTCTAGTAAGTTCCAGTTATACCTAACGATTCTTTCTTCAAGTGAGAGATCATCTTTATATGTATATAATCCTATAACAGGACGATTACCGTGGTAGTATTTGTTGAATGACAATACCTCCATAAAAGATATGATTGTAATACTTTGTTCATCTTCATTTTCTTCTATATATTGTGTTAAATCTGACCAGGAAAAGTTTATTTTGGTGATTAATTCATACACATGGGGAAGGGACAAAAAAATGATCATGATAAATATAGCAACAAATACTTTTGTGCTTTTTACATACTTATCAAGAAAATATGCATAAAATAGATAGAGTGCTGGATAAGCAATAGTAATATATTTGAGTACGTATACGCTTAAAAAAGAACTTAATAATGGTGGTGTTAGCGCCCATAAAAAGATAAGAATAACTAAAGCCCGATCTTTACCTTGTTTTTCTTTGACTTCTTTTATTAGTAGATAAGATATAAGGATAAAGATAATAAAAAATAATGTTTCTAAGAAGCCAGTTATAATTGTATTGGCAATAGGTGAAAATAATAGATTTAAGATATCACCAGTTGTTTCAAAGTACCAAGCTTTACCTAGGTTTAAATTAAATTTGTTGTATATAGAAGGAATAAACCAGATCATGAAAATAATCGTTGCCAATATGTTGGTTTTGAACCAATTTAAAAATATTTCTCGTTTTGGTTTAAGAGCGACAATGGTGATAAATTGACAAAGTATTACTACAACACCTGTTAGGTGAGTATATAAAACAAATAGGTTTATAAAAAAATACAGAATCCAAAATTTCTTATTTTTATTATTATCTGCAATTTCTTCAAAAACTAGTTTATGAAAAATATAAAAAGACAAGATTGATAAAAATGTGAGAAGCGAATACATTCTAGCTTCTGCAGAAATTATTAAGTTGAGTGTAGATATAGATAGTAGTATTGAACTGACAATAGCGACTCGCCTAGAAAGTATTTTTTGGGCAAATATATATAGTAATATAATTGAGCCAATAGAAAATATTAGGGAAGGAAATCTAACTAGTATTTCATTATTTTGATTTATGAAGGGTAAATAAAATCTTAGAAGTAGCATGTGGAGTGGTGGGTTGGTTTCTAATACCCAGTATTTTATTGTTTCAGACCATGAGCTGAGTGTACTGAAATGTATGCTGAAATTTTCATCAAACCAAAAAGTACCACGATTAATTATGAGATGCAGACGTAAATAAAAGGCTGGTATCAGAATGAGAAACAAGGGATACCACTTTGTTATAAATTTTTTCATAAATTAGTTTTATTTGCATTCAACAAATTCTGGGGCTTCAAATTCAAATAATTGATTTAATGATAGACCTTTTTGTTTGTGTATGTTTTTGAGTGTCCAATTCATATCCAAAAAAGTTTCATGAACTATTTCATAACCAGTTGATGGTTGGATAAAGAAAATAGTTTTAGCATTATTTTTTTCAATTTTGTCAATTAACCATTCTCTTATTTCTTCTTTATTTGTATTCATTGTATTCCAGTTAAATCTGACTAGTCTTTCTTCAAAACTTAAATTGTCATCATTTAAATAGATAGGTTCAATTGGGCGAGGTCCTCTATAGTAGTAGTTTAATGGTAGAGCTTCTGTAAATGGGATTAAAGTAAAAGTATTTTCATTTTCATTTTCTTCTATGTAATCTATAGTACTATCCCAAGAAAAAATTGGATTAAACCCGACTTCAATTGTCCTAGGTAGAGATATCATGATTATTACAAAACTAAGTAGGAATAATAACTTTGAACTTTTTATGTGCTTGTCTGCAATGTAGGCAAATATGAGGAAAATAGCTGGGTATGAAATTGTGATATATTTGAGTATGTAAACGTGTAGTAATGAGCTAAAAATTGGTGGCAAAAAAGCCCAGAGAGAAACCATAATGAGGATATTTTTTTCTTTGGTGTTGCTATTATTTTTTATCATTAATATTAATAAATATACGCTTAAGATAATTAGGATATAAAATAGTGTGCCAATAAAACCACCTTCAATGGAATTGATTAATGGTTTGAGGATTAAATCAAATAAGTTCCCGTCGGCTGAAAAATACCATGCAGAACTAATTTGAGAATTAAATTTTGAATAAAAAGATGGTATGAACCAAATTAAAAAAATTGAAGAAATTAAGATATGTCCGCCATACCATTTTTTAAAAGTTTCTTTTTGGGGCCTTGAAATATGAAGTACAAATAATTGTATTAATACAATAACCACTGATGTGAGGTGGGCGTATAGTAATAGTAGATTTGTTAGTAAATATATTATCCATAAATAATTTTTGTTAAAATTTTCTTTTTCTTTTGAAATTATCAATTTATAAAAAAATATAAATGATAAGATAGTAAGGAGTGTTAAAAGTGAATATATTCTTGTTTCTGTAGAAATAAGCAAGTTTAATCCAGAAATACTAAGGAGGATAGAACTAATAATGGCAGTCCTTTTGGAGAATATTTTTTGGGCAAATATGTACAATAAAATTATTGATGCGATTGAAAAAAATAATGAAGGTAATCTGACTAAAATTTCGTTTGAATTGTCGATTAAGCGTAGATAAAATCTAAGAAAAAAAGTATATAAAGGAGGATTGGTTTCTAATATCCAATATTTGATTGTGTCTGACCACGATGGTATGGTACTGAAATGAATACTAAATAATTCATCAAACCAAAAAGTACCACGATTAATCAAAAGGTGGATTCTAAAAAATAATGCAGGAATTAAAATTAAAAATAATGGGTACCAATTATAAATAAATTTTTTTATATATGCCATAATTTATGAGTCTAAGGCTTTATAATCTTCTTCGCGCATTTTTAATATAATATCAGATATGTCACCATTTAATATTTTTTGAATATTATTCCAGCTTTCGTGTATTCTGTGATCGGTTATACGATCTTGTGGATAGTTGTATGTTCTAATTTTTTCACTGCGGTCACCGGTACCAATTTGACTTTTTCTATTTGCATCAAGAGTTGCTCTTTTCTTTTCTCTATCAGCTTCATAAATTCTAGCACGCAAAACACCCATAGCTTTGGTTTTATTTTTTGTTTGAGATTTTTCGTCTTGGCATTGAGCAACTATGCCTGTAGGTATATGAGTTATGCGTACGGCTGAATAAGTTGTGTTTACACTTTGACCACCATGGCCACCGGCACAAAAAGTATCAATCCTCAAATCATTAGGATTGATAGTAAATTCTTCTTCTTCAATTTCTGGTAGAACAGCAACACTTGCCGTGGAAGTATGAATTCTACCGGATTTTTCAGTATCAGGTATTCTTTGTACACGGTGTACGCCCATTTCGTATTTCATATCACGATATACGTTTGAGCCTTCTATAGAAAATATTACTTCTTTGTAGCCACCTATACCGATTTGATTTGAGCTAAGCAAACTTGATTTCCAACCTTGGTTTTCAGCATATTTCATATACATTCGCATAAGGTTTCCTGCAAATAAGGCTGCTTCGTCTCCTCCAGCGCCAGCTCTTATTTCCACAATAATATTTTTTTTGTCCATGGGGTCAGTTGGTCTGGTTAGGGCTTCCAATTCACTATTAAGTTGTTCTTTTCTAGTTTTTAGTTCAGATAGTTCTATTTCTGCCATTTGACGCATTTCAGAATCAGTTTCAGTCTCTATGAGAGAGTCTGTTTCGCCAATTTGTTTTTCTATATCAATAAAATTGGTGATTTTTTCGGCAACAGGCTTTAGTTCATTATATTTTTGGGAGACATTTTTTAATTTTTTGGGATCAGAAACAATAGCAGGATTATGCAATTCTTGTTCAAATTCTTTGAATTCATTTATAATTTTTTGATACTTTTCATTCATAGTTTGTGTTTAATAGCTATATAATACATTATTTTTGTATACAAAAACAGACCGCTTAAGCCTGTTTTTGTTGATTAGCTATTTTTTTACTTTTTTTGCAGTTTTTTCTTTTTTGTCTGCACTAACTTTTGCTTTGGCTTTTTTAACTTTTTTACCCTTTCTTGTTTCTGAAGCAATTTTTGTTTTGGCAGTTTTTTCGTGAAATTTCTCTACACGACGAGCAGTGTCTACTAAAATTTGTTTGCCAGTATAAAAAGGATGAGAAGCAGAAGATATTTCAACATTAAAAACTTGATATTCAATACCATCTACTGTACGAGTCTCATTTGATTTTACTGTAGAATTAGCAAAAAACTCAGCTCCACATGAAGTATCTACAAATATCGTTGGCTTACTGGTTGGGTGTATTTCTTTTTTCATAATTTATGTATGGCAATAGTGTGCCAGTTAATAATCTAATGTGGAGAGATTATAACATATATAGTCTACGGTGTCAATATTTGATAAAGCTTGTAATGTGTATTGTAGGGTCTATTGACAGTTTTCACTTATTTTGCTACAATATTTCATATTAAGCATTTTGCTTGTTTTTTACTTCGCAGTAAGATATACTGTATATTATATAAAGAATCATATTATGTTAGGAATTTTATCAGTTGTTCAGGTTGTTTCGGCTATTTTACTTATTTTGGTAGTATTGATGCAACAAAAAGGTGCTGGTTTGGGTGCTACTTTTGGTGGATCTAGTAATGTGTATAGCTCAAAAAGAGGTTTAGACAATATTTTGTATAAAACAACAATTGTTGTTTCTATTATCTTCTTTGGCGTATCATTTTTGCAAGTTGTTTTATAATTTAGTATATTTTTAGGTTTTAATTATTTTAAGTATTAGTTTGCTATTTTCTGATTACAGAAAAATTAGCATTATTTCATTATTTTGTGCTTTCTGATATAAAAGAAAAAATCACAAAATCACTTCAAAAAAAACGTGAAGTAAAGCCTTTGGTTTCAGCCAAAAGTGATTTGGATTTGATTAGACAAATAAAAGGTAAAAAATTTCCTGGATTTAAACAATTAGTTTTGGTAAGGAAAATATTATCTCCTATTGAAAAAAAGATAATTTGGTTTAGTTTTTTTGTAATAATATTAGGTTTGATGCTTTTTTCTTTTGGATTTGTAGTTGGGAATAGTCAACAAGTACCAGCAGTAGGTGGTAGATATACTGAAGCTGTGGTTGGTTCACCAAGTTTAATTAATCCTATTTTTGCCAGCATCAATGATGTTGATACAGATTTATCAAGAATGATTTTTTCTGGTTTGTTGAGATATGATAAAAATCAAAAATTGGTAAAAGATCTTGCAGAAAGTTATGAAATTAGTGAAGATAAAAAAACTTATACATTTAAATTACGAAAGGATGTTTTGTGGCATAATGGTAATCAGTTTACTGCTAGTGATGTTGTGTTTACCTTTACATCTATTCAAAATCAAGCGGTTGGTAGCCCATTATTTGTAACATTTCAAGGTGTAGAAATAGAAGTGGTTGATGATTATACGGTTAGATTTAAATTACAAGAACCTTTTGCGCCATTTTTGTCAACCTTGACTGTAGGTATAATTTCTGAGGAAATTTGGTTTGATATATTGCCCGAGAGAATGAAATTGCATAGTCAAAATTTACAGCCAGTGGGTACAGGACCATTTATGTTCAAAAAATTATCCAAAGATGATTCTGGTTATATAAGAAATATTGAGATGGTGAGATTTGAAAATTATTATGGTATGCCAGCGTATATTGAAGAATTTGTTTTTAAATTTTTTGCAGAATATGAGGGTCCTGATGGCGCTATTCAAGCTTTGAGAGGTCAAAGGGTACAGGGGTTAAATTTTGTACCACATAATTTGAAGGAAAAAGTAGAAAGAAAACATATTAATCTGCACACATTACAATTGCCACAATATACTGCATTATTTTTTAATCAAACAGAAAATTCAAATTTGAAAGAAAGTAAATTGAGAACTGCTTTGCAATATGCTATTGATAAAGATAGAATTATGCGAGAAGCATTGAGAAATGAAGGTAGGATAATTGAAAGTCCAATTTTGCCAGGTTTTCCAGGGTATAATCCTGAAATTGATAAATTGGGATATGATGTTGTCAAAGCCAATGAATTACTTGATGGAGTCTGGGATAGGATTTCTGCAGAAGATTACAAAGAAGAAAAGCGTAAAGAATTAATGTTGGAGTGGGAACAGAATAATCCTACTGTTAGTTCTACAACTTCTACTATTGATGTTGTTGATACTAATGGAAATTCTAGTACAACAACTTTAGATGATATTGCTAATAAAAATATTGAAGATCAATTAAAAGAAATAATAAATGAGGCGCAAGTATTTTATAGAAAAGACAGTGATGACAATATAATAGAAATCAATTTGGTTACAGTAGATACGACAGAATATAAACAGGCAGCCGATTTTATTGCTGGTTTTTGGCAAGAGGTTGGTATAAAAACTAATATATCACTGGTCAATCCAAAAGAATTTTCTAGAAAAGTTTTGAAGAGTAGAGATTATGATGTGTTGCTTTATGGTATGATATTGGGAAGTGATCCTGATCAGTTTTCTTTCTGGCATTCAAGTCAAGTGCAATTTCCAGGGTTAAATTTATCTCAGTATGTTAATCGTAATGTTGATGCATTGTTAGAAAAGGCAAGAGAGATTGATAATGAAGATGAGATAGTAGAATTATACAAAAAATTTCAAGATATTATTTTAAGTGAAAAACCGGCAATATTTTTGTATATGCCAACTTATACTTATGCGACCTCAGATGAGGTGCGGGGTATTGATGTGGTTATGATATTCCATCCGGTTGATCGTTTTGCAAATGTTACAGAATGGTATTTGAAAACAAAGAGAAATTGGGGAAGTAAAAATTAAAGCTGTTGAATTAATTGGATTGTATTGATTGGTATTGAAACTATAGATACAACGAGTTCGATTCTCGTCGGCAGTGCACTTTGAGTTTATTTGTTGAATATTTGTGGACATATTCAACCTCATAGAAATGAAATTTTTAGATAAAATTATTTTATCTATTTATCTTCTTTATTTACAAGATATAAAAGTGTTATTTATATTTCCAACAATGATCGCATTTTTTTCAATTATTTGTTTTTACTCATTCTCGCCTTGACTCCGAGGGTGATGCCTGTTGGGGCATCAAATCCGTAAAAACAAATAATTGAAAAAAATGCTTAATTATTAATAATGCTCTTAATTCTTACATTTTATTTATTAATTTTCTATATCAACATATTTGTATGATATAGATATAAACAGGTTATGATAGAACAAAACAGGACGCAAAGTCCAAAACCAAATGAAGCCAATAAACACAGAAATAGGAGAGTTTATGGCACTAATACAAATGCATCAAATGCAGGTAATATTAGAAAAAATAAATCTTATTCACATTTAAGACCGCAAAAGAGTGAATTTAGAGTTGATCCAAAAGAAAAGTATTCAGCTCCGTTGCTTTCAAGAGGAACATTTAGAATTATTCCAATTGGAGGATGTGAAGAGGTGGGACGAAATATGACTATATTTGAATATGGCAATGATATAGTTATTTTGGATATGGGATTACAATTTCCAGAGGATAATATGCCAGGTATAGATTTTATTGTGCCAAATATAAAATATTTGGTAGGCAAAGAGAAAAATGTTCGTGGTGTAATATTTAGTCATGGGCATTTGGATCATATAGGAGCTGCTCCTATTTTATTGGAGAAATTGGGTTATCCATTGGTCATTGGTATGCCGATGACATTGGCTATGATAAAGGATAGATTAGAGGATCATAAAAAAGGTAGTTCAAATAAATTGAAGACTATTACTGTCAAAAAAGTCAGTGATGTTATCAAATTGGGAAATTTTACAGCCAAGTTTTTTCAAGTAGAGCATTCTATAATGGATGCAATGGGTACAGTGCTTGAAACTCCAGTTGGCTCAGCTATGCATCCGGGAGATTGGACAATGGAGAGAGATGCAAAGGGCGATACTCACATTAGATATGAACAGTTAAAAAATATAAAACGACCAAGTGTATTGATGCTGGAAAGTTTGGGTTCTCTCAAAGAAGGACGTCATGCAACTCATCAAGAAATGTATGATAATATTTATAATATTTTGAAATTTGCTCCTGGTAGAGTGGTTATTACTACTTTTGGTTCACAAGTAGAGCGTATAAAGTGGGTAATAGAGGCGGCTAGTAAAATTGGCAAGAAAGTGGCTCTTGATGGATATAGTATGAAAAAGAATATTGAAATAGCTACTAGACTTGGTTATATAAAGCCTGCCAAAGATACATTGATTGATGTGAGAAGATTGGGTGATTATCCAGAAAATAAAGTGGTCGTAGTTTGTACTGGTGGACAAGGAGAAGAAAATGCTGCTTTGAATAGAATAGCTTCTGGGCAACATAGAAGTGTATTTCTTCGAAAGACCGATACAATTATTTTTTCCTCTTCTATTATTCCAGGAAATGAAAGATCAATTCAAAAATTGAAGGATAATATTTATAGACAGTGTGATAATGTTATTCATGGTGATCTTATGGATGTACATGTTAGTGGTCATGCTACTCGCAATGATATTGTGGATATTTTGGATCAAGTTAAACCAGATTATTTTGTTCCAGTCTATGCAAATCATTTCTTTTTGAAAGAGGCTAGAACTTTGGGTATCAAAAATGGTTTTAATGGTGAAAAGATTATTGTTCCAGATAATGGGAGTATACTTGAATTAAATGATCGTGGTCTTAGAAAATTGGACAAAAAAGCACCTAGTGATTATGTATTTGTAGATGGTCTAGGTGTGAGTGATACTCAGCATATTGTATTGCGTGATAGACAAGTACTAGCAGAAGATGGAATGGTGGTTGTGATTGCTACTATTCATTCACATACAGGCCAGTTAGTACAAAATCCAGATATTATCTCAAGAGGGTTTGTATTTTTGAAGGATAATAAAAAATTAATTGAAGATATCAGACATAAAGTTAAGAATCTTGTTATTGAATCAGATCCAAAATCATGGGCAGATACCAATCAGATAAGAAATGATATCAGAGATAAAATAGGTCAATTTTTATTTACAAAAACTGAGAAAAGACCAATGATATTGCCAGTGGTGATAGAGGTGTAATGTACAAATATATCTAATTTGTGAAATTATCTTAAATATTGTAAGATATAATTGTTAGAATAGACTGTTTTGGCAGTATTGTTAAATATCTTAATATATAAAATAATTATATTGTATGGCAAAAGATAGAATATTTTCAGCAGTTCAACCAACTGGAGATTTGCATGTTGGTAATTATTTGGGGGCTATAAAAAATTGGGTAAAGCTTCAAAATAGTGGTAAGTATGATTGTTTTTTTTGTGTAGTTGATTATCATTCACTCACAGGAGATATGGATGCCAAAAAGAGGCATAGCCAAGTTTTTAAAACAGTCGCAGAGTTACTAGCGCTAGGTATTGATCCAGAAAAATCTACTTTTTTTATTCAATCAGAAGTGCCAGAACATACAGAATTGGCTTGGATTTTTAATACAGTGACACCGATGAGTGAGCTTTTGCGTATGACACAGTTTAAAGATAAAAGTGGAGATCAAAAGAAAAATATAAATGTTGGTTTGTTTGATTATCCGGTTTTGCAATCGGCTGATATTTTACTTTACAAAGCAACTCATGTGCCAGTTGGACAAGATCAAGTTCAGCATGTTGAATTGACACGGGATATCGCGCGTTGGTTTAACAATAGATATGAAGATTTTTTCCCAGAGGCAAAAGCAAAATTAACAGAATTTCCAAAAGTAATGAGTTTGTTGAATCCAGAAAAAAAGATGAGTAAGAGCTATGGAGATGCCCATGTGATAAATTTGTCAGATAGTCCAGAAATTATTGAGAAAAAAATTAAAAAAGCTGTTACTGATAGTGGAAAAGGCAAAGCGCCAGGGGCTGAAAATTTGATGATGTTATTAAAGAGTTTTGCTGACAAAGGCACTTTTAAGCAATTTGTAGAGGCTGGTAAAAAAGGTGAAGTAAGATATGGAGATCTTAAAAAAGCAGTGTCTGATAGTATTTCATTATATTTTAATGATTTTAGGGAAAAGAGAGAAGGTTTTTTGGTGGATGAAGTAAAAACAAGAAAGATAATGAGTACGGGTGCTGAAAAAGCTAGATTGGTGGCGATTGAAACCATGGATAGGGTCAGAAAAATTGTTGGTGTAAGATAATTGACAAGTAAATAAAATGGTGGTATTATGGGTATAATATGAAATCAGGAAATAACAATAATTTGAATAATAATGCCGTGTAGCGGACTGTGATTTTATAAATAAAAATTTCACTCCGCAAAGAAGCGGAGTTTTAAATTATCATTCCTCTGTAGTTCAGTGGTAGAACGCCACGCTGTTAACGTGGATGTCGTAGGTTCGAGTCCTACCGGAGGAGCCAGATAGGATGAGCATCAGCGAAAGCTGGTGTTTTTCCTTTATTCACG
>Ga0209541_10000044_pt1 | contig 202807 bp, 242 predicted proteins | sample RifCSPlowO2_01_FD_184027 | JGI IMG/M metagenome (GOLD analysis project Ga0209541, IMG submission 184027) | Groundwater microbial communities from Rifle, Colorado - Rifle CSP2_plank lowO2_0.1 (SPAdes) (version 2) | ecosystem: Environmental > Aquatic > Deep subsurface > Groundwater | place...
TAAGCTTTGTTTACTCAAGATATTATTAAGATAAAAAAGGCTAACTAAAACAATGATACTTATTGCTATTATTGCTATTCCTAAATATCGCGGTTTCATAAAATTATATTAGAAACCGAACTTTAAAAGATTTTCATTTTACCTCCTTTCAAATATTTTAATATTTAATTTAAAATTTCTTATTTTTATCATTTTCTATTTTTTAACAACCGAATTCTGAAGAACATACGGAACTATAATCCCCAGAACCCAATATACCTACTTCAATATAATCTGAAACATTTGTTATATCCCACTCATATTCATGATTCCATGAGTTCCAAGAATATCTCCACTCATTCCAACCTACACCTAGATGCTTTACATAGATTCCATTTTCAGCTAAAATTTTTCCTATTTTCCTTCCAGTCATACAAGGTGAGCTGTAGCAATAAACTATAATGTCCTTATCATCTGAAAGTTTTGAGAATTCAAAGATTATTCTCTCAAAATTATAATCTGGAGTTTCTTGATCCTTATATGCTGGAATGTTTATTGCTCCCTTTATATGCTCTCTAGCATATTCTTCAGGACTTCTTAAATCTACAAGAGTAAAATTAAAATCATTTTTGCTCATTTTCACTCTTAAACTATGAGGACTTACATAAACTGCATTTTCTATTTCATAAAAACTTTTTATTAGTGAATCTTGAGATTTTTCTTTATTTAATAAATAAGAAATTCCTGCTCCAGAAATTCCTCCTACAATCAGGGAAGTTGTTATAATAATTGAGATAGCAATAAAAAAATCCTTATCCATTTTTATTTTATCCTCCGCATCCGCACCCTCCTCCGCTTCCCATGCTGCAACTGGCTCCTGCTTTTGGAGTTGCAGCAGCAAGCTGTTGCTGTGTCGCTGTTCCGCTTTCAGTTACCACAAATCTTCCTCTTAGCATTCCCATGCCGCAGCTGAATTGTATTGTGCCTGTTTTTGTCGGAGTAAATTCAACAATATTTAATCCCTGCTTTAATCTTATATCAATTCCGTAATCATTCATAATTAATTCCTGATTGCAGCCTGTTAACTGCTTTACATTTATATTCCACCTGACAGGAACTCCTTTTTTAATCACAAATGAATTCGGACTATATCCAGAAGTATAAACATCCATATTAACTTCCTGAATTCCGTTTTGTATTGTGGATTCTGCACTCACTTCCCCGACAATTTTGTTTTTTATTGAATTAAAATTAAGAGAGCTTCCTGTTAAACTTAATCCCCTGTTAAGCATTATCAATCCAAGGATTAAAACAATAACAGCAGATATTTTTAATATTCTGGCAGTTGTTTTGTGGCTTATTACTGTTGCCAGGCTTCCAAATCCGAGCATTATCGGAAGAGTTCCTAATCCGAATGCAGTCAGGCTTAATGCTCCTGTGAAAAAATTTCCTGTTCCTGCTGCATACAAATACATTGCTTGAAGAGGGCCGCATGCAATAAATAAACCATTTAACAAACCTGTGAAAAACGGAGCTTTGTAAAAGCCCTTTACATTTGATGAAGTTTTAGAAGCAATCTTTGTCAGGAATTTTGGATTAATCTGAAATTTCCTGAAGAATTTAAACCCGAACATGCTGAATGCATAAAAAATCATGAATACTCCTGCGAAAATTGCTACAAATCCTCTTAATTTAGTGCTGAATGCAATCACACCTCCAATCAGCCCGAATATCCCGCCTATTATTGCATAGGAGAGAACCTTGCTTCCGCCGTAAACTAAATGCTGCCTGAAACTTTTGTGCCCTTTTAATGCATTTTTTGCTGTGTAAGAAACAACAAATCCCCCGCACATGGAAATGCAATGAAATCCTGTAAGTATTCCTGCTGCAAATAATAAAACTAAGCCCGCCTTTTCTCCAAGCTCGGGAATTTTTATTTCGGGAAAATTTATATTCAAATCCTTCAATACGAGAAAATATAAGACAACAAGGAAAAGTGTAATTGATGTTACGGCAACAATCCAGCCGAACTTGTTATTTGTTTTTGGTTTATCATCAGCATTTTTATCGGGCACATTATTATTATTATTATTATTATTATTATCTGTGTCCGAACATTCATATCCTAATTTTTTTATTGTTTCCCTGATTTCCTTTTCAGATATTTTGCTTTCATCAAACTCTATCTCTACTTTCCCGTCAGCATAACTTGCCTTTACGCTGTCAACCTTGCCATCTAATTCTTTTTCAATAAGTGTTGCGCACGAATTGCAGTGCATTCCTTTTATCTTGTAAACTCTCTTAGTCATTAAATTTTACAGAAAACCATCTTTAATATTGCTTTGGAGAAACTGGTTACATGGGAAGTTAGTCAGAAGTGTTGTTTAGAATTAATTCCTCTAGATTCTTAACTAAATGTCAAAACTTTATCTGATTCTTCAACTAATTTCAATAAATCTTTCATAGTTGAAATTGGGCAAACATCATTTCCTTCTTTCTGTCTTGAGCTTAAGCAAGTTCCACAAGCCAGTATTTGCCCTTTGTTTTCAATAAATAAATCAGCTTGCTCTTTTACATTGTATTTTTCGTTTTTAATGTCCTCAATTTCAACGCCCTCATTGATTAAGAAAACTTTTACTTCATGATTTGCTTTTAATGATGTGTTTCCGAACCTGAAAGCATTCCAAACAACTTCTGGTTCATTTGTCCCTATTATAATTCCTATTTTCATTTTGTTTTTCTAAAAATTATTTATACTACTTCAGAGGAAATTCCGTAAGTCCTGTCGGAATTTTTTATCTCTTTTACAATGTTTATTCCAATCAGTTTCGCAAGATGTATGGTGTAAGAATCTTTAAGAATTTTTTTCATGTCGCTTCTGTGCGTGGTATCATTGTACCAGCCAACTCCATAGCATGTTGAGAACGGAATTATTCTCATTCCCATCATTGTGCATGCTTTCATCAAGTCAGGAGAAACAGAGTCCCCCTCTTTGCTTACATTGATAAATGCTGCAAATCTTCCGTAAAGCCTCTGCTTGTATCTATTATCAAGATTTTTGGCGTATTTGATAGAATTTGCAAGGTTTTTCCCATCACCCCATAATTCCTTAACCCCCCCGTCTAATGCACATAATCTTGAAATCATTGCTTGCATTAATGCAGGGCGTGAATAATAGCTTGTGAAACCAGCAAAAATTATTCCGTCTGCTTCTCTCATTGCCTTGTATATTATATGCATATCATCTCCTTCGTCATAAAAATTATTGTTTGTCATTCTTTTCAGAAATTCTTTTTTTCCGAGATTGTTATATGCCTGCTCAAGAGTTAATGGAGTTCCGTTGTCAAGAAATAATCTTGGCTCTGACCACGGATAGCAGTCACATTTGTTCAGCCCCTCGTGAAACCTGCATTGTGCAGGACAGGTTGAATAGCACTCCTTACACGGCCCGATTTTTAATTCTCTCAAGTCTATAAGCTCGGTTTTTGCCCCGTGCTTTTTTGCCTCATTAAGAGCTATTTTAAGCAACTGCAAAGAAATAGGGTCTTCTCTTGCGCAGGAATGTTCGCTCCTGTACGCAGAAGATATCCCGATTATTTTTATTGGTTTTCTCTCTTTTGATTCTAATCTCCTCAATTCCTTAGTTTCCAGCGAGCCTCTTTTCATAAAAACATATTACCACCTTATTTTTTATATTTATTGCTTTAATCCCTCAGCACAATAACATTATTCATTCCTCTTCTTTTCCGTTCAATCAACTGCTTTGCTTCTAACTTGTCAAGAAGACGCGTCATGCCGACTTTTCCAATTTCCATTTTTTCTATTAATATTGCCTGAAACATTGTTCCGTTTTCACTTTGTAAAATTTCAATGGCTTTTTTCTCGTTCTTATCCAAGCTGGTTAAGTCCAATTTTTTCTTTTTTGCTTTAAGGGTTTTAACGACAATTTTCTCTTTTGGTTTTGAAAGCATTATGAATAATCCTATAACAAGAATAATCCCTGCAATTGACAAGCTTAACCAGGTCTGTGTTTTTATTGTGTCATACATTGTGCAACTTGGTCCGTGAGTGCAGGTTTGCCCGACAATATTATTAAGAGCAGAATTGAAAATCCAGATTATAATCCCTATTATAATCGCAATTCCAATAATTAAAAGTCCAACCTGTTTATTTTCCATTTTTAATATAGTATGAGCATGAAACTTGTGTTTTCTTTTGCTTTTAACGAATGAACCATGTTTTCTTTCATGTGAATAAACACTCCGGGAAGCATTTTTATATTTTTCCCTTTAAGGTTAAACACGCCGCCCCCTTCTAAAACATAAACAAATCCTTTTTTTGTTGATGTGTGTCCTGATATCTCTGAACTTGCAGCCATGCAGAATAAACTAACATCTGTCTTTCCATTTTTAATTATCTCCTTGCTTAATATTCCCTCTTTTGGGTATTCTATCATATCTTTGATATTCTTATTCATTTTTTTTCCTCCTGTAATCATTAATTGCTTTTTTAAGTGCTTCTACTCCGAGAACAGAACAATGGACTTTTATCGCAGGCATGCCTTTTAGTTTTTTAATTATCTCCTCCTTGGTTATTTTTTCTGCCTGTTCCAGTGTTTTCCCGATAGCCAGCTGACAGACAACGTCACTGCTTGCAACCGCGGCCGGACATCCGAATGTCTGAAATCCAATATCTTTTATTTTTTCTTTTCCGTTTACCTTATCAACTTTTATTTTCAGGTGCATGACATCTCCGCAACGAATGTTTCCCACTTTCCCAACACCATCTGGGTTTTTTATATCCTTGACATACTTTGGATTCCTGAAATGTTTCATAAGTTCTTTGGAATATTTTAATTCTTCAGTCATTTTTTGTTTTTCATTTATTTATTTTTTTAACTAACTCGTCAATTTCTTTTTCGCTCATACCATGGGCAAGGCATCCTTCTTCAAGAGTTTCCTGCATTGCCATAGGGCATCCCATGCATCCCAATCCAAGTTTAAACAGGGTTTCAACTGCTTTCTTGTCTTTTTCTGTTATCTCATTTAATTTTGTTTTTCGCGTTATCTTCATGTTTTATTCATTCTTCTTTGCTTTAATTGAATCCTCAAAATCGCATGCCTCGCAGGTCATGGTTTCTTCGTCGCAGCACGCGTATTCTTTTTTGCTGTTCTTTCTTCTTTTGTTCATTTTTTCCATTTTGATTTCCCTCCTTTATTTAAATGGGCTGAACTTCCTCAATTTTCCAACTGTTTTTTCAAGTGTTTTGAGGAAATATTCGGCTTCTTCTTTTGTTGTGTATTTGCTTATTGTTATTCTCAATGAACTGTTTGCTTGGAGAGGCATTTTTCCTATTGCTTTAAGGACGTGGCTTGTTTCAAGTGTGTGAGAAGAACACGCGCTTCCTGTTGAGGTGCATATGCCCTCTCTTTCAAGATAACCGCCAATAGCTTCTCCTTCTATGTTGTTGAATGAGACATTTATGTTATTGCACAGCCGTTTATCCTTTGAGCCGTTAAGGATTGTGTTTGGAATTCTTAAAATGCTGTCAATAAGTATGTCCCTGATTTTTGTCATTTTTTCAGCATCTTTTCTGTCTGCAATTTCCACTGCTTTTGCAAATCCGACAATTCCGGAGACATTTTCTGTTCCGCTTCGCAGTTTTTTTTCATGCCCTCCGCCGTGGCTAATTGGCACGATTTTTATTCCTTCTCTTATGTATAAAGCACCAACACCTTTTGGGCCGTGGATTTTATGGCTGTTAAGAGTTACCAAATCAAGGTTCTGCTTCTTTACATCCAAAAGTGTCTTAGTGTAACTTTGGCACGCGTCTGTGTGAAATAAAACATCTTTTCTCCTGCAGATTTTTCCTATTGCTTCCAAGTCCTGAATCGTTCCTATTTCGTTGTTTCCGTGAATTATAGAAACAAGGATTGTTTTTTCTGTGATTGCATCCTCTAATTGTTTTAAGTCAATCAGTCCCTCTGGATCAACATCAAGATAAGTGACTTTTGCTCCTTCTGTTTCAAGCCATTTGCACGAATTTAAAACGCAATCATGTTCAATTTTTGTTGTTATAATGTGATTTTTTACAGGATAATTAGCATAAAACAGCCCTTTGATTGCTAAATTGTTTGCTTCTGTTCCTCCTGATGTAAAGATTATTTCATCTGACTTTGCACTTATTGATTTCGCGATTGTTCTTCTTGAATCTTCCAATGCTTTTTTTGCTTCTTGTCCAATGAAATGTACAGATGAGGCATTTCCATATTTTTCGGAAAAGTAAGGAAGCATTGCTTTCAGGACATCTTCATCAACTTTTGTTGTTGCAGCATTGTCAAGGTATATGGGTTTCATTTCTCCCTGAATATGCATTTACTTTTGCAGTGAGTATGGGCGTGCCTGTCAATCAAATCCATCATTGGAGCAATAGTGTCTTTGCTTAATGAATAAACTCTTTCTTTTCCTCTTTTTTTGACATCCACAATATTGCAGTTTTTCAATGATGTTAAAGCATGGGATAATTTGCTCTGTTCAACATGAAGTTCTTTTACAAGTTCTGAAACATTTCTGTCTCCTTTTCGCAGTTCAAGTATTATTCCTATTTTCAAAGGGTTAGCCAGGTTTGTAAAAAATATGTGATAGCTGTTGTGATTCATATAAGGATTGCATGAACAATTTTTCATATGAAACCTATTTCATACATATTTATAAAGGTTTAGGAGTACTTAGAAGTGAGAAGAATCATAAATGTTCTTTCTGTGCCCCACTTTCCAGATAATCATTAAATTGCCTTCTACAGAAAAAATGACTCTATAATCTCCTACCCTTAATCTAAACTTATTACTTCCCTTTAATCTTTTAATATCTGAAGAATTTAAATTTTCTTTTAATCCTTCAATTTTCTTAAAAATTCGCGCAGAAATTGATTTCTCAAGCTTTTCTAATTCTATTAGTGCTCTTTCTTCCCATTTTATAGAATACATCATAATCCCAATCTTTTTCTGGCATCTTCGTGGGAAATTAATTCAGGATTTTTCATTCTTTCTTCTATTTCTTTTCTTGTTTTTGTGCTTAATTCCATATCGTCTTCTATCATTCTCTCAATTATATCATTATAGGTTTCTCTTTCAATCATTTTCATTTTATCCAAAATTGTTTTTACATTATCAGATATTTGTATTGTTGTAGACATTTTATAACTCCTTATAATACATTATATTCGGCTATAGTTTATAAATTTATCGCACTACTCTTTCATTAATAATACATTTTAAATAACCACCCTTTATCATAAAATTATGACACAAATTCTTCAAGCAACTGAACGAGATGAGAAAGATATAATTGGAATTTTACATCCTCTCGTTAAGGAATGGTTTTTTTCAAAATTCGGGGAGTTTTCCCTTCCGCAAAAATACGGAGTTTTAAGCATATGGGAGAGGAAAAACATTCTCATCTCTGCTCCGACAGGAGGAACAAAGACGCTTACAGCATTTCTCTCAATACTGAACTATCTTGTGATGCTTGCAGAGAAAAACGAGCTTGAAAACAAGATTTATGCTGTTTATATCTCCCCTTTGAAGGCACTGTCAAATGATGTGCACAAAAATTTGATTGAGCCGCTTGAGGAAATTTATGAAATTGCAGAGAAGAAAAACATAAAACTCCAGAAAATCAATGTCTCATTGAGAACAGGAGACACAACTACTGCAGAAAGGGCAAAAATGGCAAAAAAAGCTCCTCACATTCTCATAACAACTCCTGAAACATTTGCGATTATTTTAACAAGCAAGAAATTTGTTGATAATTTAAAGTCAGTTGAATTCTGCGTTGTTGATGAAATTCATGCTCTTGACAACAAGAGAGGTGCTTATTTAAGTTTGAGCTTGGAAAGATTGAATGAATTAAGCAATATTTTTCCTGCAAAAATCGGCTTAAGCGCCACAATATCTCCTTTGGAAGAAGTTGCAAAATTTCTTATCGGCATTGATGACGAGAGAGAGGTTTATATTGCTGATGTGAAAATGGACAAGAAACTTGATGTCAAGGTGCTGTCAGCAGGAGCAGACCTGATACAAGATGAGAATTTGACAGAAGGCATGTACAACCTTACAGACAAGCTGATTAAAGAACATAAGACAACTCTGATTTTTACAAACACTCGTTCTGCGACAGAAAGAGTTGTTAATCACATGAAAGAAAAATTTCCAACAGAATACGGGGATGACAACATAGCAGCACATCATTCCTCGCTTTCAAAATCACATAGGTTTGACATTGAGCAGCGTTTGAGAGAAGGGAAACTAAAAGTTGTTGTCTGCTCCACGAGTTTGGAATTAGGAATTGACATTGGCTATATTGATTTGGTTATTATGCTCGGTTCTCCGAAAAGCAGTTCCCGCGCATTGCAACGGCTGGGAAGAGCAGGACACAAACTGCATGATACAGCAAGAGGAAGATTTATTGTTTTAGACAGGGATGATTTGGTTGAGTGCTGTGTTATCCAGAAAGAAATGCTTGAAAGGAAAATAAACAGGATTTATTTCCCGAAAAACTGCCTTGATGTTTTAAGCCAGCAGATTTACGGAATGGCTATCTATAAAATCTGGGGTGAAGCAGAGCTTTTTTCCGTGATAAAAAAATCATATTGCTATTCTGAATTGTCAAGAAGCGATTTTCTCGATGTCATAAGCTATCTTTCAGGGGAATATGCCCTGGAAAAAAACTATGTTTACGGGAAAATCTGGTATGACAAAACAACAAAGCAGATAGGAAAAAAAGGAAAACTTGCGCGTGTTCTTTACATGACAAATTTAGGAACAATTCCTGAAGAGTCATTTGTAACAGTAAAACTTGCCGGCTCAGGAGAGGTTATGGGAGTTATTGACGAGGGATTTCTGGAAAGAATGAAAAAAGGCGATGTTTTTGTGCTTGGAGGGAAAAAATACCTGTATCTTTACACAAAAGGCATGAATATCTATGTGAAAGGAGACATAGGCAGACCTCCGACAATACCGAGCTGGTTTAGCGAGATGCTTCCATTGAGCTTTGATTCTGCACTTGAAATAAACAGGTTCAGAAAATTAATGAATGAAAAATTCAGTGTTAAAAGAAAGCCGGAAGAAATCAAAAAGTTCATTTCAGAATATCTTTATCTTGGTGAGGATAATAATGCCGATGCAAACACAGCAAATTCAATATATGATTATTTTTATGAGCAATATCATTATCTTGAAATTCCTGATTCAGACACATTGCTTATTGAAAGATACAAGTCAGAGAAAAATTATCTTATATTTCACAGCATGTACGGTCGCAGGGTAAATGACGCTCTTTCAAGGGCTATTGGCTTTGTTTTGGGAAGAACAGACAACAGGGATGTTGAGATAGGAATAAATGACAACGGCTTTTATGTTGCAGGAGAGAGCATGAAAATTGAGAAAGCACTTGAATTGCTGAAAAAAGAAAATCTTGATGAAACATTAAGAGAAGCAGTTGAAAGAACAGATGTTCTTGCGAGAAGATTCAGGCACTGCGCAACAAGGGCTTTGATGATTTTGAGAACTTACAAAGGAGCGAGAAAAACAGTGGGCAAGCAGCAGATGAAATCGCATTTTCTCCTGCACGCAGTAAAAAAGATTACAGGCGAGTTTCCGATTTTGCGTGAAGCAAGGAGAGAAGTGCTTCAGGATTTGATGGACATAGAAAACGCGAAAAAGGTTGTCCAGTGGCTGAAAGAAGGAAAATTAAAAGTTAAAATACGGGACACGCCGCTTCCAAGCCCGTTTGCCTTAAATCTCATAATTCAGGGGCATACTGATTTGATACGCATTGAAGACAAGCAGCAGTTTTTGAGAAGGATGCATGAGTTGCACGTGAAGGGGATGAGATAGTGGGGGATGAAAGAATCTTCAGAAATTGAGTTATCGACATTTTGTCGATAACTGAAACTTAAATCCTTCTAGTAAACTTTTTATTTCTTTTTTAGCTTCTTTGATTATCTCTTTGCTATCTTTATAGTTAACTTCAATTTCTTCCTCTTTTCTATATTTATTGATAGATAGATCCCAATCATTAGATTTTGAGAATAAGAACCCTTGAAATAATCAAAAAGTTGATACAAAACAGGGATTATTTAAAAAAAGAATTTGTAAAACTGATAAAAAAAGTTTCAGATGGGGCAAATGCTTATGAGGGATATTTGACTATTAAGAACAATTTAAAAGAAGAAAAGAAATTCCCGATAAATGAAGCAGAAAAGTTATATGAATATCTAAAAAAGGATTTGGCGAGAGTTAGGGGGATGGTTTAGTATGTGCAGGGGAAGGGGATGAAAAGTGTTAATGTATAATTGAAATCTGTCACAAGGGTTTTAAAGTAAATCAGAGTTTTTAGATTAATTATTTCTTCTTATCCAACTTTTTTAATATTTCATCTTTCTCTTCTGCTTGTTTTTCAAACCTTTCTGCTTCTCCAATCCAATAGGCAGGGGTGGTGTCTTTTTCTCCCTTTTCTGTCTCTGCTTTTATTCTGTGTTCTTTTGCTCTTTCTAACAAACTTTCTCTTTGTCTAATTAATCTTTTTTTTCTTTTAACCTTTCTTCCACATTCGTTACATTTTTATTAATATAATCCATCAATTTTTCTGCTTCTTCTATCGGAAGCTTATGTTTTGTAGTATTATTATTTTTTGAAACAAGATATCTTTCATATGCAATTAAAGAACCGCTTATTTTTTTTATTAAATCCAAAAATTCTTCTTTTTTCCATAATTTGCCTTTTCTTAAACAATCTATGATATATAATGTCCTAAGCCGGAGAATTAAAGAATATGAAGCAGCATCGCCCACCTTTTCTCCTGTTTCTTCAGCCAGTTTGATGAATTCTCTGACCACTTTCATTGCAGATTTTGTAGTTTCAATATGCCATTTAAGGTTTCTTTTAGTTAATGGACTGCCAAGGTGTTCCTTTCTTAAATCATTATTAATTATTGTTTTAGATTCTTTAATCATGGGCAAAATAGGGAGAATATTTTCTGCCATCTGTCTTTCAAGCTCTTCTTTACTTATACAAGTTAAGTCATATTTTCCTTTCTCAATTCTTTTATTTATTTTATCTGTTATTACTAAAACATCAACATCACTCCCTATTGTTTCTTCTTTTCTTGCATAACTTCCTACAAGATAAACTCCCAATATGCTTTTTAACAGGTTTTCTTCAACTAATATGTCCAATATGTCTCTTTCTATGTTTAACGGTTCTAATATTATTTTCACCCTTGAGTTTAGCCAGTTTTTCGGCAAGAGCACTCCGGCGGAATTGCCGAGGGGAATTGTTTTCTTTATTATCTCGTTTTCCATATGTTATAACAAGTTATAACATTTATATATTTTGTGGTTTTTAGATGGGTTTTATGGTGGATTTTCCATACTCAAACTCCCCCACACCACTCACAAGTTTCTTCAGGACAATCTTCATCTAATAACTTAATTGCTTTATTGAAAATGGTTTCAGCGTTCTTTATATTAACAGGCATTTTCTTTAGTGTTGTGTCAAAAATAACCTCTCCTGTAGGCATAACCTCTTTTGGAACATAAAATAACAGGAAGGAGTAGTCCTCGGTTTCATATCCGTTCTTTCTTAAAAGGAAATTGTAGATATCTAACTGGTCCTTATAATGCTCTGAAGTGTCTTCTTTGCACGGAAATCCCCTTGTTTTGTAGTCTAAAACAATTATCTTCTTGGCTTTTGTCAATAGATTATCCACTGCCCCATGAAGTATATTTCCCTCTTTATCTGTCCAACTTACACCTTTAAGGTTGCTTCTCCAGATTTTCAGCTTTTCCTTATCATCAAATAGTTTCATGTTTTTGCAGTCCCCGTTATTGCAAAGTTCAGGGGGAAGTTCTCCCTTGTCTCTGAATTTATCAAAATGCTTTTTCAATATGCTATCCATTCCACTTGGCAAACTTGGAAATATTCCCGATGGACGCTTCCATACTTTATGCTGAGTCAACCAGAAACATCTAGGGCATTCTTCCATGAGGGAGAGGGAAGAGGGGGAGAGGGTGAAGGGAAGCATGTTAAAAAGAAAGAAATGAAATATAAAAAGGTTATTAATATTAATAATGCCCTTTTTTCTCGTATCCCTTATGAGTTTCTTCAACTTCTAAGATAATTTGAAGAACCTTAAATTCTCCTCCAGAAACAACGGTATAAAATCCTCTTGAACCTTTAGATAAATCTATTATAAACAGATTTGTTATCCCATATTTCTTTTCATAATATTCATAGATTGGAAGTTTTTTTGAAATAGGATCTCCGCTTCTTTTTTCTTTTAGAAATTGAACCGCCTTTAAGATAAGTAAATAAAGTTTTTCATTTGTTTTATTTCCTGCTTGCAATTCTTTTTCGATTTCTATCTTTACTTTAAATAATTCGGGAGATAATTGAACAATAAATTCCTTATTTATCAAATACTAACAGCCCCCCTGATTAATTCATTCAGTTTTTTGTTGTTGGGAAAAATCCAGACAATTTTATCATTATCAAAAATTATTTTATTGGACTTTTCCAAATAATTTAATATCAGCTTAAATGTTTGGTATTGCATTTTTCTTGGAAGAGCCCTCCATAATTCCATTCTTGTGGGATAATCTTTTGTCTCTTGAATTATTTTTTCTACCATTAGAATTGAGTCTAATTGAGGGTAATGAAGTATATTTTCCATTGTATAAGTGTATACAATTGTATTTTTAAATGTTTTGGTTTTTGTGTTGCGTCAGCCAGAAACATCTTGGGCATTCTTGCATGAGAGAGGGGGGAGAGGGTGAAGGGGGCATGGATATCAAATAATCCTCGTGTATAAAAAACTTATTAATCTGATAGATTTTAATTAAAAGAATGAAAATCAAAGATCTTCCAAAATCATCTAGACCAAGAGAGAGATTTCTTAAATTTGGGCCAGAAGCTCTAAGTGATGCTGAACTTTTTGCATTAATCCTTAGAACAGGGACAATTAACGAAAATGTTGTTGATATGTCTAACAGACTAATAGCAGAGTATGGTTTAGACAAATTATTCGATTGTTCATTAAAAGAACTTCAAAAAATAAAGGGAATTGGTCCAAGCAAAGCAATGCAAATTCTAGCTATGGCAGAATTGGGGAAGAGGTATAATAGTTCCAAAACTCTAATCAAGAAAGTTACTTGTGCAAAAGATGTCTTTGATTATTTTTATGAAAGATTGAAAGATGAAAAGCAAGAGAATTTTTATGTTTTAATGCTCAATACTAAAAATTATATTATTGGGGAGCAATTAATTAGTAAAGGAGTACTTGATGCTTCAATTATTCATCCTAGAGAGATATTTAGGCCAGCAATTAAGAATTCGGCTTCAAAAATAATATTGGTGCATAATCATCCAAGCGGAGATCCGAATCCAAGCCCAGAAGATTTGGACATAACCCAAAAGATAGTAAAAGTAGGAGAAGAATTAGGAATAAAAGTTTTAGATCATGTGATAATTGGTGAGGAGAAGTGGTGGAGTTGGATTGAAGATAATAAAATCTAAGCAAAATAGAGATTATTTTCTGCCCAATCTTCAGCAACAACATTAGCCTGTTTTAAAACTAGGTCTATTACTTTTTCTCTTCCTGAAGGAGGATATCCGTGAAGTTTCAAGATTCTTTTAACTTTCAATCTTAAATTAGCTTGAACATTTTCTCTTATTGTCCAGTCAATTTTTACATTCTTTCTTATTGTTTCAACTAATTCCAAAGCAATGATTCTTAATTCTTTATCTCCTAAAACTTCAATTGCTTCTTTACAATCAGCTAAGGCATCATAAAATGCTTTTTCATCATTATTTAGCCCCAAATCTTTTCCTTTCTTTTGTTCTTCTTTTATCTTTTTTGCTAATCCAATCAATTCTTCAATTGCTTGTGCTGCTTCAATGCTCCTATTTGTATATCTCTTGATAGTTTTTTCTAACATTTCCATAAAAGATTTTTCCAAAACTACATTTTTCTTTGTCATAACTTTTACTTCATCTTGTAATAACTTTTTCAGAGCTTCAAATGCTAAGTTTTTTTGGGGCAAGTCTTTAACTTCAATTAAAAACTTATCAGAAAGTATAGAGATATCTGGCTTTTCAACTCCTGCTGCCTCAAATAAATCAATGATTCTATCCGATATAACTGCTTTAGAAATTATTTGTTTAATCGCAGAGTCAAATTCTTCTGAAGTTCTTGCTTGAATTGAAGAACTATCTAACTTCACAATTGTTGATTTGATAACCTGGAAAAATCCAACATCTTCTTTAATTTTCATTGCTTTATCACTTGGAACAGAAAGAGAGAAAGCCCTCAATAATGCTGTTGTTTCTCTAACAAATCTTTCTTTTAATTTATCTCTGCCTTTTAAGATATAATCGATTGCATTTGGAATAATAACCAATCTTTTTTTAGCATCCAACTTAAAAAATATTCTATAATCAAATCCGTGAAACATATCTTTAACAACTTCATATTTTTCCATCATCTTTTCTATTGCTTCTTTTTGATCAAAAACCGGTTTTCCTTTTCCTCCGCTTGCAGTATATTGCATTATAGCATCTTTCAGTTCTTTTCCAATTCCTAAATAGTCAACAATCAGTCCTGCTTGTTTATCTTTATATTTTCTATTTGCTCTTGCAATTGCTTGCATTAATCCATGTGCTTTCATTGGCTTATCGATATACATTGTATGAAGGCAGGGAACATCAAAACCAGTTAACCACATGTCTCTTACAATAACCATCTTTAATTCATCTTTTGGATCTTTGAGTCTATCTCCGATATCTGCTCTTTTTTGTTTGTTTCTGATGTGTTCTTGATATGAAGATGGGTCGGAGGAAGAACCTGTCATAATAACTTTAATTACTCCTTTTTTATCATCTGAATTATGCCATTCTGGTCTTAATGAGATTATCTCATTATACAAGTCAATACAGATTCTTCTACTCATTGCAACAATCATTGCTTTTCCTTCAAGAATTTTTATTCTTTCTTCGAAGTGTTCAACTATATCCTTGGCAATTCTCTTTATTCTCTCTGGACTTCCAACAACTTTTTCTAATCTTGCCCATTTACTTTTTAACTTAGTCTTTATCTCTTCGTCTTCTGTGATTTCCTCTACACTTGGATCAATTTTTCTTCTTTCTTCTGGTTTTATTCCTAATTTTGCAAGTCTGCTTTCATAAAGAAGTCGAACTGTTGCACCATCATTAACTGCCTGTTGAATATCATATTTATCAACATAACTTCCAAAAACTGCAGGAGTTGATCTGTCTGATTTTTCAATTGGAGTCCCTGTGAATCCAATAAAAGATGCATTTGGTAGTGCGTCTCTCAAATATTTTGCATAGCCATATCGTATCAATGCTTCTTCTTGAGTTTTTGTTATTTTAGCACTAAATCCATATTGTGATCTATGCGCTTCATCTGCAATAACAATAATATTGCTTCTATCTGAAAGCATTGGATATTCTTCTTTTTCTGGAAAGAATTTCTGTATTGTTGTGAAGACTATTCCTCCTGAAGATCTTTTTAATAATTGTTGAATATGTTTTCTTGAGTCTGCATTTTCAGGAGTTTGTCTTAATAATTCAGAACATCTTGAGAAGGTTTGGAATAATTGTCCATCCAAATCATTTCTATCTGTTAAAACAACAATTGTAGGATTTTCTAATTCTTTAGCTAATGCAAGTTTACTAGCATAAAAGACCATTGAAATAGATTTTCCTGAACCTTGTGTATGCCAAACAACACCAACTTTTTTATTTCCTTTTGTTGCTTTAATTGTAGATTCTAATGCCTTATTTACTGCATTATATTGATGATATGCTGCGATTTTTTTTATTAACTCTTTTTCTTTTTCAAAAACAATGAAGTTTCTTATTAAATCCAAGAGCACTTCTTTGTTTAACATTCCTTTGAGCAAAACTTCTAGGCTAAGTTCTTTTTCTTGAACTTTTCCATTAATTGACTTCCAAGACATGAATCTATCTCTATTTGATGATAAGGTTCCTGCTTCTGTTTGCATTCCATCACTAATAACTAAGATTTCATTGAATCTAAATAAAGAAGGAATTTGATCTTTGTAATTCTGCAATTGTTGGAATGCGTCATTTATTGTTGCTTTTTCTTCTGCTAAATTCTTTAATTCCATAACAACTAAAGGCAAACCATTCACAAACAAAATAATATCTGGTCTTCTATTATATTTCTCTTCAATAATTGTAAATTGGTTTATAGCTAAGAATTCGTTCTTCTCTGGATTATCGAAATCAACAAGCTTAACAGAATCTCCTGCAACTCTTTCTTTTTTTCTAAATTCTACAGGAACTCCTTCTGTTAAAAGTTTATGAAATTGCTGATTATCTATAATCTGATTTGGAACAGAAACTCTCAAAACTTTTTTTATTGCTTCTTCTCTTGCAGTTTCTGGAATTTCAGGATTTAATCTCTCTACGGCTCTTTTCAGTCTTTCAATTAAAACAACCTCTCTATAATTTTTTCTTTCAGGTGTTTTTCCATCTGGAGATATGTCATATCCATTAATTATCTTATATCCTATATCTCGCAATATGTCAAGTGCGTGTTCTTCAAGTTCTGATTCGGTTATGATGGAGGGCATGATTTATAATAGGGAGTTTGTGTTTTTAGGTTTAACTAGGCTTGAATAAATTCAAAAAATTTCTCAAAATCTTCTTGATAATCTTCTATATCAAAGACCTTAAAACTTGATATTTTCTCTTCCAATTCATCAAAAATTGTTTCTTTAGGTCTTGTTCCTATAATTGCGATTTTATCTACCTTAAAGCCATAATAATCTTCAACAGCACGGACTTTTCCTAAAAACTGGAAAACCTCGTTTCTGCCAATTGAACCATTTTTTAATTCTATAAAACAGATTTTGTTATTCCATACAAAAATATTATCAAATTCAAGGGAATATTCAAGAGGATTATTTTGGTTAATTACAATATATTTTGAGCAATAAACCTTGCATTTTAATTTATCTTCAATTAGTTTTGCAATAATTCTTTCAAAGATTGTTTTATTCTGCCATGCCATAATAAGATTTTGAATATGTGGACTTTTAGTTTCAAGTTCAAAACATGCCTTATTTGCAACTCTTGGAGTTATATTTATGCTCTTTAACAAATGTAAGAAAGGATTTAATAAATTATCTTCAAAACCTCTTACTTTAGAATTATTTAAGTCTAAAATCTTCTTTTTCCCTAAAAAGTCTATCTTTGAAGCAAAATCTATTGTCAAATCTTTTAGGTAATTATAATACTCTTCATCTTTGCTTTTTATGGAATCATCATTCAAAAATCCAAAATTTTTAAATGCAAAAATACTTTCTTTTGTATCCTTTGAACTAACAAATTTAGTATATCTTTTACACAAATTATCCCCAATCTCTTGAATATTTATACATAAAAAATCTCTTAATTCTCGGTTAGAGCAAATATCTTTTAATAAGGCATTTTCAATTTCATCTACAAGAATGAGTGAACTCATCTTTGGAAATAATTTCGGCGGATAGTTAATAACCTTATCAATTTTCAAACAAGAAAGAACTTTATTATGCAATTGTAAGTTTTCTGTTATTGGAGGTGATGTATTTTGAATAAACATATTCTAAAACCTTCTCTAAAGATAGCGAGTTCCATTTTGACACCACTTGAGCAAGGGCATTTATTCCTTCTGGTGATAATTTATTGATGTTTTCTGAAAGTTCTTTCTTGCCGTCTTCAGTTAAAGTAAAAGTCGATTTAATGATTGCTGAACCATCGCTTGAACCCAACATATCTATAGATTCAGAGATTAAGTTAATTTGTTTTAATGCATTTAAATCATCATTTAGATCAAATGAAAAAGGACCATAGTGATATTTTTCAAATTTATAAGTGAGGGGAGCTTTTTCTTCTGTTTTAGCTAAGAACATCAATTTTTGAAGTTTTGTTTTACATTCAACTTTGCCAGATAAATCTAATAATTCAAGAACAAAGAGCTGGTTATTTGTTAATGCCATCTTTCCCTCTTTTCATGAAAAATTATAAGCTTTTAAGCTTATATATGTTTATAATCACTTCACAGGAACTCTAATTTATTTGAATATTAATTAATTTACAACTCTCAATCCTTCGATAAGTCAATGGTATATTTTTCAAGTTCGCTTTCGGTTATTATGTTTGGCATGTTATATATAAGGAATTTAGGTTTTGCTTTCCTCTGGAATATCTCTTATTCAATTCTATAACTCCTTCTCCTGGAGAGATAATTGTTGTAATAGATACCTCTTTTAGTTTCTTCCTTGCTAAAGATGTAAAGGTTTCTCCTGTTTTTTTACTTTCTTCAATTAGGTCTGCAATATCATCTCCTTTTATTTTTTCTCCAGATTTTGCTTCAATCCAATTTGAAAGATGAAAAGTCTCTTTTGAATTATCTTCCGAGATCTTAAGTGAACTAATTAATTCTTCTTTGGGTAGATTCATTAAATCTTGCATGCCGGCACCCCTTCCCCAGTGATATTTTACTTTATCATTTTTGCCTAAATGACCTTTCAATTCAAATAAATCCTGTTCACTTAACTTTAAATGATAATCATGAAAATTAATAAATCTATTTCCGTCAATTTTTACACACAAATGATAATGTGGAAAATTAAATCTTTCATGCCCATCAAAATCTGATTTAGCACAACAAAATGTCCATTCTTTATTTTGAAAGATGATTGTTACTTCAAAAACTTTTGAATCTTTACTTTCAATCTTTAAATCGTTTATATTGTTAAATGGTTTTTCTTGATTTGCAATCCATCTTAAATAAGACATTAATCTAAAACATTCACTATTTTTTAAAAAAGAATTAAAATCATTTTTCTTTATCCCCTTTGGGATAAGCAACCAATGAAAACAAGGTTTATCTTTATTGAAATAATCCAGATTTTCTCCGCAATAAGAACATTTTCCCAGTTTAAATTCAGAAACAAATTTATTATATTCTTTTTCAGCTCGTTCTAATTCGTCTTTATTTATTTTGTCTATTTCTTCTTGAGATAAATTCATTTTATTTAACTCTTATCTCTCCCGACATAAGTTTAGGTAATAAAGCATCTCGGATTAAAGAGAGGGTGTGGGATTGTTCTTCATTCTTCCATATTTGTAAAAATAATACTTTGCATAAATTATTAAATTCTTTTATTTTTATTTCTCTAGGAAAATTTATTTTTTGCTGATATGCTGTATTTCTATTTAATCCGGGAACAGCACTTCCAGAATTAAGGAATTCTAATTTCATCATCTTTAACAGATAATAAACATAGAAAAAATATTCCCCTTTAGTATTAACATAAAAAGTTGAGTCTATTGGCCAGAAATTTTCATTTACTAGATGAATCTTACCTGGACATCCTGCTCTACCCACAATTATACCTGGTCCTTTTACTAAATATTCATTATGAAATCCCATAATACCTCCAGAACCATAAATCGGAAATTTTCCTTTATTTCTTTTATCTTTATTAAGTCCAGTCCCATATTCTAAAGATAATATCTCTCCTAATTCTTTTTCATTAAATTTTTCATCCACAAACCATTTCTTAAAAATTGCTTGTCCGATTGCCTCAAGAGTTTTATTCATTTTGTTGTTTAGTTCTATCTTGGCATCGAGAGAGGAGAGAATGGAAGCGATGGAGAGTTGTTCTTTATAGTCTTTAGGCATGCCAAACTTGAATTCCCTCATTTGTTTTAGAGATACATTTTTTATTGTTGTGCCAGTCGCATTAAATTGTATGAAATTTTGAAAATACCTGTTTTTTAATATATATTTAATATAAAGGATACTAAATTCTTCCTTTACATTAAGATAACAAACACTTTTTCCTAGAATTATTCTCTCATCATTATATAATGCTATATTCCCTAATGTTCCATTTATTGAAACTAGAATCGTCCTATTACTTAATTCTTTTTTGTATTTTTCAAACTCTTCTTGTGAACACTTTTTTGTTTTTTCATCTAATATAATTTTCCCATCAATTAAATTATTCCCATTGATAAAATAATAATCTCCGTTGTTGTCATATTTTGGGGTTCCGTGCAAGCCATCTCCTAATTTAGATACCGTTTCCCTTAACTCTTTAATTTCCCAGTCTTCAGGGATCTTTCCTATTTCAGTTTGTTGGAACTTCATCATTTGTTTTCTTTTCCAGATTTTCCTTATTTAGATTATATTTCCCCTCTAAAAATTCAATGACCCTTTTAGCTTTTTGGTAAATCAGGTCATATGTCATTAATTCTATGTTATGTAAATATTTATCCATTCTTTTTATTGCTTTTGTAGGAGTTCTACCTAAAATAACAATTCCTTTTTCAAACATTTCCTTTTCTTCTTCCATATAATTTATACATTGGGAAATTGCTTTTCCAACTTCTGCTGAAATTACTTCATGTCTTGAATAATTTACTTGGGTTTTTGTATTAGCTTTTTTTAATTCAATAACAATATCTCTTCCTAAATTCCATTTTTTATCTGCAAGGTGAATATCATAATCTTTATCTTTTTTTGTGTCTAAGTTAGCATAATCAAAACTTATTATCCAAATGTTTTCTAATAAAAATTTATTAATTTCAATTTCGGATGTTTTTGTATCATCAATCATTTTTCTAAATTTATTTAAAGAATCTTTCATACTACCATATTGAGAAATAACGGATTGCTTTTGAATTATCTCTAATGCTCTAGAAGTATTTGAATTTGATGTAAAAAATTGTTTGTTTTCATTAAGCGATTTTAATATGTCTTTAGAAAATATCTTTTTATCTTCTTGTTTTAAATCTAAAGGTCTAGAATTCATCCATCTTTTAACAATTAATAATTCTGTTTCAGATTTAAATTTATAAGTAAATAGTTCTGCTCTTTTTGCGGGATTTGAGAATACTTTTACAAATTCCTTAAAGAATTTTATATTAATTATCAAACCTTTTTTATTCTGGTAATCAAATTCTTCTATATTTGAGTCTATAAACATGGATAAAATAATGTATTTGTATTCTTGTTTTAATAATTCTGCTAAGTTTTTTCCTCCACTTCCCAAAATAGAAGATCCTGCCTTTTCAGGTTCATAATCACAAAAAACCCATCCGAATGCAGAAATTGTTGTCCAATAAGTTTCCAATCTTCCAATTCCAGTAATTAGAGACAATCTTTTAGCTAATCTTTCTGCATTAGGTCTTGTATTTTTTTTGAATTTATCTGTATAAAATTTTCCATTTGATTTAGTGTACTCTTCCAAGCTAAAAGGAATTTTTAACCAATATTCCTCTACCATTTCCTAAAATCCCCCTTCCCCAAATTTACTTTTATCTCCTCTTCCAGCTTCTTGCTTTCCTTGAATTGTTCTTTCAATTCATCAGTTAATCTTTTCATTTTATCTTCGAAGAGTTCTCCATCATCTGCAACTTCTTCTGTGCCGACATAACGGCCAGGAGTGAGGATGAATGAATTCTTTTCTACGTCACTTTTATTTGCAGATTTACAGAAACCTAAAACATCTTCATATTTTGCCTTTCCTTCTCCTCTCCAAGCATGATAGGCATCTGTAATTTTTTTAATGTCTTCAGTTGTTAATTCTCTGTGTCTTCTATCAATCATTGTTCCCATATTACGAGCATCAATAAACAGAATTTCCCCTTTTCTTTTTCTCTTTCCATGATTTCCTTTATCTCTTGTAAGAAACCACAAACAAGCAGGAATCATTGTATTGTAGAATAGTTGAGAAGGCAAAGCAATCATGCAGTCTACTAAATCATATTCAATAATTCTTTTTCTTATTTCCCCTTCTCCAGAGGTATTTGAGCTCATAGAACCATTGGCAAGAACAAAACCTGCAATTCCTGTTGGTGCAGTGTGATAAATAAAATGCTGAACCCATGCAAAATTTGCATTTCCTGCAGGAGGAATTCCATATTTCCAACGAACATCATCTTTCAATAAATCTCCTTTCCAATCAGAATCATTAAATGGAGGATTAGCAAGGATAAAATCAGATCTTAAATCTTTATGTTCATCTTTCAAAAAACTTCCTTCATTATTCCATTTAACTTCTTTATTATCAATTCCTCTAATGGATAAATTCATTTTACATAAACGCCAAGTTGTTGCATTAGACTCTTGTCCAAAAATATGAATATCTCCTTTTGTTCCAGAATGTTCTTCTACAAACTTTTCTGATTGAACAAACATTCCTCCACTTCCACAACAAGGATCAAAAACTCTTCCTTTATATGGTTCAATCATTCCAACAAGAAGTTTAACAATACATTTTGGAGTATAGAATTGCCCGCCTTTTTTTCCTTCTGCATCTGCAAATTGCCCTAAGAAATATTCATAAACTTTTCCAAGTAGATCCTTAGATTTACTCTCTTTATCCCCTAACCCAATTGTTCCTATTAAATCAATCAATTCTCCTAATCTAACTTTATCCAGGGTTTCTCTTGCATAGTTTTTAGGAAGAACTCCTTTCAAAGAAGAATTATCCCTTTCAATTGCATCCATTGCATTATCAACAAGTTTTCCAATTGTTGGCTGTCTTGCATTCTTCTGTAAGTAATCCCATCTCGCTTCTGGTGGAACCCAGAAAACTCTTCTTGCTAAATATTCATCCATATCCTCTGGATCTCCTTCTGGATCTTTGCTTATTTCTTTATGCGCTTCTTCAAAAGAGTCAGAGATATATTTTAAGAATATCAAGCCAAGAACCACATGTTTGTATTCTGCAGCATCCATATTACTTCTCATCTTATCTGCTGCTTGCCAAAGCTTTTTTTCTAACTCTTGATCTTTGCTTTCGACCATGCAAAAATAACTCCCATTCTATACAAAAACCTTTCTATTGTACTTTATTTCCCAACAATATTTTTATAAGCAGCTTCAAAAAGAGCGTCAAGTTCTTTCATGTCAAAATTAATTGAATTTACTTTATAGGTTATTTGATGCCATTCATCTGAATAGTCATACTTATTAAAAGTAGGATTATCAATCTTTATTCTCTCTGAATCTTCTTTAGAAACTTTAAAAAATACTCCAAAACTTACTGTTCCCAGCCATTCTACCCCACAAACATTTGGAAATCCATATTTAAAAGAAATATAATTTTTATTTTGTTTTCTTGTTAAACTCCATTCCTTTTTTTTAATATACTCCTCCATCATATCTGTGACCTTTAAAAAAGAGGATACTGAATTAAGATTTCTCTGAGATTCATAAAACTCTTTGTCATATTCTCCGGTATATTTTAAAGAAGAGGGTTTATGCGAAGGCATTTCTTGTGTGTCTAACTGATTGATAAAGATATAATCAGAATCATCACTAAATTTTTTTAATTCTATCAATTCAATATTATATTTAACTCTACTAATCAGTTTTTTTATGTCTTGACTAAAAGAAGGTGCAACGATTAAAATTCTTAGATTAAGTTTTTGACTCCAATCAAAATCAATCTCCTCTGAATTCTCTTTTTTTTCATACCATAGTGATTTAACTGAATCTGGATTTGTTTCTACCCAGAATGCATATCTCATAACTTGTAAAATGACATTTTCATCAACTTCTTCATCTTTAACTTCTATTATCACTACGTTATTATCGCTATCTAATCCGAGAATATCTATCCTATCTGAACCTCCATAACTTGGAACTTGTCTACTTAACAAATAAATATCTGGTAAAATGTCTTTATTTTCCCATAAAAGTTTCTCAATAATTTCTTCTGGATGAATTTCAATTTCATTCATATTAGAAATTGTTTCTTTTCCTTTAATCTTTATTAGGTTACTTGCCATAAAAATAACATAAAATATGGGTTTATACGCCTTTCCCTTCCTTCCCTTCCTCTTCCCACTAAATATCCCCCCTAACTTATCATCTAACTTCTCAGAATCAATCATCTTCCTGCCGCCCTTGTATGTAACACAGCTCTTCCTCAAGAGATATCGGGAATTTGAGAATCAATAATTACATTTTGCTGTTTGCTCCAAACTTTATCAGGATGGGTTTTTATATAATTTGCCCAGAAATCGATAAATTTCAATCTTTCTTCAAAGTTCTTTTTTTTGAATTCCTTCAAAGCCTTTAAATCTACTTTCATATCTTTAGCCTTCATTCCAGCCATTTTAGTCTTTTTTTAATATTTAGCTTATTAATTATATGTAGCATCTCATCTTTATTAATTTTATCTTTGAATGTCTTGTAAATATGCCTAGCATCTTCTACATCTTTATCACTACTTATTTCATTCTCATCTCCTTCATCTGATGCTAAAAATAATTTAAATGCGATTTGCATCTCTAACGGAGAAATGAATAAGGTATCACCTTTTATTATAACTTTTATTTTATTCCGGAAAGAATATTTGTCTAAGTCAGTCTTAATAAATTTAAACTCTATATTTGGGATTGGTTTTCCGTCTTTCAAAAAAAACCTTATAGCATGTTCATTAAGCATTTCAAAGGCATCTTTAATATTTGAAGTATTGATGCACTCAAAGCCATTTTTATGGATTTTTTCCCATAAAACTGCAAACTCCTCCTCATTCATTCTTGGAATTAGCAAGTCGACATTTTCAGTTGCTCTGCTTCTACCTAGTAGAATAGAAACATAACCAGAGACAATGACATATTCTTTTAATAATTTACAGAATTCAGCTCTCTATCGAGAATTATTTCCCTTTTGTCTGGATTATATTTCATATAAAAAGAGAATAATCAAAATTTTTAACCCTTTCTGTTAGTAAATTCTGCTCCCTTCTTTAAACCTTTCCCCCTCTCCCCGTCCTCTTCCTACTAAACAACCCCACTAAACTATCATCTAACTTTTCAGAGGGGGAGGTTCCCCCCTTATATGTAACACAGCTTTTCCTTATGATTTCTTCAATCTGCTCGCTGATTGTCTGCATGTTCTTCTTCGCTCGCTTTTCAAGAATATTCAGCAAATCATCTGAAAGAAAGAGACAGACCTGATTTTTTGACTTGAACTTTGGATTAAGAGATTCAAATGCCTTGTCGATTTTTATTATTGGCCAGCCTTTGTCAAGCAGTGCTTCTTTTATTATATTATCAGAGAAGCCTCTTTTTCTCGCTTCTGTTATGAAATCAATAAGTTGTTGCATAATAATACATGGGAAATATGTTTGTAAACTTTTCTATCTAATTAGTGCTCGGCTTCGCCCCGCGATTGATGATATGTTAATGTAAGAATTGAAGCCTGTTGTAGATGTTTAAGTTTAACAAATCGTTTAAGTTGAACAAGATGTCAATGAACTTCAATGGAGATTAACCCTTTTTATTTCTCTTGATTTATTCAAATTTTTCTTCAATAATTTGTGAGATAGGTTTTCCTGTTTCTTCTTTCAATATTTTAAGTTTATTTATAGTATCCACTGATAAAGTTATATCTATTCTTTTTCTTTGAAAAGGAAGTTCTTTTGTTTTGTCGTAATTTTCAAGAGTTTCAAATACTTCCTTGTATTTTTTCAATATTTTTTTGATTTCAGTTGATTGCATTTTTAAGCCTCCATTCTATATTTCTTATTTCTTGGATATTTTTCGTAGCAATTGATATTATATGATGAATCAATAATTCCCTGTCAACTTGCTTATGATGCTTGTCTGCAAAAGCAAGACAGATGAATGTTGCAGTTCTCTTGTTTCCATCTGAAAAAGGATGATCAACCAAGATTGCTCTCATCAGATAAGCCAGTTTTTTATAATCTCCTAACTTGCTGTCTTTTATCCTGTCAAAAGCAAAATCAATGCTTGAATCGCTTCTGAGATTTCCTCCAAATCCGTTATTTATCCTTAATAAGTCTTTTTTGCTTATTATCTCACTAATATCCATACACATAGTTAATTGTAAGGTATTTATAAACTTTTCTATCTAATTAGTGCTCGGCTTCGCCTCGCAATGGATAATAATGATAATGAGGAAACAGGGTTAAAATGTTGATGACGATTAAGTTAGGTTGAACAAGATGTCAATGAACAGCAATAGAGGATAAAAACTTTATATCATTCCCTTAACCTTTACTAAATCTTTTTTGAGATATTCATATAATCTTTCTGCTTCATTGACTGCCAAATTATTTTCTTCTTTTAAATTATTTTTAATAGCTACATATCCTTCATAAACATCCCCCTTATTTGAAATATGTTTTATCAAACTCAAAAATTCTTTTTTTGAATAATTTTTATCTTGTATTAGTTTTTTTATTATTTCAAGAGTTCTTATCCTTAAAACAAGAGTATATGCAATTCTGTTGCTAAGATATTTCTCGTTATTTTTTTTAGCATCATCAATATATTCCTTAATTGTATCTAATTTTTTTTGACTGGTAATTAGATACCATTTTACATTTTTCTTTGTTACTTTTATTTTCAAATCTTTAATATAATCTGAATTTAAAAGAGGTTCTGCTTCTTTTAACATCTGTCCGATAGGAAATAAATCTTTTTCTAATTTTTGATAAAGTAATTGGTAAGAGACTATCACCAAATTATAAATTCCTTCTTCAATCATATTTTTATCAATATCATCTGTAATAACTAATATATCTATATCGCTATTTTCATCTTGTTCTTGTCTTGCATAACTCCCAACCAAATAAATTCCTATTACCGATTTTAAAGAAATATTTTTTCTCAAAATTTCAATTACATCATTTAGTATCATTTCTGGCGTTTTTTTAATTAATTCAACTCTTACTTCTTTATTCAACCAAGCTCTTGGAAGTATAACTGCTGAAGAATTTCCTGCCTTGATTGCTTTTTTTATTTGAATTTCCATTTTTGTTTTTAATTTTCTTTTAAGTATTTTTCATCTTTTTCTACTTGTTTTGTAAACTTTTCGTCAATTTCCTTCTTCCAATAATCTTTTGTTGTATCTTTCCTGCCTTTTTCAAATTCAATCTTCTCTTCATGTTTATCTATTTGTTCTCCGACTGATTCTATCCTTTTCTTTCTCAATTTTTTCATTCGTTTTCTATCCTTTCCCATACTGATTATATATGTTCTTACATGTACTTACATATTTATAAACTTTTCTATAATTTGTAACTCCCAACCCCACTCAAACAAATGTTGAGGCGAAACTCGTGAAATTGCTCGGCTTACGCGCAATTGATGATGTGATAATGTAAAAACGACGATGTTAAGTTGAACACCATTTACAACAGATTTCAATTATAGATTAACCCTTCTACTTCTTCTTACTTCCAACATAAACCTTCTCTACCTTGAATGACTTGTAAATTCCTTCAAGAATATCTGTTCCTGCATAGCCCGAGAGCAAAGACAATCTTGTGTCAAAATTAAAAACAATTCCGACGAAAATTCCTATGACAAGAGCAACAAGAACTGTTATTGCGTAATATCCCCAGATGATTCTCCTTCTCATGCTTAGGGCTTTCAGCAATCCGACAAATCCCCTTGTCATGCCCCCAATTCCTCCAAGAAGTCCTGCGAGAACAATTGCGTCCATTTTACCTGCCTTTTAGGATTTTTTTTATTCTTTTTGATTTAAGGAGATAGAATAAAACAACTAAATCCAGCGCAAGATTAAATAAAATCATTGGTATGCCATATGCAAGAATTGCCCGCATGCTTCCGGGATAATAGATAATCTGCCCTATAAGAAAATACCAGAGAGAAAATACGGTTCCTGAAATAAACGCGGCTATAAATGCTTTTACTGCTTTCTTTTTTCTCATGAAAATGAAAATTATTGTCATTAATACTGATGCCAGATAAACTACCAGGAAAGAGACAGAGATATAGACCCCTGTTCCGGCAGTGTTGTTTATTATCGCGATTATTCTCTGGATTAATAAATAAGACGCGGAAATTGCAGAATAAGCGAGCAACAGCAGGACAGGAATTAGCCATCCGCCAATGTCCTTAAAAAATCTGCTTTTTGCTTTTCTTTTTTTCACCATCTTTTATTTTAACACACTTGGGAGATATTTAAACCTTTTCTTAAAATCTGCTCGCAACCCCGCTCACATTACGGAATATTCTCGGAAGTTGCTCTGTTCACAATTTCGTTCGCAGTTTTGGCTATTCCCATGAAATTGTTCTGTTCGCAATCTCACTCACATTTCAGGCTATTCTCATGAAATTGCTCAACGCCCGCTCCAGGACTCGAACCTGGATGCCTGTGAAGGCCAGCCTTTCCAGGGCTGTGCAATACCCTTATGCGAAGCGGGCTTAAAGAACAAAACCAATCATATTTTTAAATAAATCTTTGAGAAAAAGATGAATCTACCTGGAGGAAATTTGCTCTGCTGTGCGTTTTGCTGCTGTTCTGTTTAGAAGAGAGTATTGCTCCACATTTCCCAAAAGTTTTGCAATTCTGTAAGATAATTCATCGGAAATGCCTGATTTTCTTGATTGCATCAAATCATAACTCTTCTCTAATAATCCCGAGAGAGCAGAGCGAATAGCACTAAGAGACACAATGTTTCTTCTTAGAGTCATAAAGTCCCCTTTAATTTCAGCTCTTGGTTCATGAGTCCTGACAGAATCAAATCTGCTTTGCAATCTCCTAAATTCTTCCAATACTTTCCAGCTGTCTGTCCAGTGTCCGTATTCATAGTTGAAACCCATAGTTTTCCTAAAAAAAGGGTGTTTATAAATTTTGGGATTTACTTTTAAGAATAAGATATATTTCTTGGAAGTCCGTGAAATCTTGCTAAGACCTTTCCATCTTTGGATAATTTTTCAATTCTTGAGATTTCTTCTTCCACAAGAAAACCTCTTTCAGCATAGGCAGTTGCAGTTTTGCAGTATTTTTCAATATAAGCGCTTATTCTGTCTCCTGCTTCAAGATTACAAGTTCCTCTGAATCCTAACATGGTTATCGGGATATGGATATCTTCTGCACGCACTTCAAGCACAACTCTGGGAACTATTCCGGTTACTCTTCTTTCTTGTCCAAAAGTCACATCAGGTTCTCTTGCTATCTCATTTTCATAAAGAGCATTTAACACCTCAAATATTACAGGCACTATAAATTCATCTTTGATAGCACTGACTTTTGCCATATTTCAAAATCAAATTCATACTATAAAAAGATTATTTAACTTCACAATATACATTAAAAAATGGCGAAAAAACAGGAATATGAATTTATCAGCAAATCCGTGTTTTTCCCTGAAAAAGGAATTTTAGCAGTCGGGGATTTGCATATTGGCTATGATTACATGATTCAGCAGTCAGGAGTTCTTATTCCTGAAAGGCAGGTTGAGGAGATAATTGATGATTTAAAAAAAATATTTCAGGAAATAGAAAAGAAAAAGCAGAAAATAAAGAAAATAATTTTTATAGGAGATATCAAGCATTCTTTTGCTTATGAATGGCAGGAAAAAAACTATTTCAATGAAATTATAAAATTTCTCAAAGAGAAATTTGATGACAGGGACATAATTTTGCTGAAAGGCAACCACGATACCATTGATTATTCCTATGGAAAAATGAAGAACTTTTACATTAAAGATGACCTTGCGTTTATACACGGAGACAGGATTTTTTTGCAGATATTTGATAAAGGAATAAAAACAATAGTTCTCGGGCATCTACATCCTTCTGTGATAATTTCAGACATGCAGAATATCAAGAGAGAGAAATACAAATGCTTTCTCACAGGAAAATTCAAAAATAAAAAGATAATAATACTTCCGAGTTTTCTTGCCACAGTAGAAGGGACAAATGTAAATAACATAAGTTCGGAATATGAGGATTATTTTTCAATAATCCCGAAAAAAGCAATTCTGGATTTTAACATTCAGGTTGTGGGAGAAAACAGGGTTTATGATTTTGGGAAAGTCGGGGAGCTGGAAAAATAAAATTGGTACTAGAAAATTAGTCCTTTTCTTCAATTTCGCATTTTACGCAAATCCATCTCTGGTCTATGCTGGAATAAACAGTTTCTTCCATGCACTTTTTACAAATCAGATGTGAGCCGTCAAATGACATTTTTACCTCAATTTTTACTTCAATTAGGATGGGCCCGGAGGGAGTTTAACCCTCGTCCTCCGGGCTGGAGCCGGAGATAATGGACGTTATACGACGGACCCTTATTTTAATGAAAAGAAATCTGTTTTTTAACCTTTACTATTTGTTAACATCTGCATAAGCAGACAATATCAGAATATTTATTAATCCTTTTTCCTTTCTTGTTTCATGCAAGAGGTAGATAATATATTAAGGATTTTTCAGGAGACAAAAGAGGCAGTGGAAAAAGGGGATTCTGCAAGGATAAAAATTTTAAGCGACCAGACAAACAACACCGCTTCCCTTACTCACGACCCAGACAATATTGCTGTTGCTGTGATTGTCTACTCCCTAAGCAAAATTGTTGAAAGGGAAAATTACAGAAAACTTCCTGGCTGGAAGACATTTTACAACAATTACCTGAAGTCAATAGACAACATCATTCTTTCCTTGAAAAATGGCGAGGAGACAAAGGCGAGAAAATATCTCAAATCAATCAGAGAAGGAATAGAAAAAATTTCAGGAACACTCAAGGGATATATACAGGATGTTTTCAGGAAAGCAAGCATCAACAAGGCATCAAAAATATACGAGCACGGAATTTCAATGGAAAGGACAGCGAAGCTTCTGGGAGTTACCATGTTTGAACTTGCAGGATATGCTGGGCAGAAAACAGACGATTTTTCTTTAACAAAAACTCTTGATGTCAGGCAGCGAATTAAAGTTGCAGAAGAGATGTTCAGATAAAAAATGAAACTAATTATTTTCGACGCAAGCAGTTTGATAAGCTTTGCAATCAACGGCTTGTTTGAAGAGGTAAGAGGGCTGAAAAACGCATTTGACGGGAAATTCATAATAACGCAGGAAGTAAAAAAAGAGGCAATTGACACTCCCTTAAAAGTGAGGAGATTTCAGCTGGAAGCATTAAAAATAAAGCAGCTTCTTGATGAAAAAATTTTTGAAATGCCTGAATCTATCGGTGTTAGAAGCAGCGAAGTTTCAAAAATAACACAGAATTTTCTTGACTTGTCAAATTCCGCTTTTATCGGAAACGGGAGAGCAATGCACCTGATAGACCTTGGTGAGGCCTCTTGTCTTGCCTTGAGCGAAATTGCAACTAAAAGAGGAATAAAGAATGTTGTTTCAATTGACGAGAGAACAATGAGAATGCTTGTTGAAAAGCCAGAGAACTTGAGAGAGCTTCTCCAAAAAAGAATACATGCAAACATAAGAATTGAGTATGAAAAATTAAAGCAGTTTAAGGGGTTTAAGATAATACGCTCCACAGAACTTGCTTATATTGCATACAAGAAAAAAATCATCAGGATAAAAGGAGAGGATGTTCTCGGAGCAGTGCTTTATGGCCTGAAGTTCAACGGCGCTTCCATTTCCGAAGATGAAATAAACGAGATGAGAAGGATGTAACAGGTAAATAAGATAGTTTTCGCAACTCGTTGCTCAAAAATTGAGACAAGTTAATAACAGAAGGCAAGTCTAAATCAGCACTAAGGGTGTTCAAATTATTATTTTAAAATGTTAATATCTGCGTCAGCAGGCAATTTCACACATTTTTTATACTCATTTATCTTAAACATAATTATGAAGGAAGTAATACTTGACACAAGCTTCATTCTTACATGTGTTAAGCAGAAAATAGATTTTTTTGAAGAAATAAAATTAATGGGTTTATCCGTTGTTATCCCGCGTCTTGTGATAAAAGAACTTGAAAAAATTTCAGTATCAGAAAAGAAACTGCATTTCAGGGAAGACGCAGTTCTCACATTAAATCTTCTTGAAAAAAACAAGTTCAGAGAAACAGGCTTGGACGGAAAAGATGTTGATTCCGGAATAATAAAAATTGCAAGGGCAGACAAATATAAAATCATAGCAACACTTGATAAAAGAATAAAAAATTCAATCAATAATCCAAAATTGATAATAAGAGACAAGAAGAGGCTGGAGATTGTTTAAGGAGATGCACCTTTTTCCAATGCGCTATTTTTTTTAGCCACATTTAATTGAACAGTTAGTTCTAATTCATCCTCTCTGTATCTTTCAATAATTTCTGCATTGTTCTCTCTTTGTAATCTTTCTAAAAAAATACTAAGAGGTACATGATACCAACCACCCGAATCCCCAACAAAATTAGACACATTATTACTTCTAAATGTGCCGTCTCTAGAATAATTAGGGCAAGTGAAATCAGTCGTAGAAACTGCTTGAGCATAAAATTGAAGATTTATCCATTCCTATCTGAACATAAATAGTATTTTTATCCATCCCATTAGGGGTAAGGAATCCAACAGAAATTCTTCTTTTAGGTTTATCTTTTTTATTCATAATTTTTTATTATCCTTTTTCTTTAAAAGTATTTATATTCTTAATAAGTAAGTTTTAAAAACCATTTTTAACTTTAAATTTCAGGAGTTTCAAAGAAATGTTCTACATCATTGAAGTTGAGGATTACATAAGAGTGGAGCCAAAGTTGTTCGGATTGCCTACTATGGAGTCAGTGGAGCAGCAGCTCGAGGAAACCTACAAGGACTATTATGACAGAACTCTCGGAAAGGTAGTGAAAGTTATAGAAGTTCTGGAAGTCGGGGAGGGAGTGATAATTCCGGGAGATGCTTCAACATATTATAATTCAAAATTTAATCTGCTCATATGGAAGCCCGAATTGCAGGAAGTGGTTTTTGGGATAATTTCAGAGATAACTAATTTTGGGGCGTTTATTGAGCTTGGAGTGATGAGAGGGATGATACATATCTCGCAGACAATGGACGATTATGTAAGTTTCAGCAAGGCAAATTCACTGCTTGGAAAAGCCAGCAAGAGAAGTTTGAAAAAAGGGGATTTATGCCTGGCGAGAATTGTCGCTTTAAGTCACAAAGGTGATGAGCCGAAAATCGGGCTGACAATGCGCCAGCCAGGAATGGGAAAACTCGAATGGATTAAGGAAGACAAGGTTAAAGAACAGAAAGACGCTGCGAAAGCAGCGAGACAGGAGGCAAAAGAAGCCAAGGGAGAAACAAAAAAGAAAGGAGGAAAAAAGAAAAAATAAAATGCAAGGCACAAGGAAAATTATAAGAGACATACTTGAAGAAGACGGTTTTTTTGTCTCTCCAGGAATGCTGCAGTATGAAGCAAGAATTCATGGTTATGAAGGAACCAGAGCAGATTTATTCAAAGCTGCCAATAGGATGGTTAGAGAAGGACAAATAAAAGGCAGAAGAAGAGGGCGGGAGCAAAAAACTTGGTATAAATTAAAGGAAGAATATGTGGAGGTAGAATTATCACATGCCTAAGGAAAAAGCATGCAAGATATGCAGGGCAATTTACGAGGGGGAAAAATGCCCGAAGTGCGGTTCAAAAGAATCAGCAGATACGTTTAAGGGAAGAATTGTTGTTCTGAACCCTGAAAAATCAGAGATTGCACAGAAACTTAATCTCAAAGAAAAAGGAAATTTCACAATTAAAGTCAGGTAATTCTTATGGAACTAAAAGAAACAAAAAAATCAGAAAATCCCTTATTTAGCAGGCAGGAAGTTGAATTAACAGCCGAAAACCAGTCAACCCCGAAAATGTCAGATGTTGAAAAAGAATTGTCTGAAAAATATTCTGTTCCTGCTGAGAATATAAAAGTGAAGAAAATCAAGGGAAGCTTCGGCTCAAGAGAGTTCGTGATAACTGCGAATATTTACTTGTCAAAAGAAGAAAAAGACAAAACAGAGAAGGAGAAAAAGAAAAAGGAAAAGACCGCTCCTGCAACTAAACCTGAAGAAAAGAAAAAGTAACATGCCGAAGGAAAAAAAAGGAAAAAAACCGCATAAGAACATGCCTACAAGCAGGAAATATAGCAAATATAAAATAGACGGCAACAAAATTACAAGGGAAAGATTTTGCCCGAGATGCGGGCCAGGAATTTTTTTGATGGTTACAAAAGACAGGGTTTACTGCGGGAAGTGCCACTATAGTGAGTTCACGACTAAAGCAAAATAAAAGTATCAATAAATTTAAAGCATGAAAAAGGTGGCACAAACTCTAAAAAAAGTTAGTTAATCATTCCACCTAAAATCTCTTTTATTTATTTGATGATTTTAAGTTAAACATCATAACCCTGGGAGATTCTTCAAGCCGTCAAAAAGATGACTTGAAGCCTCTCCTGGGGAAAAAGAGGTGATAGAAATTACAGGATGGGCTTGTATATAAATCTTTCGGTTATGTTACCCTTCAATAATGACAAGGAGTATCTAATTTAAAGTAGTGATTTTATTTTTTTGATATTAGCTACTACACCACTTTTTCAGCCCCAACTTAGGCACTACAATAGCTTTAAATAATTGGAGAACTATAAAAAAGCATGGAAAAGCCGGGCAAAACCAGTAATTCTAAACAGGAGCAGATTCATGATTTGCTGTTCAGCAAGGAAATCGGGTGGCAGGAAATAATCTATGACTTGATAAATACAGAACAGCTTGACCCGTGGGACATAGACATAGTAATTCTCACAGACAGGTATCTTGAAAAAATAAGGCAGATGGAAGAAGCGGATTTTTTTGTATCAAGCAAGGTTCTTCTTGCTGCTTCGCTGCTGCTGAAGATAAAGTCAGATGTCTTGCTGGACAAATACCTGAAAAATATAGACGAAATTTTATTCGGAAAACAGGAAAAAAAAGAAATTTTCCCTGAAAGAATTGAGCTGGACGAGGAAATTCCTGGGCTTATTCCAAGAAGCCCTATTCCAAGATTCAGAAAAGTAAGTTTGAAAGAGCTCATGGAGTCCTTGGGCAAGGCGATAAACACGGAAAATAAGAGAATCAGGAAAGAAATAACGCAAAGCAATGCATTGAGAGAGATTTCTTTTTCAATGCCCAAAAGAAAATACAGGATTAGTGACAAGATAAAAGAAATTTATTCCAAGTTGTCAAAGCATTTCGGTGAAAACCAGGAAAAGAGCAAGGTAGCATACACTGAATTTATAGGGAACAACAAAGACGAAAAAATTCTGGCATTTCTGCCATTGTTGCATCTTGAAGACCAAAAAAAGATATGGCTTGAACAGGAAGTGCATTTTGAGGAGATTTATATCTGGTTAAAGGAAAATTATATGAAGCATAATCCCGACCCTCTCGCAGATTTGAAAAAAGAACTTGAACAGGAAATAAGCGAATTGGACAAGGAGAAAAAAGAAAGATTAGAAAAAACCAACAAGGAATTTGAAAATCCTGTGGGAGAGATTTAATGAAACTTATAAGATGGAATGGAAGAGAAATAGAGCTGGATTATTCGAGCAGAGGACACATAAACGGAACAAGTGTTGGTGTTAGGGTAGAAAAGGAAATTGCGGATTTAGGGGAAGAATACGAACAAGCTTACAGAACCGCAGAAGAAGAAGTCATCTGCTATCTTATAAAAAAAGCATTGGAGAAAAGAGAAGAACAAGGCAGGCAGTTAAGAAGAATAGGGGGAATAAAAAAAAGCGTTTGTCTGTCTCCTGTGAATGGGTATTTTATATTAGAAATTGCCCTTGGAGGAATTGCTGTTTAATTTTTAGTTTATCCAAATATAGATGTTTGCTTCGCAAATAATTTATTAATAGTTAATGGAAAAACCCGCTTGATATCAGTAGTTCAACCTTGTTTTCGGCATTAACCTTGAAATTGGTTTCCATATTAATTCCCCAGCAGATAACTTTAATAAAGACGGATGAATTAGATATTTAAGAGGTGATTAAATGAAATTACAGATACGACTTCCAAAATTAGAGACATACAAAAGAGACAAGAGAAAGCCAATTGAGGAAATTTATAATTCCTTTTCAAGATTAGGGAAAAACTGGGTTGGTGATGTAATTGCCTACCAGAAAGCAGATTCAGGGAAAAATAAAGATATTCTTCTTCCGATAATCGGCTTTAGAACCAAAAACAAGGGAAATGCAATCTGGATAATCGCAGGAATTCATGGCGAAGAGCCGGCAGGAGTTAATGCAATTGCAAGAAAATTAAAATTCATAAATAAAATAGGCAAAAAAATTCCAATTGTTATTCTGCCGTTATGCAATCCAAGCGGATACTGGAGAAACTGGAGATATCCAACCAAGAAAAAAATGTCAAGAACTTATGATTTATCCAGTGTCGGAGATTCAGAGCATTATCTGATTAATCTGGAAAAACCAAACAAGCCAAGAGAAAAAGAACCGTCGTCAAAAGTCGCAAAAATATTCAGTTCTTATGTTTTGCGATTGTCAAAAAAATACAAGCCATTTTTGGTATTGGACTTGCACGAGGATGCGAGCAAAAGAAAAATTTACATTTATTCCCAGGGAAGATTGGGGGCAAATGACCCTATCGCAAAGGAAGTTGTCAGCATATTAAGGAAAACAGGATTAAGAATTTATGAAAAAGGAAAGACCTTTTTCAGGCAAAAAATATCCGGAGGCATTGTTTCTAATGTTCATGATGGCTCAATTGACGAACTTTTGTCCTCAAAATATATAATCTTGGGAAAGCGGAGGGTAAAAGGGCCATATGCAAGAAGCGTGATAGTTGTTGAAACAAACACAGTAGGAATTCCCCTGTCAAAGAGGGTAAAAATCCATTCAAAAATATTAAAAAGAATCAGGGAATTCTATAAAATCTCAAAAAGCATTTACGATGACCCCTATTTAAGAAGGCAGATTGAGTCGGATATTGTGTAAAATTAAGAAATATACTTTGCTCAATGCTAATAAACAAACATTGATATCCACAACACTGGTTTTTCACATATAGGTAGTTAAACAAGCACATTAAAGTTATTTTCTATTATAATTATCTCTTCAATTTTGCGAATTTATGAGCAAGTCCTTCAGCAGACATTTTTTAAATCCTCTATATCTTCTTTCCCTATGAAATCCGCAGTTTTATTTTCAGGAGGAAAGGACTCAACTTTTTCCATGTATCTTGCCAAAAAAGCAGGATATGAATTAGCTTGCTTGATAACGCTTCATTCAAAGAACAAAGAATCATATATGTTTCACACTCCAAGCATTGAGCAAACAGAAAAACAAGCAGAGGTTATGAATATCCCTTTGCTAACAGAAAAGACAGAAGGAAAAAAAGAACAGGAATTAGAAGATTTGGAAAGAGCAATCAAAAGAGCAAAAGAAAAATATAACATTGATACAATTGTGACAGGCGCGCTTCATTCTGTTTATCAAAAAGAAAGAATACAAAAAATCTGCGACAAACTTGGTTTGAACTGCTTCAATCCATTATGGCACAAAGACGAAATAGATTATCTCAAAGAATTAATCAGGAATAACTTTAATGTAATTATAACCGGAGTGGCTGCATATTCCTTAGATAAATCATGGCTTGGAAGAAAAATAGACAAGGAATTCATAGAGGAAGTTTCAGAATTAAAAAGAAAATATAAAATTCATCCAGCAGGAGAAGGCGGTGAGTTTGAAACATTTGTGTTAAATTGTCCATTGTTCAAAAAAGAATTGAAAATAAAATTATTCAAAGATTTTAAGGAAGGGGAGAATAGCTGGAGGAGAGAGATAGAAATATAAGAATTAAAAACACCCTAACCCTTAATATATAATGGCTTATGCAGTTTATGCGCTTAATGTTTTTGACAAAAAGATGAATAAACTTCCAGAGTTTGAGAGGGACATCATTCAAAAAATATTCCTGCAGATTAAAGAAAATCCTTATGTTGGAAGCCAAATAAGATATAAATTCTTTCGGGAAAAGAGAATAAGGGAGAAAAGAATCTATTATCTTGTATATGATGATTTAAAAATTGTTTTGATGGTAGCTATTGGAGGAAAGAAATCTCAGGAAGAAACTATTGATAAGATTGTAAATTATTTTAAAGAATACAGGAAATATGCAGAAAAATTAAGCAACTCTTCTTAATCTTCCCAATTTTAAATCTTCTAATCCTTCTTCAAATTGTCTTACTAAATCTTTATCTATCTTTTTTATTACAACTAAATCTTTCATTTTTTCTATTGCAATTATTGAACCTTCGTTTATCTTTAATTCATCTCTAATTTTTTGAGGAATTACAATTTGTCCTTTTGAACTCATTTTAGTTATATCCATATTGTAAGAAAGTAAGATTTTCCTATTTATAAGGATTTCGGCTTCTCGAGAAGCCATTTTTAATCTTTCTATCTATATTTAATATTATCTTAAGGGTTCTATTTTGGTATTTATAAAATCAGGTTTTCCGTATTCATTTGATTGATAAATAAATCCTTTCTGAGTAAAAAATCTTTTTAACCTTAATTCCGGTTTTGTGTCTCGTCCTTTGATTTGGGACATATTATAACTTCTTTGTTCTTTTGTGTGAGCATCTGCCATCTTAAAGTTTTACCATACTTTCCTTCCCGCTCCCCATATCCCTCGCCTTGTACTTCCCCTTCCTGACTTCCTCATTACCAATAAATATAACCTCTTTAATTCCCCTGCTGTTAGCATAATCAAGTGCCTTGCTTGGTTTTCCATAGTATAATGTGATATCTTTTTCCCTTTCACGAAGTTTTTCAGCAAGTTTTAATGCCTCTTTATCTTTGCCTAAACTGATTAACAAAATTCTTTCTTCATCAAGAGTTACTTTTGCCAACTGGCTTAACCTGTCCAAGCCAAAAGAAATTCCAGTACATTGTAAATCATTTATTTCATAACTTCCTCCTCCACAAATTGTCTCTTTCATCTTCTCTGTTTTAATTTCAAAAACATTTCCATTGTAATAACTCAAGCCCCTTACAAGCGATGGCTGAAAATTAATCTTTACTCCATAGTATGAGCAGTATTTTTTCAGGTTTTCAATTTCATTGTAAGCAGGGTATTTTTTGAAATATGACTCTGGTTTTTTCAGAAGCTGGAGGATTTTTTCTGCTTTCAGCTTTTTGAGCTTTTCTTTTACTTCTTTTTCAGGAAGCTTATCCAGCTTGTCAATTTCTCTAAGAACCTGTTTCCTGTTTTTGCTTATCTTTAACTCATCAATAATTTCATTGATTAGTCCCCTGTTTCCGACAAAGATTTTAATTGGGATTTTCAACTGTTTGAAGATATTATCAGTAACAGTCAAAATCTCTGCTTCTTCTCTTGCTTTTATTTCAGACAATCCCACAATATCCACATCACACTGCGTAATCTGGCGAAATCTGTTTGAACTTACGGGCTCATCCCTGAAAACCTCTCCAATCTGATATCTTTTATAAGGAAGTTTCCTGCCTTTTGCAGTCCTTTTTAACTGAAAAGTGAATTCATATCTCAAGGCAAGAGCCCTATTTCCCTTGTCCTTGAGTTTGAAAATATCTGAAACAGCTTCATCTTCTGCCTGGTTTTCAGGCCCTTTCACAAATTCCTCATATTCAATAATAGGAGTTTCTGCAAGCTCAAATCCGTATTTCCTGAATGTTCTTGCAAGTATGCCTTTGATTTTCTGCCTTTTTTCAGCTTCTTCTCCAGTGTAATCGTTAAATCCCTTTACTAAATCCATTTTATTTGTAAATAATTAATATGAAACCTACCTTTAAATTCATTTTTAGCGAGTTTATCATTAACTATTATTAATCGCGATTTTATGAACGCAATTATTTCCTCCTAAGTTTTTTATTTAACCTGTCAATCTTTCTTTTGATTGCTAACACAATTTTCCTTATATTCCTTTTGTTTCTCTTTTGCTCGTCTTTTATTTCCCAAATAACGATTTTCTTCATTATAGGAGCATTCCAGTAATTGAAAATAACCTTTGGTATGTCATTTGCCACAACAATAATCCTGTCAGCTTCTTTCATGTCTTTGATTTTTAATGGGAGAGGTTTTCTCTTTGCAATATTTACTCCTAAAATCTTCCTGGAAACTTCTCTTTGTGCAGTATCGGAGTTTCCGCCCATGATTATGCCTCTGCTTCCAAGAACAGAAACATTTCTATTTTTGTTTATTTTTCTGAAATATTCTTCTGTAACTCTGCTTCTGAATGCGTTGTATTTGCATACAAATAGGATTTTCATTTTATTCTCTCCAAAAAGGGCGAAAGGAGGGAGTCGAACCCTCTTTTAGCGAGCCACAGTCGCTCGTCATAACCGTTAGACCACAGTCGCCATCGTAAGGAACCAAGGTTCCTTGACGTTCAACTTCCTTTAAAGTTGGTTCAAGGCTGATTCCGATATTTACAATATACAAAAAAGGTATAAAAACATTCTGATATGAAATAAAGCTACAGCTAGAAAAATTCTTACTTATGATGTCTGTGGGGAAACCCCCAAACTTTAGCTGTCATAAAATTTCAAGGAAAAAAGGATTTTTAAATTTATCTAGAACGTTTGAATGTAATTTGAATCTTTTTTGCTAACCCTTTATCACTAAATTGAATTCTTCTAAGTAGATGATATGGAGGAAGACGTCTATAACCATAATCTTCAAATCCATAAATCTGAACTCTCTGTCCAGTCACTTTTCTTGCTACGCGATTGGTTAACATACTTAAAATAATTATTTTTGATTATTAAATATTTCTGTGATTGTGAATAAGTTTTTTAAAGAGTTTTTTCCTATATAAAATATGGGTGTATTAATCAGAAAACAAAGAGGTGTAGCCACACTCACAAAAATAGCAAAACTTTCTGTAATCATGCTCATCATAGCGATTGCTTCTGCATTGATAGATACTATATGGGCAATTTATATGGATAGTTTTATAGACAGCATGTCCATTATTGGTTTTATCTCTGCTGGTTTAACCATAGTATCATTTTTCTCCTTCTTTTTTATTATCCCGTTAATTGAAAGAAGCAACAAGTCAAAACTCTATGCAATAACTCTTTTGATGTATGTAATTACTTATATTTTATTTGCTATAAATTCCAAATTTTATTTTTTTATTGTTCTTGCTTTTGTTCTGACTATTTTAACAACATTGAGAATAACCATTTTTGGACTAATTGTAAAAGACAAATCAAATCAGAAACAATTGTCAAGAAACGAAGGATTAGTTTATACCTTTATGGATACGGGGTGGGTTATTGGCCCCTTAATCGCGGGTTTTATTGCAGATAAATTCGGAATAAGTAAGGTTTTCCTGCTTGCCGCAGTTTTTATGTTTATGGCTTTTGTTCTTTTCAAGGTTTCAAAGATAAAAGATTCACATGTAAAAAAGAAAGCGGATTTGAATCTTGTAAAAAATTTCCTTGCATTTTTTAAAGACAAGCAAAGAATTCTCGCTTATATAATTGCCGGAGGCGGAAATTTCTGGTGGATTTTAATTTATCTTTTCATGCCTCTTTATATTTTAAAACAGGGGCTTGGAGATTTATGGATTGGTTATTTCCTTTTTGCAGTTGCTGTTCCTCTTGTTTTGTCACAATATAAACTTTCAAAATTAACAGGAAGAATTGGATTTAAGAAAATGTTCAAGGTTGGTTTCTTAATATTATTCGCAGCATCAATTGCCTGCTTCTTCATAAGCAATATCTATGCAATTATGATTATCCTGGTTTTGGCAAGTATAGGCCCTGCAATTATAGAGCCAAACACAGAAGCATATTTCTTTGACATTACTCCCGACAAAGACGAAAGCAGGTTTTACGGCCCGTTCAACACTTCAATAGATGTTAATCAGTTTGTCGCAAAGATAGTGAGTTCTGTTATCTTGTTATTCCTGCCCTTCAAGTTCGTCTTTTTGGTGTTTGGAGCAGGAATGATTGTTCTTTTCCTGCTTAGTTGCAGGATAAAGGATTTTGTTGAGAAGAAGAGGAGATGATTTGTCTGTTAACACAGAATTGATGTAAAAATAATTAATATATTACCCTTAACAATGCTTTGTTTAGTTATAACCTAAGTTTTTGATTAATATTATTATCAATTTTGCGAACGAAGTAAGCAAGTATTTTAAACTATTAATTTTTATTTATCCTATGAAACACAAACAAACTCGCGACCCCGCACGAGTTAGAAATAAAAAACATTACTCTCTATCACGAAGTCGCTCGGAGCTTATGGCACCAGCAGGTGATTTTCCAATGCTGTCAGCAGCAGTGAACGCAGGAGCAGATGCTGTTTATTTCGGATTAAATGCATTTTCAATGCGTGCTGCAGCAAAGAACTTCACGATTGCGGACTTGAATTTGATAGAGCAAATCTGCAAGCCCAAAAAAGTAAAAAGGTACTTAACGCTGAACACAATAGTTTACAATCACGAGTTAAAAGACATTGAAGAAATAATCAAGCAGGTTAAAAATAAAATAGATGCAATAATCTGCTGGGATTTTTCTGTAATTCAATTATGCAAAAAATACAAGGTTCCTTTTTTCATTTCAACACAGGCATCTGTATCAAATGTTGAATCAGCAGAATTCTACAAAAAATTAGGAGCAAAAAGAATTGTCTTGGCAAGAGAGTTAAACTTAAGGCAGATAAAAGAAATTTCAAAAATTAAAGGGCTTGAAATTGAATGTTTTGTTCATGGGGCAATGTGCGTCTCTGTTTCAGGCAGATGCTTCACTTCCCAATTTTTGTTCAACAAATCAGCGAATAGAGGAGAGTGCCTGCATCCGTGCAGAAGAAGTTATTTAGTAAAAGACGAGGAAGGAAATGAATTGAAAGTTGAAAACTCAAGAATTTTCTCTGCAAAGGACTTGTGCACTCTGCCCTTTATTGAACAACTTAAAAAATCAGGAATAACTGCTTTCAAGATTGAAGGAAGAAACAGGGACGCAAGATATGTAGATGCTGTCGTGAGGGTATATAGGAAATCACTAAATAAAAAACTCTCGGAAAAGGAATTGAAGGACTCCTTAAAAGAACTTGAAAAAATTTACAACAAGGGTTATTCTTCCGGATTTTACCTGAAAATTCCGACAGCAGATGATTTCTCAAAAACAGAAAGCAGTTCTGCAACAGAGAAAAAGCATTTTGTGGGAAAAGTAAGCCATTATTTTCCTCGTGTCTGCGTTGCAGCAATAAGATTAGTTTCGGACTTAAAAGTTGGGGATGAAATTGCTGTTATAGGAAATTTAACAGGAATAATAAATTCAAAAGTTGAGAGAATTGAGATAAACAAAAAGCCAGTTCAAAAAGCAGAAAAAGGGCAGGAGATAGGGATTAAACTTCCAAAAGCAAGGAAAAATGACGAAGTTTATGTAATTCTTAAAAACCTCTAAAAGTAAAGATTAAAAATTAGCTGCTCATAAATTTGCAGAGCATTATTGGAGTTAATGATGACACAATGACCCGATGAGGTATGAACTTCCTATGCCAACTTCATCTGTAATTATTTTGATTAGGACAAATTAAGTTTAATTACTCTAATCATCCTATTTCGGAAGTCAAAAAATAAAGATTAAAAAATTAAAACTCAAAAGAAGTTGTTGTCTGGCATAACTGGTCATTTCCTGAAGCGTCCTTGAAATAAGGAGTTATTTCAACCTTGTTTGGAGCTGCTACTCCTGTTGTTAAACTTAGTGTATTTCTTCCTGTTAATGCGGGCACATCATTGGGGCTGTCAATTGCTGTTAATGTACTTGTTCCAGCAACAGTATCTCTAAAAACTACTTTAACTCCTGCAAGCACATCATCACCAGCACCTGTTCTTGATAAAGTAACAGTACATGTAGCGACGCATGTTGCAGAAACAGCTGTTGCCCTTACATCTATGCCAAGGCATTTTCCTGCAACGTCTGCTCCTCCGGCACTTTTTGTTATAAGATTATTAACTACAGCCCAGACAATTCCGACTGCCACAAGAACAAGGACTACCATAATAACTGTGATGACTATGGTGGAAACACCTTTTTTGTTTGTTATCATTTTCCTTTTTGCTGATAAAGATAAATCTTTCCTATTTAAAAATGTTTTTATTTGTTAACTTTGTTTAAAAAGTCCTGATTTGGTTTGACTTATTAAACAAAAATGGCTCCCTCTGCTCCTGACTTCACTTGCTTGCTGATTACACCGTGAAATCACTCGCTTCATTCGTTCGCAGATTAATAATAATGTTAATATAAAACCCGTTTTTAGGTTAATTTTTTCATCAATCGTGAGTTGAAGGTGAACAACTTTATGAGACAGATTAATTATCAACAACGAGAAAGGTTGTGAGTAGAACCAAATTTTAAACATAAATTACTTATTAAACAAATTTCATCTATTAAAACTATCCAGGATTTGGAAAAATTCTTTGCTGTCCATTACCTTGTCAACATCATTCAATCCCTGATGCTCTGCAAATTTCCTGAAACTCTCGGGCTTGTATCCCCGTTTTCTCAAAGAAGCGATTGTCGGAAGCCGTTCATCTTCATAGCCGGAAAATTCTCCCTTGTTAATCAGTTCTGTCATCTTTCTCTTTGACAAAATCAAATCAGTGAATTTTATTCTTCCTATGAAAAAAGTCCAGGGATACTTCTTTTTGAGAACATCAAAAATCATTTTCTGCCTTTTTGCGTTGTCCATATGGTCTTTTCCCCTTATGACATGAGTCATTTTCAATTCAATGTCATCAACAGCAACAGCGAAATTCATCAGAGGCCATACCCTGTATTTGTTTCCCTGTTTCGGATGTTTTTTTGTGTTCACTCTCGCAAGAGGAAAATCCCTCATAGCAGGGTTTTTGTCTTTCATGTCTGACTTAAACCTTAAAACAGCTTCTTCCTCTTTAAATCCGTTTTTGCCTTTGTCAAGCATTCTTTTCCAAAATTCAAGATTTTCTTTTGCAGGATTTTTTCTGCAAGGGCAATTCTCTTTTTTCTCAATGAATTTTTTGAACTTTTCATTAGGACAAGTACAGACATATACCTTGTTTTTTCTGATAAGTTTTTCTGCATAGGCATAATAAAATTTCATCCTGTCAGACGAATTAATATATTTGTAAACATTTCCAAAAATCCAGTCGCAGTCCTTTTTTATCTGCCTGTATGCTTCGGGGATAACTGCCCCGGGATTTGTGTCATCAACAATCACATAAAACTTTCCCTTGTATTTTTCTGCATACAAAGACGAGGACATGTTTGAGATTATATTCCCTATGTGTATAAAACCAGAAGGAGACGGGCGGAATCTCATAATTACCTTTCCTTTTTTTCCTTTTACTCCTGGTAATTCAGGCAGGCCCTCTCTTTCTTTTCTTTCGCTTGTCTGCTTTTCAAGTTTCTCAAATTCTTTTTTCTGCTCTTCCAGTGAAAGAGAATTTACTTCAAGAATTATTTCATTGATTTTCTTTGCGTATTTTCCTACCTCGCTTTTTTTCAAGCCCTCGTGAAATAGCGAAGAAATGACAGGACTCTGCATTGCTGTTCCCTCATAGGCAACTGCATTTTTCAGGGCGTATGCCCTGATTATTTTATCCCAATTTTTCATATTCCAAAAAAGAAACAGAGATTAATAAATTTATTCAATCACATTATTTCAGAACTCTTTACTCCTGCTTTCCTTTCCAGCAAATCCACTCTCTGCTGCAGATGGTAAATCTGATTGCTTAAGTCCTCAAGCTTGTTTGTTATCTCCATAAGCTTACTGGCAAGTTTCTTTTTCCTTTCTCCTGCATTATCAGAAGAGACAGAAGGGATTGAACTTTCTGAAGAAGCTGAAGCAGAACCAGAAGCAAGATTGCTCAAAAAACTAAAGCCAGAACTCTCTTTTTGTGCCTGTTGTTCCTTCCTGACCCCTGCGAGTTTTTCCTGCTGTCTTTTGTATCTTTCGCTTAAATCAACAACATTATCCCTTTTCTTTCCCCTTCCAAATAGCCCCATGCAGGAATAAGGGAATAATTGTTTATAAGTTTTTGTTTTCTCCTGCATTAGAAACATTTTTTAAACACACAATCTTTATTTTATCATAGAGAAAAAAGATGGCAGAGATAAAACCAATAAACGAGATTATTGAAAGTATAGCAGGAAAGCCGGGCGGAGTGCACACGCTTGTTTATGACTCCAGTTCAGAGACACTTGAGCCAATTTATTTTTACATAACTGACCTTATGATTGACAGTATGGGGCTGGAGACAGAAAAGATTGTTGATAACTTTGTTTCTTCTCCTGGTTCAGGGCATTTTGCAGAACTTGGGCAGAGAATGACAATAATGCAGCAACAGGCAAGCAAAATACTTGGGGATGTCAATACTGTTTTAAGAAGCGTATTAAATATAATTTATGACTTGAAAGAATTCAAAATAAGATTGCAAAGCTACGAGGATTTGAAATCCGGTTCAAAAGACAAAAGTGAAGCCGCGATGCTGTCATTAAAGCAGATATGGATGGACAAGGTGGATATGACAAGGGGAAATTCAAGCATTAAGGCAATGGCTTTTCAGGGAGGATTTCAGACACTGATAGACGCTTTTTTGGCAGCCAAAAATGAAAAAGATGCTGACAAGCTGGATTTAAATGAAAGAGTAAAAAGAATTTTGAAGCCGAGAATCCTGGAATTTAACTCGTGGGTGAAAAATTCTGAAAGCGAACTGAAAAAAAGATATGACCTGGAAAGAGAGTATCTTAAAAGCCAGGTTAACAGCTTGAAATTATATTCAAGATGGGCAAAGCCGTATCTTAAAGTTGCCCAGCAGCTGGAAATGAAAGAATTTGGAAGAGGCCCTGCATTGGTAAAAGCATTTAACACAATAGTTCTGGAACTGACTTTGCTGGGAAAGAACAAGGTTGACATTAAAAAATTCATAGACACAAAAGATTTGGCTCCTGAACTTGGGAAACCCGGAATTTTGAGAACTCTAAAAAGAAAATATTATGTTTGCATTCTGGTTGACATTAATTTCAGGGGAATTCCGCAGAGAGCAGGACAGCAGCCGCATTATGTATTCGGGGGAAAAGCAGAAGTGACATTCAGGTCATATGCGATGAGCGAGGACGACATTAAAAAGCTTGAAGATGAAATGAAAAAATCAGACATGGAAGATGTCCTAGGGCTTATAGAAGGAACAACAACAGAGAGTTTGGGGAAACTGCAGGAAGAAATAGATTTTTTTCTGGAAGAGAAAGAAAAAGAAGACAAAGGAAAGGGAACAAAAGATACATCAAATCCTTTTTTGGCATTAATCGGAAAATACGAAGAAAAAGGTGCAGATGCAGGCAAATCAAAGCAAAAAACAGGCAGAGTTGCTCCTGAAAATTTCATTGAGAAGGAGATTATACGCCCTGCTGCACTGAAAAAGGCAGAGGATATTTCATTTGACATGTTTGATATTTACAAGAAAACCCACGGAATGCCGAGTTACACCTGATTTTGTATGCCTGTTTAAAATAGTTAATAAGGTATTGATTATCTATTAAATCAATTTCTCTGCGAACTTGTGAGCACAAACCGCATATGTTTTCTACTGACAGAATATTTAAAAAGATATATTAGTCCCTTAAAAAATGGGAGATAAAGGAATAGTCGGGATGGCTATAAGCGAAGTACTGGATGTAACTGAAACAATAAGTTATTTTATTATTTATACTCAAGGAGATGGTTCTGTAGAACAGGTTGCAAGACAGGTTTCTGATTATTGGACTGCTTACAGGAGAAAGCCATCAGCAACAATCCCAAGAACCGGAGGCATGTTCCCAACTAACTCGGAATCTCCAAGATATATTCCCAATCATGATAATCCTGATAAAACTGACTTGGGAGTCAGGGCAGCAGGAATATCTGCAAATAATAATTCTTTTCATATTACTGGAATAGGAATGAGCAGAGAAGAATTAGACAAATTCAGGGAATATTTAACGCCGAGAATTCTGGCATAAGCTGGAGATTTATTCTGCCAGATAGGATGAAAAATAGTTGCTCACTCTGTCCGCAATATTTCTAAAATAATTAATGAAAAGGACGAGAATTATAATGCTGAACAAACACGTTAAATTTGTTCCTGTTAGTTATTTACCAGTATCTGCATCAGCACATTTTTTCACAAATTCTGCCAATCGCAATAATTATATATTTCCTGTTCTTTGATAAATTATGAAATCCAAGAAAGTTTCAGGGAAAAGGAAAACTCCTGAAAAGAAAAAACATGAGAAACCCGCAGAAAAAAAGCAGGAGCAGGAAAAAAATATTGAGCAAAAGGTCATTGAAATTTCTCCTGCTGAACAGGAAGAAGATTTTGAGGAGGAAAGTTTTGAGGAATTTATTCCGAGAATGGAAAGCATTTCATCAAGGGCTCCTGTACTTCAGAGAGTGGAAATGCCAATGGCAGGAGAGAATCTGGAAGCAAATGTGGCGGCTTCTACTCCTGTTGATGCTGACAATACTGCAGACAGGCAGGAACAGGGAGCAAGATATCCGGGAGGGGGAAGCGATGCTCTTGGCTATTCGTCGTTTGTCCAACAGAGCACAGATGAAAGAAAATATGAATCAGAACCGAGAGTCAATCTCACTCCAATCAGGGAAAACATGAAGATGCCGAGGCAGGAATTGATAAATCCATTCTTTGATGTGTCAGACGATAATCCACATACTGATGGAGCAAGAGGAGCATGGGAAAATCCGATAGAAGAAAGAAAAGCACTTCCGTTTGAAAGAGATGGCAAAAGATACATGGAATACAAGCTGAAAACAAGATAGATTAATAAATTAGTTTTCACTGGCTGTATTTGATAATATAAGTTTAGAAAAGAGGTAATATGAAAGAAGATATATACAGAATTGCACTTTGGGTAGTTTCTATTTTAGCAAGAAATACAGGAGAGACAAATATCTTAAAAAACAGCATTTTTAATTCAATAAAAAGTTTTAAAGAATATGTGAAATGCAGGTAAAATGGCAAAAGAGGATTATACAATAAGCGGCATTTATCAGGGGGGATATTCATCGCTGAATCCAAGCTACGGAAGCGTGTTTACCGGCTACAGAGCAAGTGCAGGAAGCATCGGGCTTGCAATAGACCCGAGAACAGCGAATGTTCTTCAGGAAATTCAAAAAGCACTTTCTGTCGGAGCAAAGCAAATAGAAGTCGGAGCTGTTTCTCCTGATGTCTTTGAATCAATTCCTAAGCAGCATTTAAAGGAACTTAACAGGATAAGCAAGCTTACAGGAGTGGGAATTTCTGTTCATGCTCCGATAGTGGAGCCGTCAGGAATTTCAAAACAGGGGTTCAGTGAAGATAACAGAAAGGCAGCTGAAAGGCAGATGTTTTCAGCAGTAGAACGCAGCCACGAGATAAATCCAAAAGGAAATGTCAATGTTACATTTCATTCTTCTGCGCAGATACCCCAGCCGATAACCCCAAAAGGAAAAGAAGTCCCTGAAGAGATTTACATTGTCAACAGGGAAAAGGGCTCTATTCATCCTTTTCAGCTGAAAGAAAAGGCCTTTCCTGGAGATGAAGGAAAAATAAACATCCAGAAAGAGATAGACCGGATAAACCAGATTCAGTGGAGCGAGAACAGGAGAAATATGTCCTACTACGCAAATATCGGTGAAGAAGACATCAAGAAGTCAGAGTTGCTGGCAAGAACTGCAGAAAAAGAAAAAGGAGAGGGAAAAGAAATTGTTCCTGCTGAAAGGGAAGCAAAAATTATTTTTAACAGAGGCAGAACTTTTTTGGATAATTCTTACATGACATTGCAGGAGCTTTTTGAAACAGCAAATACACAGGGCTCAAAAGAAGACAAAAAAATCCTTAGCGATTTTGCTGATAATATAAGAGCAAGAGCAGAAGAGCTGAAAAAAACAAAGAATATCTATGAGGATGCAAGAATAAGAAGGGAGATAATTGACGAGGGCTTTGAGGCACTGGGGAAGGTTCATCCCAAATTATTTGAGCAACTTGACGATTATGCAAGAGAAAAAACCATAGATAGCTTTGCGAATGTTGCTTTTAATGCATATGATAAATTCAGGGACAGCAGCCCGATTATAAGCATTGAAAATCCTCCTGTAGGAGGTGCTTTCAGCAGAGGAAAAGAACTGAAAGAACTTGTTGAAGGAGCAAGACAGAAATTCATAGACAAAGCAGTGGAAAAAGGGATGAGTGAAAATCAGGCGAGAATGGCTGCTGAAAAAGTTCTGGGAGTAACCTGGGATGTCGGGCATATTAACATGCTTAGAAAATACGGCTATGAATCCAAAGACATTGTCAAAGAAGCAAAAGAAGTTGCCCCTCTTGTAAAGCAGGTTCATCTTTCAGACAATTTTGGATTTGAGCATACAGAACTTCCTATGGGAATGGGAAATGTTCCTATAAAAGAAGTTCTTAAGGAGCTTCCTGAAGAAACGAGGAAGATTATTGAGGCAGGAAACTGGTATCAGTATCAGAAAACCACTCCTTTTCAGGAAACCCTGGAAGCATTTGGCTCTCAAATGTATCCTACACAAGGGCCTTATTGGAATCAGGCATTAGGATTGCAGCAGAGTTATCTAATGGGATATGGTTTAATGTTGCCTCAAATAAATTATGAAACATTCGGGGGGGGCTTTTCACAACTGCCTGCAGAACTTGGAGGACAGAAAGCAGGTGCACAGGGAAGCAGGATGTCAGGAAAGCCAATGGAATAAAATATGGCAAAACAAAAAATAAATCTTGTCAAGCCGATTCAGGAAGGAATTGAAAGAATAGTTGAAAATCATCCTGTGTTTTCAGGACATGAGGAATTTATCAGGAAGCACATAATTTCAGGAGTATTGAAAGACAGGGTTTATGAATTGTATGAAGAAGCAAAATCAAGAGGGCTTGAAGACAGAAAAATGCAGGAATACCTGCACAGAGGAATTTCAGATTATGTTGCAGCAGGACTTGCACTTGACAAACCTGGCAGGAGATTCATACTTGGAAAAGGGCTTGAGGAAAGGACAGGAAGAGGAGTTCCGTGGTTTTTTGCAAGAAGACAGAATCGCGGGGAAAAATATTTTGACAAAATTCTTGGTGCAGGACGCAAGGTAGACCATGCAGTAAGATATAATGAGCTGAAAAAAAGAAGGCCCAAAATTGCAGAATCTGTTGAAACCCTTTATGATTTTGATTTTTTGAACGACTTGATAGATAATATGAGAAAAGACAGAATAATTAACTGGTGGGAGTATCACCAGCTCAAGAGAATTGCAAAAGAAAGAAGAAAAGCGGGATATGAACAATTTAAAGAATATCTGGCTCCCCGGAAGATTGCTGCATCTGTGCTTATGGTTCTTGGAGTTTTGGCAGTGATATTTTCCGGATTTGGACTGACAGGAGCAGTGACTGGCATTTCAAATAGTTCATCTGCTGTTTTCGGAATTATTTTGATTTTCACATCATTAATTTTGTTTTTCAAAGCATTTAAAAAATAAAAGATTTAAAAACTATTTTGCCTATAAAAAGGCAGTAGCAAAATAAAAAAGGGGAGGAGAAAATGAAAAAGAAAAATTATTTAAAAATAATTATGATTGTGCTGTACTCAATACTTTTAGCATATGCAATTTATTTATTATTAATTAAACTATTTCTATTGTTAAAATGAAAAAGAAAATAAAAAATGTCCTTGAATGGATTTTGGTAATTGCAACTATTATTGGGATTGTTTTAGGCATAGTTGTAATTCTAAGAACCTTAGGGGCGATATAAAGTGAAAAGACAGATATTGGAGTTATTAAAAATGATGTTAACACTTATAGTTTATGCTATCTTTTTATTTAAATCTGCAAAATCAGATTGTTTTAATGCTTTTGATAGTGTAGTTGTTCTTATTGATATTATATTATCTATTACACTAATGTTTTATTTATGGGGTGAGAAAAATGAAATTTAATGTGAAGGAGGAAATGTAAATAATGGCTGAAAAAGAAAAAAATAGCAGGAAAAAGAGAATGAAAGTCAATCCGAGAAACTTTCCGACAATTCATCTGAAAAGCGAGTCAGAGATTGCAATGGATTTTGCGACAAAAGTTTACCAGAAATTTGACAAGATGGTTAAATCGGTTGTCCTGTTCGGCTCATCTGCAAGAAAGGACTCAACTTCCACATCAGACATAGACATCATAATAATTATTGACGATGCCACGATAAAATGGGACCAGGAACTGGTAGCATGGTACAGGGAAGAGCTTGGAAAAATACTCAAAACAAATCCCTACAAAAAGAGTTTGCACATTAACACGATAAAGATAAGCACATGGTGGGAGGATTTAATGAGGGGAGACCCTGTTGTGATAAATATTTTAAGATTTGGTGAGGCAGTGATTGATTTGGCTGGTTTTTTTGAGCCGCTGAAATTTCTCCTGCTGAACGGGAAAATAAAATCAACTCCTGAAGCAATTTACAACTGCCTGCAGAGAGTTCCGATGCATTTTGTAAGGAGCAAGACATCTGAACTGAATTCCATAGAGGGTTTGTACTGGGCTATGGTGGACTCTGCTCATGCCGCACTAATCGCAGCATCTGTGCCTCCTGCTTCTCCGGAGCATATTCCGATAGAGCTGAAAGAGGCGTTTGTAAACACAGGAAGATTAAAAATGAAATATGTCACATGGTACAGGGATTTGCTCTTTCTTCACAAGAAGATAACTCACGGAGAAATCCGCGATTTGAAAGGAGTTGAAATAGACGACTGGCAGGAAAAGACAGAAGAATTTGCGAGAGTAATGGCTCAACTTGTTAATGAAATTGTGGGGTAGAATTGTATTTCTAAAAAATTAATTTGTTTGCTTTGCAAAATTTGATGATTACATTAATAATAACTGAAACTTTTTGCAGATGTTTTGATTAATCGTTTTAGAACGAGCAAGTATTAAAACTGTTACGCATTAATTATTCTTAGCGAAGAAGTCCATCAAAGACGATTTCGTAGCAATTACTTTCCTTCTTTCTTTTCTTCCTTTTTTGGATACAACTCATTCAATCCCTCTTCAGTCATTGCATTTACCATACCGAGAGTTTTGGCTCTTAATCTTCTTGATTTAAGCATTTCAACAGCTTTCAGATATTTTCCTATTCTTTCTTTTTCTTCTTTAGGGGTATCATCTTCTTTTCCTTTCTTTAGTAAATCTACAATTGTAAATTCTTTGTATCTTTCAGAGTCCTCCCTGAATCCTTCAGGAATTCTTTCTTCTGGCAGATATTTTTCAAGCAGGTATTTAGTCAAATCAGAGAATTTTGTTGATGCAAATGCTCTTTCATATTTTTTTCCGTAAATCCCAATGTTCATGAAAATATCAGAATTAGTTATGCTTTCGTCTCCTCCGACAGCAGCTTCTTTCAAGCTTCTTTGAATCACAACATCGCCTTCAAAGTCCTTTCCGTAAATGCCTTTATAAAAATCTGCCATAGCAGTAACTGCTAAACCATTCTCTTTTCCGGCGTTCATGGCTGCGACAGCAGCTGATTCATATCTTGCTAAGTCATCTAATGCCATGTATTTTCACAGAAAAACGGGTTTATAAATATTTCTATATTGTTACTACTAAATGGTTAAAAAAGAAAAGGTTTAAATGAAGGATAAAATGAAAGATTGATAAAGTAATTAAAAAGAAGCGGTAATAGAGATAAATAGGAGTATTACTTATAATTATTGTCGGCTTGGTTGGGTGGCAATCAGTCACTCCCTGAAGAAACCTGACTTCCCAATGTTATTGTCTATTCCGATTATCTTTACAGATATAGTGTAACACTTAATTTATATTAAAACTATTCTTCTTACTTTATCTCCTCATAAACAACCTTCTTTTTTCCCGGAAACTTGGAACGAATGTCTTTGAACAAACCCCTCACAAACTGGACTTCTTTTTGGCTTACAAGAAATGCTACAAACAGGGGCTCGTTTTTTCTTAATAATGCCGCTCTTTCAATTGCTTTGCCGAATGACAGCTGCATTCCTGTCTGCATCCTGTCTGCTCCTGCTCCTGTAATCATCTTGTTTTCCCTCTGAATATGATGCGGGAAAGGTATTACCCTGAAAACATACTGCCCTAAAAAATTCTCGTCTAATTTTCTGTGGATATACTGCCTGCATGCTTCAATTGCAGTGTCCCTTATCTGCACATTCTCGTCTATAACAAGAGAAAGTTTGTGCTTTAGTTTTTTAGCCGCGAAAAGGGAATTCTCGCCCATTGTAAATTTGACAATCTTTTGAGGCGGAACTGTTTTTATGTATGCCTTTGCTTTTACCTTGCTAAACCTTGTGTAAGGAACTGTCTTCATTTTTGAATATGCTGATGCTTTTCTTAGTGCCATGTTATTTTACCTCCACGCTTGTTGTCAGTGCCTGTCCTGGCAGCCCTTTTTCAAATATTGCCCTCACAAGCCCTTTATTTCCGTGAACAGCAGAAATTTTTCCTTTGATTATTTTTTTATTTTTCCCTGGTGAAGTCCATTCAACCTGTTTTCCTATAAATTTTTCTGCCTTTTCCCTGCTGTCTGCTCCCACATCTATAATAAAATGCCTTTCGTGAACAGTATGCCTTCCTCTCCTGAACTGAATAACTTTTGCTTTCATCGCGTTGATAGTATTAATTGAGAAAAATAGTTTTTAAAGGTTATTCTCTATTCTGCATAAACAGAAATAAGTTCCTGCCTGACTCCCTGCAGATGACTCCTGACTTCTTTATAGTAATCAAGTATTTTCCTTCTGCTTAATCCCGGTTTTGCCAGATATCTAAGAGCAAGAAGCAGGTGTACAGTACTCTCGCTGTTTTCATAAAGTCCCAGTTCTTCAGAAAGTTTTTTTTCAGATTGAAACGGGTCTACTCCTAATCTGCGCAATAAACCGGCAGAATGGGAGCATATTCTCTTGAATCTTTCCTGCTCTAAGCAAAACTGCGTCAAAATTTCATAATCTTCTAATGCCAAGTCCGTATGTCTTGCTGCAATCTGCATTGTTTTGCTGTATTTTTTCAAATGTCTTTCTGCTGTTCTTAGTGATTTGTTGTGTTTCATATTATTTCTCTCCTTTTTCGTCTTTTAAATTTTTTTCTTTTGAATTTGCCAGTTCGCATCTCTGGTTGTATTCAATCAAATCATTGATTAATATTGAGGCGTTTTTTCTCGCTTCGTCAATTCTGTGGGAGCTTGATTTTCCTTTCCTGAATTCTTCCCGTGCTGCAACAATATCCTTGAGTATTCTCAATGACTGCGGGGAGAGTTTGCTTTTTTTTACAAGCGAGTTTTCAAATTCCCCAATAATCTTGTCCTGTGATTTGTTCCCGAACATCTCCTTAAGTATGGTAAATGTGTCCTTGTATATCTGCTCTATTGTCTTTTCATTTGTCCTTTTCTCAATCTGCTCTCTCAACTCCTTGAGCCGTTTCAGATAGTCCTCTGTGTCATCTATAAGCTTGTCAACTTCTGCCCCCTTTATGTCATTGATTTTTTCATGCTCATAGTCCTTGTAGATTTTTACTATTTTTTCAAGGATGTTCACATATTTTTTTTCAAGCATTTTTTCTTTTTCAACAAATACTTCATTCATCACATTTACTATCTGCTTCGGAGTTGGAGGAGGCAACCCATAGAGCATGATTAATGCCTGGCTTGGAGTCATAATCCCCCAGTAAATGTCATTAATAACTATGTCCAAAAGCCCCATTTTTGCCCTCTTGACTGTCTTGTCCCCCATTGACATGAACATATCAATTGCTTCAGGAGAAGGTTTCAGTTTTCCCATTTTCAGCAGTGCTTTCCACGGCATGAATGTTCCCCGGTCATAAATCGGAATTCCGTCCCTGATAAAAGTGAAAATTACAGGATGAGCATCTTTTACACTCTCCCAGAAATCTGTAAGCAGATAAATCTGCGGAGAAAGCTTGTTTTTTACTCCTGCAAGTGCAGATGCATCTGCAACATACTGGTAGATTATTCCCCTCAATCTTTCTTTCAGTTCAAGACGGGGCATTCTTTTCACGTCTGTGTCATTGATTATCACGAAAACATCAACATCAGATGTCTTTGTGGCGTCTCCTCTTACTAAACTTCCTCCGATGACATAACTGACAACATATCTCTCAAATTTCTGGAGAACAAGGGACTTGTGTATCTCTGCAACTCTTAGTGCTCCTAAAATCCCCTTGTCATACAAAGGAAAAGACATTGCTATTCCTGTTCCGAGCTCAAACTTGCTGTCAAGGCAGATTTCCCAGATGTCCACGGGTGTCTTCACATAAACCCACATGTCCTGCTTCAGCTTCTCAACTTCTCCGACAATTTCTTTTTTTATCTTTGGAATTTCCTTGAATTTTTCCTCCGGAACCACGACATAAATATGAACTTTCTTTACCAGTTTTTGCATCTGGGCTTCAGGAACATTTTCCCCTAATTCTTCCTCTACAAAGCTTTTAAGTGCCTGCGGAGGCAGGATGCCTATTGCCTCTGTGAAAGGATATTTCTTGATTATGAATGACTTTACTTTTTCAAGTTCGCCTTTCACTTTTTCAATGTTTTTTTGTATTTTTTCCGGGCTGTCCTGAGTCAGCAGCTTTTTGCCGGAGTAATCGCTGTCCAAATTCATTTCAGGAATTTCGTTCCTGACATCATTTTTATTGTTTTTTTTATCCTGAACCATTATGCAAAACCTCCTTGGTTTTTTTTCAGTGCTTCGCGATGCGTATGCGTAATCGCGTTTTGTATTTGTGCTGATGTTCCTGCATCTGTCATAGTGAAAAAAATAAGATAGGATATATAAATTTATTGGAAAGAATAACTTTTAAAACTGACAGATAAACTTTAAAACTATAACCGAATTATATAATCAGGGCACTGAAAGGAAGTTTACAAGACAAAAGACAAAAAGTCTTTAGCTCGTTTGTATAAATCCAAACGAAAGAAACCTTTGGTGTCTTTTGGGTCCTTTAGTCTAATGGCAGAACACCTCGTTTACACCGAGGAAGCACAGGTCCGATTCCTGTAAGGACCATTCTTATAGGTTGCAATCCTCAATGAATTTCTTAGTGATGTAAAAGGTTTCTGAAGCAACTTTTTTAAGATGATGAGAAATTGATTTTTTATTTCCGATAGCGGCATAAATTATTTTCCTGCCAAAACCTTTTGCAGCTAAAACAGCCCCAGAGAAATCGCCATCATTTGAAATAAGATATGACTTGTCATAAATTCCTTTTTCTGCATCTAAAACTAAATCTAAAGCAAGATTGACATCATTTGCTTTTTCAACATAATATACTACCCCCCTCTCTTTCTTTTTTCTAATCTCCCAAAAATAATTTTTAATCTCTCAATTTGACGCAGAATATCAAAAAATTTCTGCTGTTCTACATATTCCTTTGGATGTGTTTTTTGATTTAAGGGAGAGATATAATAATTAACCTTAACTAAATCATTACCCCCCGCAAGTTTTTTGCATAATTTTTCTATATTAATTTTGATATTAAAGGTGTTTTTTACAGAAAAATAAAAATTATTTCCATCAATGTAAATTGATATTTTTCTCTTTTCAGAATTATCTTTCATTTGAAAAACATAGGGTTTTTGCAAACCCTATGGACTTAATTAATATACTTAGGCAGAAGGTATTTATATAATTTTCTACAATCCCTTTATCCCAAAAGATTATATACAAATAGGTGTTAATAATCAGATATGAAAAGAAGATTAAGAAAGGACTGGGTGCTGGGATTCTTGGGGTTTTTGGGATTGCTGGGAATTCCGAGAATATTTACCCAAGATTGGCGGGATATGCTGTGGTTAATATGGTTTGTCTGGTTCATATATTTCGTACCAAGAAAACAATAAGATTTAAATCCATTAATCACCTTGATATTGATAACTTGAAAAAAGAGGCAGCATGATAAAAAGGAAAGGATTCAGAGAAGCGAATTTCAGCAGTTCTGAAATTCCATTATGGCTTGATAGTTATGACGATTTATTTTCTGATTTTGACCCGCGCAAGTATTCTCAAAGGGCATTGTCGCAGGATTTTCTTGAAGAAACAAAAAGAGCAAGCAGAGACAAAACAACAAAGACAATCGGGCTGGATTTTCTTGTTCCAAAAGCAAAAAGGGACTTAAAAAAAGAATTTTTGATAAAAAAAAGATTGAGAGAGCATTTTATGAAGCATTTTTTGGGACTGAAAAGAGAGCACAGAAAAATGTTCAGGGAAGGGACACTTTTTCTCACTCTTGGGGTTATGTTCATGATTTTGGCAACTTATTTTCTGGTAACAGATAATAAAAAATATCTTATTACTTTTCTTTCTGTGTTCCTTGAGCCGGGTGGCTGGTTCCTGTTTTGGGAAGGGCTTTACCTTATGATTTTTGAATCAAGGAAAAAGCATCCTGATTTGAAATTCTATAAAAAGATGTCAAGAGTCAAGATTGATTTCAGGGATTATTAAGAATTCTTCAACACGAATATTTTTAAATTTATACTCCTAAGATTTTGTATAAGCGCGAGTAGTTTAGTGGCAGAACGCATCGTTGCCAATGAGGAGAACCAAGGTTCTCCCTACACTACCCTCTCCTTTTGGGGAAGTTGCAATGAGGGGCACATTCCCTTGCACTAACCCCTGAAGAAGGAAAGTGAAGCAAAAACGATGTAACCCGGGTTCAATTCCCGGTTCGCGCATAAATTGCCTGCTGTCGCAGGATATTAATAAACTATTAATCAAAATCATTATTATCAATTCTGCGTCAGGGGGATTAACAAAATCTTATAAACATCTCTCCTATATAATATATAAAAGAGATAAGATGGTTTATATTCCAATTTTAGGTGCACTGGCTTTGGCAGCAGGAACTGTCCTTGAAAAATCAATTCTTAGAAAAAGAATATTGGATATAAAAAAATACCAGACACTGGTTTTTCTTGCAATTGTCCTTGCAATGGTTCCTTTCATTTGCTTTTTCTGGAAACTTGACGCAGAAGCACTTTCCCTGAAAAACATTTTGATATTTCTTGGGGTTGTGGCATTTTCCATAGTCGCAAATTTATTTACCTTTTATTCATTAAAGAGAGAAAAAGTTACTAATCTTGAACCAGCAAGGTTGCTGGAGCCGTTATTCATCATATTAATCGGGCTGATTTTCAGTTTTATATTCGGGGAAATTCTGTATGAAAGAAACATAAAAATCATCATTCCTGCATTCATTGCAGCATCTGCACTTATTTTCTCGCATTTGAAAAAATACCATCTTGAATTTAACAGGTATTTTATATCAGCAATACTCGGAAGCTTTTTCTTTGCTTTGGAGCTTGTTGTGTCTGTGCTAATCCTTGATTTTTATTCCCCGATAACATTTTACTTCTTCAGATGTGCCTCAATATTCCTGATAAGCTTGGCAGTATTCAGGCCGAAATTTTCAGGGCTGGATAAAAAAACTTATTGGATGATTTTTCTTGTGGGAGCAGTATGGGTTTTGTACAGAGTCATAGTTTACTACGGCTATCTCACTTATGGAATTATGTTCACTACCCTAATAATAATGCTCGGTCCTGTATTTATCTATGTTCTGGCAAACAGATTTTTGAAGGAAAAGCTGAACTGGAAAAATATTGTGTCTGCAATTGTAATTATTGCCTGTGTTCTTTATGCAATTCTGAACTGAATGCAGAAGCAGATAAAAACAGATATTTGGTAAAATACCAAATCTATAATCACTATAAAATGGGTATCTATTTGGAGTTACTATTAAATAGCAACAATATAGAAAAGTTTATAAATGGCTTAATTTTAGAAAAACTAATATGACAGAAGCAAAAAAAGCAAATGGACTTGCGGCAATTTTACTTCCAGTAGCAAGTTTAATTCTTCCTAATTTAGCAGAAGCAGAAATAGTGCAGCAAAAACAAGATTCTGCATCTGAAAAGACAGCAGAAGTTCCTGACCTTGCATACTATGAATTCACAAGCGAGGAAGGAAAAAATATCTCAATGCTTTACATGAGGGAATTTGATGATGATGCTAAAAAATTCAACTTAAGCCCTAATCCTCAAAGTGCAGAGATAAAGCCAGGCTGGTTTTTCAGCTTAGACGGCATTAACTATTATTTTTCAAAAGCAGAATTTCAGGAAGAGCATAATAAACAATGGACTTCAGGAGAAATAAGAACCAGAAAAGTTTTTGGGCCTATCACTGTCAAAGAAGTGCCTTCAACTGCATACAGAATTCCAGAAACCACTATAAGAAGAGGATTAAGAGATACTCCGGGAGTGCAGTATCCTGGACTATCTGCAAAAGAAAAAGAAGAAAGATTGGCAGAATTGGCAAGACAAGCACCAACATCACAATCAAATCTTGAAGCAAAAACATCTGTTGCAGAATTAGGTTCTGAAACAATAGGCGAAAGACCTGCATCTACTCCTACTGCTCAACCTGCTCCAGCACCTGTTGCTGAACCAACACAATCTGCTTCAAAAGAAACAGAAAAATTTGCTGAACCGAGACCTGCACCTGTTCAGCCAAAAGAATCTGAAAAAATACTAATACCTGAAAAAATACTAATATCTGTAACACCAGAAGCACCTTATAGTGTTGCAGGCATGAGTATATTAAAAGGAATAGAAACACTTTTCCCAAGAACATGGGAAGCATATGGGAGAAATGACGCAGAACTCCAAAGAGAACTAAGAAAACAATTTGAGGACCTGAACAGATACAGAGGAAAAACAGACACATTTGCAGATGATGATTTTGACAATTCAGTTGCTACTTTATCTGAAATTGAAAAGAGTTTAAAAGCAAGAACTCCAAAAGCCCCATTATACAAGGGAAAAGCAACTGCAGAAGAAATAAAGGAAACACTTGGCAGATTAAAAACAGAAAATTCACAATATGCAAATCTGGCTGAGCAAACAAGAAATTCTTTAAGACAGTTCAATGAGACAACTGCCAAAGCAGAACTATTATCCTCAACAGAAGCAAATCAGGAAATTGAAGCAACAAGAAAAAATTTCAGCGACAGGATAGGAAAGCTGGATAAATTGTGGACAATGACAGGGGAATTGACAAATTATATTCAGAAAGTTTCAGAAACAGAGGGCTTTGCTAAGCCGGAAACACTTGTTTTTGACCCCAATGAAAACCCTGAAGCAATAGGAGAATTCTTATACAAGGCAAAAAAACAGGCACAGGAAGAATTCAGGGAAAAAGACGAAGTCAACTTATATAATTCATGGTTCAATGAATTTTTCAAGCCGAGAGTTAGTGCCATAAGAGACATATTCAGAGGAGTAAGAAACCAATACATAGATGCTGAAAAACTAAAAGAGATAATGAAAAACAGCCAGATTGGAAACGGAACAGCAAATGCAATTTCAAAAGAAAGAAGCGAGCTTGAATCAGCAATAGTCACATTAAGCAACTTGATTGATGACAAAGAGCCAATAAGATTGTCTCTGCCTTCTGCTTCAAGAACTGCAAGAGAAAGAAAAGAAAGAGTTACTCTTGCTGAAAGAGTGGGAGATATTCCTTACGGCGGAGTTGTTGGACTTTCATATTCCACAGGATTTCCAGGATTAAAATCATCTACAAGTGATTTCCTGAAAAATCCATTAACATCATCTCCTCAATTTGATACAGAATTTAACTTGGCAAAAGCTATAACCAAAGGATTAATTGGATACAGAGTTGGTCCATTTGCACTTGTTGCAGAAGTGGGCTATGATTTCAGGAAAAATCCGGTTTCTTCTAATCAGGACTTGGGAAATGGTTTAACTTTTATAGGAAGTGAAAATGATATATTCAGAATTCCGTTTGGAATTAATGCGGAAATTCACGGCAAACATGTATTTGCAGGACTTGGATACGGAGGAACAGTATCTCTAAGGCAGAATACAGAGGGAGTAAGATTTAATGGCATTCCGATAGAAGGCAAGCCAGACAAAGTCAGCACTTTGCCCCCTCATTATGAACACACTGCAAGAGTTTATGCAGGTGTTGAACTTGGGCAGAAAACTAAAGCAAATCTTGCATTGCAGTATGATTTAAGAGAAGGACTTGGGCTAAGAACAAGTGTTTTTGTTCCAAGAAACAGATAATAAAATTCATAAAATGAAAACAATAAATTTTTCAAAAACTTTAATTTTGCTTGCACTTGGCATGTTTTTAATCAGCAACGCGAGCGCTATAATGGTTTATGCTACATGGGCTGACGGAACCCAAGCAGCAGCAATCAGTTACGGAAGTTCGGTAAATTTCAATGCTTATTTTGCTGCAGTTAATCCTCCTATGACTATAAATATAAAATTGTATGATATTTCAGATTCCCCTGCAGGGGAGTTGGTTTATAGTTTTGAAAGTGCAAAAGTTGTTCCAACAAGCCCGTATTCACAAATATACACTATTGATACGAGTGCATACGTAGGAAGAGACGGAAGTTTTGAATTGAGATTAAGCGGAGTTGACAGTGTTGGCTTGACTGACAGCTGGGCTCTTGACTTGGCTATAAGCGACACAACTGCTCCTGTTATAACAGTTACAGGAAGCAATCCCGCAACAGCTGAAGCAAAAGCAACTTATACTGACCCTGGAGCAAGTGCAACAGACAATGTTGACGGGGACTTGACAGCTTCTATTGTATTAACAGGAAGCGTTAACACTAATCTGATAGGAACATATACTTTAACATATACTGCAACAGACAGTTCAGGAAACACAGGAACAGCAACAAGAACAGTCAATGTTGTTGACACAACTGCCCCTGTTATAACAATTACAGGAAGCAATCCAATAAATGTGGGAAGAGGAACAACTTATACTGATGCGGGTGCAACTGCAACAGACAGTTATGACGGGAACTTAACAGCTTCTATTGTATTAACAGGAGTTGTTGATACAACTGCATTAGGAACATATACTTTAACATATACTGCAACAGACAGTTCAGGAAACACAGGAACAGCAACAAGAACAGTCAATGTTGTTGATGCTTCAGGACCTGTAATAGTAGTTGTTTCTCCTGTAAACAACCAGGAATATGACGAAGATGATTTCACATTCAGAATAACAACAGACGAGCCGGTAACAGCATGGTTTAATGTTGACACAGGAGCAGATGTTACAATGAATAATCCTTCCGGAAATGTTTATACTTATGACATTAAGGTTTCTGAAGGAACTCATACTGTGGTTTTCCACGCAAGAGATGCTTCAGGAAATGAAGCAACAGCAACAGTCCAGTTCAGGGTTGATTTAAACGGAGATGATGACGAAGATGAGGATGATGAAAATACTGTCACAGGAGGAGACACAGAAACAAATCCCGAAGATGACGATTATGTAAATCAGTACCAGCCAACAACAATAAAACTTGTGCCTGAAGAAGAGGAACTTTCATTCTTTCAGAAAATAATCCTTGCAATAATCAATTTCATAAAGAGATTGTTCGGAATTTAATAAATAATAAAAAGGGGAAAAATATAGAATAACCATGGCTCCAACTCATTCTGAAGACGGACTTAAAAAAAGTTCAATTTATTTTCATTCTAAAGATGGATTCAGAGAAGTTTCTTATGAAGAAGCAAACAGAATGATTAATGATAAATCAGTTTATAATATCAGCAGGAAGGGCTCAACATCCCAATTGCCCGGAGAAAAGGCGAAATTTCATCTTGCAAATCTGGTAAGAGAGATAGACGGAAATATTTCAATTACAGAACTTTAATAAAAAATTAATTAATACTCATCCATTGGGGGCATGGGATTTCCCTGCTTTTTGCCTGAATTTCCTGAAGCAATTACGTCATCAATTCTCAAAATCATTATTGCAACCTCGCTTGCAGAACTTATTGCCTGGCTTTTTACTTTGTAGGGCTCAATAATCCTTGCATCAAAGACATTTTCAATCTTGTTTGAAAAAAGGTTCAGCCCTGCATTTATTTCCCCTGCATCGTGCTTTGATTTTAATTCTGTCAAGACCTCTATAGGGTCAAGCCCTGCGTTTTCAGCAAGAGTTGTCGGGATAAATTCCAACGCAGATGCAAATTCCTCTATTGCAAGCTGCTCCCTGCCTTTTAATGACTGCCCGAAAGTTCTCAATCTCTTTGCAATTTCAATTTCAACTGCTCCTCCCCCTGAAACTACCAGTCCGGATTTAAGAGAAGAAACCACAACTCCCAATCCGTCTTTAATGGCTCTTTCAATTTCGTCAATAATGTGCCCTGTTCCTCCGTGAATTAAGATAGTAAGCGCTTTTGGATTTCTGCATCCTTCAATATAAGTCAGGGTATCTTCTGCGTGCTTTACTTCTCTTACAATTTCAACTATTCCCAATTCTCCTGAATTTAACTCGTTCAGGTTGCTCACGATTTTTCCGCCTGTGGCTTTTGCTATTTTCTCCATATCGCTTTTGGCAACTCTCCTGCATGCGTAAATCCCTGCTTTTGAAAGAAGATACTGCGCATAATCGTCTATTCCCTTCTGGCATAAAACCACATTTGCTTGCGAATTTTTGACTTTTCCAATCATCTCTCTTATCACCCTTTCTTCCTGCTCTATAAATCCCTGCAGCTGCTCCGGAGATGATATTGAAATCTTTGTGTCTATTTCGGGGTTTTTTAATTCAAGGGCAAAATCAACAAGGGCAATTTTTGCTCCCCTGACAACAGATGGCATGTCTGCTGATACCTTTTCCTTGTCAAGAACAATTCCTGCAATTAATTGAGTATCCTGAATTCCGTCTCCTTTTGATTTTGCTATTTTTATATCAGATAAGTCAATTTTCCCGTTGTCCATAACCTGCAAAACTGCCTTTACAATAATGTCTGCAAATTTCTCCTTAAATCCCTCTGCACCTTTTCCTGTCATGGCTGTTGAAGCAATATTTTTCAAAATCTCCAAATCCTGGCTGGTAATCCTGACAGAGATTTCCTTTAAAATTGCTTGGCATTTTTCTGCTGCCAGCCGGTATCCCCTTGTTATTACAGCAGGATGTATTTTTTTGTCAAGAAGTTTTTCAGCATTTTCAAGGAGCTTTCCTGCAAGCATAGCCACAGTTGTTGTGCCGTCTCCCACTTCTGAATCCTGGGTTTTTGCGATGTCAACTATCATTTTCGCAGCAGGATGCTCAATCTGCATTTCCTCAAGGATTGTAACTCCGTCGTTGGTGATTATTATCTCTCCTGCAGGAGAAACAAGCATCTTGTCCATTCCCTTTGGACCGAGAGTTGTCTTAATCATTTCAGAAACCATTCTTGCAGCCATGATGTTGTTTCTTTGGGCGTCTTTTCCCACAATTCTCTGTATGTCCTCGGGCATCAGGATTATCGGTTTGTCAGACATAAAAAGTCCTCTCTCTTTTGATATTTAAAGATTATTGTAATGAAAAAACAGGGAATAAAAAGCAGGCAGCAGGACAAAAACAAGAAAACTTATAAGGTTGGAGATATTTCATATAGCATGGAAAATGTCACAGTTGCTGACATAATGACAAGAACTCCGATAACAGTAAAACCAGACACAAACCTTTTGGAATGTGCAAAAAAGATGGTGAAAAAAAAGGTCGGAAGCCTTATAATCGTTGACAACAAAAAACTGCTGGGTTTCATATCAGATGAGGATATTCTCTGGGCTATTGTAAAAAAATCAAAAAAAGACCTGTCAAAGATAAATGCGACTGACATCTCACCAAGAAAAATAATCACCATCAAGCCCTCTGCCACAATAAAAGATTCCATAGACAGGATGAAAAGGGGAAAATTTGAAAGGTTGCCTGTTGTCAGCAACGGAGAACTTGTCGGAATTCTTACAATAAAAGACATACTCAATTTCCACCCCGAAGTTTATCCTGAACTTGAGGAATTTGCGAGAATAAGGGAAGAGTCGGAAAAACTGAAGAGGATAAAAAAAATCAGGGATTACCCTGAAAAACACGAGGGAATATGCGAAGAATGCGGGAATGTGGAAATGCTCTATGAAGTTGAGGGGATATTAATCTGCGACTCCTGCAAAAAAGAGAAAGAGCCGGAAGAGGAATAATTAGTATTTGATTATAATAATGCTTTTAAGGATGGGTGTTATTTTAAGGAGATGAGAAAAATAGCTGAAATATTTGATTATAATACACAATATACTTTGCAATTCCGCCTTCCTGATGATATTGTAGTTGGGGAGTCAGGATTAGGTCTTGCACTTAGCCAGTGTTTAACTACTGCTGAAAAACAAGATTGTGTTTTAGTTTACATGGCAAAAGCAGAATGCGAAGATGTGCAGAGATTATTGGCAGACAGGAAAAAATATTCAGAACCAACAGGATGCCCTGCCAGAAGGAGTTGAGCATTTCTCCCTAAGAAAAAGTATTTAAATTAACCTTATTTCTTTTTATCAAGAGGTTAAAAGAAGTTAAATCAAATGCCGGAAAAAGACACAGTATTTTCAAGCAAAATCAAATACAACGGGATATTTTCTTTTCCTGATTACTATGTATTCTGCTATGACTGGCTTACAGATGAAACGCAGCTTAATATTTCAGAGGACAAATACAGCGAAAAATTAATCGGGGATGCGAAAAGCATAGAGATAAAATGGACTGGTTTCAGGAAAATTACTGATTATTTCAAGTTTAACATTGAAGTAAGGTTCAGAATCTCTGGGCTGACAAATGTTGAAGTGCAACAGAACGGAAAAAAAATAAAAACCAACAAAGGAAGTGTTGAAATGGGAGTAAAGGGAATTCTTGAAAAAGATTACAAGGGGAAATTTGAAAAGAGTGCTGTGCAGAAATTCATGAGGGGAATCTACGAAAAATGGGTTATTCCCGCAAGAGTTGACGAATACGAGGACAAGCTCATAGGCGACTCTGACGAATTTTTAAATCAGGCAAAGGCGTATCTTGATTTGGAAGGAAAGAAGTAAAAGTGTATTTTCCATAATAAAAACCTTTAAATATAATCTTCTTTTTTTATTAGCATGAAAAGGGCGTTTTTATCAGTCATAATCTTACTCTTTGTTCTCCAGTTTATATCAGCCATAAACATTAATGTTGAGAAAATCAGTTCAGATGAGGTTATGATTGTCGGAATTGACAATCCTGCAACAATAGATTTAAGAATAACAAATATGGGAGAAGGGGGCAATTTCATGTTCTATACTTTCTTTGGTTCAGGAATGTATCCGAAAGGAACAGTGCCAATCAACGAGGGCGAAACAAAAGACATTGAAATTGGGGTTTACCCGAGAGATGATTTTAAGCAGAGGGGACATGTGACTTTTAATTATTTCATAAGGTCTTCAACAGATGATTCTGAAAAAACAGAGTCTTTAACACTTGAGGTGACAGAACTCAAGGACGCATTTGAAATCGGCTCTGGTGAATTTTATCCCGGTGAGAATTCAATTGATTTATACATAAGGAACAAGGTGAATTTTGATTTTGGAAAGGTTCATCTTAAACTTTCCTCTCCTTTTTTTGAAGTTGAAAAAGACCTGGAGCTTTCTCCCCATGAAAAAGAGGAATTTAATGTTCAGGTAAATAAAGAGGATTTCAGAAAACTTACTGCAGGATTTTATACCCTTGGTGCAAACATCGGGGTAGCAGGAAAAGAGGTTTATACAGAAGGAACAATTAAATTTCCTGACAAGGACCTGCTCAATACAGAAGACAAAACTTCAGGTTTCATAATAACTACAAGGACAGTAACAAACGCAAATGACGGCAATACTCTTGCAAAATCCAGCACTATTGTAAAAAAGAACATTATTTCAAGATTGTTCACCGGCTTCAGCATTGAGCCAGATTCTGTGGAAAGAAACGGGCTTGCAGTGTATTACAGATGGTTCAGGGAAATAAAACCTGGAGAGAGTTTTGAAGTGGTGGTAAGAACAAACTGGCTGTTTCCTCTCTTAGTTGTTTTTTTCATAGGAGCAATAGTGTTATTTGCTGTGCAGATGTCAAAGACTAATCTTGTGATGAGAAAAAAGGTTTCGTTTGTAAGGGCCAAGGGCGGCGAGTTTGCACTGAAAGTTTCAGTATTCGTGAATGCCAAAAAATACATAGAAAGAGTTACAATTACTGACAGGATCCCCTACATGGTAAAACTGCACGAAAGATTCGGGGTTGAACAGCCTAAAAGGTTCAGCGAAAAAGACAGGAAAATTGAATGGGAATTTGAAAAACTTGAAACAGGGGAAGTCAGGGTTTTGTCTTACATAATCTACTCAAAAGTGGGGGTCTTGGGAAAGTTTGCTTTGCCTCCTGCAACTGCAGTATATGACAGAGAAGGGGAAATACATGAATCGCAGTCTAACAAGGCGTTTTTTCTTGCAGAGCAGAGAAAAATTGAGCAGTAATGGGAAGCCCGAAAGAAGACATTGGGAGCATGACTCCGGGAGAATTGGTAAGGATAATAAGCATGACTGTGTTTTCGCGTGAAAGCGAATTGGCAGCTCTTGGGGGAAACGGGAGAAGCACACAAGCAGATGAAGAAGCAAAAAGAGAGCGTGTCCAAGATAAATATCAGCCAACTCTGGAATTGCTGGAAGGAGAGTTAAACAGGAAAGTCAGATATCTTCCCTGATAAAATCAGAGGATTATTTTAGATTTTACCATTCAATTCCTGTGTGTTTTTTAAGTTCCTGCTCCAAGACAGAGCATTTTCTTTTCAAAGCATCTAATTCTGTCTGCATTCCTATAGCAGAAGTAGTTAATATTCCTCCTAATTGACGGTAGTTCTCAAGCTGAGATGAACGGCATCTTCCAAGAGTTTCAATTAAATATCCTAAGCCCGTAAAATCTCCATGTTCTAATTTCACAAGATATTCTCTGTATTTTTTTCTTTCTTCCAAAGGAAGTTCAGCAGGAATATGATTTGTTGCTGTCATTGCAGTTCAAGAGAGAAATCACTTATAAAAATATCTGTTCTTATCAGAAACTTTTAAAAGCATAATGCATTCTTAATTTATGAGCCCCTCATAGCTCAATGGTAGAGCAGTCGGCTGTAGCCCGACGCGCCCCAGTTCGATTCTGGGTGGGGGGATTGTTACAGATTGAAAATCTGTATGCTCCCATAATCGAACTGTTCGATTCCGAGCAACTTTGCGAGGATAACCAGCATGTGAGCAAGGTTGGAAGTAGAGCAACTTTGCGACGCACCCACCGGCGTTCGAGGCAGATTTGAGCGGGGTTGGGAGTTGTGGCGGGAGACTTATAGATTGGATTTATTGCGGACTTAACTCTATTTAATCAACTTCCTGTAGATAAGTATTCCCATCTTTTGATCTTATAATTGAAAGAAAATTTTTATCTAAAAAATCTTTACCAATAAAACAGGGAATCTGCTGGGATAAAATTGTTCCCTTTTTTAAACTGATGGGAATCCCAACATAAATCTCTTGCTCAAAAGAAATTAGTTTATTTTCACTATCTCTAAAAAATAGTTCGCATTGGCCCAAACATCTTAATTCAAATAATATTCCACCTAACCAAACTTGTCTGTGATGAACTGGTTTATCCTTATAATTTATTCTTGTTTTTTGAATTGTACTTTCACTGATTACGCAGAAAGGACAACCGGTATCTAAAATTGCAGAAGCATAGAAATTTGGCAAAGAACCATATTTAACTGAGAAAGTAACCATATCTCTCTCATATCCCAAACTAACTGCTTTTAATAATGGAATTTTAATAGCTATTTTAAGAATTAAACAATCATTCTAATTTCATCTTTTGAGACAAATTCTATAACTGTTCCTGAAGGGTCTATTCCAAATTTTTCTAATTTATTCTTTATCTCTTCTATAGACTCTCCGGAAGTAAAAACTTTCCCCTTACTAAATGCTACAAACTGATTGGGATTAGACTTCCTTATTTCCTGCAATCTATTTTGAAAATCCATAAAATCTTTTTCATACGATTTTAATGACATAAAAATCTGTTTTTCCATATTTTTCTTTCTTTTCTTATCTTTATAAGAATTTCTATATTTAAAAATTCTATGTTTTTATTTCCAAAACAAATTAATCTTCATTTTTCCCACCATAGGCTCTGTTTAAAAAATTCTAATTTTGATTGATTTATTAAACACATAATTGCATTCGCTGACGCTCACGAATATATAATTGTTAATCAATAATCCATTATTTTATATTAATAATCTGTGTTAATCTACGAACGAGCAAAAGCGAGTGAAACAATTTAAACAATAATTACTTATTAAACAAAGCCCCCACCATAGAAGAATTTAAAAACTAAAATATTCTTAGAAAAATAACAAAAAATGGGGTCGAAAAGAGAGGACGAGTTCGATGGTCTTGAAGAAGAGGACAAATTCAACTTCGACGATCTTGATGAAGCAGTTGAAGACATGGATCTTGACTGACAGCTAACTTTTAATTTTTAATTTTATTTTATTATTTTCCTCTTCAAGTTCATTAAAAGAAGAAACTATCACAAATTCCAATTCCTGAATATTCACCTTTCCTGTAAAAAGATTTTCAAGGATTATTATTTTTCCTTCACCGACTTTTATCGGCTCCAGGTTCAGTTCTTTTATAAGTTTCCCGTCAGCATAAATCTCAATATCTGCATTCTGCGAATTTTTAAGCCCGATGTTCCCGACTGTTATGTTCGTGCTTAGATATCTTCCTTCTGCACCTGCTGTCACATTGCTGAAATACAAATCCGGATAACTCGGAAAAGAATAAAGTTCATTTATAAGATTTATAACATCATCTCCTATTACCTGACTGCAGTCAGTCACAGGATAGAGAACATTATTCCTGTTTGAGGAATGATTAAAACCAAGAGCGTGAAGGAGTTCGTGTATGGCAACATTCGGCTTCCCGCACTGCGAGTTTCTTAGCAGAACTATGTCCCCCCCGAATATCACGTTAAACTTTGTTGCTGCAACTATCTCTGTGGGCCCGCCTTCACCTGCAACAAACAGATTTTTTTCAACTATCGCCCTGTCATCGCATGTTACAGATATCTGTTCATCTGAAAGGACAGGATAAAATTCAAGAATAGTTTCCTCACCAATGATGTCAAATGCCGACTCCATTTCATCCTGCCTGCCAAGCGGACAATTTTCTATTCTATAGGATATTTCTGAATCAGGATATCTTATATTAGGGTAAAACTGCATGCCTCCGCCATAATCCTGAATGCTGAAATTGTAATTTCTCGGACCCATGCTGAACTCAATCCTGTTTCCGGGAAAAAGAAAATAAAAGAACAGCATGGAACTGAATGCGAGAACTATTATAAGAGTTATCAGCATTTTCCAGCCCATTTTAATATTTAACAAATAGATTATATAAAGATTTATGATACTTCAATTATCACTATTATCAATCCATTATAAAATTAAAAAAATAAAGAGGCAATCTTTTTATAAGGAAAATTCCTTTAGAAAATATGTTTGAAAGAGTAATTTACACATTAAAAAAGTTATTAAAAAAACCATTCAAAGTGGGTTTGATAAGTTATTATTATCCGGAAAAATTTAATTTAAATAATGGGGTTGCGATTCATACATATTATCTTTCCAGAGAATTAGCCAAATTAGGATGTGAAATACACGTCTTTTGCAAAGGAGATAAAAATAGTATAAGGGCAGAATATTTGGAATCTGGAAAAATAATAACGCACAGGATGGGGGTAAAATCCAAGTTATCTGTTCAGGACAATGTTCTAAATAAAAGAATACAATATTTTATGTTTGATAATCAGGTAATAAATGAAATAACAAAAGAAAATAAGAGTGAAGCTTTTGACATTATTCACACGCATGGCTGGCTTACATCGGGGGCATTTGTTGCAAAGTATTTTAATGATGTCAAGTGGGTACATACATTTCACGCATTAGAAAAAAACAGGCTAAGATTCATGTCTGAAGAAGAAAAAAAGTATTTTGAAGTAGTAAAATGGATGGAAAGCACTATAAAAAACGCAGATGCTTTAATTACTGTATCTGAAAATTTAAAAAAAGAAGTTCTTCAAAGTTATCCTGTTCAAGAAGATAAAATTTACTATATCCCCAATGGAGCAGATTTAGAATTATTTAAGCCAAATGTTGACTACCAGAAGGAAAAAGTGGTTCTCTATGTTGGGAGATTTAGCTTGGAAAAAGGGATAGATATTATATTCAAAATAGCAAACAAATTACTGGAAGAAGATGGAGAAATAAAATTTGTTATTGTAGCTTCAGATAAGAATTTGCCAAAATCCCTTGAAAAATTAAGCATAAAATTTGATAACCTTATAAGAAAATATCCGGACAGGTTTATATGGCATAAAGAAGCCATAAATCACTTAGAATTATCCAAGTTGTATAATAGCAGTTTGATTTATATCCAGCCGTCCAGGTATGAATCTTTTGGATTATGCGTTTTAGAGGCAATGGCATGCGGAAAAGCTGTTATTGTATCAGATAAGGGAGGAATGCCAGAAGTTGTTGAAAATGCCGGCATTGTTATTCCGTTAAGTACAAACTCATTTGTAATTAATATATTTAGATTACTAAAAAATTATAGATTAAGGGAGAGATATGTAAGAAGAGCTCTTGAAAGAAGCAAGGTTTTTGCATGGGATAATGTTGCATCTCAGATATTTGGCCTTTATAAACATATTAAAAATAAAACTTAAAAACCATAGAATCTTAATGAATAAATGAAAATAGGCGAGATTATAAATGATACTGGTTTATTCGGAAATGTTGATACTAAAATTCTGCTCCCAAAAATATTCATCTCAATAGGAATTATACTTATTGGAATAGTTCTGGGAAAATTCATCAGTATCGGGTTGAAAAAATTATCTGCAAAGATAGAGTTTGAAAAAAAAGTGAAAAAAAATATGATTGACTTATTTTTAATAGTAGTCAGATGGTCTGTATATATTATTTTCTTTAGTTTTGGATTAAATTACCTGAATATAAGCAATCTAACAAAGAATATAACCAATGTTTTGATTACAATTCCCACTTTCGTGGGTGCATTGATATTAATTATTTTTGGTTTTTCAGTGGCTTATTTTTTAAAGAGAATTATATTAAATACCGAGATAAATGGAGTGACGATAGTCTCAGAAGTTGTTTTTTATTTTGTGGTTTACATTTCAGGGGTATATGCAGTAAAAACAGCCCTGATTTCATTAGGAGAGCAGGTAACTAATTATTTAATTATGATTTTAACAGCAGTATTTGCAGGTGCAGGGGCTTATCATCTGATAAAAAAGTTTTCTAAATAGGTCTGGATAATTTAAAAAAATAAAAAATTATTGCTGTTTATTTTATCTTCATCCATTTCCAGATAGCCATGAACAGCAATGTTGCCAAATAGCCGCCGACAAATGCCATCACCACAAGCAGCACCGCATTCATAAGATTAAATTCTGTGACAGTGTATAAGCTGTCTATGAAATGCAGGGGAAACACCCAGTTCATGAAGGTCTGTCCTGCTCCTAATGCGACAACAAGAGCCCACAATAAATGAAGAACAGCAAAAAACTTTCCTACAGCCAAAGCTATCTTCTGCGTTTTTGATAATTTCAATTTCAGTTTGCGAAACATTTTTACACCTCCTTTCATCATCTATGACTATCTTTTCTTCTTCCTGCTCTCGGAATCACTTTTTTTCAGGGCAAGAATAATTCCCAGGACAATTAATACAATCCCTATCATGCTTCCTGACAAAGGAAGAGAGTACATCAGTCCTTTCACTTCACCGTATTTATCCACAAAATAACCCAGAGAAACCAAAGAGCCAGCCAGAAGCAACATTCCGATAAGGGAAAGAGTCCATTTGTTTTTTATTTTTTTCAGATTTTTTATGCGTCTTTTCTTTTTCATCTCATCCTCTTTTTATCCTATACGATATATTTCTGGCTTTTTAAATTATTTTGTTTTAATGGCTTTGTTCAGAAAGCCATAATTTTTATTGACTTATTAAATAAAAATGGCTCGCTCTGCTCCTGACTTTACTTGCTTGCTGATTACACCGTGAAATCACTCGCTTCATTCGTTCACAGATTAATAATAATGCTAATATAAAACCCGTTTTTAGGTTAATTTTTTCATCAATCGTGAGTTGAAGGTGAACCAAATTTTAAACAAAGCTTGTTTTGGCTCTAACTGGATAATAATCTTAATCTATGTAAACACCAGCTCTTATTATCCTGACTTCTTCCAATGGCTTGTCATCAGAATTTGTTTTTACTTTTGCAATTCTGTCAATAACATCCATTCCTTCAATAACTTTTCCGAAAACAGAATGTTTCCTGTCAAGAAAATTGTTATCAGCAAGATTTATGAAAAACTGGCTTCCGCCTGTGTCTGGCCCTGCATTTGCCATTGAAATCGTCCCTCTGTTATTTTTATCAAGAACAGAATTCGTGAATTCATCTTTTATTGTGTAGCCAGGACCTCCATATCCTGTTCCCTGGGGGTCACCGCCCTGAATCATGAATCCGTCAATTACCCTGTGAAAAATAGTGTTGTCATAAAACCCCTGCTCAACCAGCTTCCTGAAATTCCCTGCTGTTATGGGCATTTCTTTGTATAACTGAATTACAATATCCCCCTGTGTCGTTTCCAATTTTATTTTTGTCCCGTTATTGCTGTTCATTTTAAGTTTAGACACTCCGAAAACCACTCCGATTAATAAAATTGCAGCGATTATAAATATTATTGATTTTTTGCTCATCTTCTTATTCTCCCTTCCTGCCAGTCCTTCAGAATTAATCTTGCAGTCCTGTCCTCATCAACCTCATTTCCCTTTTTCAAAAAACTCTTTTTTCTTCCAAGTTTTTCTATTAATAGTTCCGCATTTCCGCCTGAAGATATTTTGTAAAACTTATCAAAGATTAAAGGGAACTCTTTTACCAAATCAAACACAGCAACTTCCGGTTCCTTAACCTGGCTGTAAGAACGTGCTCCGACTTTTGCATGCCCTGACATCAATTGGATATTTGAACTTGAATATTCTTTGCTGGGAATAATTCCCGGGCTGTCCAGCAAAATAACTTTTTCAGTTAAGCCGACTTTTTGAATTCCTTTCGTAAATCCTGAAACAGAACTTACTCCCATTGCACTTTTTCCTGCCAGAAGATTAATAACAGAGCTTTTTCCTGTATTGGGATATCCGATAACTCCCACAGTTATTTTTCCCAGAAGTTTATCAACAGGATTTCCAATCCTGCCTGCAATAATCTTGATTTTGTCTCTTAGTTCTTTTATTCCTTCCCTGTTAACACAGGAGACAAAAACTCCGGGAGTTAAAGAAGAAACATATTCCCTGTCTACCTTGTTTTTGTCTATTAAATCCGCCTTATTGAAAACATAAATTATTTTCTTTTTTTGTTTTTCAATCATCTCCTCTATTTCGGGATTTCTTGTCTCTCCTGCAAACCGCAAATCAAGAACTTCAAGTATAATGTCTGACATCTGAACAATGTTCTCTGCCAAAACAGGATATTTTCCCCTCTGCCTCTTTATGTTTTTCAATGTTCTTGAGCGGGATTTCATAGAGGTATCATGCCTTGCTCCTTTTGAAAATCTCTTATTTATTTTCATGGTAACTTAAAAGAAAGTGGAGTTTATAAAAGTTGAAGAAGCAGAATACGCCCACGCCGGTTTTTATGTGCAAATTTCCTGCTCTGCTCCCTTTATCAAATTCCAATCTAATCTTAATAATTGTTTTACTGCAGGATTGCTTGTATTTAGTTTGTATAAATCGGATTTTCCGACTCTTCTGGTTTTTATGACAAGATTATTTCTTTCCAAATTATTCCAAAAACTTTGCAGGGTAGAATAACCAACCCCTGAATTTCTTGCTATTTCTGTTAAGGGATAATCAAATAACTGAAATGTAATAAGAAAATCCAAAACCTTCATTACAGGATTACTTCCAAAGATTTCTATAAATATACTTTCGTTTGTCATAGTAAGTGATAATTAGTAACTGTTTATATATGTTTCTATTAATGTTTTTATATTACAAAAACAGAAATATTTAAATATTTGCTGAATTTATCTTATCTATGGAATTCAAAGATGAGGAGAATATTAAAGCGACTATTCTTTATCATTTGAGGAGAAAAAAGGTTCTTGGCGGGGTTCATACTCCTTTTGACACAGTTACAAGGGGATTTCCTTCTCATATCGGAAAAGATGTTAAGAAAATTGCAGAAGAACTTATCAGGAAAGGATTTATCTTGAAAAAAATTACAAATTACGGATTACATATTCATCTAAATAAGGATAAATTAAGAGAAATTGAAGAATTTATTAAAAAAATTCTTGGATATGAATTTTGATAAATAAAGTATAAAATACGCCCACGCCGTAAGGGGCACAAGTATGAGAACGCCTTATTTAATATCTAATAATTAATAAAATCTCAGAATTTATATATGTTTTGCTATAGATAAATATTTATATAAAATATTATATGGCTTAATATGAATAAAATCATAATTTTGGTTGTATCTCTTATATTTTTTGTTAGCTTTACTAACTTTGTCTTTGCACAAAATGAAACTAATGAATCTGTACTTTGTGGAGATATGATATGTGACTTCAATGAGACGCTTTTTTGTCCCTCTGATTGTGATAATTGCACCTTAGACTTAGAATGTGATGATGAAGACTTGTGTACAATTGATAAATGTGAAGGTACACCTAAAAATTGTGTGAATACCCTAAAAGATTGTAATGATGGAAATCCTGCTACGAGTGACGAATGTGTTGAAGGAAAGTGTAAAAATACATTTACTACTGAATGTAAAAGTGGTGATAATTATTGTCCGATAGGATGCAGTTCAAGTATAGACTCTGATTGTGAAAAAGAAGATTTATGCAAATCTAATAGAGATTGTAATGATAATGATCCGTGCACTAATGATTTATGTGAAGGGCTCCCAAAAAGTTGCAATCATGAAAAAGTAAATGGATGTATAAGCGGAAATGTTTGTATGAAATATGGAACAAGAGAAATAATAAACGGAATAGGTTCTTATTGCAGTAAAGATAATGAGTGGAAAAACCAGAAACCAATGAATAGCTTTTGTAATGAAGATTATGAGTGCATTACTAATGCCTGCAGTTCTGGAGTTTGTATGGAACCAGCAAGAGAGCCTACACTTATAGAAAAAATAATCGGATTTATATTAAAACTGTTAAGACTCATAAAAGGATGATTAAATAAAACAGTTATACTTAGTATTATTTGTTTATATTCCTATTTTCTTAACAATCTCTTTCCCCAAACTTGTCAAATCATAAACTCTACCAATTTTTGCATCGGGATTTTTACATTCAATAATTCCCTCTTTTTCAAGTTCCCTTAATGCTCTAGAAGTCATATTCATGCCTAAATCAGTCTTTTTGGACAACTGTAATGGTGTTTTTGGAGTATCTAAATCCTTTAATATTAATATTCTATTCTTGCTTCCAATGACAAAACCATATTTTTTCCAAAAATCCTTAGGTTGTTTAGACATGTATTAATAGCGTATTCACTGTATATTTCAATATAATCCATAATTAATACACCACCAATGCACAAATACTTAAAAGCAAAAAAGGTATAAAATAATATGAAAAAATCCATGAAATGGATAATTTTCGCAGTGATTTTGATATTAATCGTAAATGCTATTTTTCTGTTTAGACTTACAGGATATACAATAAGGAATGGATCAAATTTATCAGAGATTAAAGATCAAATACAACAAGGGCTTATAGATAATTTAAGCGAAGAGCAACCTGATACTTTTTCTAATGCAGAAATTAAAGAAGAAAATCACATTGAAGATTACTCTTTCCCTGAGTTAAATGAATATGATTCGTGGAGTGGTTATGGATGTGAAGGAAGTGGATGTGATAATGAATTTGAAAAAGAACCAAATAGTTGTGATTATGGCTATCTAAATGAATATAAATGTGACGGGCAAATATTGAGAAGAAAATGGCAGCGTTCAGACTGTAGTTTTACTTGGTTTTATGATAAATATTGCGATTATGGTTGTTCTGGTGGGAGATGTATAGAAGAACCTTATCAAGAAGAACCAGAACAGCAAGAGGGTATTGCAAAATCTATAGAAGAAGAAAAAACTTGTGAGTGGGGCTATTCTGGTAAACAGAGATGCAATGGAAAAGTAATAGAAAAAGAATGGATAAGTTCTAATTGTAGTTCTCAGTGGTTTTATTATTTAAAATGTTATTATGGATGCGAAAATGGAAAATGTACTGAAAAACCTAAAGAAGAAACTAAAACTTGTACTGTAGGTTATTTAAATGAGTATAGGTGTAGAGGAGATTTTGTAGAGAGAAAATATCAATCATCGGATTGCACTTCTGCTTATGTATATTGGGAAACTTGTGATTATCGCTGTTCGGCTGGAAGATGCATATCAGAGTACGAATATTATTGTAGTTATAATTATTTTGATTGTGAAGATTTTAGTAGTCAAGCACAGGCACAAACAATGTTTGAATTTTGTGGTGGCGTATATAATGATGTTCACTGGTTAGATAGAGATGACGATGGCAGAGCATGTGAACTTTTACCTTGAAGAATATTATAGTTACTAAAAAAACTTTAAACTTATTAATAAAATTTTTAGGAATGCTGGTGTAAAGAGAATATAAAAAATAATGGTTGTTTGAAATTATTTCTTGTGTTGTAAGTTAAGTGTTCTTATTATATTAAAATAGTTGTTTGTTTGATGTTGTTTTAATTTATCTTCTTCAAACTTGATGTTCAGTTCAATTTAGAAATAGTCTCTTCAATATTTCTTCTATTTCATCTCTCTCTTAATTTCTTGCATTTTCAGAATAATTTATCATCTGTTTTATTTCGTCTTCAGTGAGAAGTTCTTCAGGAAGTTTTTGATGATTATTCTTAACATTAGAATGAAGCCATCTAACTCTTTCCGGATAGACTCCTTTTTCGTAGATTTCGTCAATACATCTGTAAAGTTTCCTCATCATAATTTTAAAAGAATGTTTTGTATGAGGACTCCACTCCTTCTTTTCTATCTTCACAACAATCTTCTGTAAATCTTCTTTTGTTGCTTTAGTTAAATCTTTAATAAACATTTCTGCAAGCTTATGAGCATCATATAAATATCTCTCTATTTTACAAATGCTTAACCCTTCAGTAAAACAAGAATCATGAAATTTCATAATTGTATCTTTATTCTCTTGAGAAATAGAACTTTGATTTATTCTCTCAATTGTTCTTTCAAGTCTTCTTTTGTAGTTATGAATGTCCATGCTCTAAGGCATCATGGCTTGCTATTAAACCATGAAGGTAGAGCGTTCTCATTGTTACTAAACGCCCACGCCGAGAGTTGAACTCGGATTATACCCGTTCTGTTTTGAAGCACCACATTTCTTCTCCACTTTTCTCCTGCGATTTCCTCGGAGGCAATTTAAAAATCGCCGTCGTGCTTAGAGGAGATAGTGTGAGGAAGAACCTCGGTTCTTCTCAAGTGACAGGGGTATGTCATAGCCGCTAGACCACATGGGCTGAGTGACTTCGCGAAGATAGTCCGCAATGTGAGCGGGGTCGCGAACCTAAAATTGTAAGCATAAAATCATTTTTAAAGATTACTAAAATCAGATTAATAGAATTAAGACAAAGTTAGCATAAACACGAAGACGATAAAGTTGAACAATTCTCCAAAAGGTTTTAGGATTATCAACTATCCCAAATTTCTGTTTAGCAGATGCTCACTAAATCCTGTCGTAAATCTGCGCAAACAGCCACAATACTGCATACCCGTGCAGGAACGAATAAAATGCTCCTAAGAATGCCCCTATAACACTTATCCTGTATCCGATAAATCCGTACATCTCTGTCAAAATCCAGGTAAAGTGCGAGGAAAAGCCAGTGAGCAAAACCTGCAAAAGGGTGACAAAAAAAGCGCACAAAGCAGCGACAATTCCTCCTGCGAGTGCAAATCTTCCTGCGTCAAGCTTGTCAAACTTATGCCTTCTCTCTCTTTGCCTTTGTTTAAATTTTCTCTTAGCCAGTTTCATTTTAGTAATGCACGGATTATCCCATAAATTAATAAGCCTAATGCTATAAACCCAATCAACCATGCAATCATCTGTAAAACTTTCAATGTCCTCTTTTTCATAGTTACCTTAACAGAGCATATTTTATAAACGTTTTTATTTTTTCCTGCTTTTTGGCTTGATTTTTCCTATGAACTTTTTCCTATTCATGTAAGGTTGCAAGACCTTCGGAATTTTTATGCTACCGTCTTTTTGCTGATTATTTTCAACTAAACAGGCAATCATTCTTTCTGTCGCAATTGCAGTATTATTCAATGTATGAACAAAATTCAATTTTCCTGCTTCATCATATCTGACATTTCCCCTTCTTGCCTGATAATCAAGGCAATTAGAACAGGAACCAAGTTCCCTGTATGCCTTTTGGCTTGGAAACCAGCCCTCAAAATCAATTGTCTTAGCGGGAACCCGACCTGTATCTCCTGAAGCAAGAACAACAAATCTGAACGGAATTTCAAGTTTCTTCAGCATTTCTTTGGAATTGCTTAATATTTTTTCAAATTCTTTCCATGAGTCCTCTGGCTTGCAAAAAACAAATTGCTCTATTTTCTCAAACTGGTGAATTCTGAATATTCCTTTGGTGTCTTTTCCATGGCTTCCTGCTTCTTTTCTGAAACACGGGGAAATTCCTGCAAATCTTATTGGAAGATTTTTTCCGGCAATTGTTTCATTGAAATAATAAGCATTAAGAGCATGCTCTGCTGTTCCTATAAGATACAAGTCATCTCCATCAATTTTGTAGATTGCCTCTTCAAATGCGGCAAGAGGCAAAGCAGCATTCAGGGTTTCTTTTTTCAGCATATAGGGCGGCTGAACAAGAACAAAGTCCTTTTTTTCAAGAAAATCAAGTGCAAAGTTAATCAATGCCTGATTTAATTTCACGATATCCCTTTTCAGATAATAAAACCTCGCACCAGCAACTTCTGCTGCCTTTTCCATGTTCAGCATGTCCAGTGAAACAAGAAGTTCCTCATGTCCTTTTGCAGGAAATGAAAACTTTTTTGGCTTTTTGAAGACCTGTACGACTTTATTTTTTGAAGCATCTCCAGCAGGAATGCTCTTGTCAACAATATTCGGAATGTTCTCAAGCACAGAATTTCTTTCTTTTTCAAGATTCTTATTCTCTTCTTCAAGCTTTTCAATCTCCATTGGAATATCCCGTGCCTGCTTAATCAGTTCCTTCGCCTTCTTTTCGTTTTTCTCTTTTTTTGCCTGATTTATTTCTAATGAAATCTTGTTTCTTTTGCCTTTTAAATTATCAACCTGAAATTTTATTTTTCTCCATTTCTCATCAAGTTCAAGAACACTATCAACATCTTTTTCAGGCATCCCTCTTTTTTTTTGGCTTTCTCTAACAACTTTTGGATTTTCCCGGATGAGTTTTATGTCAAGCATAATAACAGTAAGAAATCGTTATATTTAAATTTTCTTAAATAATATTATAATGCATCATACTGCCCGCATATCTCGCATTCATAAACCTCTGTTTGTCCGGGGGAAGTTCCCGTAGTAGTCCTTCTGACAGGCCTCATGCTTATGCAATCGCAGGTATTACAAACTAATTTCCCATGCTCTGTTCTTGGTCTTAATCTGTCAAGTTCTTTTTCCAGAACACTAATTTCCGCTTTAATTACCGCCCTTTTCTCCAAGTATATTCTTCTCTGCTTTTCATATTCTCTTCTCTTTTCCTCTATCTCGGGTAAAATACCTTCTTCATCCATAATTTCGGAAGAAACTGCGTGTTTATAATAATTGTTATATCAAAAAGGATAATTGATTATTCGCCCAATAATTTCTGAATTCAGGACAAAGACATTATAAAAAGCTTTTTAAACAAAATCCTTATATAATCAGTATGCCGAAAGTAAGAATCAAACTGAACAGCACAGACATAAGCATGCTTAATAATATTTGTGAATCCATCAAAGAAGTCGCAAAAAATTCAGGGATTGCAATCTCGGGCCCTGTTCCTCTGCCGACAAAAAAGCTTAAAATCACGACGAGAAAATCGCCGTGCGGAAACGGAACAGCAACATTTGACAGATTTGAGATGAGAATTCACAAAAGAATGATAGATTTGCCTGCAAATGAAAAGATTCTGCACCACATAATGAGGATGCACATCCCGAAAAATGTCAACATAAAAATAGAGATGAAGGATTAAATATATATCTGATTACAGGCTTTGTTTAGAAAGTCGTAATTTTTATTGACTTATTAAACACATAATTGCATTCGCTGACGCTCACGAATATATAATTGTTAATCAATAATCCATTATTTTATATTAATAATCTGTGTTAATCTACGAACGAGCAAAAGCGAGTGAGACAATTTAAACAATAATTACTTATTAAACAAAGCCCTGATTACAGATTTCTTTAAAAAGGGATTTTCATTTTGTACTAATTGATGAGAGGAGAAATAGTAAGTATTGAGGGAACTGATTTTTCTGGGAAGAAGACACAAACAAGGATTCTTGTTAACAGATTAAGAAAAGAAGGAATTCCGTGTGAAAGCATCTCATTTCCAAGGTATGATAAACCATCAGGAAAAATAGTCGGCGGACCTTTTTTAGGAAAACTGGAAATCTGCCCTTCTTTTTGGGAAGATCCAATGTCTTTTAACCCAATGTCTGCTTCAATGTATTATGCTGCAGACAGAAATGATGCAAGAGAAGAAATAATAGAGATTCTGACAAGGGCACATTTAATTTCAGATAGATATGTTGAATCAAACATGGCTCATCAAGGAGCAAAGGCAAAAACAGAAAAAGAAGCAATAGAAATTATTCAATTCATAAGTAAATTAGAATATGAATTAGTAAAACTTCCAAAACCTTCCGGAAAAATTTTTCTTAATGTACCCCCGGAAGTTATCAGGCAATTGAGAGAAAGATGCACAGAAAATAAAAGATATTCGGACAAAGCAGAATCTTCTGATGAACACCTTAGAAAATCAATAGAAACATATGAAATTATCATTAAACTATTTGGAGGATGGACAAGGATAAACTGCGCTCCCGATGGAACAATTAATTCTTTAAGAGCCCCTGAAGATATTCATGAAGAAGTCTATGCTGTTGCAAGAAAGATAATTGGTTAAGTGGAAAAACCTTATAATCCCTCTTGAATAATTCTGTTAAGCCCGGATGGCACAAAGGTACTGCGTCGCACTCGAACTGCGATTTCCTCACGGATTTCCAGGTTCAATTCCTGGTCCGGGCGCTGAAATTCTTTATACATAACTTTATAAAATTTAAATTACATAAAATTTCATGGAAAAAGACATCGGAAAAATCCAAAAAAACGACACCACAGACATTGTTGTGAGAATTGATGATTTCGGGGGCAGGACAGGGCTCACAATCAGGGAGTTTGTTAAAAGCGATAGATATACTGGCTTTACAAAATCAGGTGTAAGAATTCCTGCAAATGAATTCCCGAGGTTCAAGGAGATGATTAATTCTGTGAGTGAGGCGGATTTGGCTGCAGAAAAAGAAGGAGAGAAAAAAGAAGAATCAAGGGAGCAGGAAGATTTGCAGGACTATTGAACATCAAGAAACTGATTTCTCCAAAACCTTTAAAATAGATATTTCTTTATTTTGTTTATGAGATTCAAAAAAAGGTGGATAACTCTTATTGTTATAATTGGGGTTATAATTCTTGCTGTTTATCTGGTAAAAAGAAATTCCAACAGCGTTTCAAAAGAAACAACCCTGTGCATTGCAAATAATTCTGTAATTTATACTCAATTAGGGTGCCACGCATGTGAAAATCAGGAAGAAATTTTTAGGAACAATTATCAATATCTCAATATAGTTGATTGTTTTTATGAAAAAGAAAAATGCAAAGATATTGAAAGAACTCCGACATGGCTCATTAACGGGGAGAAATATATCGGAGTTAAGACAATTGAAGAATTAAAAGAATTGACAGGATGCGGGGAGAAACAATCAGAATATAAAATAGGAATGCCTGATTAAATAAAACCTCTGACAGTAACCTGCCTTATTATGAATATTTATTCAAAACGAAACATTTAAATAGTATTATGAATAGGTATTCATAACTAAATACGGCTCAAAAAAGCCGGGAGAAAAATAAAATGCCAGGACAGGATGGAACAGGACCATTAGGATACGGTCCTTTGACAGGAAGAGGGTGGGGACCTTGTGGTGGCGGAATGCGGAGAGGATTTGGCAGAGGTTTTGGAAGAGGCCTCGGCTTCAGAAGACAACTAACTCTGACAAAAGACGAAGAAAAGAAAATCCTTGAAGCAGAAATCAAGGAAATTGAATTGGAAAAGCAGGAAATGCAAAAAAGATTGAAGGAGCTTAAATAATTATTTTCTGTTTTTCTTTTTTTCTTTGAAAAGATTTAAATAGAAATATGAATAAATATTCGTTATGGTGCGCCCAAGATTATGCAGAAGAATAAGATTCAATCCCAACATAACTTACTTCAAACCAAGAGGGGTCCCTATGACCCAACTGGAAGAAATCATCCTGCATGTTGATGAATTTGAGGCAGTAAGATTAAAAGATTTAGAAGGATTGGAGCAGGAAGAATGCGCCAAAAAAATGAAAATCTCGCAACCAACATTTCACCGGTTAATTTTATCTGCGAGAAAAAAAATAGCAGATGCGATTATAAACGGAAAAGCAATAAAAATTGAGGGAGGAAACTTTAAAACTATAGGGTAATTATTAAGAATATGGCTTCAGAACTTTTAAACCTCGGAAGAATAACTTTTCTTGCACTTGCAGATTCAGTAAATCCGTGTGCTCTTGCTGTCCTTACAATGATTTTAATGGCAATTCTTATGCAGAATCCTGATAAAAAAAGGAAAGTTCTTTATGCAGGACTGGCTTTTGCATCTTCTGTTTTTATCGGATACTTGTTTTATGGAGCAATAATAATCCAGTTTTTCAACTCATTCGCAGAATTATTGAGGCAGAATTCAGGAATTTTTTACAAAGGACTTGCAGTTCTTTCAATGCTTCTTGGAGCACTGAACATAAAGGATTTTTTCGTATATAAGCGGGGAAATTTTGCCACAGAAATGCCGATATGGATGCGCCCTAAAGTAAAGAGGATAATTGAAAAAATAACCTCTCCTCTCGGAGCATTTGCCATAGGATTTGTAGTGACTTTATTCCTTCTTCCATGCACAATGGGGCCTTACATAGTTGCATCAGGATTATTATCTGAACTTGGAATTTTGAAAGCACTTCCCTGGCTTTTATACTATAACTTAATCTTTGTGCTTCCAATGATAATAGTAACCCTATTAATCTATCTTGGGTTTGCAAGAGTTGAACAGGTCTCCGGCTGGAAAGAAAGAAACATAAAAATTCTTCATTTAATAGCAGGAATTTTATTGTTTTTAGTCGGAGTTGCACTGCTGACAGGATGGATTTGATTAATACTCTGGTTTTGGAATTCTTGAAAATCTACTTTTTGCATCAGAAACTGATTCGTCATGCTGTTTTTTCAGCATTGTGACAGAAAGAACGCAGGATTGCCTGCAGTTATCATATTCATAATCAAGTTTTGTCCTTGGTTCTGAAAACGCTTTAAGTGCCAGAATTTCATACATCCCATTAAGCTGGAGCATTCTTTCTCTATCATTTCTTTCTGCACTTTCAATCATCTCCCAAAGCAAGCCATGCATTCGTGTTATTCTTTTCATGCTAAATAATTTTTATGAAAAAGTTTAATATGTTTTTTCCTGCCAAAAAGAATGTTCAACAGCCAGTGCTTCAGAAGCATAACGATTGCCCCGGATAGTGAGTTCGTAAGTAGTCAGATTTCCATCAGTTTTTTCAGAAACCAGTCCTCTTTCCCGCAAGTCCGATAAACATTCATAATCACAACCCATCAGATTATTCAAATGAACTGCTCTTCCAAATCTCTTTAATCTTGCCAAAATTTCCAGATGCCCGGCATTGAATCTGCTATTTTCCATAAAAAACATATAAAAAACCTATTTTTAAAGATTTGTATAATCAGATACTGGACAGCCAGCATATAAATTCTTTTAAACTATTTTGAAGGACTTAACTTATGGACATAAAGGATTTGGTGTTATTGAGATTTGCTTATCATAAAGATACTTATCCGGAAGTTCTTAGCATTGAAGAAGCAGCAAAAACAATCCCAAGATTAAATGTTGATTTAGAAGCACAAACCTGGTCTTGCATAGAAAGAGAGTCGTATCCAATTGGCAGCAGGAGAGAAAGGAGATTTTCTCCAGAATGTCCAATTGGAGTTTATGACAGAACAAATACAGGACACTTAAATCAAATGCTTAAAGATGCAGATAAAGCATACCATTACCCTACCTATTAGTTCTAAAAGTCAGGCATTAAACTGCTGTGCCCAAACTGAATAACCAAATCAATCTTTGGTTTTATATTTTCCAGTCCTTTTGGAGTATCACAAGCCCCATAACAGCTTCCAAACCAAATCAGGAATTCAACACTTCTTCTTGCATCTTTTGTGTACTTTTCAAGAAAATCAACAACAGCAGTTGCGTATGGTTTTAAGCCATCAGGAAACTGCAGCAAAACAAGTTTTGCTTTTGATTTTTTTATTTTAGAGATAATTTTTTCCAATTCCAAATCATATTTCCCGCAGAGTTCTTCCATTGTTTTTTCCATTTAATAATCATGGATTCCTTATTTATAAATTTGCACAGAAAAGTTTAAAAACGTAAAAGTTCTTGATGAAACAAGAGAGAAAGAGCGGAATAATCAGTTTAGGTAATCTTCGGATTGTCTTACTGGCTTCGGACGCTCTTTTCTTTTTTTAGTTTCTATAAATACTCTCGTGCTTTCGGCACTCGGAATTAGTAAAAGTTAAATGAAAATAATGCAGGACGACATAGTTAAAATTTACGCATTAATCATTCTTAGCGAAGCATCATGATAAAATCTGATGCGAAGCAATTAATCCTCTATTTCCTCTCCTTAACAAACATCAGCAACAGAACAGAAACAAAAGCCACGGCTGAAAGATAAGCGAACATCACATTATGATTTACATCCCACAAAATTCCTGCGATGAAACCGCCGAGAATATTCACTATTCCTGTTATTGTTCCGAAAAGCCCGTAGCTTGTTCCTTTCCTGTTTTTATCTGACAGGTCAGAAACAAAAGCCCTTTGATTTCCCTGTGTAAGTGCAAAAACCAAACCATACAAAACAAATAATATTACCAGTGAAACTAAGCTGTTGAAAAATAAAAAACTCATGCCTACTGCAAGAAACAGGAGATAACCTGCAAGAATTAATTTTTTTCTTCCTATTCTGTCAGACAAATTGCCGAAAGGAACAGAGAAAACCGCGTAAACAAAACCGAATACTGCGTATAAAACCAACGGCATGACTATACTTCCTGTTATTTCTTTTGCCTTTAAAATCATGAACATATACAAGCCGAAATTTGCCAAAGCAAAAACACTTGAAACAAAGATAAAATATTTCAGTTTTGGATTTAATTTCTTTATCTCTAAAAATATTCCTGCCTTAGTCCTTTTTGTTTTGTGCTCTTTCACGAAAAACAGCGGGACAAGGGAGAGTGCGGAAATTCCTGCTGCAATAAAAATCACGCTCTTTATTGAGAGTTGCAGTTTCCAGAATAGAAAAATGACTATCAGGGTTCCGATAATTCCTCCTGCAGTATCCATTGCCTGATGCAAGCCAAAGACACTTCCTGCTTTTTTTGCTGACTGGGAGATTAATGCGTCTCTCGGAGCGTCGCGCAGTTTTCCGAATCTCTCAAAAGAAAGGAAACTAAGGATATACTGCCACGAATTTGCAAATCCGAGAAGAAGCCGGAATATCACAGAAAAAATATACCCAAAAAACACAAAAGGCATTCTCTTCCCGATTTTGTCTGAAAACCAGCCGCCGAAAACCTTCAATAAACTTGCAAGCCCCTCTCTTAAACCGCTTATCAATCCAACAGCAATTCCTGTTCCTCCAAGTGCTGTGATGTAAAAAGGAATTATCGGAGTTATCATCTCGCTTCCGATGTCATTGAAGAAACTTGAACCGCCGAGAAGATAAATGTTCCTGGAAATTTCTTCCTCTTTTTTCATATAATAATAAAGTAAAAATTGTTTAAATAGTTAACCTTTAAAAACAAAATTATTCTTGGAAATATATGATAAACACAGCAAAACAAAGAATAAGACAGCCGATTGTGACTGTCTGCGGGCATGTTGACCACGGAAAAACCAGTTTATTGGATTCTCTTAGAAGCAGTTCTGTCACAGGAACAGAAGCAGGAGGCATAACTCAAAAAATATCTTTTACACTTTATCCTCTGGAAAAATTAAAAACAAGTTGTCCTTTGATAGAAAAATCAGGGATAAAACTTAACATTCCCGGATTTTTATTTGTAGACACCCCGGGGCATGCTGCCTTCACAAATTTAAGAAAAAGAGGCGGGGGGCTGGCTGATTTGGCAATTCTGGTTATAGATATAAACGAAGGAATAAAACCGCAAACAGCAGAAGTAATCCAGATTTTGAAGATAAACAAAACACCATTTATAATCGCACTGAACAAAATTGACAATATCCCCGGATGGCGAGCGATTTCACGGAGTAATCAGCATGAGAGTGAAGTCGCGAGTGGAACAAACAAAGACAAGGGCATACAGGAAAGCATTGAACTGCAGAGCACGAACACAAGGCAGAATTTTGACGAAAAGTTTTTCACTTTAATAGCTTCGTTAAACAGCTTTGGATTTGACTCTGACTTGTTTTTTAAGATTGATGACTTCACGAAAAAAATAGCTCTTGTGCCATGCAGTGCAAAAACGAAAGAGGGAATTCCGGAACTGCTGATGGTTTTATGCGGATTGAGCCAAAGATATCTTGCAGACAAACTGAAACTTGGAGAAGATGCAAAGGGGGTAATTCTTGAAATAAAAAAAGAAAAATCAATGAATTATACAGAAGCAATTTTATATGACGGGGAACTCAGGAAAAAAGATGAAATCATAATCGCAAACCTTCAGGGAAAGCCGGTAATAAGCAGGATAAGAATTCTTGAGGAGATACTTCCTTTAAGCAATAAATTCAAGCCAAGAGAAACAGTTACAGCAGCAACAGGAATAAGAATACAGCTTATTGAAAAAGAAGAGGTTCTTCCGGGAATGCCGTTTGTTTTATACAAGGGTGATGAAAATGCAATAAAGCAGTTTGAAAAAGAAATATCCGAGAGCATAAATTCTTCATTAAGCAGGCAGGGAATAATTGCAAAGGCAGATTCTCTGGGAAGCTTGGAAGCGCTTCTTGTTCTCCTGAAACAAGCCAATGTGCCGGTGATAAAAGCAGGAATAGGAAACATAAACAAGTCAGACATTGCATCTGCAAAGGCAAATTTTGAAATAAGCGAGATTGACGCAATAATTGCGGGATTTAATGTTTCAACAGATGAAGATGCAAAAATCCTGATTCAGAAAGAAAACATAAAAGTTCTTACTGAAGAAGTCATTTACAAATTAATAGATAACCTTGTTGAGTTCAGGGAAAAGAAAAGAAAAGAAATAGAAAAAAGAAGATTAATGGAACTGGCAAATTTATGCAAACTTCGAATTCTCCCCCAGTATGTATTCAGAAATACAAATCCTGCAATATTCGGGGTAAGAGTTGAAGCGGGAAAAGCAACGCAAAGAATAAATTTGATTGCTCCTGACAGAGAAAAAATAGGAAGAATAAAAAACATCCAGTCAGAAAACAAGCCAGTAGAAGAAGCAGGAGAAGAAATGGAAGTTGCAATTTCAGTATCTGGAGCCAATTTTGAAAGAAAAATAAAAAAATACCAGTTTCTTTATTCAGATATTTCAGAAAGCCAATTCAAGAAATTCAAAAAAAACAAGGACTTGCTGAATGCTAAGGAGTTGGGCATACTGCAGGAAATCGGGAACATAAAAAAGTTTAGTGTCAGTTAAATCTGAAACTTTTTTGTCTGCTTCTTCTCACAGTTCTTGGTTTATAGTCCTCAAGAACCATTCCTGCTGATGCAAATAAAGGGAAAAGTTTCGTGTATTCCCCTGCGTGATAATCCTCGGGGTTATAACTATTGCAGTCCTTTTTATAAAAACAATAATCGCAGTTTTCCCTTGAAGGATGAAAATCCCTTTTTCTTAAAGATTCTCTTGCTGACTGAATCATGGCGATAACATCATGAAAATCTTTTTCTGTTCTTTTTGCAGGGTAGATGACGCTATTTGATTTTCTAACTCCTTTTTCGGTTCTCGGAAAAATATCATTGATTTCAACATTTAAAACATCTAAGAATCTGTCAAGATTAATTTCAGCATGTTCTGGATAAATATCTGATACAAGAGTGTAAGGTTCTTGCAGTGCCTGAAAAAGACACATCGCACATAAAGTCAATTGGAGATTGTTTTTAACGAAATACTCACCTATTCTCTCGCCTCCTGACTTGTGGTCCCTGATAATTAACCCTTTTCTTAATTCGTCAATTCTCGCCATGATTTTCAGGCCTTCAAATTCAACTTTTATTTCAATTTCAGATGCTAATCTTGGTTCTTCGTTCATTCCCCTTGTATAAATCAATCCTGCTGTTTCTGCAATTCTCCCAAAAAGCCGGGGAGAATATCCCCTGCAATCATAATCCCCCCAGTCAATTACTCTCCCTTCCATTTTTCCTGTTGATGCGTAAAAATGCTTCCAGTTTCCGACAGATGTATTGACACATGCAGAGTAAGAGCTATATCCCGGAACAAGAATTTTGGAATTATGCGAATCTGCAAGCCACATTTTTTCTGCTATTCGGTGATTATGTTTTCCGATAGCAACAGCAGAAGGAACCATATATTTCAGATGCTTAACATATTCAAACCAATATGCCTTCCTGCATTTTTCCATAGTTCCGAGCCTGGTAGGGCTCCAGAAAGGATTTTCATCTACTTTTAATGCTTCTGCCATAAAATAAAATAGGAATAAAATCTTTTAAGAATTTGTATGCTAAAACATACTAAATGAAAACCTTTTTAAGTCGTATTTTTCATAGATTAATAACTGAAATATTCAATTTCAGCAATTAAAGTCGTTTTTGCTTTAGCAAAACCTTAACACGAATTCAGAGACGCGATGCCCTTCAAAATAAACATCTCGGAAAAAGACGGAAGAACTTTCCATCTGGAAACAGAAGGCGAGAACCTTATGGAAAAATCCCTCGGGGAAAAAATCGGGGGAAAGGATATTGCACCTGAACTTGAGGGCTATGAACTTGAAATAGCAGGAGCAAGCGACAAGGCAGGATTTCCTTCCCTTGAAAAAGTCGACGGGATTATCTTAAAAAGAGTTCTTCTCACATACGGAACAGGAATGAGAAAAAGGACAAGAAGAGAAGGGAAGAAAAAGCGCTCTAACATGAAGCCAAAAGGGCTGAAATTAAGAAAAACAGTGAGAGGAAAAATCATTTCCCCTGAAATAGTCCAGATTAATCTGAAAGTTTTGAAACAGGGAAATAAGCCACTTGCGGAGATTTTTCCGGAGCAGAACAAGCCAAAAGAAAAAAAGCAGGAAGTTAAGGCAGAAGTTGCTGCACAATGAAAATAGTTGCTTCGCAAAAAAGGATAATTAGTTAATATAAAAGACGGAATTTTTATCATCTGTTCAGCTTAACAATGTAGTTTTAGAATTAACAATCTTTCAATATCTGCTTTAGCAGACAAACTTTATCATATACAAAACTCTTAAAAACTAATTCTTCGGTTTAATTTTATGAACAAACCTGAAAATCTTCCTGAACTGAATGTCGGAGTAGTCGGGCATATAGACCACGGGAAAACAACCCTATTGAGCAAACTTACAGGAAAATTCACAGACACTCATTCAGAAGAATTGAAAAGAGGAATAACAATAAAACTTGGTTATGCGGAAACAACAATCTGCAAAGACGGAGATAATTTCAATAACAAGGGGAAAGGCAAGCCAGTGAGATATGTAAGTTTTGTGGACACCCCGGGACATGAGATGCTTATGGCAACAATGCTTTCAGGAGCTGCTGTCATTGATGCTGCTCTTCTTGTAATAGCTGCGAATGAAGGAATAAAACCGCAGACACAGGAGCATTTCGTGGCTCTGCAGGCAAAAAAAATAAAGAACATAATAATTGTCCAGAACAAGATAGATTTGGTAAGCAAAGAAGAAGCCATGAAAAATTATGAAGAAATCAGGGAATTTGTGAGGGGCACAATTGCGGAAAATTCCCCTGTAATTCCTGTTTCTGCCCAGCAGGAAATCAACATAGACAAAATTTTTGAAGAACTCTGCAAAATAGAAATCCCAAAAAGAGACGAATATTCTGAACCCCTTTTTTTAATTGCAAGAAGCTTTGACATAAACAAACCAGGAACAGAAGTCAGAGAATTAAGGGGAGGAGTTTTGGGAGGAATATTAAAAAGAGGGAAACTGAAAACAGGAGATGAGATTGAGATAAAGCCGGGAATAATGGTTAAGAAATCCAATCAGCAGACATATGAGACCCTCACTACAAAAATTGTTTCATTAAGAAAAGGAAAAGAAGAAGTCGGGGAAATTTCCCCTGGTCCAAGCATCTCAATTGAAACCGGCTTAGACCCTGTTTTGACAAAATCAGATTGCCTGACAGGATGTTTGGTTTCAGCAAAAGGATGCCTTCCTGAAATAAGCAACAGGATAAAATTAAAATATAAATTATTTGATGAAGTTATAGGAACATCGGGGCACAAAAAAGTGGAGTCGCTGAAAGTCAAGGAGATGCTTATGCTAAGCTTAAACACCACTATAACTGTGGGATTAGTTGAAAGGATAAAAGAAGATGCTATTGAATTGTCTCTCAATATTCCGATAGTCCCCCTGGCAGGAAACAATGTGGGAATCGCAAGGAATATTTCAGGGCATTGGAGATTAATAGGATTTGGCGAGGTTATTGGCGAGAGCAAATAAACAATTAATAACGAGACAATGGCTAGAGATAGTTTAAAAATGATAAAATTGTCTGCTGACGCAGATATTGATATAAGATTAACAATAAAAAATAACAGTTGCCCCAAGCATTAAGAATATTAATTTGTTGAGTTCAAATAAAAATATTTATAAACTATCCTTTTCTTTAAAAATCATGAAAAGAGTGTTAATATTGATTGTTATTTCAATGTTATTATTGAGTTTGGTTTCTGCAAAAGCAGAATTGACGAGCAGGACAGTGGATGACTCAGATGAAGAAAATAATAATGAAGAAGTTTGCTGTAAGATAGAGGCTGTAGTCCCGGAACCAGTTCCTTCTTATGAGTTAACAGAAAGAAGTGAATGTGACAATGTAGGAGATAACGGAGAAGAAATTGCCGGAGCAAACAAAGAGATTGTTGATGATAGTTATTGCGAAAGTGACGAGTCAAATGATGATTCTGAAGACGACGATGAAACCGGGTTGGAAAATGATGATGAACCAGAAGATGAGGATGAAGACGCAGACGAATTAACAAGAAGAGAAAGAATAAAAGAAAAGATAAGAAACGCAGTAAAGGGGAAAAACAGATTAAGAGCACAGATTGCAGCAGGCGAATGCCCTGAAAAATGCATATGTTCAGGAAGTGTGACAAAATGCAAATTCGGAGACGGAACAAGAGAGATGACTATTGTTGCGGGAAAATCCGGAAACATCATAGTCCAGGTTAAGGGAGTAAATGCTTCTACAAAAGTAGTTCTTTACAAATCAGATGATGGAGAATTATACGGAGTTTTCAGAGGAAACAAGACAAAAATTGTAAAAATGCTTCCTAACCAGGTTAAGGAAAAAATAAGGGAAAGATTAGCAAGGCAATTAGAAGATGAAGAAATTGAGTTGGATGAAGACGGAGAATATAAATATCAGGGAAGAGAAAGAGCAAGATTGTTCGCAGTATTTCCTGTCAAGGTAAGAGTTGCTGTAGAACTTGACCCTGAAACAGGAGAAGTCATTAAATTAAGAAGAGCATGGTGGGCTTTCATGGCAAAGAGCGAAGGAGATGAAATTGTCGGAGCAAGCTGTGGAACAGTTTCTCCAGACAGCAGAGATGAATGCTGCATCAACAAGGACTATGATGCTTACAACGAGGAAACTGGCGAGTGCGAGTTTAGTGAAGAAGAATAGTTGCTCATAAATTTGCAAAAATTGATAGTATAATTAATCTGAAAACAATATTGTTAAGTTTTAAATAAGTATCAAGAGTGTTTTAGTTCATTATCTTTCAATCAACCTCTGCGTCAGCAGACAATTTTATTACAATTAACTTTATAACTTAATTTTTATTCTAACTTTTATGCATGCAATTAAAGGGAAATTGATGGTTAAGAAACCGTAGGTGTCTTACCATGAAAACATATTCGCACTCAAAATTATCCGCATTTGAGCAGTGCAAACTGAAGTACAAATTCAGATACATAGACAACATAATTATTGTTGAAAAGACAGTTGAATCATTTCTGGGAAAAATTGTTCATTCAGCACTGGAATGGCTTTATCTTGAAGTCAGGAAAGGAATAGTTCCTACTCTTGATGAACTTATCATGCACTATGCGAGGGAATGGAGAAAAGAATTTGATTTTGAACTTATCATCAACGGGAATTTGAGCATTGACGATTATTACAACAAGGGAATAAAATTTCTTGCTGATTATTACATAGAATATGCGCCTTTTGATGACAATACAATAGACATTGAAAAGGAGATAATAATTAATCTTGATGAAGAAGGCAAATACAGGATAAGGGGATTTATAGACCGGCTTGTATACAATTTAAAGACAAATAGTTATGAAGTTCATGATTACAAAACCTCAAATTCAATACCAAGCCAGGAAAAAATTGACAGCGACAGGCAGCTTGCATTGTATTCAATAGCAATAAAAAATCTTTTTGGAGAAGACAAGGATGTGCTTCTTGTCTGGCATTTTCTGGCATACAACCAGAGAGTTTATTCAAAGAGAACAAATGAAAAGCTGAAAGAACTGAAAAAAGAAATCATAGAAACAATAGACAGGATTGAATCGGCAAAAGAATTTCCCCCTTATGTGTCAAAATTATGCAACTGGTGCGAGTACAAAAATATCTGCCCTGGTTGGGGAAATTCTCCCGACAAAGAAAAAAGAAAAAGAGAGTTTAATGAAACCCTTGATGTGTGGGATTAAAAAGAGGAGAAAGTTTTGAAATTGATTGAAAAAATAGTTGCTTCGCAAAATTTAATGTAAAGCTAATCAAAAATGACTCTGTTAAATTGAACATAACATTACCAAAATTCAATATCATCAACAATTATTATCAATTTACAGGGTTATTAACAATTATTTTATCCGATTTATTCTCCCCCGTTTATCTCCCGTATGCTTATCAGGTCAGTCGCAAAATCACCCGGATGAAGCTTGACTATTCTTACTCCCTGTGTTGCTCTTCCCATAATTCTTATGGTTTTAAGATTGGTTCTTATAACCATTCCTTTTGCTGTTGTAATGATTATGCTGTCTTCAGGATTGACTGAAACTGTCTTCACAACCTCTCCTGTTTTTTCTGAAACCTTCAGGTTAATAACTCCTTTCCCTGCTCTTGCTGTTCTCCGATAGTCCTTCACAGCAGTTCTTTTTCCGTAGCCATTCTTTGTTATTGTGATAATGTCTTCTGTGCTTAATATCTCCAAGCTTATGACATAATCGTCTTTCTCAAGCTTTATTCCTGTGACACCATAACTGGCTCTTCCCATTTCCCTTACATCATCTCCGCTGAATTTTATGGCTTGCCCTTTTTTTGTGGCTAAAAGAACTTCCTGCCCTTTTTTTATTACCCGCACTCCTATAAGAATGTCAGAGTTGTCTGCAGGAAGATTTATTGCCCTCACTCCTGATGCTCTTGGCTTTGAGAAATTAGCCAGTGAAATTTTTTTTACAATTCCTTTTTTTGTAACCATAAACAAATCATCATTAAACTCCTTGACAGAGATTACATTAGTGACATTTTCATCCCTTAGATTAAGCATGTTGATTATCGCTTTTCCCTTGCTGTATCTTTCTGATTCAGGAACCTCATATGCCTTAAGCCACAAAACCCTTCCTCTTGTGGTAAAAAACATCAGATAATCATGCGTGGAGCAGGTAATTAATTCTTTTACAAAATCGCCTGTTGCAAGATTGCTTCCAATAACTCCTTTTCCTCCTCTTTTCTGCTCCTTGTATGCTTTTATGTCCATTCTCTTGCAATAGCCCTTGTCAGTTATAGTTATGACTACTTCTTTTTTCTGAACTAAGTCCTTCTCGGAGATTTCCCCAATTTTCTGCAAAATGCCTGTCTTTCTGCTGTCTCCGTACTTATTTTTCAGTTCATTGACTTCTTTTGTAATTATTTTTAGAATTTCCCTGATATCTGACAGGATTTTCTCGCATTCTGCTATCTTCTGTTTTAAGTCCTCGTGCTCTTTTTTCAGCTTGTCGTGTTCAAGGGAAGTCAGCTGCTGAAGTTTTATCTCAAGAACTGCTTGTGCCTGCCTTTTTGTCAGATTGAATTTTTTCACCAGTCCTTCCAGTGCCTCTGCGGCATTTTTTGATTTCTTAATCAAAGAAATAACATCCTCAATATTTTTCAGGCAAATCAAAAGTCCCTCAACAATTTCCTGCCTTTCTTTTGCCTTTTTGAGTTCGTATTTTATCCTGTTGGTGATTATAAGCTTCCTGTAATCAATGTACTCTTCAACAATTTGCTTTAAATTGAGAACTTTCGGCTGCCCTTTCACAAGAGCCAGAAAATTTGCATTGAAGGACTCCTGAAGCCGGGTATATTTATACAAAGAATTAATCAGGAATTTTGAATTTGCCCCTTTTCTCAATTCAAGAACTATTCTTATTCTTCCTTTTGAACTCTCATCCCTTAAATCAGAGACCTCCTTGATTTTCTTGCTTTGTATTAAATTTGCAATCTGGCTCACCAAATCTGACTTGTTTATCATATACGGGATTTCTGTGATAATAACAAACTCCCGGTTTTTGATACTCTCTGTTGTCAGTTTCCCCCTCATTACTACTTTCCCTCTTCCTGTCCTGTACATGTCAAGCATGTCCCCTGAAATGCTTCCTCCTGTCGGAAAATCAGGGCCTCTGACAATTTCGCAGAGTTCCTCTATGCTTATCTCCGGCTTTTTTGTGCAGGAGATGATTGCTTCGCAAATTTCAGTAAGATTATGGGGAGGAATATTTGTAGCCATTCCTACTGCAATTCCTGCTGCTCCATTGAGCATTAATGCAGGCAGTTTTCCCGGAAGCAGTTCTGGCTCTTTCATGGAATTATCAAAATTAGGCACAAACTTCACTGTTTCTTTTTCAATGTCCTGCAATAATTCCATTGTTATTGGCATTAATCGACACTCTGTGTTATGGCTTATAAAACCATTAGAAATAAAAGTATGGCAGTCGCTATCAACTTTGATAGAATAAACCTTTTGTATTCCGCTTCCTTCTATTTTAATTATCGGGTCAAAAAGATATTCATAATTGATAAAATACTCAAATAAAGGCAAATAATCACTGTTTGTTCTCTTGAGGAGTATTGAAGATATTTTTTGATAATTCTGTTTCATTTCAGGATATCTGTCAAAATTATGTTTCATGGCAAATTCATTATCAGCATATTTTGCTAATCCTCGGATATAATCTGATAAAAAAGGGACAAAGTCCCTAAGTGTTGTTTCTTTTTTATAATTTAAAAGTACAAATTCTAATTTTTTTCTCTTTCTTTCTGAAAAGAAATTTATCTCTTTATAAAATCTCAAGGTATTTCTTTTGCCCCTGATTAATAGCTTGTTGATATTTTTGTATTTATCAAAAGTCTGTGTACTTTCTATGCCGAATCTCAATAGGAATACCTGAAGTTCCTCTAATAATTTCTTGCTCTTAGAGCAACAGCTCAATTCATTCATCTTTCCTGAATAACTAATGCTGCCATCGCCCTCAAAATAAGATTTAAAGAAAGACGCAACTACTTCCTTTGGAGATTTGAAAATAGTTTCAGGAATAGTTTTCATATTTGCATTAACAGCCAATAACCCAATATTTCTCAAGAATTCCAGAACATACCTGCTGTGGCATTCAAGTCTGTAATATTCTTTTTTCCCATATGAAGAAGGACATCTCTTAAATTTATGAAGTCTGCTGTCAGGGAATATTGATTTCCATTTTTCTTCAAATTCTTTTACGAAAACTTCATCAGTATTGCAAAATTCCAGTTTATTTTGGCCAACATAACCTTCAGAAACCAATGCCCCTAAAACAAAAGCCAAATCCTTGCTTAATTTTTCTGGCAGGATTTTAACATGCTGGTGATTATTTCTTATTTTAGGCCAGTATTGAATTAAATTCACATTTTCTCTTGGCCAAAAGCCATCTTCTCTTCTGTCTATAACCGCAATATCGCCTTCTTTTACCTGCTCAAGCAATTTCCACACAAAGACAGGCTTTCCAAATCCATCCTTCCCTAAGGTCAAAACAGGATGGTTCTTTGAACCAGTTAAAGAATAGCCTTTATTTGTAGTTATCTTTAAAGTTTCATGCTCTCCAGAATCAAACCATTTTGAAGCATTATTTATTCTTTTATCCTTGCTTAATATCTTTATGTTTATATCTTCTTTATTTGAGATTTTGTTTATTTCTTCCAAACCATTTTCAGTAATAATAAAAGAATTTCCAGAAACACAATATCTCATTGCAGCCGGAGGGTCGTTATCAATTGAGTTATGGACAAATATTCCGGACGCCAACGCAAAATTATGCGTTTTTTCTATTGTTAAATCATAAACATCAGCAAATTCATTTAAGGATTCTATTCCGACTACTTTATGATTAATCTTATTAATCGTTATTCCTAAGACATTATACAGAGCTTCAATATCATTATCAAAAAATTTGTTTAGGGCATTCCTAAAACTTATAATTCCCGCCCCTTTTCTAGAATTATAAGATATTCTTACTATCTCATAAGATTCTTCATTTAATTTACCATGCAATTCAATTGTTTTTTTACATACTGTTAAAAATCTGTAGTAATTTGCCTTTTTACCATTTTCAGAAAGAATATTTAGAAAGTAATTCCTGAATTCCCCGTCATTATTCCATTTGTTTATATAAGCATTAATAACATTATCTCTGTATCCTTTATTTTTCCATCTCTCTTTGCCTAATTTAGAAATATAATCTTTATGGTTTGCTTGTGACCATATTTTCACAGAAATTTTATGCATTCTTTTAGATTGTTTTTCTCTGTATAACGGGTCGTTCCATTTTTCTTTAAGAGATACAATCTTATTTTTTCTATATTCTTCGCTCTGCCAAAGTTTTTTTAAAGTTTCAGTTGCTTGTTTACTTAACTCTCTTCTTTTTTCAGGATGATTTAAAATATGCTTCTTATTAACCTTACTCAAAAATTCTTTCATTTTATTTTTATATTCTGGGTTTGCCCAATTCTTTTTATTTTGTTTAGACAATCTTAAAGCAAAAGCCCTCCTATTATTTTCATTCCCCCAGAATTTATTTCTACCTTCTGCTAGTTTTTTTCTGTAATCTGCATCTGCTTTATGCTTTGTTGAAATAAAATTATAATGTGTTTGCCAATGTTCTTTCCAATTCATTCTTTTGATATTTTCAGGATTATTATTTAATTTATTAAAATCTAAATGATGTCTTATTCTTCCGATGTTTTCGTTATAAATTCCATTTTCTAAATTCCAATCATCAGAAAGAATATGCACGAAATCCCAAAGATTAGAATTTGGCTGTAGAATCATTGAATAACCGATGGAATTTGGATCGTCTCCTCCTGTAGATAATCTAAAATAAAGAGGCATCAGAGAATCTCCTATAGCTAAATTTTTAGCTTCTTTATATTCCCCATTCCTCATCATAAATTTGTGGTTTAAGGTGCATTTTACTTCTTCTCCATTATCAAGAACAATTTTCATAATCTCCGCATTTCCTTTTGTTTTTCTTGGATTTTTTATTTCAGCAATTTTTACATTTTTATTTTCATCAATAGTAAAAGTAAAATTTCTTTTTCCCTGTTTATTCTCTTCTACAAGTTCTGCAAAAGATAAATTTCTCCCATCAGCAAGTTTTACTTTTGTATCTGCTGTAAAACAACCGAAATTTCCCTGCCCGTAAACAAGAGGATATCTTAATGAAAAATCCTGAGCCATTCTTACCAGAGCATCATAAACAGCCATATCACCATGTGGATGGAATTTACCCATTGTGTCTCCCACAATTCTCGCGGACTTTTTCGTCTGGCTGTCTGGTTTCAGTCCCATTAAATTCATTGAGTGCAGAATTCTTCTCTGGACCGGCTTTAATCCGTCTTCAATAGAAGGAATCGCCCTTGAAACAATAACTGACATGGCATAATCCAGATATGCTTTTTTCATTTCTTCTGAAATTTCTGCCGGGATTATTTTCCTGTTTTCTTTTTCGTTTTCTTCGTCAGTCATGTTATTTTCCCTCCCCTTTCTCATCAAGATACTTCATAAACTCCTCTTCTTTTAACTGCTCCTCTTTCACATCTGTGCCTTTCCACCTGCATTTCAGGCATTCCCACTCTCCCCTGCCTTTTCCTTCTTCTTCTCCGAGTATTACTCTGACATTTCTGCTTCCGCACTCCGGGCATTTTTTTACCTTGAATGTTTTTTCTGAAGTTTTCTTCTTGCCTGGTTTTTCTTTTCCCTTCAAAACCCAGTCAGGTGTTTGTATTTTTGACATGCTAAATCACTCCAAGGGAAGAGAATTGCAGGCGGTCTGGCTGGGAATCGAACCCAGACATCCTCGGGAAAGGATACTGTTTATTAGACAGTTGCTCTACCATTGAGCGACCAGACCGCTTTCTGCATCCCCCAACCATAAGGTTTATATAACCGATATTATTAATTATATTAATACCTCGGGAAAGGTTATCTACCATTGAGTGGATTTTTTCTTTTTTATTTGTCATTTTATTCATATATCTAAATTCGCCCTCCTCCGGTTGTCTTCCTGACAAACGCTGGAAAGAACCGAAGATATCTTTAGATATCAAGGTCCGCCTCCTTTGCATTTTCTGATATGAACTGCTTTCTTGAAGGAACATCATCACCCATAAGCATTGAAAAAGTATTGTCTGCTTCAACTGCGTCTTCAATGAAGATTTTTTTTATCCTTCTTGTTTTTGGGTTCATGGTTGTAGCCCACAACTGCTCGGGATTCATCTCTCCCAAACCCTTGAACCTTGTGACATTTACTGCTCCTGAATTTTCCACAATTTTCTTCAGCTCCTCATCGTTGTAAACATAATGGTCTTCTTTTTTCCTTATCCTATACAAAGGGGGAAGAGCAACATAGATATGCCCTTCTTCTATCAATTGAGGCATAAACCTGAAAAAGAAAGTCAGCAGGAGCGTCTTAATATGCTCCCCATCAACATCAGCATCAGTATTATGGCAGCATATACCTCCAAATCCAGCTATAAAGTTTTCATCCTCCTCCACAGAAAAATCATAAACATTCTCACTACTGCATTTAACTTTATTTACAGCTTTAATTTCTAAACTAACAAGATCATCTGAAATAATTTCAAACTTCCTGTTTATTGATTTAAAATTATTGCTCAATTTTGAATCAAGATATTTTGCGTTTCGATGGTCCTGCCAGATTTTTTTAAGCTTTAATAAATCTTCTTTATTAGATATAGCAACTGTAAATATTATCTGTTTAGAACTAATTTTATCATTTGAACCTGGTTTTCTGGTGCTTATGCCGGCTATTACACCAAAAGACTGTAACAGATAAATCAATTGATTTGCCAAATCCTTAGAAACTGTTGTAAAAGATATTCCGTTCTTGCTCACTGTTCCATCACCTAAAAAGTAAGTTCTTAAAAATTCAAGTTGAAGCTCTTTGCTCACATTAAATACAAGCTGTGGAATTTTCTTGCTATTTGAACTTGAAATGCCCAATTCTAAAATAAATTTCCAGAATAATGAAGCTACCCTATTTACTAATTTAAGTTCAGGACAGGAATTTCTGCCCTTAGAATAACAAAGCTTCCCGCTTATTCCAAAAAGTTCTTTAAATGAATTGTTCAATTCATCAACTAAATAACTATCATTATTACCTATACTAATTCTTATGCCATTTCTTAGGGAGTAAGAACCTTCTGCAATCCAAAATCCAATCAACTTGAGCAAAGATTCATTTAGATTAACAAATCTGTTTATCCCTTTGTCTTTATAGTGGGTAGGGCAGATAAAAACATCATTAAGATACTGCAAATCATCAAACTCAATTTCAGAGATATTAATATAATCTTTTACCTTGTTTCTTCCAGAATTTTTATAATTCTTTTCCCATGTTCTGTCTAATGACGAACTTATTATTTGAACTTGTGACATTACTTTATTTTTATCTATTTCCAATATATTAAGATATTTTTCAAATTTATTCAAAGTAGGATTATGTTTTCCTTTTTCCCAATCATAATAAATGCAGGGCTGTTTTAATTTAAGGTTATTACAAATAAAATTCTGAGATAATTTCTTTTCTTTTCTTCTATTTTTTATCTCATTTCTTAGTTCTTTAGAAATTATAACTCTTTTACCAACCAGATTTCCATTATTTTTATAAATCTTTCTTATTTTTGATTTTATTAGCTCTTGCACAGAACTCCCCCTGACATATACCTTTTCTTTTATAAAATTCTTATATTTTATTAGCAAAGCAAGTAAATCTATTTTTGAAGGATAAGAATAATTATAAAGGGGGAGTGATTTTGGAGCTACAATTTTATCACCTCTTTTTAGTTCATTCCCTTTTTTTAATTTAATATTATTAGTTTCATATACAAAAATGCTGTGAGAAGATGTAACTCTCACATTTCTCCCATATGAGGTCTTTATTTCATACAAATCTTCTTCTATCGGATGTTTTATAACCGCTTTAATTGGCTTAAATTGGGACTTTCTGTTTTTAAGATTAAAACATAGAATCTTATAATCAGAGGGGTTAATTTTCTTTTCTAGTAACTCATCAATAAAATTTCCAATTTTAATACATTTTATTTGTCCTGCAGGAGTCTGAATAAAGCTTGTTTCTTGACCATCCACACTCATGATAATTATTTTGTTATATCTCAAATTAGCCAGATTAAACTGCTCGCCGTTTCCTGTTCCTATTGCAGTTATCATGTTTACAATTTCCTCGCTTGACAGGGCTTTTGTAGGATTTGATTTTTCAACATTCAGGATTTTTCCTCTCAACGGCAATATTGCCTGGAAATCCTTGTTTCTTGCCTGGCGCGAGCTGCCCCCTGCTGACTCTCCCTCAACAATGTATAATTCTGTGTCTTCTGTTCTCCTGCTTGAACAATCTGAAAGTTTTCCTGGCAGACCCCCGAGAGAAAAAGCACTTTTTCTCCTTACCAAGTCCCTTGCTTTTTTCGCTGCCAATCTTGCTTTTGCTGCATCTGCAACTTTTGAGGTTATTTTCTTGGCAATAGACGGGTTTTCCTCAAAGAATTCAGAAAGGCACGAGGTAACAATAGAATCCACAAAGCCCTTAACCTCGCTATTTCCGAGTTTTGTTTTTGTCTGCCCTTCAAACTGGGGTTCTGGGATTTTGATGCTTACTATTGCTGAAATTCCCTCCCTCACATCATCTCCTGTAAGCGATTCTTCCTTCAGTATCCCGCTTTTCTTTGCATAATCATTAATAACTCTTGTTAATGCGGTTTTAAATCCGGATATGTGAGTTCCCCCTTCAACAGTGTTTATAGTGTTTACAAATCCGAAGATATTTTCCTGGTAAGAAGTATTATACTGAATTGCTATATCAACAACAGTATGGTCTGTCTCTCTCCTGAAATAAACCGGCTTGTGCAGGACTTCTTTTGATTTATTAACCCATTTTACGAATTCTATCAAGCCGCCAGAATAACAGAATTCTTCTTTCTTGTTTTTTATATCATCTTCCAGGATAATTTTAAGCCCGGAATTCAGGAATGCTATTTCCCTGAACCTTGTTTCAAGAACCTTGTAATCAAATTCAAGTGTTGAAAATATGTCTGCATCAGGCCAGAAAATCACTTTTGTTCCTGTTTCTTCTTTTGGGCATCTGCCGGCAATCTCCAGTTTTGATTTTGTTATTCCGCGGGAATACTCTTGTCTGTAAATATTTCCGTTTCTCTTTATCTCAACTATGAGTTTTTTTGAAAGTGCGTTCACAACACTCACACCAACGCCATGCAGACCTCCTGAAATCATGTAAGAATCCTTGTCAAATTTGCCTCCTGCATGAAGTTTTGTCAGTGCAACTTCAACTGCAGGCACTTTCAGCCGGGGGTGCAAATCAACAGGAATGCCCCTTCCGTCATCATCAACTGTGACACTTCCGTCTTTGTTTATGACAACATGTATTTTTTTGCAGTATCCTCCCAAGGCCTCATCAACAGAGTTGTCAACAACCTCATAAACAAGGTGATGCAAACCATCCTTGCTTGTGCTACCGATATACATTGCGGGGCGCTTTCTTACTCCTTCAAGCCCTTCCAAGACCTTTATGTGTGCTGCATCATATTTTTCTGTCATTATGAACTATGGAATTTCTGGCTAATTGCCCTTATTTTTAGCAAAATTTTTGCCAGATTTCCTGTTAATTTATATCCAAAAAAGCCAAAAAACCTTTATAAACCTTTCTCCTAAAAAAACGGATTTGTCGTCGATAAAATTAAAATCAATAACAAAGTTTAAAAAATTGGACAATCTTGGAAAAGCATGAAAAAAATGGAAAAAATACTCGGAATTTCGGCATTAATCCTGCTGGTTTTATTGGCAAATCTGCTGTTTTTTTTCGCACGAAAATCCATGACAGGAAATGCCATTGAAATGTATTCTTATACAAAAGCAATATGCAATGAGAATGCCTGCCAGGATTATGAAATTTCCTGTGAAAATGACAATCTCATATACAAACAGCCAATAACAGAAAAGGTTTATTTTTCAGATGACTGGGAAGACCCAAGAAGCGAAGAGGATATTAATAAAGAGTGTTGATAGTTTATTTGCTTAGAAAATAGTTTTCGCTTTGCTCAAAAATTAATTAATAGTTAATAGAAAAACAGGCCTGATAATCCAATATTATAAAAGTAGACAATAAAATTGTTAATCAGAGAATTTCAATATTATTAAACCTATATGGATATCTGCTTTAGAATGTTATTTTTTCTCTTTTTTCTTCTTACTAATCCACCTTACTTTCCTTCTCTTCATCTTCATATTTTTCCTGCATTTTCCTGAACACAGGTATTTTATGCTTCCGTCATTTTTCACGAGAGTGAGCCCTCTGTGAATCTCATATTCTCTACCGCAATAGGAACATTTAGGCATCCTGCACCCCATGATTTTTAATGAGTAAATAATAACATCCTTCTCTAAACATAGAGGGTTGCATCTCCATAGTGCAAGGAGAAATAGGTTTTAACAGCCACATAATTTCAGTCACACGCTCAAGAGGAACCATTCTAACTGAATATGCATCACTCATACCTACTATTTCAGAAAGTTCCATTAATCTTTCTTCTGAAAGATCATCAATTTTATGCATAACTCCCTTTTGTAACACTTGATTTAATTTTTCTTGCTTCAATTTCTGTCTCTCTTAACATAAGAATATCCCCTATTCTTACAGGCCCTCTTATATTTCTTCTCATGCTTCTTCCTTTGTCTCTTCCTTCCTGAACAAGGCATCTCACCTGTGTTATCTCCCCCCTGAATCCTGTTCTTCCTATAATTTCCTCAACCAGTGCAGGAACAACTTCCCCGAGTATCCTGGAACTTCCTCTTGAAATATCAGATTTTCTTTCCTGTTTTTTTTGCGGTTTTTGACTTCCCATTTTTTACTTCATCGCTTTAATATCCTTTTCTGCATCTCCTGCATTTGTAACAGCCACAGAAGATGTCGCAACAGGCAGTCCTGCAGAAATCCCGAGTTTTTGCTTGCTGTCTGCCTCTTTGCATGGAATTTTTTTCTCCCTGCATAAAACAGGAATATGCGCCACAATTTCCTTTGGCTCAACATCCAGAGCATATGCCACAAATTTTGCCGTGCCTCTCTCTATTGCCTTTGTGACTTCATTTGTCCCTTTTTCAATTTTCCCTGTCTTTCTGGATTTCTCAATTATCTCATACACACTCGCCATTTTGATGTTACATAACTAACAAAAAATAATATCCTCGTTAGTCATTGGATAAAAAATTTAGAGAAAGGAGGTTTATAAAGTTTTTCTTGGGAATTATTATCTCCATTTCACATCAACTTCATCTGTCCGTTGTCGTGGTTTTATGTCTAAATCATCAAGGTTGTTATGAGAAATTTTTATTCCTTCTCCTCAAAAGAATTTGCAGAATATATAGGAAAAAGTAAAAGAACAACAGACCATTATTTATCTAAATTAAGAAAAGAAAATCTCTTGTGACAAAACATCTTGGCCTCACTTATATTTTATCTCTACTTCATCGGTACGCTGACGTGGAAGAATATCTATTTTATCGATATTTCCAAGTTTAACATAATCTCCATTTTTAAATAAAATTTCACCAGTATATGCTATCATACTGCCGTTGTCTTGTAATAAATCGTTAGAGGGAACAAAAAATTTAACTTTTTCCTGCCTTTCCCCGCACATAGTCCTGCACATTTCCTGCAATCTTGCATTGCACGCCACCCCTCCCCCTAAAAGAAGTTCTTTTTTTTCTGTATGAGCCAAAGCCCGTTCTGCTGTTTCAACAAGCATTGCAAAAACTGTCTCCTGCATGCTGAATGCTAAATCAGGTAATGTATAATTTGCTTTGCTTCGCTCGGATTTTTTTGAAGTTGTTAATAATAAATTCTTTTTTTGTTCGGCTACTAATAGTTTGTTTTTTTCTATTAATTTTTTTCCATCAATCTGCGAATGCAAATGAGCAGGTAATTCTTCCATTTTCTTAATTTTCTGCTTCAAATTCGTGAGAATTCCTGAAAGAGAAATGTCCATTCCTTTGACAATATACGGAAGTTCAACATAATTTTTTCCTTGCTCTGCAAGTTCCTGTATTTTTGGACCCCCCGGAAATCCAATTCCCAAAAATCTCGCAAAGTTGTCAATAAAATTTCCAACACCAATATCCAAAGTTTCTCCGAAGATTCTGTATTTTCCTGATGCATAAGCAATTATCTGGGTGTTTGCCCCTGAAACATAAAGCATCACAGGGTCTTTTGCTCCTGTGATTTTTCCAATTTCAAGATGAGCAATGCAGTGATTTACAGGAACAATTGGTTTTTTTAATCTGACTGCAAGTTCTTTTGCAAATTTCAGCCCTTCAAGCAGGCATGGAGAAAGCCCCGGTCCTTGTGAAAAAGCAATTGCATCTATATCTCCTTCTTTCACTTTCGCACTGCTAAGAGCTTCAAAATAAATTTCATTCTTGTTTTGAAAATGAGATTTTGCTGCCTCTTTTGGGATTATTCCCCCGGTTTCTGTTGTATAAACTTTTTTAACATTGGAAAGAATTTTCCCGTCTTTAACAATTCCAATCCCAAAAGTGTGTGCTGTTGATTCAATGCCTAAAATAACAGACATATACAATTGACAGGATAAATGTTTATAAATAATTTGAATATGAAAAAGAAATGAGTTGCAGATATCCTTTTTTTAGAATTGGTCCTGAAGACAGGATAATACCCGATATAGAACTCCCTGACAACTGCAGGGATTTAATCAGAAGTTTTTATGCTGCTAACAGACAAAGGACTGTTGAATATCACAGACAGGAATTGGAAAAGATAGTGGGTTACGACCTTTTGCTTAAGTGGGACGAGCAACTTGGATTAACTAATATCTCTGTAGGAGTCCACGGAGGACTGGACTTGGATGCAGAAACTATTCCGTGGCATTTTCAGGAGCATAATCTTAGCGGCTTGAATTCTTTGATAGCAGCTGCAATTGCGACAAAATATGTCTCAGAATTATTAAAATCAGAAAGATGAAAATATCATCTTTCAAATATAAAATTAATTAAAAAATAAAAAAGTTTGAAGAAATTTATCTTCTTTTTTTCTTGGACTTTCTCTTTTTTCCGCCTCTTGACATCTTTGCCTCGCAGACATTTCCTTTCCCATCCACATAGTAAAGGTATCCGGGCTTTCTCTTAATAACATTTCTTACAAGTACTTTACCCATTTTTCACCTCCTTATAATTAGTATAAGAAACAAAAGAACCTTTTCTTTTTAAACTTTTCTTTTCACCGACGAGAAGTTGTATAGCTCCGGAATATCTGCTATTAACAGGAATTTCTATTAACTTTAAGAATGGTTTTTTAGGCCTGACTGATAACCTGAATGGTTCTATAACCTTAATATCTACAATTTTTCCCCTATTACCCGTCCATATCGCCAAAAACGGGAAAAATACAAACAGCGAATGGATTGGAACTCTTGCTTGCTTCTTAAAATCAAAGAGAAGGGGCTCTGCTTTTTCCCTTCTGGTAAACATTAAACCTGCTGCTTTCATGAAGGAACTGCATCTCCTGCATTCAATACTTATTCTTTTATTTCTAAAACCAAGATTTATTTTCTCTCTTTTCAGTTTCATCTTTCCTATTTTTGTATTCATTAAAAAATTTCTTTATGTTCCTGCTACAAACAAAATCATGATGCTTGAAACCCCCGCCGAATGCTTTCGGAATATGCATAAGCTCATGAATGATTGTTTTTATTTTTTCCTCTTCACCAAGATTGTCAAATCTCTCTGATAAAAATTCAAGGACATAAATCGCTTTTATATTCAATGCTTTTTGCACTAATTTCCCGATTGTATGGCATCTTGCAATTGTTCCTCTTGAACTTGTTCCGTAGCTTCTGAAGCATTTTACATTCTCTATTTTTATATACGAAAACAAAATTGCAGATATCTCTTCTGCGATTTTCTGCAAATCAGGGGCAAATTCATATTTCATTTTAAAAATATATAATTATATCTCCACGATTTTATTTCTTGATTTAAAACCAGATATTATCCTGATTTCAGAGTTGAAATACTTTTTTAATGCTTTAACGACAGACAGGTTTGCCCTGTTATTCTCTGCCTTTTCCCCAATCCATATCTCATATGCATCATCATTAATTCTTTTTATTTCTTCTTTTGAGGAATTTGGATGAATTTTTATTTTAATTTTCCTCATCTGTCCCACGGCTCTTTGTATCTTCTTCCCAATGCGTGGTAAATTTCCCTTTCAGTTCTTCCTGCGATTTTTCTTCCTGTTGAACGCCTGTAAAGCCCGTACTGGTTTAATTTAAATCCCTTCATTTTTGCGACAACTCTAAGCCCTATGCTGGAACCAAACCTGCTTGAATATGCAAGCAGTGTCGCACCCCACGAGTCCTCTGCGGTGTAATATAATTCAACTTTAACTCCCTGAATTTTGAAACTGGCTCTTTTCCCCCCTCCCTGAAGAAATTTTCCTTTTTCTCTTAAAACCCGCTCAATTTTTTCCTTGTCTTTTTTGCTTTTCGGAATCAATACAATGTCAATGTCAACAGGATTTTTTTCTTTTCTTCTTATGCTTCCTGCAATCTGAATTTTTCTGCAGCAGGGCTTTATGCTGTTTAAAATTCTCCTTGATAATTCAATGACAAAACTTCCTTTTCTTGTCAGGACAAATCTCCCTTTTTTCAGCAATCTCCTCATTTTTTCAATCCTATTTTGTTATAATTTCCAAAGCATCCCGGTGTTTTAAAACATAACTCTTTCCAAGTGCCTTTTTTGTGCGTGCATCAATTGCTTTTATGAAATTATTTCCAAAATCAGTATGCAGAAAAAAAGCAAAATCCAGTGCAGTTGAGCCATTTGGCAGCAAGAAGCAGTCGGGCAATATTCTTCCCTTGCTGTCCTTAAGTTTTGTTGCTCCTGCTGGAAATACTGCTATATAATTTAGCAATGAAAAAACAGCGGTGTTTAAAACTGCCTGAACTCCTGTCCCTGTTTCAAATTTATCCAAAACTTTTTCCCTGATTTTTTCAAGGGCATTTTTCTGCCTGTCATTTATTTTTCCCTTAATTTCAAACTTGTTTTCTCCTGGAATATAATCTACAAGTCCTGATTTGGCAGCTTCTCTCAATGCAAGTTCAGAATCAGCACTGCACGGAATAATCATTAAATCGGAAAATTGTTTTTTCAGTTTCAGATAATTTTCATTTCCTTTATCAGTATCAACTTTATTTGCTGCAATAATCATCGGCTTGCTCTCTTTTCTTAATTCAGAGGCAAATTTCAAAATCTGGCTGTTATCCCAGGAGCCGGGCTTCTCGGGGAGAACAAGGTTTCTTAAAACATTCTTTACCTGCTCCTCCCTGACTTTTAATCCTGAAAACTGCACTGCAACTGCCTTCGCGAAACTGCCTTTTTCAAGCTCCGCTTTTCTTGAAAATGTCTTCCAGACCTTCATAAAAATCCCGCAATACCATTTATTAAGTTCATCTTCCAGAAATTCTATGTCGTCTGCGGGATTATAGTTTTCTGTCCGCCTTCCTTCTGCATCTGTCTGTCCCGAAACATCAAGTATATGGATGAAAACATCTGCCTGCCTTAAATCATCCAAAAACTGGTTTCCAAGCCCTCTTCCCTCGCTTGCTCCCGGAACTAAGCCCGCAACATCCATAAGTTCAAACGGAACAAATCTAAGATGGTTGACGCAGAACCCGTGGCTTGGCTGGCACTGAACATTAAATTCCTTGTCTATGCATCCAATTTTGACATAACCAATTCCTCTGTTAGGCCGGAGAGTAACAAAAGGCCTGTCACCTATTTCAACTTCTGCGAGAGTTGATGCTTTGAAAAACGTTGATTTCCCGACATTGGGCTTTCCTACCAATCCTATTAACATATTTATAATTTCAAACCCTGATTTTTAAACTATTCTAAGCAGGGCGATTTCTGTTTGCTCTTCTCCTTATCAGTAATATGATTATTATGATTGCCAAAATGAGTATCAGAATTATAAAATAAAGAATTATTTTTCCTATCAGTTCTTCCGGGGTCTGCTTGACAACTTCAAAAGAAGCACTTGAAGGAGCAACTCCTCCGGGATAAACCAGTTCAAGCCCCACTATGTAATTTCCAAGCGGAAGGTCTCCTGTTTCGAAATCCCTCTTAAAGTCAATCTTTTTTTCAACAAGAACTGTCTCGCTCTGCGTTAAAAATACTTTTCCATTGAAATTTTTTATGACATAATTAAGAGTCACATCCATTCTTTCCTCGTCTCCGAGAGGAATGAGCGTAATTTTGGTTTTCAGTTTGCTTCCTTTTGCAACTCTGTAATCCTTGTTCAAGACCACTATATTAGAGTCAAAAAGAAGGAGTTTTGTCTTTATGTTCAGAGATACCAAAACTTCTTTTGTTCCAATAAGTATCTTCCCTGTAAAAATTCCTGTCTCTTCCAGTGCGACAAATATTATTCCCAATTCTTTTGTCTCTCCAGAAGCAATCTCCAAAGATGTTTCCTCAAACATAACTTTATTATCCAAATTAGTTTGTCTGACACTTAATTTTTGAGTGGTGGTTCCTTTATTTGTGATTTTTAGTATCTCTCTTCTGCTCGTATTTACAGCCATTCTGATATTCAGTTTGCTTGGAACTACTTCCAGATTAGCAGCAGGAGTAACTACTCCAGGACCTTCTCCTGCTGCTCCTGCACCACCGCCTCCACCGGGGGTAACAGGAACAACTGTGCAGGTTCCTGATGAACAGGTGTAACCTGAAGCGCAGGTTCCGCAATTCATAATGTTTCCGCATCCGTCTCCCCAGTCCCCGCAATTATAACCTAATCCTGTACAGGTATAGGGGACGCATGAAAAAAATCCTTCTATATATTTGTCAGAAGTAATCACTATTTCCTCATCTCCCCCTGAATTTATAGAAATAACATCTGAACTGATTAGCGGGAGTGATAACAGAACAAGAATGAAAAAAATTATTTTAGTCCTCATACTATCTAAAAGGGAACAATATTAATAAATTTAACCTAAAAACACACTCTAAACAAAATCAATTGCTACATTAATCATGCAGATATAAAAAGAACAAAAGTAAAAATTAAATAAAAAATTATTTTTTCAGGATTGCCAATGCAGCTCCTAAGAGAGTACTCAAAATTACAATCCAGCCAGTAACCTGTGTAACAATTAATGGTATCCATCTTACACTCAAAATACCGTCAATCATTGCAAAACCCACAGCAAGAGACACTAAAATTCCGGTCAACCATGCAACAAAGTTAACCAATTTGTATCCCCCTGATTTGGCTGCGTGCATTCTTCTTCTTGCCATATAAACCTCCTTTTATTTATTATATATATTGCAGAATATAGTTTAAATAGGTTTTGATTATGCTCTTGTTAATTGACTGAATGTCCTGACAGGGCAGGACATTAAATTTTATAAACAACTAATTCCATAATTATCTATGCCAAATAAGAGGGGACAGCTCACAATCTTCATTATAATCGCAATAATTATTCTTGCTTGTGCTGCGGCTTTTTTAATTTTTAAGGACAGAATAATCTTAAAGTCACCTGAAGCAGACGAGGTGAGCACATTTGTTAAGCAGTGCTTAGAGGATATTACATCTGAAGGGATTTATCTTCTTGCAACTAAGGGGGGATATATTTATTCCTTTGACAAAACACTGAACCTGGACAATGTGCAGGTTGCTTATCATATGGAATACAATGACGAAAGCATTGCTCCCATGATAGATTTCATGGAAGGAGAATTATCAAGATTTATAGGAGATTCGCTAAAAGGATGTATTCTTGTTAGTGAGAAACAAGATTATTACAAACTTGAACTTGGTGAAATGAATGTTAAACCCAAAATTCTTTCCAACTCAATACTTGTGAAACTGCATTATCCTATAACTATTATAACGAATGAGTCAGAAACAACTATTTCTGATTTTAGTGCAAGCATTCCAATCCGGCTCGGATATATTCTTGATGTAAAAAGAAAAGTGCTGAAAAGTTTAAAAGACAGCGGAAAAATTGATTTTGATTTATTATCCTCTTTTGACGCGGAAGTCAGCATAATACCCTATGATGAAGAGAATATCATTTATTCTGTTTACGATTTTAAATCTGAAATTGACGGAAAACCATTCTTATTCAATTTTGCAGTTAAATTTAATAAAAACGCGAGAGGTGCCTGAAAATGAATAAAAGAATACTGACTGCATCGTGGATAATCCTGCTTGTTTTAATTCTGGAAGTGGTTTTTGTTTCCGGAGAGTTCTCTGCAGATTATTGGGATGAAAAGGGGCAAAATCCTTACACTCCAGATTTCTGGATTTCTCTTGGGGATGATTATTCCAGTTTAACATTAGAAAATTTAAGAAACATAAATTTCCTTCTTAGCAATTTTCCCTGGGAGAATTTCAATGCAAGTGCTCTTGGAAAATTTGATTTTATTAACCTTGAGTCCAAACAAACAAGTGCGATATTTCTGGATGCAATGCACGTGGATTTAGTCATAGAAGGAGAAGTAAAAGAGGCAATTTACAACAAGTCCGGAATGCTGAATGGAAATTTCGGCTCTTTTAAGCCAACAGATTATCCTGCAGATAAATACAGGATAGAGATTGTCAAAATCGGGGAAAAAGAGGACTTGAAGATAATTCCTAAAACAGACAAAGGAATTCTGGACACAGCAAAGCAGATTGTTTTTTCAGGATGCAGCGGCTGTCTGTTCAGATTAAATGAATTCGGGAGTATTGATGTAATACTGGGAGAAGAAGATGTGAGAATCAGCAGTTTCGGGAATATGAGAACTGTGTTAAGCGACGGAAGAACCTTAAATATTGAAAATTCCGGCGGAAGTTTTACAATCAACAACAAGGGGGAAATTAATGCGGAAGATGCTAATCTGCATCTTGAAATATTTGATAAAAGCGGAAATAAAATCCTGAACATAAAAGGCAGCTTCAAATTTAAAGACGATATTGTCATGCTTACAAAAAAAGGAAGTTTATATGATGACTTGAAACTCGGACTGCATTTTGAATCAAACAACGAGGATTATCCGGAGTTTGCAATTGTTCAGGCAGGAATATCTCCTGATGAATGGCCGTTTGAAGATACAAATTTCTGGAAAAAGAAAGGAACAAATTTAGTCAGCTTATACGGCTATGCTGAAGTTTCAGAAGGATTTGTTTCATTGCAGGGAACAGGATATGTTGAGGGAGAAGAAGGGAAAATAAAAATCAACTCCATGGAACCGATAAAAAATCCTGAAGATTTCGGGACTAACCGCGAATTTGTTTATAATTACATTCACAAGGGGGCGAGTGCACTTGCAGGAGAGCCAGAGGATAAAAAAATTGAGACGCCTCTTGCAATCCTTGATTTGAAAAATGAATATGATTTCGCATTTGGAAAAATCTCCCTGGAAAGCAGAGAAATAAAATACGGGGGGCTGACAAGTTCTGTGCAGTATATAAATAGTTATGACGGAGAACTTAACAAAGATGTTGTTTCAATAGATAGTGCTGAAGACGGGAGAATCGCCAGATTTGAGAGAGAAATTCCTATCAGCATAGTCAAGAAAGGAGAGGATGTCGGAATAGACATGGATGCTGTTGGATTAGTAAGCAATCTGGATTATCTTGCAGACAGAGATTTGGAAATCACTCTCGGAAATAAAGACAGAAACTCGTATCTCATTATCAACAGAGACACAGGAATATTGTATCATCCTAGCTACGGAAACCAGGTTAATATTTTGTTTCCTTATGCCGCAGGATTGGAAAATACACCGCTGACAGAAGCGCAGAAATTAATTGAACTCTCCAGGGAAAAAGGAGGGATATCATATTCAAGCACTAAAGAAGCACAAAGAGCATTGTCTTCGCTGGATTCATACATAGAAAAATACAAGGGAATAGACGAGGAAAAAGTCATTAAAGCCAGGATTAAGAAAGCAGAATTAATTATTAACTACAAACTTGAGAGTTATGATGAGGACTGGTTTGAAAAACTTATTGAAGAATATCCAGAAGAGGAATACAAAGGAACTCTTCAGTTAGGGGGAATTGATTTAGCTGAAAATTTTATTTTGAGCAAAAATACAGATTATACCAGAAAATTCTACAGAACAGTTGCTGATATTAATAAAGACAGCGAGGCAGGTTCAGAAGCACTGGATAAACTGAATAAATTCACAAGCATTGAAGCAATCCAGTATGCAAAATTGCAGGCAACAGAGAACTTTTTCAGGAGAATAAGCGACATAAAGGGATATAAAACTGTTATGGACCTGGGATTTTTTGGAGAAGTGCTCAATAACGCCAAAGAAAGATTTCAGAACGGAGAAGACGGAACAAAAGTGATAAGTGACTTATTGACTGAAATCTACGGGGGTGCAGGACCTGCAGCACTTGCTTTGAGAGAAGTAAGAGATGAGCGTGTTAAAGAAGCTGAATATAATCTTGCAACAGCACTTGTTGCACTGAATATGATTGAAAAAACAATGGAAAGCGGAGCCAATGATTTTGAGGAGGCCTTTGAAATACTTGAAGATACTGCTGCCAAGAGAGGAATTAAAAAAGTTGGAAACTGGGAACACAGCACTGTCCCTGATTTCTCAAAATCAACAGTTAATATTCCTCCTGAAAAAATACAGGAACTTTTCGGAGCAGGCAAGTCAATACTGGACAAATACCCTGCATTAAAAGTCACAGAAAATGACCTGCACTATCTTGTCTATGACGACCCGTACTTTAGCGAGTTTCTTAAACTTATCAAATCAGGAGATGCTGGAACAGAGGAGGAGGACAAAGCATGGCTGGAAGCAGCAAAAAAAGAAAGATTGAGGGGAAATCTTGCAGCTGCTGTTACAATATCAAAAAATGTCGGAGACAGCACATCTAACCCCGAAATAGAATCAGAGGCCTATAGTTTATACAGTTCTTCACAAGGGCTTGGTGCTCTCCAATTTATGCTCGCAGCCAAACCAGAGGAAGTGGCAAAAATTATTGATAATATAGTTATTGACTCGTTTATTGTGGATTACGCAACGTCAAAGATTTTGGGAATGATTGGAAAAGCAGGAAGTATTGATAATGTGGATGATGCCTATGATGCTATCAAGTATGCTGATAATCTTGAAGACAGCAACGATATAAGACAACTGGCTTATGGCTTGTGCTTTGTTGCAGGAACCAAGATAACATTGTACAATGGAAAATCAAAGAATATTGAGGATATGAAGGAGGGAGATATTGTTTTATCTTATGATATTGAAAATAAAGGGCTTGTTCCTGCAAAAGTTGTTTCAGAGAGTTTTGAAATGGAAACTGACGAACTGATAATAATTAATAACAATATAAAAACCACGCCAGAACATCCTTTTTTTGCTGCCAATATTGGCAATTATGTCAGTGCTAAAGATTTAAACATTAATGATATTCTGATTGACCTTCAAGGAAGAAATGTATCTGTAAAAAATATAAGAACAGAAAAACTGAAAAAGAAAATTAAAGTTTATAATTTTGATGTTGATGATGCCTATGACAATTATTTTGCTGATGGAATTTTGGCTGAAAACAGCAATCCTGCAAATCCGTGTGTAGCAGTAAAAGACACAACTGAACTTGTTCCAATAAAAAAGAAATATACCGGGGGAGGATATACTAAAACAGGCAAGGGAAGCGGTCTTTATGAACAGCTGAAAAGTAATTTTTATGATGAAATGGAGGATATTGTATTAGAAGGGATACCCGGGCTTAAAAAGGACTTGCCCCTTTCTGTTTATAAGGGAAAAAGACCTTTGTGGTTTTTTGAGGATGCTGCTAAAAATTATGATTATGATATCATACCTTCAGGAGTCATAGAAAGTGCTGATTTTAATACTGTTTCCAATGTATTGATAGCTGATAAAGAACTTATGAAAGTGAGCTGGGGTGAAGTTGATACCGAGAGAATTATAAATGTTGTAAGGATAAATAAGCCGAAAGGTGGAACAGAACTTGTTGCAATTGACAGAAGAAGCGTAACACTCCTTAGCCAGTATTACAAAAAAATGAGTGATGCCCACAAACAGATAATTTCTTATAATAAAAAACTTGCAGAGATAAATCAGTTTTCAAGAGAAGCAAGAGAGATAAGAAACAGAATAAGGACTTTGGAAAATTGGGAAAAACTGCATAACCCCCGCCTGGTTATTTATGATGTTGGAAGCGAGATAATTGAATCAACTCTGCCGGAGAGTGTAAACGGAGTCAGGGAATTTCTAAAAACCAGGGAAGGTTATTTAGCAAACCCCGTCCCGCGAAATGCAGCACCCAGAATATTCAATGTAAAAGAAATTATGAATTGATTACATTCTTTCAACAGCATCTATTCCCAGCAAAAAAAGGGAATTTTTTAAAACCTGCCTGAATGCCCTGACAAGATTCAATCTAAAACCTTCATTTTCAGAGCCAATTACAGGACAGGAATGGTAAAACTCGTTGAATATCTGCGCAAGCTGGTAGGAATAATTTGCAATCAGGGAAGGATTATAATTTTTGTAAGCATTAAGGATAATTTCTGAAAACTGCGAAAGTTTTTTTGTTAATTCAATTTCCTTGTCTTCTAATTTTTTTATTTCAGGATTTTCGGGCGTTTTCTTTTTGGCTTTTCTCAATATTGAAGAGGCACGCGCATAAGTATAAAGAATGTAAGGGCCGGTGTCTCCTTCAAAGTTCAGGGCATCATCAAGATTAAACAGAATTGATTTGTTTGCCGAATTTTTCAGTATTGCATATTTAACTGCGCTCATTCCGACTTTCTTTGCATCGCCTTTTGTTTTTCTTTTTGCAATTTCTTTTTTTGCTTTTGAAAATGCTTCCTTGATGAAATCCTCAAGCAGAACACCTTCCCCTTTCCTTGTTGACATCTTTTTTGCCTTTGCTTTTTCTTTAACCAGAATAAAAGAATAATGAATAACTTCGGGAGAAGAAAATCCCAGAAGTTTCAATGCTTCTGAAATCTGCTGAAAGTAAAGCTTTTGGTCTTCGCCGAGGATAATGACATTCTTTTCTGCCATTTGCATCTTGTCAGCCGTGTAAGCAATATCTCTAAGAGGATACAAGCCGGTTCCGTCATTTCTTGTCAATACCAGGAAAGGAGCTTTCATTTTATTTTCAACAGATGTCCCCTCCTGGTTAAGAACAAATCTTCCTGCTTCATCCTTGAAAAGCTTCCCTGTTTTCCCGAGCATTGAAAGAATTTTTTTTGCCTTTTCAAGATAAGAGGACTCATAATCAAAATAATCATAATGAATTCCTAAATCAGAAAGGACTTTCGCCTGCCCTTTCACACAGGTTTGAGTTATTTTATTAAAACGCTTTACAACAGATTTATCTCCTGATTCAAACTGATATAATAAACTGAAAATTTTTTTCTCAAGTTCTTTTGATTTTTCCACCTTTTTGGAGATATCCATGTATTTTTTCAGCATTGCCCCAAATTTCAGCTTATCTGCCTTTCCCAGAACAAGCATCGCAATCTGCTTTGAAACATCATTCACATAATAATGAATTTCTGTCTTGTAATTTAAAAAATTCAGAATCCTGACTATGCTGTCCCCAATCACTGCATTTCTTGCTCTTCCGACATGAGGGGAAGCATTTGGATTTATGCTTGTATGCTCAACCAATGCCTTTTTTCCATGCCCAATGTCAAAACTTCCAAATTTCTCTTTTTTTTCAAGAATTTGCTTTATCAATTGCCCGGCGAATTTTTTTCTGTCCACAAAAAAATTAAGATATGCCCCTGAACTCTGGACATCTTCAAATTCAGATTCATCAATATCTTTTCTCAATTCCATAGCAATCTGAACAGGATTTTTCTTTAATTTTTCTGCGAGAACAAAGCACGGAAATGCAAAATCCCCAAGTTCTGAAGAAGGGGGGGTTTCAACAAGATTTTCAATTTCCTCATCTTTCAGGTTTATCCTGTTTTTAACAAGAACTTTCTTCAATACCCTGATAACTGCCTCTTTCATAAAGCAGAGAGAAAAATCAAATTAATAAAAGTTGTGATAGGAAATGATAATTGCTCAAAATTTAATATATGCTCCGAAATCGACTTTGTAACTCCCAACCTCACTCAATCGCTTATGGATTATTCTCGTGAAGTTGCTCGAGATTTCTTTGTTAAGAATAGTTAATGTATAATAACTTTTAACTAAATTTAATCATAAACGATTTATCATCAATTAGAACATCTACAACAGACTTCAATTATTTTATTAACACTATCATCAATTTTTGCGAATGGAATGAACAACTATTTTATAGAAAAGATTTATATTATTCAAAAAGTACCTTTTGTCATGAAATCCTACGACTTAATCATTATCGGGGCAGGACCTGCTGGTTTGACTGCGGGAATTTATGCAACGAGAGGCGGACTGAAAACCGCGATTGTCTCAAAAGACATTGGCGGAACTGCAAACTCAATCGCTAAACTGGAAAACTGGCCTGGCTTTAGCGGAACAGGAGCAGAATTGATGAAAAAATTTTATGAGCATGTGAAAGATTATAAGATTGATACAATTCTCAGCGAGGTTGAAAAAATAGAAAAAAGCAAAGATAAATTTCTTGTCTACACCAAAAAAGAAAAATCAGAAAGCCGAGCAGTTATTATCGCAACAGGAAGAGGAAGAAAAAAACTGAATATTCTGGGGGAACAGAAATTTTTCGGAAAAGGAGTCAGTTACTGCGTTACCTGTGATGGAATTTTCTTCAAAGGCAAAACAACCGTGGTTATAGGCGGGAGCGACTGCGCTTCAATTTCTGCCCTTGCTTTGTCAGAGATCGCAAAAAAGGTTTATCTTGTCTATCGCGGGGAAAAACTAAAATGCGAAAAAATTATCCTGGAAAAACTGAAGAAAAAGAAAAATGTTGAGATAATATACAATGCAGTTCCTTTGCAGATTCAGGGAAAAGAAAAAGCAGAATATCTTGTTATTGAGCAAAATAGAAAAAAGATGGGAATAAAAATAGACGGAATTTTTGTTGAGGTTGGTTCTGTGCCGCTGGTGGAATTTGCAAAAAAACTCAATCTCAAATTAGACAAAGAAGATGATATTATCACTGATGAAGAGATGAAAACTTCTGTTTCGGGAATTTTTGCAGCAGGAGATATTACAAATTCCAGATTAAAGCAGGTTTTAACTGCCTCTTCGCAGGGAGCAATTGCTGCTAAAAGTGCTGTTGAATATTTAACACAATAATTTTTATTAAACCAGATTAATTATAAAAAATATGGATTTAGCTGAAAGAACAGGATTTCCTGAAAGAGAAGACACAGATATGTGCGAATGGTACGATGTTTGTCCTCAAAGGCATTGTGATGGCAGGGGAAGAATAAGAAATAAAAGACATTTCTCACAGCAAAAAAATTCCAGGTATCAGTCAGCCCGGTGTTACAGCCACAGGAAAAGAGAACTTATTGTTCGGCACTTCACTCAAATTTCGGACTATCCTCGTGAAATGCCTCTTGTTCGGCACCCTGCTCGAACCAAGGGCGATTATTAAACTCGCAAAGTGCCTCAGTAGCTCAGACGGTTAGAGCGCTTGATTCGTAATCAAGAAGTCGGGAGTTCAAATCTCTCCTGAGGCTTTTAGAGATTTGAACCAGAATTCTGTCAGAAGCAATTTATTATATAAAAAGGACAATAAAGTGAAAGGAATTAAATAATTCAATAAGTTTTTTAAGTAAAGTTCTTTGTAAATACTGCTCGCGATCCCGCTCACATTGCGGACTATCTTCGCGAAGTCGCTCGGCGAGGGTGCCGGAGTGGCCAAACGGACAGGACTTAAGATCCTGTGGCTTAGTGCCTGCGCAGGTTCGAATCCTGTCCCTCGCATTATGCTATCTTCAGACAGCAATTTATTATGAGGATTCGAACAGTGTAATAACTTTCGTCAAGGTGCAAAGAGAAAGTTGCTTCGGGATACAAAACCGCGAGGTTTTGAATTCGAATCCTGTCCCTCGCATTCAAAAAGAACCAAGGTTCTTCCTTGTACTATCTCCTTTTAAAAACATTTGAACAGCAAATTTTCACTCAAACAATTCAGAAATACTTTCCCCTTTTTGTGCACGATAAATTGCCTCTGCAAATATTGGGGAGACATCAATGACAATAACATCGTCTTTTTCCCTGTAATGAGTATTGCTTGTCATTATTTTATCAAAATTTTTCTTAAGTCCCTCTGTTCCGTTAGTAAACAATCCGTGAGTTCCGTAGCAGAATAATTTTCTAGCACCGTTTTTCCTGAGCAAATCTGCTGCCTTGCATAAAGTTCCGCCTGAATCTATTATGTCATCAATAACCAATACATCTTTATCCCTGACATCTCCAACAAGAATCATTTCTTCTACCTGTCTTGTATCTCCTGTTCCTTCTGTTGCTCTTCTTTTATAAATAAATGCCAGAGAATTGCAGCCCAATCTCTGGGCAAAAGATTTCGCCCTGTCAACTCCTCCTGCATCTGGAGACAGAATAACAAGATTCTCAAAAGAGGTTATTATGTTGTTCTCTTTTATATAGCGAACAACTGCAGGAAAACTATAGAGGTTATCCAAAGGAACATTTTCAGGATAAAACCCCTGAATCTGGGAGGCATGCAAATCCATGGTTATTATCTTCTTCAAGCCAGGGGAAATACTAACTGCCAAGGTTCTTGCAGATACAGGAACCCGCGATTTTTCTTTCCTGTCTTTTCTGGAATAGAGTATGTTCGGGAGAACAAAAGTAACGCTTTCCGCAGAAGCGCTTAGCAGCAAATCCTTTAACAGCAGAAGTTCAACCCACCATTCCTGCGGGTTTTTTGAAGAGTCGTGAATAAAATATACCTCTTTTTTTCTGATATTTTCCATTACGTGCATGTCTATTTCATTGTTTCTGAAATGATTCAGCGACAATTTTCTCAAGGGTATAAAAACATCTTTTGTTTTCTGGATATAATCGCTGATTTTGCAGGCAAAATCCCATGCCTTAGAATTCGGGTCAGCCAACAGCACAACCTTATCCATTATGCAAAATACCTCCTAATTGATTTTGTATTTTGGCTGAACTTCGTTCTACCATATAATGAAACATGAAATTCTATTTAAATGGATTATTGTTTTAAAATATATGAAAAGAGGGAAAAATATTCTGGTTTTGATTCTGGCTGTAACTGCGTTAGTCGCTGTAAATTATGATTTTCTTGACAAAACACTTGAAGGATTTCTGGCAGAAGGAAGACATACACAAGTTACAAGAATAATTGACGGGGACACCATTGAAATAAATGGAAATGAAAGCGTTAGATTGCTTGGAATAAATACACCAGAAAGAGGGGAGAAATATTATCAGGAAGCAAAGGAATTTCTTGAGATGGTGGTTCTGAACAAGACAATAAATTTAAAATTTGGAAAAGATAAATATGACAGATATGGCAGATTATTGGCTTATGTTTTTTTCAACGAAGTCAATGTAAACAAAGAACTTGTTGATGAGGGCTACGCCAATATTTATTTTCCTGAAGGAAAAGATGAATATTACAATAGTCTTGTTAAAGCGTGGGCACACTGCATAAAAAATAACAAATATCTCTGTGAAAAATCAGAGGACAAATGTGCCGAGTGTGTAGAAGTTAAGGAGCTTGATGCTAAAAATGACAGAGCTGTATTGCATAATAAATGCAGTTTTTCCTGCGATTTATCAGGATGGACAATCAAAGACGAGGGAAGAAAAAGGTTTGCATTTCCTGATTTCACCTTAAGAAGCAATAAAGAGGTAAGCATTATTACGGGAAATAATACAGACACAGGAAATACCCTGTTCTGGAAAAAAGAAACTTATGTCTGGACAGAGACAGGAGACACCTTATTTCTAAGGGATAAAGAAGGAAAGCTGGTAGTTTGGAGGAGCTATTAGATTATAACTTATTCAATAATTTCTGTTTTTTATCTTTAATCTGTTTTAAAGTGATGAGTTCTTTTTCATAATAATTTTCCAGTTCAATATTCCCTTGTTTTTTTGCGTCTTCTCTTTTTTCCTCGTGAATTTGAATCTGCTTTTCAAGAGAGATTACTCCTCTTTTTAATCGTTTTTTTCTATCTGTCAAATTCTGCAACCTCTTTCTTTAACAAATGCAGAAGTTTCTCTGCAGTGTTAATCCTTATATCTATTTTTATTTTTAGTTTCTGGTTATCTTTTATAGATTTGTAGATTAAATAAGCCTTATTAAAATCATCTCCTATGTTTTCTTTCATCCACCTTATAAAAGATTCATTTGAATATTTTTTCCTTTTCAATATTATCTTTATCAAAAAAACTGCACGAAGCCTAAGCAGTAAAGAATAAATAATGCTTGTTGATTGAAGATTTTCTCCTTCAATCTTATCAAGATTTATTATCTCTTCGTTTATCTTAATAATTCTTTTAATATCTTTGATAAACTCCCCGAATTTATCCCTTGAAATTTGGATTGAATTTAATTGTTTGAGAACCTCTTTGTTTAACAATATTTTTGCTTCTTTCAATCTCGGATAAATCATTATTGGATTATCCTGTAATGTTTTTTTTATACTTTCAAGTGAATAAATGGAAATATGATATCTTCCTGAAGAAATTTCCTTATTTGTTGAATTAGAAACTGCAATTATGTCTATATCTGAACTTTTATCCTGTTCGTTCCTTGCATAACTTCCTACAAGATAAATTCCTATTATATCTTCAAGGTAAGAATCAAGCATATCAAATACTTCTTTTTTTATCTGGGGGGTCCTGTCTATTAGAATTATTCGCACTTCTTTACCAATCCATCCTCTAGGCAAAAGTATGCCCCCCCCATTGCCCCATCTTATAACGCTCTTTGTCTTTTCCATGTTTATACTATGTTTAAACATCTATTTAAATATTTCTAAGGGATAAAGAAGGACGATTGGTATTATGGAAGAGTTACTGAAAGTTAAGATTTTTTACCAATATTCATACATACAGATAATAGTTAGCAGGTTATTACTGATAAACATTTCTTACCAGATTTTTGCATCCAATTTTGATAAAAGCCCTTCTGGCTCTTACAGCAAAGACCTCTGGCTCTCTTGAATTATATCTTGAATGCTGTGCATTTCCTCCCTTCAATGAATACGACTGAAAAGCGTGGTTTAAAATATTTTTAACAATGTAAAATTCTTCAGGACTATCTGCCTCGCGGATTACCCTGATTTGTTCTCCTTGTGCAGGAACATGCCCGTCATTGGAGTTTACAGGAAAACTATCTATCAACTTCGTAAGCATTCCAAACAAGCCCTTTCTTTCAAATAATCTAAGATAATAACTGTGCATTAAATCTGACTAAATGTTTTGTTTATAAAGATTATTGCGGGGGGAAGTATCTGGAAAAAAATAGTATCTCTGCGGAGTGATAATAAAAGATATATTTCCGACGACAACTATATTTAAATAGATTTAATCATTGAATTTTTTATGAAGAGAGAGGAAGAGAGATTAAAAGGAGGTATCCTGATTTGTGGTTTTCTTTTAATGATTGCAGCTTTATCTGTTTCTGTCATTGCTGCGACAATAAATGTTCCCGGAGATTACAGCACAATTCAAGATGCAATAAATAATGCTAATGCAGGGGATGTGATAAATGTCGGGGCAGGAATATACCAAGAAAGTGTTGATGTAAATAAAAGTGTGTCTTTAATCGGTTCGGGTGTCTCTACAATAATAAACCCCCCATCAGGAAGTTATGGGTTTAAAATAACTGCAAATAATTCCCTAATAAAAAACTTTAATATAAACTCAACAGCAGGAACAGGCAATATAAATATCTCGGTTTGGATACAAGCAAATAATGTAACTATAAACAATAATATAATAACCACTTGGGGTGATACTGAACTTGGAATTTGGATTTGTGGCACAGATTCCGGATGTTCAAGCTCCAACAATATTACAATTAACAAAAATAATATAACAATTAATAATATATCTACTGGAATTTATGCAGAATTTTCCACATTAAATGCCAAGGGATATTATATCTCCCAAAACATAATCAATGCCCCAAGGGGAGTAACACTAGAACTTTATGATGTATCAGATTCCATAATTGATAATAATACATTTAATGGAGACAGCACAGATACAGGTAATACTAATATATTTATTGGTGCAGAAAAGAGCAATGTTAATAATATAACATTCTCAAACAACATAATAAGATATAGCGATTCTGCAAGCATGGTCGCTTTTATGGCGAATTATTTTAATACCACTAATTCAAATACGGTTACTGACATAAAGATTAATAGAAACACTTTTGATAACTGGGGAAGCAGGGCATTGAGAATAGGTTCTACTAATAATGGAGTTTCTGGAGTTGAAGTTCATAACAATAATTTCATATTCTCTGCAGCCACTCAAGCATTAAGAAATTTTGATAGTTCAAGTGTCAACGCCCTCTACAATTTTTGGGGAAATGAAACACCTGCTTTTACAGCATTGGTTTCTGGAAATGTCCTTTACACCCCTTGGATGAACACCCCTTTTGATGTAACTCCTCCTGTGCCAACAGTTAACATATCAAAAAATCAGTATGGTTATACCGATAACAGGACTGCAAATATAACTTTAACTAACGGAACTTATATGCCTGACTTGTTTGCTGTCAGTTTAAATAATTCAGCATGGACAGATTGGATAGAATGGGGACATTCAACTACATTTAACTATACAATCAATTTAACAGATATTTCTTTAGGCGGGAATTTAAATGACGGCAATAAAACAGTTTATGTAAAAGTAAAGAATTATGCGGAAAATGAAAATTTTTCGCATGGAAATGACACTATTATTTTAGATACAACTTATCCTTTAATAAGTTATGGAAGTAAAACGGCTGACAATTATGCTAATCTCTCTCAAAATTGGATATATGTTAATGTGTCTGCCATAGAAGCAAATGAGGCTAACATAACATTCAAATTATATAATTCAACAGGAGAAGTGAATTCAACAACTTACACAGACAAAACAAGAACAATTAACTGGACAGGTTTACTTTATGGAACATATACTTATAATGTAACACTAACAGATTATGTAAATAAAATAAATATAACTGAGACACGGGCAATTCTTATAGATGCAATTTATCCTTTAATTTCTATTGTTTATCCCCAAAACAATACAAATTCTTCAAATCCCAACTTAAATATCAATTACACTGTTTCAGATAATTATGCGTTATCCTCCTGCTGGTATTCTAATGATAGTTACACTGTTAACAATTCAATAACCTGTGGAACAAACATAACAACAGTTGTTTGGAGCGAAGGGCAACACAATGTAACAATCTGGGCAAATGATAGTGCAGGAAATGTGAATGTTTCTGCAATAAGCTTCAGGATTGACACAATAATTCCTTATTTGACATCAATAAATGTTAGCGGAGCTTACTTTAATGGGAGTGATTATTTTATGTCCTATGGGAATGATACTTATAATAAAATTAATATAACAATGACTTCTAATGAACCTGTTGACTGGAAGACGTTTTATATTTATGATTCTTTAGGAAATAAAGTTTTTAGAGACCAATACCTTACTGATTGGATTTTGTCCAACAAAGTAACTTGGAATGGCAGTTATCATAGTGATTATGGCAGCGGTTATGTCCCCGCAGGAGTTTATACATTTAATTTAAGTTCTGGCGATAACTTGGCATTAATCGATTACGCAAATAACACCAATTATACGATTTATCTTGGAAAGGTAATTATCAATAATGTTCCTGTCGCAAATAATATCTCAACAAGTCTGAACGAAGATACGAATACCTCAATAACCTTCAATTGTACAGATGAAAATAACCAGAATTTAACATACACTATTGTATCAAATCCAAACAACGGAACTTTATCCGGAAGCGGAAATTCAAGAACTTATACCCCGAATTTAAATTTCAACGGCAATGACTCATTCAGATACAAATGCAATGACAGATTGGAGAATAGTAATACTGCTATGGTGAATATAACAATAACCCCTGTTGATGACAGCCCGGCAATAAGCATTTATTCCCCAAGCCAGAGTGTTGTATTTGTAAAAATAAATAACTCCCAAACATTCACAATAAGTGTTTCAGATATTGATACAGCAGTTCCGGCAATGCAATGGAGTGTAGATGGCACTAACATGAGCGGGGAGACAAATAATTCCTACACTTATAATGCGACATCCTTAGGGACATTTATTATCAAGGTTAATGTTTTTAACGGGGCAAATGAAGTGTTTCACCTTTGGAACCTGACAGTCCTGGACAAGCCGGTTGCCACTGACTTCGGAGGAAGCACAACAAATTTCTCCATGTTCAATGAGAGCGAACTTAACTCGGTGAGTGATGTAGTCCTGGAAGAAGTCGGTTACGGAGTGATTTTGTTTAATGCTCCGTTAAATCTTACTAATATCTTGGATTTCAGCGAAATTGTAAAAATTGAAAGAGGAGTTTTTGCATTAAACAGCTCATTTTCACAGCTGAATAAACCTGCAAGAATTACCCTGACAGGATTAAGTTATAATACATTTCCAAAAATATTTTACAATGCAGGATTCACCACAAATGCAAATGATATAACAAGCGAGTGCGAATTCTGCAATATTATCAGTTATACACCTGCTCCTACAACTAACGGAACAGTCGTTTTTGATGTGGAACATTTCACCTCCTTCAAAATAGGCGGGAGCGGGGAAACCTATGACTTGGATTTGCTTAATAATCTTGACAAATGTGAAAACGGAAAAGTCGGAAATTTAACAATAGATGTTAAAGAGCCGGATGAAGGAGACAGTTTCAAGCCGCTGGAAAAGATGCAGGTAAAAGCAGAAGTTGAAAATGCCAATGAAGACGACAGAGATGTCGCGGTTAAAGCGATACTTTACAATATAGATAAAAATTCCCGTGAAGAAGATGCAGAAAGCGATTATGAAAATATAGATGCGGGAGAAGATTTGGCATTTGAACTTGAGATAGAAATGCCAGATGATTTTAAAAAAGATGATTATATCCTGTTCATTAAGGCCTATGAAGAAGAAAAAGAAAGCGAACAATGTGATTATGAAATATTTGAAGTTAATCTGGAAAAAGAGGAGCATAAATTAATCATTGAAAAATTGTCCCCTGAACTTATGTCTGTTTACGCAGGCAGTTACTTGAGAATAACTGCTGAAATTCAAAATTTCGGAGAATCAGATGAAGGGGCTTATATAGAAGCAATTAATGATGAATTGGGAACTCTCGGAAAAAGCGATTTATTTGAAATAAAAGAAGGGGCTGATGCCTCTGTTGATTTTGAAATAAAAATCCCGGGAAACGTAACAGAGGGAAATTATACCCTTCAAATAAAGGCGATATTTGAAGAAGGAGAAAACTCTGTGGATAAGAATATTTATGTAATGAAAAGCAAGGAGAGGGTAATAGACAAAACAATATCCCTGACCCACAAAATAGGGGAAGTTCAGCAGGTGAAGGAGAAAGTCAGAATTATTGTTTTAAATTTCTTCCTTATGTTCGGAATTATGATTTTGGCAGGGTTGGTAATTGTAATAAAAAGACGAAGCAGAAACCCTTAAAAACTCCTTTTTTCTCTGTTTCCCGTAGACAGGTTGGCGGATTAGCCCTACGCCATTTGCAAACGGGCTTTATGGCAAACTGCAAGGAGGCAAGTGACAGGAATGTCAGAAGGTCTTTATTCCGACGCTGACGCTTTGTCTGCTTCGATCTTGCAGATGCGAAACGGGTCAGACCCTGACCGGAGCAGCCCTAAACATTTGTTAAGGTGCTTAGCAGGTTACAGAGCCGAGAAAGAATGAAGGAAGCTTTTTGGTTTTTCTTGAGCAAACCTCCGTGTCTACACTGAAAATTATTTAGAAATTAACTTCGCATCAGATTTCATCATGATGCTACATGAAAAATAATTAATAAAGAGAAAAAATGGTGTGAAAGAGAACTTGAGGTATATTGGGATGAAGAATTATTAGCAGAAGATTGGCTTAGCGAAGAGGATAATTTGGCATGGAAATATTTGTAATTATATTAACGAATAACTGAAACCTTTTGCAGTTTTTAGCTACTTATAACCCGCGAATTTTTTATTAAATCTTTTACTATTTTGCGAATGAGGTGAGCAAGTAAATTATTTCAAAACCTTAATAAATAAGCATTTTCTTTTTATGTTATGAATAAAAGAGGGCAGTTTTATCTTGTAAGTGCGGTTGTAATCATAGGGCTTCTTATCGGCTTCACGACAATAGCCAATTATTCAAAAAAAGAAACATATGCAGACATACAAAACCTTCAGGAAGAAATAGGAATTGAGGGAAATGCTGTTCTTGAGCAAATGGATTATCAGGGAATGGGAGAATCAACTAAGCTTGGCAGATTTGAAGAGTTTGCTGAAACCTATTATAACAACGAGGAAAAACAAAATTTATTTTTTATGTTCGGAAATGATGATGAGATAAGTGTAATAAAATATCAGGAATTGGAAAATGAGGATATTTTTGTCAATGGCGATGACATATCAACATTAACTGATGGAACAAGAAAGGAGTATTCAAGCCCTGCAAACCCAACTACAATAACAATCGGTTCTGATATTTACGAATTTGAACTGACAGATTCAGATGAAATCCATTTTATAATTTCACAGAACATAGGAGGGGAAAAGCATGTTGTTGCGAATTAAAAAGAAAAGCAAACTTGGAGTGAGCGTAATCATAGGATACATAATATTAGTCACAGTAGGAGTAATAATGGGAGGGCTGGTTTATGCATGGATGAGAACTTATGTTCCAACATCTCCGCTTCAGTGCCCTGACGGGGTGTCCATGATGATAGTCGCTTATGATTATGACTGTGGTGCAAAAGAACTTTCTTTGACATTAAAAAACAACGGAAGATTTGACTTGGTAGGATACCATATAAGAGCAACAAATAGTCCTGAACAGGAACTGGCAGCAATTGATTTATCAAAATATTATAAAGGAACTTCCCATGCTCCTGAAGGAGTAGATGCAGTTGTTTTTGAATATACAACAGAAGATTATAATCCTTTTAAAATAAATGACGAAAAAGAGGAAATATTTGATTTGACGAAATCTGACACAACTCCTCCCGATACTTTTGGTCCTTTTAATGGGGAAGTTGCCTCTGTTGAAATTGTGCCAATAAGATACCAGACAGAGGAAAGCAGAGAGAGACCTATAAGCTGCGACAATTCAATAATCAGCCAGGAAATAGAGTGCACTCCGCAGGTTTAACAGAACAAATTTGTTTAATGAGTAATCGCTGCTTAAATTGTCTCACTCTGCTCCTGACTTCACTCGCTTGCTGATTACATCGTGAAATCACTCGCCTTTGGCTCGCTTGGATTATTCTGGATTGTTAATGTAAAGACAGGAATTTTATTAACAATTATATCAATCGTGAGCCCGAGCGACTTTGTGGTAGAGAGTAAATTTAATTATCAATAACTCGTGCGAAGTCGTGAGCCGAGCATTTACGCGAGACCGATTATTATAACCCTAACGAGCGTGGGTGTGAGTTAGGCGAACGCAATTACATTTAATATTTAATGAACCGATTAAAATAGGATTTCTGAACAAAGTCCCTTTAAACAAATAATTTATAAAACATAAAAACTATCTTATAGAATGGATAAGAGAGGGGTGTCGCCTGTAATTGCCACAATTATTTTGGTAGGAATAGTTGTTGCCCTCGGACTTGTAATTTTCGCATGGTTTAGGGGGTTTGTAAAAGAGGAAGGAACAAAATTTGGAAAAAATGTTCAGTTAGTGTGCGAAGATGTTAGATTTGGCGCAAGTTACAACGATGCTGACGGGGTTTTGAGCATAGTCAACAACGGAAATGTTCCGATATATAGTTTAAAAGTTAAGCTGGAAGGAACAGGAAGCTATGAAACTAAAGATATCACAGACCTGGCACCTGCCTGGCCTGACACAGGACTTCTCCAGGGAGGAAGTTTTAATACAGGGGATATAAGAAGCCAGATTTCAGGAAAAGACAAAATGATAGTAACACCTGTGCTTGCCGGAACTTCTGGTTCAGGAGAGAGAATTTATGTGTGCGAAGAACAATACGGATATGAGATTGATTTATAAAAACAAAAAAGGGGTTTCTGAAGTTGTTGTTACTGTGATTATGGTTGGATTAGTTCTTAGTTTAGGGGCAGTTGTCTGGGGGATTACCAATGGACTGATAAAAAAGCAGACAGGAAATGTTGAATCATGTTTTGGGCTAATGGAAAAAGTTACTATAAACAGGGAATACACCTGCTTTGATTATCTTGGTAATGGAAAATTTCGGTTCTCCATAAGCATAGGAGACATAGATGTTGATGGTGTTGTTGTGGGAATTTCTGACACAACAGAAACAGGCACAAATTATTACCCTTACGCCCTGACTAATGATTTCCAGGATTTACGAACAGAAGGTTTAGCTCCTTACCCCTCTGGAACACAAGTAAAGCTTCCTGTAAGAAACGGCGGCTCTACATACATAGCAACAGAAATTACATCAGCCCCTGACCTTATCAGGATAGCTCCTGTCATAAACGGGAAGCAGTGCGACCCAACAGACACATTATCGCAGATTGAAAATTGTTAGAGTTTATTTCTTGGAAAATATTATAAACTGAATTGTGCATAAAGATGCATGAAAAGAGGGATGAAAGGCGGACAGACATGGATAGAAACAGTAATTTACACCTTGATTGCATTAATTCTCATAGGACTGGTTCTGGCATTTGTCAAGCCAAAAATAGAGGAACTTCAGGACAAGGCAATAATTGAGCAGTCAATTTCTGTCATGAAAAGCATTGACTCAACAATCCTGTCAATGGGTGCAGCAGGAAACCAGAGAGTGCTGGAAATTGCAATAAGAAAAGGAAAACTGCAGATAGACGGAGTGAATAATCTTTTGTATTTTGAAATTGACGGCAAATACGCTTACAGCGAGCCGGGGGCTCCGACTATTTACGAGGGAAACATAGCAATACAAACCACCGACATCACAGGAGGAAAAAAAGTCGCACTCACAAGGGATTATGCCGGTTTATATGATATACAATATAACGAAGCTGATGAAGTGAAGACCCTTCCAAAATCAACTTCTCCGTACAAACTAATAATCTCAAACAGAGGAGGAACTCCTGCAGTCATTAACTTTGAAATAACATAACAGAAATAACATGAACGGAAAGCAAAAATCAGGAATTGAAGATTACGAAAAAGTTTCTATAGATTTTAATCCGAAAATACCTCCGCTGCAGGGAACAAAAGACAAGTCAAAAATTGATGTAAGATATGCCCTGATATCCCCTTTTGCTTATGCACACATTTACTGGGACCAAGGGAAATATGAACTGGTATATGAAATTGAAGAGCCGATATTAAATGAGGAAGAGGAAAAATACATGATTCAGATATCTTCTGCCATGAGAGACATGATTAATTTTTACAATGTCGTCGGGAAAAGCAAGGAGTCAGTTCTTGACTATGTTGACAAAAAGCTTAAACTCCTGATTATAGAACTCGGATTTAACATCTCCTATGAAACATACAGGAAAATATTTTATTATCTCTGCAGGGATTTTGTGGGATTTAACGAGGTTGAGCCAATACTTAGGGACTATTTTGTGGAAGATATAGAATGCAACGGGGTAAATGCCCCGATTTACATAATTCACAGGATTTACAGGAATATTAAAACAAATGTTCTCTTCAAAAACACGGTGAGGATAGAAAGTTTTGTTGAAAAACTTGCACAGAGATGCGGAAAATACATTTCATATGCACAGCCAATTCTTGACGGAAGCTTGCCTGACGGCTCCAGAGTAAATGCCACATACACAAAAGACATAACAAGCAGGGGACCGACATTTACCATAAGGAAATTTACAAAGACCCCGTGGACTCCGCCCCAGCTTCTTGCATTCAACACTCTAAGCCCTGAAATGCTTGCTTATCTCTGGATTTTGGTTCAGTACAAAATGAATCTTCTTATTACAGGAGGAACTGCTTCGGGTAAAACAAGCTTGCTGAATGCTGTTGCTTTTTTCATACCTCCTGAAGCAAGGGTAGTTTCAATAGAAGACACCTTAGAATTGAACCTTCCAAGGGAAAACTGGCTTCCAAGCGTGGTAAGAGGAGCTGTTGGAACCAAAGAAAAAGGAGAGGTGGATTTATTCACTCTGCTTAGAAGTTCTTTCAGGCAGGCACCTGATTATGTCATAGTCGGGGAAGTCAGGGGAAAAGAGGCCTATGTATTATTTCAGGGAATGGCTTCCGGACACTCTTCCATAAGCACCATGCACGCTGATTCAGTGGACACTCTTATAAAAAGGCTTGAAACCCCTCCAATAGAACTCTCGCCCACATTGTTAAATGTTCTTGACTGCGTATGCATAATGACTCACGCGATTGTCAACAAAGAAGCAACAAGAAAGTTAAGGGAAATTGTTGAAATTGTTGAAGTAAATCCTGAAGGCATAGCGCTCACAAACACCCCTTTTATGTGGAACCCTGCAGACGACCAGTTCTATTTCAAAAAAGACAGCGTTATTTTCAAGAAGATTGCCAGGAGATACGGACTAAAAGTGGAAGAGCTGGAAAAAGAGTTCAGAAGCAGGATAAAATTGCTCTACAAGCTGTATCAGATGAAAATTTTCGGGTTCAAGGAATTTCAGGACATCGTGAACGAATACTACAAAAAACCAGAAGACACTTTGAGAAAATTCGGAATTGAGTGATACAAAAATATTTAATAACATAGTTCCCTTTCTCTTAGCATGAAAAAAGAGGATATTCCGATACTTAATCAGCTTGCCCAATCCATGGAAGAGGCAGAAAACGAGCTTGAAGATGCTTATGAAAGCGGGAATTATGAAAAGTTCAACGAATCAAAAAAGATTATTCTAAAAATTCAGCAGAAAATTTCCGAGATGCTGAAATAAACAAAATCATGAAAAGCAAAAAAAGCTCAATAGAAAAGTTAAGGGATAATGCAGGAGAATTAAAAGAATCATTTCTGGAAATAGAACTCTTGTTCGGGGAACTTCAAGGTGTCGGAACCAAGGGGGAGAAGGATATGATTCTCCACAACATCGCTGAACTGAAAAAAGCCCTTAGCAAATCAAATTCCGAGATAAAGGAAAACCTGGACAAAATAATCCTGATAAGGCCAATGCACCTCAAGGAATTGAGAAAAGAAGCTGCTCCACCAAGGGAGAGAGAAGCAGTTCAGTTTTCCGGGGCTGTTCCAAAGGAATTGGAACCGACAAGAATGGAAAAAATTGTCCTTAAAAGATTCAGGGAAGAAGGCGAAAAAACTCTTGGGAAAAGAATAGAAAAGCAGAAAAAATACACCGGACTTTCAAGCAGGATTTTTTCAGATATTTCAAGAAAGCTTTCAAATGATGCCGCATTCAAGTCCCTGAAAGATGACCTGATTAAAACAAATCTGGAATTTACCATGCATGGATATATATCTGTAATCCTGCTTACTACCCTGATTTCCGCAATAATTTCCTTTGTTATTTTTTTAGTTGTCCTGTTCATTAAAGTTGAAAGTTTTCCGGCAATTTCACTGGTTTCGGAAAATATCGGAAGCAGGTTCATAAAAATTTTCTGGATTATTTTTGTCGTTCCTCTTGCTACATTCATGTTCATGTATCTGTATCCTTCAATAGAGAAAAAGTCCCTTGAAGGAAAGATAAATCAGGAACTCCCATTTGCAACTATTCACATGTCTGCTATTTCCGGCTCAATGATAGAACCAAGCAAGATATTCGGCATAATTATCTCAACAAAAGAGTATCCCAATCTGGAAAGGGAATTCACCAAGCTGATTAATCTGGTTAACATATACGGGTATGACCTTGTTACAGCAACGAGGATTATCGCGGAAAAAAGCCCGAGCAGAAAACTCGGGGATTTGCTGAACAGCTTGGCGACAACAATAACATCCGGCGGTGACCTTCCGAATTTCTTTGACAAAAGGGCGCAGAGCCTTCTTTTTGAATACAAACTTGAAAGAGAAAAGCACATAAAAATGTCTGAAACATTCATGGACATTTATATCAGCGTGGTAATTGCCACTCCGATGATTTTAATGCTCCTTCTGATGATTATGAAAATAAGCGGGCTGGGAATATCTGTCAGTAGCACCATGATTTCTATTATGATGGTATTGGGGGTATCTGCGATAAATGCAGTGTTCGTGGTGTTTCTGCATTTAAAACAGCCGGGAGAATAAATGACAGAACTAAAGTTCAGCACAAATAAAAATTCAGTAGAATTTTCATAATGGAAATAAAAAATTATCATTGGATGGGCATAGGTATTGGGGCGATAATCGTGATTGTGTCTCTTTTCTTCATGAAAACAAACTTCTTTTTCCTGATTATCGGCATGGGATTTATAATCGGAGCCACTCCTTTTGTATTATCCATGATCCAGGAGACAAATACTGCAACCCAGAAAGAGGAGATGTTCCTGGAATTTTCAAGAAACCTTGTGGAAAGCGTAAAAGTTGGAACTCCCATCAGCAAAAGCATAGTTAACATAAGGAGCAAGCCCTATGGGGTCTTAAATGAAAATATAGAAAAGCTTGCAAATCAGATATCCCTTGGCATACCGCTAAATATTGCTCTCCAGACATTCTCCAAAGATGTAAACAACAAGACAATTTCAAGGGCTTTGACTTTAATAGGGCAGGCAGAAAGAGCAGGAGGAGAAATAGGGGAAATCCTTGAGGCAGTAACAGGGGCTGTAAGAACTGCGGAGAAATTGAAAAAAGAAAGAAAAGCAACAATGTCAACACTGATCGCACAGGGATACATAATTTTTATCATATTCATGGTGATTGTTTTAATCATGCAGTTTAAAATCATCCCTCTGATATCAGGATTATCCGGTGTCGGCGGGCTTGGAATAGAGGGTGTCGGCGGAGTCGGAGGGGGAAGCGGAAGCGACATGGCAAAAGAAGTGTCAAGTTCTTTTTTATACCTGCTTTTAGTTCAGGGTTTTTTCAGCGGCCTGATAATCGGAAAAATTTCAGAAGGCAATGTAAAATCAGGATTAAAGCATTCTTTTATACTAATGGTGATTTCTTTCCTGACTTCAGCAGTGTCAAATCTGTTTTTGTAAAAAGAATTTGCCTTGAAGATATTTACAGATAGTTAATGCAAAATCCGTTAATACTTTGTTCAACCTAATAGCAATTATTTATTAATTTAGAGTTAATAAACAAAACCTTAGTATATTGTTTAGCACCATTCAATTATTTCTTATTAACTTGATATTAATCCTTGCGAATGAAATGAGCAAGCAATTTTAAAAAAATTTATAAGTCAGAGTTCATATTTCATTGAATGAAAAAAAGGGGCTCACATCTGGAGATTGTCATATCGTTCATAATCTTCTCTTTTTTCCTGCTGTTTCTCTTGTATTTTGTCCAGTTTCTGGCTAAAGTCAAGGAAAGCAAATGGGAAACATTGAGCAGTGCAAAACTCGGATTTATGGAGCAGGTTGGAGGAGAGTTGACTACATTCAGCGTGGAGACAGACAATGAACCCAATCCAAGCAAGGACTGTTTTAATGTAAAAAATATAATTAATGAAATCCAATCCCAAGGAATTGATGAAGAGAAACTAATAATCCAGAATGATGAAGGAGATACTCTTAACTATGATACTTCAGGACAAGGTCTAGTAATATCTACTGGAACAGGTTTTAACGGGTTTTTAAAATTTTATTATTCTAATGAGATTACCCCCTCTTATTGCCCTCCCCCTACTTGCAACATTCAGGGATGCGAACCAATAAACAGAAACGATTATGAAATATCAGAAATAAGAGAACTTGAAGTTAACACCATAGGAAATATTGAAGCAATTATATCAAATCCATATGAGACATTAAAATCCACGCTTAAAATTCCAGATAACAGCGAAATCAAACTCATATTTGAAAAAAGCGATGAAAGCACAATTGAGGGAGGTATGCTTGAAGTTCCTAAACACGAAAATGTCTATACTGAAAGAATACATTTAATATATACAGACACAGACGGAATTAAAAAGGTAGGTTTTTTAACAATAATGGTTTGGTAACCAGATAAAAATGGACAAGAGGGGCTGGCTAAAAATAGTTGAGGTCTTTACTACTATACTTCTTATAATCGGGGTGCTGTTGATAATTACAAACCGCGTGGTGTATGAAAGGGAGGATATCCAGGAAAACATTTATGAGGCAGAAGTCGGAATTTTAAGGGAGATACAACTGGATGAAACACTAAGGGAATCAATATTAAATCTGGCAGAAGAAAACCTTCCGATAGAATCTGATACTGAACTTGGGGAACTTAATCCTGGTTTTCCGCAGGATATCAGAGATTTAATATTAGACAAAAAACCAGATTACCTGAACTGCAAGGCAAAAATTTGCAGTGCATCTGACGCTGAATGCCATCTGGATTCATATGGAAACAAAGATACTTATGCCCAGTCCGTGATTATAACTGTCTTAAAAACATCTGCAGATTACACTCCAAAAAAGCTGAAAGTATTTTGCTGGATAAAGGGGTAAAAAAAGACAGGAAGGATGCCAGCCACGGGAGGGACCACCTGAATGATAAAAATGAAAACAAAATATAAATTTCTTGAGCACACTGCTGATGTGAAGTTTCAGGCATTCGGAAAAACGCCTGAAAAAGTGTTTGAAAACTCTGCACTTGCCATGAAAGAAGTTATTTTGGGAAAAAGAAAGATTAAAGAAAAATGGAAAAAAGAAATAAAGGTTCGCGGAAGAGATTTTGAATCCCTGCTTTACAATTTTCTTGAAAAATTCTTATATCTCCTTGAAGGGGAAAATTTCATTTTTAGCAGGGTGAAAAAAATTAAAATAGATGCTGAAAAATTCAGATTAGAAGCCGAGATAACAGGTGATAAAACAGGCAATTACAATATTTCAAATCCTGTCAAGGCAGTAACCTATAATGAAATGTTTGTCATGAGAAAAAAAGGCATATGGAAAAGCCAGGTTGTGCTGGATGTGTGAAAGTGTGAAAAGCTGCCATAATAAAACAAGATTGAGGAATAGTTAATGAATAAAACCCTTGCAGGATATTTATAGATAGTTAACGCAAACCTGTTAATATAAACTGACAATATGTAAATCTCAAAGGTTATGTTCAATCTTACTGGTTAAGCGTTATTAACCCTATATCAATTTTTGCGAATGAAATGGGCAAGCAAAATAAATAAAAACTCCCTCTTCATTACTTTTTTATGCCACTAAAAAAAATTTCAAAAAACATCTATGAAATTCCAAAAGAAGGAAAAATGCTGGTTCCGGGGGTGATTTATGCAAGCGAAAAACTAATTGAAAATATAAAACAGGATAAAACCCTGGAACAGGTGAAAAATGTGGCTCAACTTCCTGGAATTTTGAGAGCATCAATTGCCCTGGCAGATGCTCATCAGGGCTATGGTTTCCCAATAGGCGGAGTTGCTGCATTTGACATGGAAAAGGGTGTTATTTCTCCGGGCGGCGTGGGATATGACATAAACTGCCTAAGCGGGGATTCAAAAATACTTAGTGAGTTTGGATACTGGAAGAAAATTAAAGATTTTGAAAAAAATAACAATGAATCATTAATATTACTAAATAAAGAAAAAATAAGTATTGATAAATCTAATATCTCCTTTTTTATGAAAAAACATTCTGATAAAATAGTTAAAATAAAAACAGAATCTGGACAGGAAATATTAGCAACAGAAGAACATCCTTTTTATACTAAAAACGGAATGAAAGAAATTAAAGATGTCAAAGAAAAAGAAGAAATTTTAATTTATCCATTTGAAGGAATTGAATATGAAAATATTGAAAAAAAATTACTTATTGGTGAAGAAGATATTGATAAGTTAAATAGAAGTTGTACATCCAAAATACAAATAAAAAATAAATTAAGCAGACTAGGATTATTACCTCTTTATTCAGATAATCCAAAATTACCCTATATCATTAAACTAATCGGTTTTATCTTTGGAGATGGAAGTATAAGTTTAGGAAAAAATAACCAAGTAGGATTTTATGGCAAAAAAGAGGATTTGGAATTAATTAAAAAAGATGTAGAAAAAATAGGGTTTAAGTCAAGTATTTTTTCGAAACAAAGAAAACATAAGATTAGAACACAATATCAGAAATATGAATTTGAGAGGGTAGAAGACTCTTTGCATTCTAATTCAAGTTCATTAGCCATTCTATTAAACCTTCTTGGAACTCCTTACGGAAATAAAGCAAAACAAGATTATTCTATCCCCGAGTGGATAATGAAATCTGTGAAGTGGTATAAAAGATTATTCCTCGCTAGTTTGTTTGGAGCTGAATTGAGTTCTCCAAAAACATTAACTAATCATAAATTTAATTTGTATGGTTTAGTGTACTCTTTAAATAAAGATAACCCATTAGATGGAATTAATTTTGTTAACCAAATTTCTGCATTACTTGAAGAGTTTGACGTAAAAAACATATTAATCAAAAATAGAGTTGATGAAGTAAATGATAAAAAGTCTACTAGAATAAGATTAATGATTTATGCTAGCAATGAAAATCTTATCAGTTTTTTCTCTAAAATAAATTATGAATATAATATTAAAAAAAGAAAATTTGCAAATGCGGCTATTCTATGGCTTAAACAAAAAGAGAAAATTCTGAATTTTAGAGAGGAAACAATGTTTAAAGCAAGAAAGATGAAAATAGATGGCATGAAGAAAAATGAGATTATTAATGAGTTGGAGAGCAAATACTCTAATAAATATTTCATAGATAAAGCCATCTATTATGGAGATTATGGTAAATCTGGAAGTAGAATTGCATATTGCTTCATTTCATTTAATGAATTTATTGAAAAGAATTGTTATGGAGAGCAAGGATTTGTTTGGGACAGGATTGATAAAAAAGAAGAAATAGAACATGAAAATTTAGTATATGACATTACAATTAACGACGAAAACCATAATTTCATTGCTAATGGAATAGTTGTTTCAAACTGCTCGGTGAGATTATTGAGAACAAACATAAAAAAGGAAGATGCGGAGAAAAAGAAAAAAGAGATTGTTGAGGCAATTTACAGAAAAATTCCTTCTGGATTGGGGAGGGGAAGCAAATTTAACATTTCAAGGCAGGAACTTAACAAAGTTCTGGAAGGTGGTGCAAAATACATGGTTGAAAAGCTTAATCTTGGAGTGAGAGAGGATTATTTGCATATGGAAGAAGAAGGATGCATCAAAGGAGCAGATGCGGGGAAAGTTTCAGATATTGCAATAAAAAGGGGGATAGGGCAATTAGGAACTCTTGGCTCTGGAAATCATTTCTTAGAGATTCAGTATGTTGATGAAATTTTTGACAAGGAAACAGCAAAGATTTTTGGATTGGAAAAAAATCAGGCAACAATAATGATACATTGTCTTCCAGAGGATAGCAAGATACTTACAGAAGACGGATATACAATAAAAATGAAAGATTTAGAAAAAAAATGGAGGGAAACTAATGTCAAGTGCATGAATATACAAAAACATACTTTAGAAAATACAAATATAATAAAATTTTTTAAATTGAAACCTCATGGAGGAATGTTTAAAATAATAACTAAAAGTGGAAAAGAATTAATTGCTACTGGAGATCACCCAATTTTAACTCCCACTGGTTTAAAACTTATGAAAAAAATAAAAGAAAATGAGAAAATTGCAGTATTACCTTTTGAAGGAATTGAATATGAAGAACCTATTGATGAGATGATTATTGATGAAAAAGAAATTAGAAAAATTGGCTGTAATGAGAAAACAATAACCCGATTGAAGAGAAAAGGATTGTTGCCTCTGAAGTTAAATTCTGAAAAACTCCCCATATTAACTAAATTACTTGGATTTTTAACAGGAGATGGGTGGCTTGGAAAGAATAAAGACAGATGGGCTATGAAGTTCATAGGAATGCCTAAAGATTTGGACAAAATAAAAAAAGATATTGCTAAATTAGGATATAAAGCAAGTGGTCCATACGAAGGATATGCAAAAAGCTCAGTTACTTATACCAACGGTGAAAAAAGAATAATAGAAGGAACAAGTTATCAACTTGTAATTACTTCTACAGCACTTCCTGTTCTTTTCTTTGCTTTGGGCGCTCCATTTGGAAATAAATCAAAAAAAGAATTTGATATCCCAAATTGGATATTTAAATCTCCTTTATGGATAAAAAGACTGTATTTAGCTGGATTTTTTGGAGCAGAATTAAACAAACCAAGTAACCCTAAAAATGAACAATATAGATTTAGAAATCCCTTGTTGTCAATTAATAAACAAGAAAAATTAAAGTCAAATGGCTATAAATTTTTAGGACAAATAAGAAAATTATTGAGAGAATTTGGAGTAGAATCAATGAGAATAACTGAACATACTGGTGTAATCACCAAAAAAAATAAAAAAACAGTAAAGTTGAAATTGAAAATCTCTTCAAAAAAAGAAAACTTGATAAAACTATGGTCAAAAGTTGGGTATGAATACTGCCAAGATAGAGAAATATTATCGGCATATGCTTCACAATATTTGAACTTCCAAAAAAACAGTTTAAAAGAAGAATCTATATTAACCAAGAAACTGGAATCCCAGCTTTTTATAACCAGCCATGATTTTAGGACAAATGAAATTACTCCTTTTGCAGATTTTGTTGATTCTTTCAAATTTAATCCTCCAACACCAATTATTTGGGATGCTATCAAAATTAAGGAAGAAATTAAAAATTACAAAGGATATGTTTATGATTTAACAGTTTCTCATAAAGACCATAATTTTATTGCTGATGGTTTTGTTACTGGAAATTGCGGTTCAAGGGGATTAGGACATCAGGTTGCCAGCGATTACATAAAAAAAATGGAAGATAAATACGGGTTTAAAGATTTGCCTGATAGAGAATTAATCAACGCACCAATTAACAGCCAGCTGGGAAAAGATTATTTTTCTGCAATGGCTTGTGCAGCAAATTTCGCTTTTGCAAACAAGCAGTTAATAACTCACTGGGTGAGAGAAGAACTGAAAAATTTATTTCCAAAAATAAAAATTGATGTTGTTTATGATGTTTGTCACAACATTGCGAAGTTTGAGGAGCATACTATTGATGGAAAAAAACAGATTGTCTGCGTTCATAGAAAAGGGGCAACCCGCGCGTTCGGAGCAGGAAGAAAAGAAATTCCTGAAGATTACAGGCAAGTTGGACAGCCGGTTTTAATTCCCGGGAGCATGGGAACTTCAAGTTATGTTTTGGCAGGAACAAAAAAGGCAGAAGAACTTACCTTTGGAAGCACAGTTCACGGAGCAGGAAGAATTGCGAGCAGAAGTTCTGCATTGAGAAATATCAGAGGAGAAAAAGTTAAAGAAGAATTGAACAAAAAAGGAATTGAAGTAAAAGCGGGAAGCTGGAAGTCGCTGGCAGAAGAGGCACCTGAAGCATACAAGGACATTGACGAAGTTGTCAGGGTTGTTGATGAACTTGGAATAAGCAGGAAAATTGCGAGATTAAAGCCGATGGTTGTTGTGAAGGGATGAGGGAAAAAATGAAAGTATATCTGATTAGACATGGAGAGAGTATTGGAAATGAATTAGGCATTAATCAAGGGCAAAGGAATGATTTTTCTTTAACAGAAAAAGGAATAAATCAAGCAAAAAGGATTGCAGAAAAATTAGTAGGGAAAAAGATTAGTGCTATATACTCTTCGGATTCAAAAAGAACTAAAGAAACAGCAGAAATTATAGGCAAACCACACAATATTTTGCCTATATTGGATAAGAGATTAAGGGAAAGAGACTTTGGAGACCTAACTGATAAAAAAGATTTATTAAAAGATTGGAAAAACCATGTAAAAAAAATTGTAAAAGAAGAGGGGTTGGCTCCTGAAGAAGTTAATGCTCCAAATGGAGAGAGTGATAAAGACCATTGGATTCGGCTTCAAGATTTTTTTAATGAAAAAATAAAACAACATCTGAATGATACAATCATTGTAATATCTCATGCAGTTTCAAATAAGGTTTCTCTTGGAATAGCCGGGCATTTTTCTAAAGAAGAAATGTATAAAACATATCAGGGAAATACTGGATTAAACGAGCTTGAGTACAAAGATGGTGGTTGGATAACTAAGCAGGTAAACAATATTAATCATTTAGAAAAAGATATTAGGGCTCTTGAAATATTCAGTAAAGTCAAGAATGAAAAACATAATTTTAAATTTAATGAAAGGTGGAAAATTAATAAAAGATTATTTGAAGAATTTAAGAAGAGCGGATATAGGGTAAAATATCTTGTGGTTTCATTTAAATGGGAAGACCAAAAGATACCTCTGGACTTATTAAAACTTAATCATCCTCCTATTGATAGACATTTGATAGTTTCAGTTAAATCCCAAGGCATCTACCAAAAAATTGATTTATCAGATTATACTAACCTAAAAGAAGCAGGAGAATGGGATTCGTATGGAGACGGTAAATTAAGTATAATTCCTTTAGAGTTTCTTGATGAATCTAAAGAAGATAATTTTGCAGAGATATATGACGCTTCTTTGACTAATAGGGGATTTGAAGATTTTTATGAAAAAGTTTCAAAGTTCAGGAGTTATCCGGGAAGATAGGATCTAATAATTCTTATAACTTCTTCAGGAGAATTTTGCACGGTATCTATTTCTATTCCCTCTGGATGTTTGTTTCTCTCAAAAAATTCATGTATCTTTGTTGCAGTTTCCTCATCTCCTATAGGCAGTGGCCATTCTCCTTGCTTAATTTTTTCTTCTAATGAAAAGTTCCTTCTATCTTTAACCCGACTAACAAGAATATTTAATGGGGCAACTAGTTTGAAATAATAACTAGCAACCTTAAGTTCATTTACAAGGTTTACAAATGGTTTAACATAATCATAAGAACCGAATGCTTTATCAACAATAACAGGATGACCTGCTTCTAAAAAATTTCTTGTTAGGGACAAAGCATTAATTCTGGCTAAATCTAAGAAATAATCATTGGATTTTGCTCCAAAAACAAAATGTTTAATTGAATCTAAACTTAGATATGCCGGATTTCCATTTAGAAGACCCCATAATTTTTTAGCAGTAGTTGATTTTCCACTTCCAGAAGGTCCGGATATAATTAAACAGAAGGGATTACCCATTAGTTTTCCCTCCAGATCTATTTAGTAATTCCGGGAAATACCTCTCAATATATTCTTCTAAATCTTTTATTTCCTCTTTAAAATGAAATTCAGGAGGAAAATCTGATTTTTCAACTAATACTTTACTTTCACTTGATAGAGATACTTTTTCCATAGGGGTTTTTACAAATAATCTTTTTATTTCTGGAAAAGTTTCCATTGAAAAGAAATTATTTGGAACTGCATAAGGAACATCAAGATAAACTTCTGATTCTTTTAATGCTTCCAAATGACTATACCTTGTCACATCTAATACTCTTGAATCTTTATCTATTGTTGCTATTTTACAATTATTCTCAGAGAGTAAATCAAAAGCAGAGATAACTGCGGTTTGGTCATCATGAGACAATAATCTTTCTATATGGCTGGGAGAAACCAATTGATTCCCAAAAAAAATCATTACTTTCTTAGACCTGCAAATACTCCCTGCTTCATAAAATGCTTGTACTGGACCTCTCGGCAATCCTTCATAAATCTGATAGTTTTCTACACCATATTTTCTATAAGCTTTTTCAAATCGGGCTTTTAATAAAGGATTATCTATTGCTAAGATAATTCTCGAGTTTGGAACTACTTTTCTAATTGAATATGTTAAATAATTGATTATTGGAACCCCTAAAAGTGGAACAAGAGATTTACATCCGTGTTTTGTAGTTAATTCTCCTATTCTAGAACCTTTACCACCACAAACGATTATTGTATCTATTCTATCTTCCACATAAAAATATCCTTCTTCTTTATTTATAAACTCTTCTTTCGTCACCCCTATTTAGTTACTAAACGGGCATAATCTTTATAAGCTTCTGAAGCATACAAGGACATTGATGAAGTTGCCAGGGTTGTTGATGAACTTGGAATAAGCAGGAAAATTGCGAGATTAAAGCCAATGGTTGTTGTGAAGGGATAGAAAAGTTTATATATCCGACATTAGTGTTATATTAATATCAAATTAATATAATATGGTAAAGGCAATTGTGGACATCGATGAGAGCGCCAATAGAGTTTTAAATATTATAAAAGCCAAGGAAAATTTAAGAGATAAAAGCGATGCAATCAACTTAATTCTGAATTTATTCGGGAAAGAAATGTTAGAACCAGAACTAAGACCCGAGTTTATTAAAGAACTTTTAGAGGCACAAAAAGAGAAAACAATAAAAATTAGAGATTTCTCTGAACATTACAAATAAGAGGGAAGGATGTATAATCTTGAGATTAGAGAAAATGTTGATAGAATATTTAATAAATTAGCAAAAAAGGACAAAGTTTCTTTTGAATATCTCTCTAAAAAAATAGCAGAAATCAGAGAGAATCCTTATCATTTTAAGCCATTAAAAAAGCCATTACAAAACTTTTGGAGAGTTCACATAGGAAATTATGTCCTTATTTATTCCATAAATGAAAACACTAAAACAGTTATAATTGAAAAATACAAGCATCATGATGAAGTTTATAGAGTTTGAATCTACTTGCTCAACCAGTAACCGTCTCCTGTTCCCTCGCTCAAAAGCCCGAGGTTCATCAGGAAGCTTAAGGTTACACGAGGGAGATTACATATAAATTTCAAGAATCTTTGCACTAACCTTATGATGCCTAATCAATTTCAATATTTCATCTTTGTTTTCCACTGGAATTAAAATAGCACTTTTTCCTAGTTTCATCCCGTTGTAGGATTGCAATAACCCAAGATATCTCTTGCTTTTAACTCTAAAGCCATAAATCTTATTCAAAAAAGCCCCCCTGTTTTTTTCTATCTCACTCCAAAAAATAATAGCATATTTTTTTCCTTTGACATTAGAAGAAATATATTGCCCATAAAGGACAATTCCCTCACTCTCAATACTCCTCTTTAATTCCGGCCATTCATTGATTTTTCCAACTATTATATTTATCTTATTTTCTATTTTCTTTGTTTTAAAAAGCAGGGCTTCCCTGCTTTTGTAGAATTCTTCTAAAACTTTGTCAATTTCCTTATTCAATTTTTTATCTTCCTTTTTTAAATTAATGAATAAGTCAATATCGCTCTCCTTTGTTGCTTCGTCTCTTGCTGCAGAACCAAAGAGGACAACTTCTCTTATATTTTCTGTTCTTTTCAGATTATTCAGTAAATATGAAACAAAATAACTGATGTATGCCTTATACATTTTCCACCCTCTTTTTTAGTTCCAAAAATAAATTTATTTTTTCCCTTAACTTTTCTTCAGAGGCAATCTTTCCATAAGCTAATTCATTTCTTTCTCTCTCTATCTCGTAGATGATGGATAAAACTTCATCTATATCGCTTAATTTATTCATCGGAGAAGTTACATATTTGGAAAGAATTTCTTTTACGTTTTCTTTTTTCTTTTTAAACCATTGATGATTTATTTTCATCCCCAATTTTAATACATTCAGTTTTTTAAGATAAATTTCCAGCAGAGTAATGCTCCCAAGAGAAAGGGAGAAAGCAAGCCTTCTCTGATGGCTTTTTATTCCTTTGGGGTCTTTTAACGAACTCTCAATTTCGTCTAAAATCTCCTTAATAATTTCATTTTCCATTTTAAGACACATATCTTAATCTAATTAAGACAGATGACTTTAAATATTTTTCTGTATTGATGCAAAAAACATGCGATTGTGAAAGGGGGGAAGGAGTGAAGTTATCTTAGATACCCCACACACTTTTTTAATAAAGTTTCAAAATCTTTTTCCTTTTTCCATTCATCAACGATAAAATTTCTTAATTCTTTGTGTATTTCATATCCTTTATCTTCTACAAACAATAAATCTTTGAATTCTAAATTAAGTAAAACCGTCAATGCTTCTTTTAAATCTCCTGTTTTTTCTTTTCCAAGTTTAGTTTCAATTTTGTCCCAATAAAATTTATGAAAATACAAATGCATTATCTCATGACAGCAAGTTTGTAAAGATTTTGGCAAAGAATAAAATAATGAAAACATAAAGGAAGGTTCATCAAGATCATAAGGACAAATTCCTACAGTAGTAAGATAGGCAAAAATATTTTTATCAAATTTCTTTTCCATTAAGTTATCCATTCTTTTAAAAAATTCACTTTCAATTTCCCTCCATGCTTTTTCCACAGATTCGATATTTATTGAAATAATTTTAGAATTCTGTAATTTAGATAAATATTTAGATAAGTTTTCTTTACATTCTTTAAATTTTTTTCCCTCACAAATATCTTTTATTTTTGGATGAATCTGAAAATTAGTCCAAGAGGATTTCCAATTAGATTTGTGCCAATGATTCATTAAATCTTTCTCTTTATCAAAAAGAAATTTTACTCTTGTCATTTTTATTTTTTAGAACTTAAGCCTTTTATTTCTTTTGTGGGATTATATTGGGACCAAAAAATCGGGCAACCTCCAGAACAATTCATTCCCCAACAACCATCCTCCTTACATTTGGAAGAAGGATATTGAGCTAACATTTTTCTAAATTTTAGATTAATACCATTAGTTAAATTATACTCTATCAAAAAATTTTCTGCAGACCTTATCTTCCCGTCTTTGAAAACATTCATTAAAGGTAATCCCGCAAAATGCACACAAGGGATAATGTTTCCATTTGGCTCAAGAACAAACCTAGAACCAATCATAATATGGCATCCCCTAGAAACGGCCCTATGTTTTTTCATTTCTTGATAGATCTCTGAATCAAAAGAACAGATAGTTGCAGAAGTTATTAATTTTGTCCTTTCTTTATATTTAGCTTTCTTAAAAACCCTCTCGAATAATTTAGCCCCTTCATTTAGAGAAATGGAGAATTCAGAATCTCCTTCTTCAGCAATACAGGGTCCACAAATACTATAAGCACTTTGTTTCAAATTATATTGTTCAGTTAAGAAAACAATGTTTTCTAAATCCTGCTCGTTATCTTTATTCATCACCGTTTCTGTAGATGCAAAGATTCCTGTTTTTATTAAATTCTCGAGTCCAGATAGGGATTGTTTGAAACTTCCCTTTACTCCAGTTATTTTGTCGTGCAAAGATTCATTACTCCCTTCAATTGAAATAGTGGTTGAGTAAATCCCAGAATCTTTCAATTCTTTACAAAAATCATAATTAGCTAATTTTCTTCCATTAGAAACCATACCTACAGCAATATTTCTTTGAGTAGATTCTTTAATTAATCTAAAAATATTTTTATAAAGAGTTGGTTCCCCGCCAATGAGAACAATTTTACCTACTCCTAAATCAGATAAAAAATCTAAAAAAAGACTCTCATTTTCATTGGTTAAATCTCTTGTTTTAGAAATCTCATTTTTTGCATAACACCATTCACAACGATTATTACATCTATAAGTAATAGGTAACCAAACCGTTGGAATTCTGCTTACTTCCATAAATTTTATTAAACTGGACAATCATCGCAATCACAATCGCCACAATCAATACAATCACAGTCTGAATAAGAACTGCTCAAATTGTTTTGATATCCCATCTTCTGTTGCAGATAATCGGTGTATTGCTCTTCTTTTACAGGTCCCCCATTTAAATTGAGCCCACCCACTTTATCCAAAAGTGTCTCTACCATAAATATTTGGACAATTCAAAACTATTTAAACTTTATTGTGTTTGAGTTTATATCTGTCATTTTGAGTGCACGTCCTATTTGGCTGAAAAGAAAAGTGATTTTAATTAGAGATAAATATAGAAAGAGAAGTTATAAAATTTTTATATTTAATCTCTCTACTTGCTCAACCAGTAACCGTCTCCTGTTCCATCGCTCAAAAGCCCGAGGCATAATACGAAGGTTTTTTATCTCTTTAATCTGATTTTACCAAGAATTGCCGATAAGGTTATCAATTTATTGCAGAGGTTCCTTAACTTCTTTGAAGAAGTTTTAGTGAAAAAAGCATTTTCAGTTTTCTTGCTTAATCTTTTTAGGGTGTGAGTGGTAGAGAGTTAAAATCACTTTTTATGGTTGGGCAAATTAATCTGACACTCACGTTTCAGGAAAAGAACAGGGAGATACCTCATCAAATTCATAAACGCAGTCAAAATTTTTATCAAAATAATCATTTTCAATAGAAGATATTTTTTTCAAACCATTGTTAAAAAATTCTCCACTTTTGGCTTTTAGCAAAACAGAACACATTTTATCTTTTATCTTCTGATAGATTAAAAATCCTGCAGGGGTAATGTTTAAATTTCCCATAGTTATTCTATTTTTTGAGGCGTGAATACTTCCAAGTATTGCGAATGTCCTTTTGTCATCAATTAATTTTAAAATATTATTTGCAATTTCTTTTTCCATTTCTTCCTGGCTTCTTATTGAATTTGAAGCAATAAAAAATACTTTTATATTTTTTGGTATCTCCTTAATCAATTTTATATACTCTTCACTAATCAACCCACTTATTCCATTTTCTTTAATTGATTGGAAAATATTATCCAATTCTAGGTTTTGGAATTCCTTTGGTATTTCTAGACATAAATTACAATCTCCACTTTTAGCCTCTTCTTTAAAAAAAGCCAATAACATCTCTGGAATTTCTTTTGTTCCATGAATCTCTCCGAATAAAACTAATTTTTTGCTTTTTATTTTTGAGATTATTTCCTGATTCATTTCATTTACTTGTTACTTGCTCAACCAGTAACCGTCTCCTGTTCCATCGCTCAAAAGCCCGAGGTTCATCAGGAAGCTTAAGGTTGCACGAGGGAGAAAAGTGGGTTCATAGACAATTTTTCCTGCTTTTTTATCTGCGAAAGCAAGAACTAACGGAACTTTATCTCCATCCATAACTGTCTGCTCTCCTGAAAGAGCACGGTCTGGTAAGTAATAAGTGTCATAAGGAAATGCAACTCCATGAAGTATTTCATGCAAGACAACATTATAATACACTTGCTTTATTCTTATTTCTAATCCTCCAGTGACAATTCCAGAGACAAGACCCCCGAGACCTGCTATCTCTCCATCATTTCCAATTGTTAGATCTCTCTTGACAATTAAATAATCAGGATAGCGGTTTAAATCGGGAGTATCACTTCTGTCTATTTCTATGTTTGATATTGGGATTTTTCCTTCTGTATAATCTGTTATATTATTTCCAGCTAACACATTTTGAATATGAGATATATTCTCCTCTGTGAAAGAGCCCTTATCAGGGTTATTTTTTATTATTTTTATATGATGAATGTCGTATTTTAGTAATCCTTCTTCTCCTAAAAATTCACCTGATCTATCAGTTGATATATTCACTTCTCTCATATGTCTCCTGAATTGTTCAGGAGTTATTTCATTTTCAGTTAGTCCTGTATAAGGCACAACTCTCAAAAGCAACACAGGAGAAACATAGTCATTTTCTCCGTCAAGTTCTATGCTTCCTACATAACTTAATTGATTTGCGGGTGTGGACTTATCTGTTATTCTTGCCTGTAATACTGCATTCAAAGAATGCCTTGTTGTTTGCAAACTTAAATTCCCATTACCAGACACAACAGTTCCTGTTATCTTGCTTAGCCATTGTTCAGGAGTCAGAGAGGTGTAATCTGAGACACCTGTAGTGTCAAAGACAGTTATTTCTCCGCTTTTTCCTGCATAATCTGTATTTTCATCATCTTCATTATTTTCTAATTTCAAAAGAATATCTATGAGATTATTTATTCTCCCTGTTTTTGTTGCTGTTCCTGTGCCATTTGCAGCATTTCCAAAATCAAATCTTAGTTGGCAATCTCCTGATTTGTCAAGATTTCCTGTAATTGTTGCCTGATAATTTCCGTTTAACAAAGCATTAACTTTTCCATCTGTTGATGTAACTCTTGCATACTGAACAGGATTATCTTCTGAATTTTTGTCTGCAGGAACAGGCAATTGTAAAACTAACTGCCCTTCTTCGTTTAAGTCAATGTTTAAAGAACCTAAATCAACTACTGGATTGTAGTTTGGAATAGTTATGTCGTCAGTATCGCTTAAGTCATGTTCAGGAGATTCCAATACAAAACGGTAATATCCCTTATTCATTGCAGAAAAAGTTTTAGAATAATTGCTTGCAGTAATTTCCTCTGTAGGAAATAATGGCTCTGAATTTCCTATACGATAAACACTCAATAATGCTCTTTCAAGATTTGATAATGTCGCATTATAAACTATATCAACATAATTATCCAGTTCCGCAGTTTGAAATAAGTAGGGAATATTTGGAGCAAGAACATTAACAATCATCTTTTTTTCATCTTCCAAGCCAGTGGTGTCTGTGGTTTTTCCGTATATCCCCACAACTCCGGGAATACCAAAAGTTCTTGTTACATCTATCGGAGTTGATTGTGAGATTGTTTCTTCTGTTGTTCCGTCATCTCCTATGTCTATTCTTGCCTGATAATTCTTTATATCCCCTTTTCCGTCAGGGTCATCTCCATCAACAGGTATTCTTACTTCCAAGGGAGCATCTCCTGAAACAGGGGAGACATTCATCAAAACACTTGGAGGGTTATCCGGAGAAAGAATATCAACTCTTACACTGTCTTCTTCGCTTGTAAGATTTGTAGAGTCGGTGCATGCAGTGTATATTCCTACAACTCCGGGAATATTAAAAGTTCTTGTTATATCTATCGGAGTTGATTGTGAGATTGTTTCTTCTGTTGTTCCGTCATCTCCTATGTCTATTCTTGCCTTGTAGTTTGTTATAGTTTCGTTTCCATCAATATCTTCACCATCATATTTTATTCTTGTTTCCAAAGGAGCATAACCTGAAATCGGGTAAACATTCGTGTTTCCGACAGGAATATGTTTTTCAGGGATAACCGGATTGTCTCTACAGGAAGCCAAAGGAAACAAGAGAAATGGAACTAACGCTAACAGCCCTGCTCTTACCCCTGTACTTTCTTTAGATATCATGTTAAAAATAAAGGACTTTATACTTATAAAACTTACTATTACTTAATAGTGACAATTTTAGGGAGTACTCTTTTACTGCTTGCTTTAAGGCAGGATTTGCTGAATTTTTAGCTGAAAAACCGGCAATAAAATAGATTTTCCATAAAATTAAACTATCTTTTACTATATTTTACTATATTTAATTTATATATTTTATTTTTACAGAACAGAATTTTCAGAAAAACACAAATAAACAGGGGACAAAAGAAAACAAACTAACAAGAATATTTATAAAACACATTTACTTAAAATAAATATGGAAAAAAGAGTGATGAAACTGCTGATAATCTCTGTTATTATAATCAGTTTAATTGTCGGAATTATCCTTTTTTTGCCAAAAATTATTAATATAATGCAAAAGGGCAATCAGGTATCCCCGCTTTCTGAACAGTGTGCTTTTGCATGTGAAAGCGGGCAGAAAGTTGCTTTTTGTGATGTGAAGAGAAAAGTCAACAATGATTTAAAACTAAGTTGCGAGACCCTTGCGAAAGATTCAGAATATTCACGATATAACATAAAACCTTGTCCTGCAATTTCTTGTTAAAATGGTAAATAAAAAATTTGACAATCCAAAAAATACAAAAAAAATACAAGAAAAGTTTAACCTATTGATAATTGCTTCAATTTTGTTTATGGTTGTTTTATCAAATAATATTTCTGGTGCTTTATGCTGGATTGAAACAACTGAAGCTACATGCACTACTAATAGTGGACATAAGGTTATGGGATTGTCTGCAGCAACAAACAGTCATGGAGAATTGGCAAGTGGAACAAATTATGATAATGTTTTATGCTGTGATTTCGGGACAGGAGCTACTACTTGCGTTGATTCTGATTCTAATGGTATTTATGAAAATAAAATCATAGGACTTTCTTCTGCAACAAATAGCCATGCTGAAATTCCTGATGCTACAACACCCCAATATACTTCAAATGATATCTGCTATGAAGATTTAGTATGTAAAAGATATGATTCTTCTTGCCCGGTAAACTACCCAATGGAAATTTTGTCCTTATCTTCTACTACAAATGCACATATTGGAACATTTGATGATTATGATATGAAGATTTGCTGCAATTCTGAAGCTACAGCTCCAGGTTGTTCTCTTACAGACGCTTACTGGAGCTTGGATATAACTCCTGCAGATGGAATGGATGAAATTACCACAGCAGATAATGCAAATAGGGTAATGGAAGGAACAGATGTCTTTTTAGTTGTTAAAGGAACAGAGACATGTAATGGATTAATTGCTGAATTTGGAATATTGGAAGATGACCCTGCTGTTGACGATCCTGTAACTATTAATCCTTCTCCTGATACATTCCAGTTTATTGATGGTGTTAGCGGAGATGCATGGGCTATAGGAACATGGGATTCAGAATATCATTGTGACACAGCTCTTTGTGGTAGTTTTGACACAGACCCTCCAGAATATTATTTTGTTACAAGTCTGCAGGACAGCAGTCCGCTAATAGAAATAATGAGCGGTGATGCAAGCAATAATCCAAAAATAGAAGTTACTGAACTTGAATGCCCTGCAACCACTCAGACATGTGGGGATTACGCCCCTGATAGATATACTGGAGCAGAATGCAATTCAAATGTTTGCGAAGGTTTCGGAACACCACCAAGGACAATTATAGACAATAGCAATCCTAATCCTGGAACTGGTGAAGGTGAGATAAACTGCGATGACCCTGCTTTGGGATGCAAATGTGAATACTCAGAATATACAGATGACGGAGATGGCGTATTTGAAGCTGGAGAGTGCAACTTTGTTGTAGGAGAAGTAGAGGAAGATGATGGCTATTGTTATGATGGAATTGTTCAAAGACCTAATGAAAATGAAAGAGTTGAACAATGTGATTTTGAACTTGATTCCAGTTTAGTTCCTACTGGGAAACCGGTGTTCTTTAGTAGTAACCCAAGCGAAAGCACCTGCGTAGGAATAAGCGGGGTTCCATGGAATATAGATACCTTTGTTAGTGGCGAATTATCCTGCGGGGATACTTGTACATTTGACACAAGTGACTGCGAAGCTGCAATTGGAACAAGAAAAGTTTGCGGAGATGGTTTAATAACTTCTCCTAATGATGATGGTGAAACAGAAGTTTGTGACGGGAACAATTTAGCTTCTAAGACATGTGAGACATTTGGACTTGAAACTATTCAAGGGCAGGGATTAGCATGTTATCCTGCTGGCACAACAGCAGTTGATTATTATGGAAATTCCATGAAATGCCAGTTTGACAAGACAGGGTGCAAAATTCCAAGCGGTGATACAGACGGGGATGGAGTTAGTGATGCTGATGAAAACACATACGGAACAGATCCTAATGATGCAAATGATTATCCTCAGGATAATAATGGTGACGGAGATTTCACTGATAATGGAGATGATGCTGATAATGACGGGTTAACTAATGTTGTTGAAACTGATACGGGAACATATGTATCTGAGACAAATACAGGAACAGACCCTTATGATAAGGACAGCGATAATGACGGGTATAATGACGGAACAGAAGTTGATGTTGGGACAGACCCTAATGATCCTAATAATCATCCTAACCCTAATCCTCCTGATGATACAGACGGGGATGGAGTTAGTGATGCTGATGAAAACACATACGGAACAGACCCTAATGATGCAAATGATTATCCTCAGGATAATAATGGTGACGGAGATTTCACTGATAATGGAGATGATGCTGATAATGACGGGTTAACTAATGTTGTTGAAACTGATACAGGAACAGACCCTTATGACAAGGACAGCGATAATGACGGGTATAATGACGGAACAGAAGTTGATGTTGGGACAGACCCTAATGATCCTGATGATTTTCCTGTGCCAACACCTCCGGAAGAGTATTGCGGTGATGGACTTGTTGCAAGCGGACTGTTAAGATTGGGCTTATATGAGCAATGTGACGCTAATGATATTCCTTCTCGTGAGCCCCCTCTACCCCATAAATTCAGGACTAATTCAAACACATGCCAAAAATTAAGCGAAAACCCCTTATTAAATATGGATACATATACAGGAGGAACATTGGCATGCAATTCTGACTGCATATTTGATATTTTTGAATGCATAACACAATATCCTTGTGAAACAGATGCAAATTGCCCTTCAGGACAAGGTTATGTATGCAATACTGCAGGACAGTGTGTAAAGTGCGGTGACGGAGTTGTAAATCTTGACGGAGAATACTGCGATGGAGAGGACTTGCAAGGAGCAACATGCGAGAGCTTCGGATTTACAGGAGGTATACTTGAATGTTATCCCGCAGATGATGAAAATGAAAACGCATGCGATTTTGATATTCATAGATGTGCTGCTCCTGAACCAAGACCCCTAGGAACCTGCATATATGACACAATAACAGACGACGATTGCACTGATGGATATTTATCCTATTCGTGGACTGCCACATGGGAAGGGGAAGGAACACAGCCAAGCTGGTGTGCAGACAGCGAAACTCCTGTGACAAGAATATGCCCTGCACAAATTAAGCTTCCTTTTTTCACAACCTTAAGCATGATAATTGCAGTGTTAATAATCGCTTTGTTCTATGGGATATCTGCTATGCGTAAGAGAAAATCAGGAAAGAAGAAAGAATAAGAATCTAGCTTATATTGACTATATGGCACAAATTTAAATATTTGCAAATAAGTGCCCACATTAACTTATTAGGGTATATCATTAGGTTAGAATTGTTAACAGAATTATCTTGTTTTTAGCAAAAGAAAAATAGCAGATAGGAGAAAAAAAGTAAACTTACAGGAAAGGGGAATTTCTCTTAGTGAAAATCGTTCAAAGCAATATTTATAAAACAGAAAAATATTTATATAAAACAAATAAAGTTTAATGATGAATTATCTTTTTGAGATAACTGATAAAACCTCCAGGAAGATACATTTAACAAAAGAACGCTGGAAGCATATAACTCTCAAACATCCGAATATGTCTGATAGATTAGAGCATATAAAACAAGCCATGATAAGTCCTTTATTTCAATAATTCCGCATAAATTTGATGATACTATGAGAAATTATTATGTCTATTATAAACTTGAAAGACATTATTTATTAGTTTCAGTTAAATATTTAAATGGTGAGGGCTATGTTGCCACAGCATTTATCACAAGGAAGATTATCAAAAGATGAACCAAGAAAATTTAGAACTATATTATGATGAAGAATCTGATATTCTGGAAATTTTTATAGGCAAACCTACAGCATGCTATTTTGATGAGATAAATGATGACCTTTTTGAGGGAAGAGATGAAAAGACAAATGAACTTAAAGGATTTAAAATATTTAACCTTAGGAAAAGAGGAGGAATGAAAGATATAAGGATTTCTCTTCCAGCAAATATCAAAATAGAACCTGTCAATTAATATTCTATTATAAAAGTATAAGTTTATTGAACTTAACTTAAAGTAATATTTATAAAACAGAAAAACCTGTTTTATCTTATGAAAAGAGAGGTGGGAGAAGTAATTTTATTTTCTTTAATTGGATTAATATTGACTGTTGGTTTTGCTTCAGGAAGCTTCACAAGAGGAACTCCTGCTTATTCAATTGAAAAAGAGTATGCTTCCGGGGACTTTATCACTGGCTGGATAAATTTAAGCTTCAGCGAAGAGCCCTCAAACTCCACATTCAGCACAACTCTCGGGAATGCAATTTCCCTTATAGAACTGATAAAGCTAAACATCCCGGGATTTACAGGATGCAGTCCCTCAAACTGCCTGAATTATTATTCTGCACTGGCAGGAAGCGACAGAACAACCAAAAGTTTTTTCTTGAAAAACGGAAGTGAAACCATTTTAGGATTTGAAATAAAAGGCCCTGGTTTCCAGAGCGTGGCTGATTTTTCCATGGATTTGGAAAGCGATGTTAGTGAATCAGAGCATAACCAGCTGGCTATTGATATACTGAACGACGGGGAAATAGAATGGCAGCAGCATACTTCTTCTGGAAATTTCAAGGCAAAAAATTATGGCTGCTACAACCCTCCTAATGATGCCTCATCTCCTGCCCCAATTACAAGCAATGCGTATTGCGAAAATATAACAATCCCTGCAACTACAGATGCAAAAATAGGGGCAAATCTAACAACTTCTGCAGAGCCACCGACTGCTGTGACATTTGAGATGAGCGCCAATGAAATTGATGGCTCAATTTACGGAAACTGCGAGGCAGTTGCTTCTGCAAGCGGGGAAATTGAATGCTTGATTTCATTAAATACAACAGAAGAAAAATATTTTCATGTCTGCATAAAAGTAAAGACACCTCCGGACAATCAGGAATACAAGATAAACTTTGAAAGAAGGTCTGTATGCGGATTCTCGGAGCCGTTCAGCGGAGATTACAGCATAGATTTCCAAATTTTTGCAAGTGCCTCAAATTATTCCCCAATCAGCAGTTTTACTCTGAATAATGCTGAAATAAATATTTTCAATCCTGAAATCGGGGGCATTGAGACCTCTATAGCAAATTATATTTACCAGAAATATAATGATGACTGCACAGATGGATGCTTTATTCCTGTAAAATTTATTGCAAAGGAAAACCAAACCATAGACATCACCAGTTTTAACATTGATTTCCTGACAGATGTTCCCGGCTCTGTCACCAAACTATTTAATGCAACAGAGACACCTGCAAAAATAAGTTCGGGTTTTCAAAAACTTAATTTAAACAAGGCAAATTTTTCTGTGTTTGAAGAATTTGGGGAGAAAATATTCAAGTTAAACTTCAATAGTGCAGAGATAATATCTGAAAACATATCAGTAAAGAAAATTCCGAAAGTCATTTCCCTGAATACTTATATCGCAATGGCAGCTTATCCCACAGAATTTTCAGTCAATGTCAAGGCATTTGATTACAACATAACAAGTTATGAGTGGGACTTTGGAACAGGGGAAACAACAATCACAGAAACAAACAAAGTTACATATACATATCCAAATCTTGGAACATATAACCTGACAATCAAAGTTACAGCAAATAATTCCCTTAGTTCTTCCAAAATTTTTGAAGTAAGTGTCACTTCCCCGAAAGATGCTGTTTCCAGTGTTTTAAGCAGGAAACTGTCATATTTGGCTGACATAACAGGACAGATGGACGAGTTTTCGCAGTTTTACCAGGATTCCATAAGGGGAATTTTAAACCTGACAGAAACAGAAGACAAACTTGCTGAACTGGAGCTGGCAAATGCAAGCGCCATTTCTGACCAGGATTATGTTGACATAATGACAGAATTGATACAGATAAAAGTCCCGATGCAGATAATCAAATCAAGCAAGGCAGAGGCAGTTCCTTTTTACCCGAGAAGAGAGGAAATAGATTTGGATGTGGTAAAAGAAATCGGCGGCGGAAATTACGGAAATAAAAAAGAAGAGTATGTTGATGCTGTTCTTGGCTGGGACTTGGAGAATGTAGAATCAGAAATGGATTTTGAAGAGCTTTCTGCAGTATACGAAGAATCAGAAGAGCAGTTAGTCAGTGTTTTCACTTTTACAATAAACCTGGCTTCAGATTCTGCATCAGATTCTTATTTCATAGTGAAGAAAATGGACAATCTTAATTTTATGGAGGACTATTCAGAAGATGAAGCTTCCGGCTATATTTACATTCCGTTAAGTGATTCTGAAACAGAAATAACTCTCTCAACTGCAGAAGATGTTGATTTCTTTGACATTCCTGCTTTCATATCCCCGAAAATAAGCGAACTCTCGATAGTAAATATCCAGTTCAATCCCGGAGATATAGGAAAGAGCATGGTGATTTTCATTGCGATGCTCTCCGGACTTGCTCTGCTGACTCTGATTATTTACATAATACTGCAGAGATGGTATAAGACAAAATATGAAAGCTACCTGTTCAAAAACAGGAATGATTTGTATAATTTAGGAGCTTATATCAACAGCTCAAAAAGGAGAGGAACTGACGACAAGGAAATCAGCTCTCAACTGAAAAAAGCGGGCTGGAAACAGGAGCAGGTGAGATACGCTGTCAGAAGATATTACGGAAAAAAGACAGGCATGTTTGAGATTCCGTTCAAGGAGACCTTTGGTGTATTCAGGAAAAAAGAAAATTTTCAGCAGCAAAATTTTTATCAGCAGAACGATGCAAATTATTCATAAGTTTTATTGAATAAAATCACTGAAATATTTATAAACTAATCTGCAAATGTTATATAATGGCTATAAAAATCTTCAGGAATTTTTTTAAAAGAATTATTTCAAACTTATTCAAGCACAAGAAAGAAATAAAATTAGGATTCTACGGCCCCCCGAATGTCGGAAAAACCAGTTTGGCAAACAGAATATGCAAGGATTTTACAGGAGAGGAAATCGGCTCTGTCAGCAAAATTCCCCACGAGACAAGAAATGTGCAGTTCAAGGAAAAAGTTGAAATAGAATACAAGGGGAAAAAAATGACTTTCAAGCTTATAGACACTCCGGGAATAGCGACAAAAATAGATTACGAAGATTTTTTGAAATACAAGGTTCCGAAAAAAAATGCCAAAATCCGGGCAAAAGAGGCAACACAAGGAGTGATAGAAAGCATAAAATGGCTTGATGACATGGACCTTGTTGTCATTGTTCTGGATGCTACTGAAAATCCCTACAACCAGGTTAATATCACAATAGTCGGAAATTTAGTAGCAAGGAAAATTCCTGTTCTGATAGTAGCGAATAAAATTGACTTGAAGAAAGCAGACATGAAAAGAATTGAAGCTGCTTTTCCCGAATATGAAGTCATTGGAATAAGCGCGAGATACGGAAAAAATCTGGAAGAGTTTTACGAGTCAATCTTCAGGATGGCAAAAAAGGTTTAGAAAAGAATTAAAAAGCAAAAATTACTTTACATAGGATGAAAAAAAGAGGGGCTGGAAGGAGAAATCTCGGAAGAATAAAGGGCTTTGTAATTCAGTTTCTTCCGTATTCTGAAATACGGGACCTGGACAGCGACAAAAGAATAAGAAAAATTCTTGAAATTGTGCTTGAAAACAACATTTTGATAATTCAGGGAAGATTAAAGGCAGAAGAAGAAGCGCGGCTGATAGGGGACACTATGGCTATGATTGGGCATGTAAAAAGTTTCAAGGGAATAGAACTTGCTGTCATTTACGGAAACGGAAATCTTGGAATGATAGCAAAGATGAGAAAAGGAATTGCAAATGCCATTTCTGGGGGAGATTTGGGGGCAGTAACAATCATAGGGCCTGCAACAATAATAAAAGAGATAAAGAAAAATCCGAAAAAAATAGAGCTTATGCTGAAGAGATAATTTTATGGTTGCATAGATTTAATCAGGATTACAAGCAAAACTCCCAAAAGAATATATGGCCAATATTTAGATATTAATGACATTACATTCATTTTATCCCCCTCTTCACAAGATATAAGAAAGTAAGATTAAATAGTATATAAACTTCTAATAATTATAACATTCAAAAATCCTATGTTCTTAAACTGATAAAAATAATATAGCAGTGCAAATAAAACTCCCAAGAAGGTTATAAATGAAGACATAGCTGTAGATATTGTTCTAATTTTATCACTACCAATTTTGCCTTGAGCATCATCATTTTTTTAAATATGATTATCATCTAATATAATCATTTCTGCCACAAAGTTTATAATTCAATTGCTCCTTGCTACATTATGGCTCATCAATGCGTTCACTGCAAGAAAATTATTCCTCTTGGAAGCAAGGAATTGCTTACAGGATGCGGCAATTGCGGGGGGAAATTCTTCTTTTATATAAAAGATGAATATCTTGAGAAAATAATCCGAAACCCTGTTGAAATTCCGGAAAAAGAGAGGGGACAGATTGAAAAGGACATAAGGGATTTAGCAGGAATAGAAGATTCTGAAATTCCCATAATACTGGACATAGAATCAATAAGAGTTACCGGCTCGGGAAAATATGAAATTGACCTCCCGAACCTGTTTAACAAAAAAAGACCGCTGATATACAAATTAGAAGAGGGAAAATATATTATTGATTTATCTTCCACAATAGACAGGAGTGTTAAAGATTTAAGAGAGATTAAAAACCCCTACGGAGAAGAAGAGAAGCTATAAGAAGAATTTTTTCTAACAATTTCTGTTAAGATTCTGTAATTGCCTTCATTATCCACCGTCTTCAATAGGTATTGCCAAAGCATACTTCTCTCTTTTTACAACTCTTGGTTTTAATAATCCCATAATAAATTAATTTTGAATAATTTTATAAGCATTATTGTGCTTAAATATCTATGAAAAAGAGAATTAATCTTGTTTTAGAAGAAGCTTTGGCTAATATTAAGAAATCAGGAGAGGACTTAAGAGAAATTGATTCTGAACAGAAAAAATTCACAGATAAACTGAAAAAAAATCTGAAAAAATTAAAAGTTAGTGCAGAAGTTTTTGTCGGGGGAAGTTTTGCAAAAAAGACAATAATGAGCAAGAAGTCCTACGATGTTGACATATTTATAAGATTCATGAAAGGGACAGGGGATATCTCCCGCATAACAGGAAAAGCATTAAAAGGATTTAAAGGAATTGAAACTCTTCACGGCTCAAGGGATTATTTCAGGATAAGAATAAAAAATAATCTTTTTTTTGAGATAATACCTGTTGTGAAGGTAAAATCCCCGAAAGAGGCAGAGAATATTACTGATTTGTCCTATTTCCATGTGAGATACATAAAGAACAAAATAAAATCAAGGAAGATTATAGACGAGATACTTTTGGCAAAGAAATTCTGCTATGCCAACAACTGCTATGGTGCAGAATCCTATATAAGCGGATTTTCCGGCTATGCCCTTGAATTGCTGATTTACAATTACAAAAGTTTTCTTAATTTTATCAAGTCGCTGTCAAAAGGCACCGATAAAATCATTATAGACATAGAGAAATTTTACAGGAACAGGCAGGAACTGATGATGAATCTCAACAGCTCCAAATTAAAATCTCCTGTAATACTGATTGACCCGACATACAAACAGAGAAATGCCCTTGCTTCGCTGTCAGATGATACTTTCAGGAAATTCAGGGAAGCATGCAGGGAATTTCTTAGAAATCCGAAATCAGAAGCATTTGAAATAAAAAAACTGGAGCCCGAAAAAGCGAAGAATGAAGCAAAAAAGAAGGGCTACGGGTTTGCAATTGTAAGATTAACAACTAACAGGCAGGAAGGGGATATTGCAGGAAGCAAGCTTTTAAAATTTCACAGGCACCTGAAAGAAGAAATCAGAAAATATTTTGAAATTAAAGACGGGTGGTTTGAATATGATGACAAAAAATCTTCAAGGAGTTTTTTTGTTGCGAAGAGCAGAAAAGAAATCTTAATTTCAGGGCCGAGAAAAGATAATCAGGATAATGTGATGAAATTCAAAAAAGAGCATAAAAATATTTTTATAAAAAATGGAAGGGTTTTTGCCAAAGAAAAAGTGAATTTTGGTGCAGGGGAATTTCTGAAAAACTGGAAACAAAAAAACAGGAAGAAAATGAATGAAATGAGTATTGAAGAAATGGAAGTTAATTAACAGAGGGAAGAATTTTAATGTGCCATTACATTTGCTCTAAAATAGTAATATTTAAATACTTTGTAATGGTAAGATATTCATGAGAATAATATCAAGAAAAAGAGGGAATAAAGGATATTTTTACCTTCAACACTCTTTAAGGAAAAACGACAAAATTATCACAAAAGAAAAATATCTTGGAGCAGAAATTCCTTCCAATATAAAAGAGATTATATTTCAATTTAGGAAAGATATACAAAAAGATATTAATAAAAAAATTGAACAAATAAAAAAGAATTTTCAGGAAGAATGGAAAAGAATACCTGAAACTGCAAAAGAAAAAGAACTTGAAGAGATTTCTATCGCTTTTACATATAATACAAATGCGATTGAAGGTTCTGCTATTACTTTAGAAGAAACAAGAGAGATTATTCACGACAAAATCTCTCCGAATAAACCAATTAGAGATGTTAGAGAAACAGAATCACATAACAAAGTATTTCTGCAAATATTAAAGAAAAAAGAAAGGATAACAAAAGAATTATTATTAAAATGGCATCATAATATATTTAGTGAAACTAAATCAGATATTGCAGGAAGATTTAGGGATTATCTTGTCAGGATTGGTTCTCATTTAGCTCCAGATTGGCAGGATGTTGAAGGTTTAATGAAGAATTTGATAAAATTCATAGACGAAAATAAAAAGATGAATCCTGTTGAATTGGCAGGAAGAATACATTATCAGATTGAGAAAATACACCCTTTCGGAGATGGAAATGGCAGAATTGGAAGATTATTGATGAATTTTCTCTTATGGCATAATGGATATCCCATGTTAATCATAGAGTACAAAAAAAGAAAATCTTATTATAAAGCATTTCGAAGAGATGAAGAATATTTTGTTTCTTATTTTATAAGAAGGTATCTGGCTGTTCACAAAAAAAGATATTTGAAATATTAATGAGTAATTTAAAAGATAAGCTTTGAATGAGGATTTTTAGAATTCGTTTTATTTTTTATTCACTGCTTTTCTGCCAGCAGCGATTTCAAACAAGCCCGCAAATGCCATTGCAAAAAACTCCGAGTTCAGCCATATAGCCAAATCATCTTCGCCGCTTCTTTCTTTTGACAGGTAAAATAAAATCTCCTTCCTGTCTATTATGAAAAATTTGGCGTCTATGTCTATTTTTTCTATCTTAACCCCAAGAAGTGCCTGCATCTGCTTTATAAGAGTTTCATCTCCTGAAAGTGCAATTCTCACTTTTATGCCAGAATTTTCCAGAAAAGATAAAGTATGCCTGAATAATCTTATTTTTGAGCGGATATCTCCCGCATTGGTGCAGATTATTATTTCTTTTTTTGCATTTTTTATTATTTCTTTGAGATATCCTGAAATGCTGGATTTCCCTTTCAGAGCCAGTGAAAGCTCTTCTCTTTTCACAGGATTTATCCCTTCTTTGTATATTGATTCAAGTTTTGCAAATTCCTCTGTGTCCTTTATTTTAAGTAAATAACCAAGTTCTTCCTGTGCGTTTTTTCTTATGTCATTTTTTAATCTTTCCAGTATTGCTCTTGGCTTTATTCCTATATATTTTACCGGCTTTCCTATCTTGACAATCGCAAAGCCCTTTCTTTCAAGATTTTCAAGAACATCATAAGTTCTGCTTCTCGGAACTTTTGACATTTCTGCAATCTCTCCTGCAGAAGCAACTCCTTTTTCAAGCAGAGCGAGCCAGACCTTTGTCTCATATATGTTAAGGTTGAAATAATCCTTAATCTTGCCTATTAATTCCTGTTTTACGAGCATTTTAGTTATATGGACTTAGAACCTCTGCCAAAGAATTCTATTAATTCCCCTACTAATTTATTTAATCTTCTGGGATAAGCCCTTGATTCAGACAGTTCTACTAATCTCACAGTAATAATTCCCAGATACTTCTCATTTGCCTGTATTCTAAGGGGATTCCTCTTATAATAATCCCGCATTTTAGAGTATCTGGCAATTTCTGTTCTGACAGTTCCATGATCTTCTCCAAAAGTTACCATAAAACCTGTGAACCAGGAACTTTTATAAATCTTCCTATTTGTTACTTTTGCGTAGTGGGGACAAATCCTATAAAATCAGGTAACTTAGGAGTATTCCCAAGAGAATTCCTGCACTTATGAAAGGCATTGCAGGATAGAATTTCTTTTTTTCAGAGAAAAAGAACAGGCATCCCAGGCCGAGAGTGGCTCCTATAATTACAAGCAAAGACGAATAGACCCCCAGAGTTTTAAGCATAACTCCGGACGCGATTATCGGAAATACCACATCTCCTCCTCCCAAAATAGCCACATTGATTTTTATTCCCTTCTTCTTTCCTGTCTTTTTCGCTTTTATCCTCATTTTTCTTAATTTCATCCGCATTGCCTTTGAAACATAAGGCACGAAAAAGCCGGAAAAAATGTTCAGCTTGTTTATCTGAAACTTAGCCATTTTCTGCATTATTCCTGAATGCCAGACAGCCCACATGTCATATACTGAAATCAAAAGCAATAAAACAATTATTGTCCAAATATTTAATATGGGAACAAAGACAGCCGCAATTCCTGGATAAATTAAAAGCTCTGTGATGTTATGAACCAGGAGATTTTTCCTGAATATTTTTATGAAAGACAGGGGAATGGAGATAGCAGAGACAATTATGATGCTGTATTTAAATGGAGGAATTACAGAATTGAAGAATATTCCCAGTGCTATTGCAATCACAATAAAAAACCACCCCCGGAGTATGAATTTCAGGTTAAATTTCGTGAACAGGAACAGAAGAGATACAGCAACTACAAATGACACCACTATTATCGGAAAAAAATTCAGGTAATCGGATTCTTTTTCAATTTCAGGAGTTTCCAGTCCATAAGGAAGTTCCGGTGCAGTAACATTTACTTTTTCTCCCCCAACAACTCTTACAGGGGAGTAATGATTGACAACATACAATCCGATAAACTGCGTTACAAAGAACATTGCCAAAAGCAGGGCTGTTATTTTGATGTTGTGCTTCATTTTTATCTCTTTTATTTATCTAATGAGAAAAGGAAAAGAGGTTTTTAAATTCTAAGTTTTTTATTAGTTATTTTATATTCTCCATAATCAATCAAGAAATACCTAACGCAGTTCGTCAGAAGGGTTAAACAAGAAGGTTGTTGGAGGGTTAATGATTCTAAATTCAATTTTTTAGAAAAAAACAAATCTTTTCTAGAATTTCTTTAAACTTTTCAGATTTTAATGAACCTATTTTGTATTTTATTCTTGTTCTCTTTATTGTTGTGATTTTGTCAATTCTTACATAACTATCCCGTCTCAATCCTCCATTAACAAATTCATTATTTTTAAGGGGCATTTCAACGTCCTTTTCCTGTGATTCAGATGTTATCTGGCAAATAATAACATCTTCCCCTTTTGGAATCTTAATGATTAATGAAGGTCTTCTCTTGTAAAATTTTAAATCTGAAAATGGGAACTCTAAAACAATTACATCGCCCTCTACAAGTTTTTCCATGCCTCATCCTCTTTCTCATTCAGCCAGGTCTCAGCAAAGGACTCTTCAGAAAGCAGAGCTAAATCAGAAATGGATTTTTTCAAAATTATTTCATCATTTTTTCTGATTACAATTAATTTATCTCCTTCATTAATACCTTTACGCAAATCTAAAGGAATAACTACCTGTCCTCGCGAACTCATTTTAGTCGTATCAATCATCATAAATAAGATTAATCTTACTTATATTTAAATCCTTGTATCCTCTTTAAAAGAAAGAACCCCGGAAGTTTTTATGTTGGGGGTGTGCGTGCGGTTTTTGTGGTTTTTGGAAAGATGCAGGGAAATTAACTTATATGGATTTCTTGGAGAAGAAACCGTTAAATTTAAATAGTAGATAACTTTAATATTAGTAATAAAACTACTAAAAGTATATAAAAATGCAACTAAGCAAACTAGAGGATTTGGTATATAAAACATTAAAGAATGCCGGATTTTCTGTATTTAGAGCCAGGGATTTGTGCATGTTATTAAAGGTAAGCAGAATAAAAGCATATAATATTATTAAGTCACTAAAGAAAAAAAATGTAATTAAAAAAATAAAGAACGGGTTATTTTCATTTGGTGATATAAGCGAATTTACTCTGGCAACATCTATACATTATCCTTCTTATATTTCTTTCTGGTCTGCTTTGAGCTATTATGGTTTAACTGATAATATGCCGAGAAAAATTTTCTTAATCACAACGAAATTTTCAAAAGAAATAAACCACTTCAAATACATAACTTTATCTGAAAAGAGATTTTTTGGATATATCCAAATTGGTGAATTGGTTATTGCAGAAAAAGAAAAGGCAATAATTGACTCACTGCTGTTTCCAAAATATGCAGGAGGAATTAAAGAGATAATTAAATGTATAAAAATTACATTAAAAGAAATAGATATAAAAAAGTTAATAAATTATGCCGAAAAAATCCAGAGCAAAGTAGTTTTGAGAAGATTGGGATATATCCTTGAATTAAACGGATATAAAAATAAAAGCGATTTAGAAAAAATTAGAAAAAAGATAGGAAATGGTTATGAGTTTCTTGACCCAAATTTAAAAAGAAAGAATAATCTAAATAACAAATGGTTGTTGGATATAAACTGCTAAAATGATATCAACAGAAGAATTAAGCGAAATAAGGGAAAAGAGAAAGACAATTTTGTATTATGAAGAAAAAGAATATCTGCAGTATATCTTTCTCAATGCTATTTCCAGATATTCTGATAATTTTGTTTTTAAGGGGGGAACATGTTTAAGAATCTGTTATGGCTCCGAGAGGGCTTCAGAGGACTTGGATTTTAGCACTAACTTGAACATATTGAAAATAAAAGAAATTATCCGGAAATGTTTAGAAGATTTTAGCTTACTTAACATCAAATATAATGTTTATTCGGAAAAAGAGTTTGAAGGGAATTTAAGAATAGAAATAAGATTTGAAGGGCCTCTTTTTATAGGAAAGCAATCTTCAACAAATACCTTAAAGATAGATTTTAATAAGGGAAAGGTTAAAAATAAGATTGTTAAAGTTATTCAAAAAATATTTTCAGATGTTCCTTTATTCACTCTCTTTGTTCTGGATGAGGGGGAGATTTTAGCAGAAAAAATAAGGTCTCTAATAAACAGGGCAGAACCGAGAGATTTGTATGACCTATGGATGCTTTTAAACAAAGGTGTGAAAGTTGACAAAAAACTTCTTCTTGAAAAATTAAAAGAGGAAAAAAGCGAATTATCTAAGCTAAAACTTCCGTCAAAACAAGAATATGAAATAAACCTGAAAAATTTAATTATTAATCTTCCAGATTATGAGCAAGTAAAAAAAGAGGTTTTATCTGCTGTAACATCCTCTGCTGGCTAAAGCCGATAGCGTTTTTCTTGTTGGTTTTTATTAGGGGGTTTGAGGGGTTGAGGGAAATTAGACAAGGTGTGTATTACTAATGAAAAAGTTTAAAAATAGTCCTTAGAAGTTTTCTATTCCAAATAGAAAACTTTATAAATAAGCTTTCTATTCATATAATATGGATTTTAAAAGCATAATTAAAGAACAAAGGGAAGAATTGGAAAAAATAGAAAAAGAAGAAAATATAATAGAGAGAACCAGTTTAAAAGAGTCAAAGAAAGCCCTGGCATATCCAAACATATTTGCTATTTTAGGGATAAGAAGATGCGGAAAGTCAATATTCTCTTATCTCTTAGCAAAACAACACAAATTTGCATATATTAATTTTGATGATGAACGGTTAACTGGATTAAGGAGTGAAGACCTGAACAAGATTTTGGAATCGTTTTATGAACTCTACGGAGATATAGAATTTATAATTTTAGATGAGATACAAAATGTAAATAATTGGGAATTATTTGCTAATAGATTAAGAAGAACAAAAAAGATAATTTTAACAGGAAGTAACTCTAAACTTTTATCCGGAGAATTATCAACCAACCTAACCGGAAGGTATCTTGATAAATTATTATTTCCTTTTTCTTTTAAAGAATTTTTAAAGTTTAAAGGATTTGGAGAGAACAAATATTATACAACACAAGAAAAAGCAGAGATTATAAAGTTATTGCAGGAATATCTTGAAATGGGAGGATTTCCTGAAGCATATAAATTTGGAAAAGGAATGATTTCCAGAATTTATGAAGATATATTAACAAAGGATATTTTATTAAGATATAATATAACCAAAAAAGAAGAAATTAAAAAACTTGCTAAATATTTAGTAACAAATTCTTCTGAAGAAATAAGTTATAGCAAATTGGCAAGGATATTTAATATTAAACATGTATCTACAATATCCAACTGGATTTCTTATTTTGAAAATGCTTTTTTGATATTTAAACTGGAGAGATTTGATTTTAAATTAAAACAACAATTTATAGCACCTAAAAAAATTTATTGTATGGATTCCGGGCTAATTAATTCAATAGGATTTAAATTTTCAGAAAATAAAGGAAAAGTTATTGAGAATGAAGTTGCATTGGAACTGCAAAGAAGAAAATCCATAGATAAAACTCTTGAGGTTTATTACTGGAAAGATTATCGGCAGAATGAAGTTGATTTTGTTTTAAAAAGAGACAAAAAAATAAAAAGTTTAATTCAAGTCAGTTATATAAATTCAAAAGAGGAAATAAAGGAAAGAGAAATTCATGCTCTATTAAAAGCTAGCAAGGAATTGAAATGCAGGAATTTACAGATTATAACTTGGGATTATGAAACAGAAGAAAAATTTAAAGAAGAAAAGATTAAGTTTATTCCGCTATGGAAATGGCTAAGCGAATAAAACATTTCAATTAGAAATGATTTTTATTGGTTTTTATGTTGGGTGTGCGGAGAAAGGGGGAGATTGGAGAGGTTTGTTAGTGAGAAGCCATCTTTAAGCACGTGGGGTTGGAAAATTGATGGTTCGGAAGTTTTATAAAGAGAGCAAATATAAGTATATTGTTAATGCTCAGTATGGTCTTCGGACAATGCTGAGCTCTCATATTCATTATTCATCAATTATTTTATTTAGAATCTTATCAAGATTTATAGTAAAGTCACAAACTTTTCTCAAATTTGAAGACGAACTCTTACTGAAATAAGCATTTCCAATCTTCTTTTTGTATCTTTTTCTTACAATATTTATTGAATCAATAAAATCTTCATCTCCGCTTATTGCAATCGCGGTATCATAAAGATTATCAACTGCCCCCATTAAGAGTGTATTTGACATTTTGAGATCATCGCCTTTTACGATATACACATATTTTCTATCATCAGCTTTTATCTTCTTCAGCGCACATAGAATAACTTTGAATTTTGGTATCTGCCGTAATTTATCAAGGAACCTCTGATGACTCCAATATTTTTCCTCGTTTGCTTCAATATCCAAAGGGGCTACATAATAATAAACGTTTACTAATATCCTATTTCCAACTAATTCCTTTATTAATCTTTGAAAGTTCACTTTTTTGCCTTTCTTCGCGGTGCTATGATAAAAGTTACTTCCATCAATTAAAATGATAACTCTTTCATCTTTCTTTTCCATCTTGTTTACTCTCAATAAACGAAATGTCCTTAAATAAATCTTCTTCTTTGGTTATTGACTTGTAATATCCCGTTTTTGCTTTAACCAACAGTATCCTCTCTTATTGATTTTTATCGGGGGTTGTGCGGAGAAAGGGGGAAGTTGGGGGAGTTGAAAAGAGATAAAAGATTCTGAAGAATTTAGGGAAGAAATTTTAGGATTTCTTAAAAAAATAAAAAATATTAAAAACCATTATATACTTAGTTACATATAAATTATATACTAAGTAATATATGTTACTTAGTAACTAAAGGTTTATATACTTAGTTACATATGCAAAAATATGAAAATTGAAAATCATATGGAGTCCTATAAAGAGCATAGAGAAACAATTTTTGACTGGGCATTGAAAGTAAAAGGAATTAAAAATTCACAAAGAATAATAGGAACCCACGCTTCAAGAGCAATAGTTGATTTGCTGGCAGCATATCTTTTAAAGAAAACACTCATTGATTCTGGGATGCAGCTTAATCATCGCTGGTTTAAGTCAAAAAGGATTCTGGAAATATTGCCTGATTTTGAAAATAAAGAAGAAATCTGCAAGGATATGATAAAACTGGAACTTTTATGCGAAGATTTAACATATGGTTCTCCAAAACCAGAGGAAAAAATAAAAGAAGCGATATTATTATTTAATAAACTTGAGGCTAAATTAAAAAATGGAAAATAGAAAATTTTTCAAAATACAAAACAGGAGTTTTGCATAATGGAGCAGCATAAATTAATTTCTCTTGCATTAAGTTTTACATCCTTTTTAATAGGAAGAATTGGAGTAAAGTCGGTTATTCTATTTGGCTCTGTTGCGAATAATACTTTTGACAGAGAATCTGATATAGATCTTTTTATAGAAACAGATAAAAAAAGTGCTGATAAAATCCAGAATTTGCTTGAACTTTATGAAAAAACTGAAGAATATGAAAAATTTAGGCTTGAAGGAATAGAAAACAGGATAGCTGCTAAAATAGGAAATCTAAAAGAATGGGGGGAACTAAAAAGGAGCATTATTTCCAACGGAATTATCCTTTATGGAAAATACCAAGGCAAGCCGGATAAATTAAATCATGTACTGGTATTTCTAATAGATACTAAAAATATCAGGAAAACAGAAAAAATAAAAATTTGGAGAAAAATATACGGATACAAACAAAAAGTAGGAAAAAAGATTTATGTTTCAGATGGATTAGCTGAAAGAAGATTGGGAAGAGGAGCTTTCTTTGTCTCTATTAAAAACTCGCAGGAAGTTAAAGATTATCTAAAGAAAAACAAGATTAAACATTCCTTTTTGGACATGTGGGTGGAAGAGTAAGAAATAATTCAATAGTGGGGGCTTATTCGGGACTGACCCTCTGGCATAAAATAAAAGAAATCTGAAGGTTTTTATGGGGGTTGTGCGCGGTTTTTAGAAAAGTGCTTAGGGGGAAAGGGGAATTTGGAGAGAATAAAGTAAGAGAATTGAATGCGTAAGGAAGGATGAAGTTAGGAAAAAACTATTAAATAAGATAACCTACGAAAATATTAGAACATCCTGTCGTGTAGTCACATACTGCTATTCCCTTTGGATTTGGCACAGAACAAACAGGAACAGGAGAATACGATGAACATTGCCCTTGACAATCATAATACAGTGGAATCTCATTCAATTCAGGACCATATTCATATCCGCATACATTTGTGCCATAGGAGTTTTCAACTGAACAAGTAAAAACAGGAGAACCTGAAGTACAACTACCACTGCAAGTATAAAAAAGCTCATAATTACTACAAGCATTTTCTGTTGTTAATGAACCTCCTGGTGTCTTAAAAATCGCGGTTCTTCCCCCCTCCGTAAGTTCATTCCATGCCACTCCATCCTTTACGGAAGGAGGAACTGTTGGGTCAATTTCCCCGAAAGAGGTTGTACAAGTTCCTCCATCAATACAGAACTTATCTGTTGCAATAAATCTATTTGCTTTAACATATCCAACTACCTCCAATTTTGTTCCGGGACTTCCTGTCCCTATGCCTACTTTGGCTGAAGACGATGCTAAACGAACTATTCCACCTACCTGTATCCAAGGGGATGTGGCCGATGCAGCCGCTGGTTGCCAAGTTCCAACACCGTCTGCATTTGATGTGAGAATTTTATTTGCACCTGCACCAGTAGGCATCTTGAATCCTGTCATTTGGGTTGTTCCTGCGACATCTAATTTGTATGCGGGTGTTGTTGTCCCGATGCCGACATTTCCTGAAGGAACATTAAATCCCCCTTCAAAATCAACCTGACTTGCAGGATGCCAGCCCTGTGCTGTATCAACAGCAGCATAAACTCCCCCTGCAATAACAAGAATAATCCCCAATGTAATCAAAGTATACAATAACCTGTTGGAAAAATGAGTATTAATTTTCTTTTTCTCTCTGCCTCTTTTCATATTCTAATTAAAGAAATGGTATTTATAAAGATTTCTTTAATTTTTGCTGGATTTAACTGGTTATTTATTTTAGTTTGTTAAATACTCTAAGTTTCATAAATTTTGGGTATTTTTTCAGATATCCCCCCAATCTATTTCTGTTTAATCTTCTTTTAAACTCTTTTAGCAATTCGTCATCTATTCTTTGCCTGAAATAAACCATATCTATAAAAGTTTTTTCAATATCTGAAACAGGCAGATAAAAGTTTCCATACTTTTTATAGTCAAAACCAAAGAAATATTTTCTGTCAATTCTTCTAATCAGGACATTTGTGTCTAAAATCTTTCTTATCCCGATTCTAGCCTTTTTTGAGGTAATTATTATTGGAATTGCCTCCTGCTCCCACAGATTATAAAAACTAAGAGCATCTTGCAAACCGATATAAGAAGGATTGAAGGAAAATACTGCTAAAGACGGCTCGTCGTGCATGGTATAACAACCCTTGGATAATCTTTTTATCTTTCCTTTTAGAACAAGATTTTTTATTAATTGTTTATGATACTGTCTAACTGGTTTTTTGCTTTTAATTACTCTCAAAATAGAGTTGGCACTGACAACCGGACTTTCTTTAAATAAAGCTTCTATCTGTTTGAGATATTTTTCCTTTCCCATTATGTCTCCCTCTTTATGTAATCTAACATTTCATAAACACCAGGAATAATCCCACTTATAATCAGAATTCTCAAATCTTCCTCGTCAGCAGGCTTTTTAAAATTTCTAATCAATCTTTCTATGTCTTTAGAAATCTTCCTTTTGTCTTTTGTGTATCTAAGCAGGAAAAAAATGTCATAAAGATCTCTTATCTTTATCCTTGCAAGATAAGCCGAAATTTTTTCTTCAATCAGCCCTTCCGGAGACAGAGTATAAACACTAATGAGATTCCCGTCAGAAGTTTTGTATTCTTTGAGGATAATCTTTTTAGGCATTTTAAATAATGCTTCAAATCTGACAACAACACCGTTAAATGTTAAAACCGAGAATAAACTTTTTTCCCCTATTTTTTTCTTGTTGATAATAAACCCCTTTTTCTTGAGAATTTCAAATAAATCATTAATTTTCCTGTTATTCTTAGTAAGATAGACATCAATGCCCTCGGAGAATCTGTTTCCATCATAACACCTCCAGACCGCTGTGCCCCCGTGTAATACTGCTTTGTCAAACAGGTTATACAATTCTCTGACAATTATGTCCTGAACTTCTGCTATATCTCTATGAATCTTCTTCTTTAGTTTTAATATTAAAGGTATTTCCATTGAATAAACAAAAGTTACTAATATATATAACTTTCGCTTTTTGTATATTTTTGGGGTTTTTAAAGATTTTTGTTTTATGTGAAAAACCCCGTGCTTTTGGCACTCGGAACTAATGATGAATAATTAATCTGAAAAAAATATTCTAAGATTATACTAAGATTGCGGACTTGAGTGCACTTGACGGAAGATTTTTACTTGCATCAAGAATTTCTATTCCTAATACTCTGCCTTCCCCATCTAAATCAACATTTATGGACTCGTTTAAGGAAATAGTTATATTAACCTCTCCTTCTGATATTTCTTTAAAGTATATGTATGCCGCGTCTGCTTCTTTGTCTAATGTTATCTTCATTTCCACATTAATGTGATTATCTTTATAAATTTAATGTCATTTGAATAAACTATTTTTAGTGTCCTTTCTTTTATTCTCTTATGTGCCTCAATTTTTCCCTCTTTCACGATAGTATAATCTGGCATTTCAATTGTGTTTTTTATATCTTCTAACTTTATATTCCTCTCAAAAATTTTTTTTAGCATGTTTTGTAAAAACAATTTCCATGGAATAAACAATAATAGTATTCTTTATAATTATTTGGACAGCAAAAATAGTTGTTTCGCAAAATTAATGAATAATTAATCTGAAAAAAATAATGTTAATAGAGTAATTGAAACTTGTTGCAGAGGGTATAAGCTTATAACCCGGGTTTTTAGATTAATTATATTATCAGCATCTTCGAAGAAAGCAAATTAAAAATTGCCTCTGTTCGGTAACTCAACAGTAGCTATTATTTTTCTCGACAAATCTCTCTATTGAGTCATCTCAATCTCAATGTCTCCAGAGTTCTCGGGACATTTGTCTCAACATGATTGAGCTTGTATATTGCAGAAGACAAATCAAGGGATTTTGAAAGCTCTCCGTGATTGATTATTATCCTCTTTGGCTTTGGACGGATGTTATTAAAGAAAGAAATAATTTCATTTCTTCCTGCATGAGGGGACAGCCCTGTTAAAAGCTCCACCCTGAAATTAATCTTCATTGTTCTTTTTGTCCCTTCATCTTCTAATTCAACTGTTTTGGCTCCTTCCTGTATCTGCCTTCCTACTGAACCAGGGCCCTGATAACAGCTTAAAATCATCAGATTTCTCGGATTTTCTGCGAAGTTCTTGAGATACTCTACTGAAGCACCTCCAACCAGCATTCCGGAAGTTGCAATGACAATGCACGGCCCTCCTTCAATAACATTTTTTCTTTCCTGGGGAGAACCTACACGGGAAAAAATGTCTGAAACAAAAGGATTTTTATCCTGAAATATTTCTGAACGGACATTGCTTCCGAGAAAATCGGGGTAGGCAGTATGAATTGCATTAATATCCCAAATCATGCCATCTATATACACAGGTATTTTTGGAAGTTCCCTGTTTTTTATTGCTTCTTCCACTCTTAACATGGTTTCCTGTGCATGCCCCAAACCAAGTTCCGGAATTAAAATTTTGCCACCTTTCTCTATTGTTTCCCTGACCATTTTAATAAAATCTGCTTCTACTTCTCTTCTTGGGGGAAATATATCTGTTTTTGCTCCGTAAGTTGATTCTGTAATTACTGTTTCAACTCTTGGGAAATTGGAATTTGCGGGGTCTAAAAGCCGTGATTTTATGTATTTAAAGTCACCAAGATAAAGCAGATTGTGCAAGCCGTTTCCGATGTTAAGATGGACTAAGGCCCCTCCAAGAACATGCCCTGAATTGTAGAATGTCAATCTCAAGTCAGGAGTTATGTCTGTGACTTCATTGTAATTCAGGCATATGCTGTGTTTTACCATTTCTTTTATGTCTGTTGAATCAAAAAGTGGCTTTGCTGCCTGCTTGTACGCAACTCCAATGAAATCAAGGGAAAGCAGGGCAGAAATGTCTCTTGTCGGAGGAGTCATGTAAACAGGACCTTTGTAACCCATTTTATACAGATAAGGCAGCAGCCCCGAATGGTCAAGATGAGCATGGGAAATAATTACCGCATCAAGCCGGTTTATGTCAAACTCGGGTATGTCAAACAGCGGGAATTTGTCATGGTTCTGCGCTGCAACATCAATTCCGCAATCCATGAGAATTCTGGATTTTGGGGTTTGCAGGAATATTGCACTCCTTCCAACCTGCCTTGCACCCCCGAGAAATGTCAATCTTACCCATTCATCAACTTTTTCAGGGTTCCATTCCTCGTAAATTTTCTTGCCTATGGAATTAAGGAATTTTCTCCTGTAATTATTGTTGGCATAAAGAACTTCCCTTATATTCTCTGTAATCTGGCTTTTTATTGCAGGGCTTCTCTGAATCTGGGGTACCCAAAGAATATTTTTTCTAACTTCCTCCAGTATTAAACCCTGCTTCCCGATAACCATTCCTGGTTTTTTTGCCTCAATTACAACAACACTTCTCTGTGCATCAAAGATTATATTTGTTATTTCTGCTTCAGCAGGAACAATCTCTTTTATTTTCTCCCTGGCTTTTTCAGAATTAACAAGAATTTTTTCGTCTGCTCTCAATTCAATTCTTTTTTTTATCTGCTCCACTATCTCTTTTATTCTGCTTTCTCCTTCCCTGAAGAATTTCTCGTTATTAGTATAAAGAACTATATTAGCACCTTCAAAGTTTGCCTCTGTAATATAATCTTTAAGCTGATTAGTTATGTTCTTTAAAATATCCATCTGTTATTTTTGCTTCTTAGATTTTCTCGTCTTTATATTCCGGAAGAATTTCCTGTTCAACCACCTTTTTTATTCCGTCTTTTGTGATAGAAAAAATATCCATGCCGAAACCACTATTAACATCTCTTTGAGTTGAGGATTTCAGGGCTTCTTTTGCAAGTTCAACTCCTTCCTTAACAGACAAATCTTTTTTGTACAATCTCTCCAATAAACCAAGAACATAAGGCATGCCGCTTCCGAAATTTGCATCAAAATCATCAACTTTCAGAACACTTCCTGCCGGTTCTACTGTGTAAAATTCTGTTGAACCGTCCTCGTTCACTCCTCCCACAAGAGTTCCGACAATGCTCGGAATCATGGAATACTGCCTTATCTGCGAGTAGGTTATTGTTGCAACGAGATTTGCTGCCTGTTTTATTGTCGGGCGTGATTTGGAACGGAGTTCCTTGAGCCTTAATTCTGCAGAAATTATTTTTCCCAATCTTTGCGCATCTGCAAAGCCGCCTGTCCACGAAACAACAAGATAATCATTAATCTGCACAACTTTCTGCGTTTTCTTGGACATCACTATATTTCCTGCTGTAACCTGCCTGTCTGCAGCCATTACAACTCCGTCTTTGCAGACAATTCCGAGAACAGTTGTGCCTGTTTTTAACATTGAATTTTTCAATTCTTCATTTATATTATCCATCTTATAGAACAATCAATATCTTTTAGAATATCATATCTCATATTAAGAGCATTATTTAAAGCTTTCGGAAATCAAGGCTTTGCATAGGTTCAGGACATATGTCCTTGTCTTACACCCCATAGTTCATTATAACATATACGGTTGGTGTGGAATATATCTTTGAATAAAACAACATTTATAAAATTGATTTTCCTAAAAATAGTATGATGGTGAGGGGGCGAAAAGAGAGACAAAATGGAATTCTAATTCACAAATGTTTAAAAGGAAAGGATTTTATCATTACTTCCTAATTAAAACAATGAAACAAGGAAATTTTGAAAATGCCAGAATTTGATGCAAGAAGTGCTACAGAAATTATAACCAGATATTTAGAAAGTATTTATGGAAATTTAAATATGACTTTGTTTAGAATTGAAGATGTTAAACCTAATGGAGATGAAAGTAAATATTTTGTCATCTGCAGTTTAATTACAAGTTTAGGAAGTTCGAATAGAACATATTATTTCTTTAAAGTAGATATTGCAGAAAAAAAGTTATTAAGAGTTCAAAAGGGAGTTTACGATACTACTACAAATAAGATAATTTGGGAAAAAGTAAATCTGCCTGAAGAAGAGGAATAAATGATTGAAATTTTTGACCCAGAATCTTATTTATATTCTAATCAACCCCTAATGATATCTAAATGTAATTTTTGTTTTAAAAATGGGATAGTTTTAAATGATAAATTATTATATTTTTTGCTTAAGGGAAGTTATGCTGAAACTTATCCAATAAAAAAAGGAAATTTTGTTTATACTGACGATGAAAGAATTAATTACAAAAGTTTAAACATTCTTCTTGATAAGATAAAGAAAGAAGTTGGAGAATATACGATATTTATCACTCCGCATATATTTACAAAATTTATTAATGAATTGAGAAATGGGGTTGGAGACCCAAGACATTTTAGCAATATTTTAACCTGTTTTATGGAAAATTTTAATTACATAAAAGAAAAAGAAATAAAAAAAGAAGAAATAATAAATACTCCTCTTTTCAAAAACAGATATTGTGGATTATCTGAAACAAGTTTAATTCTTTTAAAAGATAAACTTGGAAAAATAGGTATTATTGATTCAAGTGAAAATAAGATATTAGAGATGGGAAGAGATAATTATCTTTTTGTTAATTTTCCAATTCTCGTTAGTGTAATAAGAAAGTATGAAGAAAGAGAACAAATAAGGTAATATTTTTCTGAACCGTACATTGTACAAACACGGTTGGTAGAAAGGCTTAAAAACAACTGCAAATTAATAATATTAACATAATCCAAGGTAATCTGAAAGGGTTGCCTGATGTTTTTTTCTTGCAGGACTTTAAGAACTCTGCTTTTCCATCTTTGAAATTCCCGCGTCTTTCCTGAATCTTATGATATTCTCAACAAATGTCTCTATCTTCTGCTCATGGCTTACAATTATCAGCTGGCGGACATTCAGCTGCTGCAAAACATCCCTCATTCTATCAAGTTGCTGTTCTGAAAAGCCGTCTGTCGGCTCATCAAGTATAACCAAGTCCCTTGTTTTTATCCTGCTTAACAATGAATTTATCACCTGATTTAAAGAGAGCCGGTAAGCCAGAGCAACAGCAGTTCTTTCTCCTCCTGACAGATATTCGTAATCTATTTCATAATCCTGCTGTTCTATAACTGGAGTGAAATCATCGCTTAAGCTGGCGATAAAGGAGTCAGACACAAGCATTGAGAACCATTCCGAAAATAATCTTGAAAATTCTGACTTAAGTTTTATCATAACATTTTTCTCTATGAAAGAAACCAGCTGGATGAACTGGTTTGACAGCCAGTCCTCCAGTTCAGCGAGGTAGTTTAACTGAAGTTTTATTTCTTCTGTTTTTCTTATTTTTTCCTTTAAGGAATTTATGAGATTAGTGAATAGCTCTATCTCCTTCTTAAGCTCTGCAACTCTTATATGCGCAAATCTCTCCTGTTCAGCAGCGTCTTCAAGTTCTTTCTGCTTGGACTCAAAGAGATTGTCATATTTGCCGAATTCAAGAACAGAGCCCTTCAGGGATGCCGCATGCTGTTCTAGGAACTTTATATCTTTTTCAAGGGACTCATCTGATTTATTTAACTCATCAATTCTTTTTTCTTTTTCATATGCTTCCTGCAATTTTACCTTTAGTATTTTTAATTCCTGAATTTTGTCCTGCTTTTCTGAAATTTTCAGATTTAGTCCTGCTATTTTTCCGGAAATCACAGCCCTTTCATTCCCAAGTTCTTCTGTTTTTCTTTTTGCCTGGGAGATGTCTGAAAAGATTTTGTTAAGAATATTTGCTCTGTAAACAGAATCGACGTTCTGCAGGCATGTCGGACATATTTCCAAACTTGAAATTTTGTCGTGCAATCTTTTATCATCCCCGATTTTTAAATTCAGGGAGCCGATTTCAGAATTTACCCTTAGATTTTCATAGTCCGCCTTCTCTTTTTCCCTTTTCAGAGATGCCAGTTCAATTTCCAGTTCATCAATAAGTGACTGCTGGAAATCCAATTCCCTGACCCTGTTAACCTGCTCTTTAAGCTGCCTTATTGATTTTTCATTATTCAGAATCGTGTCTTTTTTATTGAGGATTATTATCCTTGTCTTTTCTATCTCCTGGCTAAGCCGGTTTTTTTCCTCTATCCTCCTTGATAACTCATCTTTCTCGCTTTGAATTTTTTTCCTCTTCTCAATTTTTGCGGAAAGTTCTTTTTCAGAGGAGGATAAGCCGAGGTATTTTAAACCAATTTCATTTTCCCTTGAAACCAGCTCGCTTTTATCCTGTTCAAGATTAGCAGTTAGTCCTTCTTTAATTCTCCTCTCTTCTCTTATTTTTGTTATCAGTATTGAGGCATTTTCAAGAATTTTCTTGTATTTGTCTATTCCAAAAACATGCCTCAAAGTATTTATCCTGACTTCAGGGTCCTCAAGAATAATCTGCTTCATCTCTTCCTGGGGGGTGTAAACTGTAAATTTGTAAAGAAGGTTTTGCTTTTTCGCAAATTCCTGCGGATAATTCACAAGCTCCAGAACCTTATTCTTGATTTCTGTCACAGATTTCTCTTTTTTATCCCCGTTTATTGCTATTGAACATGCTCCCTGGGAAATTGTTTTTCCCCTTTTCAGCGTTCTTTCTATAACAATATTCTTTTCATCAACTTCAAATTCCATGATTACTTTTCCCTCGCTTTCTCCGTTTCTAAGCAGTGATGCGCCTCTCTGCCCCGGCTGCAAACCGAACAGAGCAAATTCAATTCCAAGAAGTATGGATGTTTTTCCTGAACCGATGTCTCCTGACAGGAGAGTGGAACCGACCGGAAATTCTATTTCCTGCTCCTGATAGCTTCTTATGTTTTTCAGGATTATTTTTTTTATGAGCATTTTAAAGAACTGCGATTTAATACTTCAAAATTTTTTTTGTCTCTTCTGTAATTCTTCGTGTAAAACTCTCTGAGGTTTCTCCCTCCTGTTTTTCAACAGAAAGTGCATCCATGAGGGAAACTATAATTCTGTTAAATCCGGAAGGATTCTGCTCTGAATAGAGATTAACACTCTCTGTTTCTATGTTATTTATGTCCTTAATCTCTACGAGAACCTCAACATCCTTCGTTATTAAATCGTGAGTGTTTTTTAAAAGAAAAAATGCCTTCTTCTTTTTGGCAAATTCTTCTATACGTAAAAATTTTATGTCTGAATTTTTTCCCCTGTTCAGTTCCCCCCTTATTCTCAAAAGAACTATCTTGTCCTCCAAGTCCTTCTTGTCAAGTTCTGAAATTATCTTTTCTGTGGCAAGAAGAGCATCATTTACCTGGATATCAAAAGAAATCACCTCTTTAATTTTCAATTCAATTTTGTTTATTGAGTCCTTCTCTGTATCAACAATGTAAAACCTTCCGTGCTCCAGATCTTCCAGCTCCTGAAAATTATTCGGAAATAGCGGGCCCGGATAAACAAAATTCTGGTACTGGAAATCTATGTGCAAATGCCCGAGAGCATAATAATCGGCTTTCGGAAGCAAATCTGTTTCTATTGAATCTATTGGAAGAGTTCCCTTAGCTTTGTCTATCGTGGTGTGAAGCATAAAAATCCTGAACATTCCCGGAGATTCGTTTAATCTCACTCTTCTCAAGTCCTCAATTTCCAACCCTGATTTTTTCCCGGGGTACCCGTAAATTGCGATGCTCCCTCCGTGAATTATCGGATTTATTATTATCTCACTGCCAATCTCCTCAAATTCTGCAACATTCCTGCAAAACCCCGCAGTTTCCAAAACCTCAAGAAAAGTTTTCCCGGAAACGCTGTAATCATGGCTTCCTGCGATTATATAACACTGAAGTTTCGCTTCTTTTAATCTCCTGAATTCCCCGAATGTTTCTTTCAGTATTTCTATAGGAGGGTATGCAGAGTCAAACAAATCCCCGGATATTAAAATAAAATCCAGTTTTTGCTTTATGCAGATGTCAACAGCATTTCTGAAGGACTGAAAATTCAAATCCTGCATTGGTTTCTGTCTCCATCCCCCCAGATGAATGTCAGAAATATGTGCAAATTTTACCATTTTAAAAACCTACGGTTTTTATTCTCGCAACCTCACTCTTTTTAGTTGTGAGGCAACCTCGTGAAATTGCTCGTCCCTCAAGCGATTTTTTTTAATTGCCCCTGATAAAAATCTAGCCACCATTTTTTTAGCGAAAAAGTTTATAATTCTGTGAGATTATGGGTGTATATAAAATTGATTGTGCTAAGGTCAATTACCACCTAACAAGTTAAGTGGCTTGTAACTGAGCCTTATGCAGACTCGCTACGATTGGCTCATTGACAGAGAGCCTACTGAACAAAGCTTTGCCGAGTTCAGTGATATTTCGGGAGGCATTTAAATCGCTATGCAAACTAAAACCACACTTCAAACATTTGAAAGAGACTCCTTTCCTATTGGATTTGGAAAGATGTCCGCAGTTGGAACAGACCTGACTGGTGTATCTGCAATTAACGAGAACAACAGTCTTTCCAAGATTTTCAGATTTATATTCCAAGAAAGTCTGGAATTGCCTGAAAGCCCAAGTTCCGAGTTTTTTATTAAACTTTCTCCCTTGCTTTTTAGTTCTTTTTATTTGAAGTTTTTCAAGTGCGAAGCACTCAAAAGGCATTTCAACAATCTTCTTAGACAAGATGTGATTTGTATCAGTCATAAACCGTTTCTCCCTGCCAGAAATTCTTTTCAGATGTCTCTTGGCAGAACGAGTGCCTGTAGACTGCAATTTACTTTTTACCCAAGAATATTTTCCTTTGACTCTTCTAATCTCACTGCTATTGAAGAATTGATTATTGGAAGTAACAACAGGATTGAGAATACCTCTATCAATCCCAAGAACATTTTTAACCTCGAGTTTTTCAGGAGTTTCAATTTTAGCAATCATCCTGCCTTGAATTTTATTGTCTTTGAAAAATATTACAATCGCCTTGATTTCTCCGACGAGATACTTGGAAAAATATTCAGGAACTTTTGGAACAATCTTTTTTCTTCCATTGATAGTAGTCATAGAAATTATTCCGTCTTTGAAACTGAAAGTTCTTTGATTATATCTTATTGCGGAATAAGTTTTTTTGAATGGAAGAACCTTGAGCCTTTCTCTTTTCAGCATTTCAGAGGCTTGGTCTCTTGCACTACAAACGAGGCTACTCTGCAAATCAGACTCTCCCCTGATTTCATAATAAGTAAGTTTATGGACATCATTTTTATTGAAAGTTCTGTTTTCAAATGCAACCCTCATACAGAAATTAACTGCCTCATTAAATTCTTCAATAGTTTGGATTATATCTTTGTCATAGGGAATTTCAAATTTAATCGTTCTTTCCATAACAATTCATTAAGCAGTAAAGTTTATAAACCTTATGGTATTATAATCTCTATGGAAAAAGCAAAGACAAATTCATCAACTTATAATATCAATTATCATTTTGTTTGGTGTCCTAAATATAGAAAGAATTTGCTTGTTGGAGAAGTTAAAGATTTTACTAAATCTATAATTGAGACTATCTGTTTAAGCAAAAATTGGAAGTTATTTGAGATGGAGATAATGCCTGACCATCTGCATTTATTTATCTCTGCCCCTCCTTACGAAAGCCCTACAGGAATTATCAAGGTTCTAAAGGGAACATCAGCAATTCAGATATTCAAGAAGTTTACTAATTTAAGAAGAGAGTTAAGAAAAGGGCATATTTGGAGTCCAAGTTATTATGTTGGGACTGCTGGAACAGTTACAGCAGAAACCATTAGAAAGTATATTCAAGAGCAAGAAAGGAATGGCAATTCCTCCCCCGAACAAGTTTAGGGATCTCTTTGCCAGAGGGACTTATGAATGAAATAATCTGCTTAATTTCATTATTCCCAACATTTAAATATTCTTAACTTTTATTCTTTGAGATTATAAAATGAGGGTTAATATCTTATTTGGCGGTGAAGCAGGACAAGGGCCGAATATTCTCACGAATATCTTTGGGCGGGCTCTGGTAAAATACGGGTATTATGTTTTCTATTCAAGGGATTACCAATCAATGATAAGAGGCGGACATAACTTCAATGTTCTGACATTTTCTGACAAGCCAGCTTACAGCAATGATTCTGAAATAGACATAATTGTTGCTCTTGATGAAAATACCGAAAAACTGCATAAAAACAAGCTGAAAAAAAACGGAATAGTTCTCCAGGGAAGTGAAGATAACATGTATTATGCAGGAAAATTGTTCAGGATTTTTTGCCTTAATTTTTCTGTGCTTGACGAGGAACTTAAGGAACTTGAAAAAAGATATGCGGAAAATATCAAGGAAGCGAAAAGGGGTTATGAAGACGAGAAAAAAACTTATTGCGAAGTTAAATTCCTGGAAAAAAACAAAAATACTTTTATGAATGGCAATCAGGGAATTTCCCTGGGAGCAGTGAAATCGGGAATGGATATATATTATGCCTACCCTATGACTCCTGCAACTCCGGTCCTGGGAGAACTGGCAGAAAAACAAAAAGAGGAGAACATATTTGTTTTTGAGCCGGAGAATGAGATTGCAGTGATAAATGCTGCTGTCGGAAGCTCTATTACAGGAGCAAAGGCAATGATAGGAACATCAGGAGGGGGCTTTGATTTAATGACTGAAGCATTGAGCTTGATTGGAATGGCTGAAGTGCCGTTGGTTATTTATCTTAGCCAGCGTCCCGGACCAAGCACAGGATTGGCGACATATACTGGACAGGGGGACTTGCAGATGGCAAGACATTCAGGACACGGAGAGTTTCCGAGAGTCCTGGTTGCTCCCGGAGAGCCGAAAGAATGCCAGGAACTGACAAGCCAGTGCTTTTATTTCAGCCAGAAGTTCAAAATTCCTGCAATAGTAATTTCAGACAAGCATCTTGCAGAAAGTTTTTGCACCCTCAAAGAAAAACCAGAGATAACAAAATCAGAAAAATCAACAGAACTTATCAGATACAACAGCTATGAAAAAGACAAAGACGGAAGTGCTACTGACAATCCCGAGATAATAAACAGGAATGTTGAAGCAAGATTAAAGAAAGCAAAAAAAATTGTTGAAGAAGCGAAAAAATTTTCTCAATACAAGGTTTACGGAAAAAAGAATTCGAAGAATGTTATTGTTTCGTGGGGAAGCACAAAAGGAGCAATAATTGATGCAATACAAGATAAAGATACTGATGCAATGTTTTTGCAGGTTTTGTATATTGAGCCATTTCCTGAAATAGGGAAAGAACTGGAAAACAAGAATATAATATTAGTAGAAAACAGTGCAACAGGGCAGTTAAAAGATGTGATTGCCGAAAAAACAGGGATTTTTATTCCTGAAAAGAACAAGATTTTAAGATATGACGGCAGGCCGTTTTTGGCTGATGAATTAAGCAAAGAAATAAGGAGGAGATTGAGATGAAACCAGATTGCATATTCTGCAAAATAGCGAATAATGAAATTCCAAGTGTGAAAATCTGGGAAGATGAAAATTTTATTGCTGTTTTGGACATTACTCCCTATGTTGAAGGACATACATTAGTAATTCCTAAAAAACATTCAAGATGGGTGTGGGATATTGATGATGAACATTATCTAAAATATATGAAAGCTGTTAAATCTCTTGCAAATATTTTAAGAAAGGCATTTAATACAGAATGGGTGGAAGAGGTTATTGCAGGTATCGGTGTTTCACATTCGCATATTCATCTGCTTCCCCGCCAAAAGAATGACGGGCTTGGAGAAATTCCTACAAAACCTTTAACTCCTAAGCCAACCGAAAAGGAATTAAAAAAAATTGCAATGATAATAAAAGAAAAATAAAAATGACATCCACAAACCTTTCAACATCAACAAACCCAAACTGGTGTCCGGGGTGCTGGAACTTCCAGATACTTGCAAGCTTCAAAAAAGTCATAGAAGAGCAGATAAAAAAAGGAAAAAAGAAAAAGGAGTTTGCCATTGTGGCAGGAATTGGATGCCACGCAAAAATATTTGACTATATAAATCTAAATGGAATAAACACTCTGCATGGAAGAGTTCTCCCGACATGCCTTGGAATGAAAATCGGAAATCCTAATCTGACTGTTTTTGGTTTTTCTGGTGATGGAGATGCTTATGCAGAAGGAATGGAGCATTTAATTCATGCTGCAAGATACAATTCTGATTTCAAATACATAGTTCACAACAATCAGGTTTTTGCACTCACAGTAGGACAGCCGACTCCAACAACTGAACGCGGTTTCAGGGACAAGACAACTCCTGAAGGCGTAAAAATTGCCCCTATTAACCCAATAAAACTTATGCTCGCTTCTGGCTGCGGATTTGTGGCAAGAGTTTTTGCAGACATAAAAGAACTTGAATATGTGATGAATGAAGCATTGAAATACAAAGGATTTGCATTCATAGAAGTAATACAACCGTGCCTGATTTTCCATCCTGATGCTGAATACAAAAACAAGTTTTATTCTCTGGAAGAAATAGGACATGACAAAACAAGCTTTGAAGCAGCATGGAAAAAAGCAGGGGAATTTGACTATGACATTCCGCACACAGAAAAAATTCCCTCCGGAATTTTTTACCAGAAAGAAAAGCCGGTTTTTGAGGAGCAGTTCCCCCAGTTAGCTGAACTGAAAAAAAAGAAGATTGGCTGGAAGGATATAAAGAGATAATTGTCTGCTACGCAGATATGGATAATGAATATTTAATATAAAACATCTTTATAAGGTTGAATAAAAAAGTGGGGGCTGAACCAAGCATTAAAGATTTTATTTTATTATCATTAAGGCTCTGTTTAAAAAATTCTAATTTTGATTGATTTATTAAACACATAATTGCATTCGCTGACGCTCACGAATATATAATTGTTAATCAATAATCCATTATTTTATATTAATAATCTGTGTTAATCTACGAACGAGCAAAAGGAGTGAAACAATTTAAACAATAATTACTTATTAAACAAAGCCTATCATTAACTATCCTTTATTAACTTTGAACAGCAGACAATTTTATCTCCCACACACACAACCTCTCAAAAAATAATTTCTCACAGCCGATTTCTCTTGCATTGTAACCAAGATTTTCAAAATTAACATTTCCTGTTAAAGAAGAAGTTATCAGAAATATCTTTCCGCTTTTATTTAGATGATTTTTTGCCTGTTTCAGGAATTTAATAATAATTTCGTTTCCTTTTTTTCCTCCTGTAGTGTCTTTTCCCTTGTCAAATCTGCCTGATGGGAGGTAAGGAGGATTAAAAATTATCAAATCAAAAGATGGCTGCGGTTTCTTTTGTAAGCTTCCCTCTTGACACGGCTGGGCGATTTCTTTAATTGCCTCTGACTGAAATCGCATACCTTCAAATGCTTTAAATAAGTCCGAATGAATGCAGTTAAATCCGAGAGCACTGCAATGAGAAACAGATTTCTTATCTATGTCTGAAGAAAAGATATTTTCATTTTTAATTCCTAAACCTGAAGCAGTTTGCAGGTGAATTCCTGAACCTGCCCCGATTTCAAGAAATTTCATATCTGGATTTTTCCTGATTAAATCAGGAACCTGCTCCCTTAAAATTCTTGACATTAAATAAGAGTCCTCTGACGGAGTGTAAATTGCAGGCATATCACATCAGATTGCTGAACCAGCTTATAAATTCATTCCTGAAAATCAGGAACAAAACAAGGATTCCGAATAGCAAAAAAAGAATTGCACAAAGTATTACTATAACCAGCTTTCCGCTTGTTCCTTCTCTTTGCTCATAAGCAGAAACATTCTGGGCTGAAGCCAGAACCTGCCTTGGCTTTTGGACTGCCTTTTCTGATTGGACATTTTCCTGCGAAGGTGCTGGTATAAAAGAGGAATCTTCTTCACCATTAAAACTTTCAGGAGTAGGAACAGGCCTTTGTCTCTGCAACTGCCCCGAATTTTGTTCAACACTTACCGACCCTGTTTCTGTCAGATATTTTGCTGATTCTTCAATTTCATTTTTATTATATCCCGCATTGTAAAAACTCAACATCGCCTTTTTCAGGGACTGCCCTCTTTCCAATGCAGATTTCAATCCCCAGAGTATTTCCTGATTAACCATTTTATTATAAAAGAAGGATTATAGAATTTAAAAATTGTGTGATATGAACAAAATTTGATTTAGTCAGGGATACTTTCAGATTCTCTTCTGATTTGCCTGTGGTATCTTCTAAGATGTCTGTTTTCGGTATTATTCAGATAAAGGCGGTGTTCTCCAGGAATATCGGACTGAAAATATGCCACAATATTTTCCGGAACCTTCTCCTGCCCCCTGTATACATTTCCGTCTTTATCAACACCAAGATTTATTTTAAGAAGCAGGCCAATACATGCAGTTCTTTCCCTATCAGTCATTATCCTGACTAATTCATTTCTTCCTGGACTAAACACCAATTTTAATCTTGATATTCTCATAGTATCTCCTGATAAAAAACCTTTTTAAAAATTTGTATGATAAAAATAAATCAGAATTTCAGTACTTTTCCGTTTGATGACAGATGCGCGCTTTCTCCTGTTTTATAGCCAAGTTCAGATGCTAATTCTATCATGGGAGTTATCTGCTGGTGAGAGCCATGAGAAGGAATTATGTGCTTTGGCTTTAATATTTCCACAAGGTCCCTTAAATCCTCTCTTCCAGGATGTCCTGAAACATGGACATCTGTCTGAATTCTTACTCCTTTTTTTCTCAACTTGCTGTCCATCTTTTCACGGCTGCTTATATTTACAGGGGCGGGAATAACGCTTGATGAAAAAATAACATTGTCCCCATGCTTTAATTTCAGTGGGGTTTCATCTTTCACAATCCTGTCAAGTATGCTTCCTGATTCTCCCTGATGTCCTGTGCATACTATCAGATACTTATCCCTGTTTTTTTCAGCTTTTTTCAGGAATGAATTTATCTGATTCCGGTATTTCAGGAGAATTATATTCTTCCTGAACGGGCACATATTAACCTTAATTGCACTTCTCACATATTTGTTTAAACTTCTTCCCAAAAAAACAATTCTTCTCCTTGTTTTTTTCCCAAAATCAACTATGCTCTTTAATCTCGCAATATGAGAAGAGAATGTTGTTATTATAATAGCAGAATTTTTTTCATGTATTGAACCGAATGCGTCTTCAAGCAAGTCCCTTGCTATTCTTTCGCTTGGAGTTTTTTTCTCTGTCCCTGAATAAAGCGAGTCAATCACAATTACTTTTACTTTTTTTGAAAGTTCTTTTAATCTTCTGTAATTAGGGGGCTCTCCCAAAACAGGGAAATTGTCAAGCTTGAAATCCAGAGCATAAAAAAATATTCCTTCGCTTGTGTGCAATGCGACAAAAACGCACTGGATAGTTGAATGTGTCGTATGAATAAACTCTATTCGATATTTGCCGCTTTTCCCCTTGAGAAAGAAACTTGAATTTTCCTTCAGTATTATTTTGTTATTTCTTAGTGTTAATTTGTCGTTTTCAGTTATTTCATCAAGAACTGCCATTGTAAAAGGAGTTGCAATAATCTTTGCATTAGGGTATCTGTCTGCAACAAAAGGAACTGCTCCGACATGGTCAAGGTGAGCGTGCCCGATGACAATGGCTCTGACTTTGTCCCTCCACCCAAGCTTGTCAAGAACCTCGTCATGAGGAAGAGCCCCTATGCTTCTGAGTTTCTTTTCTGAATAAAGATTTTCCCTTGTCTCCTGCTCCTGAAGCTGCACTATTGCAGGAAGATACAAGCCAGCATCAAACAATATAACATCCTCTCCGATTTTGACAGCAGTCATATTTTTTCCAACTTCTTCAAAACCGCTTACTGTGCATATTTCCATCGTATTATTTGAGTTCGACAATATTGCAAACTTTCATTGCCTCGCTTTGCTCGTTTATTCATTTTATATTTAATCTATTTTGCCTCTTTTTATAACTAAAAGAAAGAGCAGGTTTAAAAATGCTTTTAGAATATTGTCTGCTTAACGCAGATATTACTTAAAGATTGGTAATAGTAAAATTCTGATTCTTGAAGCAATTAATTATTCCGGTTATTAATTATATTTATTCCGGGCAAAGCGAGACAAATTAACTGAAATTAAAACAGAACATTTATATTTCATAAAATATATTATTTTATATGCCAATGAAATCCCTGAAGCCAAGCATGAGAGAAAACAAAAGATATCTTCTTGTTAAAGGAGAAAATCTGCGGGAAAATATAGAAAAAGCAATACTTGATTTTATCGGAGTTTTGGGAATGTCAAAAGCAGGGCTGGAATTTATTGAGGCAGACAAGGGCTCTGCGATTATCGGAGTAAACAGGGAAAGTTTAAACCATGTGAGGGCTTCGCTTTGCGTTTTTCCTGATAAAATTGAAGTTGTTCGGGTTTCTGGGACTTTGAAGGGATTGAGGGGAAAAGGAAAATAAAAAGATTTTTAAATAGGATTTTTATTGAAAAATTATGGATATGGGATATAACGAATTGAGCAGAACAGCTTCTTTCATAAACTGGTTGGCAAGAAGAAACTTAACTGATTTTGGGGCAGAAAAACAAAGAGTTGAAAGAATTGTTGACGGAATTAATGAATTAGAAAAAGATTTAGAAACTCTTGAAAAAGAAGGAAATAAAGCACAATATAAAGTCCATTAATTGTATATAATTTCCAACCAAAATCTTTTTAAATCCCTTATTCTTGGTTTTTTTAACAGAGAAAAATAAACTTATTTGATTATTATCAAATTCTCAAAAATAAACAGGAACAAAAACATAAACTAAAATGGATATGCCAATAGACATGCAGCATCAGGCAATGGGCTATGACAGAACTGCCACAATGTTCTCCCCAGAAGGGCACTTGCTTCAGGTTGAATATGCGGAAAAGACAGTCAGATTAGGCAGTTCAAGCATAGGAATTGTCTGTACAGACGGGATTATCATAGTTGCTGATAAGAGAACAGAAGACAAACTTATAGTAAAGGACTCTGCAAACAAAATTCATGAAGTTGACAGCCACATAATCTTAAGTGCTGCGGGAATAACATCAGATGCAAGGGTTCTGATTGAAAGGGCACAGGTTCTGGCACAGCAGCATCGCGTTACTTACGACTCTCCTATAGAGCCGGAAAGCGTGATAAAGGACTTGTCAAACATAAAGCAGCAGTTCACCCAGTATGGGGGGGCAAGGCCTTTCGGAGTTTCAATAATGCTCGCAGGAATTAACGGAAAAAAAACAGAACTGTTTGTAAGCGATGTTACAGGAAATTATTTCTCATATTTTGCCAATGCAATAGGAGAAAACGACGAGAAAATAAGGGAAAAACTTAGAGAGAGATACAGGAAAGATTTGACTATAAAAAAAGGTATTAAACTTGCCCTGGATATTTTCAAGGAAATTCAGGGAAATAATTTTCATCTGGATAGATTTGAAGTTTCTTATGTTACTAAAGAAAATGCAAAAGTGCAGAGGGCAGAAGGGGAAGAAATTAAGAATATATAATGACACAGACAACAGCGAGATTAAAGAGAACAGGAAAAGATTTCGAAATCATGGTTGACATGGAGAAAGCACTGGCTTTCAGGAAAACAGGTGTTGACAACGGATTTCTGGAATATGACAGGATTTTCAGTGATTCAAAAAAAGGATTTGCTGCTTCCGGCTCTGACATGAAAAAAGTATTCGGGACAGATGATACAAAGGAAATAGCAAATAAAATAGTGAAAGAGGGGGAGATTCTTGTAACACAGGAGCACAGGAGCGAAGAGCAGAAGAAAAAACTGAATCAGGTAGTTGATTTTATCTCAAAAAATGCCATAGACCCGCAGTCGGGCTTGCCACATACTCCTGAAAGAATAAAAACTGCACTTGAACAGGCACATGTAAATATAAAAAATATTCCCATAGAAAACCAGATTAACGAAATTCTTGAGCAGGTAAGCAAAATTATTCCTTTAAGAATTGAAACAAGAAAAGTAAAAATAACAATTCCGGCAGTTCATACAGGAAGGGTCTACGGAATAATAACAGAATACAAAGAAAATGAAAACTGGCTTAACAACGGCGATTTGGAAATGGTTGTGAATGTCCCTTCAGGAATTCTCATTGATTTTTATGATAAATTAAATAATGTAACTCACGGAAGTGCATTGACACAGGAGATAAAAGGATAAAATGTATATAGAGAGAGGATATTTGCAGAAATTAGCAAAGGTAAAAAACCCAAGATGGAAACCGGGTATGTCTAATGATGAGAGAGAAAAACAGTGTGCAGATTATTGTTCCTTAAGGAACTTAGCGGGAGAATTATTGGCAGATGTTAATAATAAATTTGTTTATAGAAGATTGTCTGATTTATTAATTAAATTAGGATTAGAAGAGATATAAAAAATGACAGAACGAAAAGTTGTAATTCCCGGGGAAATTATTGCCAAGGCAGATTATCTTCCCGGAGAAGGCACAGAAAAAAGGGAAGAAGGAATTGTGGCACTGAAATTCGGGCTTGCAGAAGAAAGCGACAAACTTGTAAAAGTAATACCATTATCAGGAGTTTACCAGCCGAGAAGAGGCAATGTTGTTATAGGAAATGTTGAAAACCTGACATTCAACGGATGGATGATAAACATAAATACCCCGCAGGGAGCATTCCTGTCATTAATGGAAGTTCCGAGATATGTCAACAAGGATAACTTAGAAGAGGTTATGAATATCAGAGACATGGTTGTTGCAAAGATTGTCGGATTTAACAAAAGAGGAATAGATTTGACTATAAATGCCAGAGGACTGGGAAAACTTGAAGACGGGCTGATAATAGAAATAAATTCAAACAGGGTTCCGAGAATTATCGGAAAAGAAGGAAGCATGATAAACATCATAAAAGAAGAGACGAACTGCAGGATTACAGTAGGACAAAACGGGCTTATATGGATAAGCGGAAATAATATTGAAGATGAAATACTTGCAAAAAAAGCAATCCAGTTTATAGCTGAAAAATCATTTGTTTCAGGACTGACTGACGAAGTAAAGAAATGGTTTGAGGAGAGGAAAAAATGAAAATAATGTTAGAGTATATTGAAGGAGAAGTTGTAGCAAAAGACAGCATAACAGGAACACTTGTAAATGAAGATGGATTACCTGCTTTGTTCAAACCTTATTATCAAAGAATGAAAAGAGCTTTCGAAAGAGAAATGTCTGTAATGGAAATAAGAATGGCAAACTTAGGAGGTCATGCAGATATAAGAGTTGATAGTAAATTAGATATTAAATTAGAATTAAAAGATATAACAAAATAAAATGACCGCAAAAAAATCTGAAAATTTTGAACGCCCAGACGGAAGAAAAGTTGATGAAACAAGAAAGATGACTGCAAAAGTCGGGGTTATTCCAAATGCAGACGGAAGCGCGATGTTTTCATTCGGAGACACGATAGCAGTTGCCGCTGTTTACGGACCGAGAAAGATGCATCCCCAGCACGCACAAGACCCTGAAAAAGCAACTTTAAGATGCGAATACAATATGCTTAGTTTTTCTGTCACAGAAAGAATAAAGCCGGGACCTTCAAGAAGAAGCACAGAGATAAGCAAGATAACAGAATGGGCTCTTGAACCTGTTCTGATAATTGACCAGTATCAAAATACTGTTGTTGATGTTTATATCAATGTTCTCCAGGCAAATGCCTCAACAAGATGCGCTGGAATAAATGCTGCTGCGATGGCTTTGGCTCATGCAGGAATACCAATGAAAAACCTTGTTTCAAGCGTTTCAATAGGAAAAATTGACAAGCAATTAGTAGTTGACTTAATCAAGGAAGAAGAGGACTGGGAAGAGGGGGAAGGGGCTACAGATATTCCGATAACAATGACTCCTGACGGAAAAATAACCCATATCCAGCTTGACGGAAAAATTACAATGGAAAAATTAAAAGAAGTCATTGAACTTGCAAAAAAAGCCACAAAAGAAATATATGAAGTTCAAAAAAAAGCACTAAAGGAGGTGGCAGAAATTTAAAGGAAAATGGAAACAATGAAATTAACAGAAGAGAGAATCAAGAAATACCTTCTGGAAAATAAAAGAATTGATGCGAGAAGTCCGGGCGAATTCAGAGAAATGACAATTGAAACAGGGGTGTCAAAAAATGCAGAAGGAAGCGCCCGTGTTAAGATAGGAAAAACAGAGGTTTTGGTAGGAGTGAAAATGGATGTTTCAGAGCCATATCCTGATTCTCCTGGCAAGGGAAACCTCATGGTTACTGTAGAGCTTCTTCCTTTAAGTTCTCCGGATTTTGAATCGGGGCCCCCGAGATTTCCTGCAATAGAACTTGGGAGAGTTATTGACAGAGGAATAAGGGAAAGCAAGGTCATAGAACTTGAAAAATTATGCATCAGGGAGAAGGAAAAAGTATGGACTGTCTTCATAGACATATATTCTATAAATGACGACGGAAATCTTCTGGATGCTGCAGGAATCGGGGCTCTTGCTGCACTGAAAACTGCAAGAATTCCAAAATACGACGAGAAAGAGGAGAAAGTCATATACGGAGAACTTACAGACAAAAAAATACCAATGTCCAAAGAACTGCCGATTTCAATAACAGCCCATAAACTAGGAAAGAAATTCATAGTAGACCCCACAAAAGAAGAGGAAAAAATAAGCGAGGCGAGATTGACTGCTGCAAGTTCAGACGGAACTGTCTTTTCAATGCAGAAAGGGGAAATGAAAGAGATAAAAGTTGAGGAATTTTACGAGGCGCTTGAGTTAATCAGAAAAACAGAGAGGGAAATTTTTAAAAAACTGGAAAAGTTTGTTAAATAAGATGGAACAGGATTTTACCAAATATGAAAGGGCAAGAATTCTTGGAGCAAGGGCTTTCCAGATTGCAATGAATTCCCCTTTGCTGATAAAAATAGAAAAAGAGGACTTGGAAAAAATAAGATATGACCCGCTAAAAATCGCAGAAATTGAGCTTGAGTCGGGAGTTCTTCCTATCTCAATAAAGCGCCCTTTTCCGAGAAAAAGGGAAGAGGAATTAAAAAGAATTAAAGCCAAGAAAATCAGCGACGAGAAAATAGAGGAGCAGGAAGTTTCTGAAGAGGAAAAGATAGCAAAAGAGGGGGAAATTATGGAACTTGCAAGTCCTGAAGATGAAACAGAATTTGCAGAAGAGGAAGCGGGGGCAGAGGGGGAGTAATAGTTCTTTTAATGAAAAATAGAGTAATACAGGGTTCATGCTAAATCCATCTTGTTAAGCTGAACAAAGCGTTAAAGGTCATTATAATTAAATGTTTTGTGATATCTGCATCAGCAGACAATTAAAGATAATTAACTTTTTATATTGACGATTTCTTTATCTATTCATGCGGATAAAAGAGGTAAGGGCCAAATCTATATCAGATTCAAGAAAAGAAAAAACAATTCTTGTTTCAATCAAAACCGATGTTGGAAATTTTTCAGCAAGTTCTCCTATGGGAAAATCCACTGGAAAATACGAAAAAAAGCCGTACAGGAAAACACTCGGAGAAGAAATTAAAACAATCAAAAAGTTCAGCGGGTATTTTTCAGAGGAAATTATTGAAAAGTTTGAGGATTTGAGAAGAATTGAGGATATCACAGACAGGAACATGGGAGCAAATACTCTTTTTGCACTTGAATCTGCGATATTAAAAGCGCTTGCAAAAGAGCAGAAGAAACAGGTCTGGCAGCTGATAAGCCAGAAACCCCCTAGTACAGGAAAATTCCCAAGATTAGTGGGGAACTGCGTAGGAGGGGGAAAGCATTCCAGAGGAAAAAAGCCGGATTTTCAGGAGTTTCTTTTAATTCCTGAAGCTGACTCTGTCAGGGAAGCATGGGAAATTAACAAGAGGGCAAAAAATGAAATAAAGTTTTATCTGAAAAAATCTGACAAAAATTTCAGCGAAAAAAAGAACGACGAAGACGCATGGGAAACTTCCCTGAATGAAAAAGAGGTATTTGACATTCTGAAAGAGCTGAAAACTCCCATAGGAACAGATATTGCAAGTTCTGGCTTTTACAAAAGAAAAAAATATTATTATGAAAATCCGAAATTAGTGAGAGAGAAAATGGAGCAATTTGGTTATGTAAGCAACCTGATTTTAAACTTTAATCTGTTTTATATTGAAGACCCTTTTGAAGAAGAGGACTTTGAGAGTTTTGCAAAACTCCTGAAAAAATTTCCCGACTCCTTAATTGTCGGGGATGACCTGACAACTACAAATCCAAAAAGATTTGAAAAAGCAATAAAAATGAAAAGCATAAACGCAATAATCGTAAAGCCCAACCAGATTGGCTCTTTAATGGAAGTGAAAAATGTATGTGAACTCGCGAAAAAACACGGGATAAAAATAGTTTTTTCCCACAGAAGCGGGGAGACAGAAGAAACTATACTTGCGGACTTGGCATTTGGTTTTGGGGCAGATTTTTTCAAATGCGGGATTACAGGGAAAGGGAGAGAAGCAAAAATAAAGCGTCTTATCGAAATAGAAAAAAGTATTCGATAAGCCACTGCTTCGTCTGTCAGCCAAAGCAAAGGTTGATTGAGATTGAAAGAGGATAAGATAAATCTTTAAAAAGAAATTAAAATTCACTGAAAAATGGGATTAGTAAGCAGGATTATTCTTGGGGTTTTTGTGACAGCAGGAATAGGTTCTGGGGTGTATGAGATGACAAGATTTTTAGAAACAGCCATAGAATACAGCACAGCACATCATAGAGCAGTGGAAATACTTAACACTAACGGGAACAAAGGACTTTGTCCTGAAGAACTCCAAAGGTTTTATAAAGAAACAGGGGTAAGTTTTACTTCAAAAAATTTATCTCTGGAAGATTTAAGGAGATTTTGCGGAAGATACGAAAAAAGGTAAATCAGAATTCTTATAAACTTCTGCTTCCTGAATACAGCATGAGAACAAATCCGATTAGTCCGGTCAGTTCAATTAATTCTTATAGAATATTTAGAAGAAGAAAAACAGAATTATCTGAAACCTGCAGGAATAACTGGCATGTTCCTTCTGGAAAAATTTTAATACCAAGAAATATAATGGGAATTGTCGTTGTTTATGACAGATGCACAAAGTGCGGAAGGGAATATGAAAGAAAACCTACTTCAGAGGAAAATAAAAAATATGAAAAAATGAGAGATGAACTTTTCGGGAATAATTCTGCAAACATAGATACTCTCGTTTAGAAAAGCCATTACGCATAGGCTTCGCGAGACCCTGAGATAAGGTTTAAAAATATACTTTTTCTTTCAATAATTATGCCACGAGAAAAGAAACCTGAAGCAGAAAAAGCCGAAAAGGAAGAAATTGAAATCAAAGAAAGCGAAGAGCTAACGGGTAAAGAACTTGAAAAAGTTGCTGAAGCAGAATCGCTTGAAGGAACAAAAGAAGCAAAGTCGCTGGAAGAAAGAAAAAAAGAGCTTCTGGAAAAGGCAAAAAAACTCAAGGAAAAAATCTCTGCGGAAGTGGTCAGCACAGAGGACTTGAAAGAGCAAGTCAGGATAAAAAAGAGAACAGATATGCTTGTTCCTCTTGAGGAATATGTAAAATCAGGCATATACATCGGAACAAAGGTTGTCACACCTGCTATGAGGCAGTTTGTCTACAGAAGAAGGGCAGACGGATTGGCTATATTTAATACTGATTTGATTGATGAAAAATTGAAAGAAGGAATTGAATTCCTTTCAAAATTTGCTCCTGAAGAAGTCATTTTAGTATGCAAAAGAAAAGCCGGCTGGAAATACGCAGAAAAATTTTCTGAAATCACAGGAATAAGGATTTTCACAAAAAAATATCCTGCGGGAATTCTGACTAACACAATATTGCCTGATTTTTTTGAAATCGAACTTTCAATCATAGTTGATTCATGGCTTGACAAAAATGCACTCAATGATACTCTGAAAGTAAACAAGAATGTTCTCGTGATTTGCGATACAAATAATTTTCCAAAAGGAGCCACTAATATGATAATAGGGAATAACAAAAGCGAAAGAAGCATCGGGCTGATGCTTTATCTTCTTGCGAGGGGATACTGCAAAAACAGGGGGCTTGAAACAGCAAATATCCCTGATTTGGAATGGTGGAGCGAGGAAGGGGGAAATGCAGAAGAAGAAGCGAGAAAAAAGGCGAGATTAAGAGGAGCAGATTACGGGGTGTGAACTGCATTAAAAGAATTTCCAAAAATGCTTGCTCGTTTAATTCGCAAAATATTTGCAAAAAATGTAGGAATAATAATCTGGTAATGCTGAACAATGCACCAAGAATTTTTTATTGATTATTTCTTTCATTAAATCTGCGTCAGCAGGCAAAATACCCGTGGGCTTAGCAGATATATTAAATCTTAAAAATCACATAAATTTTTATAAACTGATTTTTTGTCGGAGAGTTATGGCAGTAGAGAATTATTTCGCTTCCAAGCGGCTGCGTACCGGAAGAGTAAATGGTAAAATTGATTACCATGTTATTACCGAGGGGGAAAGCATGCCAGAAAAAGCCACAGAAGAGGAAGAGCTTAGAGAGTATATCCAGAAAGGTATAGATTTGACAAAAAAGATGAGTGCCGACAGATTAAATAAAGGCAGACGCGTCATAGCAAGAATGGAATTAAGATTGGAATTTGTTTCAACTGAAGAGGATGGTTAAATCTTAAACCACAGCCAGCTTTTTTTAAACTTTCAGAGAAGAGAAATTAACCTCAAAGGGTAAATTAATTTTTAAATCATTAAGAGATTTTGTTCTGCTTTTGAAATTAAGAATACCAACACCAATAACTTCATCAGTTTCTTCATTTCTAAATAGAGTAATATCCTCACCGATATCTTCACCATATGTTGGACTTCCCCCTTCTATAAAAATTTCTAAATAATCTCCTTCTTCATCATAGTAAATGCTCATTTTTCCTTTCATCTTATTTGATATTTTTGACAAAATATGCTGTTAAAACATAACCTTCTCCGTTTAAATAATTAACTATAACTCTGATAAATTTTATTCTATTTTTATAGTATTTATAATAATTTAATCTATTATCATCATGAATACTGCTAATAATTTTATCTGGATTGATTAAGGTTTGTTTTATTTCTTCAAGATAATTAGTCATATATGCGTGTGGTGAAGAAGGAAGAGTAATATGTTTCCATCTCCCCTTGGATAAATGAATTTTTCTTCCGGTTTTATCTGTTATCTCAAAGATATTATTCATTTTATATTTTAAAAAAAAGCCAGGATTTATTCGGCTTATTCCCGTAACTTGTTTTTACTAAAACATATTTTCCCTTGAGTTTTTTTCCGTGAAGTTCAAAAACAAGTTTCTTCGGAGATTTTTCAAGAAGATTATATTTTCCATTGTCCCAGATTTCAACTTTTCCTGCTCCGTAATTTCCTTCAGGAATTGTTCCTTTAAAGGTTGCATAACTTAAAGGATGGTCTTCAACCTGTATTGCTAATCTCTTTATGTCTTTCGCTCTTGGTGGAACTTTTGGAATTGCCCATGACTTTAAAACACCATTCATCTCTAAACGAAAATCATAATGAAGATTTGTCGCGTGGTGCTTGTGAATAACGTAAATCTTTTTACCAGAAGATTTTAATTTTGCTTTGGGCTCGCCAGATTTTTTTAAATTACGTTTTGCTTTGTATTGTTTGAGAATCATCTTATCCTTTTAAAAATTTTTTAATTTGCTGAATAAATTCCTCAATGTTCCGAATTAATTGCTCTTTTAACGATTCAAAAACAATTTTATCATCTACTTTTCCATACTGATGTGACAGAATATTCCTCATTCCTTTTGCGTCTTGAAGTCTCTCTGAAAGTTCTCGGGAAATGATTTCTTCATCCTGCAGGATTTCAAAAGATTGCTTATCTTCTTCTGGTATTTTCAGTTTGTTCTCTTTTATTATCAAAAAGGATAAATCAACAACAGATTCTATTATCTTTTCAAAATATCTCTCACAAGCAGCTTTTGTCTTAAATTCTGATTTATATTGCTCAAAATCAACTGGAATTATCTCAAACAATTCATCAATATATTTTTCTATTTCCTCTGTCTTATCCTTTATTCTGTTCATTTTCAAAGATTATTTTTCCTTTCTTTTTAATCTCTTCTTTTATTTTTCTAGGAAGAAAATTAAAAACCTGGATATCTATCTTATCCGAAAGTTTTCCTGAAATATTTTTTCTGAAATCAAACGCCTGTTTTTTCGTTATTACATCAAATACAATAGCTATATCAATGTCTGATTTAAAAGTAAGTTTATCCTCAACTACAGAACCAAACAGGATAATCTCTTTAATTTTGTGCATTAATGGATGTTCTGATATCGTTTCTTTTGCTTCTTCAATTAGAGATTTTATTGACCCCGATTTTTTCAAATCAAATTCTTCAGAAAATTTTGAAACTTCTTTTATAAACTGAAATTTTTTTCTTATGTCCCTTGATAATCTGTTTTTCTCTGATTGAGTTAAGTTAATTCCATTAAGCTGTTTTTCTATAATCTTTATCTCTCGTTCTCCAAATATTTTTCTTGAGTTCTCATTTATTTTTAAAAGTTGTATTAAGTTCATTTTAACCTAAATAAGGGTTATGATAACCCAAATGATGGTTATTTATATATTTTGCGTTTTTATGGCGGGAACTAAAGAAGACATGAAATAAACAATATTCTGAAATATATAAGTGTTTTTAAAGAGAAGATAAATAGAAAATGAAATGATAAAAGAAAAAAGAATTTATTCTGAAAGTGAAGTAATGAAAATTGTAGAGATTGCTTGTGCGTATGAAGAGTTAAAAAATCATCTGATTAGAGAAAGAATGCCTTCTTGTGATAGTGTTGACAGAAGAATAAAAATGGAAGAATTAGAGGGAGCAAAAATAAGATATAATGGAGTAGTCCCGCAGGAAGTCAGAGAAAGATTGGACAGATTATTAACTGAACTTTGATTTTTAACTCGTTTTCTCAATCTTTTCTACCTTTGTTCCGCATTCATGGCAGAATTTCTGATTTATGTCAAGGTTTGTCTGGCAGCTTTTGCATTTTATAACAATTGGCTTTTTTTCTATAACAGTCCTGTATCCTGCTTTTCCTGATACTAATTTTCCAAACACATCTGCAAAATCATCGCTCTCTTGCAGTTCCTCCTGCATTTTCTGCCTGTCGTAAATTTCACCCATAAAATAAAATAGAGAATGGGATTTTTAAAGTTTATTTTGGTTGAGTTAAAAATAAAATATATTTTAATTTATACAAATCATTTTAAAAAAACAATCTAATTAAGTTTATGATAAACAAACTTTCTGATAAAGTTGAATCAGATGCTATAACAATTAATGGAAGGACAGTAATATCATTTCCAAAGAGATATGAACCGCTTCCCCAATATGATAAACGATCAGATTTAGAACATCCCTTAGGTGATGTAATAAGAAGGTTAGCAGAAAAAGCTGGATATAAAGTTGGCGATGAAGTTGAATATGAACTCTCCATTAAAAGAAAAACTACTTCTAATCCTCATTAACTTTTTTTCACAAAAAATAATTTCCCTCGATAAATTTTTTCCCGAAACATTTATATAGTATTTTCTAATCAAATTTATGTTTAAGATGAGTGCCTTAAGATTATGCATATTTCATAGCATTAAGGTATGATGTATGTAGAAGCAGTCATCTAGTTGTTTTTCTTTAATGTTTTGATAATTACGGAGCTACAGCCAGTTCATCAGCATAATAAACTGAATTAAATCCAGTTGATCCTGCTGGCGGTTGCGGCTCTCTGGTTTACACTTAGACATGCAAGTTTTTCTCCAGCAATGGGGAAAGCGAACTGCTCAGTAACACGTAGCTAACCTAACCTTAAGTCAGGAATAACCTCGGGAAACTGAGAATAAAACCTGATAGGAGATATACCCTGGAATGATTTATCTCCAAAACTCGTGCTTAAGGATGGGGCTGCGGCGGATTAGGTTGTTGGCGGGGTAATAGCCCACCAAGCCGATGATCCGTAAGGGCTCTTAGCGGAGAGGCCCTGAGAGGGAATCTGAGACACTATTCCCAGCCCTATGGGGTGCAGCAGTTAGGAATCTTTTGCAATGCGCGCAAGCGTGACAAAGCGAGCCAGAGTGCTTCTCATTAGAGAAGCTTTTGCCAAATGTAAAAAGTTTGGAGAATAAGGACCGGGCAAGACTAGTGCCAGCCGCCGCGGTAATCCTAGCGGTCCAAGTTGCAACCATAATTATTGGGTCTAAAATATCCGTAGCTTGCTCGAGAAGTTTCCTGTGAAATCCGGCTTCTTAAGAGTCGGGCGTGCGGGAAATACTCTTGAGCTAGAGACTGGAAGGCGCGGGAAGTATGTCTGAAGTAGCGGTAAAATGTTTTAATCTCAGACAGACTAACAAATAGCGAAGGCATCCCGCGAGGACAGTTCTGACAGTGAGGGATGAAGGCTAGGGGCGCAAAACGGATTAGATACCCGTGTAGTCCTAGCAGTAAACACTGCACACTAAACATCAGTACCTCCTCGAGAGGTATTGGTGCTGCAGCGAAGGCGAAGAGTGTGCTACCTGGGAAGTATAGTCGCAAGGCCGAAACTTAAAGGAATTGGCGGGGGGACACTACAACGGGTGACGCGTGCGGTTCAATTAGATTCCACACCGTGAACCTCACCAGGAGCGACAGCAGAATGAAGGTCAGTCTAAAGGGCTTACCTGACACGCTGAGAGGAATTGCATGGCCGACGTCAGCC